>OJEJ01000001.1_pt1 | contig 399254 bp, 376 predicted proteins | sample 1593271 | NCBI WGS metagenome assembly OJEJ01 (sample SAMN05416877, study PRJEB24817) | seawater metagenome | isolation source: Sea water | place: Canada:Atlantic | collected 2013-11
TACGAGATAGCGTAGCGTCTCGTGGGCTCGGAGATGTGTATAAGAGACAGTATTATAGCTTTACTTAATATCTTTCTTCCATTCAATCATTTTTTCATTTCCACCCAAGGTTTTGCCAGTCTTGGAGTAGTCATGACCTTCGTTTAACGAGATCATTCTAAAGTCATCTATAGGGCAATAGTTATAAACTGAACTCACCTTATTATCTCTTGCATACTCTTCATAAAAGTTTTTTATGATATGAGAGTAACCATTACCCTGATAGTTAATTTTAATCGGAGTGTTTTTGGTAAGTAAACTATTATTTTCAGATTTCATAAAAATTGCACAAATAATATCGTTATCAATCCTTACAGAATACAAGTCCCAACCGATTTTTATTTCTTTACTGATGTTTTCTTTAGTCCATAAAAAATCATGAGAATCTGCAAAAGCCTTTACATTAAAATTGTAAATTTCTTCGATTTCTTTCTTTTTATTTGCCAGTTCAAAAGAGATTTTCTTTTCGGCCATGTCTCATTTCCTTTTATTTAATAAGTTATTGTAATGATATAAAAATGCATAAGCAAATTTTTTGAGCAAAACAGTATAATTATTTTTTGTCGGCTATTGAATATACGTATATCTACAAAGGGTTGTCGCCGCTATTTAGTTTGTCATTACCTAGTAAGTATGATTAATATTGTATGCTAATTCACAGGATAAATATGAATAAAATCATAGAGTTATATTTGTACATAGAGGGAATTCTTTCGAGTGCAAAATTTGCAGTAGTCATTATCACCCTATTCGCAATTGCACTGGTTTATGGAACGTTCCAAGAGAGTTATCATGGTGCAGTCTTTGCTGGAAGATTAGTTTATAAGTCGTGGTGGTTTATGGGAATAGAAGCCTTGATGTTTTTGTCTATCTTCATGGCGACAATGGTAAGATTGCCAGTGAAGAAGCGCCTATATGGATTCTATGTTATCCATGCAGGTCTTTTAACAATCTTTATTGGCTCATTCTTCACCTATGTAAACGGAGTTGATGGTTCTATTCAGTTACTACCTAATACCCCTGCTAAGAAACTCGTTATCAATGAAGATGTACTAAGAATCGACTTTATGGGCGACAATAAGTCTTTCAAGGTACCTTTACCGAAAACGGCCTTTGCCAAAGATCTTGATATTGATGTAAATGGCATTCAAATAAATACTTTTCTACCTTCTGCTGAGCTAAAAACTACCTGGATTGAAGATCCTATGATGAGTACGAGTCAGCACTCTGGACATTTTCAAATTTTTAACGATATGGTATCCCAAGAAGTGATTTTATCACTCAGCGACAAGTCTGACTTTAAATCTATGCAAAAAATGGGTCCTCTGACTCTCCACTATATGCCCTTTCTGTTAAAAGACTGCTTTCTTAAAAAAGATCCTTCAGGATATATCATCTGGAATCTAACAAATGGTGAGTGCTTCACTCCAAAAGAGAAGTCTCTCATTGTCGACAAAACAGACAAAGGCACAAACTTTGTCCTACTTGAAGATGGAAAAGGAAAATATATAAAGTTCTTTCCTGACTTCAGTCCCGTTCCAGTCCTTGATGACTTATCGAAAGATATGAATAGCCCGTATCGAGTATTATCTAAAAACCTTTTTAAAGATAAGCCAAATCTATTTATCTTTGGTGAGGATATTGTCTATTATAAAAAACGTAAAAAAGACTGGATAGGCCTAAGCCTTAAGGATGATATTGCAAAACTTCCATGGATGAGCTTCAAGTTACGGCTAATCAAGCATAGCAATGACAGTTTCCCTGTAGAAACACCTTCATACATTCGCCCCATACAAGATAGCGGCGAAATAGTTAAGGGCGATCTAAAAGCGGTTCAGGTCACATTAGGCAATAACACATATTGGCTTAACTCCAACGCACCACTTGCATTAAGTAACGGAAAAAGTGAAATCAGACTCATGCTGACAGCAAAAGAGATAAAACTTCCCTACCAATTGACTCTAAATAAATTCAAGATGAATAAGAACCCAGGCACCAATAACCCTGCCAGTTATGAAAGCTTTGTTCAGCTATTAGACGGAAGATCAACTGACGGTGTGACAAAGCATCATGTTTATATGAATAATCCATTAAAATACGATGACTTTACATTTTATCAAGCATCCTACTTCCCTATAGGCCCTGAGCAGTACGGCTCAGTGCTATCAGTTAACTATGACCCAGGAAGGTTTTTAAAGTATCTAGGGTGCTTCCTAACTGTTTTTGGAAGTATCTGGCACTACATTATTAATCGAAAAAGAAAGAAGGCAACAGCATGAAGAAAACTATCTTAGGCTTATTTTTTGTTATTTTCAGTTTACAAACAAGTGCAAATATTTGTGATAGTTTTAAAGAAGAACTTCCCCTCCAGGCGGGTGGTAGAGTTAAACCTTTATTTGTACTAGCAAAAGAGAGCGTGAAGTTCTTAACAGGAAAATCAAAGTATAATAATGAACCTCAAGTTGTTACCTTTTGTAAGCTAACACTAATAGATCAATACCCAGAGTATAAGAATATTCCACTTTTAGTAGAACACATAGAGTCTAAAGAACTTGTAGGACTACCTATTGATGAAAAATTTATGTCTGCAGACAAATTACTACTTAAAAAAGATCTCATTCGATCAGAGATAATGAAGCAAAAGCAATCAACCCCCTTCAAGAAGGATTTAAATAAGCTATATTCTAGAGTTGATACTTATGAAAAAATTATAACTAAAAAAACTCAAATGTTTTTTTCAACTGAAACAAAGACATGGGTTAGCCTTAATGAGATTTCTTCTCTAACAAATGAAACACTTCCTACGGTTCTTAAGAATAATATGAAGGACTATATTGAATCCGAGGGCGATCACTACCTGCTTGAACTCACATACGTAAAGAGCCATGTTTACTCGTGGGCACTTCTATTATGCATCATTGGTATTATTTTAACTGTTTTATTAAAAAGTATGAAGCTAGGCATCTCTTTTGCTCTGGCGACGATCTTTCTAGAGATAGCTGGAATGACTATGAGAATATTAGTTTCGGGTAGAGCACCAGTCACGAATATGTACGAGACAGTCATGTTTTCAGGCTTTGGTGCATTAGTCATATCATTAGGAATTCTTTATATTCGTAGAGACAAGGTCTTTTTACTGGCGGGTTTTGGCTATAATATCTTGTGTTTATTTATGATGATGTTTGCCAATAATATGTTATCAAGTTCCATTTCTCCGCTTGTACCCGTTCTACGTGATAATTTTTGGCTCTCAACACATGTAACAACGATTATACTTAGCTATGCAGCACTCGCTTTAAGTTGGATGGTAGCAAATATAACAATCTTTAAGATGCTGGCAAAGAAACTAACTAAGAAGGAATATCGCTATTACCAAGATCTTACCTATACCTGCATAAAAGTAGGAATCGTTCTGCTTGCAATCGGAATTATACTCGGCGGCGTCTGGGCCGACTATTCTTGGGGAAGATTCTGGGGATGGGATCCGAAAGAAACTTGGTCTCTAATTGTTCTGCTATTTTACATAATAATTGTCCATGGCAGATATACAAGCTGGCTGACAACTCATCGATTTATTTTAATGAGTGCCGGTGGCTTTATGACTGTTATGATGGCGTGGTTTGGAGTTAACTATATACTAGCTTCAGGACTACATTCTTATGGCTTTTCTGAAGGTGGTGCCATATTCCTAGGTACATTCTTTGCTATTCAGACGGTTATATTAATAATCGCCTACAAGCAAAGACATAAAGAGATATAGTGAAGACCATATTGCTTTTAGCCTTAGCTACCGGATGTGCAACTACACAAAATTCAAGGCCCATGGAAGAAGATACGTTCTCAACAGGAAGTGTCTTAACATTGGTGCAAACAAGCTATATAAGAGGTTGTATTGAAGGTATGAATGATCTTATGCCTAATAAAACGAAAGGTGTAAAGCTTGATCGCTGCAAAGCACTATCTACAAAACATGAAGGTGATATAAGGGAGCTCTTGCAAGCTCCCTAATTATTTACTGAATATATGGATTCATTAACTGTGCTTTAATCTTTTTTGCCATAACAAAATTATTATTGATTTCAAAGTGTGCTACAAGCCCACCCTCTAATCTTTTTTGCTCAACATAATAAGACTTAATGAAACTTTCAACCTGTCCTTTCAACCAACCTGGTAAAGGCAAGAAGCCAAGACCAACTTGCCCTAAGTTTAGGAGTGATCTAAATCTTTTAACTTCATTTGGCTTGTCGTAGTTATAAGCAGTCGCCATTTTCTTTGAGAATGAATGCTTCTTAACAAATAAGTTCTTAACAACAGTCTCACCGTCTTCAACGGCATCAAAAAAGGCATAACTTAACCTATCTCCAACTTCATCAAGATCACCAGTATTTCTTCTCATAGTATTATTACCCATTCTAACCATGGCATAAAACTTATCAAGACCATATCGATCCCAGTTATTAGCAGCACTATTAGACTCTGGAAGATTAATAGCAGAAATTCTAGACTCATAGATTGAAGAAAAAACGTGATCAGCTTCGCTTACCGTTAATCCTAACTCAGCTTCTGATACATTTTGAAGGTAATGAAGAAGCATGTTCTGATGAAATAATCTTTGCTCAAGTACTAGCTCATGAACTTCAACCATAACAAATGAAACAAGATTTAAAAGAGGAACGTTATCTAATTTTGACTTTGCAAAATCAATTACTCTCTTAACAACTTCGTAAGTGACATTTTTCTTATAAAAATATCTCGCATCTTCGGTTGAGGCCACTACTGATAAATCTAATAGCATCAATGCATCTTTAAGCTCACGGCTAAACTTATCCATGATTCCAAAGCTGTTTAACTTTGAGAAGAAAGCATCAACATCAACATCTTTTAAATTTTTAAGTGATTTTCTGACTGCATAAATATTTTCAGCAAGCTCTTCTGACTTATCAGAACCCTCTTCCAGCTTAGCAAGAAATTGTTCTAACTCTCCGTCATAAGACTTAGACTGCATTCTACTAATCTCACTCTTAAGGTCTGATAAAATTTGTGTCAAATAAGGCTTTAAGCTAAATTTACTCACAAAGTTCATACGTACATAAGTCACATCCCCTGACTCATTCTTTACAATATTAAATCTTTTTGTGAATCCATCCAGGTTTTGTGAAGCAAAAACCCCTGTGCTAAATGTAAGCAATAATGCCATACAGATAAAACGTAACATACGAAACTCCTTTTCATTATGTATTTCTTATATTCTAGGAGATTTTGAATTTTTTGCTAGTATGGAATTGTAGATGTAAGAATTTGTTTTATGTTGAGTGATACTAGACAAAAAAAGGCCGAGAAAACTCGGCCTTTAATTTTATTAATTTTATTTTTGACATTAAAATCTATGCTTTTTTGGACAGCTCTTCATTGCGTAAATCTTTTCTTAGAATCTTTCCAACTGGCGTTTTAGGTAGCTCTTCTCTGAATTCAACAATTTTTGGTACTTTATAACCCGTGAGAACTGTCTTTGCGTATTCGACAATATCGGATTCAGTTAAATTTTTATCTGTCCTTACGACAAAAATCTTAACAGCTTCCCCAGATTTTTCAGAAGGAACACCTATCGCCGCAACCTCCAAAATACCTTCATGACCAACAATGGCATCTTCAACTTCGTTAGGATAAACATTAAAGCCAGATACTAAAACCATATCTTTCTTCCTATCAACGATTTTAAAGTATCCCTTCTCATCCATAATACCGATATCACCAGTCTTAAAGAATCCATCACTTGTCATAACAGCAGCTGTATCTTCAGGACGATTATAATATCCTTGCATAACTTGTGGACCTTTAATGGCGATCTCACCAGTCTCTCCTTGGGCCAGTTCGTTGCCATCATCATCAAGCACTTTAACTATTGTAGAAGAAATAGGAAGACCAATCATTCCATTAAACTCTGACATATTCAGCGGATTCATACATGCAGCTGGTGAAGTCTCAGTCAGACCGTAAGCTTCGATCAAGACTATTCCGGTAACTTCTTTCCACCTTTCAGCAACTGACCTCTGAACGGCAGTTCCACCCCCCAGAGAAAGTTTTAATGCTGAAAAGTCCAGGTTTCTAAAAGCATCGTTATTTAAAAGTGCATTATAAAGAGTATTAACTCCAGTGATTGCAGTAAATTTCCATTTAGATAGCTCTTTTACAAAGCCATTGAAATCTCGAGGGTTTGTTATAAGAATATTTTGCGCTCCAACAGAGCAGAAAACAAGGCAATTCGCAGTCAAAGAAAAAATATGATAAAGCGGAAGAGGTGTAATGATTATCTCTTTACCAGGTTCAATCCCAGACCCAATCCAAGACCTAGCTTGGAGCATATTAGCAATAATATTTTTGTGAGTTAATACAGCACCCTTAGCAACGCCAGTTGTACCACCCGTATACTGCAAGAAGGCGATATCATCATGACCTACATCTTGCTTTTTAAACTTACTTTCATCACCTATGGCAAGAGTGTCGTTAAAATTAATATGACTTGGTATATCCCATGCAGGAACCATTTTTTTTACATTTTTAATAACAAAATTTACTAATAACGATTTTGGAAAACTCAAAAGATCACCAATCTGAGTAACCATTACATGCTTAACTTTGGTCTTAGGAAGAACTTTTTGAAGAATATGAGCAGAGTTAGCAAAAATAACAATGGCGTCAACGCCAGCATCATTTAATTGATGTTCAAGCTCTCTCTCAGTATAAAGTGGATTAACGTTTACAGCAATTAATCCGGCACGAAGAATTCCAAACAAAGCAATGGGATATTGAAGTATATTTGGCATCATCAAGGCAACTCTTGAGCCCTTACTAAGTTTAAGATCGTTTTGTAAGTACGAAGCAAACTTCTTACTTAAATTATCTAGCTCACCGTATGTGTATGTTTTCCCCATACATGTGAATGAAGGATTATTCTTAAATTTTGAGAAAGATTGTTCAAAAACATCAACAACACTTTTGTATTCATTAATATCAATTTCGTGTGGAACTTGATCTGGATAACTTGAAAACCATGGATGTGACATTGTTAAAACCCCTTTAAATTAATTTAATAGTTACCATATTTTACGTTGCTATTAGGAAAATGAAAATAAAGAAAACATGGCCGTTAGCCGAGTCTTACACTCAGTCTTGCGGTATGGGGAAGGTAGTTCGCAGGATAATCACTATATTCAACAAAGGGGTTAATAGAAAGTTCAGAGTGATAATATAAATAATCAATAGTAAGACCTTGAGCTTTAAATTCATTTTCTAATTCTTGGAACTTTAGAAGTTTTCTTATAGGAATATCACCTCCGTTAACCTCTTTAGTGATCTCGGATGATTCATTATAACTATATCCAACTGGTAATTTAAGGCCTTTTTGAAAAACCATAGATTCACAGATGAAGCGGCCATCAGATGCTAAGTACTTTTTAATAAATTCAAAATACTTTTTCCTATCTTCTCCTGTGAGGCAATGGAGCAAATGTGAATCAAAGATAAAGTCATATGTTTTACCTAGGTTAATGTCAGAGCAAACGTTTCCACACACATACTCTCCAGACAAAGCTCTAAAGCCTTGATAGTCCCTGGCAATACTTATGGCCATATTTGAAAAATCAAAACCTGTATAGAGAGCATTCTTGTCATTGAAATATTTAATGAGCCCGCCTGCACCACAGCCAACTTCGAGTATATCTTTACCGTAAAAATTGATTTCAGGAAATTGTGCACAAAAAGAACTTAGAAATCTAAAATGTGCATCGTTTGTTAATTCTAAATGGGCATCAAGCTTATTGGAACTAATAAAGTCTGGGGTCATATGCTTATAAGCAGCATTATATAATTCTAAATTTCTATTCATAATGATATATTATAAACCTTAAAGGACTTTTTTACAAAATGAACAAAAAAGCAAATCAATACGATATTATTCTTACAGATGATGGCAGTGAGACTTTATTCTCTCACTTGTACAATGAAAGCTGTCACTCTGCATCTGGGGCAAAAGCAGAAACAAAGCTTCATTATATTGAAGGCTGTAGAATTGAGCAAGCGGTCAAGAATAAATCAGAGCTTGCAATCCTAGAAGTTGGTTTTGGAACAGGTATCGGTTTCGATGAGACTTGCATAGCTTTAGGGGGGTTTGATATACCTATAACATTTGTAAGTTTTGAAATTGATCGCCAATTAATTGATCGTTATCAAAACAAAAATCAAGAAACATTTATATTTTACGAAAATAAGGCAACTCTCCTTAAAGGTAATATAGAACTTATTATCTATATTGGTGATGCCAGATTAAATATCAAATCAGTTATGCATAAGTTCGATGCTATCTATCAGGATGCCTTTTCACCGAAAAAGAATGCTGACCTCTGGACAACTGAGTGGTTTAGAGATTTAAAGCAACTTGCAAATGAGGAATGCATTATGAGTACCTACTCAGCCTCTTCCTCAATAAGAAAATCCATGGTGGCGGCAGGCTGGAAATTGTCTATGGGGGATCAATTTGGAAATAAGAAATCCTCTACCAGAGCAAAAATAACAGGGACTACGGAATCTGGTATAACTCAACAATTAGAAAGATCACCCGCGCCAGAAATTACTGACAAAAACTACAAGGATTACCAGGAAGGAAAACTATCATGAAGCAAACGAAGCTATGCGCTGAGCTCAATATCAAATACCCAATAATACAAGCTGGAATGGTTTGGGTCTCTGGCGCAAAGCTCGCGGCCGCAGCTGCCAATGCAGGTTGCCTAGGTGTCATAGGTGCAGGTTCCATGAAGCTAGATCTTCTCAGGTCACAAATACAAAAAGCAAATAGTCTTACCGCAAAACCTCTGGCAATAAACCTCCCTCTTCTTTACAAAGATATTGAGAAGCAAATTGAGATATCTATTGAAGAAGGAATTAAAATATTTATCACTAGTGCGGGAAGTCCAAAAAAATTCACAAAATATTTACAAAACAAAGGTTGCTATGTGATTCATGTAACTAGCTCCTTTTTGCTCGCAAAAAAGTGTGAAGACGCCGGAGTTAATGCCGTTATCATTGAAGGCTTTGAAGCCGGAGGTCATAATGGTAGAGCAGAGCTAACTTCCCTAGTCCTAATACCAGAAGTTTCGAAACAATTATCTATTCCCGTCATCGCTGCTGGAGGCTTTTCATCTGGAGCTTCAGTTCTAGCAGGACTCACAATGGGAGCGGAAGCGATTCAAATTGGAACTCGCTTTATGATGACCACTGAAAGTAGTGCCCACGACTCATACAAAAATCTATTAGTTGAATCTGGAGAAGAAGATACCTTCTTGCGTTTAAAAAAGCATGTACCCGTAAGGCTTCTCAAGAATAAATTTGAAGCTGAAATTGCAGAGCTCGAAGACAAAGGTGCTAACAAGCAAGAACTAGAGAATCATCTAGGTCGAGGACGTGCAAAATCTGGAATGCTTGAAGGAGATATCAAAGATGGTGAATTAGAAGCCGGTCAAATCTGTGGATTCATTAAAGACATTAAACCGCTTGCGAAAGTAGTTGAAGATATTTTAAGTGAGTACGACGAAGCCTATAAGCGGATCTACAATCCATAATCAACACGAAGCTTTTCTCGAGCTTCAAGACTGAGATTTAGCTCATCAATCTGTTTAGTTATATATGATCTCTCAGACGGCATCAATGGCAACCAAGGCTCACGATTGATCCAACCCCAACCCCATTTATATTTATTTTTAATAGGAGAATAGTGACCGGCCCTAATTGCTGTATACATAACTGTGGCGAGAAATGTACCTGCGACCTCGCCAACACAACTTTTAAGATTTTGATCCGCTTCAAGCTCATCATCCTTAGTTCCACCAAACCAATAACGAATATCGTGTAGATCACAGCAATGTCTCCAAAGATTTGGGTTGGCACTTGTCCCCTCAGAAAAGAGAGTACAACCATCACCTTCAAAAGCATGCAGTTCAGCTGTATAATCAGCTTTTGCATGCCCTGAAATAAGAATGAGTAAAAAAGTGAGAACGCTTTTCAATTAATTATGCCTTATCTTGATTGCTCAAGCCTAGCAATCCTCAAAGAAAGCTTAGGGTGAGTCGACATAAGAGCTCTAATCCCCGTAGGTCTTGAAGAGATTTTAAATGCATTCATATTTTCATTTTTAGTATCAAAGACACCGTTACCTTCATATTGAGTTTCAAGGCGCTTAAGGGCAGCGATCATTTTATCACGACCAGCTAGCTTTGCTCCACCAGCATCTGCCTTATACTCTCGAATTCTTGAATAAGTAGCTAGAACCATTGCACCAACAATTCCAAAAATCACATCAAATACCATCGCCGTTAAATAATAAGACCAACCACCAACTGATGACTCATCGTCATCGGATCTCAAAGCATTCTGAATCGCAAAAGCGGCAATTCTAGCAAAGAACATAACAAAGGCATTAATAACACCTTGAGCGAGTGCCATCGTTACCATGTCCCCATTGGCCACATGAGCGACCTCATGAGCAAGTACTCCTTCAACTTCATCATCACTCATACTTCTTAGTAGACCTGTAGAGACAGCAACTAAAGAATTAGATTTTGAAGGACCTGTAGCAAATGCATTAACTTCAGGTGAATCATATATTCCAACTTCTGGCATTTTTGTTAAGTTTGCCGACCTCGCAAGTCTGTGAACAGTATTCACCAAGCCTGCATATTGACCATGAGCTTCAACGATTTGAACACCCATCATCTTCTTGGCCATCCACTTAGATAAAGAAAGTGATATAAAAGAACCTACCATACCCCAGACAAGGCAGAAGATCATTAAAGATTGATAGTTAATTCCATTCTGAGTTAAATAAGGCTGAACATTGAAAATTGATAAAACAATATTTACCATTAGAATTACAGCGATATTCATCGCAAAAAATAGACCAAATCGTTTAAACATAAAGTGCTCCTTTAAATTAGCTACCTAACTAAGATAGTGTGTGTATTTTAAACGTCAAGCCTAGGATTTTAGATTGTAATTTGGCATAGAAAAATATATTGTTTTTTCACTGTTTCACCTTTGAAAACGAGTAGACGCATGGCACAATTAACATTAATGATCCTCTCTTCTCTACTAATATTTATGCAAAGTTCTCACGCAGATACGATTAAAGTCCTTCACTACAATATCAAAGAACTTGACTCTCAAAAGTTAAATCAAAGCAATGAGCAAGTGAAGAATGTAAAATCCATTACAGATAATTACGATTTCGATATTCTTTCTATAAATGAACTTCAGTACGATTTAACAGGTGTCCCTAATGACAGCTTTAAGACTGATGGAGAAAATCTAGATAAATTGGCAAAACTCCTGGGCTTAAAGCCAAATGTTACGGTTTTTGGACCAGCAAATACTGGAATGAATGCGAGAATAGGTCCTAATGGCGAGTATTACAGAAATGCCAACTCAGCTGAGGCGAGAAGCCATGCCGACCAACTGAACTTTGGAACTATGCCAGGACAATACTCCACAGGGGCGATGCTAATAAACGGAAAACTACTCTCTACAAAAATTATCTCTAAGCTTAAGTGGAAGGACTTTAATTCTTCAGCTGATTTTAGTGAATTTAAAACAGCAGATGGAAAATCAATACCTGAAGATATGCTTCTTTTTGATAAAAACTTTACCCATATGAAGATAGAATTTAAAGCAAAGGAAGTTCATGTCCTTCTACTTCACACTGTACCATCTTATTATTTTGGCAATAAGTTCTCTATCAATGACTACCGCAATGCTGAACAGCTAAGGTTTATGGAATGGTACATGACAGGCTCAACAGACTTCAAGGTGCAACTTAAAAGCATAACCCCCATAAATGAAAAAAAATACATTATCGCTGTTGGCGATCTAAACGTTGCACCGACAGAATCTGGCGGCGAAGGATCTCTGGTCATAAATAACTTGATTAAAAAAGCTACCCCTTGGATCAAGAAGTCTGCCATGAATTTCACGAGTGAATCCAGTGGCTACCGAAAAGACCCAAATCGCTTTATGCTAGACTATATTTTCACAAGTAAGTTACTTAAGCCTGTTAAAGGAAAAATAATTCACCCCAATTTTGAATGGATCGATGCTGAATGCGCGGGAGAGGAAGAATCAAAAAATCCCACCCCAAATATCTATGCAAAAATCCTCTTCAAGAAAGGAACCAAAGACTGTTATGCCTATACACGACATGATTATGTCACATTAAAAAAAGCGAGTGATCATTACCCAATTTATGGAGAATTTGAATTTTTATGAGATTTTTAACGTTAACATTAATATTTTTAACACTTACTTCCTGTGCATTAGCTCCTTTTGGTCCAACAACGACTGGGAGATCATATGGAAAAGGTAAGATGTTTGCGGCCGTTGGAAATTCGAATTCAACTTATCACCTAAAATTTGGACTGGGTGTAAGTGAGGATCTAGATTTTGGATATGTTATGGAGTTTGGTCCTATATCCACTTCTGCTATTTATCTCAAATATGCTGTTATCAATAATTCAGTAGGCCCAGCACTAGGCTTTGAATTTGGATTTGGCTCAACTGAAACCACAGAGATCATGTACCTAGGCTCAACTGGGTCTCTCGCCTTTACTGAACAACTAGAAATATTTACAAACCTAAGGGTTAACAAAGTCGTTACCGATGAAACCGATATAGAAAAAGACGAATTTAACGGGAACGTAAAAATACTTGCGTACGACCTCACTTACTTCCAGTTTACATACGGATTAAATTTATTCTTTAGTGGGTCAGCAGGTATATCCATATACTCAACGTATTATAAGGGCAACGACTTAGAAACCCTAGAAGACAGCGTCTTTGGAACTTCATTATTATTTAAATTTTAAAACATAGGATCAAAATGAAAACATTACTTGCAACATTACTTCTTTTAACATTAAACGTATTTGCTGGACCAGCACTTGAGACAAATACCTTTAAGGACATCGATAAGATGGCCAGTAAACTTGCCAAAAAGTACGGTGCTAAAAATGTATTAATTGTACTCGATATTGATAATACTGTTCTAAAAATGAAAAGTAATATTGGAAGTGACCAATGGTTCAATTGGCAATCAAAAAATTGTTTAGGAAAAAAATCTCCAGACTTTTGCGCAGCAAAAACATTTGACGGTCTACTTTACGCTCAAGGTGTACTTTTTGAAATTTTACCAATGATGCCAACAGAAGAAATAACTCCAAAAATTGTTAATAAATTGCAAAAGAATTCTCATCCACTATTTCTTTTAACTTCTAGAGGTGCATCATACAGAGCAGGAACTCAAAGAGAATTAAAAAAGAATGGTTATAAAATTAAAAACTATATAGGGCCAAAGCATGGGTATCCTTCTACCTATAAGCCTTTTGATGTTAAAAATCCTAAAAAGTATAACCTAACAAAAGAAGATATTATTATTGCAAAACTTAAAAATGCCAGATCAATTAGTTATATGGATGGTGTAATGATGACTTCAGGGATGAATAAAGGAATCATGCTTAAAACAATTCTTAACAAAACAGGAATTAACCCAAAAGCTATCATTTTTGTTGATGATCATCTTAAACATACAGTGAGAGTTCAAGCCATTATGGGAAATATGAAGGGCCTAGAGATGGTTACTTTCCGCTATGGGGCAGTAGATAAAGATGTTAAGGCCTTTAAAAAGTCAAACAAAGCTCTTGAAATCAAACAATACAAACTGCTAGATACAGCTATAAACTCAATGGTCAAGTAAAACACACCAGTTTAATCAAATTGCTACTGGGCCTAAATTCTATTAGGATTATATTATGAATATAAGTAAATTTGAAAATATTATTGAGCATTCAGACCAATTCTTAAAAGGAAAAAAAGAACAAGTTAAGCTTGTTCTTTGCAACCTTCTCAGTAGAGGACATACTCTCATCGAAGATGCACCAGGTGTGGGTAAAACAACACTAGTAAAATACATTGGAAAATCAATAGGGCTAGAAGTCTCCCGTATCCAATTCACAAATGATCTACTGCCAGCTGATATTCTCGGTACCTCTATCTTTCACAAAGAAACATCAAATTTTGAACTTCACAAAGGTCCATTGTTTGGAGAACTTATCCTCGCTGATGAATTAAATCGTGCTCCGCCAAAGACACAGAGTGCACTTTTGCAGGCGATGGAGGAAAGACAGATTACAATTGATGGAACCACTTATGAACTTCCTAAGCACTTCACTGTTATGGCCACTCAGAACCCCCAGATGCAGGTTGGCACATTTAACCTGCCTGAGTCACAGTTAGATCGGTTTTCCATGAAAATTAAAATGGGCCATACAAACGAAGCTGTAACTATTGAGCTTTTGAAGGCAAGTACATTACAAGTTGATCTATCGAATATAGAAAGCATAATAAGCATTGATGAGTTACTAAAGTCACAAAAAGAATTAGACACTATTCATACTAGTGATGAAATATATCAGCTTATCTACAAATTACTTGAATCTACCCGTACCAACAAAGACTTAATTGCGCTTAGTAATAGATGTGGCATTGACCTAGTCAATGTATCAAAGGCCTGGGCATACCTAGCTGGCAGAGACTATGTGATACCAGATGACGTCCACCATATATTTAAATACGTAGCAGGACATAGGTTAGTTCATCCGGAGAACTCTGATGTGGACTTTGAACATAAGATGGCGGCAAAAGTATTGGCCAATGCTTAGGCTTAATTATTTTATAAAAAAATTCGAAAATGCCACTCAAAACAAAAAACAAGTCTATATCATCCCAACACGCGCAGGCTTCAAATACTTATTTATAAACTTCACCGTGTTCTTAATGGCCATGAGTTACACCAATAACCTCTGCCTTCTCATATCATTTATAATGATCGCATACTTTATTCTTAAAATGCTTGATACTCATAAAATAATTCAAGATATTAAACTCAACAGTATCGACGTACAAAGTGATTACATTGATAAAATTCACATTGATATTAAACTTGGAACTAAAACACATAAGAGTATTGCAAAATATATAAACGTCGAATTACAAAGTGTAGATAGAAAGCTTGAAACAAAAGAATTAGTACAAACTAACTCCAAGTCTTTGTACATGAGTCTTAGAAATATAGTGAGAAATCGCTATTCTTTTAATAGAGTTAAGTTTTTCACAACAGGAAGCAGTGGCTTCTTCTATGTTTGGAGGTATTACAATCAAATAATTGATTTTCATGCATACCCAATAAAAACGTTTGCAAAAGATTTTACATCCAATAAGAATACCAATACCACATCAAATCAAGAGTCTGAATTTTCGGAACATGTCCCCTATCAAAAAGGAATGAACTCAAAGAGAATTGACTGGAAGATTTTTTCAAGAGTTGACCTGTTATACATAAAAAAACATATCGATTACAACACAGATATTATTGAAATTAACTTTAATAAATTAGAAGGCGAAAAAGAATTACGATTTTCTTGCATGAGCTATTTAATTGCTAAATGCTTTAATGAGGGAAAGAGCTGGAGATTAGTTCTTCCAAGTACAGTGCTTGAATCAAACAAGGGACAAAATCATTTCCAGAAATCTATGGAGAAAATTAGTGAGGCATAGTACACCAAGATATCTCACATTACTACCTGCTCTCTACTTGTCTTATGATTTTTTACCATTATGGTATATTGGATTAAATACATTAATTATCTGTTATATAAGTTATTTTAAGACACATAAGTTCTTTGCTTACCTAAACTTCTTTAGTGTTTTCTTTATATTTAATGAAGTCGGACGCAGAATCATTCCAGAAACGATGGTTCCTATTATGTGCACATTTGTCTTATCTCAAATTATTATTAATAAATCAAAAACAAAAGAAGAGAATTACCTACTATTTCTTTGGTTCGGAGCATTTTCACTTTTTTCATCCGGCTTTTACTATCTCACCTACTCAATAACATGTTTTCTACTACTTCTAATTGTTCAAGGTCAGGATGACCTAAATTTTAAGCGAGCCATGCAAGGAGTTCTTCAAAATTATAAACAGTTTTTAATAACAATTACACTTACGGTCTTTCTTTTTGTTTTTTTTCCAAGGTTTAATAATTTTCTACCAAGTGCAAATAATCTGATTCAAGGGAAAATTGGGTATAGTAAGGAAGTGAATAACTCTACAACCAATAGTCTTCAGCTATCGTCACAACTTGCTTTTTATGCCGAACTCTCAGAAAGGATCTCCCAAGAGAAGCTCTATTGGCGTGGAAGAACGCTGGTCGCAACAGACGGGTATAATTGGCGAAAAGCAGAGCTGGCCCCTCAAAGAGTTTTAAAATCAAGATCAACAGGTGCTATAAAACAATTTCTTAAATACGAGCAGGACTTCAACAAGGATATAATACTTTTAAATCATGTCCAGAACATCCTACAGACAAACTTAAACACCTATCACATACCTATTAATAATGAATATCGTACTTACACTAAAATGAAAAAATCATTTGTTGAGGCATTCTCGAACTTAAATACATTCCCAGAAATTAAGCTAAAAAATCAAAACATTAAACTACTAACACAATTACCTGAGTTCACCCCAAATGCTTTAAAAGAATTCATGCAAGATATCCCCAAGGATGACCCTGAAAGTATCATCTCTAAATTTAAAATGAAGATTTTACGTGACAAGTACTCCTATTCACTTTCCCCAGGCCCTATGCCAACTATGGCGAGCTTCCTTGAAAAAAAAATTGGGTTCTGCACCCACTTTGCATCTTTAATGGGGGTAGTATTGAGAGGCCATGGAATCCCAACAAGACTGGTAAATGGGTTTCAAGGTGGAAAGTATAATAATATTGGAAATTTTTATGAAATAAAATCAAATGATGCCCATACCTGGGTTGAATATCACCATAACAATAAATGGCATATGGTAGATCCAACAGGCTTTATTGCACCTGATCGAATCAATCTTGGGGGACAAGAATTTCTAAGCCCCTCCTTAATACCAAATGCTGCAGAAAATGATACCAATTTTTTTAAATATTTATATAGAAGTAAACAGTACCTTGATATTTTAAACTACAGAGTCAGCTTGCTTCTAGATAACTACAATAAAGATGAACAGAAGAAACTGTCGAAAGCCCTAAAGATTAACCTCAAAGCATTCTTCATTGCTGGAATTGCTTTAATCGTATTCTTCCTTTGGGCCTACTATTTTCTAACAGGTAAGACGAGAAAGAAAAACATAAATAAAGTCGACAAGATACTAATAAAGCTTGGCAAGAAATTAAAAGTGAACTTGAGTGAAGTGAGAACGATAGCGGAAATAGTAACATTAACGAAAGTTCATGAATCACAAGAACTAACTAATTTCATAAGACTTTATCAAGAAATTAAATATGGCAAAAGTGAAAATTACACTGAGCTTCTAGAAATATTCAATTTAATAAAGGTTAAAAATGCAAAGAATATTTAAACTTCTAGGTCCAGGTCTCTTATATGCAGCAGCGGCGATAGGTGTTAGCCACCTTGTTCAGTCCACAAGAGCTGGTGCAGACTTTGGTTTTCAACTCCTGTGGGTAGTCATCATTGCCAATATCCTTAAGTATCCTTTTTTTAAAATAGGTCCAAAATACACAGCTGTAACAGGTAAAAGTCTTTTGCATGGGTGGCAACAAAATGGACCTTATGCAATAAAGCTCTTTTTCATTTTAACCATTTTTACTATGTTTACAGTTCAAGCAGCAGTAACTCTAGTGACCGCTGGAATCTCACTACACTTATTTAATTTAGACTTTTCTGTTTCTATGATGAGTGCCTTCTTGTTACTTGTATCTGTCATTATTCTACTTATTGGTAAGTTTAATGTACTTGATAATCTTATAAAGATTGTCGTTATCATCCTAACCGTTGCAACCTTAATAGCTGTCGCACTTGCCCTGACAGAAAATAATTCTTATACCACACCAGCAGTTCCGTTTAATTTTGACAATAAAATACATATATTTTTCCTAATAGCTTTGATTGGATGGATGCCAGCACCTATGGATGTACCCATATGGCACAGTCTTTGGTCAGTAGCAAAAAATAATGAGAATGAGGGAAACAAGACGACTCTAAAAGATTCAATGCTCGACTTTAATATAGGTTATATTGGAACTGCAATTCTTGCATGCTGTTTCCTCACTTTAGGTGCACTTGTTATGTACAGATCGGGTCAAATTTTCTCAGGGTCAGCACTCACCTTTTCCACTCAACTTATAGGTATGTACACTTCGATACTTGGTGAATGGGCCTTTATATTTATTGCAGTGGCATCATTTGCAACAATGTTTAGCACGACCCTGACTTGTCTTGACGCATTTCCAAGGATACTCAGTGAAGCATATAAGATAGAAAGAAAGACTGAAAGAAATACTTATACCCAATGGCTTCTTGTCACAGGGGCAGGTTCACTTTTAATTTTATTTTTATTTATTTCAGACATGAAGGTGATGGTAGATTTTACAACAACTCTATCATTTGTTGTATCACCGATTTACGCCTATTTAACTTATAAGGCGATGAATTCAAAGTATATCTCAGAAGAGCACCATACTAAAGGTGTAGAAAAATACATTGCATTTGTTGGACTCACATTTTTCACAATATTTACAATATATTTTATTTGGCTAAAATTCTTATCTTAAGTTTTACTCTAATCTATGTTGTTGAAGAACAACTCGCACCACCAAGAACGCAAAATTTGGCACAGAACTCATGATTGAGATATACATCCTTCTCACTCGATTCAAGAGTATCGCCTAATTCAAACTCTCTATCATATGCAAGTAGAGTACAAGGTAGAACGACTGCAGCTTCAGAGCCCTTTCTACGAACAATCATTCTTTCAGAAGCACACATCTGATCGTCTGGGCTTTTACTTAATATATCCCAACATGCAGTGGTGATCTCCGGGACATCTTCACCTGAAATCATCTCAGGAAAAATGACTAGTTTTTCATGGAGATTGATATTAACATTATTTTTAATCAAAAGCACTGAGTACTGCTGTTTTGAGTCTGCTATTGATTCTTCAGATAGGCTTCTTCCCGCAATAGAAATATTAAAGCCATTATCAAAGAGCCACTTTATTTCGACTAATGTTTTATCAAATGTATTTACCCCTCTCTCTTTCTCATGAACGATTTTTGTATGATGATCGAGAGATATTCTTAAGTGCAGCTTATGATGATAGCTCTCTTTTAAAGATAATAAACTATTATGGTGACGTTTTAATATATTAAAAGCATTTGTTAAAACCAACACATCTCTACCTGTTTCCAGTGAAGATTCTAGCAGAGAAATCATATTTGGGTTAATGAATGGCTCACCACCTGTAAAAGCAATCAAGTCAGTATCAGGAGTAAGTTCTGCTAAAAATGGAGTAATGTCATTTTGGGTTAAATATATCAGACGATCATTTTGTGGACTTGATTCAATATAACAATTTCCACAAGCAAGATTACATTGTGTTCCGGTATTAAACCATAAGGTCTTTAGGCTTTTTAAACTTACAAAGGCCCTAGGTTCTTTCTTAGCAGTTAATGTTTTGTTATTAAATTTAGTCATCATGCCTCTATTTTTGTCCTATGTCCGTCATTACTGCTTAGCCTTAGCAACAAGCAAGGTCTCCATTCAAATTCTGTGCTGCAAAAGGAGAATTTTCACCGCAACCCTCAAAAATACCATGGTGTGTATTCATATCACCATAAAAATCGAAACTATCTTTATAACGAGAGTCAGATAACATCAATGAAGTATTTCCACATACAGGCATGATACGGCCCTTAGGGAAATAGTGATGTGAATCAAGTTTAAATCCATGAACAGACTCTTCAATATTTCCATTATAGCAAACTGCTTGTCCATAATCTTCACAGGATGATTCAAGATTATCCATTTTAAATAGTCTGTATGTAACAGAGAAGAACTTTATGTCACCAAGCTTATCTTGAAGCTCTGTATTCTCAACAGTGATAGGTTTATCTTCAAATGCTCTTGGATCCAAAAAACCTGCATCAACAGATAGTCTCAAGAAATCATTCCAATAAAGTGCGCCACTTAAACATTCACCCCATAAGACTTTATCTTCCTGAAGCTCTTTTGATATTCTTCTATCTGAATATACATCGGAGAAGAACATCTCTCCACCAGACTTAAGAAGAGAATAAGCATCCTTCAAAACTTTTAACTTATCTTCTGCGAGATTAATAACACAATTTGAAATTATAAGATCAAATGAGTTTGGCTCCAGGGCAAGATGATCAAGCTTCTCAATATTTCCTTCAAGAAAAGTTACATTCTTAAATCCAAAAGTATCTGCATGATGATCAATATAATCATTAGCAACCTGTAATTGTTCTGCAGTCATATCCACACCAACAATACTACCACTTTCACCAACAAGCTGAGCTGCTATATAACAATCTCGACCAGATCCTGAGCCAAGATCAAGAACTCTAAGACCGCTCAACTTATCAGGAATAGTAAGACCACAACCATAGTACTTCGCCTGAACAGTATCATGTACATTGCGAAGGGCATTCATAATATGAGTTGGTGGTGCAACTAAAGTACAACAGGCATTAGTCTTCAAGTCAGAGGATGACTGCAACTCTTTACCATAATAATCTTTAACATCATTGTTTATACTGCTCATAAGGCCCCCTTATTTATAAATCAAAATATTTAAATAGTTTTTTATCGTATTCTTGAAATTATTATGGACCTCAGACCTATCCTCTCTTGCAAGAATTTGGAAAATAACTCCATTGACATATTGCTGAACTATTACTGACAATTCCACCAGACTAAATGTTTGTGCAATCTGTCTTTCCTCGTTGATTAATACCAGCGCATCAAAGACTAAAGCACGACCATTATCAATTGTCCCAGTCGCAAGCTTTTTGAAATCAGAATCTGATGTCGCGAAGTTAAATAGCATAATTAAAACCTGTGCATCCTTTGGGTATTTCATCGCCCAATTGATGTTCGACTCAAGTAAAAACACGAGCTTTTCAAACTCTGTTAGACCATCTGCTTCTCTTAAGTTTAAAGCAAAGTATTCTCTATTATTCAGGATAACTTGTGATAATAGGCTTTCAAATAATTTTTTTTTGTTTTTAAAGTGATAAAAAACTGTGGTCTGGGAAATATTGCATCGATCTGCAATTTCTTGCACAGAAGTTCTAGCGAAACCTTGTTCCGAAAATAAATCTAGAGAGGCGGTAAGAATTCGATGCCTACTAATATCTCCCTTAGATCTTTTAATCATTATCTTCAATTTTCTGGATTGAGTTCTTACAAGTGAACTTAGTGGCCTTATTCTTAATTAATATTTTGCCAATATGATTATCTTTGCCAATATACTTAAAAGGCTTTGCGACTAAATTAACAATGTCACCGTTAGAGCAATCAAACAGGTTAGCACGTTTTAACCAATTAATAGTATACATAGAGACTGAGATCTTATAATCACCGTCAGTAATATCAAAGTTTACAATATTAGAGCGCGCTCTAATTGATTTTTTTATATTTTCTATAACACCATCAATATTAATTTCTTTCTTATTTTGATCTTTAAAATAGTTCTTACTTTTGCCAAATGGACTATTTGCTAAGATGTCTTCAGAGCCAAGAACATGGCCAGAAAAGCTCGAAATGGTCATAAAAAGTAAAAGTGTTAAATTTCTGATACATAGCATAGTCACCTAGCAATATTACTTGTCGTTAATAGTGGTTAATATTGATTTTCACTCTATAACCCAGATTACCTAAAGGCCATATAACTAGTTAAAATTGATAAATTTCAACGGTTTTTAAGGAAAAAATACCTATTTTAAGATTAAAAGTTCAAAATAAGGTAAAATATGAATGTATGAAGTCTCTAGTGTTCCTCCTACATTCTCTTATCATGGCCTCTTGTGCTGGCCCAACGACTCCATTTGGAGGAGATATTCTTATAAGTGAGAACTTTGTGGTAGATAAGAATTTTCAGCACAAAGATATTCATATTAAAACTACTCCTGAAAGACAGTATTATAATTCTCCTTATAACCTAAAACTTAAAATATTTGACCCAAATTTTGATCTTAATAATTTTCGATATGAAATCATTTATAATAATAAGAGACTGAACAGATGGTTCAAGTCAGAAGATATAAAAGTTCCCAACAACAAGGATGAGCCCGTTGAGATAAGTTTTAAAAATTTATCTCTTCTACCAGGGCATATAAACAAAGTGGCATTTGTGTATTACCCAAATGGTTCAGAAAAGCCTATAGTTCACTCGTTAAAAGTTCCTGAGTGCATAAGAAACTTAAAGATAACAGATTTAAATATTGCACCTTTTAATGTAAACCAGAAACTTGAAGACAAAATTATAACTATTGCTAAAAAGTATGATCATAATCCCTCGCTTATTGCTGCTTTAATAGCGCAGGAGTCAGGATTCAAGTCCCATGCTTTAAGCTACGCAAAGGCACTGGGTCTAACTCAAGTCACTCCTGTCGCCCACAGAGAAATACAGAGATTTAGAAAAGACTGGAATATCTACCCAAAATTTGAAAAGACACCCTTTTATAAATTAAAAACAAAGCTACTGACAAAAGAGATTAATCATAAGAATGATTGGCGTCTTAATCCTGATCGATCAATTGAGGGTGGAATAATCTATCTTGAATATTTAAAAAAATATTGGTCGACACCGGATAAGCAGGCGATACTTTCTAAGGCGTTTCCTCAAGATATACCAAAGCTTGATATATTATTGGCGAGCTATAATTCTGGTGCTTTTAGAGTAAAGAAGTCTATAATTAAAAATGAAGATAATTGGCTTTTTGATAAGAACTTAAATGAAGCAAGAAAATATGTAATGAATATTAAAAGTTACTGCTATGCTTTTCACAAAGGAAAGAATGATGCTAGATAAACCGTTGTATTTAAAACTATACCCTATACTTGCCCTTGGGATTGCACTGAGCTTTCCCATTCAAATTATGCACCTCTACCAGATACCATTTAGCGATATGGAAAAGCTATTCTCCATGCTTACGCCTATGAATATTTTAACTATGGTGACTTTAATCGCTTCGGCCATACTAACCTTTACTCTACACAAATATGTCTACAAGGTTATCCCTATTCTACTTTTGGTTATTTTTTCAAACAACGCAATTGTTGGGCTTTACGGAACAGACTACACAGTGATCCAAGTGGCAATGAGCTTCGTATTATTTGGACTCTCTCTCAAGCCTTTATACAATACTGAAATAAAAGCCGTTATCTATAATCCTGAGCTTAGATGGTGGCTGACACCCAAAAGATATTCTCTTGAGAAACAGGTTCAACTCAATTCAGATATTCTCGATGTCTATTCCGACACAGTAAATGTTTCTGTTACAGGTGTTTTTGCAAAGATCGCAGATGCTTCCCTCATAAAGAAGCTGCCATTGAATTCTATTATTGATGTTAAGCTTATGGCCGACAATCCGATTCCCTTAAAGGCAAAGATTGTTCGTGTTACAAGTCCATCAATGAATCAACCACTTGGTTGCGGGTTAGAAATCGTTCAAGACGAAAACTATAAAACAAATTATCTACCTTGGTTTAAAAGTGAGATTAAAGCGTAGCTTTCTTATCTAGATAATATTGATAATTACCAGGGTATAAATGTATATGTCCTTTATCAACTTCCAATACTTTCTCTGTAAGCGCATGCAAGAAGTATCTATCATGGCTTACAAATATTAAAGTCCCATCAAAACCCTGAAGAGCTTCTAGTAAAATTTCACGAGATTTTATGTCGAGGTGATTGGTAGGCTCATCTAAGACAAGGCAGTTATTGTTTTGAGATAAAAGCTTTGCCATGATTAGGCGAGATTTCTCTCCTCCAGATAGGTATTTAACTTTTTTATGAACATCATCACCACGAAACATAAACGCTGCAAGCAAATTTCTTATATGTCCATCACTGGCCAGAGGTAACTCTCCACGTATGAGATCAAAAATAGACTCATCAGGCTTTAAGACATCTAATGAAAACTGACTAAAGTATCCAATTTTTATAGAAGGTCCAATTCTGACAACTCCTGAACTTGCCTCAGTATTCTGAGTCAAAACTTTTAGTAGTGTCGATTTACCAGCACCATTGACTCCAACAACAGCAATGCGCTCTAGTCTTTTTATTAGACAGGAAAGTTTAGTGAAAATTTCATTTTCTTCACCCTTAGAGTTTTTCCAAGTCTTAGAAATTCCTTCAGCAATAATTACATCATCTCCACCTCGAGGAGGGTTCGTAAATTCAAAGCTAATTGTTTGATCATCTGGGGGTAGCTCAACTCTGACTATCTTTTCAAGTTTTTTAACCCTAGATTGCACCTGGGCAGCATGTGAGGCACGGGCCTTAAATTTAGCAATAAAATCTTCTTCCTTCGCCAACATATCTTGCTGACGAGAATATTCAGCTTTGACTTGTTCTAGGCGGATATCTTTTTCTTTAATATAAAAATCATAATTACCTGAATACATGGTGGCTTTCTTATAGCTAAGATCAAGAATCTTTGTACAAACATTATTCATAAAATCTCTATCATGAGTTGTCATGAAGAATGCACCCTTAAAATTACGCAACCATTCCTCAAGCCAAAGAATAGTTTCAATATCTAAATAGTTTGTAGGCTCATCCATAAGAATAACGTCAGGAGACATAACAAGAACTTTAGCTAGTGCAATTCTCATCTTCCATCCACCACTAAAGTCTTGTACCATTTTGGTGTGATCAGATGGCGCAATACCGAGGCCAGTCAAAACTTCTTCCGCCCTTGATTCTAAATCATATCCACCAACTTTTTCAAACTCTGTCTGAACGTCTCCCATCTTCATAAGGACTTTATTCATTTCGTCAGGATCCATATTTGGATCACATAATTGTTCTTCATACTTCCTAAGTTTCGATTGCATCTGAGAGACTTTCTCATCTCCTTCAATAACTTCCTGAATAGCTGTTTTACCGGCCATTTCCCCTACATTTTGAGAGAAATAAGCAAGACGAACACCGTCAGGTAGACTTACTTGTCCCTGATCTGGTCTCTCTTCACCGATAATAATTCTAAAGAGTGTCGTTTTACCTGCGCCATTAGGTCCTACAAGACCAACCTTTTCCCCCGGATTTATCTGAAAGGTGACATTATTATATAGGGCTTCTCCCCCTTGGATCTTTGAAATATTCGAAATATTAAGCACTTAGGAACCTCAAACTAAATAGAAGATGTTTTTACAATATAAAAAAATTGCATAAGTCTGATATAATAATTCATAGGAGTTAATAAGAAAAGTAAACTCTCAAAGGAAGAAGTATTAACCGAATGATTTTAATGTATATACTGTTATTTAGTGTTTCATCAAACGCTATCGCTATCGCTATCGCTATAGAGCAGTTTTCAGCAAAATAAGAACTTAAAGAAATAGTTAAAGGTAACCTTGTAAGTTCATATCAATCTTTTGTTAAGAGACTCTTCAAGAACTATAAGAAAGATTATAATAAAAAATCATTCACAAGGAACTGGCATTTTTAAATGTCAAAGCTTCACAAGTAGCAAGTCGACCTGAAACAGCGATAATTAAAAACTGTGAGCTTCATATACCTGGCCTAAATGTTAAAATTACAGCAAGAAATTATTTAGATATATCCATAACACTAAAACGAAAAAAGAGTGTTTAGTTCAATTTATCGCTGCATCTAAAACGAAGAAGACCTCAAACTTTATGAGATTTAATATTATCTCAAGTACCTATGTCAATGATGACTTCGATGATTTTATTAATAACAAGACTATAAAGCTTTTGAGTACTTTGATATCAGTAGACCGCGCAAGTACATACCCTAACGGTAATATAAAAGTTGTTGAATGGTTTGTATTTTGCGATGATGATAGAAAGGCGAATGCTACCTCTAATCTTGATGAACCTGAAAGTACTATCGATAAACACCTTAGTAGCTGTAATAAAGCTCAGCCTTACACCTCCTGGCCACAAAAAAAATTAAGCTACTCCCAAGCAAGCTATCTAGATGGTGTATCCGAGGACTTTATGGCGATATTTAGGTCTCTAGCAACTACAAAAGAATGCTCAGGATTTTCTGTATCTAGACAATTATGAGATAACAGATAGAAATATTCGAAAATTTACTTGTTCAAATCTTTACGGGACTATATATGATGCTCCAGAATGATATGATACTTTTAAATCACAATTCTCTGAAAAACTAACAGCTCTAACTAAGGCTCAAAAATACTATGGCTACCTCTCAAGTTACCTTGACCAGAATATTAGCAGCGTTAAAAGTGCTAAGGAAAAATTAAATAAGCTACAAGATGAAATGGAAAACCCGGATTTTAAAATAATATGAGTTATTTTAAAGAAGAAACAGAATACTGCTCCAAGGTGAATCTTCTAAAACAATCTTTAAAAGAAGTCTATGCATTTGCTGACCAAGATAAGGCGAGTATCTCCGATACAAATCTTAAGGAATAAACAGAAGAGACGAAAGAAGCATTTAAGGGGTATCATAACGGCAGTGCTATAGCAGAGTAATTATACTTAAATATATAGTCTTCTATTAAATAATCTGATTAAATATCTTATGAAAACGATTTATCTATATTTAAAAAACCAATACTTGTACATTTTGACTGCTGTTGTTTTTATAATCGCCCCATTTACTGCATGTGTAACATATCTACCTGAGATTCCACATACACAATATTTGTTTTTGATTGTACTCGTCTTAGTTAAGTTGTTAGTCTTCAACGATCACCATAGAAAGCAAAAGCTAAAAACAAGAGTTACAAATGAGTTAACCAAAGAGATGGGTAAGCCACCAAGCACTAAAATTATCTTTAAAAGAAATCAATTTTATCTTTTATCTAGAGATATAACGATTATGCTGACAGGGCTTTACTTGATCATTTTCAGCATACTATTTAATCGATTTTAGAATCACGGATATCCATCAAAATTTTATGATAGAAGTATGACTTTGGTTTATTCGCACCTTGCTTATGATCTGGCATAAGCTTTAAGCCTTTTGTTTGGTTTAGAAGTCTTAGCATGTTTTTATCCGCCATCACTTTAGCAAGTATTGCTCGCTTCATAATTTGGTAATGATACTCGGATCCAACGGCGTGATCTTTATAATCAAATGTTTTTTTCTGGTAACTTATAATACTCTTTAAATCATACTTTTTATTTATAACATTTGCGGCGTCACCAGCTCTCTTGGATTCAAAACCAGACAAAAGGTATACTTGTTCACGAGTAAAAGGAAATTCACTAGCAAAGTCCATACGAACATCATTAGTATCTGAAAAATCTGGATACTTCATCATCTGCCAAAGTGCTTCCACAGAGTTATAGTGGATACCATCTAATTTAAACGGAGCGTATGCAAGATTACTAAAAACACCAAGCTCGTTACGTTTTGAGAGAATCAACTCTCCATTTTTGGCCTCATGAGGAAGTATCTCCCAGCTACCCTGCCTTTGAGTTTCAGGTATTTGCTCCCACCAATGAGTGGGATAATCAGCCTGCATAGTTGCGCAGGCGACATTAGAAATCAGAGTTAAGGATAGAAAGAATGAACGCATAATTATAATTTAAATTCTACAGCAACTGGAAGGTGATCAGAGAAACCAGAACCTGTTAATGGATCGAATCTAGCAGGAATATTTTCTGAGATATTGGTGTTTCCAGTGTCTGTATCTTGCCACTCTAAGTCTTTAACCATAAATGGAAGATAGACAATATCGAAGGCACTATAATTAACACTTATGCCTTTTTTAGTTAGTGATTTTTTAGCAACAAAAATCTTATCTAGTGATTCCCAGTTACCTCTCCACCAGTGAGTCCCATCAACAACAACATTACTCATGCGACGCCCTTGAACTTCAACGTCCTCATAAATAGGAAGAACGTTAAGAGTAATACCATTAAGGGCATCATCAGAAGAAGTATTAAAATCACCTGTTGCAATAACTAGATCTGATTTTGATTTTGCAGTGGCTTCTTTTAATACGTTTGAAGCAATTACTCTAGCTTCATCTGGATTTGCCTGACTTGGCCAATGATTACCAAAAACAGTAACTGACTTACGACCAACTTTATAATTTACTTCAAGAATACCTCTAGTACTTCTAGTACTATGAGGAGCAAGATTGATTGTATGATATTTCTGAGATTTAACTGGATACTTTGAAATCATACCAACATCAATCCCTCTGGAGTCGGGGCCATCAAATAAAGTGATATATGAGTAGCCCTTGCTTTTTAAACCTTTAGAGACAAGCATTTTTAAAACATTAAGATTTTCTACTTCTTGAAATACAAGGATATCAGCTCCCTTTCCTTTGTTATAAGAAAGAATAACTTTTGCCATATTTTTAATTTTTTTTCTTAGAACTGAGTTTGACCAGTCAAGACCAAGGCATGATTTCTTGTAGTATTCGTTAGAAAGGCCATTACAGTAAGCTTGTACTTCAGCTGATGAATTCTTTACTTTTAAAGGAAGGTACGTCCAATCTTTTTTACCTTTGTCGTGTTTGGTATCAAAAAGATTTTCAAGGTTATAAGTCATAACAGACAGAGTTGTTCTTTTTGCGTTTGAACCACTACTAAATGCTGAAAGTGAAAATAATAAGACTAAAACGCTTGCTAATAATTTTGTCATAACATTCCTTTTTATAAGTTGAGAATATTCTGACAAGATGAATACGATATTGCAAAGTTTTTTTTAAGTAAAAATAATGACACCCATAAGTTCAGCTAATAGGTAACGCGATGATATCGAGGGATTTATGTAAATAACGTCTAAAGACGCGACTTATTAAGCCGCGTCATTAGAATTATTATTTAGTTCAATCATATTTTCTATATTTAGAATCAAAGCTTTATCTGCATTTTCTATTCTTTTAAGATACTTTGGAATAGATTCGTAAGGTAGTGGAAGACCATTAGATTCTAGAACTTCTATTAACTTACTAACACCAGATTTTTGTGAACTACTCATTTTAAGCTCTTGCTTGTATGCCCAACTTGGAACAACCTCTGCAAATGCCAATCCTTTATATTTAATTCCATCAGATGTGATTACTCTATCACCAGAAGTACCTTCCCAGATTCTTGAGTAAAAACTTAGGTGAGATCTAGGGATATTTTCCATTCGTGCTTTAAATTCACCACTAACAGAGAAGATATTTCTACTTTTAATCTCGGCAACTACATCTGTAATACCTGAGCTAGCAAGATTACCTCTAGAGATGGTAACAACTTTTATCTTTCTATCTCCAACAATTCTCTTAATGGATTTAGCTGCACTCGCACCGTCAGCAATAATAAGTTTTGTATTTCCTTTATCAAGAACAGTATTAATCATATTCTCTCTATATTCTTCTGTTTGGGATAAAACAGCATCCCACTCTTTCTCATTTGCCCCATCCATTCCAAATGGGACCGTTTTTAAAACAAGGTAATCATCAGCAATATTTAAAGCATCCATCGCACTTTGCAAGTATTGACCTCTAGAACCTGTTAATGCACGGGCCGTAACTAGGTCATCAACACCATGTGGGTCCGCTAAGATAAGAACCTTAGCATTATCAAATTTTCCACGGTAATGACCAAAGTCTGAAACACTTGGATGAGTTTTGATATTATAAGCATCGATACCATCTTTATCAAAAGACATCTGACGGACAGTTTTCTCTTCTGAGTCGGCACAGTTAACTTCAGAGATATTATCCACTAAAGAAACTTCAGCTCTTGAAGTCACTTTACCATCTTCATCTTCACAACTAACTTCTGATTTCTCTGTATAAATTGAATCAAAGTCTAAGCTTGTAATCATTAACTTTGCCATCTCAGCTCCTGGACCAGCATCGAATACATAGCGAGATTTTTTAGCAGAAGGTCTAGCAATAAATAGTTGATCTTCCTCTATTCCAAAAGCTGCTCTAGCATTAGTCATCTCTTTGATCGCTGATTTAGAAAATTTACCATTATCTCTTGTTCCGATAATAACAACGTTTGCGTTTACACTCATACGCTTAGCGGTAGACTTAGAAACCATTCTATTTGCTGGTGTACCAAAGTCATAAAACTCTGGACCGATATCTGATCTACCATATTGGTAATTCTCACCTTTAGCATAAAAATTTACTTTTCGTGGATCAGCTTCAATTTCCCATCCATCTTTTGCATATTTTTCTAACTTCTTTACATCTCTCATAACTCTTTTAGAAGCGGCAATTAAACCTTCAGCATATGAACCAGCATCCATAACTGTTCGAGAAAGACTAGAAGGATGCGGCAATGAAACAACAATAATATCATTTTCGATAATTGTTCCATCGTCTAACATTAATCCTTTTAAAGATCTTGTGGTAACACCATTAACGTTCATTCTATCAAGATCATAACCCCCTAGCTGGGCAGGGTTTAACATTCCATTCTTATGTTCTCCACCTTTTGTAAAAACCATTTCTTTTAAATATTCATCAAGGTTGGCCTTAAGATGTGAAACAACTGCTTTCTGATCTTTAGATTTTGTGTAATCTAGCTTTCTTCCTAGCATTTTTTCATATAAGTCACGGCCATCTTTTCCAACAAGACTTGGAAAAGTATTATTACCACCAGCATACTCAATTTTAGTTTCAGCAATTTGAATTTGATCTAGTTTCTTATCATTTCTAGTTCCTACTGTGGCCCCTTTTGATCGAGCATATGTAGCAACAGCGTCTCTTGCAGCACCACCAAAAAGAACAATAAGCTTCATGGAATCTTTATTATTTCTAATAATCCAATCTACAAGATTATTTCTCCACTTAACGATTGGAGATTCAAGATTATTTGATATCGCCCAAAAGTTATTGTCTACATAGTTGGCCATTTGAACTTTTGATTTATCACCTTTAGTCACTATATAAGGAGTATTATAAACTCCATACTGACCCTTAATCGTGAATGAATAAGCATTTAAGAAGGCAGCACCTTCATTTACTCCAAAGTAATTGGCAAAGTCTTGTGCTCTACCACCGAAACCTGCAGTTGCTGGTCTACCGGCGGCCTCAGCTATATGAGTACCGTCTTGTCCCATAAAAAGTATCTTTACGGCGTTCTTCTCTTGTAACATTCTCCAAGGAATAGGGCCGAAAGCTGGTCTAAACTTTTGCTTTCTACCTACAATCTCTCTTGAAATAGAAGGCATATCTGGAATACTAGCTGTAATATCAATTAACTCTCTACCCATCTCTGTTTGAGGGTCAGGACCTGCATCATATGACCAGAGGGGCAACTCTGCTTGAGCTAGAGGTGACACGGCAAAAGCCATTGAGAGTGTTAGGGATACAAATTTTCTCATAAAAAGATTCCTGTTTTTTATGTTAATTAGTAGTGGATCATTAATCTCACATATCTCGGTGCGCAACAATATCTATGCTTTAGTCATGTAAAATATTCATAATATTGGGGATAAACTGAAAACAAAAACAACATATGAATTAGTATGTTAGAGTATTTATATGAATTCTATTTATATTGAAACACGAAAAAATGAAGAGCTTGTTAATGTGATCACTCACTTACCAGGTGTCTTGTTTGGAGTTGTTGCTACTATACTATTATTGCTCAAATCTACTAATGAGCCCCTATCTCATATGATCTCTTATATAGTTTATGGCCTCACAGTAGTGCTCATTTATGGAGCATCATCAATTTATCACAACTGTAAAAGTGATAAGATTAAAGACCTTTTTAAAAAAATTGACCATGCTTGTATCTATATATTTATGGCCGGATGCTATACACCTTTTGTTATTGTTAATATGGAGGAGCCGTTGAAATACTACTTTCTAGCTCTAGTATGGACTGTGGCCATCGTAGGTGTTGTTTATAAGTTTTTATCGAAATATAAGAACCAGTATTTCTCTGTGGCACTATACCTAGCATTTGGATTTATGTGCTTTGGCGCCAAATCTCAGTTCCTAGACCTAATTCCCGACTTATCCTTCAAATTTCTAGTATATGGTGGAGTAATGTATGGAATTGGAGTTATCTTTTATCTATACAGAAAAATTCCATATCACCATGGAATATGGCATATCTTTGTTATCTTAGGTTCAGCTTGTCACTTCTACGCAATATTTAGAACAACAAGCTAAGATTACTGTTTATTTTTTGCTTTTTAATATCGGTGCAAGGATAATTCCGAATCCAATTAACGCCATCGCCACACTAAGAAGTTGCCCCATATTTAGTGCCATTCCTTGCTCAAACGCTACCTGATTCTCTTTAAAGAATTCTGTAAAGAATCTCCAGCTCATCCCACACATAAGAATTAAGCCTATAAAGCGTCCACGAGGCCATGTCTTATGGAAGCGAGAATAAAGATAAAAGACAACTAATGAAATGGTGAAGTACCCAACCGCCTCATATAACTGGGCAGGGTGCCTAGGTATACTATCTACCCGACTGAAAATCATCCCCCACGTACCATCTGTAGGTTTGCCGAGAATTTCTGAGTTCATAAGATTACCAATACGGATATATGAACCAGTTATTAATGAAGGAGCTGCAACAAGATCAAGCAACCAAATATAATTTATCTTTTTAACATTTCGATTAAAGAGCCATACCGTAAACATGACCCCCAAAAATCCACCATGAGATGCTAAACCACCCTCCCAAACTTTAAGAATAAGCATAGGGTTTGAAAGGTAGTAACTTGGCTCGTAGAAAAGACAATGACCAAGCCGTGCACCAATAATACAACCAAGAAGCATATGGGTAAAAAGTGAAGAGACATCTTTCTTTGTATATCCATTCTTAAGTAGATAGCTTCCGACGTACTTCTCTCCTAAGAAAAAACCAAGCACGAATGCAAGTCCATAGTATCTAGGAGCAAGGTTGAAGCCCATTAGAGTAATATTAAAAATTTCGGGATCTATATTCCATTCAAACATCATAAAAGGATAACTTATAAGCTTATCAATGTATAGGAATTCAAGATAACGGGATAGGACTTACCAACATTATATGACCACTCAGAAAAAATATCACATGGTACTTTATATTGATTATCCCAATGATTCACAATCAACTCACAAGAGTTGGGTCTAGAAATAATATCTACTATCATTACCCAGTGAAGGTAATTTCCGCCTGGGTTCTCAATCAGGGCGGCAACAGGATTTCGCTTAAACTCGAGGCCATCTCTATTTAGTGTGATCAGGTTTTTTGCACTATAGTTCGGAATAAGCCGACTTTTGATAGCAGTGATATAGTCTAGTTCATCTCTATAAGATTCCTTACTCCACTTATTGGTGCCTTCAAGACAAGAGTTCTTAGAAAAAATCTTATTTAGGCCCTTAACAAGAGTTCCAGGTCTCACTCCAGGAGTTAGATCCCGAAAGTACTTCTCAAAGTATACGTCTGGATCTACCTTTTGCTGACAAATAGTATAAAGAGCATTGGCCCCGAAAGTTTGACCACACTTACCTTCCCAGCCACCTGCACCCCGAGAGGGAGGTTGTACAAAAGATGGAGATCTATCCTTACAGACTTTAAAACCGGACCTGTTAGCTGATTGACACGAGTCTATATGGTATGAACTCCAAAGCTGCTCACCTGTGAATAGAGCTCGCTCAGATAACTCATAACCATGCCCATAAGAAAGAGGAAGTAACGATATAATGAATAAAAAGATAGATTTCTGCATAAAGCTATTATGTAAAATAGATTGGAATAAATCAAATTTACTTAGAGATAATTAAAGAAGTTTAAACATCATGAGTTAAAACTTTTCAAATCCGCTAAATTCAGCTATATAACTTGCCATACAAAAGGAAATTTTTATGCTCAGTACTCACAATATAAGCCTAAGTTTTGGTGGAAAAAAACTCTTCGATGACGTCTCAATCAAATTCATCCCTGGAAATTGCTATGGTTTAATTGGAGCAAATGGGGCCGGAAAATCTACTTTTGTTAAAATACTCTCAGGAGACTTAGAACCTAACACTGGATCTGTTGATATAACTCCAGGTGAACGTCTTTCAGTCCTAAAGCAAGATCACTTTAAATTTGATGAGTTCACAGTCCTTCAAACGGTTCTAATGGGTAATGAAAGACTTTATAATATTATGCAAGAGAAAGAAGGCCTGTATGCAAAAGAAGATTTCACAGAAGAAGATGGCCTAAAATCTGCTGATCTTGAAGCAGAATTTGGGGAGATGAATGGCTGGGAAGCCGAATCTGATGCGGCGATTATGCTTTCAGGACTTGGTCTTGGGGAAAGCACTCATAATAAGCTCATGAGTGATATGAAGGGTTCAGATAAAGTAAAAGTACTTCTAGGACAATCCTTATTTGGAAAACCTGACATACTTTTACTAGATGAGCCTACAAACCATCTAGATATTAAAGCAATTAAGTGGTTAGAGCACTTCCTACTCCACTTTGAAAATACTGTTATTGTGGTTTCCCATGATAGGCACTTTTTAAATAAAGTCTGTACTCATATTGCAGATCTCGACTTTAAAAAGATTACCATTTATGCAGGTAACTATGAGTTTTGGAAAACTTCAAGTGAGTTGGCGCAAAGACTTAGAATGGACCAAAAGAAGAAGACTGAAGACAAAGCAAAAGAACTTAAGGCATTCATCCAGAGATTTAGTGCCAATGCCTCAAAATCTTCTCAAGCAACATCAAGGCAAAAACAACTTGATAAACTAGAGCTACATGACCTCCCAGCATCCACAAGAAAGTACCCCTTTATTCACTTTGAGGAAGAAAGAGAGGCCGGTAAAGATATCTTAAGAGTAGATGGGATATCAAAAACAATAGATGGCATTAAAATTCTAGATAACGTGATATTTACGGTTAATAAATTCGATAAGGTCGTTTTTTTAAGTGAAAATGACCTATCCATCTCAACTCTATTCTCCATTCTTGCAGGTGAAATGGAGCCAGACGCAGGTACTTATACTTGGGGCATCACAACCAATATGGCCTACTTTCCACATAATAATGATAAGTACTTTGATGGGAAGGAAAACTTAGTTGAATGGCTAAGAGGCTTCTCTAAAGATCCTAATGAAACCTATGTTAGAGGCTTTTTAGGTAAGATGTTATTTTCTGGAGATGATGCTCTAAAAATGACAGATGTTCTATCTGGTGGAGAGAAAGTTCGCTGTATGCTATCCAGAATGATGCTTGCTGAGCCAAACGTCATTATGCTCGATGGACCTACTAATCACCTGGATCTCGAGAGTATATCTGCTGTGAATGAGGGAGTTGAAAGATACAAAGGAACAGTACTGCTAACAACTCACGATCATCAGTTTATGCAGACTGTAGGTAATAGAATTATAGATATTGACTCAAAGATTGTTGAAGATAAAGAGATCTCCTACGAGGCTTACCTCGAAGAAAAACTATAGTATAAAGATTACACTCGTAATGCATCGCATCAAAAAATAATATATATACACTCTATAAACTTATAACTTGGAGTGCATAATGAAAACCTATCAAAAAAACAACTTATTACCGCTTTATTGCTTGTAATAACACCAACATCAGCTTTTGCATGTGATAGAGACGGAGATAACAGACGAAGAGACCGCTACAGAGAAAGATATAAAGACTAAGACCAACAATTTCAACAATCCAATCTGAGCTAAGAGGTCTTGAACATAGCAGATCTCAAAGTGCTGTTGCCTATAATGAAATTGAAGAAGAATTCACAAGACTAGAGTTTAGAGAAGAGAAATGTGAAGATATGAAATACAACGCAAGGAAGGCGAGATCATTCAAAAATTCACTCAGACAATTTGCTAGAAATAACCTTGACGGATGTAATGACTACAGAAGCCTAAGAAGAAACTCTAGAAGTGGACGACCACAACTAGATGGTATTGAGGAAGCATACGACTTAGTATGCCAGTCTGATATATTAGTTAGAGAAGTTAATACATGTAATGCGCCAATAAACTAATTGAATAAAAAAACAAAATCGAAGGATCTCAATCAATATGAGGCCCTTTTGTATTAAAGAAAGTGAAGTGCCATGCAAATAAACGTACGTTTTCTAGATAACTTAAAAGTAGAAGCAAGCTTTGACGACTTCAGCATTATTGCAGATCAACCTATTCGCTACAAAGGTGATGGGACTGCTCCGGGCCCGTTTGATTATTTTTTAGCTTCATCTGCATTATGTGCGGCCTACTTTGTAAAAGTCTACTGTGTGGCGAGGGATATACCTACAGAAGACATTAAAATATCTCAAGACAATATCATTGATCCTGAGAACAGGTATAAACAAATATTTAATATAAAAGCAGAGCTCCCTGAGAGTATTTCAGAAAAAGATAAAGAAGGAATACTTAAATCAATTGAGCGCTGTACAGTAAAAAAAGTTATTCAACAGCGACCAGACTTTCAAATTAAATCTGTAAATACACTAGGAAAAGATGCAGGGTTAATCTACAAGGGTTCAACAGACGAAAACCAGAGGACCATGATTACTGGTAAGGACTGTGCACTTGAAGAAACAATCCAAAAGATGACAACTCAGCTTGCAGAACTTGGAATAAAAATTGAAATCGCTTCATGGCGAAACCCTGTTCCTCATGTTTGGTCTGTTCATGTTAGAGATGCAGACTCTCCAATATGCTTTACCAACGGTAAGGGTGCCACAAAAGATGCTGCTCTTTGCTCGGCGCTTGGTGAGTACTTTGAAAGAATAAGTAATAACTACTTTTATAATGATTTCTATCTAGGAAAAGATATATCAAACGCTCCATTTGTTCATTATCCAGATGAAAAATGGTTCGCCCTCACACATGACGAGTCACTACCAAATGGCTTGATGGATGAAAACTTCGTAGCAACTTATAATTGTGATGATGAATTAAAGGCCAGTCACTTAGTTGATAATAATTCGGGAAATATTGAACGAGGTATTTGTGCACTCCCCTATGTCAGGGAGTCTGACAAAAAAAGTGTCTATATTCCTGTAAACTTAATTGGTAATTTATTCGTAAGTAATGGAATGAGTGCTGGAAACTCAAAGTATGAAACTCGAGTTCAATGTTTATCTGAAATATTTGAACGAGCTGTAAAAAATAAAATAATTGCAGAAGAGATTGCGCTTCCAAATGTGCCAACAGAAGTATTAAGCAAATATCCAAGTATCCTTGCTGGAATTAAAAAGCTTGAAGATCAAGGTTATCCAATAATAGTTAAAGATGCATCGCTAGGTGGGAAATTTCCCGTAGCATGTGTAACACTTATGAATCCAAAGATGGGTGGTGTCTATGCATCTTTTGGTGCACATCCAAACTTCGAAGTGGCGCTAGAGAGAAGTTTAACAGAATTGTTGCAAGGTAGAAGCTTTGAAGGTTTAAAAGATATCCCTATTCCTACATTTAGCGAACAAGCAGTAGCTGATCACAATAATTTAGTAGACCATTTTATTGATTCAACAGGTATCGTATCTTGGAAATTCTTTAGTACGAAGTCTGATTATGATTTCACTCACTGGGACTTTACAGGGACAACAGAGCAAGAGAATGAGTACCTAATGAGTATTCTCAAATCTATGAACAAAGAAGTCTATATCAGAGATATGAGTGACCTAGGGGTGCATAGCTGTAGAATACTTGTCCCTGGTTTCTCAGAAATTTATGAAAAAGAAGATCTAGTTTGGGATAATCATAATAGGGCCAATCTTTTTCGTGAAGATATCTTAACCATTCATTCTCTTGATCAAAGTCAAAGAGAAGAGCTTTTAGAAAAACTAGAAGAGTGCGAACTGGATCACTACACACCGATATCCGAGCTAATTGGGATTGCTTATGATGAAAATACTGTTTGGGGACAACTTAATATAGGTGAGCTTCGGGCCCAGCTATATCTATCACTAAATCAATATGAAGAGGCAAAAGATTCAATTGATATATTTCTAGCATTTACAGAGAATACCCCTGAAAGAAAACTATACTATCAAGCAGTCAATACCATCCTACACATTCAACTTGAAGATGACCTTAATACTGAAGACTATGCTCCAAGTCTAGTGAGGATGTTTGGTGAAGAGATGACACAGAATGCTTTAGACTCTGTTTCTGGTAAGGTTCAATTTTTTGGAATGACAACAACCAATATGAACCTAGAAGGACTTGATAAACATATAAAGCTTATTGAGAGCTATAAGAAATTAATGTTAGCCAGGAAAAAGAATTACTTGTAATTTTGAGACAATAAAACTCTATAATTGGTATTGTCCAAAAAGTGGATATTGTCCCATTACTGTGGTGTAAGCCATTACTCCAAAACTCAAGAGCTTTTTTTATAATATGATAAGAATACAGGTTGTCGGCTAACACCGAGTCTTTTACATGCTTTTGTGATATTTTTTAGTGTGTCTGCAAATTCAACTATGTTGAGCTTGCGATTAATGAGATACTGTTGTTGAGTCATGCGTTCTTCATTTTGTTAAAAATTGTTTTGTCGTTATTACAATTTTAACTAAGAACGCATGACTCAAAAATTATCGGCAATTTTTAGTCAAGTGATTGTAAACGCAATTCGTGTTACTTCCATATTATGATCTAGTTACATATTCTTTTTAGCGAAACATTATCAATATATCCACCAACTGTGTCTGCATCATGCTTACCAATAAACTCTAAGCGTTGGAGTTCTGAAATCGATTTCACTTGAATTGAGTAGCTTTTCCATCCCACTGTATTATTATTTAAATTAGCAATTTTCTTTCCATTCCAAAAAACTCGAGCTTTATTTGTTTTTCTATCGCTTGCAACTCTTGCGGAGTAATCAAAGCTTAGAACATATGTTTCATCTGCTTTATCAACAATATCTTGTACAAGTACAACATCACTCTTTGTAAATCCGTCTTTATCATGTGAGTCTAACTCAACCTTTGCAGTGCCATCACTTGGAGCGATTCCTCCGATACCCATTCCACTTTGTACTTCGATTGCTGCATCTCTTCTTAGTGTATTTGCGTACCAACCTGGAAGGTTTGTAAATAGGCCCCATTTATTATTACCAAGCCCATGACCCTCTTCAAAACTTCCATTAACTACAAGTTCATCTTCAACACAATCAGAGTTTTCTTCGTTAATTATTTCAATGTTAGGCCCAACAACTTCCTCTTCCTCTACAAGTTCAATGTCTGAAATATTACCTTCAGCAAATAAACCATCATTATGTAATAAATAAGACTCACCACTCTCACAAGAAATGACAGCAACGACACTTCCAATATCTTGAGGGTAGAGAATATCGCAGCCTTCTTCTTCTAAAACTTCAGGAAATACCTCTTGAATAATCTCTTCAACTGGTGGTTTATTACCACCACCACTACTTGATTGATTCCAATGAGGCATCTCTTTTCCGCAAGAAATAAATGTAAGAAGTAACAAAGTGCTTAGAAAATTTTTCATGTTAAGTCCTTTTTAGGCCGTAGTCATTGCAGCAAATATTCTAGCTTCTAAGAAGCAAGAAATAGGCCATAGATACTCATGTAAAATTGGGATGTTAGGTATAAGGGTATTGCACGAAGTGTGACCATATTGACAACTTTTTAAACAGAATATGTGGGACTACCAATTATTTGCTAGAAAAGTAAGAACTGTAAATCTTTAGTATTCATTTGTTTAAGTGAGCTCTCATCTATTGCAAGTATATTATTTGAGACGTCACGCTTAGTTTGCTGAAGCTTAATAAGCTTCTCCTAAGAAACCCCTATTATCCAAAAGCAAAAAAATCAAGGTGAGAGCTATAGAAAATTAATATCTATTAGGACAAATTCTTTAGAAGGTAAAATATCTATTTTCTTATCTTGCATAAAAAAAGAGGCCTGATTATTTCCAATCACTTTTACTATGCCCTCCTCAATCGAAATCGCAGTGTCCTCATGTAAAGCAAGTACAGGATAACCATAACTTTGAGAAAACTCTTTTATCTCAACATCATGAGTACTCTCATAATGACAATGGAGAGCAATAGGACCCAAAAAGTTTAGGCCCTGATAGCTAATAACCTCGGAATCGTTATCATCACCGCCGTCCCCAATATGTGCCGTCTCGAGGTGGGATCCCAAAACGATTGCACCTGCACTATCTCCATTGATAACACCACCAGAATGGAGAAATCGATGCAGTAATTCATAAGTATGCGTATCTCGAATATGAGACATCAATTTAAAAGTATTACCGCCATCAAAATAAATAGCGTCAAAAACGGATAAATAAGCCCAGTCAAGAATACTCAAATCTATGCACATCTTAATATCAGAGAAAACGATTGTAGAGAAGACTCTCTTAATACGATCAAGCCCATAGGCATAGTCAGCTTCGTCTCCTGCTAAAGGAATATAAAGAAGCTTAGGCTTAGCACCTAAAAGATTAATAAAGTGATTATCGATGGCATTGAAATGCTCGGAATCACCACCACCTGTCATAATAAGTTTCATGGATTAATTATATCGAAATCTTTATAATAAGCATAGCGAAGGGGTACATTTGCGTAAGAGCGATAAATATTTTCAAAAAGTCTTACAGCGCGAAATTCTTCCTGCTGAATTCTCTCTCTGCTATAAATATAGGTTACCCCTCCAGTCTCCAGTCTTGCTTCAACAAAACTTTCAATTTCCGGAAGATTAAATGAAGCTCTGCCAAGAGCAGTATGACCTATTTCATGAGCAATTAAGGAAGCCAATGAAGAAAATTCAAGATTTGATCCTAAGGGCAGCTCCCAATCAATTTGAATATGAACGTACCAACCAGATACATCAAGATGGTAATAGATTTGATTTTCTTCAGCGGTGAAAGCATCATCAAGATGGGCAACCTGAGTAAATTCAAAATACTCACCAAGCTCGCTAGATGTTATGATGATATTTGCCCCCAAAGGTGAATAAAGAAGACTCTCTAAAGCGAATCTAAGCCTATCAGGTACACCTATAAGGTCTGAGTCAAGATTTGAGTATTTGCAGTTGTTAATGAATTGATCTATTTCACATTGGTAATCACATGAATCTTTTGAATAAGAATTCATTGAAATAAAGAGAAGAATACTAATGATACACAAGTTTTTAAGCATAATATCGCCCCCTAAAGCTGGACTATGCCATAAATAGAATTTAATTGTGAAAAATTGTCAGAATTACAGAGTATAAATTGCTTTGCGCAGATGCATAAGTAAGTATAATAAAAAGAAAGGATCATTAAATGAATATAAGCCCAAACCTAAAAGTACAAATTAAGATTATCTCATCAATGTATCTGGCCTATGGTGCAATCATGGTCTTAAGACAAATGATCACAATCCTAGGACCTGCTATGCTTGCGGATGAAAGCCTTGGTCTCACTAAAACAGATTTAGGGGATTTTGCGGCATATGGAACAATTGGGGCCTTGATAGGTAAACTAATATGGGGACCACTAACAGATAAAATTGGTGGTCGTAAGACATTTTTAATTGGAATAGTTTTAACAGCTATTTTTGTCATTGCTTTTGGCTTCACTGCAAATATCATGATTCTTACCATTTTCAGTGCTTTGATCTATTGCTTAAAGTCATCCGGTTGGCCTGCACTCACAAAACTTATTGGTAATTGGTTTCACCCGTCACGCTACGGTACTGTTTGGAGTATCCTCTCAACAAGTTCAAGAGCATCTGTTGTGATTGGGACCTTATTCTTTGGTTGGTTATTATCATTTCTAAGTTGGCAAACAGTAGCAGTTATCTCCGCAGGGATAGCTTTTACGATATGTATAATTTGTTTCTTCACTATGGGTGAAAAGCCTAGCGACGAAGCGTTTATTGCCGAACAAGCTCCTAAAGAAATAAGTCATGAGCAATCAGAAGAACTTAAAAAGGCTGAAGAAAACTTAAGCAACCACCCACTTAAAAACACAAATCTCCAGCAAGGAATTTTTGCCTTTATTAAAAATAATAGATTTTGGCTCATCGTTGTGATGATGATGATGCTTACCTGTGCCATGGCATTCCTAGATTTTGTAAGTATCTATCTCATGGAAGTCTACAAATTAACACCATCTAATGCAGCAATGGTATCTTCAGTTTTCCCGATGGGATCTCTTGGTGGGCTTATAGTCAGTATCTTTTTTTATGATCGTTTTTCCAAAAAATCTTTAACAAGAATACTTACAATAAACTTAGCAGTGGCAACGCTAGCGGTAGTAACGTTAAAGTATCTTCCAGGATTTGGTCTAGATAACTCGATAAACTATATGATTGCAATTGCTTGTATCTTTGTATTTGGATTCTGTATCTCTCCAGCATACTATATCCCCATGAGTGTCTTCTCAATTGAGTTCGGTGGACCCCACTCAGCGACTCTAGTATGTCTTTTGGACGCCTTTGGTTTTGCCGCAAGTGCTTCATTTGGTTTTATCGGTGGAAGGCTTGCAGATAGCTCAGGCGGCTGGGACAGCTTTATGAATATGATTATTCTCATTGCTTTAATATCAACACTCTCCGTTTGGGGATTTATGAACGCTGAATATAAAGCGTCTCACAAGAGCTAGCGTATGAGCGATAAACTCCCAATACATACTATAAAAAAAGGTCGTTACAAAGGCCTTGAAATTGATAGTCGAACTAGAAGATCAATAAAAATTATTAAAGAAGTTGAATCGTTCTACATAGTGGATTATTTTTTTCATAACGGTGATTTTTATACCGCAAAAATTCCTAAAAATTCTATTTGTGAATTGTGTGGTCAACGATTTAATTTTTCTAAGTACAACCCCCTTGTTAACCACGCACAGATTCGAATGACTTTAAAAGAAGGCCACTTCATTGAGCTTTTTGAATTGGGAGAATATGAAGGAGAAAAGCCACTAACCACCATTAATGACTTTGTATACTCAATAGAGGTGACAGGGCCCATGGGAAAATCGTGGTCACTTAAAGATGCGTTCGGAGCCTTTGTATCTGCCCATAGGTTTATATCAACATCAGAAGTTGTTTTTGAAAGAGTCACATTAGGCAAATATGAAATGAACCAGTCTCCCCCCATAAAGTTTAATGATAAGCAGTTAAAAATGGCCTTAGACTTAATCGTAAACAGGGCGGGAGAAGCTGCCGATATGAGTGAGAGATATTACTTAATAAATCTTTTTTTTGGCGCCGCAAATTGCACCTCCGAAATGTTCAAGATGCTAGATAAAATAAAAAAGACTGAGTACACCATGACTCAAAAACTTCTAGCAAAATGTTTATGGCGTCTACCTTTCGCACTAAAGCTCTATCTCAGAGTACGAGGAGTTGTGGATTATTCTATTGAGAGAAAAACCCTTAACGAAGAGTTTGCAGAACTTGCGCAAAGTCATGAGTTTCAAAACCGTGTTAAAGTAATCAAAGCACGTGGTATTAATATTCAGACTTAACTTGCACACCTTTATATAATTTGGGAGCATTTAAAAGAATCTCTCTTGATCCAATAATATCTAATTCATACCTATTCTTCTTTATAGTATTTTCAATTATTCCATAGATCTTAGAGACAGAGTTCTCTAACGCCAATTCATAGGGTTCACCACTTAAGACATGCCCAAGAAATAAAGAAGAAATAAGATCTCCTGTACCTACGAGCATTTTATCATGAGTTGATTCAAGAAAAGGAGTTACGATTTTATATATTGAGTTGGGTCGAATCAATATGACTTCGATTGAATTAGTTGGAGTTTCAGGACCTACGAAGCTAGTTAACAAGATTGAACTCACACCTTGCTCGAAAATCTTCTTAGACTCTCTTGCAATATCTTTATAGCTTCCTACTTTTGAGTCCGTTAAGAATTCGAACTCAAAGTGGTTTGGTGAAATATGATCAGCTAATGGGATTATATGTTTCTTAAAATACTCTGGAATACCTTCTCGAACATAAAATCCTCGACCTCTATCACCCATAACTGGGTCACAAAAATATAACGCCTCAGGGTTTTCTTTCTTAATTCTAGTAATAATATCTTTAATTGATGAACCAATAGCCTGGTCACCCATATACCCCGTCAATATTGCTCTACAATCATTATAAGAAGTAACCTCAAATATACCTTCAGCAATATCTTGAATACTCTTTGCTGAAAATACATCCCCACCCCACTTGCCATAACCTGTATGGTTCGAGAACTGAACTGTATGAATAGGCCAAACTTCATGCCCAAGGGTCTGAAGTGGAAAAACAGCTGAGCTATTACCTGCATGGCCAAAAGAAACATGTGATTGAATTGATAGTACTGACATATAAGTCCTCCAAAAAGTGGATTTCACCACCAATTTAGAGGAATGTATAGTCAGACAAAGATTAGCAGTAATTTAATCAGTTTCTTATGAAATGAAGAAACACGATACAAAGTGATAACAATTTTAATAGATTTAAAATCCCGTTACTATAAATAAGAGAGACACTCATCATTAATCTCTAACAATGACCTTCTGATAAAATTTAGAGGTTCAACTTTAGTTTCGTCAAAGTCTTCCAACAAATCTTGTTTATCAGACACTATATTAGTGTCTAAATCACTACTCTCAATACTTTTTCTTTGAATTATTAAGGACTTATGCATTAGATCTCCTTTGCTAAGTACATAAATACAATACATGATAAAGAGTAAATACTGAATATATAAAAGATCAAATAAGGTAAAGCCGAATTAGCGTAATTTATCGTCAGAAACCTCTGAGACTTCAATCTGGAAGTCCACGTCCTCATACCTGAATGGCACGTGAGAAATAGTGGATTCGATTAGCTGCTTAAGAAGTTTAATTGATATCAATGACTCTTCAGACTTCTTCCAGATAGCATACAAAGAAACTTTGATAGGCTTATCTAGATGAAATGTTTTAAGACCCTCATAACTTTCAAGTGGATTAAATGGCAGAAACATCACACATCTTCCACGCCTACAGAGGTTCTCTACAAAACCAATATGGTCAGAGCAAATCTTCTCCTTAGGTACAACGGATTGTGAACGTAAATACTTATAAATAAGCTTGTTAAGTGACTTGTCCCAACTGCTTTCAACAAATGGTATATTGATTAAGATATCTTTTTTATCTTTAAATTTATCATAAAGCTCACTCGAGCAACAAAAAACAATTTCAAAAGAGCCAATTTCGGCATAATCAATGGACTTTCTTTTTGGCTTCCTAACAGAAATACCCCAATCAATATTCTTAAGCATTAAGTTATCTACTAGAGACTCATGACTAACTTGTTTGAGGGTGTTTACTGAGCCATATTGAGTATACAAATCCCAATACTGAGAAGCAAACTCTGTGGCAAGACTAGAAGAAATTGTCTCTTCAATACCAATGGATACAGCATAGCCACCGATGGTGTCGTTAGAATAGTGTTCCAAAAGCTTGTTACCTTCATCAAATATGGCGGTAGCTCGCTCAAATAGCTTTGTGCCTTCTACAGTCAAGGTTAGACCTTTTGAACTACGGAGAAACAGCTGAGTTTGGAAGCTATCTTCGAGTCTTTTAAGCTGCTCACTCAAGGTTGAAGACGCAACATTAAGATTGTTAGCGGCCTGTTTTAGAGACTGTGCTTTAGCAACTTCATAAAATGCATACAGTTGGTTCCAATTAATATCCTTAAGACTTTTCATAAGATGACTCTCCCATAAACATGATAGAACTGTCTAGATTTCGAATACTTAGCATTATAGATATAAAGAATTATGAATATCCTTTACTTCAAGGCATATACACCGTACAAATTAGACAGTCCATCATGTGATGCGATCAATCAAACGAGGAAATAATATGAGTACAGGTAAAGTAAAGTTTTTTAATGATTCAAAAGGTTTTGGATTTATTACTCCAGACGACGGTGGAAAAGATCTATTCGTTCACACTACAGCGATAGAGCACGGATCATTAGGTGATGATGACAAAGTTGAATTTGAAGTTGGTGAAGGTCAAAAAGGTCCTTGTGCTGTTCAAGTTAGAAAAATATAATTAAATTTTAATTTAAATATTTTTGGAAGGAGGCGCAAGTCTCCTTTTTTATTATAACAACCAATTAGGAAGCTTAGCATGACATTTAAAACACCAGAAAAACCTGACAACTCTTTTCGTATAACTCTTGAGCTTGAACAGAGTACACCAAGACTAGACACAGTCCTTCTGGAAGCACTTCACAAACAAACAGAAAACACAGAGTTAAAAGAAATTTCTAAAGCACATTTAAAAAGATTGTTCACAGAAAAGAAAATTCTCATAAAAGGTCAAAGTGCCAAGGCCAAATCATCTATAAACTCAGGCATTACATATATTGATATTTTACTATAATATATTTGAAGCTTTTAATTAACAGAATGGAGTCTCTGTGAAACAAATCCTACTCTTTACTTTCATTGCCCTTATATCGTCCTCAGCTCAACTGCAGGCCAGAGTAGTCATAGATAAACTACAACTCATAACCTCATCTGAGATTGAATCAATCAATGTCTTTAGACCTAGTAGAATTTCAAATCAGAAGCAATTGCCCTTGATCCTTAACTTACATGGATACACGAATACTCCCAGAGGGCAGCATATTGTCATGCCTTTTAAGAGTCTTGTTGATAAGAAAAAATTCATCCTTATAAATCCTGCTGGTATTCGTGATGACAAAGGAAACACTTACTGGACAGCAGAAAACTGCTGCGGCACGGTCAAAAACCCGAACGACAGAAGAGACGATGTTGCTTACTTAAACTCAATAATCGACGCTCTTTTGGTTAAATATCCAATCGCAATTGATAAAATTTTTATTGCGGGACACTCAAACGGTGGATTCATGGCAAACAAATTGGCCTGTCATCCTAACAGCAGAATAAGCGGCATAATAAACTATGCAGGAGCTGGATATTCCAGACCTGAAAACTGCAAAGTTCCAAAACCAATCAAAGTTCTACATATTCACGGTAATCTAGATACAGTTATCCGCTACGATAATAGCAGTGATTGGCACCCAAGTGCTCTCGCCTCTTCGCTTCAATGGGTCAAAAGAAATAAATGTGACCTAAACTTCGTGGCAGGAAACCTTGCATCGAGACCTAGATCAAACAAAAGGATCACGACTCAAGAGTGGAATAACTGTGAAGATAAAAGCAAAGTATCTCTATGGACAATACTTAGCGGTAGCCATACTGAGCTAATGAGTAAAAAACTGATTAGTGACATAATAGATTATTTACTCTAATTTTACCCGACTACTAAACTCCGGTATCATTTGCCAAATGTTAAATATTCTAACATTTGAAGCATAACGCCCCTAATACCTAGACTTACATATTCTCACAGTATAAAATTTTGGTTCACAAGAATGACAGGATGTTATGAAAGCCAGAATTATTAAACTTATTGAGAGTAACGCCACGACTCTTATTTGTCTTTTGACACTTATGGCAGTTGGATTATCGATTGGTATTGGCAACTTAGAACAAGAATACTCTCAAAAGTCTTGGTTTAAAGATGGCGATCCACTAGTAACACAATATGAAAAATTTAAGGATGAGTACGGTTCAGACACTAGTCTAATGATAGTTCTTGCGTTCAAAGACAATGTATTTCTTGAAAGAAATTTAAAAAGAATATATCAAATAACAGATGACCTATGGGAGATTCCCCACTTCCTTAGAATAGACTCCCTCACAAACTATTCTCAAACGTGGGGCGAAGGCGATGAGATAAATATCTCCCCGCTTATACGTAATCCATCTGAAGAGCCGTGGGACGAGAAATACCTCAATAACAAGATGGTTAGTTCAAAAGATATTAAGCAAATTCAAAACTACTTAATATCTGAAGATCAGAAAACAGTGGTCATTTATGCTTTTTTACAAAATAGAGTTGGTCAAGAAAGCATGACTGCTAAGAATGCTATTAAGAATATAAATAATATTATTATTCCAAAGTATAAAGGGAGTGATCTAAATATCATGATCACAGGTGCCGCCAGCATTGGTCATGCTTTTGAAAAAGAATCTCTGAATGATCTTCTACTAATATTGCCAATAGCATTATGTGTCTTATTTGCGATTCTTTTTATGTTCTTAAGAAACTTGGTTGCAACAATCATCTCCTTGGGAATGATTGCAATTACACTACTATCAGTTCTCGGACTTCAAGGATGGCTCGACATAAAAATGGGACTCATAACAGGTATGTGTCCACTTATCATCATTGCAATATGTGTCGCCGACCTTGTTCATATTTTTTCTAAGTACTTAGAAGCGTATCAAGCTGGAAGCAAGACTCCACTTAGAGATTCATTAAATAAAAATATTTTTCCAACTTTCTTAACATCTGTAACTACAATTATAGGCTTTTTAAGCTTTCTACCTGCAAAACTTTATCCTATTGCAGATATGGGTATAGTGGCCGCCAGCGGTATTGCCTTGGCCTGGATTTACTCTATTTTTCTCATATGCCCACTCATCCATCTGATTCCAATTGAGCCAAAATTTATGAAGTCCCGCGAATTTAATTTTATTAATTTCAACTTCGTACACAAGATTGTTACAACAAGAGCAAAGTCTGTCGTTCTCTTCTTTGGAAGTCTTACTGCCTTGGCGATTTACCTAAGTTCACAGAACGTAATAGATAGTAATATGCAAAATTACTTTGTGAAATCTACTGATTTTCGAGTCGCTACAGATTTTGTAGAAAAAGAAATAGGTGGGACAAATAGTGTAGAGCTCATTTTAAAGAGTAATAGCTCTGATGGAGTTAAGGATCCTACTTTCCTAAAAAATGTTGATCAACTTATTAAGAATATTTATAAAATACCCGATGTCACAAAAGTAAACTCTCTGCTATCACCTCTCAAAGAAGTTCACCAAGTATTAAACGGTGGCAAGGAGTCAGAATATAAAATAGCTAATAATAGCAGTGAAATCGCACAGGAATTATTTTTCTTAGAAATCAGTCTTCCACCTGAAAAAAGTATAAACTCATTATCCAGTACAGATAAAAAGGACTTAAGAGTATCAGTGCTATGGCACAAATCAAGTTCAGTTGATGTAGCTCATGGATCGAAACAAATAATGGCACTAGTTGAACAACAAGGTTTAAAAGGTCATATAACAGGCCTTACGCCACTGATACTTGGACTTGATAAGTATATCGTAACCTCTTTTGTAGAATCGATGCTCATTGCCTCATTCTGTATAACTATCTTTATGATGATTGTTTTTAAGTCGGTGTTTATTGGGCTATTAAGTTTGATACCGAATATAATTGTCCCAACATTTGGTGCGGCAATACTTTATTTATTTGGAAGAACATTAGATGCCTCTAGCGTACTTATTTTCAGTATATGCTTAGGAATTGCAATCGATGACACGATATATTTTCTTACTAACTTTCAAAAAGCAATTGAAGAGAAACTATCCATTGAAGATGCCATTCAGAAAGTTTTATCTCAAGCAGGAAAGACCCTAAGCTACACAACATTCATACTCATCTGTGTATTTGGCCTATTTTCAATTGGATCATTTGTTCCAAATCAAAACTTTGCGATTGCAACGACAGTGGTTATGGGATCCGCATTAATTCTTGACCTAACATTTCTGCCATCAATTATCGTCATCTTAAATAAAAGTAGATTCACACCAAAAAGATTCTTAGTAAAAATAAGTTAAATTGGCATAGATATGATTTGTTTCATCTAGATCATCCAGAGGTGGGTTATAGCTTTCAGTATTTAAATAAGAAAGTATGCCAATTGTATACTTAAAGTCTGACAAATACCTGCGAGAGAAATCTGCCTGAACAAATCCTTCTTCATTTCCAGATACATCATAGGTCATAGCTGTTTTAATCTCAGTGCCAGTAGGATCATTAAAATTTAACTTCCATGCGAGAAAAACATCATTCTGAAGAGCACCAGTGGCACTTACAGAATCAGGAATAATTTTTTGATATTCCACAAATACAGTAGAGTCAAATCCATTTGCATGTGAAATAGGGACTTCAGCTCCAAGAACTAATTCAGAATAATCCTCAAATGATGTAAGACCAGAATTAGTTAAGATTTCCGTATCGGGTATATATGTGTGAGAGGCAAAGCCGCTCTTAACCTGAAATGATTCAAAGTTATAAACAACAATCGCCCCCGTAATGAGCTGTTCTGAAAAATAAAGAGCAAAATCAGCATCTGCCTTTGGAAATATATTTCCCGATATCTCCTGATAGTCAGTTGTCCCTACTAGTACTTTTCTGCGGTCAATATTTTTTGATACTAAAAATTGAGCGTCAAAACTATCAAAAGATCTCTCAAAGCTAAGTAAGAAGTGGTCGTCCCATTCTGAAGAGTCTACATCACCACCAAGCCAAGCGACAGATACTTGATCAAGGTCTGCCCTTAACCTAGAACTAGAGCTAGGAAAATAAGGTTTAGCAGGTCTAGGCAATAAGTACAGTTTTAGATCTCCATCAAAAACATATGTCTCAAGGCCAAGGCTTAACTCTCCCATTTTTTCAGCATTTAAAATAGAAGTGTCATACTGGCGAGCATTCAAAATATCTAGTGGATTAAATGCTTCCATATATGAGTAATTAAAGATTTGATAACCCACAACAAATTTAAAACTTTGATTTTTTTGATAGAAGTATAAATCTTCCGGCCATGTAATATTTCGCTTATGGTCCTGATCGTCATAACGACCTTTAACACCAAAGACTAGACCATTACTTTCTTCAACAACTTCTGTTTTATGCTCCCACAGTAATGAACGTTGATTTTCATAAGTGCCATCATCACCATCAGATTCAAATTGACGAGTCTCAAGTGTAAACGAGCCTTCATTAGAAGTCTCCCCCATTGCATGAGATACAAGAACAATAAAGAAAACAGAAATGGTATAAAGAGAATGAAATAAAGCCTTTATTTTAAGGAACCTTTTTGAAAAACACTTTTATTTATCCGAACTCCAATTTTTCTCTCTGACCAAATTAAAATAGAACTCTTCTTCGTTTGCAAGTTCCTCATTACGATTCTACCAGCTCGCCACATAGTCTTGTTTTTAACTTGGAATTGCTTGAAATTGCTAAATTCAGCGACCTTCAGTTTCTCACCACTACGATCGAAATATTCAATCTTTACAATATTCATGTACTTTTTGGAGACAGTCACTATTTGCTTAGAGTAACCACTTTTTTTGAGAGACTTTCGATTATATTTCCAAAGAATATCATTGTCTTTTTTTAATTCAGAAAGATTGCTGTATTCATATTTTTTAATACCAGAGTTTCTCAAGTCCTCAAAAGTAAACTCAGACCCCATAAACGATGAAGAGCTACCGCTAGAAGTAATTCTCTTTACCCGCCTAAGACTCGGAAGGTATATCCACTGAGAGTCATCTTTTGATTCAAAAGACCATGTAAGTAACTTGGTCCCCCTAACATCTTTAGGTATTTCAAATACCAAAAGTGTTCTATTCTCATCGGGACTCACCTCTAGACTCTTAGAAACCATTAGTCTTTTAATTTCTTGATTCTCTAACTTAAGAATCATTTCCATCTTACCTTGTTCCCCAACAAAACCTGTATTACTCTCTTTTACTAATTGTGCAATACCAAGTGCTGTTTGATCAGCAGAGTATGAAGAGAGAACGAATGAAGAAAAAAACAAACAAACTAAAAATAAATTACCCATAACATTCCTGATTGAAAATTCTTGAAAATTATAGCCCAGAGTTTTTCAAAGGTATTCAAAAATATCAAACAAAGTTTATAAGTCAGGTATCTTTTTTTGGCAGGTAATTCTTTTGTGATTTCTGTTTTTCTTTAGTTCTTAATAATTCTTCTATCATAGAGATATTCTTCAGTATCCACTCAGAATTTCTTATAACGGCCATAAACTCTCCCTCCCAGTTCGACATGCACCACACATGTTTGATACACCAAACATTATCGCCCAAATGACCATATTAATAAAGAAAAAAGTAAAATTATTTTAGAGAGTAAAAATGCAAAGCATTATTTCTGAATTATGAGCTTGTCGAGACTGAGACCAGTATATTTTTTAATAATGAAGTTTGCCCGCCACATTATAAAAGATAACATCACCATACTAGGGGCCAAAATCACAATATAGCTCTTCCATGTAAGGTCTGCAATTTGTTCATTTCTAATTTTAAGTCTAGCGGCATCTGTAATTTCTGGTGGGATCTCTATGACTATATTAGTTGTAACAATAAAGTTTAAAATAGCACTAGCAAGAAAGGTAGAAGCAAAATAGAGAGTTAAAATCTTTAGCTCTCTGTCGAACTTTGCAGAAACATCGGCGTCTAGAAGCTGCTCCTCTATCAAATCAACATTAATTATATCTCTATTAGATAGAAATCTTTTAACGAGTGGTTTAGCAGTAAATACAGTTGAAACAATACCGATTCCAATCGCAAGAGGAATACTAGCCTCCTTAACAGCAAACCAAAAACTATTAAGCTCAAAGAGAGCAAAGCAACCAGTCAAAAGTATATTCACAAATCCAAGGATGGAGATAATGCTAACGTGTTTAGAGCTAATCCAATCCCAAAGAAAATATCCAATAGGAAAACTAAGCGCCACACATAATGCAATTAAGGGGCCCTTATCGCCAAACTTATCACTTAGCTTACTAAGAAGTATTACAGGCAATACGATATTAAAAATAAGTTCGTAGAGTGAATTTTTATTCGATTTCTTTGCAGTCATGATAATCCATATTGATAAGTCGTTTTAGTTATCATACTAGCATAAATATCAAAATTGAATTTAAAGTTCTATTCTTTCAGCTTTATCAGACATTATCTGGGCAAGAACATCTCTTTGGTTTTGTGAGAAATTAATCATACCAGAACTAAGTCCATCTAAAACCTTTGTCGAAACAGTGGGGTCATCTGGATTATTATGTGAGATTTTAAAGAAGGGCTTCTGTGTCGATTGAAGTTCAAGTCGGTCATCTGTGACTTTATGGGGAGCTTTCTTAACCTCCCCCCCAACGCGACTATTCTTGTCAGGTTTATGCGAATTATAATTTGAACCAGTACTTACCTTCATAGCTCTATTATATAAAAATTAGTTAAATAATATAGCTATGGGCAAGATTTAACGTGTGCAAGTACCTGACACCAGCTTAATGAATATTCAAATTACATATCAATTACAAGCAAAAGTGAATGAGTCTACATAAGCTTGAGATAGATATGTATTTATATGAATAGGTACTCTATTTGCAGATTTTAACTTAATATACAGATCCGGTCCGCTAGAATAGTATGCACTTCTTGAATTTTCAGATCGAAGCTCCGCAACAGAATTCATTTTTTGGATTGAACCACCATAATTACAAAGATTTTTATCATGGAATGCCATCCAAAAGCCACTTCCATCTGAGCCGGAAGCAATATTGCCCGAAACATCATTATCAGGATTTGAGATCCAATATGTTGATGGTGCAGGAAATCTATCAGCGACACCATGAAAGTCTGAAAGGAGTAAAGCCTTACATTTACCAGATTTTAAATAGGCACTTATCTTAGCATTTGAATTGACTTCACCAGCAGAAATATTACATGCCTTCTTACTAACCAGACCAAGATTATTCTTAATGATACTCTTTCTTTCATCACCATTGTCTAAAAAGTATCCGTGCCCAATATGATTATAACAAAAATTATTTTCTACCGTAGCGTAGTTAATGCCATGAATAGTGATACATCTTTGAAATGAATCATAAACAGATAAGTTCTTAACAAACTGTCCTTTAGCATCACCTACACGGTGCCAATGGGATGGGTACCTTGCCAAGACTCCCAGTTGTCCCACATGACGAAATTCAACTGAGTCCACATAAACCTTAGAACCACTCATGGACATCATGTGAGCACCAATTTGATTTTGTAAAAAATTTCCATCTTTAGGCTGAATTCTAATATTACGTCGCAAGTTTGCCACAGTCACCCTTAAATCAAGTCTGTGAACCTTTCTACCAGCATCAAAGTTCTGAATATTACCATAATGACTAAAGTTAATAGCCTTATTTACAGTTACCGTTATACTGTCGCTTGAAATAATAGTAATAGTTCTTTTTTCAGCTTCATTCATATCAAATGAAGTTGATGAAACAACAATTTCATCACCAACACTCCAACGAACGCCGTCGGATAAAACAGTAGTTCTACTACCAGCATTGATACTTCGATTTATTCTTTGCCAACCAGTATTGGAGTCATCACCAAAGAAGCTAACAAACAAGACCTCCGCTATGAACAGCAAAGGCCCTCTCACCTTGACTATGACTATTCATTGAAACATTTAGACCTGCCTTTAAATATAGATCTAGGCGCCCCTTGAATCGATCACCCTCACTACCGCATATAAATCTTCCCATGACAGAGATTAATTTTGCTGTGATGGAAAAATTCTTACTATTATCACCACATCTTAATTCTCCCATAACTTTTAAATGCTTTACTTCAATATTCTTATCAATTTCAAAGATTTCTCCCCATTGTAATCATAAGATCACTGCTAACTGAAGATGATAGCTCACTAAGCATTCTAATGGGACCTGTCGGATCAGTTGGTGGCATGGGAGTGGTATCATCAGCAACTAGTCTACACATACCTTCATTTCGACCATGGTCATTATAGTGTTGAATCGCATCAATACCAGCAACTTGTACATCTAGTCTCAGTCTATAATACTCCGCAATTGTACATGTTCCATCATCACTTGGTAGAACTTCAGGCAAAGGTAAAGGCGTAGTTGTAACTCCAATTGGACGACACATCTCCTCATTAATTCCATTATTATTATAATGATCAATAGGATCGATTCCTGCCCGTGCGACACCTGGTCTTCTCTCTAAGTATTCTTCTGGAGTACAGGTTTCACTTGAAGCAAGTGAAGTAAAAGTGAAAAGAGCAGATAAAACGGTAATTAATGAATGCAGGCAAAAAGAAACAGATAGAAAAAAAGAATTAAGTATCTGTAGTTGAAGAGTATGCCTAGGATCTAACCAAGAAGCATAAGACCTCTAAGTGACCAGTCAAAGGGAACATATCTACTGGAGTAATAGATTCTACTTTATACTGAATACTAAGTATCTCAATATCAGCGGCCAGTGAAGTAGCATTACAAGAAGAGTAAACAAGGAATTTAGGATTTATTTTATTAATCAGATGGCATAAGTCTTTACCAATACCACGTCTTGGAGGATTAACCACAAGTAGATCAACAGCTTCGGAAATATGATTTTGAAAGTTATTGGCATCGTCGCAAATAAAGCTGATATTACTTATATTGTTTTTACTCGCTGAATATTTAGCACAAGCAATTGCCACAGAGTTTATTTCAATACCATATACATTTTTAGAAAAGCGTGAGATTTGCTGTGCAAAACCACCGACGCCACAAAAAAGATCTACAGAGGATCCAATATCTTCAGTACAAAACCTATCAAAGACTTTTTGATATAATTGTTCGGCCACATGTGAATTTACTTGAAAGAAATTAGAGGTTGAAGATGCTAGCTCAACCGCACCAAAACGATGATGAATATACCGACTCTCACTAATCAACTTTTCTTCACCTTCGAAAACGGCAGCATGCTTTGCCTGAACATCAAAGGCAAAAACCTTAATATTACTATTTACTGAGGTTAGAAAGCTATATAGTTTTTTAACTCTATCAAAACTCTCCAAGCTTCTCATCCCAAGTCGAATACTAAGCTCCTCCGTTTTATATCCTTCAGAAATAATGATATATTTTAACTCACCTGTTTTTGATTCCATATCATAAGGTGTTAATCGATATTCAGAAATGCTATCCCTAATAAGAATTGCAATTTGATTGATTTGAGAAGAATGGAGTGGACAGTCCGTAAGCTGAGAAATTTGATTTTTATTAAAAGGACTTGGTATTCCAACAATAGGATTATCTAAGTCTCCACCGACAATAAACTTACCTTTATTACGATAGCCTTCAATGACTTCAGATTTAATTGATTTTTGAATTAGAGAGGCATTAAAGAATTTAGCAATCTTTTCAATCTTAAGATTCAAGCCCTCTTCATAGGTCAATTTAATAAAGTCACATGACTTACATCTATCGGAATCAAAGGCCAGGCAACTAATCATTAGGTTTTTGATCTAGAGAGATGTTTCTTTCGTGCTCGAGTAAAGTAAATCATTGGAACAATGAGCATACCAAAATTAGTTGCACCATGCTTATCCCTTACAGAGTGATGTATTTTATGAGCGGCGTTAACAGCTTCAGAATACCAGTGAGTACTTCCTTTTATAAATTTCAGGCGCCGATGAATCATAACTTCATGAACAAAGAAATAGGCCGCACCGTAGGCCATAATTCCAAATCCAATAGCAGCATTAAGTGGCATGCCCCATAAGTGATTTGAAAGAATTAATAAGAAGCTGGGCACAGCAAAAAAGAAAGCAAAGAAGTCATTATACTCCCACCATCTCTCTTTAACTGGCACATGGTGGTCTTTATGTAAGCTCCAAAGAAAGCCATGCATAACATACTTATGTAGAAACCATGCATTGAACTCCATAATGATAAAAGTCAAAATAAAAATTGAAATCCACTCTATAGCAGTCATGATATTAACTTCCTTTTAAAGTCTAAAGCCTTTCCAACAAGCTCCTCCATAACAACAAATAGAATTAATCCTTGAGCGACCATTAAATTTGTAATTAAGAAAAATGTTGCTTCTTCAAGGGGCAAGGGCCCTACTCCCCAACCTATAGTATAAACAGTTGAGATATCCCAAATTTTTAAATATATTGCTAATCCATCTGCAAACCAAAAATAAACAGTTGGAACCATAAAGGTTGTGATAAATATTTTTGCATTATTGATTAAGTACTGCCCGCCTAATACCCATTGCAGTATAAGTACAGGCATCGCCCAAGCTAAAATTAAGCCGAGATACCTCATCTCGGTAACAAATAGTCCGTAAACACCCAAACCGAATAAGGCAAAATATAAAATTGTAACAAATAACTTAATCGGGCTTTTAGCAGGTGACTTCTTTAGTGGAAAACTCTTTTGAAGATAAAAACACCACAGACCTGTTAGTATCGTCTGTAAAACAAAGAAGCCATACTCTTCAACAGGTACATAGCCGATAGTTCCTAACACTCTGTCAGGCCCATAAGTCCAAACATTGGTCATTACTAAATAATTATCCCAAGGAGTTGTATAACTTACTGCGAGGAAAACCAATACAGCAATTCCCCAGAAGAATTCCGTTTTGTGTGGGAGATTACTTTTTCTATAGAAGCGAATGGCAAAAATTAGCGGTAGACCAAGGAATATAATCAAAAATTGCAAATAAGTCATGAATTCGTTCCTGGAAGTTCATTAATAAGTGTATGCAGTGAAGATGTATGATTTTGAGGTTTCCAAAAACAAAGAGATATTAATTTCCCCATGGTTTTAAAAGTTACAAGTATTTTCTCAGTAAAAGAAAGATAAGTTCTGCCACTAAGAACCTGACAATTATTTTTTCTAATCTTTATTCCAATATGCCTGTAAATTTCTCCCGCCAAGAGAATAACGACTCTTGGACGAAAGGGAATATAAGCAAGGCCACTATAACCACTCAAATAATACTGATCGGCCTGATCAAGTGTTTTACGTACTAATAGACTTAGCTCTTTTGGAGTTTCAGCTTTCTGGAGTTCAGTAATAGATAGGCCTGACTGAGTGACTTCATCCTCTGGAAGGTAAATTCTATTCATATGAGCATCTTGTAGAACATCACGGCAAATATTTGTAAGCTGCATCCCTAGACCAAGATCAATGGCGTGAGGATGGCCTTTCTTATCCTTAACACCAATAAGTGGACACATCATTAAACCAACAACACCAGCAACCCGGTAGCAATAAAGCATAAGATCGGCAGACGTAGAAATTTTTCCACCTTGGGCATCAAATTGAGCGCCAATAACAAGTTCCTTAATATAAGAGCGCTCGACACCCCAAGAGACAACTTCAGCGACAAGTTGATTGAACTTAGTATCATTTGCTTCATTGTTGAGATCATCAAGAATAGACTTTATAGCTGCTTGAGATTCCAAGTCAGGTAATTCATCAGCGCAATCATCGATAAACCGGCATAAGCGATAAAGCGTAGCTATTTTGAGTAGTCTTGCTTTTGAAAAAATCATACTAGCAAAGTAAAAACTTTTTCCATGCTTTGCCATTAATTCTCTAGGGTCGGCCTTTAAATATTCTTCTGTCAGTGAGACATAAGTAAGATTATTCAATATGAGCATCTCCGCTGTTTTTCTTTTTATCAAATAAACCGTGATCAGGAACAGTATGGAATCCCTTTGAAGCGTTTGGTATAACTTTTTCTAAAACTTTTGCTGAATTTAGAACTCCTGGTACACCCGCTCCTGGATGAGTATTAGCGCCGACAAAAAATAGCCCAGCAACATCTTCCGAACGATTATGAAATCTAAAATAAGCAGATTGTCTAAATGATGGCTCTATACCAAAAGCGGCCCCTTTCTCACTCTGAAGCTCATTTTCAAAAAAATCAGGTGTAATAGAGAAATCCACGGTAAGGTTGTCTGTTAAACCAGGTAAATGGTTTTTGTCAAGCCAGCGATAAATTTTTTCTTTATATTTACTCTCCTCTTCCTTCCAATTGGTTACACCATCTTTATTTGGAACAGGTGAAAGGACATAAAAACACTCATGTCCGTCTGGTGCCATTGTCTTGTCTGTTCTGGTAGGCGCATGGAGATAAAGAGAAAAGTCGTCAGATAGCTTTTTCTTAGTAAAGATATCATTTAAAAGACCTTGATAGCGAGGACCCATAAGTATAGTATGGTGTGCAAGATCTGGATATTGTTTTTTAGTTCCAAAGTATGCAACAAATAAACTCATTGAGTGCTTCTTCAGTCCAAGACGAAAATCACTATGTTTAGAGCGATGAGTAGTATCAATCATATCTCGATAAACTCTTACTGGATCGGCATTAGAAACAATCACGTCACAGTCAAAAACTCTTTCATCTGTTGTAATAACACGTTTAACTTTTCCATATTCAACTTCAATTTTTTTAACTGAGGCATTAGTATGAATAGTTGCCCCCTTCTTAATTAAAAGTTTTCTAAATGCTTCAACAAGAGCATTGGTTCCACCTTTTGCAAAGTAGACTCCCCACTTACGCTCTAGCCAATGAATAAGGAGATAGATGGATGTAATTTTAGTTGGATCACCACCAACAAGAAGAGGCTCAAAGCTGAATGCCATTCTTAAACGCTCATCTTTAATATATTTAGAAACTAAGCTATAAACAGATCTGTAATTCTGTAGTCTAACCATATCAGGTACCGCCCTCATCATTGATGCAACAGTATCAAAAGGCTCATCTGCTAATTTAGTGTACCCGACATCAAAAATATCCTCACAATGCTTAGCAAGCTTTCTATAGCCATCTACATCTTGTGGGGAAAGACTTCTAACGTTTTCAATAATACGATCTTCCTCACCAACATAATCAAATTTTGAACCATCATCAAAAATAATTCTATAAAATGGATCAATAGGAAGTAATTCATAATAATCTTTAGGGTCTTCTCCTAAAAGTTGAAATAATTCATCAAGAAGATAGGGAGCAGTAATAACAGTGGGACCTGCATCAAAAGTATAACCATCTTCTTTAAAAACACCTGCCCTTCCTCCGAGCTGATCTCTTGCCTCAAGAAGGGTAACATCATATCCTTTATTAATTAAGCGTACAGCGGATGCCAGACCGCCAAAACCAGAACCCATTACAATTGCTTTACTCATATGATTTCCCCATATTACTTAGTTGATTATTTGTATTATTGTTGTGGGCCTCTGTACCCATAATACGGTCTATAAATGTATAATATAAACCATAGTTTATTTTCATTTTTCTATGATGCTTTGAGTGATGTTCACCTGAAATGAATAATTTTCTTGCCCATTCAAAAGGAATGACCTCAACACCTAAATGGTTTGAAATAGCTGTTATAGTCATAAAAGTTAGATAACAAATAACGACTAAAGGGTGAATTGGTAACCATAAAACCATCACGGGTAAAAAGGCGGCATGAACAATGGCCTCCAGGGGGTGAAACGAGAATGAGGCCCAAGGTGAAATTTTGACTGAAGCGTGATGAACAGCGTGCACTTTACTATATATAGAAGGCTTATGCATCCAAACATGAGTGAAATAGAAGTAGAACTCATGTACAAGAGTATACAAAAAGAAACTTAAGGGTAAATACCAAAGTCCATACTGGTCAAACTTCACATAAAACTGAGTAAAACCAGCTTGCCACAATAGTCCTAGAAAAACTCCAGAGAAAGCAAAAATGAAACTAGAAACTAAAGACCATTTGATCTCATTTTTTATTTGTTCAGTGGGTAAGCTCTTATCATGAAGAATAAAACCAGGCAGTGAGAAAGGCTTATTTTTCCAATAGACTGAGTAGGCCCCGCCTACCATCAGAAAGTATCGAACAAGTATAAAAGACAGAACCACAGCAAAGGCAATAATAAAACCTGTGAATGAAAGTAAATTTACAGGTATATATGAATCTATCTTCTCATAGTGTTCTAAAGTTAAACTCTCCAAGATCATCCTATATCCTTCAACCTAAGTTCAATCCAGTCTATAGGAGGGATAAATTCCTTTTTAAAACTAAAGGCAAGATAAAAGCCACCACCACCAGCTCCACAAAGCTTGAGGAAGAAATCTTTGCATTCAAGACCTCTCAACCACAATGACTTTATCTCAGGAGACATAGAGTCCTTAAAGATTGAAAATTGTGATATAGAGAGCTGTTCAAAAGTGGAAGACAAGTCAGCCTTTTGCTCCAAGAAACTGTCAATACAGGAATTATTTAGTGGGATATAGTCCTTGTTATAATCATTAGAGAAAACTTCATTTTTCATCTTTTCCATGAAGTCAGCAATAACTTTTGCACCTTTTCTCTCTTCACCGGTTGGGACTAAGTAAATACTAATCTCTCCCCTCGTTTTTGGAAGGGAAATAGATTCAACGGCACCGCTGGCAGTTTTGAGAAGAGTGTTATTAAGACAGCAAACTAAGGGATCAAAGCCAGAGCTTTTACCGTGAAAGTAGGACTCAATAAGCCCAAGAATATTTTTTAGTTCTAAGCTGTCCATACTATCAATATTAAGCCCATAAGATTTCACTAATGCTGCAGTCACGGCAGCAGAAGAGCCCATCCCCTGTCCCATAGGAATTGATGAGTCAAAGTAAAGACCTTCATCAATCGCCATATTTAATTTATCAAAATCAATATTAGTAAAATTATTATCCATCAGATAGCTTCTAAGTGCCTTGATGATTTCGTGACTTTCAGTGTGAAAACCATTTAGTTTCAAAGTACCAGAGAAGCCATTATAGGGTACAATAAGTCCCTTAGACTTAAAGAGAATAGAATATTCTCCAAACAATAAAACCTTACCTGGTACAGTTTCAAAATTAACTTGATTCATTCTAACTTACCTTAATATGATTTATAGGGTTCAAAACTTTCTCCACAAGTGAGACAATAAGTTTCTTAAGCAAAGGGTTTTGTTCTAGATACGTATTCGCAAGTAAAACATCGACACGTTCTTCAAGGTTTGTAATTGCAGTCCTAAGAGTTTTATTAGCTTTAAAGTGCGCCTTAATCTTGATCACATCAGCATCTGTCGTAAGATTACGGTCTTTCTGTAAAATATCTTGTATATACTCAAAGTCATCGGGACAACTTTCAAGATGAGTAACAATCAGATAACTAATCTTTCCTTCCTTGATATCGCAGCCTAACTCCCCTCTCAACTTATCACCATAGAGATCAAGGATATCATCTTGCATCTGAAAGATATGACCTAGCTGGAAAAAGATAGATTCGATTTCAACAGAATTTTGTCTAGTTTCTTGGGCAATGAGAGAAACACCTAAAGCAAGACCAGAAAAAAGAGTTGAGGTCTTCCCTGATATACAATGTTGATATTGCTCCATAAGGTTTTCAAGTTGAAAAGTCCTATTAAGTTCAAATTCATTAACTTGTCCAGCAACAACTCCTGCACTCATACGAGTAAAGAGATGAAGGAGCTGCTCTTTATTTTTATTCGGTCCAAGAATTATAGATTGAGGGGCGATCATAAGTAGAAAATCACCAACATTAATTGCTTGCTCTGGCCCATAAATTTTCCATAAAGTAGGTGCGCCTCTTCTGACTTCATCACCATCTTGTAGATCATCATGAACTAAAGTCGCATTATGTAAAATCTCACAAGATATTGCCCAATCCAGAACATCTGACAATTCTAAATTAAGAGATAAAGCCAACTCTCTTATAAACATAGGCCTTATCAATTTACCTTTGGATTTAAAATGCTTAAGTGACATAGTTTCAAGCGGACCTTGAGTGTTTCTGGAAATAACTTGCTCAATCTGAATACAGACTTCATCTAAAAAATTTAAAGAATTAATATCTGACACTAAATGCTTAGAATTTTCTAACTTAGGCCGTATTGAATAAGAACTTTCTACGAAATTTTGCATACATAACCTTGAGTGAGTATTGGAGACAGCATAGCTGTATTTTACAAAGCAAGAGTATGCCATTTATGTTAAAATACGACAACTTATAACGACTCGAGTTGGACAGAAAGCCAACGTGATAACAATGACTTGGCCAGAATTCCATGAACATCTTATTGATACAGCTTTGAAAATTACATAAATCTTGCAAACGTATAAGGCTAGATGTATTTCAAGTGAATGAAAAAAGTAATATTCAAACTCATTTTCACAACAATATTAGTTAATTCTTTCCAAGTTTTGGCCAGCACAAAAGATCCTGTTGGTTTTATTGAAAATAAACTTGATTATGAAATCAACTATGAAGAACTAAAAGCTGGCAATTACCAATATTTCTACTGTCTACTGAAGCAATCAAATGAGAATGGGCGCTTCTACTTCAAAAATCTTATATCAGAACAATCTGAAACGAAAGTAGAGGAAATCGTGAAAACTTTTTTACCTCTTGATACTAAAAAACTTTGGAGTCCAGAAGATAAAAACTACCTCGCAGTCGCAAAATTCAATTATATTTTGCCCATAAACATTAAGACGATTAATGAAGAAAAATTCACAGGTACAAAGTACCTTCAAAGTACGCTTCCCCTCTATAAAGTAACAAAACTTGAACGGCATTATCATATTGGTGGCTCCTTCATCACTCCTGACTTCAACCTCTATCTTAATTTTATTAATTTTGAGCATCCAGATGCAAACTTAATAGAAGGTATAGACAAGCAGAAAATGAGAGAAGGAAAGATCAAGATCTCAATTATGCATCAAGATACTTTTGGAAGAGTTATGTTTTTTAGAACTGCTAAAATGGCCACTGCTATAATCGTTTATGAAGAACATACGAGTAATCAAACCCTTGTGACACAATATATTTTGTCCAACATAATTAACGTTCCAACTAAAAGCTTAATAAGAAGTGGAATGATAGAAAATCTACAAAACGTTGTGAAGGGTTCTAGAGAAGCAGTTCTAAACTTAAATTCTTTATAGGACTAGGTAACAAGGCCAACTCGGAAGTGACGATTCTTAATCCTTCCCTCAGAAAGCTTGGTTATAGCTTGATGTGAGCTTTCTTTTTTAATAGCAACATAGGTCACTATTGAGAGTATTGTTATATCACCTACATCGCTAGGCTCCAATAACGCTTCCTTAACTAGTGCACCAAGAATATCTCCAGGGCGAATTTTATCTTTCTTACCGCCGCTAATAAATATTGTATCCATTGGTGGTGTAGCAGAATAAACGAGGCCATCACCAACGCTATCTATTGAACTAATAGTGCAGTTATCCATTACCAATTCTTGTATCTGATCAATTTTGTACTGTTCGGCAGCGACAAAGAAACTAAATGCCAATCCTTTTTTTCCAGCACGTCCTGTTCGTCCAATTCTATGTACATAATCCTCACCATCTGTAGGTAGATCATAGTTTAGAACTGCATCTAAATCCTTAATATCGATTCCTCTCGCTGCAACATCTGTTGCCACTAAGATAGAGAGACTTTGATTTGAAAACCTTGTCAGTATTTTTGTTCTATCATTTTGATCAATATCACCATGAATACTTGCAGCTAAAATATTATTCTTTTGTAAAAACGTTGAAAGATTATCGGTAATGACTTTGGTTTTACAAAAAATAATAATTCTAGCTGGGTTATATTTCCCTAAAACTTTAAGTAAAGCATCATTCTTATCTTTATGACTACCCAATTCATAAAAGTATTGCTCTATATTTCCTTCTTCATGTTGAGAGTCAACAATAATTTGTTCTACATCTTTTTGGATACGTTTACTTAAATCTAATATTTCATCAGGAAACGTTGCCGAAAAAAGCATAGTCTGTCGGTCTAAAGAAAGTTGTCTCTCAATACCCATAATTTCATCAAAAAATCCCATATCCAGAAGTCTATCTGCTTCATCTAGGACAAGTGTCTTGATATAATCAAGGAGGATATACTTTGATCCAATTAGCTTGGCCACTCTGCCTGGTGTACCTACGATAATATGAGCGCCGTGGTCCAGGGAGCTTTCCTGATGGTGATACCCGACGCCTCCAGTTATAGTCAGGATCTTCACATTACTCATCATTCTAGCAAGTTTACGTAATTCAGTTGAAACTTGCTCTGCAAGTTCACGTGTGGGACATAAGATAAGTGCTTGGGTATCAATATTTTTAATATCTAAAGAGTTTAGAATTCCTAAACCAAATGCCGCTGTCTTACCACTTCCCGTCTTGGCCTGTCCGACAATATCCTTACCACTTAAAATAGTAGGTAAAGATCCCGCTTGAATTGGTGTCATCTCATTAAAGCCAATCTCTGATAAATTGGTAGCTAGTTCTGATCGAAGCTTAAGTTCTAGAAACTCATTACTCATTTTTAATATTCCTTATTCGTTATTTAGTTATAAATAGCAATCAGAAGACAGATTCACTGCCATTATGAGAGAAAATGAATTTTTTACATACTTTCACAAGAGTTCACTTTATGTTATTTAATCTAAATATGACAAACGCATTAGAAGCTTTGATTGCTCCAAAAACGAAACAACAATTTCTTGAGAACTATAGAAAGAATTCTCCGATGGTTTCTCATAACCTAAGAGAATCTACTGAAGAAATAGAAAAACTACCTTTTTTAAAATCCATAGAAGAGCTACTAGCATTTTGGCCAAAAACCGTAGACTGTTATCTACCCGGAATCGCAGATGAAGTTAACTCCGTTACAACTTCCACAGATGAAGCACTGAAATTATATCATAAAGGCAGTGGTCTAATTTTCAATGATGCTGATACAGAATCAAAGCTCCTACGGAAGTGGGTCGATGAACTGATCAGAGAACTAGGCTTACCTTTAATGACTTATGGTAGGTGTCTAATATATGCAATTCCCGCTGGAAAAGTAACAGACCCACACTTTGATCAGAATATTAATTTTGTCTATCAAGTACATGGGACAAAGAGTTGGTGGGTTGCCGAGAATCAGCACGTAGAGAATCCACTAACAAGACATACAATTGGAACGCAACCAGATCCAGAGCTCGCAAGTTATACAAGTGAATTACCTAAAAAGTTTCCAGATAATGCTCAAGAATTCACCTTAAAGCCTGGATCATTTCTCTATGTTCCCCAAGGAGCATGGCATACGACAAAAGCGGCTTCAGAAGATACACTCTCAATAAGCTTTACTCTAACGGCCCCTTCTTGGATTGATTTGTTGACTGCAGCAATGAGGGGGCGACTAGCACAAAATAGTCAGTGGCGTGAAACAGCAAACTTTGTGAATGACAAAGAGCAAGTTGATGAAGCCGAAGATAAGCTCGATCTCTTATTATCAGAATTAGCATATGAAATTCCGCATTGGAGAGCACGAGATATACTTGGTGCCACAGAACAAAGATGACAGATCTAAAACACAAGTTCCTAGACGGGGTTACTCTTAAGACAATTTTAGAAGAATTAGTTAATCACCATGGATTTGAAGAATTAGGGCTAAAAATTAAAATACGATGTTTTACAGATGATCCAAGCATTAATTCTAGCCTTAAATTTTTGCGAAAAACTTCATGGGCAAAAAAAAAAGTTGAAAAGCTGTACCTTGAAATGAAAAAAATAATATTAAATATAAAAATTTAAAGACTGACTAACTTCAACGACTCCATTACCTTTAGGCCTAGAAAAGAAATTTCTTTTAGAACCTCTACAATACAGGCAGAAACTTTATTATTGTTCTCATCATCTTCAACAGGAGTAACATTGGCTTTTTTAACAGTTCGATCTTTTGAGATAATAAAGTGCATTTGAGACTTAAAGGAAAAAGGAGTCTTAGAAGTTGTAAGTATATTTTGATAACAAGACTTCAGCTTATTACCGTTGGCCATTAATGTCTTTCTAATTACATCAGACTTAAGCTGGCCCATGACCATATTTTTATCTATTGCATAAGTATTCCCTAAAAGAAAGATAGAAAGGAGTGTAACTTTCAAAAGCATCATAATTCTTTTCCTTCTTTTTTATGACAGAATCCATAGCGATGAACCCAGGCACTTATAACTTCTGCTACATAACAGGAGTCTTCCTTATTAGTTAACATATGGTCGGCACCATCAAGACTTATAAAACTTTTTGGATGTTTCGCCGCTTGAAATATTTGACCTGCATTTTCAACACCTACAATTGTATCCAACTGACTGTGAAAGATTAGAATCGCCCTACCAAGATTTTTAATACAGTACTCTTGGTTCTGCCATTATAAATCCTCAAAAAATGATTTTTTCATGCGAAAGCCGCGACCACCTACATTAACTTCAGCTTTACCAGCATGCTCCAACACAGTAAGTGCCTCACCAAAATGGTGGGAAACATGGGCCGGATCAACGGGCACCGATAGTGCAAACACCTCTAACCTCAGGAATATGTTGTGCAGGTGCTATGACTGCTGCTCCACCAAGACTATGACCAACTAAAAAATCGGAGCTCGTTTTACATCTCTCAAGTATTTAGCTGCCGCTACCAAGTCTTCAACATTTGATGAAAATGTTGTATTTGTAAAATTACCCTCACTGTCACCTAGACCAGTAAAATCAAAGCGAAAGACTGCAAAACCTCTCAGCCAAAGTGATCTAGCAATTCTCTTGGCCGCTAGAACGTCCTTTGAACCTGTAAAACAATGTGCAAATAGTACGTAAGTACGAGGCTCACGATCGTCAGGAATATCTAGTCGACCACAAAGTTTCTCACCAAGGGCGCCTTCAAATACAATTTTTTCTCTTGCCATAGATTAATTATATAATAGATATGAAATATGTCATATGAAATATTAAACAATACAAAAGGGATGAAAATAAAATCAGAGTGTTCTACTTTTAAGTGTTTTTATGATTTCACTCGTTACTTTGTCGGCCATGATTCTATTGCCTTCATTGTTTAGATGGCAACAATTATCAACATAAATAGTTTCTTGAGTATCTTTAAATAAATAGGTTAAGTCATGAACAGTAAGATCGTGTGATTGTTCCATCCGAGCCATTTCAAGTCGAAGTGCCTCGTAACTTTTTGATATTGGGGAAGTAATATTTGAATAAAGCACTTTCTTATATTTTTTTTCAGTGGACGTGAATTCTTTAGAATCAGCAATCCACAAAGAAGGTTGAAGAAAAAAAAGTGCTTTTTTATTTTGGGCACTAAATAATTGATGCTGAAGCAATGTATATTTTGACCAATTTTTCGCATGTAGTGAAAGGATTTTATCTGCTGAAAAGTTGTCTTTATCATAAAATTTTACTTTAACATCAAAGTTGAGGTCATCTAGCTTTTCATGAAGTTCCAACTTGTGTTGAATGAATAACTTCATAATATTTCTTAGAGTAAAAAATAAGGTATTAGAGTTGGCCAAGAAGCTATCAGATAAAAAGAGATTTATTCGATACAAATAATCAGCAATATACATTGTCTTTAATATACTTAGGTTCATCTCTTTATTAAGAAAGATACTAGAAAAATCCATTGAAGGGTACTCAATGGGAGCTTTATTGTATTTCACACCGGTTACCTCATTAAAACCATCTAAGTTTATAAATAAATCGATGGATTCAATAAAATATGAAGAAATAAAGAATTGCTGAGGCTGCTGACCAGAACCAAGAGAAAGGTTTAAGATTTTAATTTTTTTACCAACAATCTCCTCTATTTCGACTAAGAAAGGTGATTTTTCAAAATAAGCAGCGAATCCTTCAGCAACTGATCCTCCCAAGATAGCAATAGTTAGTTCATCCTTTTTTTTAAAATAAGGGTAATTAAGCTCGCTTAAGAATCCATAGTTGTTGACCTTTCTCTTGATAAGAGTGCCTGAAATGGCATCAGTATAGTATGAATCCTGCGGATAAATAAAACCAAAGTACGGATGGATCTGCCTTTTAAGAAATGAATTCGTTTTGAAGTAATTTACAGATTTTTGATAGAAAGAGTGGTGCTTGTTATCAGTTTCTGAAAAACCGAGATTAAGAAAAAATGTACCCGTTTCGAGGACAAAAAGAACAAGAAAAATAGTCGTTAATGTAAAATAAATTTTTTTGAACATGTTAAAAATAATATATCTTTTTAAGGTAGCTTGTAAATATTCTATTCTTCCAAAAAAGCCAAAATAAATATTTTGATGTATAATATAAATTAATAAGGAAGATTATGAGAGTAATTTTAAGAATATTTGCACTATTTTTACTGGGGACAGAAATAGGTACGAGCTTATTGTACTTAGGCCTATCAATCTCACCCTCATTAATTACACCATATGTAGACCCTGAGTTTATCTCAAAGCTAAGTATTATTATGATGATGGAATTTATAATGGCGCATTCAGGAGTCTTCTTTAATGTATTTGTTGGCAATATGAGAAAAGTTGATGCAAAAAATGATCCTTCAAATCTAATCAGTAATATAAATATATTTAATGGGAAAATGAAATTTTCCATTATTTTATCTCTCTACTTAATATATCTAACATTTGCTGCTGCATTTGCTGGATGGTATGGGGTTTTAATTTATACCCTTTTAACAATCTCTAGATCATATTTCATTCTCTTCAGAAAAGATTTTAAGATTAAACCTGAGATTATCAAAAGTTTTTCACGCGCAGGTATATATGTACTTTCGATTGGGTTTGTCTTGGTAACAGAAATGCGTCTTGGCTCATATGACTCGAATTTAAACATATCAAATCTAGGAGGAGATCTTACTCCGTTAAACTTCTTAAATTGGGGCTTTATTTATTTTGGATTTACCGGCTTACTTAACATGGCCATCGACTATAAGTTCTATAGTAAAAGGTAACAATAGCGATGAGAACGATTCTTAAATATTTAAACTTGCTACCCCATTCAGAAATATCAAACTGTATAATGTTCTACATCATATTAGTCTTCCCAAAGACTGTTCTTGAATATTTTGAAATTGCCGATATAGAGTATATGGGTTTGTACTTCATAATAGATATAATCTTTCTTCTTTTATGGGCATTTATCATTAAATTCAAGAAACTTGAGGATGACTTAGCTCATAGAAAGTTTCATTCAAAAATGTTCTCACCAGAGATAATTACCGGACTTTTCATACTTTCTGCAGCTGTAGCAGCAATTTACAAAGGTAGCTTCTCCATATTTTTTCTTATACCAATATCAATGAAGTCATATGATATTTACACTGAAATCAGTACTAATCCAAATGATTACTTCTTGAAATTATTTTTTAATGGTATTGCACTTTATTCAAGTTTTCACATATACGATTCTTTATCTAAGAATAGTTTTGTTCAGTCTCAAACTCTACATTTTGAATCATTAGGATTTGAAGATAATTGGATTTTTAAGGCCTTATTTACAGCATTCATATATTACTTAATTACAACCTTTATATATACTTTTACAAACTGCTTCGACTTAAAGAAACTAAAGTAGTTTATTAATTACTGAATACTTCTCAACTACTGAAGTATACATTAAGTCTGTTATTGTCATTTTATTTTTACTTTTAACAGTTCCAGCTGGCACACATGCATTAGTAAAATCAAAATACAATAATACTGAACCTGAAGCGTAAAGCTAAAACCAACCTTGCATCCACTTATCTTCATTTTCTAAGTCTCTATAAAATATTTTATAATCTTTGCTAGTTAAAATGGCGGTTAAGATAATATAGAATACCACCTGCTCATCATCTTCGCTCAGGATAACTTTAGTTACATTAAAATGTTTCTCTTTATTCTCTGGCTTAATAGCAGTCCACTTACTATTTAGAAGTTTCTTTTTATTAGGTATATTTCTTTTCTTGATATCATTCTTCATTAGTGAATATTTTAGTTTATATTTAACGAAACTTGAATATACTGGTATGAACAAAGGCCATAAATGAATAAAATACTAACTGCATTTAATTTAATTGTAATAACATTGCTTGCATCGATGATGCTATTTGGTGCTTATAATCACGTGGCCAATCCAGCCTTTTATAATGGGTTTATCCCAGATTTTCTACCAAAGCTGTTAGTAAATTACTTCACCGCCCTTATTGAACTTATCATTGGAATACTTATCATTTTTCCAAACTTGAGAAGGTTAGGAATGTTGTTATTTATAGGATTAATGCTGACATTCTTCCCTGTCCATATATGGGACCTTCTAAAAGAAACCCCAGCGATAGGAAGCAAAGAAGCGGCGATAGCAAGACTTGTAGTCCAATTCTTCTTAATCGGGATTGCATATTTTGCTTTAAAGAGGACAAAACCGCTAAAAAGCATTAAATCGGATGACACAACGAAGTAAAAGTGTCACATTACTCGTCTATGCAGCACTCAATCATTCTATCTACCGCTAATGCTAGATATTCCCATTCATCAATGGGTCTAAGGTGCATTTATGCCAACCTAGAAGAGCTACAAGAAGAAGCTACAATTATAGAGCATACCATTAAAGACTCTCCAGAACTCATGGTTGAGTCTTGGTTAGCTCATAACCCGAAAGTCATTGGCCTTGGTATCTATATTTGGAATATAGATGTGATGGAAAAAGCAATCGTCTTACTCAAAAGAATAAAACCAGAAATAGCAATTGTTGTTGGTGGACCAGAAGTCAGTTATGGCGTGTCCCCGACAATGGATCAGAATGTAGATTTTGTTGTTCAACTTGAAGGTGAGCAAGTATTTAAAAATTTATGTAGAGATATAATTAGTGGTAACTTTCCTGAGAGAAAAGTCACTAAGGCCTCTGTTCTAGATACACTAAAACTTGAAATGCCTTACGTTTATTACACTGCTGAAGATATTCGTAATCGTAAAATTTATGTGGAAGCCTCTCGTGGTTGTGCCTTTAAGTGTCAGTTTTGTTTATCTGCTCTTGATGCAGGAGTTAGAAATTTTGATATTGATATCTTTTTAGAAGAAATGAAACGACTTTATAATCGCGGAGCTAGACAGTTTAAATTTATAGATCGCACATTTAACTTAAATATAAAAATCTCAACAAGAATTTTGAATTTTTTCATTGAGCTTGATCCAGAGCAAGAGTTCTTTTTACATTTTGAGGTTATACCTGACCGACTACCGCCTGAATTAAAGAAATACATCGAAATGTTTAAACCTGGAGTTTTGCAATTTGAAGTTGGAATACAAACTTTAAACAAAAATGTCTCAGACTTAATAGGACGTCGCCAAAATAAAGAAAAAGCCTTAGAAAATCTTTCTTACTTAAGACATAATACAAATGCCCACCTCCACGTTGACCTTATTATTGGTCTACCAGGTGCAGATATCAGTATATTTAGAAATGATTTCAATGAACTAATATCAATTGGACTTCAAGAGGTTCAGGTCGGCATACTCAAACTTCTTAAAGGTACTCCCATACATCAGCATATAAAACCTTTTGAAATGGAATTCGATAAAACACCCCCCTATGAGATCATATCGACCAAGAACATTAAGAGTAATCAGATGATAGAACTCAGGGCCTTCCACAAGTTATTTGATAAATTTTATAACTCAGGAAATTTTCAGAAAAGTATGAAAGTATTGTTTGAAATATCAAATCCATTTGACGAATTCTTTGCGCTTTCAAAGTTTAGTCACATGCGTTTTGGAAAGACATATGGAATCTCACTTGATCAATTATGTGAATCATTATATTTCTTCTTAATTGATGAAAGAGGTTTCTTGCACAAAGATGCGAGAGAATTAATTTTAATAGATATTCTTAAGAAAAAAGGTAGGAAAGTTCCATTATTCTTAAAAGACTACGACCTTGGAATTCCAAAGGTTCAACAAAATCAATCAAATAGCTCATTAACAAGACAGTCAAACTACTCATAAACAAAACAGGAGAAGAAATGAAAACAGAAACAATAGCAGAGTTCTTAGCAAGAGGCGGATCTGTAGAACAATCAACAACAGAATTAAGTCTGAACGAACTACTGGAGACAGAGGGAATCTTGAGTAAAGAAAAATCTGACAAAGTTGCAAAAGACCTAAACGAATCTCTGACAGCTAGTATAAATAATCTGACACAGAAATAATCACAACTAAAAAAAGAGAGCTATTACTTCTCTAAACTTTCATATATCTGTAAAACTTTATTTAGCTCTTCAACGCTAAAGCCGTAATCATGAAAATAGACAATCTTAGCATTTTTATCGAGAAGAATAACTCTACTGCCTCGAGGCCTATCATTGCCAGTAAACCTCTGAAGCAGCTCACCATCCTTATAAACTGTAATAACACCCTTCCACAAAGGTTTAGGTATACCTTTTCTCATACCACCGTCAATTAATGTGGAAAACATCTGAGGAAACATACCACTAATAGTTGGTAGCTCATAAGTTGGAATAGTTGCTTTCTTCATATCAAGACCAATTAACCATCTATCAATATCAAATTGTGACTTATGCTTATAACCAAGGAGTAGCAAGGTAGGTTCACCTCGAAAGTCTTTTGGCATATACCAGCTTTTGCCATCAAGAGAAGTTCCTTGGACATCTGGAAATTGTTTACCGACCAATGATTGATTGGGAAAAGTAGAACAACCTGTGAAAATGAGAAAGGCTAAAGCAAATGTCGAAATCTTAGGTAAGTTCTTCATAATATAAAGTTAGCACAACGATATAGTGATACCCAGTCTAAACAACCTTGTCCTAGTGATGTATAGAGGTGATGTAATAAATCATATATTCCACAAGAACTTGGCAAAAATGATGAAAGCAAGAGCTTTTTATTTAAATATCAATTTCTAAGTAGCTGAATAATCGATAGCAAATAATCCAGGATATAATTTCTAAATAATAATTCGAAGGAATTGTTTAACCTTTTTCAATCTCACGTTTATTGTACGTGAAAGGGGAATTACCATTATGACATCATTTATTACATTAAGTGCATTTTTAAGGTCGTCTACTGAAGAGCATATATCTTCGAGTGCCCCACCCGGCCCCGTTGCTTAGTATTATTTTATTTTTTTGAGTATATATAAGGCCATTAATTTGGCCTTTTTTTATATAATTTAGCTTAAGAATAGTAAGTTTACATAGTACAAGAGAATACGCTAAATTAAAATATGAAAAATCTTCTTATAATGCTCACTTTCGCTATCACACTTACTCACTCTTATGCATATGTAGACAAGCAAGACATTAGCCTCTATCAAGTTGCTAAGTCTGATATCGGTCTTAAGCAAATAACTATGGAGTTTGAGATTGTTGATACTGACGAAACCAATGTTTTTATCTATGTACCAACTTTTAGATCAAAACATTTTGAAGCAATCGCCAAAACGGAAAAACTTCTTAAGTCATCTATATATAATGATCAGAAAGGATTAAAGCTCGAGAAAGGATATCGAAATTTTGATGAAGTCGTTGCGAAACTAAAAGAATTTGAAACTCTTTATCCGCAGACTGTAAATCTAGAGAAGTATGGTGAGTCTGCATTAACAAATCAATTATACTATCTGAAAGTTTCACATAATGTTCATATTGATAATAAAAAACCCAAGCTTCTAATCACAGCAGCTACACATGGGGACGAGTTAATTACAACAGAAAGCTTACTGAGATTCTTAGAGAATTTCCTAGGATCACAAGGAATAGAACGCCATCAAGAAATTCTGAATAATTACCAATTATACTTTATCCCAGTGGTTAACCCTGACGGATTTATGAGGCAGAGACGCTACACTGCAGACGGGACTGACCCAAACAGGTCATATCCCTACCCACTTAAGCCAAATATAGAACCTGTCAAATGTATCGCTGAAGAAATAGCATTCTTTCATTCCCAAAACTTTGTGGGTAGTATAGACTTTCATGCAAGTGGAGAAATGATCATGTATCCTTGGGCATACACATACGACTCACCAATTGCTGGAGATCTTGCAAAGTTTGAATCAATTGGCAAGAAGATGTCCGTGAAGAATGGCTACAAAATTGGACAAATTTCAAAAATTATCTATATTGCACCTGCCTCAAGTGTTGATTATTTCTATTGGAAAAATGGCACAATTTCTTATGGGATTGAACTAGCTAGAAGCAAAGCTCCTCGTGCAAAGAAGATTCCAGAGATTGTTAACGAGGCTTCAACAATACTATATAGTTTTATCTTAAGTTTTTAATAAATATTGGAGAATAAATATGAACACAGCAATACCACAACAACATAGAACGGCCGCAAGCGTGTCTGCAGAAAATGTAAGATTCATGACAGGTGTTTACAAATGGATGACCTTTGGATTGGCACTGACAGGGTATATCGCCTACTCTTTAAGTCAAAATGAACAACTTGTTATGCAGTTAGTAACTAATAAATTATTATTTTATGGAATGATCTTTGCTCAGTTAGGTCTTGTCGTTTATCTATCTGCAAGGATATCAAAAATGTCTGCAACTCAAGCGACTATAATCTATCTAGCATACGCTGCATTAACAGGTGTTACATTCTCCACAATTTTCCTTGTATATACTAAGGATAGTATTCAATCTGTTTTCTTTTTGACTTCATTTGCCTTCGCGGGCTTAAGTACATTTGGATTTTTGACTAAGAGAGACTTAGGACCGATAGGAACATTTTGTCATATGGGGCTATATGGAATCATTGGTTTCTCAATCCTATCTATATTTTTTCCAAGCATGCTCGGTGGACAGATGGGAACGATATTTAGCTTAGTGGGCGTTGTTGTTTTTGCTGGTTTGACAGCTTACGACACACAGAAGATTAAGAATTCAAATATTATTGGTAACGAAGGAACGGCAGAAAATCATAAAGAAACGATTAGTGGTGCGCTTACACTCTACCTAGACTTTATAAATTTATTTCTTATGCTACTTCGTTTAATGGGTAACCGTAAATAAACTAGTCATTGATAAAGCTGACTGACTCCTTAATAAATCTAAGATTTGGTCTTTTATAAAAAGGCTTTCCTTCAAAAGAAAGTCTTACTCTCCACTTTCCTACTGCAGGTACTTTACTAAAAAGCTTATAGCTAACAAAATCGCCAGAAGTATATATACCTTGGCCAACTACATCTACAGAATCCTGCAGTTTATTATTAGTATAAAGATCCATTCTAATGCTTTCATCTAGGCCAAGGTTTATTGGCATTAACTCCACAGTAAATGAAGTAAGCATAGACTTCTTGCTAGAGTAATTCTTGGAATTTCTAACAATTCGATTTTTTAAGTTATATGATTCACCAGGATAAACAGACTCTCCCCAGCCATCTGAGTAGGTGGAACCTACAGAGTATTCCACTGGAAGCTCATAAGCTTGTGTCATAGAACTGATAAAGAAAGATAGAATGAAGACTAAATGATACATAGTGAACCCCTTACTGGTTGAAGTACACTATTTATATCAACTTAAATTATCATTTAAATTTAAAAGGATAATTTAAATTGATATCGGTGAAAACTCAATTTTGCAAACATTCTCTGGAACATAGCAGCTTAGATAGTCTTGTATTTCTTTGTTATATTTAACTAAATTGTAAAGACGATTTATTGGACTACTATGTCCAGCTTCTGAAATAGTATCTTGCACTAAGCCCTGTATCTGTAGCTGACAAAGTCCACTAATAATTCCTTCAATCTTTCCAGGGCCTAAGGTCTCTTCATTCACTTGCATGATTTCAGCTGCTAACATATCTGCTAAGTCTTCACCAATTAGTCTCTCTGAATTCTCATCATTATAGAGGCAGGCCCTATGCTTTTCTAATATAGAGTTCATTGTGTTATCAGATAGTGGCCTTGCATCAGTAATTCTTGCGGTATAAGTATGGGCCAACTCGTGAGCTAAAACCCAACTTGTAAAACCATGATGATTCTCATTCATATGATAATTAACAATTGAAGGATTAACATGTACTCTTTTGATAGGGCCATAAAAATATAATGTACTAAATCCAATATTTATTGATGAAATATCGGAGTAAGCTGCATTTATATCGCCCAGAAAGGCAGAATCATAATTAACCTTAACTCCAGCATTTGAGAAGCTATCAAGTGAATGTTTGAGTTTTCGAGCACTACTTTTTGACAATGGGGATTCGCTTAACCTTGCAAGTATTTTATTTGTTGGTGAACCCTGATTCAGCTCTAAACTAAAACTCCACTCATTTTTCAAAGTCGTCTCGAATCGGTCCAACAATTTATGATACTTACTATTTATATCATTGACGGTTTTTTTCCAGCTATTAGTTTTTGACATTTTCTTGAGAAGTCTTGATAAACCCTTCTTTTTCCATTCAACAAAACATTCAAGTTTTTCATAAGTAGCCTTCTCTAATTCTTGAAATGGAATCTTGCAATCATTCAACTGTTCGACTTTGATAAGATCTGGATAATTAAAGACAATATTCATATCTCTTTGATTAATGAACTGATTGGTTAGGTTTTCATAATCCTTAAGGTATTTGGCGTAGGTTAAATCATCTTTGCTTATAGGCATGAATGAATAAGGACTAAAATTACAGTCTCCAGCTAGTCTTTCCTTTACAATATCTAGGCATGATTCCTTATAGATATTCTGAGAAAGTCCAGGAGAACAGGTTAGCGTCCATGCATAGGTTGGTATAAAAAGTAAAAGTATAACATATCTTTTCACTAAACTATTTTACCTTATCCATACCTTATTTCAAAGGCGGTAAATCCTACATCTTGGATAAGCTATGGCCATTAAGTTAGTCAGGTGTTTCTTGTCTTGTTATATAAAACTCTCTATCCTATTAGAATGAATCACTTGAGAAAAAAAATTTACACCATAATCTTTGAAGCTGACACCAAATACGGCAAATTGTTTGATATCGTACTATTATGGTTTATTCTTCTTAGTGTATTAATAGTATGTCTAGAAAGTATCCAATCCTTAAATCAAAACTTTAAAAGCCTCTTTATAACAATAGAATGGATTTTAACTGGTTTCTTTACTATAGAATACTTTTTAAGAATCATATCAACTGATAAACCAAAGAAATATATATTTAGTTTTTTTGGCCTGATCGACTTACTGGCCATTCTACCTGCCTTCATAGGTCTGTTCATAACGGGTGCGCACTCGTTAGTTGTGATAAGACTTTTCCGCATACTCAGAATCTTTCGACTATTAAAATTATCTAGGTATATCGGAGAGGCCGAAGTGCTAAAAGCAGCAATAGTCTCCTCTAAGCAAAAAATCACCATTTTTCTACTAGTCGTTCTTATTATCGTCGTTTTTATGGGCTCTGTTATGTACTTAATAGAAGGCAGAGACTCTGGCTTTACCAGCATTCCTCATAGTATGTACTGGGCCATTGTAACTATGACTACAGTTGGCTACGGAGACCTGGCCCCACAAACAGATCTAGGAAAATTTCTGGCCGCAATCCTTATGATAATGGGATACGCTATAATTGCGGTACCAACAGGTATCATTACTGCAGAGTTAACAAGTGCAAAAAACCAAAAGATTGGCAAAAAATGTCCGGATTGTAAAAAACCAATAACGAATGATGACTTTAAATTTTGCCCTCAGTGCGCTGCAAGTCTAAAGTGAGAACTTGTTAGAATAATCAACTCATTTTATGCTCTTTTTTTTGACCAACTTAAAGACTCTCGATAGGATTTCTCTGAACAAATAATTAACTAGGAGATCAAAATGAAAAAATTAATAGCACTATTAACGATAGCAATATCAACTTCAGTGATGGCATGCCCAAAATTAGCAGGACAGTATCAATGTTACGACGATGAAACTGGATATTATGACATGTCTATTTCTCAAAAAGGTTCTGGAACAAATACTGTTTATACAACAACTGAAAATAATGATGTGACTGTAGTTATGGCAGATAATAAATGGCGAACTGTTCAACTTGGTGGCAAGAAAACAGATATTAAAAGCTATTGTAAAGGATCTTACTTGCACATGGATGCTTTAATCAATGATCCAAATATGGGTGCGGTTAAAATGTTTTCTAAAACGACTTTAACGGCTTCTGGCCAACTAGCGACTGATGCATCAATAGAAATTGCAGGTCATAATTACCCAGCACAAACAACTTCATGTACTAAGTTATAGATACAAAATAATCACAGTAGACTCAGGCATCCGGTTGAAGGATGCCTTTTTTTTTATTTAAATTTGAAACTATTAGTTGAAATATTTAACTCTATCTGAAAAGGACTTGTTTTAATGGTGTTCTTTGATGTTCTTATAAAGTTTATACATTCTTGAGATGATTTGAAATCATAGAAATAGTCAGTTGAATCTGAGTACATTAACTCTCTGTAGTCCGCATTATCAATCAAGGCAAGTTTTAGTCTTGGTACACTAAAGATATTAATGCCTTTAGATGTACAAGAAAAGTGAACACGAATATTTTCGTTACGATTAAAAAAGTAATCTACTTCCATTTCATTATCAATTACGATGCCGATAGTTGGGTAAACTTTCTCTATCTCAGTTTCGGTATCCATTTTAACAAGTGTAATTTGATTTTCAGATGCCCAAGATGAAGACATAATGGTCGCCAGAACACATAATAAACATAATAATTTTTTCATGCTAATACCTCTTGTGATTTTTTCTATTCTACCTAATTAATGAATTTGAAGTGTGTAGATTGTAAGAAGTTCAGTTGATGTTCGATTTCTATACATATTTTCCTTAAAACAGCGGGTTGGGCCAGAAATAAACCTATAAATGTCTAATATTTCGCTTTAATAATTACGTTTTTGTTGAATAATTCCGATAACTTAAATATGAAAGGATTAGTTTTTACCATTTTTATTTTCATATTTTTTTCAAATAATGAAATTATGGCAAAAAATTATAGTTTCCAAAGTTGCCAGCAATTTAATCCAGATAATAATACATCTCCACAAGTTATTTGCGAAGACAATCAAGAACATGCATTACCAATTGAAAATGACGATGAGCTTATATTGATTTTAGAAAATATAGATGAAGAAGCACAAAAGTCTGAATTCGCAGGAAAATTAAAAACAAAGCTATTGATGGATTTTGATAATGCCAAAAATGATTTATTTGAAAAAGAAGCTTGTCTTAGAATTTATGCGAATTCAAAAAGATGGTCTATTCCAGAAAGTCTTGCTCGCAACCCAATTGCTTTAGACAGTAATAAGTTACCTGAATGTGAAATTTACACAAAATCAGTAGTCACCTTATTAAAAGACTCATGGCCAAAACTTAGAAGGTCTATGGCGATATCCAGTTCGAATTTGTGGGCAGTTCCAAGACAAAACCCGGGACAAATCCCTAATAGTAGTGCCGCTAAAGAGATGAGTAATGATATTATTTTAGGTGAAGGTGCTTTTAATGATGATCTAAAGTTTTATATAGATAAAAAGGTTAAACCTGATGGTGTGTGTGCCCCTTTTCAAAATTGCAGAAATCGACCTAAATTAACACTCAATAGCTCCGAGCAACGAATGGCCATCAATGAGTTCTATGCATCAACAATTAAAGCAGATCAAGCTTACCTGGCCGGGAATATAGGTCGCCATCCAGAAGATATATTTAAAGCAGATAAATTTATGGTGCGAGGGTATGAAAATGTAATTGATAGTGGAGAAATTTCTAGAAATCATGACAGCTCATTCTATGCACTTTGTACCGGCATACATGAAGAAATAAATCGCCTACCGTCGGCGGAAGAAAAACAGCTTCGCCTTCAAGAGATTACAGAAACTCAAAATGGAAAGACATGTGTTGTTGAGCCTGAACAATACTATCTTATTCCATACTCAAATAGTCCACGTTCAGTTAGATCCGCCAATTTTAAGCAATCAAGAAATGCCAATATGGTAAGTGGACTAGCAGCAGATCATAAAACATTAGTTAAGAGTGCGATTGAAATAGAGCCTGCTCTCGCCTTTCTTGACTTAGGTGACATTAATGAAATATCACCAACACAACAAGATCAAAGAATTATTGAAGAGTATCTATTAGCACAAAATAAAAACCTCGCTGAAATTGATAAAAAACGTAATCGTATCTTGGATATGGATGAAGAAGATATTTTAAAAATGATGACCATGCCCGGATTAACTGATGGAATATTAAAACTACAGAAGCCACTCAAAAAAAATCAATGTGATATAGCACAAAGTTTAGTTGATGAAGTTAAAGATGATGAATTTTGGCGTGATATTGCATTTGGAGCTGTAAGTATTGTGGGCTGTGGAGCACTAGGAGTTGCTACTCTTGGAACAGCTGCCGTAGCTTGTGGAGTCATAACTGGAAGCGCAATAACAGGGGAAATGATCTACCGTGATGGAGTGCAACTCTCACGTGCAAACTTACTGTATGAGATTGACTCCATCCCTGAATCTGATCTAAAAAGTGCTCAAGTACAAATGAGTATTAGCGTGCTATCTATGCCAGTTGGTGCCGTTCTCGGTGCTGGAATCATAAAAGGTGCTGGTGCCGTCTCAAGACGAGTTGCAAACTCTAGTGCGGGACAAGCTGCGGGAAGAAGACTAACTGAATTAAAAAATAAAATAAATCTTGGTCCCTTTAGAAATTCCCAAGGACTTCTAGATGATATCTCAAGTCTGCAAAGTTCACTGGTCAGTAAAAGATTACCAGCTGATCAGAAGGCAAAGATAACGTCTCAAATTATATCCAAAAAAGAGAAGTTATTCAAAAAGCTTAAATTAGAGGGCTTTTTCTCACAGAACAATTCTAACGATGGATTCACAAGAGAAATCTATGTCATGCTCAACAGAGGTGATCAGGCCGACTTAGATATGCTTCAAAAACTTGGAGAGTTATCTCCTGGGGAACAAAGGGCAATTGTCTCATCATTTGAAGGCCTATCTGGTATGAGAAGAGCATTTGATCAATCTTATGAAGGTTTTTCAGTTGAGTCACTAGTAGATTTAGAAGGAAAATTATATCCTGCAAACTTCTTAAGACTGATAACAAAGGATGCTAAAGAAGGTGATAATATTGCTGATACTGCAAAGGCACTTGAAAATAAAGTTTACGAGGCCGTACTACCCTTTATTAGAAATAAACAAAATATTAATGAAGCTGAACTAGACAGGTTACTACTTATTGCAAATAGTTCAAATGGTATAAATTTAGAAAATTTAGATGACCCAGTTGTAAATTATATAAAAGATCTTGGTAGGATTAATAAACCATACTTCAACGAAAGTTTAGAACTGTTAACAACTGCCGAGAAAACAAAAATCACACAGCTTCGATCTCTCTATAATTCAACAAGAGAAAGGGAGCAAAGAAAACTTTTTGATGAAAACCAAGCAAGTATCAGACAACATTTTGAAGAGGTTTTAGTTGATAATCCAAATGATGCTGAGGCCAGACTAGCGCTTTCAATGTCAGCAAGTGATTTATATGCAGCAAGATTTACTGGGTCAGTTGATGAGATGGCAAGAGGAGCAGCCTTTAAAAACGATGCTATATACCAACAAAATAGAAATTTATGGTGGAGAGAATCTGCAATGATACCTTCTACCAATAGTAGAAGTCCCTTGCTCGGACTCTATGGTAATAAGGCCACAAGAAAGATCTTTTGGCCTAAAAATATGACATCAGCACAAGACTCTCCAACAAACGCTGCAATGTTTGATTTAGATATGACTGACATGCGAGCATCAATAAATTATGCACCAAATGAGCAAGGACAGATGCTTGAGGAATCAATGGAAATTATAGCCAAGAATAGAGATACAGGGGAATTTGAGCCATTCTTTTATGTTAAAAAAGGATCCGCATGGATTCAATCCAAAACATTTCAAGGTAAACCAGTAAGGGATGCATGCATTAAATGTCATAGTTCAAAATCAAAGCCGAATGTATTTATACCGCTTCCAAAAAGTGCGGCAAGAAGTCCAGAAAGCTTAGTTAAGGCCGGATACACGCAAGATGAAGCCAACGCTTTTGTTGAAGCTTTTAAAGGTATGCATGATTAATCATAAAAGAATATTATTCCAAATATAGCAAAGTTCTAAGACTTTCTGCTCGCCGATTTCATCTTCTTTTGTTCTACCTTTATGTATTCCTCCAACTTTTTCATAAAAAGAAATAGTCGGATTGTCTGCAAGAACCCAGAGATAGCCTTTCTTAAAACCTAAATCAATATGGGCATCGAAAAATGCTTTAAGTAGATTAAAACCAACTTTTTTTCCATGATACTTCTTTAATAAGTAAATACACCACACTTCAGCAAAATCATGAAGGTCTGTATCTCGTCCTTTTGTGCCATTTATAAATCCGATGACTCCATTAGTGCTACACTCTGCAACTATTGTTACCTGAGAAGTGTTAACGGTAACTTTTTTCCAAAGATCGTATCTATTTTTAAAAGATAAAGGTCTATCATCAAGAAACTCATCTGGGAGAAGTCCTTTGTATGCTTCACGCCAAGAACTTATATGTACATTAGCAATTTCTGCGGCATCATCAAGCACTGCCCTTCTAATTGTTATATTATCCATATTTATATATTACATTTTTGAAGAAATTATTACCACTTATATTCGAGACTTATTTCCAAAGTATCATCACTAAGAGGTGGGAAATCACCAAAGGCGCTAGATCTAGATGAAACAAAGTTTCTTTCCCCATCAAATGATTGTTTAGACTTCCTGTATTGGATTTTTGCAGTATATGTCTTAGTTCCGTAACCAATCTCTACATACTGGCCGTCCACTTTTGACCCATCATTATAAAATCTTGTTCTATGTCCACCGCCAACAATCAATGAGTCACCGTTACCTTGCCTCATTCTCCTAAAGGCACCTAAGTCCCCCTCAACGAAACTAGCTTCGTCAGTAGTTGCACCTCGAATAGTGCTCTCACCTTGAAAGAACAACCTAGATTTCAAATTTTCACTAATAGTTAATCTCTTACCTAACTTTGTTTCAACAAACATACCTTCTAAACTTTTATCTTCTTCCTCTTTAAAGTCTCTGTATAGTTTTGGGGAGCCTGGATTTGCTTGTCCAGCAATGTCCTTATGAACTTCACTACCTTTAGAGTTTGAGTGTTTGGCGATATCAAAATCAGATTGATCAGAATCAATTTGATACAAACCTCCCCCTACACTCCAGTACATTGCATCCCCTTGCTTTTCTTTTTCAAGGAGTATTTTTCCAAAATTTTCCTCAACAAGGTGCTTTTCAATAATCCGATTAACTGGATCCAGATCAGTTCCCAAAGAATCCTCAGGTACAAGAGATAACGTGCCACTATCACCTCTTGAATATCTCCTAGTTTCATATTCAGCGGTGAGGAAATATGCAATTCCGTCCATACCTTTTTTAATAGAAAACTTAACACCGTCTAGATAGACTTCATCGCCTTCATCAAAAGCAATATGATCACTTCCCTCAAGAAGAAAAATAAGGCCAGAAGTTGAAGGTGAACTAAGTTCCTTAGTCCCTAGAAGACTTTTTAATATATCCTCCCCTTCACGTAGGCTCTTCAGACTAATTCTAATATTTTCACGAATCTTATTTGGGGTCTCAAGGGCATGGAGCTCGGACTTCAAATTATCTTGCTCACATCCCTCAAAGACTACCAATGAGGTAGGGTCAAACTTTTCAGGGTTAATAATCATCTGGGAAGATAGGCTCGCATTCAAAATTTCAACAGCGACTTCCCTTCCCAATAGCTCTGTACACTTCATCACCTTAAGCTTGTTACTTTGAGCATTGATACCATCAGACGAACAATTCCACTGAACAGAGAGCACCTCATTAGCATTCTCACAAATTAAATCACTCTTAAATCTAGAAAAAACTTCTTCCGCAATAGCGAGCTTACATTCATCTTCCGTTTTAACATTTAAATCAAGGAATTGAACGGAGCTTTCCTGCGCGACACAATGACAATTTGCATAGATCTGAGATGAGAAGAATAAGAGAAATAAAACTATTTTAGTCACATATACTTTTCGGGTTTTAGACTGGTAGCTTGAGATAAAAAAGTATGAAAGTGGTGTGCATATACCATTGTCTTTTAAATCATAAGTTATTTAAATTACGTTGATACTACTCAAAAGAAACATTCAAAGTTTCGCAGGTGAAATCTTCTTGGTTTATCTGATGCCTATTTTCGGATTAATTTACCTCACAAGTATAAATACATTCTTATCAAGGCCATCACACATAGAGTTTAAGCCACCAATTTATAAATATGGTCCCCATATTTCACCATTAGGTATACTTTTCTATACTGGTAATATGTTTCCCGCCAAATACAAGAATAAGCTTTTCGTTACTGAGCATGGATCTATCTTAATCAGTGATGATTTTGCAAATAAGATCTATCGTATTACATATGAAAGAAGTCTCATTGAAGAGATTTCTAACTGGTTCCAGTCTTTATTCAACTGAGTTGACAGCAAGCTCTGACAACTTATTTTCAAAACCTACAATATCAAAATAAGTTATAATTCTCTTTGCATACAATTCCTCACTACCATTAGGATCACAATTATAATCTCTTAAAGCATAAAAGATGTTTTCCTCTGGATCTGATGCCTTATCTCGTGCAAGGTAAACCTTTAGCAAGATAGCACCATAAGTAATAGCAAGTTCAATGTCTTGTCTAAAAAATGTTCTTGAATCTGAAATGTCCTCATCTCTTTGCCAGAGTTGAATCCATTCTGAGTTTACGCATTCATATATGGAAGATGTTAAGTATTTTGTACTACTACTTCGTGCATTGTCCAGCACCTCGGATTCCAAGTTGATCATTTACTTCTTGAATCCCGATTGTAGTGAATTGAGTCAGACCACTGGCTCCAGAAAAGCTAACAGCATCCTGGTTATATTCAAATTCTAGCTTAATTAATCCCAAAAGAATCCGTGAATCGATATCAAAGCAACTTGAAATCCTAATGACCTCAGAGCCCATACACATTGCCTCAGAAGCGCTTAGATGCTTATTGGCATCCATAATATACCTAGAGAAGAAAAGTTCATTAGGAGAGTCAGTATCAAGGTAGTAAGAAGTCATTAGTTTTTCGTTAGATACAAAGAATCCCTCAATGCTCAATCCGTAGACAGTAAAGTTAGTTAAAATACATGAAGAGATAATGATACAACAATATAGTGATGTCAGGGGATGGTTATTAATACAGAATATCTACACATGTTGATGCACAGCATATGAAGCGAAGTTGAAATTATTACAATTCATAAAAATGGCCCGATAACCTTACTTAAGGAGGCCCTTCTTAAAAGTAATGAGTATTTTTTGGAATCATTAAGGCTAGATTCTAGATTTTCGATATCTGGCAAAAGATTGTCTGTTGCCATACTTTTAAGTTTTCTAATCTTACCTTCCATTGCCATTAATTTATTTGAAAGATCATGGATAAAATGATCTTGTTCAAAACTCATCTTACTTCTCCTTAAAGGCCATATTTATAGATTTAATTAAGTCTTTCTCTTCAAAGGGTTTGTCTACGAAACCATTACATAACTTAAATACCTCTTGATATTTTTCGGTATTTTGGACATTGATCCCTCCGGTAATAAATATCATTTTTGGTTGAGTTAAAGACTCATCTTGTCGGATTAACTGAAGTAAGTCAGGACCAGTTAATTCAGGCATTTGAATATCAGATAGGACTAAATCATAAGTGTTCTCTTGGATTTTTTGGAAAGCAATATTACCATTCTCACAGGAATCAACAGCAATGCCAAAATCTAGGAACATATACTCTAAGATTTCTCGAATACCTTCCTCGTCATCCACAATTAAAACTTTTAAATCTTTATTAAAAATCTCTACAAAATTCTGATCATCTTCGGCCTTAGCTACAGTCTCATTAATTTCTAATGGTAACTCAATGATAAAAGTTGTTCCCTTCTCAATCTCAGACTCAAAGGAGACATTACCGTCATGTTCGGTAATAATTTTATTAACAAGAAAGAGTCCAATACCGGTTCCCTTACCAACTTCTTTTGAAGTAAAGAAAGAATCAAAAATTTTATCTTGGATGGATTTAGGAATTCCATCTCCGTTATCACGAACTTTGACAACTGCAGAATTACCCACATCTTCTAATGTAATTAATATCTCTCTTGTCTTTTTACCCTCAGATGCGTCTTTAGCATTTGAAATAAGATTCATAAGTACTTGTTGGATTTCAGTACGATTACAACTAACCACCAGCTTCTTAGTACTCTTATCATCAAATGAAACTCTCACCCCATATGTTTTATAAATATCTTTAACAAAATTGAGGGAATCAAAAAGAACATCAACTAAATCAAGAGCTGACTTCTGTTTGTCAAAATGAGAAAATTCTCTAAGTCCATCAGTTATTTTTTGGATTCTTCTAGAAGCATTATCAATGAGGTCAATTTGAGACTTTACTTCGTCATCGAATTTTGAATTCTTCTTTAATTTAGAAATGTTCCCCATAGCAATTGTTAAAGGGTTATTGATTTCATGTCCAACACCGGCTGCAAGTTCACCTATAGAGGCCAGCTTTGTGTTTTGAAATGCAATCGCTTTTTGTTTCGCATAATCCTCTTCGTCATTAATTTTCTTAGATATATCATTCGTAATTGCAATATGAGCGACTTCACCACTCTGAAGATTATATGGAGCTGCGTATGTTTCCATCCACCTCTTTGTTCCTTTAAGGCCTATAATTTCAAATATAAAAGTTCCATTCTCGCCTGAGCATATCTTTTCATTAAACTCTTTGAATTCCTCTCTATGTTTCTCATCGACAATATCATAAACGTTCGCAAGCTTTACGGATTCAAAATCATTGGCTTCAATTAGTTTCAAACCTTGCCTGTTCATGTCTAAAAGTTCACCCTTTGAGTTAATTATTTTTGAGCAGGATGGAGAAGAAGAAAGAATATTGTATAGTTCATTCTTACTCTCCTCTTGAGTTGAGAATAATTTCTTTGACTCAAAGATTGTAACAATCATCTTAGAAAAAACTTGCAACAAAATCTTTTGTTTTTCATCTAGTTTTTTAGATTCAGAGTCAATAACACATAAAGTACCTATTCGATGACCACTAGACGTAACTAAAGGCGCACCTGTATAGAATCTGACATGTGGTACTCCTGTAAAAAGTGGATTATCACAAAATCTTTCATCTAGCTCAGCATCCTCAACAATGAAGAGATCGTCATCCATAATAGCATGACCACAATATGATATATCTCTTGGTGTCTCATCAGCATCAAGACCATGTTTCGATTTAAACCACTGTCTATCTGTATCAATGAGAGAGATCAAAGAAATACTACAGTCACATAAAAGTGCTGCCGCCTCAGTGATTTCATCTAGTTGCTCATCTAGTAAAGTATCAAGAATACGTAACTCTTTAAGTGCAGTAAGTCTTTCAGACTCATTTTTTGGAATAGGTGCTTTTAGCATATTAATCTCTTTATTTGCTTATCTATTAACTACTTGTAGAAACCTACGATTATATCTTAATCATAAATTAAAAAAGTATCAACATAGTCTTTATTTACTGTTATAAGACAGAGTATCTATCCAATCACTTTCAAATTATCTTTGAGAATTGATAAAAGCACAGACATATCCAAAGAATCGGCAGTATAATCACAAGTAAGACTTCCAACGAGCACAAAATACTCAGAATTGGAAAAAAGCCAAGGGTTAAGATCAATCTTTTTGAAAACTTAAGTGCAATACTTGTAAACACTACAAACTGCCTCAGATTAAAGTTGATGAATCTACTCAGCAAAATTTCATAATAATATTCTAAGATAAAATTAATAAATGTCATTATAATAATACGAAAAAGACAAACCTTTTTAAGCTGTAAATATTAAATACTTGCTCACTTGTAAAAAAAAGAAATAGTCACATATCTAAGGTATTTAAAACAATTTTAGTTTATTCTCTCTTAAAGTTCATAAATAATTCATTACCATAAAGAGATGAGTATACAGGTGCCGAAAAATCATCAAAGTTAAGAACATTTGAAAAGTCTACGGTTTGTGTAAACGTAGACCCATTCAAGCATACAACATTTGATACTAAGACATTTTGCTGAATAACAGCATATCCTGAACAGGTAAGCTCCCCAAAGGGTGATTTCTCTGTTAATTCTACTCTTCCATCTGGAGATATTTCAATAATATTTACAATCGGAGCGTAATCTGTTGTGACACTGTAAGTTCCAGAGATATCAGAGAACTCAACTGCGAAGGCAGAAAATGATGATATTAAAGGAAACAAAATATGAAATATTTTCAAAATTAACCCTTTGTATAAAATTAATATTAACTTAGACATAATATATGTTCACTCTTTTATGACAAGCTATACAGAAAAAAGTACAGAGTAATTGCATAGGGTAGAAATTAAGTAATTATTAAGACTAAAAATGAAGACATTATTTCCTCTATGCTAAAGATCCTGCTAAATCATTTATAATAGAGTTATAAGATAGTACTAATATATCTATTTTATTTATCGTCTGCGTTTGCAATAAGAAATGGTTTTAACACAACGCTGAAAGAAGGTATGTTTCCTAACGTTGCTTATATTAAAGCGAATGGTGAGTGTACTGGAGAGAGAATTTTATATAATACAATTATAACTGTTTCACACTGTATTGATAAATCTTATAGCTCACAAAGAAAATTCAAAGTGACTTATATGGATGGTGAGACAATACGTACAGAGAAAGTAAGCTTTAATAAAGTCAAAAAATTAAGTAAGAATTTAGATAAAGAATTATCAATTTTTTCTATAACTCCTAAGAGTTCAAAGCAAAGCTTCAAAGCGACAAGAGTATTGCCTTTTGAGGGTAACGAAGAAATTATACCAAAAAGCGTCATTATTGCTGGTTTTGGAACGACGACTAAGAATAATTCCTCTGGAAAGTTACGATATGGAAGATCTTTTTACAGAGGTTTTAGTCTAACAAAAAGTGGAAGTTATAGATTGTACTTTCAGGCTAAGCCAAAAGAAAACTCATATGAGGTCTTAAAAGATTGTATTAAAGTGGCCAGCGCTAGCACAAATCCAATTGATGGAAATGGTAGCTACAAAGAACTATTAAATATTTCAGAATCACTTAAACCTAGAAAAACAGTCATTAATCAAGCAGTATGTAGAGGTGATAGCGGTGGTCCTGTATATTTCAAAACAAATGAAGGTGAGCTCGTATTAATTGGAATTAATTCCGTTGGAATTTATGATAAAAATAAATATCCAAATTTAAAAAAAGCAAGCGATCACAAGCAATGCGAGGCATTTCATGCATCTGCCATTGTACCACTTTATTCAAATAGAGATTTTTTGGAAAAATATAATGTGAAAGTTCAAATATACGATTAAATCTTAATACATAAAGGCTGGCAATACTCTTTTTCCAATAACATGGATTGGCTTCGTTGCAGCTTTAATGATTCATTTGATATAGTTTGAGCAAATTACTATACCTCAATACTTCCTTATTTCAGCAATACTAATGTATATTAACTATTCAGCGTAACCTTAGTCTTCTGTAAAAAATAGATGGTTTAATTTATCGTAAAGTGAGTTTCCTATCTTTTTTCGCTGTTATCAAATAACTTCTTATTCTGTAAAAGTGGCGAGCACTCTTCATTGATTTAAATTGACCTGATATCTTTTGATGAACTTTTATCATTCTTTTATCATTCTTTTATCTCGCTCCGCCTGATTATTTGAAAATGGAACATCTTTATTTTTCATAAAAAGTAAAACCTAGCCTTCATAATCTCGAAGACGTTTTAATGGATTTCGCTCTTTTGTTTGCTTCTCTCTTTTTTTTCTGAACCAAGTGCCGGCATTATAAACGGGCATTCTAGATTTCGTAAAATTGCCAATTCTCTGTAGCGCTTAATTCTTCTTTTTTGAATTTCGACTTGTAAAACGCCACCATACTCATCGACTTCTATATTTAACTTTGTTTAAAAAAATATCGAAGTTGCCCATTTTTTTTTCTTAAAGTCTATTACCCACTGTAACTCCCGAAGGTGGTGGGCGTTGCAAAGACCGTCTTCATAGTCTTATCAAAGATAAGGTTTCCAGTGATAGTGAACTAAAACTCCTTTATACTCTGGAATTATTCCCATTTGCCACCATCGCATCACGACCTCGTTTTTCATAAGAATAAATAAAAGTAAATTTAGGCGTGCAAAGAACATGTGCCCATGCAAGATTCGCATCAATTTTTATTCTTGTCTCATCAGCGTTTAAAACCTTTTCCAATTGAAGTTTTTCATATGCTTCACGGTTAAAGTTACAAAGAGTACGTTGAGATATTTTTAAATCAAATTGATCTTTAAAAACTTCCTAAACTCTTGCTTATGGAATTAATTGATATTGAGACATGTAAACGGCAAAAGATTTTACTGATGGATCATATTGAATTGACTTTGTTATGTTCTCTGGAAATGGGGCTACAAAACTCATTCCATCAGCTCCAATTAAAACTTCAGCTTGATATTCTCGAACTAAAAATTCAATATTCAAGTCGATAACTTGCCTTGTTTCTGGATCAGATTTAGTGAACTTTTCTCCTTGAGGAAGAGTTCTTCTATCAATTGGAATTTCAATTATCTCGTCGACTTCTTCATATTGAGTTAAAGTTGTTCCAGCATGGCATTCTTGTCCACCGATATTTTTTTTCACCTTTCTTCCGTCGTACCTTTTTATCTTTCCCTCTTGATCTTCTTTGATTATCAGTTGATGGGGATAAGGAACTATTACTGCTGTTCACGGACTGGCGATCAAAAAACATTTGAATCACAACAATCAAAAGTTCAATTAAAGAGATTAAAATGGGAGATATAGACTTATCTTTAGATATTTTTTTTGAATTCTTTCAATCGTAGATTTCACGTTCAGGTGTCCAACAGTCATGAGAAGCATTATGGAATAAAAAATATGAATGGCCCAGACAAAAAATACTTTTATGGCCTTACATTTGAGCGTTTTTTTAAGAATTACGCTTAATAGTTACTAAGGATGATAAAAGTTCATCAAAAGATATCAGGTCAATTTAAATCAATAAAGAGCGCTTGCCACTTTTACAGAATAAGAAGTTATTTGATAACAGCGAAAAAAGATAGGAAATTCACCTTACGATAAATTAAATCATCTGTTTTTTCCCGAAAACAAAAAATTACAGTGAATACTTACGATTGTACAAGAAGGGAAATACCCTGAGGGCCCTGGATATTTCATTCATCCAGCAAATAATACACTTCTAACAGAGGGCCATGCCAGTATCGCAAAAGAAATCCTAGAAGACCTTCCAAACATTGATGCAATTCTGATTCCCTTTGGCGTAGGAGGTCCTACCCTTGGTGTCGCAAGTTTTTTAAAAAATCATAATTCTAATATTAAAATTTATACTGTAGAACATGAAACTTCTCGACCACTATATCGGTTAATCAAAGAGAAGGACTCATCATTTATTTCAGTGAGAAAATCTATCGTTGATGCAATCGGAACTCCTGAAGTCATCCCATCTGTTCGAGAAGTAATTGAATCTCTAGTGGATATACCAATATTTTAACAATTGCTCAGATTAAGTATACAATTTCTATACTTTTTAATAAACATCATATTATTGCGGAAGGTGCAGGAGCTGCATCATTAGCGGCTGCCTTAACAGATAAAGTAAGTGGTGAAAACATTGCGTGTATTATTTCTGGCGGCAATATTGATTTTGATAAATTCTTAGAGATTCAAAAGGATTTCCCTGCGATTTGATTTAGTACTTAAACTAGTTAAAGCTCGAGGATAAACTCTAGCAAGATAAAATCACTCCATATCACCATGCATTAACCATATATTTCTACTTGTTTTCCTTTAAATTTCCCATATAATATAAATAATGAATTTTAATGATATATAAAGAAATTCATGTAAAAACGGATGGAATTCTACACAGTTTTCATCAGATTATTTACCTCATGATATATCTTTTTTTAAGAAAAGTATTTCGGGTATAATAACTCCTCACTCAAAAGATCAAGTTATTCAACTGGTGAAGATTGTTAGTGAAAGTACATTTTGTCTTTACCCTATTTCTCGTGGAAATAATTGGGGCTTTGGAGGGAAAACTCCTTTTAAAGATAATTGCATAGTTCTCGACCTATCAATGCTGAATCGGGTAAGTGAATACGAAGAAAGTTTTGGAACCATTCGAATTACACCTGGAGTCAGTCAAGGTGATCTATCAGAATACTTAAAAAATAAAAACAGTAAATTCTACTTAGATGTAACTGGTTCTGGAACTGAAACAAGTGTTTTAGGAAATACATTAGAGCGTGGTATTGCATATAATTCACTTCGAGTTGATTCCTTACAATCTCTTGAGGTACTTTTGCCTAATGGTGTAGTGATCAATACAGGCTTCTCAGGTTATTTAAATTGCGATGTTAAAAACTTATATCAACATGGAATAGGACCTGAATTAAAGGGCTTATTCCTACAATCTAATTTAGGTATTGTCTTATCAGCGACAATAAAATTAAAAAAGCGACAAGAAAAAGTCGTCTCTTTCAGAATAAGTATCGCTGAAACCAAAGTCGGCTCATTGATTGAAGTGATTTCTTCTTTACTAAGTGATGGAGTTATTGATTGCATCGCTCATATTGGCGATCCACTTAGAATCAGAAGTACCAAAGAACCTATTTTACAAAACTCAAAAGATTTTTCTGACAATGATTTAAAGTTAGTTTTAAAAAAGTTGCAATTAATTGATTCAGAAAGTCCTATATGGTCTTGCCTAGGAAATATTCAAGGACCTAAAGGGCTTGTACGAGCAAAACAGAAAATCATAAAAAAGAGGATGAGTCATATAGGAAAAGTTCAGTTTTACGACGAAGATACAATATGTCTTGTAACAACATATTTAAACTGGGGGCCTTTCAAAAATACAATTAAATTTTTACGGGCCACTGAATCACTAAGAGGACTTATAAATGGCAATGCGACTAGTGAAGCAGTAAAAATGCTTTTTTGGTCTCCCAAAAAGAAAAATATCGTACCCTACAAAGATAATGGAGATATCGATGTCGATAAATCCCCTAGCGGTTGTATTTTTTGTGTTCCGCTTACAACAATGAATAAAAAAGGAGCTGATAAGCTTATCAATCATTTTAGAAGTTTTAGTTCAAAACATGGCTTATTAATGGGGGCAACACTTAACACTCTTAACGCCAATGTTTTAGAAGCAGTCATAAGTTTTCATTTTGATCCCAGCACCGAAGAGATACAAAATATTCACAAGCTTTTCATAGAATTTAACCAAGAGCTAATTCGTGATGGTTTATTTCCTTAAAGGATGAACCCAGAGCTTATGGCCCATTGCTCAGAAATATTACCACATAGAGAGCTAAGCCTAGAGCATAAAAAAGCACTTGATCCAAGCTCGATTTTTTCACCAAATCACTATATTTAAAGGTATAGTAAATGAACTTCGATTCCTGGGATATACCAGAATATTTTAATTTTTTAGAATCAATAACTTGGTTTTATGTTTCATTTTTTGTTTATTAACAAAGTAAACTAGATAAGTATATCGACATAAAATCCCTACAACAGAGAATGTCTTTATTTTTTATAATCTTTGCTATTACTGATCTTATAGAAATAAGCACTGGTGCTTGGTATAGTCCCTGGTGGCTATGCCTAATAAAAGTAGCTTGCGCATTATTTTTTATTTATGGCTTTTACAGATGGTTTAAATTTGATAAATTAAGCAAATAGTCTATTACCTACTTAACAATAGTATAACTAGAGACATCCCATTCCAGAACTACCCGATGTGACGGGAGGCTATTTTCAAAACTCAAGAATATCTTTTACTTAGCTGTGTTTAAAGGCTTCTTCGTCATTTTTTGTTTTCATTCTATTTCATGAATATTAACTATTTTTAACGAAAAAGGTTGGCATGGTTGGCATTAGAGAGGCAAGCCACATTTTCCATTAAATATCTTCCTAAAGAAATCTTGAAGGGATTTGTATTATATTTTCAGAAATCATTTCAATATTATTAGAGTTATTGATTAAAATACCTAAGGGTAATTCGTGATTTTAAAAAAATTACTCAAACCAGTTAGCTGTTTTAACCTTGTAGAGCTACCGTACTTGATCTCTATTGGAAGAGTTCCAAATTCACCTTCTATGATAAAATCCACTTCGCTCCCACTCTTTGTTCTGTAGTAGTAATAGTTAATTCCTACATGATCCGTTGCTTGAAAACCTCTAATAAGTTCTTCTATGATAAAGGACTCAAAATTTTGAACAACCAATGAAGAATTGTGTAGCTTTTCAAAATCAAATATTGCTTGTAGAGAATTACATAAACCTGAATCTCTAAAGATCCCTTTAGGCATTTTTATCAGTGACTTAACTTTAGAACTTTCATAGCTTGGAATATTTCTCCAAACCATCGTTCCGTCTGCGATATCAAGATAATTTTTAACTGTTGATTCATTTACATCCAAAGATCTTCCAAACTGAGACCTATAAACTATAGTTCCAGAGTGCGCTGTTAACATGTTAATAAAGCGGCGAAACTTAACACTATCTAATTTAGGGAAAAAAGAGCGAATATCTCTTTCAACATAGGTTTTAAAGTAGTTTTCCATCCATGTTTTGAAGTAATTCAAATCATCTGCTTTCTGTATTGGCTGGGGATAACCTCCAAACACCAAACCATTTAACATATCTTCTTGGCTTACCTCTGAGGTTAATTTTTTAAACTTACTTATAGTCAAGGTATTGATCTGGGATTCAAAGCACTTATAAAGTGAGGATAAGCTTTTATTTTTTAATTCAGTAATTTTAAAAGGTGATAGTTCAAATACAGCAACCCTACCGGCTAAACTTTCTGATACATTTTTTAGTAAATCTGGGGAGCTTAAAACCGTTAAGATAAATCTACCATTGGCCTCTCGATTATTATCGATAACTCCTCTTAGGGTACGAAACAAGTCACCTGAAAGCAGAGCCTCATCTATAATAATATGTTCTGGATTTTGGTTGAAAAAAAAGTTCAAATCATCGTGGATTTTGTCAAAAGTCTGGGGGTTTTCAAGGTCAATATACTTCCAATCAGGTCTCAGTCTTTTACTTAGAGAAGTTTTTCCACACTGTCTCGGACCAATTATCACGACACATGGGAAGGAGTCTAGTAACCTATTAATTTTATGTTCACAATGTCTTTTTAAGTAGTCCATATTCAGATAATACATATGAATATGGACGGTCTAAAGACTAAAAAAACATCGTGCATCAGAGCGATCCAATGTAGCGAACGGATACAAGGTCAAGATCGAAGTAGATAACTCTGGTAAGACGTAAATACTTATATCTGTTTATTCCTGGCTAAAATTAAATGGAAGATGCCAAAATCTTTCAACTAATTTCAGGTCTGTTTTTTGAGTGTTATTAAAAAGAAAAGCCGGTCATTATTATTTGCCGGCTTTGATAATTTCTACTTTATTTTAGTGGTTAAAATCTAGAGGGATCATCGGTTTACGGAATATTTACCCGCTTATTGATTATAAAGCTTGTAACTAAACTAAAATAGTAAAAATTCCGATGTGTGTGTATGTTAAGAATAATCATGTTTTTTACTTATTTTTTATGTTTTTCAAGAACTAGTTACTCAAATGACTTATTTAAAGAGCTAGATGCTCTCAATAACCTTTCAATTGGTAATGTCCAATATACGAATCAATGTATTCAAGAGAACGAAGAAAACGAAATTGAAAAAAATGAAGCCTTACTAAATAAGTGTGCTATAGACTTGTGTGGACCTCCAAAAAATAATCCAAGCTTTATTCTAACTGATACTAACTTTTCTAGCTACTTATCAAGTGAACATATAAAAAAGATTGATGATTTTGGTGCAAAAGTGAAACTAATTGCAGAGAACAATGCCAAAAAATTGGAGGAGATTCTTGATAAGTTGAACCAAACAGAAAGGGAAGCCCCTGTAAAAATAGATATAGGAGATTGGGATCCATTAAATAGAATTAAAGCAGGATTTATTTTCGAAGAATTTGTAGATTACGATATTGATATTAATAAAAACTGGGATGAAAGACTTCAAGTGAAGGTACGCTACCCAGAGGGGGCGAATGAAAAAATAAAACGTGGAATTCAGGCATTTGCTAAGGAAGAGAAAAAAAGGATAATGAATGATTTTTGGATGTCATTAGGTGAAGATCTCTTCTCTATGGAAGAGTTAAAAAAGACTTTAATAGAAAGATGGAACCAATTTAACCAAGATTATGAAAAGTTGGAATTAGACTTTTCAGATAAAGAGAACTTTCAAAACATGGATAATTTAAGAGCCATCATAAAAAAAGGAGTATTTGAGAGTGCAAATGAACTTGGTGTTGCTTTAGATGAGTTGGATACATTAGAAGGAGAAGTTTATCGGGCTAAATTTAATCGCCCTCGACTGGATTTACTTCCAGAACCATGTGAATCCAAAGAGTGTCGTGAGGGAGTTGGAGAATACATAGAGTTGATGAAACTTTCATCAATAACTCAAGAGCTTAAGTCACAGTACAAAAACACAAATAATTTTATTTCAAAGAATATTTCTAGATGTAAATCAGAAATGGCATTAAATCTGATTGAAAATGATCATCAAAACTTTATTCGTTCAGTAATACCCAGAATTAAAGAATCTTTAAGAAACAATTTATTAGCGAATTACAGTAGTGAATCAAAAAAAAACATTCTAGATTTTATTGAAAATCGATTAGGTTTTAATTTTACTCCAGTTCCAAATAAATCTGAAGATTTAGAAACAAGAATAGATAATGGATTAGCAATTTAAAAAAACAATAAACTAAAAATGAGTAAAACTAATATTAGTAAAGTTATTGAGGCATTAATTAATCCTGAAGGTAATAAAGTAATTCCTGGAGTTATTAAAACAGGTTGTTCATACGGAATAACTGTATGGGACTCATTTGGAAGGAATATCTCTAAGAGTCAATTAGATAGAATATTAAATAATAGTAATCAAGAACAAGAACCTCAAAAAGATAAATATATTAATATATCCTATTATAGTTGTACTCATCATGACCGTGGGGAGGGAATTTTTGCACATGAACTGGGGCATGCTTTATCTCACATAGTTGTAAATGGTGAATTAAGTAAGGAAAGCTTAAAAAAATATAAAAAACTTAGGAACTGCGCAACTACACAAAAAGGGAGTGACGAGGTCCCATTAATTGATGAAATAATGGGAGATAAATTATATACAGAGGAAGATACTGCGGATCTAATCAGTTATATACTAACACCTAAAGATTTGATTTATTCCTGCTCTCTTTTATTACATTCAAATCTTGAAGAGTATTCAAATCTAAAAATTGAAAATCCCGATAAAAATGATAATCATTCAACAAGCTTATCTAGAGTTATTATGGAGGCAGTGAATAAAGGACTAGAGATTCCGCAATCGTGCAAAAAAGGAATTAAAAACTCTAATACAAAAATAAGGTTTGAAAAATGCATTTAAAACATGTCATCCTTATAATCCTATTGTATTCAGGCACAACATCATCAAAAGAGATACATGTAAAATATGATTTAAAAAGCTATCAATTATCTTTAGATGCAAAAAAAATCTCAATCAAAACAAATCTATTGAATATATCATTAGCCAGGAAAAAGTGTAACGAGATACTGTATGATAGATTTATTAGTAATTTGAAAACAAAATTAAGTACCTTAAATGATGGAATCTCAATAGATTCAGGGCATGTACTGGTAAAATCAAATGGCAAAAAAAAATATATCCAGAAAGGAAACAAGTTAGAAGATTATTTTATAAGTATGCCTCGGGAATTCAAAAGAGTTAAGTTTGAAGATCACTTTTTATGTAAAAAAGATTCGAATTATTAATATGGAAGTAGCACGACTTGCATTTACAAACCTAATGGTTTTTATTTAACCGTTGGTTTCTAATTCCTAATTTTTAAGAACATTCATGAGCCTTGTGTGGAGCTTAAGTATCATGTGTCGTTTAAATCTTTATTGCACGGTGAAGAATACTTAAATTGTAATCCATATAGTTTTGATTTCAGATGATTCGCTAGGTTTTAGATATCTAAATAAGAAAGTTGCAATGTGAAATTAGTTGAAAGAATCTGCCTTAATTGTTTATTGATGATGTACAAAACAATTAACTTACTGATTTAATATGATATATTCTTTTTTTCAAGATTTATGCTGTTTTTGAATGAGTAATTAAAACTGTCGCTGATTGGTAAAAGCAATTGCTCATGGACACTATTATCAGAATCGTACGTAGCCATTGAATTTTTAGGATAAAATGACTTATTCAGCATCATATTATCAATCAAATCTAAGAGGTAGATAGTCTTAGCTCACCTAGAGTTAATAACTTTTATAAGTATCCTGTATCTACCATTACCAAACGTCCATGACTGGTCACCTGTATTTGGAAGAGGAGCTGGAGTATTCGGGTTTTGTTTTATAAATTCTTTGACACGATCGTGTTCATTTTCAAATTTTTCTAAGTCATCAAGACTAGGTGTGCACTCAACAAGAAAGTATTATATTTACTAGTAGACCTCAAGGCACTTCTATGAGCTTTAATTGTACCAGATCTATGCCTTAAATCTACTTAAGCGATCTTCTGAAGTAGGAACGTCTTCAACTTCGCCATCAATTATATTAGACATTGAGAGAAGTCTTCTTTGAAGAGAGCCTAAATCAAATTTCATCTCCACGTATTGATCTTCTTTGATTAGGATGTAGTTCCCTGATGATTCTGTCTGAATTCTGACAGGTTCAGTTGACGCTAATTCCAAGTATTCTTTTATATCTTTAATAAACCTTCCTCACACCAATACCAAAATTCTACTCTTGCTATATATAATCACTAAGCTGCTTCTTCTAGTTTACTTTTTAACCTTTCTAACTTCTTGTAACCTTTTAATCCTTTAAGACCATTTGGAAATAAAAGCCTCTCGACACGTACACCATAAATAACTGAAAATCGTCCTGCCAGTTCAGCTCCAATATTACGCTTATCATTCTCAAGAGCTGATAAGTTGGATACTGATACATCAACGGCCTTTGCAACCTCTTTTTGAGTTAAGCCAAACCTATTACGGAATGCTTTTAAAATTTTTCCTGTAGTTAATTTGCCTGTTTTAAAGTTCATTGTTTCTCCTAGCTATAATCATGGTCAGAAGTTATTTTAATAACTTTAATGACTATTGCATTTTTTATTACTGAGTAAATAAGACGGCCACCAGTTTGGTTTAGGGTTATTGAATGTTGCCCGTCTCTTTCATTTTTTAAGCTATGATCATTTAACATCTTAAAGAGTTCAGATTTTGTATAATCAGCATAACCTAGGTCTTCAATCTCTGTTATCCAGTACTCAATGAGATCCCTCACTTCAGAGTTAAATAGACCATTTTTCATGTCTTTATAAAACTTACTCTCAATATTCTTACTTATTAGGACTTTAGTTATCATCATTGGTAACTTATCATTTATGATAATATAATTCAATTCTAATCTTAGAGAATAGTGTCTTTTTCACTGTTTTTGACCTTCTCAATCAATTTATCTAGTTTTTTCATTTTGCTATCAAAGTCGGCCATAAGTTGGTCTGGATTATAGTCAGCTCTCTTTACAGTTCCTTCAGCTTTTTCGAGACGAGACATAAGAGTAAAGAAATATTCTTGTGTCATCATTACTTTAACGTCCTGCCCTCTATGAAAAACTTGAAATACCTCACCATCTTGCATTTCAGAAATAGATGTTGGGTCACTTTTTAGTTCACTAAAATTTAATGTCTTTTTAAACATGATATCCTCCACGGTCAACAAAAGACCATTAATGATCTATTATATATCCATTAATCCTCATATTCAATGAAACTTTGCGTATTACATAGTATTTAAGATACTGATATTACGTAAAATTAAAAAGTAAATAAAAATACTCTTGCCAAATATCCTCCATTTTTGGTTTGGAGTAGTTCAAATTCAAAAAAGAACACATGAGTTAGCTTAAATCTGTAGGGGCCCAATATACTGAGGCGACCTTGAAGATAACTGAAAATAGTACAACTCACCTTCTTTCTAAAAATTGTTAACTCAAACTTTTAGGAGGAAAATCATGGGTATCTTCATACCAATTGATTATTACGCACAAATTTTAAATGAAGTCGGTCGCTTCAAAATTATCACCATGAGAAATCTCTACGGGACTTTAAATGTAGAACTCTCATACTCACTCTTTTGCAGAAAGGTTAAAAAGCTAGAATACGAAGGTCTCATTAGATCTATAACTGGAATGCGTAAATCTAAGATTTTAACTTTAACCAACAAAGGCTCTCAGTACAGTAAATTCGGCGCTCAATACTCTGACAGTGACAAAGAGCTCAATCATGACTTAATTGCCTCTAACGTGATCTTGGAGCTTAATAAGCTACCTACATTCGAAGCAGGAAGTGTAATTCATTCAGCGGATCAGACTGGAATCGAATCTGATGGCCTAATTTTTTTCAGCAAAGGTGATAAGAAAGGCACGCTTGGAATTGAAGTTGAACTTACTCAAAAGTCTAAGATTAGAATTGTAAAAAAGTTTTGTGATTACACAGATTCCAAAGAGATTTCTTATTCCCTATTCATTTTTAACAAAGAAAGCGTTTTTAGGGCCTATAAGAATCAACTCGATTCAATGGTTAATGAAGTCTCTGATTCAAATTTACTACTTTTGGATGAAGGGCTTTCATCGAATTCATTTTCATTTTTTGATAAGGAAGTTTACTTCAGGCGTAAGTACACAAACTTCAAAGATATTTTTGGAATTGAGCATTTTAGCGGTTCACATACGTGACACTAAAGCTTCAATTGAGTTCACAGTCTCCTTCGCCATACCTAAAATCCTTAATCATTTAAGTGATTTGTCTGATGTGATTCCTGACTCACCCTCTCTCACGAAATAGAGAGAGAGTGAGTCAGGAAGTCACGACAAATAAAAATGAGAAAGGAAAGATAAGGCGAAGGAGAAAATAAAAAGAGAAAAGACAAGGAATTAAAAGATGTTAGGAAATACAAAAAATGATTACAAGAAAGCGGGTACAAGTTATAATGGAAATACGTTAGGCAATATAACGAATAGGCTCTTTGAAAAGTTAATATGGGGAATAGATGATGTATGTAGGGTTACTACGTACAAGAAAGGAACAATTTACAACTTAGTTAGTTGTGGAGAAATTCCGTATAGAAAACGACGAGGAAAGCTCTTTTTCATACCAAGTGAAATTTTATCTTGGGTTCAAAATGATTAAGGAGAACCTCATGAGTAAAAAAGATTACAGAAAACTTTCTGGTCAGACTGGTATCTACAAACACCAAACTACTAAAAATTATTTAGCTATGAAGAAAGTTGATGGAAAGATCCACCAAAAAACTTTTAGCTCTCTCTTCGAAGCAAAAAAGTGGCGTCAGTCTTTTGATGGAGTTGAACTAGAAGTTAGAACTTCTAACTGCTCTACCTTAAAAGATGTATGGGAGACTATGCAAAGAGTTCACTTTCCAACGCTAGCGACTACCACTAAGGCCATCTGGCTTAGAAGGTATGAACCGTGGAAAAAACTTGAAGGGCTGCCCATGGATGAAATTACTCCCTCAAGAGTAACCAAGTTCGTGCAAAACTTAATTGAGTTCTACAAGTCAGATTATTATACTAGTTCCGGTAGAGGCAGGGCCTCAAGGTGCAATTTAAACAATGAGCTTAATTTATTTGTTACAATCTTCAATTGGTATAAAGAAAGCGAGGAATTTGAGAAAGAAGCTCTTAGCCTTACAAATCCCATCAAGAAGAAACATAAAAAAATGGGCTTTATCAAACCTGTACCAGACAAAAGAAAGAAAATCACACTTGAGCATGCTCTAGATTTCTTTAACTACCTAAGACCTTTGTATAGGAACTTAGCAAAAATGCAGTTCTTTACAGCAGGTCGTGTTGGAGAGATCTCAGGACTTCAATGGTCCAATATTGATATGGATAATAAAAGGCTTCTAATAAAACATTCTTGCATTTGGGATATGACTCATAAGACATTTATTGAGTTAAAGCCCTTTCCTAAGAATAAAGAACCTAGAGCTGTTTATATTACTAATGAGATCATGGAAATTTTAACTGAGCGTATGGCGTTTAAGAAGCCTATGTGTGATTACGTATTTCATGTGGAAGGAAAACCACTCAATTATGGAACTATCCAGCTTAATTACAGAGAGGCACAGAGAAAAGGTAAGCTCCCCTACTCAGGCACTCATATATTAAGACATGGAATGGCCACACTGGCCCGTAAAGTCGGAGGTGGACTTGATGCGGTTATAGCAATGACGGGACATAAAGACCTAAAGCTTGCTGACCATTATTCAAAGTGCGATGAAGAGGATCAAAAAGAAGTGTCTTTAAAGATTATGGAGTACATCAAAAAACAAAGTGAGTTTGAAAAAATAGAATTAGAAAAAGTTGATCAAAAACATGAGAATGTGATCTCAATATTTTCTAAAAAGTTGGCATCAAATCACTAAAAAGTTAGTATAAAGTTGGCATGGGTTGGCATTGGCCAATCCATGTTTCTAAAAATTAATAATTTTAATAACCTAGAGAAGATATGCCAGAACTACCCGAAGTAAAAACCATTCAAGATCAACTAAATAAGGTTATGCCTTTTAAAATTACTTCATCAGCAATGAGTAATGTGGCCGGATCAATCATCCATACGAAAATGGATAAGCTAAAAGGTAAGGTTATACTTGCAGTTAATCGTAAAGGTAAGATGCTCGACTTCTTACTTGATGATGGAAGACATATACTCTCTCATCTCGGCATGACTGGAACTTGGCTAATTTCTAAGGATAAAATCACAGAAAAACATACTCACTTACAGTTTAAATCTGATACAGGATATTTGGCCTACGTGGATCCAAGACGCTTTGGTCATATGTATCTCTACAATGAAGATCAATCACAAAAAAAATTAGCAGAGCTCGGGATTGATTTATTAGATAAGGATTTTACACTTGAGTACTTTAAAACCTCACTCCTAAGGTACCCTAATAGACATTTGAAGGTCACACTCCTCGATCAAAGTCTTTTTGCAGGGACTGGTAATTATATTGCCAGCGAAATCTGTGCACACGGTGGTGTAAGGCCTGAACGCTTGATTAAAGATCTTAAAAAGTCTGAATTTAAAAAGTTATATGATGGTGTCTTCAAAGTCATTAACCCAACTGTCGCCTCTGGTGGTGCGGCCTTTGCAGGAGGCTATAGGGATGCCACAGGTGAGAAAGGAGATGGTGTCCAGCATCTGGTTGTCTTCTATCAAAAAGAATGTCAGCTCTGTAATAAAACGAAAGTTGTAAAAATTGTATTAGGACAACGTGGTACTTACTATTGCCCCAGGTGCCAAAAGTAGTTAATCTAGAATCGCTTCCATCAAGATGCTTGTTTGATCCACCATCCACTCATAGGCCGCTTCAGACTTCACAACAATATTACCAACTTCTTTATTTTCAGCGTCTGGTGAGAGTTCAATAACTTCATCGGTATCAGTAATTTCTTCCATTTCAAAAGCGCCATCTTCTTCCACCGAAAAGGAAAGATTCAGTGCTTGATAACCCATAAAGCCACCCAGTAAATAGATAAATGATCTAAAGGGACTACGTTTATAGTCTGGGGACAGTCCACCCTTCTTTATGGCGACTTTTTCAGCTTCAACCATTTTATTATGAAATCTATTATCACTTGTTTTAGCAAAATCTTTTAACTCTTTCCAAGAATCAATTGCACGTTGATCAAGTCTTCTTGCAAACGTCACCATCATCTCATCATTTGGAAAAATTACATTTTGATTTCTTAATCTATCAAACCTTTTTGCTATTTCTCTATTGGATCGCATAAGTCTGTTTATTATCGGATAATGATTTGTAACTGACTCTACTTCCGCTAGAACCTTATCTATAAGTTGAGCGGTAAGTTTATGATTTGGAACAAGTTTATCTAGAGTTTTATAAACTGAATTTGAAAAAGCTCTTCTGGTATTAGGCAAGGTGATGATATCTCTAATCGCCGCTTTGAGTTCAGATAAGGCCTCATGCAGAATCATTGATTCATAGGCCTGTGGTGTTGAGTTAACCAAGGCTTTCACTTCGGATAAGACAGGACGTTTTAAGTCTCTAAACATGGGAAACCTGACTTTCTCATCAAGACCACCAACACCAAGTAATTCTTTAAACTCAGATATTCTTTTGACACAAACCGAGTCACAATTTTTACTGGTGATAATATAGTCAATATGTTCACGAATAAGTCTATATCTCGTAAAATGCCTTCCCATATATCTTGCACTCTTCTTTATCTCTTTTTCAATAACTTTAACCATGTCATCAACACTAGAACTTCTTTTTGAAGAAAGTACTTTTATAAGTTCAATTGAAAATGGATCATTTTTATAAGATACAGATAAATTAGAAAATAAATTATCTAATGATCCACCACGCAGGTTTTTTGTCTCTGCAAGTATTTTGGTATATTGTTGATGTTTATAGAAATTACTTTCAGTTTCTCTAAAAAATGCGCGCCACTCTTTATCAGCTAAAAAATAATTTCCTTCAAATAAATTATGATCCATTCGTATAAGTTGTTCAATGTGAAACCTGTCGACTTCAACGATGCCTGTATTTGCTTTTAGGTTCCTAAATCTATTTGTAAGTGACTCAAGCTTTGCAACTCTAGTAGCTCGCTTAAACTGACTAGGCTTAACTAGATTTTGTAATCCTAAGTATTCCATTGAACAAATATCAATAGCACTTGAATATAGAGGGAAAAGTAATGTGAATAGCATAAGCATTTTCATACTTAGCTTATCGGTAAAATTTAAAGAACTTTGACTAACGGATGACTATAGTCGGGTATAAGTATAAGCGGTCCATGCCAGGGAGTTCTTTTCACCTACAGGCATAGAAGCTACTTCTAGTTTCGTATATTTTTCTTGATCAAAACTTGGAAAAAACACATCGCCATCTTGAACAAAGTCCACAACTGTAAGATAGATTTTATCAACTAAAGGAAGAAAAGCTTCATATATTTGACCGCCACCTGTAATAAAGGCCTCTGTTTCTCCTTTAGATTTGGCATAGTCTAGCGCTGCTTCAATGGAGTTTACGACTATGCAGCCTTCGATTTTAAGCTCAGTATCTCTAGTAACAATAATATTCGTTCTTCCAGGTAATGGTCTGCCAATCGCCTCATAGTTCTTGCGGCCAGTGATAACACAATGACCTAAAGTCGTTTCTTTAAAGTACTTATACTCTAGAGGGAGGTGCCACATCATCTGATTGTTTTTACCAATCACATGATTTTTTCCCATTGCTGCAATCATTGATACAATCATTATATTTCCTTATTTATATGGCTACGACACCTTTAATATGTGGGTGTGGGTCGTAACCAATAATTTCAAAGTCTTCAAATTTGAAACCATCAATGCTTTTAACATCTGGATTCATTTTAAGTTGTGGTAAAGATCTTATATCTCTAGACATCTGTAGTTCACATTGTTCCATATGATTTGAATAAATATGAGCATCACCTAGAGTATGAACAAAGTCTCCTACTTCAAGATCACAAACTTGGGCGATCATATGAGTGAGTAATGCGTAACTTGCAATATTAAAGGGAACACCCAAAAAGATATCTGCTGAACGTTGATATAACTGACAACTTAGCTTTCCATCGGCAACATAAAATTGAAAAAACATATGACATGGTGGTAGTGCCATGTTTTCTAACTCTCCAACATTCCAAGCGTTAACGATCAGGCGTCTAGAATTGGGATTCGTTTTAATTTGTTCGATAACATTGTTTATTTGATCGTGAGTTTTACCGTCGGCACCTTGCCAACTTCTCCACTGAACTCCATAGACTGGACCGAGATCACCATTTTCGTCGGCCCATTCGTTCCATATACGAACACCATTATCTTGAAGGTATTTAACATTTCCAGAGCCCTTAAGAAACCAAAGCAATTCATGAACGATTGATTTTAAGTGGACTTTCTTGGTTGTCACCATGGGAAACCCATCTGCAAGATTGAAACGCATCTGATGGCCAAAGACTGATTTAATACCAGTACCAGTCCTATCTTCTTTCATTACACCTGAATCGTAAGCACGCTTCATAAGATCAATATATTCTTGCATAATATTAGTTCCTCCGAACTTTAAACTTTTTGAAAATGTATTTTATGTGTATAATTTACTGAAGACACAATATCAAAAGCGTGACTCTTTGAGAAGAGAAATGGAGCTCTGAGTGCACTCTTAGAGCGTCAATTAATTGTCACAGTCACCTACAAAATGAGGAAATATGAGTATAGTTCAAACAGGTTTAATGCGACTCAAAACTGAGTCTGAGCTTCGCTCTCAATACAAAGGTAACATTGGTGTTTTGTGTCATAGTGCGAGTATTGATGAAAACTATCAACATACACTAGATCTTTTCTTAGAAATGTTTCCGGATCAAGTAAAAAAAGTTTACGGGCCTCAGCATGGTTTTGTAACAGATGTTCAAGATAATATGATAGAGACTGATCATTTTGTTCATCCTCACTACAAACTTCCTATTTACTCACTCTACTCTGAAACAAGAGTCCCAACAGATGCTATGCTAGATGGTATTGATCACCTCTTTGTAGACCTTCAAGATGTTGGAACAAGAATTTATACATATATTTATACAATGACTTTACTGCTTGAGAAGTGCGCAGATAAAGATATAGAGATTATAATTCTAGACCGGCCTAATCCAATCAATGCAAAAGATATTGAAGGTAATATCCTTGATGAGAAGTTTTCAAGTTTTGTCGGTAGACATGCCATGCCTGTTCGACATGGTTTAACCATTGGGGAAGTGGCTTTAATGCATCAAAAATATTGGTGTGAGAAGACAGCTAATGTAAAAGTCATAGAGATGAAAAACTACAAAAGATCTATGAGCTTTTATGAAACAAATCTCCCCTACGTAAATCCATCACCAAACCTTTCAACTGTAGAGGGATGTTACACTTTTGCTGGGACAGTACTATTTGAAGGGACAAATATATCAGAAGGTAGAGGAACAACTAGGGCGTTAGAACAAATTGGTCATCCAAAGTTTGCCCCACTTAAGTCTCAACAGCATTTTAAAGATATATTTAAAAGCCTAAATCTAGAGGGATTCGAACTAAGACCTGTATCATTTCATCCCATGTTCCAAAAGCATGAACATCAAAGCTGTGGTGGATATTTTATTCATATCACAAACCATAATCAATTTAAGCCATGGCGTGTTTCACAAATTCTTCTTAAGGAAATGAAGCAGATTTTAAAATACGACTTTCACTACAAGACGGATCCATATGAATATGAGCCCGACATGAATCCAATGGATATGATTAATGGAACAGACAGGTTTAACTCTTGGTATGACTCTGAAGGCGATTATGGCTTTCTAGATCGATGTGAAAGTGAAGGCTTGAGTGCCTATAATGAAAAAAGAGAAAATATTTTACTGTATAAGTAGTTGAATACACGTTTACCCGTCGTTTTCAGTTAAGTATTATTGCCGTTTCTTCCGATACCTTAAGAGTTAAGGGAGAATATGCGTAAAATTTTTATTTTACTTACATTTTTAATATCAAGCGCTATTGCTGACGAGTGGTTTACAATCACTCCTCTACCTAGTTGTGAACAGATGAGTCTTCAGTATCAAATTACTGAATCAGGAAAGTACAATATTAGATATTTATCATCTCCTGATAATGATCAATACACTTACTACCCAAAACCTATTGAAGATATAAATAACCTCATAGATCTAAACAATATTTTGAGCGAGATTGAATTTAATTATTGCCCGCTGTCAGATCTAAGTCTCCAGGAACAAAGTGATTATATTTGTGAACAAAGACAAAACCCAGCACCTCTAGTACTAAGCGAAGATTATTCAAACTTGATCAAAGATATATTTGATATAGCTAATAATGAAAAGTCCTGTGATGATGTTGCTCCAATTATAGAGTTACAATCAAGAATTACCAATTTATCTAATGAAGAACTTATAAAGTTTAATAAACATAGAGGAATTCTAAATATTTTCACAGGTTCTGAAAATGATAAACTTCTTGATCATTATTACACATGTGCCGGTAGAAAGGGTTCAGACAAATTTATAAAAAATATGATTATGATTGAGGCCTACAATGCTTGTATCATACCTGGCCCCCAGGGGCTGATGTCATATGATAGTGCCTTAAAGATTGCTGAAGAAATTGGTGAGAGTTATAAAGGGCTTGGAGTGTTAGGTCTCGTAAAAAAACAAGATACACTTATTCATGAAGTGGTTGGTAAATTTTTAGATCAAATAATAATTGATCAAGGAAGCTCATTACTTGGTTCAAGCTTTAATGCTGAAGAATTAAAAACAATGCTACCAAGTATTCAAAATTTTTACAATATTGGTCATAATAAAACATTAGACTATACAATGAATATTATAGCCATAGACACACCTCTTGAATTAGTAGATCGAGCTTTACCGGAAATAATAAGTCATAATGTTGGTCCTTTAGTAAAAGATCTGCTTTCTAAAGAGCAAACAGAAGAGTTCTTAAGTGAGTTTAGTCCAATGGTAAATAATGATTATCAACAATGTATTGCCAGTGCAAAAGAGAGAGTCAACTTTAACAAGAATACGACATTGAAGGCCAAAATCAAACATCGTAAGAATTTGGCCAAGAGATTTTGTGACCTTAATCCTGAAACCTGTAATGGTAGACGCTGTGAAGGTAAAACAAATATTCTCACAGATGATCCTAAAACAAGTGATTTCAATATTATTCAAGCATGTATTTTAGAAGCTATAAATAATAATCTTGATAGCTTGATTGCTTCAATAATAGAAGGTCAGGCATCAGAGATGGAAGACCTACTTGTATTAAGTTCAACGAACAAAAATTCAATTGCTAGTGATACAAAGGAAATTATATTAGGTTGTGCAAACCAAACATTCAACACAAAGCACCAAATGATTATGCCCGAAGTACTAAAGTATATTGATGCAACAGAATATTCAGACACACTTGGAGCATGTACACCTCTGGCCGAAAAAAAGATTGTTACCGATATTGCAGTACTCGCCTTATCGCAAATGGATACATTAATCGAACTTACACCAATTAGAACGACATCTCAGTTTCATGGGACAACTGTTAATGGTGGAACATTAGTACTCTCAAAAGGCTTAGTTAACTCAGCACTTAATAGCTGTATAAAGTCTCAAGAGGAAAGAGGAATGGAGTACTCTTCAACACTATGTTTACCTGCGATTGAGATGAAGGTCGCATCTCATGTCATTCAAACAAGTCTTGAGAAATCATTAGAACAAATTCCATTTGATAAAAAAAATATAATCAGTACAAAATTTAGCATGTGTAAGAACTTAGCTGAATTAGATTTTCATCAAGCTGTAAATAACGAGAACCATCACTTTGGTGTACTCGATTCCGAAGATGCATCTAATTTTTTGAAAGATAATAATAACTTCTATAATTGTGCAAAAACAGCTTTAAACGAAGCTGCAGTGGTTACGATTGACAATTTATTAGAAGAACAAGAAAAAGACTTAAAAGAGCAACTGAGTGATTTTGATTATTTTTTGAGTATAAAGGATGAACTTAAGCGTGTACCTACAGAATGTATAAAAGAGGAAATTGATAGTATTCCAAACTGGCCGGCCTTTATGGAGTATATGGACAAAGACGGGCTAGCTGAGACTCAAGTAAAATGTGAACAAATATCTACCGAGTTTGCCTTAACTAAATTAATAAACAATGAGATCTCAAATCAAATTGAGAATCTAAGGGGTATTAACCTCACAAATATTGATTTGGAGAATATTACCGCTAATATTGCAGATCATTATGACGTAGATCTAAGGCTATCAAGCTCTGAGAATAAGAACGAAGTCATTATCGCAAAAGCTTATCGTAAATTCCAGAAGAAGAACCCCGATGTTAAACTAGAAGTCTTTATTGATAGTCTTGTCGTAATTGCAACTGACTCAGTTATAAGTAATCTGCACAACAGACTAACAGAACGAGTAATATTATTAGGTAAATCGAGTGAACCAGCTTATGACTTCTCAGACTTCAAAGATAAACTAACAGATGGTTGTTTAAGTGAAATATATGAACATCATAAAGATAATATAGAAAAATTAATTGATGATATTTCAAAAGTTGAAGGTGTGCCAGAAAAGGAAGAAGAAACAGATTTTCTAATGTTGTTTGTTGATTTTATCTATCGCGGTCTTGGAAGGGCCAAGGCAGTAAATCAGTATGATGAATATTTAACATCTCTAAACAACCTTTGTGCAAACCCAACTAAACAAAGTGATATAGACGGCATAATAAGAACAGGAATTGCAGATCATATTATTCTGGCGCAAGTTGAAAAACAAACTGTTGAAGCGTTTAATGACCTTGCTAGTTCACAATGTTATGAAGTCTTTAACAGTACAATTTCTCTTGTAGGAGCGCCTTTTGAAAATCTATGTGATAAGAGAAATATATCAAATCTAGAAAAAAGACAGATACAAGCATACTTTACTAAATCATCGAGATTCAGTTCACAGCAAAAAAATATAATTTCTTTTGCCTTAGCAAGGATGTTTAAAACCCAAAAGCTTACAAGAGATTACCTAGACTCTAAAAATCTTAAAGAGGTATTACAAAATGACAAAGAAGTTATGAGCCTAATATATGATAATTTGACTGAAGTCGCCGCAGGCCATCCCCCCACAATGGGCATGCTAACAAAGAAGCTAGTCTCAACTCTATTTGAGGATCGCACTAAAGACAGTTTTGCCTCTAAGTTTGTGGAGTCACAACTTATTGCAGGAATTGGAATTAGTGGATATGAAATCGCATCTCAAACAATAAAAGATAAGTTAAACAGCTATATAATAAGGGCCGATTTTGTAGAAGAAAAAGCAATAGATTCTCTTCATCGAAAATGGAACAATATTAATTTATCTAATATTTTAAATTGGGATGCTATAGATGAAACGAGTAGAAATGGTCTCATTGACGCAGTCTTTGCACATGCCGTAATCCCAACTGTTGATGTTGAAACAACTGAAGGGCAAAAAGAAGTAGAATTCGACAAGTTAGTTGTTCATTTAACTGAACATCTCTCTGACTACCCTTCTGCTAAAAACCCAGACTACAAATCTGCAAGAGAGGTTTTATTCTTTTCAAATCTTGGTACGCCATACTGGGTAGAAATAGGTCCTGAAGGTGATGAGTTCATCAGTGTTGCAGATAGAATGACTAAGGATATTACCAGTGAAACATTCGCAGATATTATGAAATTTTGGGATTAAAAAAGGGCCCAATAATAAAGGCCCTTTAATATTATAAAATAAATATAAAAATTAATCGTGTTTAACTATTTTTCCAGACTTAAGATCAGCTTTATACTCAGTTAAAATCTTTTTAACAACTGGCATAAGTAAAAAACAAGCAATAATATTTGGAATAGCTAGTAATCCATAAACTGCATCTGATAAGTTTAATACAACGCTCAACTTGGCAATCGCTCCCAAGAATACAAAGACAACAAATATATATCTATATGGCTTTATACCTTTTTCACCAAAGACATAAGTTACACCTTGCTCACCATAGTATGACCATGAGATTAGTGTTGAAAATGCAAACATTGTTACAGCAATAGTCACGATCCATGTACCAGGAGCGCCCATAACAGAAGCAAATGCACGTGCAGTAAGGTCTACCCCAGCAACATCACCATCAGACCACACTCCACTTGATAAAAGAGCAAGAGCAGTAATAGTACAAACAACAATAGTATCAATAAATGGTTCAAGTAGTGCAACTACACCTTCCTGAATGGGAGTTGACTTCGCTGCAGCATGGGCCATAGCTGAAGACCCCATACCGGCTTCACTTGAAAATGAAGCTCTTCTAATACCTTGAACAATAACTTCCTTAACAACAACCCCTGCAAAACCACCAACAGCAGCGGTACCACCAAAGGCACCAGCAAAGATCATACCAAACATACTTGGAACACTTTCAAGATTTGCGAATACAACAACAAGTGCACCACCAACATATAAAACAACCATTGCTGGAACTAATTTTTCTGTTACCTGTGCAATTCTTTTAATTCCACCAATAAGAACAACAAAAGCTAGTCCTGCGAAAATCAAACCAGAAAGCCATGTAGGCATTCCGGTAGAAGTTTCTATAATAGAGGCCATCTGATTAGACTGAAACATATTCCCAGCACCAAAAGAACTTAAAATAACAAAGAATGCATATATCCAAGCTAATCCACCAAAGAACTTACCTAGCCCAAAAGTCTCAGGCAGATGTGTTAAAAGGTTTTCTCTGAAAGCATTTCTTAAAACAAACATCGGACCACCATGAACGTGACCTGAGTCTGAAGTGTATCTATATTTAAGAGCTAAGGTAACTTCTGTAAACTTCGTCGCCATTCCGATAAATCCAGCAACCCATAACCAAAAAACGGCTCCAGGACCACCAACAGAGACAGCAACAGCAACACCGGCAATATTACCGAGACCAACAGTAGCAGATAATGCAGTTGTTAAGGCTTGAAAGTGAGAGATCTCACCTTTATCTTCGGGTTTATCATATTTTCCACGGACAATATCAATGGCGTGCCTAAACATAGATATTTGAGGAAATCCGAAGTAAACCGTAAAGATTACACCTGCACCAACGAGCATACCAACCAGAGGTAAACCCCAAACCATACCTACAAATTCACCAGTAAGCATCTCTAGCGATTTAACAAATTCAACTTCTTCCATGTTTTCTCCTAATTGTGTCTAAAAAAAACTAACTAGAACAGAATAACAAACTAATACAGTTATGCAAAAAAAAGGCGACCCGAAGATCGCCTTATACAATAAAATGTAATTTAGTTTTACTTAAAAAGTGGTGTCAGTGGAATAGGAACAATTGCAAATGCTCTAGAGCTTGCTTTTGTCATACCTGTGTCCTGAACCTCATCTGAAATCTGAATAATTGCTTCACTGATCGCTGAATCTACATCTGTTGCAAGTGTTAGTTTTGCAGCATGAGTTGCTCTCTTCATATTTACAATTCCCTGAGCTTTAACTTTTGCAGATAAATAACTTTTTTTATCTACAGTACCCATAAGAATCTTTTTAATCTGAACTGGTAATAGTTCTGGATTTGCATCTTTGATTTGAGCAGCAACATTTGCAACATAAGGAGCAGCTTGTGAAGTCCCACTAACCTTTAAGTATTCATTCCCAGGAATAGTTGAGTTAATCAACATACCAGGAGCAGCAACATCAACAGTTTTTGTACCATAGTTTGAGAATGGCGCAATAAAATCATGCTTATAAGTAGCTGCGACAGAAATAACATTGCCTGCATCAATATTTGTAGGGCTTGTTGGATAGATATCATTGTTCATACCATCATTTCCTGAAGCAAAAACAAATAAAGTATTTGGCGCAGCATTTACCATATTCTGGCCTTCAGTAATTAATGTACTCAAGAAAAACTTTGCAACCTTATCACTTTCATCAGCAGTAGGATCTCTTTGAAATAATAGTTTAAATGCATTGTCAGTAATCATTTTGGATTGATTATAACCAGTTCCAAAAGATCCGTTTGCAATATCGGCCTTATGTCCAGCAACATAAGCAGCGATTTCTTCAAGAAGAACCATTTGCTGAGTTGCAAGTAAAGCTAGTCCTGCTTTTAGAATTCCCATTCTAATGCCATCACTATCTTCAGAGCTCACAGTTTTAAACAAATTACTCTGAGTTTTTAAGCCATGAAAAAATGGTGAAATTTCAGTTGGTATAAGTTTAACAGAAAGAATTGATCCATTTGAGTTCCCATCAACAGTAATACCTGCAACGTGTGTTCCATGTACAAAGTTTCCAAACTTACCCATTTCTTTTGCAAAAAGTGGATCTTTTCTTTTTTCTTCAACCCATTTAAGCTCTGCTGCTGAAGCTGTTCCCATGAACATCTTCCCTTGAATATCAAAGAATAAATAAGGATCAGCAGAAAAAGTACCTAGATACTTTCTATCCATAACTAAGTTATTTGATTCAGCAAAGTTCCAACCGTAAATATCGTCTTGATATCCATTACCATCTTCATCTCTTCCATTATTATCAACTTCACCAGCATTCATCCAGATATTATTGATCAAGTCCACATGCTTAACATCTGTTCCCGAATCAATTACTGCAATTGTCGCTGCCATTGTTGTATGCGCTGAAAACGCAATTAAAATCCATAAGGCTAATTTCATATACTCTCCGTTCTAGTTTAAGACAAAATCTTCGTAGATCACGGAATCTCTGTCAACTGATGTAAGTTATTGTATAAAAAAAAAGGGGAGTATTAACTCCCCTAGTCATAATAAAAATGTATTATTTATTTTATAGTTGCGGGATATTTGTAATGAAAGTTACATCCTCTCCACTTCCTTCATTCTGACGAAGAACGTTAGAAACTCTACACCCTTGACGTGAATCATATACATAATCAGTTGCACCACGAACTAGAATTCCTTCTATAAGTCCCGTGTTTGCATTAAATACTGCTGATCCAGAGTTACCACCGTAAGTATCAAGATTAGCAGAGAAATACTTACCACTTAATGACTTAACAGTTGCACCATCAGCAATTTTGGTTGGTAATCCTGAAGGGTGACCAATAACTACTAGATCTTCACCAACAGATACTTGACCTGATCTTCTATAATCAAGAACTCTTCGATCAGTAACCTTTCTCTCTAGTTGAATAAGAGCAAAGTCATTCATAGTACTTCTACTTAAAACAGAATTAATTACTTTCTTACAGCTATAAACACTCGATTCAGGAACTGAAACATGTCCTGTAGTATTAGCGCTCATCTTGTAATCGAAGACCCATTGATATTTTCGACAGTCACTCATGTTTTCAATACAGTGACCAGCAGTAACAAGAAGGTCCTCACCAACTAGAAAGCCTGAACAATTAGCTGCTGTAGTTTGCTGAGCAAATCTTTCTGAAGCACACATACCTCTTGATTGAAGAGTTGAACCCTTTACTGAAACAGTTCCGTCTCCATTATTAGATAAATTATATTTTGAAATCATACCTGCAGTAGATTTAGATAATTCTACATACATATTATTAGTTGAATTCATAACATCTTCACGGTTATCGTCACCGTAGATGACTTTTGTGCCAGTCGTACCGGCAAATGCAATAGAAGTCGTAAGTAACGACATTAAAATAAGAGTTTTCATTGGATTTCCTTTTCCTTAAACATTCCTTCGTCAGAAAATAATACAAAGAATGTCTTAAAAATGACAACTAAAAGAATCTTACATTTCCAAGGGAGAAAACCGACTAATAGACTCAGAAACTTCTTGATGATTAGGTATTTGAAGTTTTACTTCCCAGTGGCGGCCGTCTGGATCAACAAACGACAAAGATGATTTGGATAATGAGTAACGGGGTTTTCTACTACTCTCTTTATATGCATAGAACTCTAACATTTGCGCAAGTTCCGCCAACTCATCAGCACTCTTAGTCGATAAAGAGAAGATAAGATTCTTATCTAATGTTTTCTTTTCTGTTTGTAGAAGATTTAGCCTAACACCATCAACTACAACATAGACTGACTCTGTATTTGAGTTTTCTCCTGATTCTAAATCAAAAATAAAGCTTAAGAAACTATAGAGCCTTGAGGGGTTATGAGTAAGAATGTTTATTTGGTCAAATTTTACTTCCATAACTTAATAGTAAGGGCAAATACTAAAAGAATCAAATTTCTAATATTTTTAAAGCATGAATAGCTGCATCAACTACAGAGTCATCATGAACTCTTAAGACAAAATCATGCTCTTTGTTCAGGAAAAGATTTTTAGCAATAAAGATACTATGCATATGCTCAAGAGTGGCGAGGTTTCTCTCCTCTTTAATATTGAGCTCAATTGGAAAGCGAAGGAACGATTTTTTAGAGATGCCGAAAACAATTTTAGATGATGGGAATAATTTCACAAAATCGCTGAAATGGTTTAACAAATACTGGTTTTGATCTCTCGTTTTAGAAAAGCCAAAACATGGATCAATTAAAACTCTATCACTAAATGGTTCCAGCAGCTTTAGGTTTTGAATAAAAAAGTCGTTTATATGTTGAATAAAATAAATCCCCTCATAGTCTGAACAAAAATTCATATGGTGCGAGGATTCTGATCTTTCAGTTACTAAGTTATGAGAGAGTATGTATGTAAAAGGAATTTCATATTCTTTAAAGAGGTCTAGAAGTTCTGCATCTACAATACCTGAAATATCATTAAAGATGATGCTTGATTCAGGCCAAAACTTATGTATTTCCCTGGCAACAATTTTAAAGACATCAACTTTATAGGTATCAATGGATATGCATACTTTAGGATCTGGGTTCTTGGATAGAAAGGGAAAGAATACATCACGGTATCGCTTAAGTTCTTCACTAGAGTCTATAGAGCTATTCATCGGAGCAGTTGACTCTGCACCAATATCAACAATATCCGCCCACGAAATGATATCTAAGAATTTTTTTCTAAATGAAGATATTGAATTAGCAAGGTTTCCATCTGAGAAAGAATCGGGAGTGATATTAATCACCCCCATTTTTTGAACTTTACGCATAAATAGTTAAGCTGGGGAGGGTTTCATAGAAGTTGGTTCATCAACTTCGGGCTCATCGCCTTCATCTTCGTCGTCTTTATGATCTCGAGTGCTTTCTTTAGCAACTTCGCCATTACTTCCCTCGGTCTTAAGAACCGGAAGACCAATATCTTCACCATCCATAATTAAATTAACTTGCTCAGCATCAAGAGTTTCCCAAAGGATAAGAGCTTCACTCATATTCTCTAAGATTTCTATTTTATCCATCAATATTTTTTTAGCAAGTTCATAGTTTCTTTTAACGATACTTGCAATTTCGTCATCGATCATCTTGGCAGTGTGCTCAGAGTATGAAGAGTTATCTGCACCCGGACCCATGGCAAAAGGCTGATTAGGATTTTGTGTATAATTAATAGGACCAAGAGCTGAACTCATTCCCCAATTACAAACCATATGCTTGGCAAAGGAGGTCGCTCGCTCGATATCATTAGATGCTCCAGAAGTGAAATCAGTAAAAATTAACTCCTCAGCAAGTCTACCACCAAGTAACATTGCAATTTGATTATTCGCTTTCTCTTTACTCATTGAAAGTCTATCTTCGTTTGGAAGAGTAACAGTTACACCTAAAGCTCCACCACGTGGAATAATAGAAACTTTATGAATAGGATCATTACCTGGTAGACTTAAACCGACAATACAATGACCGGCTTCATGATAAGCAGTATTCCTCTTTTCTTCATCAGAGATCATCATTGATTTTCTCTCGACTCCCATTAAAACTTTATCTTTTGCATTTTCAAAATCAATATTAAAAATTTGTGACTTATTCTCTCTTGCTGCAAGTAAAGCAGCTTCATTAACTAAGTTTGCAAGATCAGCACCAGTAAAGCCAGGAGTCCCCTTTGCAATTGTTTCAAGATTAACATCATCTGAAAGAGGAGACTTTCTAGCATGAACTTTTAAAATCCCTAGTCTACCTCGAACGTCCGGTCTACCAACAGTTACTCTCCTATCAAAACGTCCTGGTCTAAGTAAAGCTGGATCAAGAACATCGGCCCTATTTGTCGCGGCCATAATAATAACACCCTCATTGGATTCAAAACCATCCATCTCAACAAGCATCTGGTTTAGAGTTTGCTCTCGCTCATCGTTTCCACCGCCCATACCTTGGCCTCTGTGACGTCCGACAGCATCAATTTCATCAATAAATATAATACATGGAGCATTCTTCTTACCCTGCTCAAATAAATCTCTTACTCTTGAAGCACCAACACCAACAAACATCTCTACAAAGTCAGAACCTGAAATTGAGAAGAAAGGAACACCTGCTTCCCCTGCAACTGCTCGTGCTAGTAGAGTCTTACCAGTACCTGGAGGACCTACAAGAAGAACACCTTTTGGAATCTTACCACCAAGTTTCGTATATTTTCTTGGATCCTTAAGGAAGTCTACAACTTCAACTAATTCTTCTTTTGCTTCTTCTACACCTGAAACATCACTGAATGTTACTTTTTTATCTGACTCATTAAGCATCTTAGCTTTTGATTTTCCAAAACTCATTGCCTTCCCACCACCAGATTGTAGCTGGCGCATAAAGAACATAAATATGACAAATATAAGTATCATTGGGAACCAATTTACAAATAATGTTGCAAGAAAACTTTGCTTTTCCTCTGCTTTATAATTTGGAACGATTCCTTTATTTCGAAGAATTTTAAAAGTCTCGTCACCTGTATTGCCGACTAATTCGAAGTAAATTCCGTTTTCATAACCGTCTACATACTTACCTTGAATTTTATTTGTTCCTTGGAAAGTAACTTCTTTAACATTATCATTTTCAACAGAGCTTACGAACTGAGAATACGTTATAGATTTAGTCGTTCCTGTCTTTTGTTTTTCTAAAGTCTTCATAAAGAAGGCCATAAGAAGAATAAAGAAGATCCACGCAGCAATGGTTTTTTGTTGTTTTTTCATTAAAAGTTTTCCTTAAGATTATGTCTTTACTAAGACTTGATCTATTGTAAGTATATGCACTTAACAAATCAAGTAGTGATCTTTAACAAAGATAAAAACAAATTATTTCGACTCAATGCATTTTAAAATAGAAGATCTATATCATTTTACTCTTGTAATTAATAAGTATAATTAAACAATGATTAATAAAATATCTAAACACCCATATTTTGAAAATTCAGTACGGACATTTTTCCCACTAGCAGCGCTGTGGGCAGTGCTAATACCGGCTTACACTGTTTGTGTTCTTGTGAATAACTACCCGTTTATAGATCATTTTTTTAGTATAATCCAATGGCATGCTTACGAATTATTATTTAATTTCTTTTATACTTTGGTCGCTGGTTTTATTCTCACCGCCGCCGGACATTGGACAAATGTAGGACCGCTCGGTGGAAGGCCACTTTTTTTTCTATGGACGCTTTGGATTTTTGATAAAATTGCCATATATATAACATCGAATGGATTTGTTGCTGCAACACTAAGTCTCGTATTTCCAATTATGTTTACCTACCATCTTTATCAGCTACTAAAAACATATAAAATACGAAATCTGTTCATCGGTATGATATCAGTTATTCCCATATTAAGAATTAACTATATTTTAAATTATTCAAACGTTATAGATGTTAATATCTCCAGCTTGTATGAAGTTTTAATGTGGGTGATCTTAATGTTGATATCGATTATCGCAGGAAGAGTTATCCCAGTATTTACCAAAAATTATTTAGAACTCAAAAGCAAACCTGCTGAGCCGACAGCAGTAAAAATCACAACATTTCTTTTAACTGGCGCTATACTTCTTACTGGTCTTGAACAGCTACCGGACTTTATAAAGTTTGTGATTGTCACCATCGCCGGAATACTTCACTGTATCAGACTTGGATTCTGGAAAGGTAACCTCGCGTTGAGACATCCAATAATTGCTGTTCTTCATTTTGGTTATTTAATTTTTGCCTTATCAATAATATTTAAAGGGTTTTCATATATCCTTCCAGAACTAACAGTCTTTAGAGCAGAGATTCACTTTATGCTCGCAGGAGGTGTAAGTTTGATAGCTCTAAATATTATGATTCGGGCAACTCTTGGTCATACGGGCAGAGAAATTAAAATGGATAAATCAATTGCCTCAATGAATCTCTTTTTGTTTCTTGGATTCATGATTCGCGTATTTGTTCCAATATATGATGCGAGCTTATTCTTGAGGAGCCTCCACCATGCCATGGGATTTTGGACACTGGCATTTTTAATATATCTCATTAAGTTTCTGCCTATGTGCTTACGTAAAAGAATTGGCTAATTTTCAAATTGAATTTCTAAGAAAATTTAATTTAAGGACTTTATGATTATTTCTTTTTTTAGACCATTCACGCAATAATCGTAATGCTGGATAAAAATGTACACCACTCTTCTTTAAGTCCAGAATAATTTGTTCATTAAAAGTAAAATTTGAAGAGTTAGACTTCATAAATGAATGCTCACAAAGCGTGATAAATGGAAAATCCATGTTAGATGTACTCGAATACAACCAGGCATGAAGATAGTTTCGATATTGGGATAAAGTAAAAGGTTGATAGTCATCATAAGCTGGTTTTAAGACAGCAGTTTCTTTTTTTGCAATCATTAATACCGTATTAAAGTCAAGATAGGCCAGGATACCATTGGTGAGTGTGAGAGGTCCGTGCTTACCATTGGCCAAAGCTGTTTTAATATTTTCAATTTGTTTCGCAAGTGTTCCACGAGAATTTGGATTAAGCCTCTTCATAGCTTGAGTAATCAAACGTGTTAAACCGGAGAGATCTGCTCCCATTTGCTGAGAGAAAATAACAACAGTACTAACCCCAAAGCTAATATCAAAGTGACTTTTATTCTTATCCCTTAAGTGCATACCGAGTCGTCTAGCGATCTCATTATGACGATAAACATAATGCTTAAGGTACCTCTTATAGCGAGCTTTAAAAGCTGGCACAACCTCAAGACGAATATAATTGCGTTCATACTTTGTTTGCTCATTAGTTGGATCTTCAATGAAAGGTAGATCAAAACAAGAAGCATATCGAATAATCTGATCTTTAGTCACGCACATAAAAGGCCTAACAACTCTGTCATTAATAAGAGGAATTCCAACAAGGCCCTCAACACCAGAGCTTCTTAGAGTCTGTAGCATACTCCACTCAAAACTATCATCAATATGATGTGCAAGAATAATCTTCTCATCAGGAAGAGCTAGTTTATACATTTCATCATAGCGCTTAACTCTTGCAGTATACTCAAAATTCTTGTGAGGATTCAAATCTGAAAATTTCTTAGTGATACATTCAATATCAAGTGAATCACAAAATTGTGTGACAAATTCTTCTTCTTTTAATTGGCCTGATCTAGTTCCATGATTGATATGTAGAACACGCAGCCCATTGGAATATCCGAATCTTCTTAAGCTATTTATAGCAAATAAGATTGCAATTGAATCTATACCACCAGAGACCGCTACTAATAACGGTGTCGACTTCCCAAAGAGCTCATATTGATTAAGAAAACCTTCAAAGTGATTAATAAAGCGGTAACTATAATTTTTATCGCTTGAGATATATTCCATAAAATTAGTCTAATTTTTTATTTTTTAACTGTACAGAATTATTGACATTTACAGTGCTTAACATTACTATTCTTATTACTTTTGGACATATGTTCATTCATGTAGCGACGTAGCTCAGTTGGTTAGAGCACCGGATTCATATCCCGGATGTCGGCAGTTCAACTCTGCCCGTCGCTACCATTTTACAAAAAAATTCGATCAAAATATGATTCCTGCTCAGGACAAGTATTCTGGATCTAGAAACTTAGTGGTGGGCAAACCTTGAAGAAGCCCAATGACAAACCAATCTGAATGACTGATTTCAGTTTTTCAAATACCACATCGCACCTTTTTTCTTTAAATTCAACCAGTTTTGAACATTTTGGATACAGAACTTTCTGCCCGGCCATTGCGGGAGGAAGACGTGCGTCCAAAATCCAAGCTGAGTTCAGTCTTAGTGACCTCGCACCTGAAGCCCTAACTACAACTGTAGAGTGCTCGTAATCGATAGTTTTCAAAGGATTTGAGTCCATAAGATGTTCTCTGAATGAGTTTACACTTCCTATTGAAACCTTCGATAAGTCCATTGGTGAGACCCGTCTTAAAATAGCGTAGAATTTCTGCTCGCCACTTCATCAACGTTTTTCTTAGCGTTCGTATTTCTCGTAAATGTGATCTGGCCATGTCATCTGTGATCTTTGTGAGGACACGACTTGCTTGATTAAAACCTTTTATATTATAAAAATTTGTTATCTGCTCCTTGAATCTGTAAACCTCATTAACGTTTAGGTTTTGTTGGCAAAATTTTGTAACAGCTCTCTTTTGATAAGGTTGAAGTCGCTTTCTATTTTTTAAAAGAAGATGTCTTATAGGGTTTGATCTAACATCTCCGGTTGCTTCTTTTCTGTACTTCTTAATTGCTGGATGAATAAGTTTAATTACATGAAATTTATCAACGATAATCTTTGCGTTTGGTAAATAACTTTCAATAAATTTTTTATAAGTTCCCTTCATATCAATTACAGCGTGAGTAACATTTTCTCTGCCAGGAATATGATCAATAGAAGCTGCCATCTCATCGTGAAAACGACTTGGTGCAAGCTCTCTGAGTCATTTACGATTGTTATCGACGAATGATGTAACAAAAGTTTTTCGTCCTGTTTTTGGATCTCTAGTAAAAGCATGTTCATCAATCAGAACAGAGCTTCCCCATGGTGTATTCTTTGATTTTCGTAGTTCGAGTTCAAGTCTTTCATTAACGACTTTAGTAACTAAAGTGTCGGAGCATCTCACGACATTTGCGACTGCTTTTGTTGTGTTAAAGTTTTTATAATCGTAAAGAAGTTGATTGCGATATTTCTCTGAAGTCCTAAGGCCTGTTCTAATTCCATCAATTGATTCAGTAAAAACAGATTTACATTTAGGACATCTGAACCTTCTTTTCTTAATGATGAGGCGAATATTTTTAAGAGCAAACTTGCGATCACGAATTGTAACCGTTCTATGATCATGAACTTTATATGATTTAGTCGGACATTTTCTACAAACTTCCCACTCAGTTTTCTTTATACAGTGAAAATGAAGGGTCTTGTTTGATATTTTTTCAACATAAGTGAGTTTTAAGTGTGGAAGCATTAGCTTTCTTGAGAGATAATTCTCTGGAGTCATGAGTGATGGCCTTTTGTAAAAATTAACGTCGAAATTAAATTTTACTGGAAAAAGTCACTCATGGTTTATATCGAACTTTTTTCTTCAAGATTCAGCGCGCACACCACCAAATTTGGAGACCCGGTATAGCTCATGAGGTAAATAATCCTCTAACAGTTATTTCTGGAAGCTTAGGACTAATTAAAAAGAGTCTAGGAACCCCGGAACTATGTTTGATAAAAATTGATAAAGTTCATAGTTCTGTCGAGCTAATAGAAAAAATCATTCAAAAATTAAAGAACTTTTCAAGATCAAGTAATGATCATGTGAGTGAGCCAGTTTATGTTAAAAAGCTAATCTCAGATTCTGTTGCCCTTGCTGAATTAAAGGCTAAAGAAACAGCAACAGTAATTTCCACTACAGGCGACTCTAATCCTCAAATTGCATGTAATGAAATTGAGATAGAACAAGTACTCCTAAATCTAATTAATAATGCCATAGATGCAACTAAAGACCTGAAAGAAAGGTGGGTTGAGGTTTCCCTTCAAGAAACGGCCGATAAAGTTATCATCAAGATTACAGATGCCGGTGCCGGGACCCCCAAAGAAATACAAGCTAGTATCTTCGATCCTTTTTACTCAACAAAACCAATTGGAAAAGGAACAGGGCTTGGTCTGTCGATAACAAAAGGTATTCTTAAGTCCCATGATGCTAGAATAGAAGTAGACTCGGATTCAAAAAATACATGTTTCATACTAACCTTTAAAAAATACAAATCTTAAGAATATCGCCAGAATATCCCGCGACTACTTACGAGTCTCACTTACATCACTGACTTCAAAGAAAAGCTGTCCAGCATCATAAATCATAGTGCTAAAACGATCTGACAAGTAAACACCCAGCATTGCAATCTTTCCCTTATTACCATTGAAAACTTTCTCACAACGTAGAAGTTTAATGCTGAGACCATAATTTGAAAAAAATTGATTCAGATCTGACAGAGCACTTGAATCATTTACAATACTAACAAATATTGAATTTATATGGAGCTTACTCTTATGCTTAGGATAATTGTCTTTGTATTCGGAGAGAATTTCATCCTCTAACCCCGTTTCAACAATAGTTTTATTCCATGCTCCGTCGTGATTAATCTGACTAAAGGATGGTGTCGTAATAGACTTAATATCTTCCGGTTTCCAGGTTTCAAAAAGAGTACCCAAAATTTGTCCATGAAACTTCTTTTGTTCATCAAAACTATATTTACAGACATTACGAGAAGAGTATCGAAGAGATAAATTTAGATTTTTAAAACCTGTACTTCCAATTTTTTCAACATTCCACTCAATTTCACAGTCTTCAATATTTATTGAGTATCTTGTAAGTTTTCCGTCTTTTAAAACTTTTACTTTTCCCGTCATATCAATAGCATTTATAGCGCTTTGACTAAATTGCGATTGAGTATCATTTTGTACCCTGAATACTCCAAAAACAAACAGAAGAACTGCCAAGGTTAAAAGAATTGTTTTACTATTTTTCATAAATCACTTACCAGTTAAGAGGGTTCTAGATTGATGTTTAATATACAGAAAGAAATACCTACTGGATACCAATGAGCAATTGAATGCAATAATGAGGAATACATTCAATATTAATTCAACATAAGAAAGAAGGTTTATTGTGAAATTAATTCTAGCGACTTTAATGCTTACTATTTGTGCAGTTCATGCTTCACCAGCGCTCCAAATGGAAGTTGGCTACTGGAAGTCTGAAGTTGATATGAGCTCCAATACTATGATGCAAGAAGCCATGAAGAGTCTAGCAAAAATGCCAAAGTCTATCAGAGACAAAGTCATCCAGAAAATGGGTGGAAGTGGTAATATTAAAAAGTTCTATAACTGTGTAACGACTAAAGACCTCAAGGACGGTGCGAAAAAGCTTATGAATACAAATAAGAGTCCTGACTGTAAAATGGTAGTCACAGAAATAAATAGCAAAGGTTATGATGCTGAACATAGATGTAAAAATAATAAAATGAATTCAAAAACCGTATTTCGAATTATAAATGAAAAAAGTGCAAAGGCACATACGACCACGGCAATGTCTCCAGGTCCTATAAAAATCAAAATGTCTTGGGTTTCAAGTAATTGTCCAAAAACATAAAAAGATTTGTAAAGTTTGAGAATAAAAAATTGAGGTGGATGAGTAGAATTACATCCACCTTTAAACGTTACTCTATTTTAGAACAGGTTTAGTCAGATACAAAACACCATCAATTCCAGAGATTGCTACAGTACCTGATTTGAAATATGGAAATGTTGACCATACACCTTCAAAAACAGCACTATCTCTTTTTGGCATTGTATCTACAAAACCAACCTCAGTAAGTTTGCCAGAAGCGATATTACTAAGATCAAATATACGAAGACCGGCGTTATAGTTCGCCTGATAGACATAATTTCCTTTCACGTACATATTGTGATCGATCGCCTTTGTCTTGTGCTCATGGATAGCAAAGTTCTTTGGGTTAGAAAGATCAGTAAAGTCCCAAATAAAAGTTCTCGTATTAGTTCCAAGTTTTTTTTCATCTAACTCGTCACCAAGAAGAAAGTACTTATGATCTTCTGTAAGCCATCCCTGATGAGTATACTTAACACCATCATAGCTCGCCGCACTTATCTGATATGGCTTATTTTTATCGGTCACATTAACGATATTAACGGTATCTTCATTCGACGAAATACAGATTTCTTGTCCAGTAAAGTTTGTATCAGGTCCATTATAAATGACACATTGGACATCATGAGTATAAGCTTCGCCGTGTTTAGTTGGGATCTCATAAACTCCACGTCCAACACAGTTTACAAATTTAGGCTTTAGAGGATCAACCAAATCCATTATATGAAGGCCACCGTCACAAGTTTTCGCCCCTACTGCATATGCATATCCGGAATCAACATTAATAAAGATATTATGTGCACTTCCAAAATCTTTATTTCTTGCATCGGCCTTAACCTTTGCAACTTTTCCGCCCTTCATGCTTCTTAATCTATGCAGATCAAAAATTTGCAGGCCATGGCCCCATGCCTCACTCACAATATAAGCATAATGCTTGTAGATTTTAACATCTCTCCATGCAGAAGAGATTGTAGCAGTCTTTAAATCGGTCAGATGGATAGGGTTCTTAGGATCAGTCACATCAACAAAAGAAGTTTTAGAGTCGAGTCCCATTATGACATACTCTTTATTTGTTTCTGGGTCTGTCCATCCCCAGATATCATTTCCTTTCTTAGCAGAGACAGCACCTTGTTTAAGATCTAAAGCGCTTTCCAACTTGGCATTATCGGAAGTAGAAACATTAACATTCATCGTAGGACTAGCGAAGACGCTTGTGCATACAAAGCATAAAAGTAATAATTTAATATTCATAAAAAAACTCCATTTCTTCTTATTATCCTTAGATAACTGTTTGATTGTAAACACATGTAAGATCATTTAAGAAGTTAAATTGAAACAAAAATGCTAGGTTATTAGACATGATAAAAAATATAATTCTACTACTCATTCTAACGACTAATCTTTACGCGGGAACTTCTGATTTTCGGTCACATTTCTTTATTAATGGAAAGCCCGTGACGACTCATCATGTGATGGTTATGCCAGGTGCACCCATCCTGCTCGAGGTCTATTTCTCTAACCCAAGAACCGATGAAATTTATAAAGACTTTAAGCTCATGCACGGTAAATATATGCACATGGTCGTGGCCAAGGATGACCTCTCAGAATTCAAGCATGTTCACCCCTATTTTGACCCAACAACAGGGAGGTTCGCTTTAACTTTAAATCTTCCCTATCAAGACCCAGATAATCAAGATGTCCGCTCAGCCTTAAAAACACCTGGTATGTTTATGGTTATGACAGATGTTATCGTAAAAGGCGTAGGCATGAGAATGGATCATATTATGCTTCATGGACATGGAAACTATACTGCACAATCGTTACAAGCAGACCTTGATGATAATGGTGCTATAACTAAATTATTCAAAAGAGAAACTGAAGAAACAGTACCTACATACAAAACATTATTTTCGAAGAGTCAGTTAGCTGGCTGTTCAGGAAGTATCGTTTCATTCGAAATAGAAGTTTTTAAACATGATGGTAATGGTAATTATTTTGAGATGATGAATTTTCAGCCATGGCTTGATGAGGCAGCACACTCAGTGTGGCTGAGTGAGAACTATATGCGATCCATGGGAGCAAAAATGCCATTTGCCCATATGCATAGTCCTTTTATTCTTGAAGATGACGGAACAAGTAGTAGCCGGGTCTATGACCATATTTTGAGATTTAACTTTCATAACCAAGGCCAAATGAAGCCAGGTCTGCAAAAAATTTGGGTACAATTTAAAGACCAGGACAAGATAATGAAGCTACCGTTTATTTTTAATTATATCCCTCAAGAGATTTCTGGTTGCTAGGAATCATCAAGGTACATTCTTGAAGCGAAACCTCAACAAGCTCACACCCAATATTGAATGGTCAGGAGAATACAACTCCAAACTTAAGGGTGAGCAATATTATCAACGTGGTAAAGTAAAGATCTGCTTTATAAGTGATGAGATCGCCTATGCGGAAACAAGAGGAATGGATAGCTATACAACGACACTGGAGTGGACACTATCCCAGGTTGATGAGCTAGAACTTGTTACTTCTTGTTCATGTCCTTCTTATAAAAATCATCATGAGCCCTGTAAGCATACTTGGGCATTACTTAGAGATATCGAAGATCCTGGTAATACTCATAGTATTTTTATTAATACCATCAGAAATCACACCTTTGATGATGATATCTACTTAACGACACATTCAGACAGTGACAGCTTTGGCCACCTATCTCTAAGCAGCTATCAAAACAGATTAGCCTTAAACTTAACAAAAGAGTCTGACGTTGAGAGTGAAGAAGAACCCTGGAAAAAAGAACTAAACTCACTACAAAAATATATTGAAGATGCGAATGAAGAAGAGACGTATTACAAAGATAATCAAAAAACTTCTCACACAAAAATCTGGTATGAATTAGAACCTTATAGTGGAATTCAAATATACTCGAACTACAACTTTATGAACATAAGCTTCCACGAAACAACAATCCTCAAGGATGGTAAATTTGGAAAACTAAAGAAAAGAAGTTTTAATAATCACACAATAAATCAAGGCAAGTACCTAAAAGATGCAAAATACTTAAATCTACTTAAAGGTCACCTAGTATTTGACTATAGTAAATATGCCTCAGAGGCAGCAATCCCAAGCTCAATGGGCAAACTAGTATTGAAAGAATTAATAGAATCTAATCGCCTCTTTACTCACTCTGCAGATAACGAAACAGGAACCAACATTAATCCCTTATCAATGGGCGATACCATTTTCTCCTTTTCTGCAAATATTACTAAAGATGATAGAAATTGGGTCTTAGGTGGAATATTTGAGAGTCAGAACATTAGACTAGATTCACAAGACGTTATACTTTCAACGGATCTCTCCTACCTTGTTCATAATAATACTATCTTCCCAACAGATCTTGGAAAACTAAGAACCCACTGTGAATACCTCGTAGGACACGGGAATATAGTCATTCCCCTTGAAAAGAAAGAAGATCTCAAAAGGGTTATCAAGAACACAATTGGACTTGAGCAAACATTATTAGATCACGAATTTGGAATTGAGAAAAAAGAACTACGTGGCATCCCAAAGATTGAGATTGTTATTGATGACAGAAAAGAAGTTAAAATACTTGGGCAATTAAAATTCTTATATGATGCTGAACTTCACACCCCTTTTAGTAAAAAGGATATCTACAACGACTCTAGCGTAAATGATCTTTTTTACTTAAAAGATAAAGCGTTTGAAAAAACTATTATAAATTTCTTAGAAGATTCCCAGGAGATTTTTGCTATTGAGCATATTGATCACTTTACTTTTAATATTGATCTCGAAGGCTTGAATAACTTTGTAACAAATGCAAATCAAATGGGCGTAGAGATTCGAACTCAAGGTTACAAAATCAAACATCACCACAGTGCTCAAAATACAATCAAGAGTAAAAATGATTGGTTTGAGCTTGATGGAAAAATTCATTTTGACAAAGATCAAGGCATCTCAATTCCAGAAATTATTGCAAAGAAATCTATCGATAGTAATTTTATTCTTCTAGGTGACGGGACTATAGGTGTAAAGCCTACAAATTGGTTAAACAAAATGAATAAATTAGCAGAACTTGGAGTCAAAGAAGAAAATCGCTTTAAATTTAATCGTGCACAATCAATCATCCTGGACCTCCTACTTGAAGAGACTGAAGTCTCCAGAGATAATAAATTCAAGGAAACTGTAAACTCATTACGATCATTTAAAGGTGTAGAAAATGTCAAAGTATCAAAGCGCTTCAAAGGAGAGCTTAGACACTATCAAAACTCCGGCCTAGATTGGTTAAACTTTCTTTATCAATTCCAAATCGGTGGTTGTCTGGCGGATGATATGGGACTTGGTAAAACGATCCAAGTATTAGCACACCTGCAAAAGATCAAATATAATAAAGACAAATCAAGTAAAGGGCAACATCTCATTGTTGTTCCTAAATCTTTAGTTTATAACTGGCAAGCAGAAGCAAAAAAGTTCACGCCAGATCTAAAGGTTCTCATATATGAAGGGACAAAAAGAATAAAGCTTGTGGAAGATTTTGATAAATACGATCTCATCATTATGACTTATGCTGTAATGAGAAAAGATATTCAAACATTAAAAGATTATCACTTTTCCTACTCAGTACTAGATGAAGCTCAGTACATAAAAAACACCACAACTCTAGTCGCGAAAGCCGCCTACCTTATTAATTCAAAATACAAGTTAGCACTTACAGGGACACCAATAGAAAATCACATTGGTGAACTATTTTCTATTTTCAGATACCTAATTCCCTCAATACTTCCGAAAGGATATGCAAGAGGAAAAATTACCAGTAGCGAAAACTCTATGAATGTAATCCTACGAGGACTAATGCCATTTATTCTTAGGAGAACCAAGGCGGAAGTGCTAACCGATCTTCCCGAGAAAGTTGAATCCGTACTTTATTGTGAGTTCGAGAGCAAACAAGAGAAGATCTACAATGAAATGAAAAGCTACTATCAAAAAAATCTCACACAAAAAGTAAATGACGATAGTATCAAGAAATCAAAGATTCAGATCCTAGAGGCACTACTACGCATGAGACAAGTATCCTGCCACCCTGGACTCGTTAACAAGGAATACTTAGTACTAAGCTCCTCAAAAATAATCACCTTAATGGACAGTATTGAGCCTTTAATTGAAAGAGGTGAAAAGGTATTAATCTTCTCTCAATTTACAAGTTTTTTGAGTATTATAAGGGAAGAGCTGAAATCAAGATCTATTGGATATGCCTATCTTGACGGGAAAACTAGTAAGCGTGAAAAAGTTGTAAATAGCTTTAAAGAAGATTCTTCCAAAAGTGTTTTCCTAATATCTCTCAAGGCCGGTGGTGTCGGCCTAAATTTAACCGAGGCCAGCTATTGCTTCCTAGTTGACCCTTGGTGGAATCCTGCCGTTGAGTCTCAGGCGATAGATAGAATTCACAGAATTGGGCAGGAGAAAAAGGTGTTTGCCTACAGACTGATTACAAAAGGAAGTATTGAGGAGAAAATCCTAAAGTTACAGCAAAGTAAAAGAGCGGTATCAGATAAGATTCTGGCCACAGATGAGAGCTTATTAAAACAAATGAGTACTCAGGACTTGCAATTTTTATTTAGCTAAGAAGTCTTATAACCTCTTTACTTCTAGCTCTTTAACTAATCGATCAAATGTCTTTTTAGCATCAAATTTAATTTCTAAAGATTTTAATCCTTGCAGACTCTTAAGGTCTTTGATTGGGATAGAATAAAGATTTTTAGATGTAAGCGTAATATTAGCATTATTCACAATAATTTTGGGTGGTTCAATAGTTTCTAAGTTTCCTATATTAAACCAATACATAAAATTCGTTAAGTTATCGATTTCAAACATAAAGGTTTTAGTAACAGATGGCCTATCTTTATAATTATATTGAACATACATATCTAATTTCTTAGGAAAAAACATATAAAGGGGCTTATTGGATTTTGAAGAATCACTATTATACTTAATTCCTTCTTTCATCACGAGTATTTTTTTGTCGCTGAAAGACCAATTTGAAAAAACTGATCGATTCAAGGTATCACGTTTAGAACTGCTATAATCCATACCACAAATATAATGGCTACCAACGATACTTCCATAACTATACTCTGAAGGTAATTTAAAGAATTTTTCAATACTATTACAATGACCATCAAATCCATACGAAATACTATCGGTAGAGATATTAAAGAATGCGCGTAGATAAGTATTTCCATTATCATCAGTATAAACTTCTGGAGTTGTATCTAAAGAAAAACTTCCAAGAACCTTCAAAGCACTCAATATGATCTCAAGTTTTGGAAATCTCAATGTATATACTTTATCTGTTAACCGTTTGATTTCTAACTTCTTTGCCTTGGCCTTCATAGCTTGAAGATATATACTATCACCTACATCTGAATCATTAGATTTAGAATACTGTTGGTTTTTAGGTAATGAAGTGGTCATCCACTGACTAATATCTATATCAGCAATCGACTTGTAAGAGTGTTCGATTTTGATTTCACAAGAAACATTCTTTTGATCTATTGTTTGGACAGATTTTGGAGATAAAGAGCTTAGAAGAGAAATCCTTTGTTTCAAGTCATCACAACTAAGACGCTTAGCCTTTATAAGGCCATTTGTCTCAGATGTGTATTCATCTAATGTTTCTCGATAGGTGTTAACAATATCGTCTCGGTAAGGAAAAAGTTTTGCCGCTAAGCTGATAAAGTGCAATGACTTAACGGTATTGCCAATTTTTTTTTGTGCCTTAGCAAGATGAGCAAGATCCATTGCTGCCTCATAAGAAGTCATCTCATATTCAGTAGACCTTTTATCCTTGATATTCTTAAGCTTCAATACATTCTCAGGGATATCAACTTTACTCTCCCAGCTGGAAAGGTCAGAAGCAAGACAAGTAAAAGATAAAAGACAAAATATTATTGAGATTAAATAATTCACTAGTAACTCCTAAACGTATGTCTATTTTCGAGATCTTTTTTCAAACTAAATACTTTACCATCATTAAACTGAATCTCTGTATAGCCAGTATTACAAGTATTATTAGCTCCACATATAAATGTACCTCTTTCCTTACTTACGCCATAGCTTAGGAAAAGATCTTGTGGCATACCTCTCCAAACATGTCTTCTTGCTGCGAGGAACGGCAGGAGTCTTCCGCTCCTATAATCTTTGAGGGGGTCTGTCAGAAGCAGAAATACCGTCTTATTATCTGAAATAATAGAGACATTCACTTTGGTTATTTTCTTTTTAAATTTATTAAATAGTTCATTAGCTGACGAGCCTTTAATGCCTTCAAGTGAACATTTTTTATCTCCACAAATAAAATCCACTTTAAAATTCATTTGGAAAATACTTGAATATCCATTTTCCCCTACAACGCTAAAAGATTGTTCGACCTCTGGTCCAGTTTCCAAATAGGCCAATGTTGAACCGAAAGATTTATTGTCAGTGGCCGAATTAAAGACTTTAGTAATTCTCAGTTTTTCTCCATAGTAATAATTAGTATTACTAAAAGATGCGTAAAGAGTAGGCCATTTATTTTTATTACCAAATATTTTCTTTTTAATTTCTTTTAAAGCAAATTTATATCTAAGCTGCTTATAATTATCCGAAATTTTGTAGTCAACATCTTGATAAGTAGATGATGCACAACTAATAATAAAAAAATAAACAGATACTAAAAGTAATATTTTTTTCATTTAACCTCATAAATTTGTTTCTTATCTATATATAATAACAAAAATAGAGATTATTGAAATAGTGAATGTATTAACACATATTTCCGAGTAGTAAGGTGTACTATCTTGGCAAAACACCTTTTGCCATAAAATGATATTCGAAGCTCTTTTTAGTCACTGCAGCGATTTCTTCTTTGCTCGCGCCAGCATCTTCTAAATAATGCTTAGTATCTTTAATTGAGAGTTCCTTGCGTGAAATTTTTCCGTTTACCCAAACCTTCTTTCCTGCAAGAGAGAGTGGAACAAAAAATTTATAATCCTGAAACTTCACTCTAAATGATGATGATGCACTTTTAGTGCTCTTAAGTGTCATCCAGCAGCCTTTTGAGGCACATACCTTCTCAACTACCGCCTCCATAACAAGATCTTTCCCCTTAAAGCTTGGAAAGTCTTTAACTATTGTATCGTAGGAAACAGCGCTTTTTGCATTAATCTCTTCCCCATAAAAGGGTTTCTCGCTAACAGTATTCTTTGCCATAGTGTTAAAGGAAACTAGTGTAAGTAATATTGCAATGATAGTGTAATTCATATATTTAACTCCTCATTATTTTAAATTAACTTCATAAGTATAGACTGTCTACTTCCTTTCGACTTGAACCTTGCCCACATAGTTTGCACCAGCATATAAAGCAGAAATAGTAATAATAAATCGCCTTCCTTTAATCTTTGAAAAATCAACAGTGTAATTAGATTTACTAGTATTTGGCGCTAGCTTGTACGATTTCTTTTTTCTTGGATTGAGAGCTTCCATACTTTTAATTTTAACATCAGATGTTTTGATTGTAAGAAATGATTGATAACCATGAGTACTTAATTCTAAAACATAAATTGTTAATAAGTTATTCTTCAAAACAGCTTCATAGAAGACTTCTTTCTTGTTTGCTTTACCGTGATCATGTTTCGCAGAACCTGCATGTTGGTGTACGGCTTCCTTAACAACTCCGCCATGTGGCGCAGCAGGAATGGAACCAGGTATATGATGATCTCCATGACCAAAACTATTCATACTTGTAAGAATTAGTCCTAAAATTAAAATTTTCATAATGTATCCTTTTGTTTTTCAATTTGTTTAATATGATGAAGAGTGGCCTTTTTACCAAACTTATAGAAAACTGCAGGCGTAACCCACATATCTAATAATGTGGAACTAAAAAGTCCACCAACAATGACGACTGCCACGGGATAGAGGATTTCTTTACCAGGCTCACCGTGAGCTAATAATAAAGGAACCAATCCAAGTATAGCAGAGAGAGCTGTCATCAAGACAGGAACTAATCTTTCAAGTGTACCCCGCATAATCATCTCTTTAGAGAACTCTTCACCTTCATGAAGGATCAAATGTAGATAGTGAGAAATCATTAAAATACCATTTCTTGAAGCAATTCCACACAAGGCGACAAAAGCAACAATAGATGCAATTGAAATAGTATTATCTGTAATAAAGATGGCAAACACACTTCCAATAACCGCTAAGGGAATTCCCATCATAATCATCAAACTTAAGACTGTTGATTTAAAATGACTATAAAGGAGAAAGAAAACAGCAAGAAGTGAAAGAGTACCCAACAGAATCATAATACTCGACGCCTTTTGTTGACTTTCGAACTGTCCACCATAGGTAATATAATAACCCTCAGGAAACTTCACAGTCTTATTTATATTGCTTTTAATATCGGCAATAACTTTATCTAGTCCCCTATCTGAAACATTGGCCTGAACGACTATGCGCCTTTGCATATTCTCTCTATTTATCATGTTTGGTCCTGTAGCCTCGTAGACATCAGCAACCTTGGCCAGCGTAACCTTTTCACCACTTGGCATAACCTTTACAATAATATTTTGAATTCTTTCAATATTTGACCTAGATTTATCTGACAGACGAGCAAAAACATTTGTCACTTTTTGTCCTTCGATGACTTGAGCCAGGTTTTCACCTTGCAATGCAACCTCCATCTGATCAGCAAGCTTTCCAATATTGATATTATATTTTTCAGCGTCTTCACGAATAAAGTAAGTTTTAATCTGAGGTATCTCAACCTGCTTTTCTATTTGAGTATCAACGAGTCCATCAACAGTATTAATAGCACTGTATACAGAATTTGCTAAAATCTTAAGTTGATCCCTGTCAGGTCCAAAAATCTTAAGAGCAATTTCTGCGTTTACTCCAGAGAGCATATGATCAAGTCGATGTGAAATAGGTTGACCGAGATTTATATTTGCTCCAGGTAAAATAGCAAGTAACTTCGTTCTAATTTCCTGTAGAACGATATCTCTCTCTCTGCCCTTTCCAGGGTAAAAATCAACATCAAGCTCAGAGACATTTACACCTTCTGCATGTTCATCAAGTTCGGCCCTTCCAGTTCTTCGACTAACATGCTTTACCTCTTCAATAGCTTTAATTATATTCTCTGCTTTATGTCCTAACTCAGAAGAATATTCTAAAGATACTCCAGGGGGTAGAGTAATTGAGACCATCGCAGTTCCCTCATTAAATTTAGGCAAAAACTCTTTACTCATTCCAGGTACTAAAAGTAATGATCCAATAAGAAGAACCAAGGACGGAATGATTACAGTATTAGGCTTCTCAATAACCTTTTGTACGATTGTTTTATCTAGTTTTTTTATCCAATGAACAAATTTAGTATCATTCTCAGATTGAAGATTTTTTATTTTAGGGAGAAGAAAGGAGCATAGTACTGGTGTTAGAGTTAAGGAAACAAACATTGAAGCAAATAAAGAAACAATAAATGAGAGACCTAAAGGGGTAAAAAAGCGTCCTCCAAGTCCCCCCATATAAAACAATGGGATAAAAGTAAGAACGACAATCATTGTAGCAAAAACAATAGAGCTTCTAACTTCCTTACTGGCACTGTAAACAACTTTAAGTATAGCATCAGGTGATGCTTTATGGTTATTCTCTTTTAATCTTCGATATACATTTTCAACGTCAACAATGGCATCATCAACCAAGAGACCAATAGCAATGGCAAGACCTCCAAGGGTCATGGTGTTAATTTCCATTCCATAATATTTAAAAACAATTGCAGTGATAGCAAATGAAACCGGGATAGCGGTAAGTGTAATAAATGTTGTCCTAAAATTCATAAGAAATAAGAACAAGATAATCGTGACTAAGATCGCACCATCTCGAAGTGCTTCCTTAACATTATTAACTGCATTATCTATGAAGATAGATTGTTTAAATAAATCTTTATTAACTATGATACCTTCTGGTAGTGTTTTTTCAATATCAGATAAAGCGAGATCAATTTTTTTTGTAAGTTCAAGCGTAGATGTTCCAGGTTGCTTTTTTATACCGAGTATAACTCCATCCTTGCCATCAATACTTGCATCCCCTCGCATGACCTGCTTACCGACCTTGACCTCAGCAATATCGGAAACCTTAACCGCCTGTCCTTGAAAAACACCAACGATTGAGTTCTTAATATCATCTATGCTTTCAACTCTCCCAAGATGCCTTATTAGAAATTCTTGCTTATTGATATTCACAAAGCCACCAGTCGTATTCTCACTAATATGTTGTAAATTTTCTTGAACCTCTTCAATTGATAGGTTTTTTACACGAAGTTTTTCAGAGTCTAGCATGATATGAAATTGCTTTACACCTCCACCAATTGGAATAACTTGAGCTATGCCATTTATAGCTAGAAGCCTAGGCCTAATAGTCCAATCAGCTATAGTTCTTAGGTCTATTCCCTGTATTTCTTTATTGCTAGAACTTAGACCTATCAACTGGATTTCACCCATTATAGATGAAATAGGCCCCATGATAGGCTTTACACCTTTTGGAAGTTCCTCTTGCACTAAAGATAGTTTTTCTGAGACGAGTTGACGATTGCGATAGATGTCAGTCCCCCAGTCAAACTCCATCCAAACTATCGATAGACCAACACCAGAGCTAGATCGAATCCTTCTAACTCCTGGGGTTCCATTTACTGCAACTTCAATAGGAAAAGTCACCAATGTTTCAACCTCTTCAGGTGCAAGCCCGTGAGACTCAGTCATTATAGTTACTGTTGGACGGTTAAGATTTGGAAATACATCGATTGGTAGTGTTGAGGCGACAAAAGCACCATAAATGGTAAGGGCAATACTACCAATAACGATTAGCCCCCTATTTCGTAATGAAAATTTTATAATTGAATCTAACATATTATATCCTGTATATTCTTAGTTTAGTGATGAGATATCTTCTTTAGTAACAGATGAGTTCCAAGAACTGACTCTAAAGATAATTTCTCTTTTATAAAATCCATCTTAAGTCCATAAACCTGATCGCTAATACTAGTTAACTCATCTCCTGCACTTGATAAGGCACCTGAATCTTTTACGCCCTTTCTATACTCTTTAAGTGTTTTTGTATAAAGCTCCTTAGCTATTTTAAGGTTATCCTCTTCATACTTAATTCTTGATTCGATTGCCTTAAGTTTCTGAAATTGTGTCCGAAGCATAGAGCTATTATCAAGAAAAGTTTGTTTTAGAAGATATTCATCTTTTAATTTACCTAAGTTGGCCTTATCAAGAGCATACTTTGTTTTAAAGCCAGAGAAAATTTCCCAACGGGCCATAACTGCAATTGAAGTAGTGGTTTCATCTGAGTCGATACCTGTCTCTTGAGAATTAAGATTACCGTGTTCAGCAATAAGATCTATAGAAGGATACCAACCAGAGTTAGCTATCTTTGAGTCATATTCAGATTTCTCAAGATGAAGCTCAGATCTCTTGATCGATTCATTATTTTTATTAAAAATAACTAAAAGTTTTTCTAAAGATGTATCAATTTCAAAGTGTGGTAACTCTCCAGAAATAGAAGCCTGTTTATAACTCTCCAGACCAACAACCCTAAAGACATTCTCACGTGTTTCCTCTGATCTCAATTTGTAAAAATCACGTTTACTCTTGAGCTTTGATCTTCTAAGTTGAAATTCTAAAAGATCTGTTTTTGTCACAAGCCCAGAAGCTAATCGAATTTTAATTAGTTCAATATGCTTCTGATTTCTTATGATCGCCTGATTAATACTTTTAATCTTTTTAGTTAAGTATAGATAAGAGAAATAAAGGTGCTCTACTTGAAGATGAAGCCTAAACTCAGACTCCTTGAGGTCACTCTCAGCAAGTTTTCTTTCAACCTTAGTCATATCTAATTTATTTTGATCTCTAAAACCATTAAATAAATTATATTCTCCGTAAATTGATTTAAGGTTATCTGTTTCATCAAAATCGACAGCTGAACTGGTCGTTTTTTCAATACCTAATTTAAAACCTAATTTTGGATATAAGTCAGATGTAGTTTCAAGTTGCTCTTTATATGCCATTTCTGTATTTATTCTCGCGGCATTCAACATATAATTATTCTTAAAGGCCGTTTTTTGTAAATCCTCTAGACTGATACTTTTAGAAAATAGAGGGCCAGTTATTAAAGCTAAAGCTAATATTAAAAATTGGTGTTTCATAATCCGTCCACAAAAGGCATCTCTTTATAGATGCTATTAAATTTAAGTAATCTATTTAATATAGGGTTTATGAAATAGGAGGTCTAATAATTTTTGAGTGAAATTCCAGAACTGAAATCTGATTTATGCTTGGATAAGTTTTAAGGTTAAAGGAAATACTAGGCTCAAGTGAACTCGTAGGAGAAAGAATTAATGCATTATGATTATGACCAGCATGACAATTCGTATGACATCCATCACCACAATGATCGTCACAATCATCTGAGCTGTGACTCTCTCCTTCATTATGCTCTTCGTGAGCAGAGTGATCACTGGAGAGCTCTACATTATCTGCTAGATGCATCTGCAAGCTATTATCTATACTTAGGCCATTTGAGTCCAGGATTATAGAAAACATTATTGAAAGAATTAAAAAAGATTTCATCTTTTAAACAATATCAAATTAAAACTTTCTTATCAATTAAGTTTTGTTAGTTTCTTGTCAATTTTGAAGGTTACTAAGATTCTTTTATTTTTTTAATCGCATCATTAACTATTTGTGGGATCTCATCATGAAGATCGCCATCTCTAAAAGAAAGATCAGATTGATGACCGTTATCACGGATACCCTCAAAATAACTTTTTAATCGATGTACGGCCCCAAGCGACTTATGGGTAAAAAGAATAGTAAAAAGTATAGCAAGTAATGTGGACAAGATAGCAGCCACTATAATAGAGCTTATAATTAGCTCTCTTTGAAAGCCTACTGTCTCATAATAAAAGCTATTAACAGGTATACTAGCAGTCCTCGCCATTTCATCCATAACCCAAAAAGATTTAACCACATGGTAATAAATGATACCTAAAGCTGTCCAAAGAGCGAGAATATTAAAAGTTATTAACGAACCTTGAATTCTTGGACTAATAAGATAGTTTTTAATTTTTCTTTTGTGAGTATATTTTGTTTCATTATCTGAGATAGATTCCATGTGATTCCCCTTGACTCATATTATCAAAGAAAAGAATGGAAATTACAACTGTTTAGAGAATATCCAATTTCTTAATGAGATCATCACTTGTGAGCTTAGCAGCTCTCTGGTCAGTTTCCACCCATTGAGTTTCGGTTTCTAGTTTTTTAATTTTTTCTTCTAGTACTTTAATCTTATCAACTCTATTTGCATCGATATCTTTATTAATCGTAGCTAACTCCTTGTTATTTCTAGTAACTACCTTTTTATGGTTTTTTAAATGTTCAGTCAGAGTGTCTAAGCTTTTACTTAAACGATCTGAACTTGTTAATGAATCTACATATCTTGGCATAATACCTCTTCGGTACCTGAGCAAAAAGCTTTAGCTTTTATTTTTTCTGTAATGTAAATATTAGTCCAATCATAATAAGAACTCCACACATCAGCATGCGAACTGTGATGATTTCATCTAAAAAGAAGTACCCTATTAAGCCAGCGACAACTGGCTGTAAATAAATAAATATCGCAACATTACCTGATGGAGCTCTTTTAAGTGCCCAATTATTTAATAAATATGTGAGAAGTGTGGCGCCAATAATTGAGAATAATGCACATTGAATGAACAGTTCTGAGAATTCAAAACTACCCAATGAAGAAAATTTAGTAAAATTAAAGAGTGACATGACAAAGGATGAAATAAAAAACATCCATGTTGTTGACCACATATTATCATACTTCATAAAGAATTTTTTTCCAAAACTCAAATACATTGCAAAACATAGAGCAGCACAAAAAACTAATATATCCCCAATAAATGTACTATTTCCAAGACTAAGCTGATTGATATCTCTCATCAAGATAACCCCCATAAATGCGAGGATGATCCCAATAAATTTATTGTAAGTAAGGGACTCTTGTTTACGAAGTATGACAATAAGCAAAGTTAAAATGGGGATAAAAGTTATTATTATGGAGCTATTTATTGAGGATGTATATTGGAGTCCAACGAGAAATAACCCCTGCCCTAAGGCCATACTAAGAATAGAAAGAATAGAAACTTGACTGAGAAAAGACTTTGTAATGGGTGGATGTTTTCTTCTCATCACAAGTGTCATCGCAAGCATTCCGATCCCAGCAAAGAAAAATCTAAGATTTGACCACAAGACGGGGTCCATCTGCTGAACAATAACTTTACTAGCAGGAAAGTTCACTCCAAATAGAAGTTGTATAAATATGAGAACAAAAACAACTGTCCCTGTCTTATTTAACAAATGCAGTCCTTTGCAGTTTAATGACCTAGAATATTTATATACCATTCTGTTAAGGTCCCTGTATTACCTGACTTGCCATCGAAGGCTTTGAGTGTCCAGTTTCCTGCAGAGTTCTCACCATAGAAAGCATGAGTCGTTAAAACGACATTTAAATCTTCATCATCATCAAACAATAAACTATTATTAATATTTAAAATGACACTTCTGGTTCCGTCAGGTGAGATAAGTTCAAAGCCAACTTCTCCAGAAGCAGGGTGTTCTATTCTCACTTTAATCTGTACAGATTCAATTGTATGGTTTGCCGCAACTGTAAGCGTATCCGTCACACCTGCTCCGTTGAAATCAGGAATACTATTACCAGATACACTTCTATATGTTCCACTATTTAGATTTGGATTAAGCTCAATCAACGCTGGTAAGTTAGCACCATAGGCGACGGCAGCTGCAACTGCAGCATCAGCATCAACCATTCCAAAACCATAAAAGTTATTATACCAATAGTCTGCATCGTTTTTGACCCAACCTAATTCATAATCATGTCCTGCAAGATTTAATGAGCTACACCCAGACAAAACATTAGATGGGTGGTTCACACCAAAATAATTATTAGTATGTGTTGAGTTAACCCTTGTGGATGTTGAAGCTAATATATGTTTTACATCACGCATTTTAAGACTTGGGTTCGCTTCTAACATTAAAGCAATAACACCAGACACGTGTGGTGTAGCAGCACTTGTTGCGTTCATGGTAGACGTATAATGGCATTCTTGATTTAAGCTATGTCCATACTCAAACGAATTATAGATGGTAGATTGAGCCTTAGATTTTCCTTTTAAACACGTTGGAAGATCCGTTGATATAATTGCTGGCTGACTAATTCCGTACTCTCCGCCTGGAGCTGAAACCCATAGGTTTGATCCAGTATTAGAAAATGTTGATTTAACACCATCGGCATTGACCGACCCTACCACAATAATAAATGGTGATTCATTTTCATAAGGAAGGTTCGCATTATGAGGAGCACATAAACTACCTTGAGATAATAAATGCTCATTACCAGCGGCCTTAACGAAAACCTTACTCAAAGTTTGAGTTGAATACCTTAAATGAGCAATGTAAGTAGAGTCCGATAAAGTATCGTAATATAATGTATCTCCATAAGAGTAATTAAAAATATCAAAGTCACCACTCGCCTGATGAACTAAAACTGAAGATGATTGAGGGGAATCAAGAAATTGAAATCCAGCGAACTTTGCCTCCGGAGCAACTCCAGTAAGACCAATATTATTCCACCCTTTTGCAGCAATAATACCAGTAACGGCTGTTCCGTGAAAGCTTGTTGCTACTGGTGAGCCTAGATATGGTGAATTTAATGAGTAATCTCTATGCTCGCCACTTAGACTATTTTGAAAAAGATCGTCATGGTTAATTTCGACACCAGAGTCACTTACGGCAACTTTAATACCTGAGCCTTTAATACCGCGATTCCATGCTTCGAAAGCATTTATATCAACACCAACGACACCAGAGGAGTTAGCAAAAGACTTTTGTCCCGTATTATTAAGCGCCCACATTTGAGTTCTTAAAGGGTCCCCATTTACCGCTAAATCAAATTGCTTATTAATTATGGATCCATTGCCAGTATTAATAGCTCGAATAGTTATATCTTCAGTCAATCCACCTTCACTCGGATTACCTGTGAGCTCTCCGGTAGCAGCATTAACAAAAAGAAAACCTGGAGCATTTGCTAGAATAAATGTATATCCAGAAGAAACATTTTCAGTAAATAGCACCTTACCATCTGCTGATAAATCTAAACCTTGAAAACCGTAAATATCAGCATCATATTCAACAGGAGCATTTGGATAATATGGACTCTCATTAGAGTACTCACGTGTAACTTCTGGCGGCGTAGGCCCACAAGCAGTTAAAACAAAAATGGTCAACATAGATAATATTCGCAAAGTTCACTCCTACATAGTATTTTACGTCATATTCGGCCTAGAAATTGAGCTAATTCTGAAATTAATACTTTAGGGGTGCTTAATGCCCAAGCAATGACTAATATTTGAGGTAGATTAGTAAGGTAATGCACTGAAATGATGGCAGTTAGCGGTTTGTACGGACATACTCAAGAAGTTCAATTTCGACGAGTTCTACAAGCCCATTTACCTTCAGCTCTTCATAACTTGAAATGGTTTCCTGATAATCATCAAACTTGAAAAAAACTCGATCCAAATATTTATACTCATCAGTGATGACATAGGCCGCAGATATATTGATATTTACAAGTTCAGCATAATCGAAAAGTTTAACTTTAAGAACTCCTGTGAAAATAGCAAAAGATCCATTTTTTAAATTTTGAACAACTGGAGTTGATAAATTCGGAATACTATCTGACTTTACAATCACATAATTTAGCTTCCTTTCAACAATTTCATCAGTTCCGTTATAATCTTTTTCTCGAATGGCAAATAAATTTTCAACCAGGCTAAAATCATAATCACCATTATTGAAACTCTGTTCCGAATTTATAATTAATTCTGATACAAATTTTGGATTCTTTTGAATATTTCGCTCTTGTCTTTTAAGAAATGGTGACTGACCAACGAGCTTAGGTCGAACGATTTGCTTCTCTCTATTTGCAGGTTTTCTGGTCTTTTCTCCTTTGTTGCTAATAGTAACATCCTTACCTTCTTCTTCAACTTCAACATTCGGCCTGTACTTTGAGAATTCATTTTGCTCAGGCAATGACCAATAATAGATTAACAAACCGACGATGCTAATAGATAGTAGAGATAAAAGAGTTGGCTTAATCTTGTTTTTCACATCTACTTATTCGTCGCATTATGTAATTTAATTAAATCAGTAACTGCCAAGAGGCAAAAATAGTGAAATAGAGGGAATTTCACTTAGGCAAAATCGGAAATCAGTTTCTAAATCGTGTAATATTGTCTATAATTTCAGCATATTAAATATTAAATTCCAGACTTAAAAGGATTAGCTCTATGTCATTTTTTAAAGACTATGCAAAACATGTTGATGAAAGAAAAGCTGAGGGAATACCTCCTCTAGCACTTACCGCTGAGCAAGCGACACAAGTGGTTGCTCTTCTTAAAGATATACCTGCTGGAAAAGCTAATGAGCTCTTATTAATATTAAGCGACAGAATTAATCCTGGGGTCGATCCTGCAGCTCAAGTTAAAGCTAACTTTCTAATTGGTATCACAAAAGGAACCGATTCATGTGACGTGATATCAAAAGAGCACGCTATTACTCTACTAGGCTCTATGATTGGTGGTTTTAATCTTCAAGGCTTAGTAGATTTAGTTGATGAGGGTGATGCAACACTTGCTCCTCTAGCTGCTACCGAATTAAAAAACTTAGTCCTTTCAGTAAATATTTTTGATAATATTAAGGCCCTTTCTGATAAAGGAAATAAATTTGCAGCTGAGATTATTGAATCATGGTCTGAGGGAGAATGGTTTACCAATAAAGAACAAATTCCTGAGAGTATAAAATCCGTTATATATAAAGTTCCAGGTGAAACAAATACAGATGATTTCTCTCCTGCTCAACATGCATTCACAAGAGCAGATATTCCTCTTCATGCCAATATCATGGGTGGTGTTTTATTTCCAGAAGGACCGAAAGTTATTAGAGACTTAAAAGATAAATTTAAACTACCAATAACTTTTGTTGGAGACGTTGTTGGAACTGGATCTTCAAGAAAGTCTGCCTGTAACTCTCTTTTATGGCATATCGGTGAAGACATTCCTTTTGTTCCAAATAAAAGACGCGGTGGAGTTATCTTAGGTCAAACGATCGCCCCTATCTTTTTTAACACAGCAGAGGATTCAGGAGCACTGCCTATACAATGTGATGTTTCTAAGTTTGATACAGGAACTTTGATTGAGGTAAGACCTCTTGAAGGAAAAATCCTGGATGAAAATGGTTCTGTTTTAACGACTTACGATATTCAACCAGCAACGATTTTAGATGAATTTAGAGCTGGAGGGCGGGTTCCTTTAATCATTGGAAAAATGCTTACAGAAAGAGCAAGAACATTACTTGGAAAGTCTTCAATGGAAGAATTTGAAGTGTTTCTAAATGCTCATACAACTGAAGCACGGCCAAACCAAGGCTACACTCTAGCTCAAAAAATGGTTGGGCGTGCGTGTGGTATCAATGGAATTCTTCCGGGAACTTCTTGTGTACCTAAGATGACAACAGTTGGATCACAGGATACAACAGGGCCCATGACAAGAGACGAGATGACAGAATTAGCTTGTCTTAGATTTAACGCTGATTTTGTATTTCAATCTTTCTGTCATACAGCGGCCTATCCAAAACCAAGTGATATTATTACTCACGCAACCCTACCAGAGTATATTACTAAAAGAGGTGGTGTTTCACTCAGACCAGGAGATGGAGTTATTCATACATGGTTAAATAGAATGCTGATTCCAGATACAGTTGGAACAGGTGGTGACTCCCATACGCGTTTTCCAATGGGAATATCATTCCCAGCAGGTTCAGGTTTAGTTGCGTTTGCAGCTGCACTTGGAGTCATGCCATTAGATATGCCTGAATCAGTACTTGTTCGTTTTAAGGGTGAGCTTCAGCCAGGAGTAACTCTGAGAGACCTAGTCAATATGATTCCACTTAAGGCAATTGAAATGGGTCTTATGACAGTAGAGAAGAAGAACAAGAAAAATGTATTTGCAGGTAAGATCTTAGAGATGGAAGGACTGCCAAACCTAAAGCTTGAGCAAGCATTTGAGTTAACGGATGCAGCAGCTGAAAGAAGTGCCGCAGGTACTTGTATTGACCTTGGTCGTGAAACAATTGAAGAGTACTTAAATTCCAATATTAAACTTATGGAATCGATGATTGAAAATGGCTTCGAAGATAAAGTCACAATCCAAAGAAGAATAGATTCTATAAAAGATTGGCTTAAGAATGGTGAGCTTCTACGGGCGGACAAAAACGCTGAGTATGCTCAGATTATTGAGATCGATCTAAATGAAATGACAACTCCTATTGTTGCCTGCCCTAATGATCCAGATGATGTAAAACTTATTACTGATCCTACAGTTGTTAATGATAAAATTGATGAAGTCTTTATTGGTTCATGTATGACAAATATTGGTCACTTTAGAGCTGCCGCTGAAGTTCTTGAGGGTAAACCAAAGTCTGAAGCAAGACTTTGGATCTGTCCTCCATCAAAGATGGATATGGATCAGCTTATGAGAGAAGGTTATTACAAGAAGTTTGAGAAAGCTGGAGCAAGACTAGAAATGCCAGGTTGTTCACTTTGTATGGGTAACCAAGCAAGAGTTGAAGACGGCGCTACAGTGTTCTCTACCTCAACAAGAAACTTTAATAACAGAATGGGTAAAGATGCCAAAGTATATTTAGGATCAGCTGAACTAGCTGCTGTCTGTACAACTCTTGGAAGAATTCCAACTCACGAAGAGTATCTAGCAATGGTGAACCCAGCAATAGAAGGCCGAGAAGAAGAGATTTATAAATATCTCAACTTTCACCAGATGGACGGCTTTTCAATTGATGCTTAATTTTGAAGCGACGATATAGGCTTTTCATAAGTGATAAAGAAACAGTCGTTCTCAGTATAAATTCAAATACATTGCCTTAGCAGAAAAACCGCTCTCCGAAATTCTGGAGAGCGGTTTTTATTTTTTTATAGGTTTTACTTTGCTCTTTCTATTAATACATTAAGTATATTAGACTGAGGTTGCGGCTTATTGATCTCCTTCTCACAAGATACAGCTCTTAGCTTACCTGTAGTCTGATCAACCATATTACACTTCTGTCCAGCATTGTATGAATACTTTTGGTATACCATTAAAGAGTGTGCTCCCTTAGCATTTGCAGCATAAGATGCAGGTGGAGCCGTTGTTTTGTCCTTCCACTCTTCAAGTCCAGTGTTATCGTCAAATAAACCAGTTTCTTTCCAATTCTTCGTTACGGCCCAAAAGAAGTCTGGTTGGTTATGATTACGCTTTTCTTTCTTACGAATCTTACTACCAGGTCTTTTAACTCTTTTAGGTTTACCAATTTTAACTGCACGCCATTGACCACCGACAACATCATAGTTCTCATCCAGTTCAAGGTCATACATCATTGTTTTATCAACATCTTTATCATCTTTCTCAGATGTTTCATCTTCTCTTGAAGGAGTTAAGTAGTTCAGATAAATCATAGTTGTCTCTACACCTACAATATATTTCGCGTGCGGATGCCTCATTCTTTTAAATTGATCATTTCCATCAATCTCAACGATCTTGCTGTCAACACTACCTTCTGTTTCTCCTGTATTAGGATTGAAATACTTCATTTCATAACTAGACATTGGGTGATTATCTACAGCTGGTCCAACTTTTCTCTCAACGATAAAGCTTCGACCTTGTTTACCAATAAGATTAACAATACCTAAGTGCCATTTAGCTGGATGAACTCCAGAGCATCTAGCATCTCTTTTACCTGTTACAAAGTTTAGACCGTTGAATGGATCATCTTCACTATCGTATAATCTTCCCCATTCATCTTCTTTGGCATCAGTATTACATCTTTTACCAGCAGATACTGTTCCACCTCTTTGGTAGTTTCCTTGCTCATCTGTTTCAAGGTTGTTTTGGATGAAAGAGTTAACCCAATACAAAGAAGTTAAACCTCTAATATCTGATGGGTAGAATTTTAAGTTTTTACCGTTTGGAAGTTTAAAGCTAATAGATTTTGTTGGTCTTGGAACTATACCTGCAGCTGTTGACCAGCCATTACAAATACCTTCCCATCCGGCCATAAATGAACTTTGCTTTGCAAGAACATAATTACCTTCTTGCTCCTGTGCCATCTCAACCGCTTCTGGAAATGCGTCTGCTACATTTTCATACTTACCCATTTTAACAAGCATTAAAGCGTTTTCAACAGATAAGCTTCCTTGTAGTTCATAATCTTTTGCAAAGGCCTCATCAGCATTATTATACCATCCCCAACTAATATATTTATTGGCCAGTTCAAGCGCATTCTCATCTACCAAGCGAAGATCAGTAATAAAGGCATTCATTTTCTTTGACCCCCAATCATTCATATAATCTGCAACTCTTCTAGTTAAATCAAAAGTTTTATCACCAAGTAATACATCGTATTTCTCTGTTGGAGATAATCTAGAAAGCTCTTTCTCTGTTAAATTATATATATCTTTGTGAACAGTACTTCTTCTTTTCTTTAAATTTTTATAATTCGTTTTCCAAGCAATCCATCCGGCATCTAAAAAGTACCCAACAGAGTTGTTAGTATAGGGATCAGCAACAGTCCCCTTAGACAGTGGCCAATATGAAGCAGACCAAGGCTTAACTTTTGTAGCTGCCTTAGATAACTCTTCATTAACAATTTCATTAAAGTTTTTAACAAAGTTCTTATCTTCAGTTACTGTTGCAACATCTGAATAGATCTCATCTACACTTTGAGGGACAAAAGGATAAACATCAGGGTACTCACTAAAGTCTTTTGCCGCCATCACTGACTGAAAAGATAAAGTCATTCCCAAGATAATTAATAAGTTCTTTTTAGTATTCTTCACAACAAACTCCTCTGAAGTTCAATATTAAATAATCTTGCATATAATGCATAGCATTAAGATGGAATTCATTCGAGGAATACAAGCTAGATATGTAAAAAGTATAGAGATATTATGTATTAATGAGAGCTTAGAGGCTTAAGTTTACCGTGAAGACCGAATTTTGGAATTAAGGTAATGTCCGATTGATGATCTAATTTTTGATCCGGGTTGAGTATGAAAGTGTGTTTTCTATATAATGAAGTTAAGACGATTTTGCCAAACATTAAGGCAATACTCTCGCCGACACAAACTCGAGGCCCCAAGCTAAAAGGAAAGAAGGCAGTAAAATCATCTTGTGTTTTATCCGGATTCAAAAATCTTTCTGGTTTAAACTCCATAGGAGATGTCCAATACTTAGGATCAATATGCATAGAAAACTGCGAGACATATACAATTGAACCAGCTTTAACATCAACACCTTCGATCGTATCGTCGGACACAACTTGTCTGCCTAGTCCTGCAACGATAGGGTATATCCTCATAGACTCCTGCATAATAGCATTTGTGAAGTGAAGTTTATCCAAATGATCTAATCCTAAAGGCTCATCTCCGAGAACTGATTCAATTTCAGATTGTAACTTCAAAACAATATCTGGATTCTGGGCCAACAAAGAGATGGTCCATGTAAGCATATTGGCCGTAGTCTCTGAGCCTGCAGCAAGAAAGGTAATCACCTGATGCTGTAACTCTTTTTGAGAAACTTCTTTTGAATTTAATAGTAGAAGAGTTAAGGCATCATTACTAGTATGTCCGTTAGCTATCTGCACACGTCTTTTTTCAATAATCAAATCAGCTACTAAGGTGAGGCGCCTCTCAATATCTTTCATTTTCAAATTCGAAGGAAGTGGAAACCACCTTGGGGTTCGAAACGGTCTTCGCAAGAGCTGAGCTGAGAGTTTTGAATAAATAGGAACACAAAACTGAAGCTCATTTGCCTGGGAGGAATCCACATCCTCCCCTAAAAAAGTTTTCGTACTAATACTTAGAATCAGTTGATTCATTTCAAAATGAAAATCGAGTTCTTTATCTTCAAAAGATTGGATACTCTTTTGAGTAAAGTCAGTAATCCAAGGGAGAAGTGTCGAAAATGTTTTATAATGAAATGACTTAGATACGTTTCTACGCTGAGCTGCCCATCTTTTTCCCTCAGTAAGAAGAATTCCCTCGCCCATGATAGGACCTAAAGCACTTCTTAAAAAATCTTTTGAAAAATTTTTAACATTTTTTTTAAGAATATATTCGACCGCTTTTGGTGTGGTAAAGTAATACCATTGTTTACCCATTAGCTTGAACTTTATAACTGGGGAATGCTTATGCCCTAAATGTCTCAGGGTTCCCTGAAAATCACTTTTGATTGACTTTAGAAATTTTAAATATGAAAGACCTTTAATCTCCAATGAATCTCCAGCTAATACTATTAACGAGGCCATTTGGTCCCATACTATTAAAGTATTTACGTTTTGCCGAGTAAGTTTTGCCAGCTTTTAAGGTAGGCCAAGTTAGGAGTAATTCTTTTTTTGAGACCTTTCCACTCTTTAGATAAGAAAGGCATACAGTCTCTGCCGTAACTTGTGAAAGATGACCTGTTGATGAAATATATTTTACATCACTAATTGATACTGAGTCAGTATTCAGCTTATCAACTTTAAACTTATAGAGACATTCATCAAAATAAGAGGCATGCCCTAAATCAATAATTGCGAGAAAAAATATAAGGCCTAAACGCATTAGAAAAGTTCCATGATCGCTTTTTCATCAAGACCGGCCTTAGCGTACAAATGATCAGCTAAATATGCTGATTGACCAAATACACCTTTCACACCGAGAGAGGTAACTGTGAACTCATCTCCGTTCATCTTAAGAGCATGAACAAGTTGCGAGCCTAGACCACAAATCAGTTGATGATCTTCAACTGTTACTAGTTTTCCACCATTATCTTTAAGAGCTTTTGCGATTAGATTGATATCTGGGTTATTTACATTAGAGCAGTTTATGACTGTAATATTCTTTCCATTTGCGGCCAATTGATCTGCTGCATTTAGTGCCTTAAATAAAGTAGGACCTGCAGATACGACGAGCCCATCTGTTCCAGATCTTAATACTTGTGCTTTACCAAGTTCATACTTTAAACCGGAGACTATTTCTTTAGGGTAATTTTCACGTCCAACAAAGAAAATATGTGAGTCTGCAGTCTTTCCCGCTTCACGTTCATTAGCAATTTTCTTGATCGCTTGATACATAAGAGCTTCAGATTCAGCAGAGTTTGAAACCACATGAACCTTTACATGTGGAATTGCACTTACAGCAGCAAGGTATGTTAATGACTGATGACTAGCACCGTCTGCTGCATCTTGAAAACCTGTATGAGAAAAAACAGCAATCATTGGGCTATTTGATAGTGAGCTCATAATAAGTGGCAGATTACCTTTCGTTACTCCAAAGGCTGCAAATGTATCGACAATTGGAATAAACCCAGCTCGACTCATTCCTGCTGCATGACTGACCATGTTTGATTCAGCAATCCCAACATCAATGCTTGCTTCAGGAAAGGCTTTTTGAAAAGCATTCATCCCAGTTGAGCCTGAAAGATCACAAGAAACAGAAAAAACAGGAAGACCCTCTTCTCTGGCCTTCACTGCACCTCGAGCGAGACCGGCTTGTGCTTTTTCTGCAGGAATATTTGTACCAGCGGCTGATGCTGGCTTATTAGTTAAATCTGCTGCCCATGCCTTTAATTCGGCCGGGACTTCACCACTTAGTATTTCTGAAATAAATCCGTGAATGTCTTCTGAGTAAGCTTTCACAGGAAAACCGTGACCTCCACTTGCTGCATCCTCAGTTGTCTTAACACCAAACCCCTTAATGGTCTTAAGCCACAAGAATACAGGCTTGCCAGACCTTGCTTTACTAAGCGCTGATTCAACCCCAGAGTAACAGGCTTGAAGATCATTACCATTTTCAACATATTCTACATCCCAACCAAGACTCTCCATAGAGTTAAAAGTAGAATTCATCTCAAATGAATCAGCATCGATTCTACCAGAGAGCTTTGTATTATTATCAGATATTATAAGTACGAATGGATTAATTTTTCCTTTCTTAGCAAGACCAGGAATCGCAGCGAATGACTCCTTCGCCTCTCCCTCCATACTTGCTCCATCACTCATGGCTACAATTGTAACTCTATCGTTACCAAGCAGCTTATCAGCATGAGCAAGCCCTTGTGCCTGCGGAAGTGATGAACTAAGAGGTCCATTACTCAAAAGGACACCTTCGGGATATAAATGAGACTCTCCATGCCCCGTAAGCTTTGATTCAATTGATCTGAACCCTTTAAGAGTACTAAAGTCGAGATCACCAAAACCTAGATTTGCTCTTAGAGCATAAATTCCATTTTCAGCGTGCCCTATATCATTTACGAAATTATATTTATCAAACCAATTTTTGTGTTCGAACATTTTTGCATGAACGGCACTCATACACTCAGCAATTGCTGCGGGGCCGCCCCAATGACTTGCCGCACCACCATTTACCGCCGATAAATCCATTAACGCAACCAATGCTCTTGTTATGGCAGGGTCACCACAGCTAATATCCTTTCCATCACTCCCTTTAACAGTCTTTACATACAATGGTGAAGCTGTAGGAGCTGAATGAAGTAAGTTCTTTAAATTTAATGATTTAGCTGGCATAAGAAGTCCCTTTTCTGTGATCTATAATCAATCAATTAGAGTGTGAAATCCATAAAATTAAACAATATGAGAGTAGAGTTAGCAAGATATAACTGGATCTATTTATTTATAAGTTATGACTTGCATTATTGGCTTCTTAATTGTATTTTATCGCTCTGAATTTATTAATAAATTAAAAGACAAATAAAAAAGGATATAAGTAATGGCACGTACATGTGATTTGACTGGAAAAAGAAGACAAGTTGGAAACCTAGTTTCTCATTCAAACGTTAAAACTAAAACCACAAAACAAGTTAACCTACAAACTAAAAGAGTATATGATCCAGAAACTGGAAAGACTATCAAACTAAGACTATCAGTTAAAGCTATTAGAACTCTTGATAAAATAGGATCACTTTCTAAATTTTTAAGAAAGTATGGACCTTCAGCTTAATTAAAATTTAAATTAATAAGATATGTACAAGCCTCTATTTTACATAGAGGCTTTTTTTTTGCACCATAATTTCAGACATAAACCTTAATGTAGTATATATGAAATACATCTTAATTCTCGCACCCCTAACATTATCCCTAACAATATTTGCAAATGATAAGAAACAAATCATTCAAAGTGCACTAGCTAAACTCAAGGCCAGTGGTATTGAGCAATCCGCAGTTAATAAAGGAGTGATGTCACCATCAGTTACCATCAACGGAAAAAAGCTATCTGATCTCTATAAAGAGAAACCTGTCATCTTGAAGTTTTACAGAGGGAGCTGGTGTCCTTACTGCCAAAAGGAATTAGTCGCCTATAATAAATTTGCTAAAGAAATTGCAGCTAAAGGGTATCACTTAATATTTCTAACTCCTGACACAAAAAAAGAGATCAAGAAATTTGTTATGAAGAATGATATTGAATTTGAAATCTACCAAGATGTAAATAATACAATAGCAAAGAAATTTGGACTAGCTTTCAAACTAGAAGCAGATCTACTTAAGGTGTATAAAGAATTCGGCATAGACCTAGAGAAGGCTCAAGATAATAAGCTAAACGAATTACCACTTCCAGGTACATACATTATTCAAAAAGATGGAAAGATTAACTTTGCCTATATTGATGCTGATTATAAGAAACGAATTTATCCTAAAGAGCTTTTAAAAGAACTTTAATTTTTTAAAGATTCATTTATTCTTTTACCACTCGCGTAGATTGAATACATAGCTTCATCTATTGATGGAAAGCCTAAAATAGGAAGATAGGCCATATTCTCTAATTCACTTACTTCAAGTGGGTAGACAATAACGACATAAAAGAAAGATGTCTCTCCGACCATGAAGGACTTGATGAAGGTGTGAAGTTCATCACCTTCTTCGTCATCTTTGGCATAAATTTCATCAGGCCCCTCTAGAGTCAATTCCAAATATTTATCATACTTTGTGTAGTCCTCAATATTTATATCATGCTCCGAACTATTTAACATAAGCTCAGATAAAATATGTGATTTCTTCCTCTCCATCGTCTCAATGACTTCGGGGGGAATCTGATAGTTTTGAAAATCAGTCTTGTCCTCTTGTTCCATCATTGAGGCATCAAACTTTGCATCTCTTCTATAAAAATCTAAGACTTCATTATATTTTGTAGCTGTTCGGTAATAAACAAAAGAAGGGCCACCATCCACATAGGAACAAATTAATATGAAATGAATATCATCTTCTTCAGTTTTAGTTGAAATAATATGGGTATAAAAAGTCTGTCCGATATCATCAGTAGTTACCCAGACCTCATGAGGATTTGATAATGCCAATTGAAGATAATGATCATTACCAGTAATTTCAATATAGTTTTCTTCTGATATTAAATTAAGAGAATTTCTTAAATTGAGCTCTTCCTTTTCAAGACTAAGCATATAAGGCCTATAAAAATCCATTATACATTTCTCCGAGCAAAAGCCTCGGTCTGAATTCTCTTCGGTGTAGTGAATTTCTTCGACATCTTCTATTTGGTTTCTACAACACTCACAAAAGAAGAGTTTATTAATCATGTACTATCTCCCTGTCTATTAAAGTATAGCACTAAATAAATTCAGAAAGGAAAATATCTCCGTCTTAAATTCGTTCAAGCAAAAAGGTACAATATAACTAACAACCTTGAATGTGAGTGTAATGAGGAATTAATATGCAAGAAATACAAACAGGCCCAAAGCAAGATTACAAAAACTATCTAAAGCTAGCAGAAACAGGACACTTTCCTCTTTTTTTTCAAGACTGGTTAAGTGAATCATTTAATCAACCCCACAATCTCGCATTTAGAAAAGCAAATACTAATGTAAAACATGTGTTCAATCAGCTAGCAAGGCACAAAACACTTGAGAAAAAGAAGACTGCTCTGATTGGAATGGACAGGCTATCGCGAGAAGAATTTATACGTTCATTCTTCAAAGTTGTTGAGTATCAGATGATGAAGGATATTAAAAGTTTACAATAATATGAAAAAGATAACTCTTCTCCTATTTCTTATTTCCTTTTCGGCCCAGGCTGAATATAGAGTGTATCAATATGTTGTTAAGAACTTAGTTAAAACTGCAAATGATCAAGCGCCATCACATATACAAATATCATCGTTAGACCCTCAAGCATTTATGGCCTATAATGGAGGTAGCAGACTTGTTGCCTTAGACCTGCTTAGAACATGGGTTTGCCCAGGGCATACGGGTAATAAACAAGCTTACTGTCCATCACCTTACGCTAAGCTAACGAAAGAGATGCTACCATGAGTGTATCAAATGAAATGAGCAAGACACGTATAATATCCAATAATCGTAAAGAGATAAAAAATCTTCGTGAAGAGCAACAGAATCACCTTGATAAAATGGAAAATCAGCATGACAAGTTCAAATCTCAAGTAAGGCTTAATAATGCTCAAGAATTAAGTTCAATTAGAAACGAACACGACAGAAGACTTGCGGATAAGATGCATAGTAATGAGAAAACTTTTGAAAAGCTTCAAGGCTCACTAGACCAAGTAAAGCAATTAACAGAAGCCGAAAAAGAGCAATTAACCATAGAGCTACAAAATAAGAAAGAATTTGATAAATCAAATTTTGAAATGCAAATGAAGGATAGAAAGTTACAGCAATCTCTTTCTATGACTGACATGGACCATGAAGCAAAGGTAGAGTTTGATCGCTTAAATACTGAGATTGAGGCAAAGAGAACAGAGCTAAATCAAATAAAAACATATGAGCTCGCAAGAATTAAGCAAGAAGGTTTACACCAGAAAGAAATGGATAAAAATACATATGTAAAAGAGAGATCTCTCACCAAGGATAAATTCTATAACGCTCTGGAGAACTTAAAAAGTCATCAACGAAACCAAATTGTAACAAAAGAGAGACAACATAAAAATACGCTTGATATTAGAGACAAGCAGTACTTAAGTGAATCTGAAAGTTTAAAAGAAGATTATATAAAGAAACAGAAAGATATAAATGACAAATTTCAAAATAAGTATGCCACAACTTTTGAGCAGAACAACAAACTCATGGGAAGACTTCTTGGAAAGAAAGAAAAATTAATTGACCAAGTAAAAGGGATGATCACAACAGAAGCAAAAAAAGAATTGGCAAAGAAAGACGATAGCTTCTACCAAATGACAGACCTAAAGCCTGTAGTAACAGAATCCCCTGAAAGAGATGCTTATATTTTAAAGGTTGAAGTTCCGGAACATGAAGTTAAACAAGTAAAATTGACAGCTTTTGACCGAGAAATTAGACTCTCTCTAGATAGAAATTTTGACCATAAACGAGTAGATGATGATGGTTCAAAGGACACGCTTAAAAGAACTGAATCCTATATGACGAAGCTAGGTGTAGATGACATTGTAAACTCTAAAAAGATCACCAAGTCATATGCTGACGGGCAGCTACAATTTAAGATTGAGAAAGCCTAAAATTTAATATCAAATGAATCGTAAGTATATTCGGAAATTTCTTGAATAATCTCTTCAATCTCTCGAACCATACTCCTAGCACTGCCAGTAGATGCAAACCTTCTTACATCCTTGAGCGCCTCAATATCTCCCTGAGCAAGTATCTCGACAGCACCATTCGGTTTATTGAAGACATATCCACGCACAAGAGTTTGGTTCTCCTCGATTTGCTCAATAATACTGTATCGATATCCAACACCTTGAACACTACCATGAATAATTAAAGTCATTTCAAGCATTATATTCTCTTATTTTATTTGCTTTGAGTCTAATATTGGATAAAATCTTAACATGAACAGGCCCTATTTGGTAAATTTTTCTTCCATCATAAACGATAGACAACTAAACATCAGAATCTCCCTGACGAAGTCCGTCACACAACAATACGGTAAGGCCAACCCATCTGAAAAACCAATTGATAGTATTTCTCTTTTCAGTAAAGAAATATTTAGAGTTCGTATCATTGGATTGAACTCAAATAATGTGCAGATATTATCCCGTGAGTATGACTCAGACAATTACGGAAATTTCCAATTGAAACTATCTGCATTCGTTGGAGATCAAAGAATAGAGAGACTCAGTATATTTGAGACACTAACGATCCCAGGGGTAGAGTTCCATCTGGGTGGTTTTCTTCCATTAGTGATAAAGATGCCTAAAAAGATTTTAATCACAGATTTTGATAAGACACTTGTAGATACTAAGTATCATACACCAAGAGAGATGTATCATTCCCTAAATAGGCCTCTAAACTTCTTTCCAACTGTTGAGTCAAGCGTTGATAAAATTAAGGATTATATAGCTAAGGACTTTCAACCATTTGTACTCTCAGCTTCTCCTCACTTTTATGAAAATGCCATCAGAGACTGGCTTTATCAACATGAGATTTTTGCAAGTAATATATTCCTTAAAGACTATAGAGATTTCATCTCAATTTTTGAGGGACGTCTCAGCACTAAAGACTTAAAGATACATGGCTTCTATAAGTTAAATAAACTGATTGATATTTTATTAATGACTGGAATTCCTGATGAGTTAGTTTTATTCGGAGATGGTTTTGAATCGGATCCCTTTATTTATTTAACTCTACAAGAACTACTAGATAAAAAGACTGATCCTTGGAAGCTTTGGAAATCTCTTAAAAACCATAGTTTTTTCAATTTAACCAATAAACAAGACTCTATATTTATCACAAAATTTTATCAATTAAATGAAATGGCAAAGAATAAAGATACCATGTATTTGAAAATCTTTATTAGGGCCGTAGAAGATAATCTAACTGAGCTTCAAGAGTATAAGTTTGATAAAAAGACTCTGTCCGACTACAATGCTTCGGTCAACTACTATTTAGGCTAACCCAATAACATTTGTGGTGCAAACAATAGAACATAGCCAACACTCATATATAGACCATACTTGTGTACCTTATGCCCTCTTTGACCCATAGACTTACTAATTGGTAACTGGGCCAAATTAAACTTTATTACTTCCAAGTAAATACGAAAAACTGCTAAACATAAGCAAAGTAAAATAAACCCTTCTTCATTTAAAAATGATTGTTTCATATACTCTCCTCACCTATAATAGATTTATATTATGGATAATCACCTTAACCACATTCACTTATTCGGAAATCCTAGTGAAAACTTTTATGTTTTAGGTAAGAGGGACAAAACTTCCTTCCAAGAGGTTTACCATCAAATTTCAATGCTTTGTGCTCGTAATAATTATTTAGCAAAAATTATTAAAACATCCACCGAGCTTAGTAGAAGATATAAGAATCAAAATCATAGCTCAAACTATATTGATGAACTCTCTTCATATGCTGAGGGCCTTGAAAAGCCTTTGGATGATGTTCTTTTTGCGATGCTACTGCCAGAAGTTGTAGCATCATTTAACAAGTGGACCCCCAACCTTCTTAGTATCATCCCAGGATGCTCTTCACTATTTCAGAAAGACTCGCAGACCGGAGGTGTGATTCATACCAGGATTTTAGACTACGCTCTCAGTGGGCCTTTTGAAAAATATGAGCGAAGCGTACTTTATGATTTTAAAGATAAGTATAAAGTCTTCTCACTTTCTACTAGTGGACTCGCACTTCCAGCAATATCTGGCATGAATGAAAAAGGCTTAACCGTCGCGATTCACTACAAACATGGATCGACTTTTGATCTTGATGGACAATCTATTTTCTCTCTAGCATCCAATGTTCTATTTTATTGTGCCGATATCAGAGAAGCAATTAAATATCTTAAAAATCAGCAAAGTATCAGCTATTGGGGCCTATACTTAAGTGATGCCTCAGGTAATGTAGCGAGTGTCGACATTAGCGGGAATGAATTCTACCAACAGAAGTTTGATATCAATGATCATGATTATTTATACTTTAATAATAGACCTATTATTAAAAAGAATGAACATACTGATATTCAACCTTATGGGAATATGGATCAATGCCATATGAGAAGTGAGATTATAAGAATAAAACTTCAAGGTCAAAAAACCACAACAACTCTAGACTCATTAAAAAATTTATCAGGAGACTTTAAATACAAAAGTAAAACGGCAAAAGACTGGAAACTTGCTCCCACAACTCCAAGTAGTATACAGGCATTTAGTTTTAACTATAAGGCGGATGAGATTATTGCTCTTCAAGGCGATGCTCCAAAATTCTTTAATAATGAATATCTAACATATACTTCTATTTTTTCAGAAACGACTCTTTCAAAGAAGAAATCTAAAGCAAAGCAGAATAACTATATCAAGGGTTATAAATCTTTGGCCAAGACACAATCAGCTATTGACCTTGGGGACATAAGCCTTGCCTACCATGAAATCCAGATGGCGATAGAGTACTTCAAAGGCTATCCTGAATACTATATTTCGAAATTTTTCTTTTCCGTTTTAAAGTATATCTATGAATCAGATAAAAGAGATATGACTTACCTTTTTCATGAGTTCGAAAGTTATAACGGCAAGCTACCAGCATACTTACAAGACCAGAACTTTTTATTTATACTTAGATCTCAAATTATAATCGGACATAAAGTAAAGTCTGATATCGAAAAAATGAATAATCTAAAATTAAAACAGCTCTATGCTCATGAGTTAAAATTAAATGGACTTGGCATAAAAGGATTAAAGAATTTTATTTTTCCAAGAATTGAAATACTAGATATTATCTACTCCTACTAAAAAAGATAAGAAAAAGAAATCCCAGCTTTAATCCCTGCCATCTGAACACTCTCCTCGACACTTGCAATATCATTCTCAGGTAATTCAAAACCAGTTAGGTAAATATACTGATACGCTCCATCAAGATGTAAAGACCATTTATCGCCTAAGCTAAAACGCATATCAGCACCAACCTGAGCACCTCCGCCGTAGCCAGAAATTGTAAATAAAGTCCTCGCCTCATATTCGAAATAAGGAACAAAGATTCCGCCAATAACTAAACTTAGATCAAAAAAATCTGTCTGAATAAAACTTTTCATATAGTCGATTGAAATATCTGCATAAGTATAAACAACATCCACATCTCTAATCGCCTTAGAAGCAGTATAAAAATTAACAGAGGTTCGATACTCTTTAGGATCTTTTAAATTCCGGTAGTAACCTCTTAGACCTCCACCGATAAAAAGGGCATTATTATCTTCAGTATCTTCCGCATTAGTGTCTACAAAATTTGATGAATGAGATGCACCCATAAAAGCGATTCGAGCAATGGAGTCGATTGCCGTCTCCTTCATCTTCATTCTTTCAGTAACACTCTGAAGTGCATTTAACTTATTATTTGACTCGATATCTTCAACTTTGACGTAAGCTACTTTCCCTTTCACAACTACTGGAAGCAGTCTCCCCTTATTTCGACGTACTTCACCGACACGAATTTTTGTCCCCTTGAAAATAAAACCAATTTCAGAACTCATTTGTAAGTCAGAGTAAATGACGGCCTTCTTTGAGACAATAGTCGCCCACCTGGCCGAGAAGGCAGATACGGAGAACAGAAGGCACATAATTGTGGCAAAATACCTAAAATTGAAATCTAAATATTTTTTCATCACATTTATTATATCAAGTATCTGAAAAATAAATACCAAAAATATCAATTATTTAGGGACATTCCATAAGATTATGGCAAAAACTGACCTTTGTAAGCGGTTATAATTATAGAAAGTATTAAATATCCCGAACTAAACAGCCGATATTGAAACTAGGATGAATTTAAGGGAAAAAATTATGAAAACTATCACATTTAATTTTACTTTATTATTACTTCTATTATCTCTTGTAAGTTGTACTGAAGAGATCTCTGAAGAGATACAAAATAATGAGGTTAAAAAAGGTGAACTTACTGAAATTGAAAAATTTCAAGATAAGTCCATTCGACTTGTTCACAAAATGGATGCCGACCTATCTTATATTATGCATAAGAGTGGAAATGTAGAGCAAGCATGTGAACTTGATTCCCCTCTCCTTGGGTTTGATACTGATGATTATGATAAAACAGATAGTAGTTATAATGTAGATTGTATTCTTGATGTACAAGAGCTCGATCTCTATACTAAGGGTGCAAAATTTGAAGTTCAAGTTGATGAGTTTCTTTGCCAGTATGTAACGTACACACCTTTTAGATTCCTACAATATAGACCTGGAAATACAGATAAGAAGCAATATAATATTGCCTGTGACTCTATATGTGCCGCAGCTCAGCCTGACTTATGTGCTGATCTAGCTGCAAATCAGTTTAAAACAATTGATACACTCAACAACGCCATTGGTACCATTTCAGATACAGATGACTTATTAGTAAAGGTAAATCCAATATTTAGTGATGCCATAGCTGTATCACAACCTCTCTCTTGTGACTTTGATTACACCGATGTTGATAGCGACTTTGATGAGCCTAATTGTGATGAAGGTGGAGTGACAACATTTAATTATACTTTAACCGGAAATGCAGAAGATGCAGTCCTTGGTGAAGCCTGTAATCTTGCAGGTGCTATTGATTCAGCTGGTATCTACAGAAACACTCAACTTACATGTGAGACTAGCTATACTTGGGATACAGGAAAGTGTATTACGGCAACCGCTGTTGAAGCACCAGGAGCGGCTACCGCATGTGCCACAGCTGGTTTTTTCTGGGTTGGAACTGATGAGAATGTAGGAGACTGTGTTAGTGGTACAGAGGATACGACGATACAAGATGCTGTATCATGTGGAAGTGCCAGTGGATCATGGATTGGCTTTTGTTCTACTCCAATAATAGGAATTCCTAGTACATGTATTGCAGCTGGAGCAACTTGGTCAGGACCTTACTGTCAGTCTAATCCAGACGCTACAGATAGATTAGCTTGTATAGGCGGTGGCTCTCAGGATTCAACTTGTAACTCTCTAGTTGGAGATGTTCTTGATGTTACATCACATTCAAGTGAGTCTTTATGTACTGCAACCGGTAGCTGGGAATTTCAAGCTTCATGTCTTGATTTAACCGGGGCTGACTCGATAGAGTTAGTCGAGACTGCTGAAACAGAGCTAGCTTGTGGCGGTAAAAATTCAGCATGTGTTGCAGGCCCTGGAGTAGATCTTTTAGATGACGAAAAATTTACAACAGAGAGATATGACAACACAGATACAAATGAATTTACAAAAGAATTTGAAGTTGAGGCACCTTTTGATAAGGATCTAAGATCTAATATGTATGTTGCCAACTTCTCTAGAATTTGTTCTGACACGTCGACAGACAAGTCAGCAGATGCATCATTTGATATAAGTACACTATTCAGTATAGATGGTTCAGAGGTTGAAGATCTATCTCCTTACACGGCCACCTCTGGGGTATTGCATGACTCCGATGGTGATGGAATTGATGATCAAAACTATAAAGCTTTTCACCCACTAAACGGGACTGGATACACAAGTAGACCGAGATTAACAACTTACCCGTACTATTCAATCAAATGTCTTGATCAAGCAAGAGATGTGAAAGCACAAATTAGACTATTTATTCGTGAATGGGATAGAGGATTTGAAAATACAAATGCTTACCTATCAAGGTTAAGTGATATTAATCAAAATACACTTACTGACCCTGCATTAATGGATGTGAGTGACACACTCGAGCAATCCGTAGGTAGTGCATGGAATGACTTCTATGACTGGGATGACTTGTTTAATGATGTTGATCAAAATAGTTTACTTGACGCTGATGGCGATGGTGATAATAGAGATAAAGTCTTCTTAAACAATCAATGTAGTGCAGTTGAACTTGGTGAATGTTTTGACAGTACAATTCCTGCGACTGGTGTTGCACCAGTTCCAACAGGAGATCTGGATCAAGCGACTTGTGAAGCTACAGTTGGTCAATACTGGATTTCAAGTGATCTCGTCTTTCCAGGAAATAAATTATAAATAAAAAGGGAGCTATTAAGCTCCCCTTTTTTTATAAAAAATAAATTTAATTAAGCTTTCAAACTTCCTTCCATATGATCTTGCATTTTATAGTTCTTAGCAATCCATACAAAGATGATTGCGAAAATGCCCATAATACCAGCAAAGAACATAAAGAAATTACCACCGTCAAAAACATTAATTTTTGCAATATAAGCAGTAATCATATTTCCAAAAAAAACAGTTAGAAGCCACATCGACATAATTGTAGACTTCATAGCTCTAGGAGCTTGAGTATAGGCAAACTGAAGACCCGTTATTGAAACCATAACTTCTGCCATGGTAATGATTAAGAAAGGAAGAACTTGCCATAAAACAGAAATTTGCTCACCACCGTCTAAGATATATTGATAGATACCAACTAGAACAAAAGAGAAAGCTGTAACAAACATTCCTGCCCCCATTCTCTTAAGTGGAGTCATTTCTGTCTTAAATATTTTTTCACATGCCGGATAAATTCCAAATGTAAAAATAGGAATTAATATCATAACCATGATCGGGTTTAATGCTGGAATTTGAGAAGGAAGCAATGTTGTTTGCCATCCAAAAATATTTACATCAAGGTTCATCTCTCTTGCCTGTAAAACCCATGAAGAGCCATGCTGATCAAAGAGTGCCCAAAAAATAGTTACAGCAATAAAAATTTTCCCAACATTAAACGCTGACTTAACCGCATCAACTGCGTCTTCAGGGTGATCTTTTCTTGCCCCATTAAGGAAGCCTTCTCCGCCTCCCATATTCCTAATCGCTGACATTAAAACTTTTCCTGTTCCGTGAGGGTTAGATCCTGTAGGTGGTACATGAATATACTCATGACGTCCCATCCAAAAAATAATAGTCGCAAGGAACATTAGAATCCCAGGAATACCAAATGCAACACCTGGCCCATATGCTTGTAATGTCCACGGAGTTATCATTGTTGAAAAGAATGATCCAAAATTAATCATAAAGTAAAAAAGATCGAAAACTTTTTGAAGACTTGCTTTTTGTGAAGGTTTAAACTGATCTCCAACATGTGCAGAAACGCAGGGCTTAATTCCACCAGAACCAAGGGCAATAAGACCTAACCCCCAGTAAAACCCTGTCTGAGAGTCTTCAAAAACGGCTAAGAATCCATGACCAAGACAATAGACTAAAGAGAGGAGAATTATAGTCTTATACTTTCCCCAAAATCTATCTGAGATATAAGCACCTAGCACTGGAAAGAGATAACAAGCACCTGCAAAAAGGTGATAATCTGAAGTGGCAACATTCTTATCTAGCATTAAGTATTGAACGAGGAAAATGACAAGAATTGATCTCATCCCGTAGTATGAGTACCTTTCACATGCTTCGTTCCAAACAATATACTTTATCTGGTTTGGGAACTTATCGGCAACTGCGTCTGCAGAAGTCCCGGGGCTTTGAGTATTGGCCATTTTAACTACTCCTTAGTGGTGAATGCTTTAGGTCTCTTTTTTCCGCCCTGCTTGATGGGCTTATCTTTCATATTTTCTTTTCGATCAGATAAAATTTGATGCTTCTCTTCTTTTGTTCTTCTCTTAGTTACAGCAGGCTTCTCTTCTGCTTTATGGATTCCAATATCAACTGTGATATCTCCTAAAACTTTTGTCTGACAAGAAAGCCTCTCGCTTGTTATATGGAAAACGTTTCCTAAAAGTTGCTTCTCTTCAAAAGATACTTCTGACAAGTTATCGCCACCCTCAAGAACAACAACGACACATGTTCCACAGCTAGCACAACCACCACAAGTAGATTTAATGGGGTGACCCGCCTTTATAAGCACATCTCTAAGGTTTGCTTCCGAATCAACTTTTATACTCGTATTTCCAGGAAGAACGGTTATTGTTGTCATTTTATATCACCCTCTTTAATTGTTTCTCTAGACCCGCTATTATTTTTCCTTTAAATGCTTTTAGTAAAAAAGAAAGATCAACAGAGACCATGCAACAGGTTTCATCAAAGCGCATAGCGAGCTCAAATCCCTTACCTGTAGCTAAAATTTCATCTTTATTATAAGTAAGATCCGCCTTAACTTGAAACTTTGCAAGCATCTCGGGTGTTATTGCTTGTTTAACAGCATTATAGGCTTCATCTTTTGTCGTGAGTTTATTGAAATCTACTTTTAAATCCATATATCCTACTTCACCCCGGTAGATCCAAACCCACCAGTTCCTCTATCTGTATCAGTTAGCTCACCAACAATCTCAAATGTTGCTTGAGTAATTGGCGCTAAAACCATCTGAGCAATCCTATCACCGTGATTGATTACTATATCTTCATCACCAAAATTTCCTAGGATGATTTTTACTTCGCCCCTGTAATCAGCATCTATAGTTCCAGGTGAATTTACGACTAATAAATTTGTTTTTAATGATAGACCCGACCTTGGTCTTACCTGAACCTCAAAGCCTGGGCTTATCTCAAAAGCAAGTCCAGTTGGAACCAAAACTCTTTGACCGGCTTTAATGATTAATTGATCTGCATTTTCAAGAGATGCTCTCAGATCTGCTCCAGCGGCATCTTTAGTTTCATATGCAGGTAATGGAAACTTAGTATCGAAATGATCCAATTTTTTAAGCTTGATAATGCTCATCATTTGTCCTTGCGCGTTATAGTCAATCTACTGTAATCATTAATATATAACTGTTTTGCTACACTTTGAACACTCTTAACATCAACCATGAATATCTTTTCTTGAATCATATCAATATCGAGCTCATTCAATTGGTATATTTCATTGTCAGCAAGGTACTCAGCGCGCTCATCAATACTATCAAAGGCAAGATGCCAACTATCAATAAGTCGTTCTTTGATTTGCTCTATGTCCGCCATATGCTCTAGAGAATTCGAGCACTCTTCTAACGTTTCAATAACGCCACGTTTAATCGCATCGACATTCTTCTTTTGGGTGTTGAAATACATTATATAGTTACCACAACTGCTAAATGAGTTAATAATAGAGCCAAGACCATATACTAGCGGAAGTTCTTCTCTAAATTTTTTAAATAATACAGAACTTAGACCTTCAAAAAGAATTTCATCAAGAATCACGTAAGCATAAAAGTTTTTGTAATTTAAGGCCGGCCCATTAAATGAGAAGTACTGAATAGTTGACTCAACCTTCCTATAATAAGTCTTATTTACATGCTTAAGCTTTGTTATTTTATCAAAGGCTTTTAATCTATATGGGTCTTTATCTTTTAATGAAGAATATCCCTGTAATTTATCAAAAAATATTTTTTCACCAGAAAATCCTTCATTTCCATGAACGATAGTTAATACCATCCGGTCTGGAGTATAAAACTTTTTATAGTATTTAAGAATATCTTCTTTTTTATACTTCTGAACCTGAGAAATCCTGCCACCAATTCTATGACCTAATTTACGATTGAAGTTTTTTTCAAAAAGGTATTCAAGCCCCTCGGCCTCATGATCGTCCTTGTCTTCCTTAAGTTCTTGAATGATAACTTTCTTCTCTTTTCTAAATTGCTCATCTGTAAACTTTAGTTGCAAAAAGAATTCTAAAAAGACGGGAAGAAGTTTATCGAGTTTTGATGCGAGACAAGTCATTTCAAAACATACGTTTTCTTTATAGGTATAAGCATTGACCTCAGCTCCTGCAAGCTCCAGCTGAGAGATAAGGTTAGAGACGTTATCCTTAAAAAGTAAATGTTCAATGAAGTGGCTTAGGCCCTCTTGTTCTTCATTCTCAAAGATGGCACCGGCAAGGTAATTTAGATTTACCTTTGCTCCCACGAACCCAACCGCCTTATGCTCTAAAAGGACAGCTCCATTACTATAAAGGGACCTATAAATAGGTCCCTTATTAAAATCTGTAATTAATTCAGTTTTTAGAGTTTTAAGCATTGTCAGCTTGTGCCGCCTTTAACTAGTACTTATTTCTTAGCTATTGCTTTAACTGCTTTTGCTGAAAGTTTTACTTTTCCAAATCTATCAATTTCAAGAACCTTAACGTCAACAACATCGCCTTCAGCAACATACTCGTTAACATCTTTAACTCTATCATCAGAAATTTCAGATACGTGAAGTAACCCTGAAACACCTTCGGCAATATCTACGAATGCACCATATTCTTTAATTGAAACAACTTTCGCAGAGTAAACAGATCCAATCTCAGGTCCGTTAATTTGCATATCAATAAGCTTACATACAGTATCAAGAATCTCAGCGTTAGCTCCAAGAACTTTGACAAGACCTTCCTCTGTAATTTCAATAGCAACTTCATATTTCTCTTGGATCGCTTTGATGTTTTTACCACCTGGACCAATAAGAGCACCAATTTTATCTGGCTTAATATTTGTTGTTTTAATTGTTGGAACACCATCTTTAAAGCTTGGTCTAGCTGTAGCAATTGTCTTCGCCATCTCACCAAGTATATGCATACGAGCTTCTTTAGCTTGAGACATAGATTTTTCAAAGATCTCGTTAGTGATACCAGTAATTTTGATATCCATTTGAATAGCAGTAATACCATCTTCTGTACCAGCAACTTTAAAGTCCATATCACCTAAGTGATCTTCATCACCTAAGATATCCGTTAGGATTTGAAATTTATCACCATCTTTTATAAGACCCATTGCAATACCTGCAACTGGCTTTTGAAGAGGAATACCTGCATCCATTAGTGCCATTGAACCAGAACAAACAGATCCCATAGAACTTGAACCATTTGATTCTGTAACTTCACAAGTCACTCTTACAGTATATGGATAATCAACAGGCATCATTTTTCTAATAGCTCTTTCTGCTAAGTTACCATGTCCAACTTCACGTCTACCAACGCCTCTATATCCTCTTGCTTCACCTACAGAGTAAGGTGCAAAAGTGTAGTGAAGGTAGAAGCTATCAAAAGAAACACCGTAAATAGAGTCTTTCATTTGCTGGCCCTCTTTACCACCAATAGTAACTGTAGCAAGAACCTGAGTCTCACCACGTGTAAATAATGATGATCCGTGAGGAACTTTTAATACACTTGTTTCAGTTTCGATTCCTCTAACTTCAGTCACGCCACGATTTGCAATTCTTTTATTTTCATTAAGAATGTCATTTCTCATCATTTTATATAAAAGTTCATCAACACCTTTATAAGCTTCACCACCAGCACTTGCTGATTCGTCTAGACCAAAGGCTGCGTAGTCAGACTTAATAACGTCTGCAACTTTTGAATTTAGAGTTGATATAGCAAGAGATCTTTCCTGCTTATTAGTAATTTCTAAACATGCTCTTGCATCAGAAGAGAATTCTTCCATTTTCTTCATCATTGTTTCATTCGCTGAAGATGAAACCCACTCTCTCTTAGGCTTACCAACTTCCGTTCTCATTTTATCTAAAACACCACAGAATTCTGCAATATTCTTATGACCAAATTGAAGTGCTTCAAGCATTTCAGCTTCTGAAACTTCACTTGCCTCACCCTCAACCATCATAATCGCTTCTTTACTTGCAGCAAGAACTAGTTCAATTGTTGAATTTTCCCACTGATCACGACTTGGGTTAAGTGTTAACTCTCCATCAATTTTACCAACCTTACAAAATCCAATTGGACCCGCAAAAGGAATATCTGAAATTTCTAGAGCAGCAGAAGTACCGATACCTGCAAGTACTTGTGGGTCAACTTCTGGATCGTATGACATAACTTGTGCCATAACGATTGTTTCCGCCATATATCCTTCAGGAAATAATGGTCTAAGAGGTCTATCAATCATTCTCATAAGAAGGATTTCATCGTTAGAAGGTCTCCCCTCTCTCTTCATGAATCCACCTAAAAACTTACCAACTGCAGTAAACTTCTCTTTGTAATCTACCATTAATGGAAAGAAATCTTGTCCATCTTTAACTGATCTTGCAGAACATACAGTTACTAAAACTTGAGTGTTACCACAAGAAACCATAACAGCACCGTCAGCTTGTTTAGCGATACGTCCGGTCTCAATTGTTACTTCCCTACCACCATAGTTGAAAGTAAATTCTTTTTTGTTGTTAATCATTTTAACTCCTTAAGTAAATGATATTGGAGCCTGCAAGGTGGTTTAAAAGATAAATCGATTTGCAAAAATTTGCAGACCCACTTATCCTCTAAAACACATTCTTACAAACTCCTAAATTATGTTGAAAATTCTAATCAATTTTCTATGCTTTTGAAATAAAAAAGGGAGCATAAAGCTCCCTTTTTCTTTCATTATTTTTTTGATTACTTTCTTAAGCCTAATTCTTTAATAACCGCTTGGTAACGAGTATCTGAAGAACCACTTAAATACTTTAAAAGTCTTCTTCTCTTACCAATCATTTTCATTAACCCTCTCTTAGAGTGTTGGTCATGCTTGTGATCAGCAAAGTGACCTGTAAGGTAAGTGATTTTTGCAGTTAAGATAGCTACTTGTACTTCTGTCTTACCAGAATTACCTTCAGCTCCACCAAATTTTGTAACAAGATCTGCTGTTTGTTGTTTAGTTAACATATTAGTTTTCCTTCGATCAAAACCAAGTAATAAAATTAGCTTTAAAACCTAGTATAAGATAATTAATTGTTGAATATTATTAGCGAATATAATCAGACATGTAAACCTTTAATTTTTCAAGTAAACGGGCCTCAATCTGGCGAATTCTCTCCCGACTTACGCCGTAATCATCAGCAATACTCTGCAAAGAGGGTGGAACCTCGCTAAGTAACCGTTTTTTAAAGATAACCTTATCTCTCTCTTTAAGCTCAGACAAGAAATCATCTAAGTTTTCCTCAAGAATCTGGAGGCCCTGCTCATGAGCAATAGTATCCTCGATTCCTTCAGCTCCGCTTTCAATAAAGTCAGATAACAGGCCCGAGCTATTAGAGTTGCCAATAGGAGTATCAACGCTAACTTCCTGACCCTGAGAGCTAAGCCTTAAACTCATCTCTTTTACAGACTTCTCAGAAACACCAAGATTTTCAGAAATCAACTTTGCCTCAGGCTCAATTCCTTGGCTAATCAGGCGCTCTTTTTCACGCATCAAGTTATAAAATAGTTTTTTTTGCTCTGCTGTAGTTCCAATCTTAATGAGTCTAAAGTTATCTAAAATAAATTTCAAAACATAAGATTTAATCCACCAACTAGCATAATAAGATAGTTTAGTTCCCTTTTCAGGATTATATTTAGAGACGGCCTTCATCAAACCAATATTACCTTCCTGAATTAAGTCCATAACGTTTTGGTAAGCTGATTTATACTCCATCGCAATTTTTACTACTAATCTCAGATTGGTCGCGACAAGCTTCTTTGCTATTTCAATATCACCCGTTTCATTCAATCGAGCCACAAGATCTTTTTCTTCTTCACGAGAAAGAAGCTTGTAGCGGCTAATTTCTTTAATATAAAGTTTTAAAGAGTCTGCGGATGTTGAACCCGGCTCAATAACTAGGTCTCGACTACCAATAACAGCAGGCAATAGTTCCGAGATAATATCTAACTCAGACTTATCCAGCTCAGTGTTATCGATTGTTGAGATATCAATAAAATCAGAGTTATCGCTAGACTCTTTTTGATCAAGATCAGTAACATCCTGAGCTTCAGTAGGCTCAGCATCTAGTATTTCAATATTAGTTATTTTTTTATTTTTCACGACTTGTTAATAACACAAAATATGGATTCATTTAATTAAAAGTTAGGGCTTCTTGCTTTTTTTCAATGAAATTGTACTTTCGATGGATATATTGCAGTGCAAAGGTCCCAAAATCAAATTCGACAGGAACAGTGATTGTTCCTGCTTTAAGTCGATTAAACTTTGACCCAGGAGATCGATCTAAATTGATTAAAAGCTCATCAGCAATTATAGTAGAGATCTTATTATTCCAAATAGGGACTTTAAAAAACTTTGTTTTTGTTGAGAGTTGTCTACTTATGTTTTCGATAAACTTTGCCCTTAGAACCAATGACTCATCTTCTCTTCCGAGATTAAAAAGTTCAGTTGTTCTCTGTTTCAAGAAAGCTATATACTTTTGCGAGAACTTCAAATCAAACTGTGCAGATATTTTATCAATATCATTAAGAACTTTATCTATTTCACCTAACGTCACAATAAACTTAGCTTCAAGCTTTGGATTATTCACTAATTGTTGGGGAACAAGCTGTATCTCAAGAGGCTCCTCAAAATACTGTTCAAAGTATTGCTGTGAAAGTTTACTTTCAGACCATGAGTCCCAATGATTAACAATGTTCTCTTTGAAGATGGCCTTTACCTTGGAAACATTTTCAACTGCTAAAAGAGTCTCTGGAATACCACTAACTAAAGAGATAAAGTTAAGCGGCTCTAACTTACTCTCAAGAAAACCTTGATTATTAATCCATTTTTTTATTTTAGTATTAGTTGTTGATTCTTTATAAGTCTGCTTTGAAAAATGGTCGCAATATAATCCTTGTATATCATCTTTAATTTTATTACTACCTATTCTTCTTGGAAAAAGTGATAAGAAAACCTCTGGAGGTCTTCTTCTACAAATAGTATCTTCACAAGCGACCTGGATTGATTCATTATTTTTGTACTTAATAAGTTGTTGGGTGTTACGATCAAACCCGACCTTCTGGCCGGTTAAGTTATTTAAAAGAATGCTCATAATATAAGGATTCTTTAAATATGAAGAGAGCATACGATAATCACTAGTGTTTCCACTCCATGAACAAAATGCATTAAAGTTTTTTACGGTGTAATTAAAATGTTTTTTAACTGTCGCATATGACTCGTGGAGATCTTTTACACTCTTAGAGAAGAAACTACTCTTGCCTATACTTGGAAGAATAAAATTTTGTTTTTTATTCCACTCACTCATCAGGTTCTCTTCCACTAGTTTTACAGAATATACTGTCATATTTTTGGAGCATGAATTTTTCACTAAATTTTGTACCAAATTGCGATATTGATCATTGTTAAGTTCTAGTTTTTTAGCATAGGCCGCAATTGCCTTAACAGTAATATCAATTCCAATATATTGTAGTGTTGCGGCCACAGACTTTGCTGCATTTTGTTTGTTCAAGCTAGAGCTATATTGTAAGCGATCTGAATTTTGGCATGAGTTATCAAGTTCAATTCCTTGACGATATAGGGCTTGATAGTATTGAAGTTTTAAGTTCTCAGACTTATTTGAATCATCTGAGCTATAATTATAGCTAAGCATCCCTCTGAAAGGATCATACTGCTGTATGTTTTTTACATCCCCAAAAATGAGCCCCTCAATGGGAACAAGCCCAAACGCTGATGGGCCAAAAAGTAGGAAACAAATGACTAGTTTAGTAAATATCTTCATATATCTAAGTTATCGTTATAAATAGGCGATAGGTTAATTATGAAATTACTGTATGTTACTATTTACCTAGCTTTAAGCTCATCTCTAGCACTCTCAGCGCTTCAGAGAGGTAAGTACACCTATCCGACAGATGATAATGAATTAGCATATAATACTATATCGAGAAGCTCAGTTAAGATTTATAATCAGATATCTAAACTTCAAAAGATTAAATTATTAATTCTAAACGGAGAAATAGATAAGGCCGAAATATTGTTAAATAATTCTGGTACCGAAGAGAATTTTAACAAGAAAATACAACTTAGATATATGGCAATGATAAAATTTATCCAAGGTAACTATAAAGAGGTCATTACCGGTTTAAATGAACCTGAAATGTTAAATATAGATACCCTACCAAGTACATGTTTATTGAAGACACTCTCCTATGCAATACTAAATAAAACCAAACTTTTAAGTAAATTTTGGAAGGTCTGTAGAGAATCAAGCATCTCCTATTCGGATACATCTCTCACTTGGATGCAAGTCATTGTTGATCTAAAAACTAGTAAGAATAGAAACTATGTTCAAGATCTCATGTCACAAGTCAATATAGATAATACTGACAAAGAATTTTTAAGAATATACCTAAAGCTTGCCTTGTACTTAAACTCAGAAGATAAAATCATTGAAAGATTTAAGTTCTTTGGTAAGCAGCCTCTAGAGGATGAAATTACAAGAGAGCTGATAGGATTTAATTATTTTAGAAATGGACAACTTGTTAAAGCAGAGCAATTACTAAGAGGTATAAAGTCATCAAACGCTGAAACATTTAGAGGAAATATTTATCTCTATCAAAAAAAATATAACTTGGCTTATGCTCAATACAAACTAGCTCTTCAGATGAAGGGTAACTCCCAAAATGCACTAGAAAGACTATTACCATTATCTTGGAAGTTAAAACAATGGAATGACAGTTTAAGTTATGTTCAAAAAATTGAAACAACATCAAATAATGAGACAGAAAATAACACTCTATTAGCAGCAACATTGACAATGATGAAGAAGCATAAAACAGCAGAAAAAATCCTACAACGAATACGAATTCTTGCAAATAAAGGCGAACCCATTGAGGTCTCACAGTTGCTTGCACTCAACCAGATGGAGCTCGCTAAGACTGAAGAGATAGAAGAGTATGTGTACGATAGTTGTGCAGGTCAGGATGGATTAAATTGTTGGTACTTAATTGCAAGTTCTACATGGAAATCTCTTACAGAAAACCTAACAAATGAAGTCCCAATCCATGCAAAAACAACAGATTTGATAGACAAATATACATCAAAAGTCTTCGATGACCCCATTATTGAAGAAATCTTTGTCAGTCAAAAAAATATAGAGGAGATGGATAATTCTCTTATCAATCTTGTTCCAATAGAATAACCTTTATGGGTGAAAAATAAAAATAATTATCAATCCCTATTAGATCTCTCATTAGTTAGTGTTAATGGAGAGATACAAGCCTCAAAAGATGCAAGAATTCCTATTTTTGACAGAGGTTTCCTATATGGTGACTCTATTTATGAAGTTGTCTACTCACGAGATGGGCAAGTAATATTTCTTGATGAACATTTAGATCGGCTCTATGAATCGGCCTCTTTACTCAGGATGGACCTCTTTTTTACTCGAGAAGAACTTGTCAATGATATTCTCTTATTACTAAAAGCCTCAACCTTAAAGGCGGCTTACTTAAGAATTGTTGTTACACGCGGTGAAACAGAAATCACACTGAACCCTGATTCTTCTTTCCATAATAATATCGTTCTTATCACTAAGCCTAAGCCTATATACCCTCCAAAGTTTTATACCCATGGGATGCACCTGCAAATAACCAGTGTTGAGAGTAATCATATAAAATCAACCAATCCCAATGCTAAGTCTGGTAATTATTTAAATAATGTTATGGCGATGGGAGAAGCTAAAATGCGTGGTGCAGACGATGCCATAATGCTAAATGGCAAAGGGCAAGTTACTGAGGGACCTACATTTAATATCTGGATGGTTAAAGATAATACGCTTTACACTCCACCTGGTGACAGCGGTCTTCTAAAAGGGATAACAAGAGACAAACTCATTTATCTTTGTGGAGAAAACAATATAAGTCTAAAGATTGAGTGTTTTACTCCGGAATTTTTGTACACTGCGGATGAAGTTTTTATCACTTCTTCGACACGTGGTATTATTCCTGTGTATCAAATTGATGATCAAGTATATGGTCAATCAATTGATGATTGGCCAGTCACTCTGAAGCTAAGTAGAATTTATGAAAAGTTAATTCTAAAACAGCTTGGGAATTCAAAGTATAAATATTTATGAAATTTTTAATTTTAATCATTTTAAGTTTTAATGCAGAGGCCAACTATATGGTCTCCACGGGAACCTTTGTACCCTACTTTGCCAAGGCCCAGACAAATACCAGTGGCAGCACCAAAACCTTTGAACTTAACCCTTATATTGGAATTGGGAAACAAATAAACATGACTGGTAATAACTACTTTATGCCAGAACTTGGATATTCGTATTATCTTAATAACCCCAAAAATATGCGACGAGAAAGCATTTTCTTGCACTATAATTTTAGCAGAGTATTTTCGCAACAGTTTATTGCCCGTTACGGCCTAACTAGTAATTGGTATCGAATTGTAGGTCTTGGGGGTTCAGAAAATCTTAAAAATGGAACGAGCTCTACAACATTTCCGTCGCCAGATGAAACAAGAACAAGTTATTACACTACTCTTAACTTTGGTGGTGAAGCCTTTGTAAGTTCTAAGAAGTATAGCTTGAGATTTGACCTAAATATTATGAGCTTTGCTGAGCTGGACAATAGAGCGTTTAACTATTTATTCACCTTAAATATCTATTAGAGGATTTATGTATTATTCAATTCTTTTATTTGTATTTGTGTTATTTGGGCAACAAGCTTTCGGTTTCTCATTAAATAATAATACAGGCAAAGGATTTTCATCAAACGAAATCGATGTATATATAGCTGACACAGATTGCTCTGGAGCTGGCTTTACCACAGAAAGATATAAGGCGTTGGTTAGTAGTGCTGTTAAGAGATTTTGGAATAATGTCCCTACATCTGCATTATTTCTTGATGTAAAAGGCATACGCTCAGATATCGATATAGACGGTGATGACCATGATGCCGCACTAAACAAGGTTCCAAGAAATTCCATTCTTGCAGGCTGCAATGACTCTGCAGACCAGTTTAGTAATGCCTCTATATTAGGCTCAGCAAAAATGAAGTGTAGCGGTAGCACATGCTATGCTGTACTCATTCTTAACGCCCATCCTAATAGCTCATTGCCTGATAAAGATGAGGGTGTAATTGAAGATATTATTGCTCACGAGCTAGGTCATGCTTTTGGACTCGGCCACTCTAAATTAAAGCCAAGCTTAATGTATTATAGTGTCTCAGGAAAGTTTCAAAAATGGCTGGGCCAAGATGATATTGACGGTGTCACCTACCTCTACCCTCACGATTCTGAGGCAGATATTCTAGGCATGTCTCTATTAGGAAACTGTGGAAGTATTAATATGGATGATGACAATCAGCACGGCTTTTTTAAATCCATGCTGATTGGTTTAATACTTATTTTGTTACTTGGTTTCTTTAGAAAACTATTTATAAGGAATCTAAGAGGCAGTCTTTAGCTCTTTGCCATCAAAAGTAAAAATCACTTCTTTATCTTCATAGGCAGTAGCCAAACTTACTGGCCTTTTCCAAATCGCAAAAAGATTTCTCATTGTCTGATCAGCAAATTGCATATCAAGATCAACACCATAGTGTTTATGTCTAAGAAGTAGCTCTTTTCTATTCTTATAGTTTGCATCTTCAACCTCAATAACAGGCGAGCCAAAGTTGGCCAACTGAGTAAGAAGCTTTTGTTTTATAGCTTCAAAATCTCTTGTATCAACTTCCATTCTTTTTGAACGTGGATTAAACTTATAAGTAAAAAGTTTTTGTCGATTACAAAATTCTGGAGTTAGAAATTCATGAATAAAAGTAATATCATTATGAGATTTTCGTACTTCAAAGATTTTCTGTCTTCCTAGATTGGTCTTCTTATCCCAATTCTCTTTTTCATACAAATCTGTACATTCATTATACTCTTTTCCAAAACGCCCGGTGTTCCATCGAAATTCAATGTCACGGAATAGCTCTATTCCAATTTTATAAGGGTTTATATTTTGCTTACTCATGGCCATAACGCCAGCATGAATAGAAGCGAAGTCTATAAATTCTGATGGCTCAAGTGCCTTTTGATTGAGAATTGTTGAATGCCAATAGCTGGCCCAACCTTCATTCATAATTTTTGTAATTCTTTGAGGGAGAAAATAATAGGCTTCTTCTCTTAGACATGCGATGACATCGGCTTGCCATGGCTCAAGAGGTGCATGATTGATTAGAAAGCGAAGAATGTCTTTCTCACCTTTCCCTACAAATTTCTCAGCACTAATATCCTCTTCTTCTGGTGGTAACTCTGGTGAGATCTCTTGACCTTTGTCATTAGTACGCATAAAAGATTTTAAAGCTTGAGACCTATCGTCTACAACATAATTTCCATTCTCACTCTCTGATTTAAATTGCTCTTGCTTTTTATTTCGACTTTTGAGAATTTCATTTGTTTCAAATAGGTGATTCATATCAAGTAAGTTCTCTAAAGATAAAACTTTATCAATAAAGAGTTCAACTTTGGTTTGACCATGAGTTTCCATAAATCTACGGATTTTCGAGCCGTTGTTGGCCATTATATCCATCATATTTCTATTAGTATTAGAAAACCATGTGTTATTTTTAAAGAAGTCATTATGACCATAAACATGCGCCATGACTAGCTTCTGATCTAGCCAATTATTAACTTCTAAAAGATAGGCATAACAAGGATCGGTGTTAATAACCATCTCATAAATTTTCTGAATACCGTAACGATATCCTTTTGAAAGTTGGTCATAATCCATACCAAACTTCCAATGAGGATACCTAATAGGAAATCCCCCTTGTGCCGCAAGGATATTTATCGTGTCATAATCACACATCTCAAATATTTGTGGAAAATAATCTAGGCCAAATTCATCAGCATAACCCTGAATCTCTTTTTGTAATTTAAGTAAATCACCTTCTATTGGTTTAGATCGAAGCATTAGTTACCCTTTCCTAAAAATTCTTTAATTGAATCTAAAATGGCATCTTTATTTTTAATTTTACTCAGTATAACGTCATCACTACTCGTCCCATACTTAGCAGAGAGATCTTTATAGAACTGTCCTGAGCCATAACGACTTTCAACTTGTCCATAACAGAACATATTCGAATTTGGGATTAGAAAATCATCAAGTAATGATAAACAAACTTTTGTATCATCGGCAGACCAATTGTCTCCATCTGAAAAGTGGAAAGGATAAATATTCCACTCATTTGGATTGTAATCTGTCTCGATAATCTCTTTACACAATTTAAGCGCAGAGGAGATTAATGTTCCACCAGACTCCCGAGTTCTAAAGAAAACATCCTCTTCAACTTCTTTTGCGGTAGCATCATGGATAATGTACCTGATTTCTATATCTTTATATTGGCTCTTTAACCAAAGATTAATCCAAAAAGATTCTGTTCGAACAATCTCTTTTTGCTCCTCGCCCATTGAGCCAGAAACATCCATCATATAAATAACAACCGCCGAATTTTCCATCTCAACTTTAGTATCTGCAGCTCTGAAGCGATAATCTTTACGAATAGGAACAACCCTAGGGTCTACTGGATCATAAACCCCCATAGACATTTGTCTCTTAAGCGCTTCTTTATAAGTTCTTTTAAGATGTTTCAAAGAGTCGGGGCCAATAGTCCCGATGGAAGTGTATTTATCAACCGTTGATTCCAGCTTAGCTTTACCCTTAGGTTCGATATTGGGTAGCTCAAGTTCGTCTCCAAGAATTTTAGCAAGTTCTGCTACATCCATCTCAACTTCTAACTCTTTCTTCCCTTCACCTTCACCGGCTTCACCTTCACCAGGCTCCCCCTCGCCAGGTTCTCCATCAATGGGGTCACCGGCTTCTCCATTTCCTTGTCCAGTTCCACCTTCTGACTTATCGCCAAACTTGAAACGTGGAATATCAATGCTAGGCATGGGTACTTTGAACTGATCATTCCCTTTAGGTATAATCTGTTGTCCTTGGGATATATACTTCCTTAGATTCTCACGAATCTTTCCTTTAACAATCTTACGAAATCTTGAGTGGTCTCTTTTAATAGGGTGATCCACATGTCCTCCTTGGACTAAGATTTAATTGAGTCACCTTTAGCAAAGATGCTTGATACATAATTTAATGTATCGGTGGCACAAATTTCACAATAGCCGAAGTTCTTCATTAGTCTTGTTTTCACAACATCGATTTTTTCTTGTGTTTGCTTATCAACAACATTTGAAATTATTGTCGTAAGCTTAAAACTATCTTTTTGATCTTCAAATAATTTTAACTCTAATGCTCTATGGAGACGCTCATTCATGCGATAATCAAATTTCTTATTCTCAATCGCAAGCCCACCAATAAAACTAATAATTTCTTGTCTGAAATCATCTTTAATAGCATCAGAAATATCAATTTTCTCTTCAATAGATCTCATAAAGCGTTCATCCGCTTCCTCAAGCTTACCAGAGTACTTGTTACGAACTTTCTCTTTACGAGTGTAGGCCTTAACATTATCGATATAATTTGCACAAAGAGTTTCAACGGCAGTTTCATCTACGCTAATAGCTTTTTGTACATCATTCTTTACAATGTCTTCATACTCTTGTCTTGCAACAGCAAGCATCTCTCTAAAAGTATCAAGCTGATCAGAAGAACTGATTAATCCGTGATGTTTTAGTCCTGACTCAAGCTCATTAAAGACCATGAATGGATTTAAACAACCAATATGAGAATTCTTAACAAGTGAATTTGAAATTTTATCTTGAATATATCTTGGCGATATACCATCAAGGCCTTCTCTTACAGCTTCTTTTCTTAGTTCTTTAACATTGTCTTCATTATAACCTGGCAGAGTTTTACCATTAAATAGCTTTAGCTTTTGTAGTTTAGTTAGATCAGCTTTCTTAGGTTCCTCTAATCTCGTTAGAATTGCCCAAAGACTTGCCATCTCCAATGTGTGAGGGGCAACATGCATATGAGGTAAAGTCTCAGAGTTATAATCCTTTTGATAGATACGTACTTCTTGATCGAGACGTGTAATATACGGGACATCAATTTTAACTGTTCTATCTCGAAGTGCTTCCATAAATTCGTTAGACTGAAGCTTTCTAAATTCGGGCTCATTTGTATGGCCTAAAATAACTTCATCGATATCAGTTTGTGCAAATTTCTTTGGCTTGATTGACTGCTCCTGAGATGCACCTAGAAGATCATACAGGAATGCAACATCAAGTTTAAGCATCTCGATAAACTCAACAATTCCTCTATTGGCAATATTAAACTCTCCATCAAAGTTAAAGGCTCTTGGATCTGAATCAGAACCATAAAGTGCAATTTTCCTGTAGTTGATATCACCAGTTAATTCTGTTGAATCTTGATTTTTTTCATCTTTTGGTTGAAATGTACCAATACCAATTCTATCTTTCTCAGAAAGTACGAGTCTTCTGACACGAATAAGTTTCATAACCTCATTCCAATCACCATCATTTCTCTTCATGAATTCAGACAAGATGAAACGACAAGCTGGATTGACCTCTCCCTTGATTTTTAATTTATAAGGAGAATCGATTGTATTGTTTAATTCTTCTAAAAACTTTTTTCTTACTTCGGGTGGGATAAGTTTTAGAGGCTCTTCATGCATTGGACTAGCAAAAGTCTTTGCCCCACCTAATATATCATTTTCATCATCACATATCCATTCATAAGTATAGAGAGCACCATCGTCTGTTTTTGAATAAAGCTCAATCCCCTTTTTAAGCAATCTTGAGATAGAGGATTTCGCAGAGCCAACTGGTCCATGAAGGAGTAGAACTCTTTTTTCGGTACCATATCCTCTGGCAGCTGATTTAAAAAAGTTAACTAGCTTCATTAAGTGAACATCGATACCAAAGATAGCATCTTTACCGTTCTCCATTGGATCATCAAAAAAATGATATCTCGTAATCTCTTTCTTGTATTCTGTATAAGTCGAAGTACCATAAGACATAATCATATCGTGCACTCTTTGAAATGCATTTCGACAGATTGCAGGGTTCTTAGTAACAAGATCAATATAATCTTGGAAACTTCCTTCCCAATGAAGATGTGAAAAGTCTTCTTTTGAGTAATTCTTTTCAATAAAATTTTTTATATCGATACTCATAATTCCTCCGGTGAAAAAAGAGACGCAATTAAGTGCGTAATATTAGCCACTTATATTTTACACCGAAAAGAGGAAGAATTTGCAATTATTTAGGCAAATTATGTATTTTTTTATCAGAGCCAAATTGTCACCTAATTCGCAAAATTAATAACTTAGTAAAATTTCTTTTGCTGAATTTTTAGATAAATGTATAATATTAGAAGTTATCAATTTAGTGAGGTAAAAAGTTGGCAATTTTATCAGCAGGAATTACTGATATTGGGAGAAAACGTAAAACCAATCAAGACTCCATATGTCTAGTGAAGAACTATAATTTATTTGTGGTAGCTGATGGCATGGGTGGCCACAATGGTGGAGATATTGCTTCTCAGATGTCAGTTAAGATCTTTCCCGACTTTGTAAAAAAACATTTTGGAAAAGCTGAGGTCCCCTCACTATTATCCCAAGCTGTGCAATATATTAATAAATCTATTTTTGATCATGGACAAAAAACCGCTGAACTCAAAGGAATGGGAACTACCGTAAGTGCAATAATGTTTAATGAAGCTTTTGTTAATATTGCAAATGTTGGCGATTCGAGAATCTACATGATCAACAAATCAAAGCTCTATCAAATGTCTCGAGATCACTCCTTGGTACAAGAAAAATTGAACTTAGGAATCTACGACAGAGATGGTGCCAGAAAAGATCCCCAAAAAAATGTGCTAATTAGAACTGTTGGTTTTGAGCCTAAAGTTGATGTTGATGTTTATAAGTATAAAGTCACGAAGAATGATATGTTTTTAATTTGTTCAGATGGACTCCATGGTAAGGTCGCCGACTCCGATATCATCAATATAGTAACTAATAAAATACCGAGACCCCAAGATGCCACAGAACAAGACCTCGAAGAGACTGTGAAGCACCTCGTCAATCAGGCTAATGTCAACGGTGGCCAGGATAATATCTCGGTTATCCTAGTTCTTGCGAAATAAGAAAAATTTATTTTAACTTAATGAAATTCAGTATTTGCATTATCATTTTGGTCAAATTATAATAACCTCTACTTTATTAGTTCGTATTTTAATTCATGGAGTGAATTAACTTGGATAAGCACTATACAGTCATGATTATTCCCGAGAAGGATAAAGGTGTAAAATCCTTTAAGATACCTGGTGTACTCATGCGCTCCCTCGCCTTTGTCGTTGTTTTGATCTCCATCCTTTTTGGTATTCTCATCTATGACTACTGGAAGATACTACAGCAGATCTCTGAGAACAAACATTTAAGCCTTGAGAATGTCCAACTAAGGCAACAAATACAATTATTCCAAATGAAAATGAAATCTCTTACGCAAGATATTGAGAAGATTAGAATTATCGAAAATAAGCTTCGAATCATAACCGGCCTTGAAGACGTCACTAAATCAAGACCAATAATGCCGAGCACAAATGATAGCAAAGATTTGATGATGCATGATCACGGTAGCGATAAGGGTAAGATAAATATTAAAGAGGGAGAAGATCCATTAAAAGATAAATCTGTCATGCTTGATAACCTTGATAACTTAAAATTTGAAAATATTGAAAAAGAACCAGAGTATCTGGTGCTAAAAGATTTATATGATGTAAAGATTGCTTCAAATTTTGGTCTTACTCAGAAATATAAAATTACTCAGAAGTTTTCAGACCTCATAAAAAAGAGTCTCGAACTATCCAATGAATATGCAAATTTTGACTACAAATATAAAAAAATTAGAACAGCAGCTTCAGATTTGGAAGTAAAACTTACTAAGCTTGATGGACACCTACTAGATAAAAAATCTGTCCTTAGATCAACACCAACAGTTTTACCAACAACTGGCTGGATAACGAGTTATTTTGGTCACAGAATCTCCCCTACAGCAGGTGTAAGAAAAATGCATGAAGGACTTGATGTCGGTGCAAGCTTCGGTACTCCTATATTTGCACCGGCCGACGGAGTCATCACATACGCAGGTAAAAAAGCCGGCTTCGGACTATTTGTTCAGATAGATCATGGTTATGGAATTGAAACAATATATGCTCATTCACAAAAAATAGTCGCAAAGAATGGTCAAAAAGTTAGACGTGGCGACTTAATAGCAAAAGTAGGAAGTTCTGGATACTCAACAGGTCCTCACCTTCACTACGAAGTAAGGGTTAACGGAATTGCAGTTGATCCCATGTACTTTGTCTTAAATTAATTGGAGTTAAAATGATACAGAACGCATTAAAAAAAGTCTTTGGAACAAAACAAGATCGAGACGTAAAAGCCTTACAACCGCTTTTAAAAAAAATCAACGCCCTTGAGCCAGAGATGCAAAAATTATCTGATGATGAACTAAAAGCACAAACGCCTAAGCTCAGAGAGATGCTGAACAATGGTGCCACAATCGAAGAGCTACTTCCTGAGGCATTCGCGACCGTACGAGAAGCCAGTGTTAGAGTTACGGGTATGAGGCAGTTTGATGTTCAAATGATTGGTGGAATTGTCCTCAGTGAAGGCAAGATCGCAGAGATGAAAACGGGTGAAGGTAAAACTTTAACCGCCACTATGCCCCTTTACCTTCATGGCCTATCTCAAAAAGGCGCTCACTTGGTTACTGTAAATGACTACTTAGCTTCAAGAGATGCAAAAGAGATGGGTGAACTCTTTAACTGGTTGGGATTATCTGTAGGGTGTATCGTTCACGATATGGACGATGATGAAAGACAAGATGCCTACAAAGCCGATATCACTTATGGTACAAACAATGAATTTGCCTTTGACTACCTTAGAGATAATATGAAATTTGATCTTGAAGATTATGTTCAAAGACCACATAATTACTGTATTGTTGATGAGGTAGATTCAATTCTAATTGATGAAGCAAGAACACCTCTTTTAATTTCAGGTCCATCAGAAAATAATTCAGAACTCTACCAAGTAATCGATAAACTAATCCCTGAACTTGACCCTGCAACAGACTATACCATTGAAGAAAAATCTCATACGGCGGTATTAACGGATGCAGGAATAGTAAAGATTCAAAAGCTTTTAAAGGTCGATAATCTTTTTGATATTGAAAATATGGATAAACTTCACCATGTTAATCAGGCCTTAAGAGCTCACACACTCTTTCACGCAGACAAAGAGTATGTTGTTAAAGAAGGTAAAGTCATTATCGTTGATGAATTCACCGGAAGACTTAAAGAAGGAAGCCGCTGGTCGGATGGACTTCACCAGGCGATAGAGGCGAAAGAAGGTGTTGAAGTAAAGTCTGAAAACCAAACGCTTGCCTCAATTACATTTCAAAATTACTTTAAACTATATAATCGATTAGCTGGAATGACAGGTACTGCAGACACCGAGGCCGAAGAATTTAGAAAAATTTATAACTTAGAAGTTGTAGTAGTCCCAACAAACCTCCCAATCGCAAGACTTGATCATGCTGATGTTATTTACGGAACTAAGCAAGGTAAATACAAGGCTGTAGCAGAACTGATTAAAGTTTGTCATGAAAAAAATCAACCAGTACTTGTTGGTACCATAACAATTGATGAGTCAGAAATAATATCTAACTATCTAAATGAATTCGGCGTCAAACATGAAGTCCTAAATGCAAAACAGCATCAGCGAGAAGCTGAAATTGTTGCGAATGCAGGACAAGCTGGCTCAGTAACAATCGCAACAAATATGGCCGGACGTGGTACCGATATAAAGCTAAGTGAAAGAACAAAAGAAGCAGGTGGTCTCTACATTCTTGGAACTGAAAGACATGAATCAAGAAGAATAGATAACCAACTAAGGGGTAGATCTGGAAGACAAGGTGATCCCGGTGCCTCAAAGTTCTTCTTATCGCTTGAAGATGATTTAATGAGAATCTTTGGCTCAGACAAAGTCAAAGGTATTATGGAAAAGATGGGACTTAAAGAAGATGAACCTATCGAAGCTAAAATCTTATCAAACCAAATTGCAAAAGCACAAAAAAGAGTTGAAGGTCATAACTTTGATATTCGTAAACATCTACTAGATTTTGATGATGTTATGAATGCCCAAAGAAAAGTTATTTATAAACTTCGAACGGAAATTCTAAGTGATGACGGTAACCGTGAACTAGTAAATGAGATGATTGATGAAGTCGCTGAAAATCTCACAGATTTTTATCGTCCTGATGCCAAAGCTCCATTAAATGAGTGGAACTGGGACGATATCGATCAAGGTTTTGCCAATATATTTGCGACTGATAAAAAATTAACTCTCGTTGAATGTTCTGATAAACATAAATCAAATTTAGTTGAGTATATGACTGTTACTGCAAGTAATATTCTGGATGAAAAGTTTTCACAATATGATCCAGAACAAGTGACAATAACTCAAAGAGAAGTTTTACTTTCAACATTTGATCAACTTTGGAAAGATCACCTTCTAAATATGGACCAATTAAAAGAAGGTATAAACCTTAGATCATACGGTCAGAAAGATCCTCTTGTAGAATATAAACGAGAGGCTTTTCATATGTTTGAGAATATGAAGACTGAAATAAGACGTGCTGTTGTTGAAAGAATATTCTCAGTAAGGCTGTACACGCCTGAAGAGATTGAAAGCATCAAGAAACAACAACAAGCGATGCTAGAAGCGCAACTTGAAGCACATAAAAGATCACAACAGGCCAAAGCAAGAGCTGAAGAACAGAAATCACAACCTGTACAACGTAAGACAGTCAAAGTTGGACGCAATGATGCTTGTCCCTGTGGTTCTGGTAAAAAGTTCAAGCACTGTCACGGCGCTTAGGAGTTTATTTGAGCAATGATAACGATGAGGACATTACTCGCATTGAAGATCTTCCCAATTTAAATGGTATTGAGGATGACGAAGACTTTACTAGCTTAGACGATCTTGCTGATTCAATGAATCTGAATACAGATGAAGAGATCCCGGGTCTACCAAAGGATCTTGATGAACTTCAAGATGAAACCCCTCCGCTATTTGCTGCAAATGAGGACCCCCCACCAGAGTTTACCTCGCCTGAAAATGACTTTGAAACTCCAGACTTTGAAACTCCGGACTTCGAAATGCCAGACTTCTCAGAGGATGAAGGTGTATTCGATACTAATCTTAAGGATCAAGATGACGACCTTAATAGTAGGTTAACTTCATTTGATACTGAAACTGAAATTAAAAATAATGACTTCAATAGCGAGTTCAATGATGAGTTTGAGGAATCAACAATAGATGAATCATATTTCCCGGAAGAAGACTCTGAGGAAACATTGATTTCAGCTAGCGCTGAAGTTCTATTTGAAGAAGAAGAGAAAGAAGAAGAGAAAGAGTTAAAACAATCAGTACCTGAAAGAACTCCAATAGAAAGAGAATCCGAAGAAAAGCCTTGGAGTGGTACTCAAAACCTTGATGATGTCACTGAGTTCGGAGAAAAAAGTACATACTCTACTCTTGCATCAGAGGGGAATCCTCCTTTTAGTGTCATCCTTAAAAACCCAAGATATAAAGAAGATGTTGAAGACATTATAACGATTTTAAAGGAAGTTGAAATCGTTTCAGAAAGTGACATTGAGCAAGTAACAAAATCACTAACTGATGGGCAGTATCTTGTTTCTCGAATTAGTGAATATTGTGCGATCATCCTTTGTCACAAACTCAGACGTTTTGATGTTGAGATATTAATGGGCCTGACAGAGGAAATTAATCCACCTAAGAGCTATGACTCTGAAGATCGTGGACTACTCACCAAAGCAAGTATACTCAATAATAAGAAGCATCACTTTAATTTCAAAGCAGTTGAAAAAGAAAATATACTTGCAACGACTCTTCCTCAAATTGAAGGTCATATTATCAAAAAACATTTTGGTATTATTACCAGGTCTACTCAAATAAGTGCCAATGAGTTGAAACCTTCAGGAGCTGAGGATGAACTCATTGAGAAAATGCATGATGAGGATAAGAAACTGATACAAAACTATCGCCTAAAAAGAGAAAATTACCTGGCATCTAACTCCCAACACCCGGGGGACAACTTTGTACATTTGCTAGACGAATCAACAAAAGGGTCACATTTAGAAGTCGACAATATCTACAAAAACCTTCTAGACAAGCTTAAAGACAATGCTATGAGCAATCGAGCTAATGGACTTGTCGGCGTTAATTTCATGGTTACACCTCTTCCTCTCCAAGACTTTCAAAGTCATGATACAATATATCAAATACAATGCTCGGGGAATATGGTTTGGATAGAGAAAAGATAGATGACATTTATGATACGATTATAATTGGTGGTGGTATTGTTGGTGCTGGCGTTTTTAGAGAGCACTCACTTCATGGACTAAAATCACTTCTACTTGATCAAGCTGACTTTAATTCCCAAACAAGCCAAGGCAGTTCAAAGATGCTACATGGTGGAATACGCTATCTTGAAAATATGGACTTTGCCCTTGTTTTTGAAGCCTTAAAAGAAAAAAATCTATGGCTTAAGCTCACACCTCATGTCAGTAAAGAAGTTCCCTTCTATTTACCTATTTATAAAGAAAGTAAGTGGCCACTTCCGTTTTTACGAATAGGCCTTTTTCTTTATGATCTCTTATCTCTTTTTAAGAATAGCTCACACAAAGTCTACAATAAGAAGAACACATTAAAGGCAATACCAGGGCTGAAGTCAGACGGGCTTCGAGGGTCTGGTATGTATTTTGATGGAATAGTGGATGACAGTAAGTTAGGACTTGAATGTATTTACGATGCTTTAAATAATCCTAATTGCCAGGCGCTAAACTATAAAAAAGTGATAAAACTAATTAAGAATAATGATCACTATGAGGTTACATATCAAGATGTTCTCTCAGGTGAAGAAGAAATTAAATTCTCAAAATCTGTAATCATGGCCACTGGACCTTTTACAGATCAAGTTATGAAAAAACTAAATATCCCTTGGGATAATCTGATACTCCCCTCAAAGGGAACCCATCTTTGGTTAAAAAAAGATGCACTTGCAATCAAAGACGCCATGGTACTTCAAACGGCAGATATGCGTATTATTTTTGTGATTCCTCAGAGGAATGCGATTTTAGTAGGAACGACTGAAACACCACTAGATCCAAATGAAGAGTTTCTAGACATACAGCCCACAGAAGAAGAAATTACTTACCTTCTCGAATCGGTAAACGAATACTTCCCTACCTCAAATGTTGGCAAGGATGCAATTCTTTCAAGTTTTTCTGCTGTTAGACCTCTAGTAAGAGCTGGTACATCTAGCTCAAAAACATCTCGTACACACAAGGTCCTAGAGCCGCAAGAGAATCTCTTCGTTATTGTTGGTGGGAAATATACGACATTTAGAAGAATGGCATTTGATATAAATAAAAAACTATTTAAAAGCTTGGGAATTAAGCACCAGAAAGATATAACTTTAAGACCCCTAAGAACTACATCCGTTGTAAAAGATCCATTTGGGCAAAAAATAACTCAAGCAAATATACAAGATGTTATTGATAATGAAATGGTCAGAACTCGCGAAGATCTTATAAGTAGAAGGTTATCTTTTCCCTCAACCAGACATTTAAATAATGATGAGCTAAGTAATATGCTAGATAATGTTGACTTAAAATCTATACCCAAGTCCAAGTAATAATTTAGGCCCAACCTTTGTTCTTGTATACTTAGTAGCACTTTCATCTGCAGAGAATTCCTCACCATGTAGACGATACAAGAACTCGGCCCTTACACCAAAGCCATAAGTCGTATAATATTTAGCAGCAGCGCTGAATGTATGAGAAAGAGTTGATGCATCCAGCGATAAGCTCTCACCATTAAGGTCTTCCTTGCCTGGTGTGTAGGTAGAATTTGCAGAACCTAGGGCAAATATATAACCAACAGAATAAATTAATTTATGAACACTAGAAGGTCTTTCAAAAAGATAAAAGTTTCCACCAAATCCAAACTCACTAGAGTTCTCTTGAACGGTTGCTCCCTGGTAGGCCATAATTGAACTTCTATTTAGACTAAATGAACCTAGAATTGAAATTCTAGAATACCATTTAGTCTCGTCTCTAAAGTAATACTCTCCACCAATCTTCAAAGAAAGATTATCCTCCGTAGATGTAAACTTAGTATTATTATTACTTCCTGTAGATTCAACAGCATCAGATGAGTAATAAACCATTCCAAATACTTCTCTATTTTTATTACGAAGACTTGTAATCGTCTCCATCATATCGAGGTCTTTCCTGGTTAAACCTAAAGTATCACCTAAGTCTTCTGCACCATCCGCAAGTGGAATCCCAAGGTCTCTCGGATCTTTAGAAACAAATGCACCAATGTCTTCTTTCACGAGCATACGAGAATCATCTTTAGTAATTTTGACTGGAGGAGTAATCTTTAACTTCATGACTTGATCATCTTTAATAAAATCACTAGCAACGACTCTATAAATAGACCACACTGATCTCGTCGGTGACAGTTTTATACAGACTGCTCTCGCCACAACACCTTCGGAAACATAAAACTTTGCATGGTCACTTTGTTTTAGGCCATCCTCAATTCCTCTATTAATTAAGATTGTTTTTTTACTTACAGAAGTATTTACAATTCTTAATGTTAATTTTTCATCTATTTCCAACGCAAAAGTTAGAGTTGAGAATGAAAGTAAAATAATAAATAATAACATCTTCATAATATATCCTAGAAAAATTTACTTAAACCAATAGCGACTTTGCCTTCTTTATAAGTTGCACGATCTGGGAGGCTACCAGCATCGTCATTTCTCTCCATTCTTTCGGCCCTGATATCTTCATAACCAAGACTTAAGCGGAAACCATATGTATTTCTGAAGTTATGCTTCAGACCAAAACGAAAACCAGGAATTGTAAAAAGTTGATAATTACCAGCTTCCTGGGCAGAGTTATTAGTCAATCTCGCAATTCCGTATCTAGTAAGTAGTGTAAAATAATAAATATTAGTATCAATAGCACTGGCCCTCATAAAAGGGTACCAATTCACGTGTCCGGCCATACTGTACTCAATACTTTTAACGTTTAAGTTACCACCGAAGTAAGCATCTCTTGACCTACGGACAGATCCCTCTAAAGTAATGCGCTTAAGGTTTTTGAACCTCTTGAGAAAATATGTTTCAAGTGAGAGTTCAAAATCATATTTATTTTGCTCAGTTGTATCTGAGTCGTTCACATTCTCATTGTTTATAACGTTCATGCCAAATGATGCGAAAGCCTGATAATCATGCTTATAGGCTATAATTCCCATTCTTCGCTTCTTCTCTTGGGTAACATTTAAATTCGTAAGTAACTCAGCAAGTTCATCATCAGAGTACCCCTCAGACCAAGCCTCACCTCTCTCTTTCACGTCCCGATAAAACTTTTCCTCTTTTGCAGCGGTATCTCTTAATTCTCTATCCTGTTGTTCCATATACCTTTGATAAACTGAAGCGGCAGGTAAGTCGTCCACGGATCTTTCTTGCTCCTTATAAAAACTATTCCTATTAAATAAGGGGTCATTATATTTCTCAAGAAAAGCAACAACCATTTTTTCAAAGGTGTGAACTCTCTTTCTTTCAGAAAATTGTTTTGCATGCGGGCTCCTGTAAATACCATCTACATAGAGCTTTCCATCAAGCATACGATCTTCCCACTTATCTATATCAATAAGGTCAACATCCACACCTAAATGTTTATTCTTTTTATGGGTAATTTCAATCGCTCTGTAATCTGCTTGTTTAATAGCAAGATCATCGCCCCCTAATAAGAAGTCTTTGACTTCATTCGTGGGATCATCAAGTGTGACAAGGCTTGATCGTTTGATATTTAAGTTCGTTCTTCCTTTAAGTAGTTTTGATTCTGCAAAAAGCACAAGTTTACTTCCAACTTTTAAGATATTCGGAAGATACTCTTTATAAACTATCCACACTGACTGATTTGTTAGAACTTTTACAGCTCTTAACTTTGCAACAGGTTTAAATACGAACTTACCTAGATCTACTTCCTCTTTAGTAAGTAGGATTCCGTAGTCATCATCTCCCAGGTCATCAACGACTCCTCGATCTAAGTAGATAGTTTTTCCGGAAGAGGACATAGATTGAATGATGACAATTGAATCATCAATTGCAAAAGCTGACGAAATTGTAAGGCTTAATATTATGATGAATTTTATGCTAATGGTCATCCTTGTCCTTTAACTTACTAATATATACATCTATTTTTATACCTTTAGCGTCATTTGAAAACCCTTTGCGTTAAATAATCTAAAATAAATTAAACATTTAGCTAACCTCACTACTTGTAAAACAATCCTAATTAATCTATAAATCTAGTACATTAATCAACAATTTGTTTTTAAAGAGGTCATTTGTGGCAAAGCGTAAAAAAGAGAAGAAAACCTATAAATATGAGTGCTCACTTACCGGTGAGAGTTATATACTAACTGAAAAAGCTGAAAATCCTGATGAATTGATGAGTGTTGCCTCTTGGTATGACATGAATGCTGAGATGGATGACAGACCTGACGATGTCAAAAAGAAACTAGGCCTTAAGGCTGAAATTCAAGCTGAAGCTGAAGCAGCAGCAACAACAGAAACTCAAGAATAATCACACTTTATTAGAAGGTAAACTCATGGAAACTAGAGAAATTATCATTATTGGATCAGGACCTGCTGGTTATACGGCAGCACTATACGCATCACGAGCAGACTTAAAGCCACTTGTTATTATGGGGCACGAGCCAGGTGGACAACTCACAACAACTACTGATGTTGAGAATTTCCCAGGCTTTCCTGATGGAATCTTGGGACCAGACCTAATGATGAATATGAAGGCTCAAGCTGAACGCTTTGGTACTGAATACCTAACAACTCATGTTTCAAGTGTAGATCTCTCTAAAAGGCCTTTTGCAATTGAATGTGAAAACGGGGATAAATTTTTAGCAAAAACTGTAGTCATATCAACTGGAGCAAGTGCCAAGTACCTTGGACTTCCAAACGAGAAAGAACTAATTGGTAAAGGCGTATCTGCCTGTGCAACTTGCGATGGTTTTTTCTTTAGAAACCAGGTGGTACATATAGTTGGAGGTGGAGACACAGCAATGGAAGAAGCTATGTTCCTATCTAAGTTTGCAAGTAAAGTCACTATCGTACATAGAAGAGATACTTTTAGGGCCTCAAAGCCAATGCAACAAAGAGTTTTTGATAACCCAAAGATAGAAATTTTATGGGACCACTCAGTAACGGAAATTATGGCGGACGATGGTGGAGTTAATTCAATCAAAGTCACACACTCCACAACTGGTGAAGAGACAGTCCGAGAAACGAATGGTCTATTCATGGGAATTGGACATACACCTAATACTGGATTTTTGAACAATCAAATCGATCTTGATGATCACGGCTTTATCATTACAAAAGGTGAACATCCAGACACTAATATACCTGGTGTATTTGCCTGTGGCGACGTTCAAGACTCATACTACAGACAAGCTATTTCAGCTGCTGGAACTGGATGCATGGCCGCAATGAGAGCTGAAAAGTACTTAGAATCCGCTGATCACGCATAATTCACCTTATAAAATATAAGACACGGAAAAAATTACCGACTTAATCAGTTGGAAAATAGCTAAGTATTCAATATAATTTAATCTTCTAACATAGTCTTAACTCTAATTGACATTCATCCCAATTCACGAAAAAATTAGTATGTAAGCAAGGATGCTTATTTTAATTTCATTGACCAAGGAAGGATGATGAACTCTCTTTTTAATTACCAAACACTTAAAACTCGCTTAGAAAAAGGGACTAGATCCTTAGTTATCACTCTTAATGGAGATCGACTGAATAACAGCTTTTCCATGGAAATGTTATTTGAACTTGAGTCCCTGCTAGCTTGGTGTACAACGAGAGTAGAAATTCACACAATTCTACTACAATCATCAACGAATATTTTCTCCGATGGTTATAATCAAAGAGTTCTAAAGAAATTAACAATCGATAAACTACAGAAATTTACTAGAAAGTTGCAACTTATCAATCAGGCGCTAATGTGTCTTCCTCAAACAGTCATTATTGATATGCAAATGGGAACGCAAAACATAGCAAGTGAGCTAGCTGCCGCATGTGATATTAGAGTATCTAACCGTTCATGTGAAGTCTCTTTTGAGCACTCCAAACTAGGTTTAATCCCATGCTCTGGTGGAATGATTGGGCTATCACACATCGTTGGTCATGCTAATGCAAAAAATTGGCTTTTATCTGCAGAAGCAATTCCTTTTAGAAAGCTCGAAGCTAGTGGCTTTGTATATGATTCATACACTATGGATACCAGAGATGAAGTGATACAAAGAATTCTAACAAGTATTTCAAAGCAATCTCCAGTACAAAGAATCCAAACAAAACTTGGAGTGACAGAAAGCATCCGCCACCAAATGGAAGGAATGTTAAAATTTGAGAGTCAAATTGCAAATGCCGCCATGGTTACAGAAGATTGGCGCGAAGAGAATGATGACAACTCAATGCCCGCGAAAAGCATAAAGGAAGCAGTTAAGCTAAGTCTTGTTAAGAATGATAATTCTGAAGATCTTCCTAACTAATCTAATTTACGTATTTCCACATAGAAAAAGACACCCAAATTGAATTCTTAAGAACAGTTTCCTCAACAAGATAAATCCTATCAAGGAAGGAGACTATTTTATGAATCGCTTTAAGTCGTTATCGAGTCAGTACTTTCGGGCATCAGTACCTCAAAACCTGCCAATCACAAAAAGACACACAAATAAGGAATGGCCCGGACTCTGGAAGAACAAAGTAATACTGTTTAAAGTCTTTAAATCCAATTGAGCTTAGATAGGAGTTAAACTTTCAACTCAAGAGGTTTAAAAAGTGTTTGAGGGCAAGAGTGATTCTAAGAATAGTTTTGCATCTTAGGTTTAAAGAATGCAAAATCGAACAGTTTCTTTAGTACTTTTTTGTAGCGGAGTTATTCCTAGTAAAAAAGCACCCAAGTTAAATTGGATGCTCATATATTTAGAGTGAACCCTGTTGATCGGACAATCCTCCAGCTAATTTCTGAACAAGCCTAACTAGCTCTATCAGTTAATTCTTTTTCATATGCTAAAGGACTCTTATAACCCAGTGATGAGTGGAGTCTTTTGGCGTTATATACTTCCTCAATAAAATTTGGAAGCTTTTTTATTACATCCTGTATTGTTTTATATCCTCTAAAATATATCTCTTCATATTTCAAAGTCTTAAAAAAAGTTTCAATGAAAGCATTCTGAGTCGGACTACCTTTATCTGACATGCTTATTCTAAACCCACATTCCCTAAGGTACTTCACATACTCATGTGATCTATACTGAGAGCCTTGGTCACTATGATGAATACAATTTTCTTTTATATCCCTGCGACTTAGTGCCGAGTCCACAGCATTTATACAAAGGGCGTAATCCATCTTTTTTGATATTGCCCAACCAACTATTACCCTAGAATAAATATCAATAATTGCTGCCAAATAAACAAAACTATTATTAATTTTTATATAAGTAATATCCGTTGCCCAAGCTTCTCCTATATCTTTAACTTCAATATCTCGAAGGAGATTTTCAAATGGCCGTCCATCATTAAACTTTTTATATACTTGAACTGATTTTTTCGCCTCACATGAGAACTTTCAATTTCAAACTTCTTCATAAGTCTTAGAACTTTTTTATGATTAATAATATAACCATCAATCCTAAGTTTCTTTTCAATCCTTCTATACCCATAACCCGGAAAGACTTCGTGGATTTTTTCTATTCGTTCTTTCCAATCAAGGTCAGTATTTTTCTTCTTAGCTTGATAATAATAGCTACTCTTTGAGATACCCATCAGTTTGCATCCTCTTTGTACTGTTCCCAGTTCTCTGAGGTTATTACTGATAAAGATTCGCTTCTCAGCCACTTTATGTAACTTTCGGCTTTTTTTAGCATTTTATTTTGAAGATATAAATCTCCAAGCTCTGCTTTTAAGGCCAGGTTCTCTTGCTCTAAAGCCTTTCTTTATAACTCTTTTGCTGATTTTATAGCCATTTTGGAGGGTTCGTTTTCTTTATCCCTCCACCTTTAAATTCCTTAACACAAGTCGATACTGCTCCTGCTGATATCTGATACTTTGTAGCAGCTTGTCTGTAAGTCATCTCTCTGGCCACAACAGCTTCATCAATCGTCTTTCTTACTTCATAGGGCAGCTTATGTGGTCTGCCTGTTGGTATCTTCATCTTTAACTCCTCATAGTTATTATAGCTGAGAAGCTAACTTGGTCTTGTTCAGAAACTATTGCCTAGAGTGTCTTAAGTTAGAGGTTCACTCCAATTTCTACAGTAAAAATACGGACAATACCATCGCTAACTTTCAAGGTTCGACGAGTAATGTTTTCACAAAACATACTGTATTAGACCACGGTGCTTGTAACTAGAGAATATTTGCTAAAATCCAATCACGTTGCTTATTAATGTCGACAACAATGGTATCACCACCATCATTACAATCATTCCTAACTTTCGTTATTCCAGATGCAATACCAACAAGAGTGTAGCTATCACCTTCTACATAATAAACAGGGCCACCAGAGTTTCCGTTACAAATGGCATCATTTTTCGAGTTATCTTTTAAACGTATACGATCTAGATCAAAACGAAATACTGTATGCCCTTTATTTTTCTTTTTTCCATCTTTCAAAGTAATCGATCTTAAACCATCTCCTACCTGAAGATCATTTAGTCCGAGATTGATATCGGAAGTAATATCTCCCCTCTCTAAGATAATAAGTGCTAAATCATTACGGACCAACTTAGGATCCCATTCCTCATGAACAATCACCTGCTGAACAGAAACAGACCTTCCAGCCACTTTTACAGTCTTTACTGATGAATCATCGACACAATGAGCAGCAGTAATAATAATATCCTCATTATACTTAAAAGCGGAACATATTAGGCTATTACTAGAAACTTGAATTTCAACGGTGCGATTATTAATTGAGGATTCCTCCTCACATGCAATTAACAACAAGAGAGTTGAGACTAAAAATAATTTATGCATGAATACTCCTAAGAATTTTTAAAAGAGATAGTTTTAATATGTAGATGTTTTAGAAATTAGAGGAATTTGAAGGAAAATTTAGGCCGCTCAGAGATCAAGGTTTTATTAGATTCTGTGGGAGATTAGATATATTCATAACTAATCTGAGGTAGGGCTTTAGGTATTTAAGATACCTCCAAGCGGCTTACATACTATAAAGCAGGAATCGTGCCAAGAATAAGACAGGCCAAGTACCTGAAAATTTATAGAAGCTAGTGGTGCATAAGGAGAAAGGGCCACTTTGACCGGAACAAAAAGTCACTAGGCAGAATTTACAGTGAATTATTTATCATCTTCGAAGTCAATTGACGTTTCAAGCACATTTTCAAACTCATCCTGAGGCTCAGTAAGAATCGCCTTCTGGGAATCAATATTACGCTCAAGAAAGCGTTTTGCAGTCTTCTCTAGTATTTGATCCACAATAGCTCTTGGAAACTCCTCCGCTCTTAGAAGGCCAATTGTTTTAAAGAGTATTTGCCTCGCTGTAAAGGGCTTTACAATAATGTGTCGCACACTACGCTTAATACACTCTTGAGCCTTCTCTTGAGTTAAGCAACCAGAAACAACAATAACCTTCTGATTTGCATACTTTGGAATTTTACGAAGAGTATCAATAAAATCCAGGCCATCTCTTTTAGGCATACTTAAGTCAGTGATCACTAAATCAAACTCTTGATTACCTAGCTTTAACATTGCTTGAACGCCATCAGATGCGTGAATCACATGAGTGAACTTCGAGTATAGACCTAAATACATCATTAATATTCGTGCAATTTTCTCTTCATCCTCTACGATCAATATGGAATAGCTGTTTTTAATTCTATCCATTTTTAACCTCACCTATGTACTTCTTAACCTCATCAAAGGATTTTCCTGAGAAGTCTCTAAAGATACTATCTGGACTTTTTACAGACTCAGAAAAACTCATAGAAGCGTCAACCATATATGAGTCACACAAACCCTGAAAGGTTAGAGGGTTATCCGTGAGGATGAGAACAATATTATCACCAGAGAAATGGTCATAAATTTGCCCCAACTCAACAACATTATCAGAAAATACGATAAGCTTAGGATCTTCAGTATCTCCTCCTCCACTTAAGTATCTATTTGTCGTAGTAAATGTTTCAAGATCAAGTTTTGGTAAAGATAAATTTATCTTCGCTCCAATATCTGATGGCAAGATTGTAATATTTCCGTGAAAAGCATTCATGATTTTTTGGCTGATTGCCAGGCCTAATCCAGTCCCTTCTCCAGACTCTTTCGTGGTATAAAACATTTCAAATGCTTTTTCTGGATCTTTAATACCAGCGCCAGTATCCGTGACATTAATATTTACAGTGAAGTCATCCGCTAAAATATGAATCGAAAGTTTTTTCTCTTCAACAAAACTCATAGCATCAGCGGCATTTTTTATTAAATTTATAAGTACTTGTTGTAATTTGCCAGCATTTGCAAGAATAAGTGTCTGATCAATTTGTAAATCAAGCTTAATATCCTTAAGTACGCCTAAGCCTTTTACAAAATCAATTGAATCTTTAATCACATCAGATAGATTTATAACAGTAAGCACATCTTCTCGATTTCTGGTTAATGCTTGCATATTAGAGATAATCTGCTTAATGCGATGAAACTCTTCCGCTAAATCAGATAGTTGAATAGAGGCATCGACAAAGTTCTTCTCATCTAAAGAGCTAGATAAAGCAAGCAAACTATCTCCGGCCACAGTTAACGGTGAACTAATTTCATGTGAAATCCCAGCAATCATCTCACCTAGGGCAGTCAATTTGTCAGATTTTACGATTTGATCGTGTGTAGACTTGAGTTCAATGATTTGTTGCTTATATTTTTCGTGCAAATGCTTTTCAATGGAGAAGTCCTGCAAATGAATAATCACTTGATTATTCAACGGAATGAACTTAAAAACTACCGTATTTATAGATTCAACTAGATTAAGAGCTACCTCAGGGCTTACATAGGGACCATCGCTCTTAAGGGACTTCTGAACACCTTCTAAAAGATCGAAATCAGCGACCACAAGGAGTTCTAAAATGTTCTTAAAGGCGGTGATTTTTCTTGGTGGAAGTTTGAAGTAGGTAGAACATACAAAATTAAAATAGAGTATATCTCCCTCATGAGATACGACAATGACTGGATTTTGTAAGTGGTCAAAAATATCATATGTTGAGCTCATGGCTATCCCTTTAGAAAATTAAAATATTGCGCTTCAATGTCATCAAACTCTAATTCATTGCCATCATCATCTTTTTTAACTGGTGCCTTGCCACCAACGACCTCGCTAGGGAAAATGAGAATCTTTAATTCATTATCTTTCGCTTGATTAAAATATGGTGCATAGAAAGACTCAACAACGCCATTAGGATGAATAAATCCAGAAACAATATTCATTTGCTCCACGATTACCTGAGGACAGTTTTTATAAATAACTGCATCAAATTTAAAGTTCGATTTTTGAAACTCAATTAAATCCCTAATACCACATGAATTAATATGAGTTATACCATCTAGGTCTAAGATCAACTTTTGCCCCTCTAGAGTTTCAAGGGAGGAAAAATCAGAGTCTTCATTGATTTGGCCAGTAAACAAAATGACTAAATCTCCTTCTGTATTTTCTTTTTGTAAAATCTGCAAGCTCGACATTAAATATCCTTTTCGCTAAAAAATAATGCAGTCTCTTTCTGCTTAAATTGTTTTAATCTTTTGTATTTATTTATACGACAGCTTATAAGCGTCGTAGTCTTCTTTACAACTTCAAAGTGAATCGAGTTCACAGAGTTGACGACCATAAAGAGCCCTAGTCCAGCACCGGATTCTTTTTGTTCATAGTTGCCACTTTTTGCCACATCCTTTAAACGTGATGTAATATTCTCATTTTTTAAAAGTCCAAAGAAATCCTTTACGGTAATGAAGACATCATCCTCGCTCTCGATGACTGCTAGTTCGACTGCAAAATAGGTGTCACCTTGAAGATTCAAAATAATGCCATTTCGAACCAACTCAGAAATAACCATAACTAAATAAGACTTTAGATCAGAGAAGCTATTATCAAAGTGTTTCGTATCCAACCACTTCGAAATAATATTATAGACATCACTAGAACTCTCCCTCTTAAAGCTATGGGAAAAAATAATATCACCAGAAGGATTGATAGGTTCGGCGCCATACAGGTTTAAATAGTTTAATGGTATTAATTTATGGAAAGTTGAAGGGCCATCTTTTAACAGTTCAACCAAAGGCCCTTTATAAATCCAGTTTGGGAGTGTAACGTCGCTTGATCGACTTAGTCCATCGGGAAGGTTGACTTCTTCGTCTTGAATATTTTTTGTTATATATAGTTTCATTATAATACTTCAAGTCCAACAAAGGTGTAATCGTCAGCGATTGGTACTGATTTTATATAATCCTTAAACTCAGTATTAACGTTATCAACCAATTTATCAATTGGATCTGATTGCTTAGTAAGCAAAGAGTTTAAAAACTTTCTTTGACCATAAGCTTTACCATTAATATCAACTGACTCAACGATGCCATCTGTATAAAAGAAGATTTTATCGGTTGTATGCAGTTGTAAATGTGTTTTATGAAAGTGACTCTCACTAAATTCCCCTAGCCTTGGGTCTATCTTATCCATAAGAGGCACAATATCAGACTTCGTTACTTCTCCATTATGATTATGTCTTGCAAAATAATATGGAGGATTGTGAGAGGCATTAGAATAGTTCGCCTCATTTGATGAGTTAGTCACGCAAAGAACAAAAGCTGTAGCATTAAGCTTGTCTGTAGAATGGCAAAAGCTAGCATTTAAGAAGCTCATAATTTTATCCGAGTCTGATAAAAAAGAAGGATCCTTTTGACTTAAAAAACGTAAAGAATTAATTGCACTATGAAGAACTGCAGTCATCAAAGCCGCTGGAGTTCCGTGGCCAGTAACATCTGCAATAATCACTACTGTATAGTCTTGACCTTCGTAAACACCCCACCAGTCTCCACCACACTCAGTAGCAGACTGGTAACGTCCCTCAATATGACAAGGACCATTCTTATAATTGGTTTTAGGAAAAAATTGCGATTGTACTAGATTGGCCGTCTTTAGCTCTTCCTCTAGTCTCAACTTCTCTTCCATTTCAAGCATGTAATTATCGATATCATCCGCCATCTTATTAAAAGAGATTGCAAGGAAGCCAATCTCATCGGAAGTTTTAATCTTTGCTCTGGATTTGAAGTTAGAAGTTAGAAACTCATTAACAGTAGTTGTAAGTGAATTAAGTGGTCTTGTGAAAAATTGAGAGAAGAAAAGAATCACGATAACAAGAATGCCAGCAATGAGCAGTCCAAAATATATAGAGTTCTCTCTTAATCTCTCTGATGCTGCTACCGCCTTGCTATACTTAGTTGTTGTCATTATATATAGAGACCTGGATACTTCACGTGCAGAAACAATTAGATTGTTACCTGCGAGATTATATTTAAAGGTTTGTCCCATCTTAGATTTAGCAATGACGTAATTATAAACTTCATCCATATTTAAGGCATCAAGATTTGATACCTGCACGTTATTATGAATAAAGAAATTTTGATATAGCTCACTCTCTTTACTAAAAAATAAACTCTTTGTTAGTAGAAAACCAAAGGTACTTTTACCTTTTTTAAGTTGAATAACTACAGACGAAGATAAAAAATTTAATCTATTATTAGATTCAAATTCAGTGTAATCGTACAAATTTGAAATTTCTTCTTTTGACTTAAAAGTAATAATTTTACTAAGCTTACCAGAATTGGCTTCAAAATAAGCTGAAATAGCTGAGTTCTGTTTTAGAAGCTCCATCACAAAGTCAGAGTTTACCTCTAATGTTGAAGCCTGCTCAAGGTAGAAATTCACTTGATTTAAGGTGGTTTTGGTTTTATCAGCAGCAGATTGGTTGTAATCATCAACGGCCTCAAAAACATATGAAAGTTTATCGCTTTTAAATAAATCGACAGCATAGTAGACATAGGCGCTCAGACTTATGGCCATAATACATAGCGTGAAAAACACTAGTTTTAAATAGATTGGAACGATAACTTTTTGCATATTAACCTAACAAACTTTTTATTTTACTTAATAATATAGTATCCTATTTTTATAAGAAAACTATGAATATTAAGAAACAACATTACACAATTAATACTGCACTCGTTATGTCGGGCTTAATGCTAATCTTTTATAGCTACTCAAAGCTCTATCTAAATTCCCAAGACACAGTAGATGGTACTAGAACGGTTGGTTTCCTAAGATTTTACCAAAATGATATCAGGTTAAAAAAATCTTCTCAGTTTCAATGGGAAGATATTTATAAATCGAACTCAGAAATTTCAATTAACGATCGATTATTCTCTAACGCTGCCTCTAGTGCAACGATCAGTTTAAACTCAGGCAATAAGCTTAACTTGAATGAACAATCCTTGATTAGAATGAGAAGTGAAAACTCAGTTCTTATAGAAAAAGGGGCCATTACTCTCGACTTATCCAAGAATGCTGCCCCACTAATACTACTTATAAATAATAAAAAAGTATCTCTTAAAGCTTCGACTGATAGCAAAGTCGTTATTACAAAAGGTATCGATACGAGTATTGAAGTAAAGTCCGGAATGGTCAAAGTACTTCAAAAAAATACATCATTAGATTTACTGCCTGATCAAAAAGTCATTCTAAATAAGAACCAAGAAATAAGCGCAACACAGCTTTTGTCTCCAAAAGGACAAACATTTTTTATACAGTCAGAATATAAGGTCATTGACTTTAAATACGAACCTGTAAGATCAAAAGAAGATTTATGGCTTTCAAAAGACATTAATTTTAGCGAGCTCATTCCCCTTCAAAATAAAAACAGTAGAGCAAAACTTAGGCCAGGCAAGTATTTTTGGAAGGTCAATAATACCGATGCTGAATTCTTTCAAATTGTTAAAGAGATCTCTTCACCAAAAGATTTTTTACTTAAAAACCAAACAATTATTTATACATATAAAAGCTCCAGTAATGTTAAATTTAAAACTAGTCAGATCAAGGAAGCTCCTCCTTTAATTATTGAAACTTTTGATCGTAACATGAACTCTATCGACCAAATTCAATTGAGTAAAAAAAGTATTTACACTCAAAAATTTGAAGTCGGTGAATATTTTTATCGCAGTAAGTATGCGTCGCAATTTATTAAGTCAGGCTGGAGTGATAAATATAAATTCACCGTAGCAAAGAAAGAATATACTTTAGGAAAACCCCTCATAATTGAATTAAGTCGCCCCAACCAAGAGGTTAAATTTTCATGGGATAAAAAAGCACAAGACCTAAGCCTTTTTGAGCTAGCAACTGATCAGAGTTTTAAAAGTATTATAAAGAGTAAAAGGATACGAAGTAAAAACTTCACTCATATTACATTTCCAATTGTAGGAACGTTTTACTGGAGAACACGGAAAGTTGAAGCCAATGGAAGTCTTTCCGCGCAAGCCCCTATCGAAGTCATTATAAAGCCCACACCACCACCAGAAAAGCCTAAAAGATTACCCAACTTAAAGATTAAACTTAAGCAGCAATCAAGCACATCTCACTATATAAGAAAAATGATTTCATTTGTGTTTGACCTCTTTATTCCTATTTCTTATGCAGCCGATAAGAATGAAGCCTCTATTTCATTTCCGAGAATTAAAGATGCTAAAACATACGAAGTTGAAATATATCAGGACAAAAATCTACAAAAGTTAGTCAAAAGAATTAATACAAAAAGGAACTCATTTACATGGTCCCCCAAAAAAGAAGGACAATACTTCTGGAGGATACGTTATACAGACTTCTGGAAAAGAGTCTCCGAGTTCTCAGAGCTCTCAAAATTACGTATTGAGTTTGAAAATAACAAGAAAACTGAAACAAATAAAAATATTGTACCAAAGAAAACATTTGCAAATAGTACAGTAAGCTTTCAAACGGGGCCCTCACAGATTTCCTTCTCTCAAGGAAAAAATCCGAATATAGACATTGAGGGACAACATTATAATGCTTTTAAAATTAATTATAACAAACCGATAGATTTCTATTATCTTAAAGATCTTCGAGTCTCTTATGCCAGTTATGCAGGTAAAGTTTTTGATGATCAAGACTTTAACTTACGGGAGCTGGAACTATCCTCACAATTAAAAGTCTTTCCTATCTCTGCGCTGGTCCATTTTAAGCAATATACCCAATTTGAATATAATGATTCCGAGGTGGAAAGTGGTGGAACTGAGATTATATATTCAATAGGTAGCATGTATGAGAAAACTCTAAAAGTTGGCAAAAACCAGATAATCACTGGAAATATCAATTATCACCTACTGGGAGCTCAGCAATATCAACTTGGGCTAAGTTATGATTATTCCTACACAAATCAATTAAATGTACTTGCGACATCAACCTACGTTAATGCCAACACAAACAGCGCTGACTTTGATACAAGTATTCAGTATTTTCAACTACTTATTGGTCTAAAATATAAACTCAAATAAAGTTTAACTCTCCTATATTCGACAATAAACAACCTAATAAGAATGAGTTTGCCTTCTTGCGCGGTTTTGATTCAAATCTAAGCAATGAGATAATAAATCATGCTAAAAACGATTTCTTTGATAACTCTATTCACTTATCTCTTTGTTGCCTGTAAGGAATCTGGTGATTCAGCAGTTAGCGATGCTTTAGATGAAGCGTTTAATACAGATCCAACCGCCTCAGGTCAGGTTCAAATTGGACAATGTTATGAAGATCAATACGCGCCAGTGGCAGAAACAATAACAAGAAAATTAGACATCATTCTTGTGCCTGATACATCAGGTTCAATCAATGAGGAACGTGCGAGTATAGCCAATGGCTTTACATCATTTATAAATAGTTTACCCGCCGAAATAGACTTTAGAATTGGTGTTGTATTAGGACACGGTCCTAACTCTGCTAGGTCAGGTAAGCTCTATCAGAAAGGTAGTGAGGATCTAGTTCTTGATTCTCAGATACTTGATACTGCCAGCATTATTAGCGGCCTCCACACCAAGCTTGTAAATCCTGCAACGGATGGAGCGTCCGATGGTGGTGAGATGGGCTTCCTTTCACTAACAGAGGCGATAACGACAAACCTTGATCTTATAAGATCTCAAGGTCTATTAAGGGACGACGCTGCTTTAGCAATTGTCTTTATTGCAGATGAACAAGATATTTGTGCAGACTTCCCAGAGGGAGTTATTCCTGTTCCAGATCCACAAGGTAAAGAAACAAGCTCATACAATAATCACTGTGTAGACGGTGATGATAATCTTCTCTATTACCCAGAGCAGTTATTTGAAGAGCTAAACAACCTGCAAGAACAAAGACCATTAATCATTGGTGGTGTCATTTATAATAACAATGAAACGATACCTTTTAATGGTGAGAACGAAATTGGATATGGATACAAAGAATTAATAGAGTTATCAAATGGAATCTCAGTTGATTTAGCAAATGGTGATTATAATGATGGTCTAGAGAACCTAGGTAAGATGGCGCAAGTTTCAGTTAAGCCAGAACAAGACTTTCAACTTTCTACAAATTTACTAGAGCCTTCATCACTTGAGGTCCTTGTTAACGGCTCACCTGCCAATCATACATATGATGCTGAATTGAATATAGTATCCTTAACCAGTGATAGAGATCCGTTCTCTGTCGTTAGAATTAATTATTGTGAAAAAGAAGAAGTGTCTAATCAAGTCTTTAAGCTTGTTGCCGGTGGTTCACATACATGTGCTATTTTACATGATGGAAGTCTAAAGTGCTGGGGACAAAACACCAGCGGTCAACTTGGACAAGGACATACAGATACAATCGGTGATGACGAACTTCCAAGTAGTGCGATGGCAATAAACTTTGGTCAAAAAGTTGTAGATGCTGCAGCTGGACTCTCACATACATGTGTCCTCTTAGAGGATCAGACTGTGAAGTGTTTCGGAGACAACTCTAGAGGGCAGCTTGGACTCGGTCATATTGACAATATAGGTGATAATGAAACTGCGGATACATTTGCATCTGTTCCTCTCGGTACAGCTGTTAAAAGTATTTATGCTGGTACAAGGTTTAATTGTGCTCTTCTCATAAACCAAGAAGTTAAATGTTGGGGTGAGAATAATTTTGGGCAACTTGGATACGGACATACAGACAATCTTGGTGACGATGAAGACTTATCAAGCTATGGAAACCTTGCTCTTGGTGACGATGCAATACAAATGGACATCTCTACGATTAGCTACCATACATGTGCTGTATTAAAGAGCTCTAACTCTTTAAAGTGTTGGGGTCTTAATAACCAAGGTCAACTGGGTTATGGGCACACAGATAATCTTGGAGATGATGAAACACCTGATAGTTACGGAGCTGTATCTTTTGGGAATGAAGTTCTACAAATAGCAACTGGAGCGTCTCATACCTGTGCTCTAAGTTCAGGACAACAAGTAAGATGTTGGGGTGCCAATTCAGTCGGTCAAACAGGCTTTGGAAGCAACACAACTATTGGTGACGATGAGGCGGCTGATTCAGCTTCTTACCTTGATTTTAATGGTATTGGTATATCAATGGTTGCAACTGGTAATACTCATACATGTGCTATCGGGACAGATGATTCACTTCACTGTTTTGGCCTTGCAGTGTTAGGTCAACTTGGTCACGGAAATAAAAATAATATTGGTGATAACGAATCAATAACTGGGAATTCGAAAGTAGAAATTGATATCGCATTATCCCAAGTGGCATTAGGTCTTCACCACACATGTGCATTAACAAAAGATGAAGGTAGAGTTATTTGTTTTGGTCTTAATTCATTTGGCCAATTAGGATATGGAAATAAAGCTAATATCGGAGACGATGAAATACCTTGGGAATTTGTAGCAGTCCTAGCCCCAGAAGAATCCCCATAAAGAATTGATAGAGAAAACCATACTCATTCGCAATTTTGTAGCTACAACTATATTCTATATCAGACTCAAGTCTCAAGCCGTCACCTAAAATAGGGTCCATTATAGAGGGTATTGTGGATTGAAATGCGAGTGGATTTGTTACCGCTCCAGTGTATGTACCAGAAAGGCTATCAACACGAATTCGCCCTGATCCACCATTACCTCCAGCACCACCAGTGTCAACAGAGATACCACCAGAGCCACCATTACCATTTATCGCTGAGACTGTTCCCGTTATATTTACACCTTGAGCTCCGATAATATAAATGGCACCACCAGAGCCGCCACCGCCGCCGCCGCCGCCGCCAGAGCCACCACCAGCACTTCCGTTACTACCATTACTACCGTTGCTTAAAACACTACCAGAAATGGTGACAATACCCTTAGCGATAATGATGACACCACCGCCTCCAGCACCACCAGTACCGCCAGACTCTTCAGCAAGTATTCCATCATCACCAGAGCCGCCAGCACCACCGCCAGCTCCCCCAGTAAAGTTACTTACAAAGTCACTTTCAGGAAAATAGCCTGCTGCTGGAATTGCTGCACCAGTTCCGGCAGTTCCACCTGATGTTCCACCAGAAGTACCCGCTGTAGGAAGTACAGCTGTTCCAAATCTCGCACCAGAACCGCCGCCACCGGCCGCACTTACACCGGCACCACCGTTCACTGCATTTTGCCCACCGAGGCCCTGTCCACCATTATTTGAAGTTCCATTGACTCCATTACAAGTCCCAACAGGACAAGATCCACCTGCAGTTCCACCAGGTCCAGGAGTTGTGCCTACTGCAGAAAGACTAAGTGTTCCATCTATTGTGACATCTCCCTGAGAGCGAATAATGATATAGTCGCTGGCACCATTAAAATTTATCGTTTGCCCGCCAGATACATTTACAGAAGAGCAATTGTAGATACGCTGTGACTTTGAACTGGTAGTCCAATTACAAGTTTCACTACCATCACCATAGCTTAGTTGTCCGTAAGCCTTGAAAGTCATACATAAAAGTATAATGATTAATTTCATAGATAAATTTTAGCAATGATATCTCTATAAGAAAAATGATAATTGAAGAAACAATGCGGAGCACCTAATACTTAAGTGCTCCAATGAAGACTATTTAATATATTGAATTTGGGTAACAATAAATCCCCATAAAGTGACAGAACTATCCGCCTCAAAGATCAGCTTAATACTATCCCCTTCAGCATACTCTGACTTATAATTGAAACCATCGCCAGAAATAGAGTCAACTTTTGCACCCTTATTATTTACCACATGGACAAAGTCGTATGATCTTTCAAGGTCATACTTATCAACGATAACTCGCATATATTTTGCACCTGGAACAGAAAACGTTTTCTCCTTAACAGAATTAATTAAATATGGATGGGCCGACTCAAAGACAGCGACTGTCTTAGTTACCCAATCCGACTCATCTGGCCTTGAGGGTCTTGGGGTAACAACCCCAGTTAAAAAGTTATAAGCATCAACTCTCCCACTTGAGATAATTTTGCGATCATAGCTTTTATCATAAACAGAAGAATCAATTAAAGCATCTCTAATCTCACTTGGCTTTGCTTTTCCAAATTGCGCTAAATATAACCCTATAACACCTGATACATGTGGCGTGGCCATAGATGTTCCAGAGAAAACAGAGTATTGATTATTTGGAGTTGTTGAGAGAATATTTCTACCAGGTGCCGCCACATGAACTGTATTAGAACCAAAGCACGAAAAACTAGCAAGAGTATTATTATAATTATGTGCGGCCACAGAGATCACATTATCAACTTGGTAGTTCGAAGGGTAATGTGGAGTATTATTATTATTGGTAGCACTATTCCCAGCAGCTGCAGTGAAAACAATCCCTGCATTATTCGCTCTAACGATAGCATCCTCTAATGCTTGAGAAGCTCCGCCGCCGCCCCAAGAATTACTCATCAAATCAACACCTACTGCAATAGCATAATCAATCGCCATAATAGCATGTTCGGTGGATCCAGATCCTTGATCAGTAAGAAACTTAATACCTACTAGCTCGGCCTGTGCCATAACTCCGGCAATACCAATTCCATTTCCATGTTCAGCTGCAATTGTTCCAGCACAATGAGTTCCATGCCCGTTTCCATCCATAGGATCACCGTCTTGATTAGCAACATCATAACCATGGATATCATCGATATATCCATTACCATCATCGTCAACGCCTGCAGTCCCGTTGGCCTCAGCTTCGTTTGTCCACATATTCGCCTTTAAGTCAGGATGATTATAATCAATCCCAGTATCAATAACGGCTATTTTAATTTGTTTACTACCTTTTGTAATAGTCCAGGCTCTTTCAGCATTTATATCTGCTCCTGCAACACCTCTTGGTGATGAATTACCACGATCAGACCTTGGCTCATTATTTCCATTGTTTTTTAATCCCCATAGATCTCCATACTTTGGATCAGTTGTAAGGGTTTTGATTTTTTTTCCAATTGCTCTATAAAGGTAATTAGGCTCAGCATACTCAACCTCTGGGTGTTTAGAGAACTCTTTAATCACAGACAAGATATCTTTCTTATTATCTGTCTTAAGAACTGCAAATTTTCCAAAGCTCAAGTCCATAATGTTTTTTATTTTTAAGCTTCTAAAAGTTTTCGTCTTAACGAGCTTTTTCGCATATTCACCTTTTAGCTTAATTATAATCTCTCCTGGTACATACTCTCCACGAGTCTTTGCGCTAACAGTCGCAGACAATAAAAAAACGAGTGAAAATGCAACCGCCATAACAAATGTATTCTTCATGAATTCTCCTTAAAACTCCATTCTGGAATCAATATTCTTATATTTAGATTATACAGTTAATGATCGATTAAATCTCAGGGGAAAAATTCTCAAAAACGAGAGATACCGGACCCAAAGAGTCCAGCGTTAAGTACTAGATATTTTAATGAAAATATAAGATCATGTAGCTATGTCAAATATACTAAACAAAAGTAATCACCCAGTAGAAGTTAAAAAGATAGATATAAATGTCTGGACCCTAAGAGATGAGATTGAATCTGCAATCTCTATAAGACTTAAAGAGCACCCAGATACCCCTTCAAATGAAGTCGATATCAGTGATATTAAAGAATTTTATAACAAAATTTATTCGACAAATGATGATGGAGGCGACGCATCAGAGGATAAAGAATCGACGGAAGAAGCTGAAGATAAACCAGAGGATGAAAGCTCTGATCAAGAAGATGCAGAAACCAAAGACGCTGATGAATCATCAGATGAGTCAACTGAAGAAGGTGCAAGCGACGATGATGACGATGCAGCTGCCGAAATGGCCGCCGCCATGCTTGCTGATCAAGGTGCAGGGCCAGAAACAGCTCCTGATGATAAAATAAGTTTAGAAAAATACGAAAGAGCTAAACCACCTGAGGAAAAATTACTTAAAGGCTTTATTTTTTTAGCAGATGTAAATATGCAAGAAATTATGTTTTTCGCAAAATCTGACTTCTTACATGGCCAAACAATAGTCATTGAGTTTTGCCTACCTAGTAATTTTAGCCAAACAGCTTCAGTTTTGAAGTCTTCCCATATTACAAGAAACTCGAAAGTCATCAGCCCAAATAAGCCAACACATAGGATTCATGCATCTTTCCAATTTAGATTTGAGGAAGAGCGAACAAGATTAAGAAAATTTCTTAAATCTGTAGAGCCTGATACACCAGCTTCACCAAAGAAACTTAAAAAGCCATCTGACGGAGAAGACAGTGACGATGACTTTAACGACTTAGGATTCTAGATGCGTTTTACAAGCTTAAGAAGCCGTAGCATTTACTCAACCTGGTTCTGTCTCTCATTCCTACTATTGCTAATGACTTATCTTGGCTTTATTGAATTCTTCCAAGACTCACGAGTTGAAGTTTCAGCGACTGAATTACTAAAAAATCCTGTTAGATCTGACATACTTACAAATGCTGAAACCATACGCTTTAAAAACCGTATCGGTACATTTCTAATCAAAAAAGAAAATGATTTATGGATTCTAAAAGAGCCTAGGGTAATGCCCGCTCAAGTGCGAACTGTAAATAGTCTTATCCAGTCTCTGAGAGATATTAAGGTACAAACAATTCATGAGTATGAACCTATAAACATTCAAAGTTTCTCTTTGGACAAGCCGATTATTCAAATTGATCTTACCACAAAGCTAGATGATAATATTTCCATAAAAGTGGGAATCATTAATCCTATTGATAATACATCATACATAACGGTAACTGGTCATGACTATATTTTCCAAACAAATATCTTTAAAACAAAAATGGAAAAATATGAGCTAAGTCGATTTATTGACTCTCGAATATTCTCTATGAATATAGATAATGTAAAAGAGTTTAGTCTGTATCGTGCAAAATCAAAAGAGACATTTAATAAGTTATCGCAAAAAAATTCAGTATGGTCTGCTAAAAAATACAATACAATATCATCAGAGAATACATCTAAAAAATTAACCTCAATACTTAATATAACGACACATATGATTATTGATAAACAAGATGAAGAACTTAAAACCTTTATTACAAACTACCTCGACAACCCACTCTATCGAATAACAGTTAGGACATTTGATAACAAGCAAGTAACTTATAAAGTCTCTAACCTTGTGAAGGCGATAAAAGACTTAAAGATTGAGAAGAGACAATACTTTCTAGTTTCATCATCTGACAGAAAATATCCTTATGTTATAAACAAGCAATTTCTCAATGAATTTGTGATTAAGTACTCAGACCTTAAGTAGTAAACTAAGCCCATCCTCAAACGGGATAAAAACTGATTCCCAGATATCAGAAGCTTTAATAAATTCATGCAACTCACGAATATTGGCGGCAGACCTCTTTTTAGAAGCTAGATCAGGGTCAAGAAAGCTCCCACGCCAATAAGAATTATCAACCGCAACTAGAGAACCTTGACTCATCTTCGGAGCAAGAGCATGAAGGAAGTCCTTATAATTAGATTTCACACCGTCAACAAGAGCAAAATCAACTTCGCTTACACTTTTAATAACCTCAAAAGCATCATCTTGGTGATATGACATTTTATCATTCCAACTGTCTGGCCAATTTAGTGCATGAAACTCTTCAACTAAATCATCTCTTTTTTCTGTAAGAATGAGTTGTTCAATAGTTTGAGCTGATCCATGCATAAACCAAAAAGCACTTTGACCGTAACCCGATCCCATTTCAAAAATAGTTTTAGGTTTGTTAATTTTCACCATTAAAGATAGTAAACTACCAATATTATTTTTGACAGCTGGAAAGTTATATTTTGATTCAAGGATTTGAAGAGATTGAAATAGATTCAACTCTTCCTCAGTAAACTTTGTATAAGGAAGACTATTTGAAAATGAATCTAGTTGTTTGAAGTCAAATGGATAATCACGCATAAAAAAAGCCACCTATAAATAGGTGGCCTCCAAATAGTATTAAATATTTAATTACTTAATTTCTTTATGAAGAGTATGTTTTCTTAAAAATGGATTATACTTACTAAGTTCTAATCTCTCTGGATGCGTCTTTTTATTCTTCGTCGTTGTATAACGAGAAGGTGACTTTCCAATTTTTCTAGCTTCAGTACACTCTAAAGTAACAATAACTCTTGGCCCCTTTGCCATATATCCTCCGATTTCATTTACTTCTAATTGCTCTAAATAAGATTGGTAAAGTACTATTTTTATGTTAACTTTGTCAAAATAAAATGATGCGTTTTTCTATAAATAAATATACAAGGTAAGAATCTAATGTTTGATCTAAATAACTGGAATTACTCACAATACCTAAATGAAGACCTTAAAGCGATTATTAACCTTACTGCGCTACCAAATGATGAGGATTGTGAATTTATCTATTCTGTTACCGTTCTAGATAAGCATAATAATGAAATACATCAAAATGACTTCAAAGTCCTAAATGATGCGTGTGTCTATATAAATACGAAGTACCTTCCCTACTGGGAGTTCAATGAAGCCGTTGAGAAAGAAGAATCGACTGGCGGATGTGGAAGCTGTGCTGCCCACTAGATAAGTCTATTTTCTTTTGCTGTCTTTAATATACGCTTTTTAGGAAATTCAATTTCTTTTAATTTCCCACCAACTTCTAATGTTAGTTCAAATTTAGGAGTTTCCTCATAAAGCCACTCATCAGTTTTGAGTAGGCCTAAATAGTCACTATCAATATCTATATCACTGGTTGTTTCGACTAGTGTGTTACTGCCATAATAGTCGTTAAATGAATTCTTAATCGCATCTGTAAGACTCGACATATTTATACTAATACTTAGCTCGGAAAGATTCACAACTGTCGACCTATTAGACTTGATACTCTTGGAGACAATCTTATTGTACCTAGGCTTAATATATTTATTCAATTTTTGTAAATTCGAGTCAATAAGAAGTGTGCCATGGTGAAAGGCCCTGTCTTTTTTTTGTTTAAATGCTGACCCTGAAAACTTTCTGTGGCCATCACCTTCCCGTACAATCAGGTCAGATCTACCAGAAGCTTCAGCAATAACAGAGAAACTCTTTAAAGCATTAAGGATAATAAGGTGATTTATATCTTTATGGTGCTCTCTCGTTCCATGAATAAAAGAATAATTTAGATTATGCAGGTCATGATAAACAGTACCACCACCAGATTGCCGCCTTACCAACTTAACAGAACTCTCTCTCATCTTAAGTAAGTCACATTCTTCAAAAGGATTTTGAAATCGACCTAAAACGACACAAGGAGAATTGATATAGAGAAAGATAAACTTTTGATCTTCAGCTATATTCATTAAGAGCTTATTCTCAATCGCTAGATTTTCGTAAGGGTCATGAGTATGACTTTTGAAGATTTTAATTTGATAGTTATCCATATATCAACAGGTTATATTATAATACTGATCAAATCAAACACTACCCGAGCAAAAGACTAAAGTTTCTGAAATATATACCGAGAAGCCTCATAGGGGGTCATTAATGAAATTCAAAAGCGTCATATCTTTAACAATTATCAACTCTTTACTACTTTTCGTTTTTGGTTCTTTATTGGCAAGTTGTAATAAAAAGACATTACCCAAAACGGGCTACTTTACAAAAATTCAAACACCGTCAAGATCTATTGCAAGCTCGGCACCTGAACAGGTAGAGCTTTATAAAGAATATCAAGATCCGAAGCAGATTATTATATTTTGTTCATTGAGTTCACATAACTATAAGCATTGTTATAATAAGCAACTCAAAGAGTCTGTGTCAGAATATATCAGAAGAACAAAAGATCTTCAGGCAGATGCATCTATCGCAATAATTAAATTTTATAATTTTGATAAAGTGAACTCACAAATGAATGATCAAGTTCTCCATGTGAAAAGTAAGATTGATACATCCGTTTTAAAGTTGGTAACAAGACAGAAGAAGTTTTGTAAGCAAAACTCTATAAAAAACGTCGATCGCTGCTTGAAACAATTTAAGAATAGAGATTCAATAGCAGTATTAAATAAATTTCAATATGGTAACCAGTTAAATGGTCATGAGTACTTATATGTTAAGAATCTTATTGAGAAAGAGTACGAGAAAAAAAGTAAGCAAGCTAAGCTTGATATCTTAAACCTTCCTATTTCTCTTTAACTCCCGTATCGCAGGGATGTCCAAACAAGCACATTTCATTAATTGTTTTAGCAATGATATAAGGAACAAACTCTTCCCAACCAGGTTCACTATTTCGAATCATCTTAAGGACTTTTCTCGAATAAATATGTAAGAACTTATCATTATAACCTTTAAGGTCTTTGATATTTCCTGTGCTTTTAATATATTCCAACAGGTGCGCTTGCTTACCTTTAATTTCAATCGAGTTTAAATCAATTAATTTATCATTTTCGCCATCCTCTTTGTATGGGTAGAGGTAAACTTTTAAATTATTACGAAATAATAGACCTAACGCTTCTAAGATTCCTCCAGGCAATTGATTATAATCTTCATCAAATAATTGCATAAAGTTATAAACACCAAACACAAGAGCCATATCATTAGGCTTAAACTTTGCGATGTAATTAGTAAGCTTATAGAACTGAGGCATATTTGTAATCAAAACCTTCTGTCCCAAACTTGCAAGTAAATCGACTCTTGCAAGAAAATCGCTTTGAAGAAGTAGCCCATCTTCTTTTAAGTGATTAATTGTAATCTCTGCTAGGGATACAATTTCATCATTCTTAATATCTGCTTTAAAATTATCAATACCTGTTTTCAAAATGTCTTGATTTACTTTTGTTGGTGGACGGTAGCTACCACGAGTAACAATAATGTTCTTTCGGTAAAGTTCATCCTTAGCGAGTTTAATATTACCATCCTCATCAAACATTACAGCGTCAGTATAGGACTTCACTATTAACTGGAGATTTAAAAGACGATTATCGATATGTTCAAAAGCAGGTCCAGTCGCTTCGATCATATCGATTTCGATATTATTTCTTGAAAGGTTATGCATTAAGCTTTCTATGATAACTTCAATGCTGTCTCTATGGTTAAAGCAGGTATCGATAATATTAACCCCAAGAATACCGCTGGCCTTTTGTTGCAATAAATTGGTTTGATCATGCATTCTCACATGAAGAACAAGGTCACTAGGGTATTCACCAGGTACTGTAACAAACCTTAAACCAAGCCAGCCGTGTGGCTCATTAGTTCCGTGAAAGTTTCTAGCTGACACAGTATTAGCGTAGGCAAAGAAACGTTTCTCTGGAAACTTAATCGTAAGTCTCTCAACAAGTAGGTTATATTCATATGAGGTCATTTTTTTAAGTCTATCTTGGCAAACATAGCGACCACTTTTTTCTCGGCCATATATCTCGTCAGAGAATGTCATATCATAGGCAGATATTGATTTAGCAACCGTACCTGAAGCGGCACCAGCTTTAAAAAAGTTACCAGCAACATCTTGGCCGGCACCAATTTCAGCAAAAGTACCATATACAGTTTCATCAAGATTAATCTTGAGCGCCTTCTGTTGAGTTGTATGATTTGAATTCATAATCCTACTCCGATTATTTAACTAGTTGAAATATGGTTTAAATTATACGTCTAACGTTTATTTAAGTAAATAAATGACAGAAAATTAACTAAAGATTATCGTATTTAGTGTTATAATAAATAGTGTAAGCAGCCGATAAGCCCATTAGGAGGCTCTATATGATCTACTTAGCAAGCACAGCAGGATTACTTGGAATGATTGGACTATCGTTCTACCTTAAGAATAAGCGACTTAAAAAGGCCGTTATCTTAGTTCGTAAAAAGTAAGGAGCTATAGGCTTAAATTCTTAGTTACTATCTCATTGACGTCAGTGGACAAGCCTTTTGTGGATAATATTCTGTCCATTTGAGCTTTAAGAAGTTTACCTCTAGTCGAGTCTAATCGATCAAGATAATTTAAACGTCGAGCAAGTCCAGCAGCAATTTGCGGATTAACCTTATCTAATTCAAGGATACAGTCTGTATAGAATTTATATCCAGAACCATCAATTGCATTCATTTGAACTAAGTTGCCCACAGCAAACTGAGAATAAAGTGACCTAATATGATTTGGAACTTTACTATCAAATATATCAAGCCCAGCTATGGCCAGAAGCTTACTAGGACTAGCATCACTTGCAAGGGCATTGGCGGACATCCATTTTTGCATCACGAGAGTTTCATCTTTCCACTTATTATAAAAAGAACTGAGGACTTCATCACGATACTTATTATTAAAAAGTGTGAGTTTGCTCAGAGCAGAAAATTCATCAGTCATATTTCCCGCAGTTTTAAATTCATTGTAGAGAGTTAAGTAAGACTTATCTGATTCAGTATATAATAAATAATTGAGAACAACTGATTTTAAATCTCTCTTCCCCATCGCTGCTGTTGATATTGAAAAATCACCTTTATCAAGACAAGATTTATAGAGTGAAAAAAGTTGGCTTTCAAAGTTAGATGCAACAAGCTGCTTAAATCTATGAATAGCTTGAGGTAGATGATCAAAATCATAAACAGCTAGTTTATTTATGAGCTCCGATAAGCTTGGGGAGGTCAAAACAAGTGCTTTAAAAGCATTATCTAGTTTTTCATTATCTAAAACTCTTGAGAAAGCCTCTTTAAAGTCAGATGTAAGCTCAGGAGTCTCTCCTTTCTTCATTATTGACATGAGGCCGTTAATTTCAATTTCATAGATCTTTTGTGCCGAATCGTATTGATTAAAAGAATCTGATTCGAATGACATAAGAACGTTTAAGTCTTTAGCAAAAAGCTTATGATTAATAATAACTGGTGCGGCAAATCCTCTGTTGAGAGAAAGAATTGGTTCACTTGGAATATTAGAGAACTTAAAAGTCTTCTTCAGCTCATCGATAATGTAACGTCCATCATCAGATATCTCGACCTTGTTTCCGTTGCTCAAGAATATCGCCATATGGAACGGCATATAGAGGCAGTCAAACTTTGCATTATTTGTTTTAGTAAACTGTGACACTTCGATAGTTAATTCTTTGGTTTTAGCATCATAGTCAGAATGTATATTAAGTTCAGGTGTACCATTTTGGTCATACCAAACTTTAAAATGCTCAAGACTTACTCCACTAACATCGCTCATCGCCGAAGCAAAATCCTCAGTAGTGACAGCTTCCCCATCGTGTCTTTTAAAATAGAGATCCATACCTTTTCGAAAATTATCTTTTCCAATGAGGGTGTGAATCATTCTGATAACTTCAGCACCTTTTTCATAAATTGTTGCAGTATAAAAATTATTTATCTCTGAGTAGGCCTTTGGCTTTATCGGATGACTAAAAGGACTAGAGTCCTCTTGAAATTGAGAAAGTTTTAGTCTTCTGACATCAACAATTCTTTTTACAGGGCGAGATAACATATCTGCTGAAAACTCTTGATCACGGAAAACCGTAAGACCTTCTTTTAGAGTTAATTGAAACCAATCCCTACATGTGACTCTGTTTCCAGTCCAATTATGGAAATACTCATGCCCGATAACTCCCTCAATACCTTGGAAGTCAGTATCTGTAGCAGTCTCTTTCTTAGCAAGAACATAGGCAGAGTTAAAAATATTCAATCCCTTATTCTCCATCGCTCCCATATTAAAAGAGTCAACCGCCACGATCATGTATATATCTAAGTCGTACTCAAGACCATAAACATCCTCATCCCACTTCATAGAGTTAATAAGTGACTGCATGGCATGTTCACATTTATCCTCATTACCCGGATCAACATAAATTTCTAGTTTAACGTTTCTTCCAGATGTCGTTATGTATTGATCTTTAATGACTGATAAATCTCCAGCAACTGCAGCAAATAAATAGGCAGGCTTTTTATGGGGATCTTCCCATGTAGCAAAGTGTCGGTTATTTTCTAGATCGCCAGTTTCAACTGGGTTACCGTTTGATAGAAGCTGCGGATAAAGTTTCTTATCTGCCCTAATAGTTGTTTTAAAACTGGCCATAACATCAGGACGGTCCTGGTAATAAGTTATTCGTCTAAAACCTTCCGCCTCACATTGAGTACAATAAATGCTCCCAGACTTATAGAGACCTTCTCCAGTAAAGTTTGTATCAGGATTAATTTTGACTGTTGTTTCAAGTACAAAAGGGCCATCTAGCTTTAGAATATTTAGTGAGAACTCATCTTTAGAATAAAAATCATGATCAAGTTTTTTACCATCAAGTTTAATCTCTAAAAGCTCAAGCTCTACCCCGTTAAGTAATAACTCTGTTCCAGGGTTATTTGTATTAGGTATGTAGCGAGTCTTAGCAGTGACATAAGTATGATCGCCATTAATATCGATGTCTAAGTTTATAAATTCGGCCCAAAAATGAGGCTGAGTATAATCTGTAAGATATATATCTTTATTCATGCTAACTCCCTAATTCAGACAATAATAGCAAACAATAAATCATTATGAAACTTGAAATAGTATAGGAATCCAACGATCGATAAGTGGTGCAAAAAGAAAGGCGAGCATAGAGAAGTTCGTAATGAGAAAGAATGGTAACCAAGCTTTTTGTTCAGTAGCATTCCAATACCTTAGGTAGGCCCATACCATTAAAACACAGAATGGCAGTACTAAACAAAAGTAAGCGTAGGAGTAATCTACAAAGAATGGGCTCATAATCCCAAGTAATACATAGGCCCATACATAGAAAGAAATATGGTACTTAGTTCTTCCTTCTCCAACAACAGCCGGTAAAACGGGAAAGCTTCCCCTTTTATAATCATCTGCATATCTAATCGCCAAAGACCAGAAATGAGGCATTTGCCATAGGAACATAACTAAGAATAAATATATTGGTGGCGGAGAAAAAATATCTGTATTAAGTGCTGAATAACCAAGAACTCCTGGCAGAGCACCTGGAACTGCGCCAGGAACAGCAGCAAAGGCCCAGTTTTTCTTCCAGAACATAGTGTAAAAACCATTATACATAAGAATTATAGAAGTACCGATGAGGCAGGTCACAGGATTAATACCATAAAGAATCGCAAGGCCAACAGTTATAAAACTAATACTTATGGCAAAACCGCTGCGACGTGAGAGAACACCTTTCACAATTGGACGGATCTGTGTTCGCTCCATCTGGGTATCATTAGCAACCTCTTGAACCTGGTTGAGGGATAAACTACCTGCAGAAATAAAGAAAGTTCCCAAAAGGAATCTTATAAGGTGAAAAATATCGAAAGATTGCTCAACTGTGAAGGCAATGCCGTAACCAGCAATAGCGCTAATCACAACAAATTTAACGATACTCATTTTAAAAAATATACTTAAATCACTTGCCTTGAGCATCTATCTAAAAAATAAGTCTAAGTAAGAAAGACCTACAAATAAAAGTAAAAATCCAAGACCACATAAAGCGATAACTCTATTCATTATCCCTTCGTATTTAAGATGCATAAACCAGCCAAAAACAATAGTGGCCTTGACACAGGCTATAAACATAGCAAGTACAAGGTTACCATTTTCACCTAAATGGATATACTTTGCTGTCAAAACTGTAACAGCTGTCAAAAACACAAGTGTCGAGAGTGTTATGATATTCGTTTTTAAAGGTACTATATGATGTGACATTATAAACTCCGTCTTATATTAAATACATTAATGGGAATAAGAATATCCAAATGATATCTACAATATGCCAGTAAAGACCAACGCCTTCTACTGCTGTATAATATTTAGGACTAAACTCATCATTTTTAATTCTTTTAATAATCCAAAACATAAGTCCAATACCAATAAGAATATGGATCCCGTGGAGACCAGTCATTGCAAAGTAGAGAACAAAAAATAGTCTAAGATTTGCAGGGTCAGCAGTAATGATACCTTGAGATGACTCTCTAAGCTGTGACATAATATATGTCATATCTGGATTCCACATATCAAAGCCTGGGAACATTCCGTGATGAACTTTAGCTGAGTATTCAAAATACTTAACAATCAAAAAGACAAATGCACACGCGACAGTGACATAAATTAACTTCAAAGCTTTTTTATTATTTCCACTCATTGTCTCAGTCACGGCCTGAGCCATTGTAAAAGAAGAGATTAGAAGAACTAAAGTATTCAGTGCACCTAGTTGCCAGTTCAGTGAATCGCCACCAACAATATACATATCATGAAATTTAAATCTGTATAGGAAGTATCCTACAAAGAGACCACCAAACATCATGATCTCTGTTGCCATAAATAGCCAGACACCTTGCTTACCAGCTTCGTGTTGTTGATCTAAGCTATCAAAATGATGAGCTGCCTGTGTTTTCTTATCGTAACTAGCGGTACTCATAAGGTCTCCCTGTAACTGTTGGAATTTCAGTAAAATTTTCGTGAATTGGTGGTGAATCTATTGACCACTCAAGTGTTGTTCCACCCCATGGATTCTTCTCAGTACAAGGTATCCCTTTAAACATTCCTCTAACCATAACATAAATTGCAAGAATAAAGCCTGCTGCTACAATCCAAGATCCAACTGTTGAAGTGATATGATAAGGAGCAAAGACACCGTCGTACGTGTGATAACGTCTAGGCATTCCTTGAGATCCCATAATAAACTGAGGGATAAACGTTAAGTTGAATCCAACAAAAGTCATAATCGCTGAAACTCTACCAAGTGTTTCATCATACATTTTTCCAGACATCTTTGGAAACCAGTAGAATAGCCCAGAGAAAAATCCCATAAGTGCACCACCTAACATAGTGTAGTGAAAGTGAGCAACTACAAAATATGTATCATGAAGATGAACATCAACAGAGAATGCCGCAAGAAAAAGTCCTGTTACACCACCAATAGTAAAGAGTGATAAAAAGTTGATAGAGTAAAGCATTGGAGTATCAAGTTTAACTCTCCCCTTATACATTGTTGCAACCCAGTTAAACATCTTGATTGCTGTTGGAACACCAACAAGCATAGTAAGGATAGAGAATATCTTACCTAAGAATCCAGACTGACCAGATACGAACATATGGTGACCCCAAACTAAAAATGAGATCGCTGAGATTGCAAGAGATGAATAAGCAATCGCCTTATAACCAAAAATTGTTTTCTGAGAGAAGGTCGATATAACCTCAGACACGATTCCCATCGCTGGGATAATCATAATATAAACAGCTGGATGAGAGTAAAACCAGAAGAAATGTTGAAATAAAACTGGATCGCCTCCCATAGAAGCATCAAAGATTCCAATACCAAAAGTTCTTTCAAAGATTAATAAAAGTAACGTTATCCCAAGTACTGGTGTAGCAATAACTTGAATGATTGCAGTTGCATAAAGAGACCAAACAAATAGCGGTAGTCTCATCATAGTCATACCAGGCGCTCTTAACTTATGGATAGTAACAATAAAGTTAACTCCGGTAAGTATAGAAGAAAAGCCCATGACGAATGCACCAAGTACAACAAGTGTGACTGCATCTGAAGACTTGGCAGAGTAAGGTGTATAGAATGTCCAGCCTGTATCTACGCCGCCCCAAAAAAGTGACAAAACTACAATGGCCGCTCCAATAACTAAACAATACCAAGAACCAAGGTTTAGCTTTGGAAAAGCAACATCTTTTGCACCAATCATTAATGGAAGAGCAAAGTTACCTAGTAACGCTGGTACACCTGGAATAATAACCATGAAGACCATGATAGACCCATGCAAGGTCATCGCTCTGTTATACATATCTCCAGTCATAAATAATGGCTCTGGAGTTAAAAGTTCTAATCTTAATAAAACAGCAAATAATCCACCGAATAAAAAGAAGGCCATAATGACAATAAAGTACATTAAAGCAATACGCTTATGATCGATGGTAGTTAACCATGACCAAAGTCCCTTCTCACAATTGATGTAATTACCACCATGTGAATGTGTATCTGATTGTGACATTATCTATCCCCTACTTAAGTGTTTTAATAAATTCTATTAAATGGTTAATATCCTTCTCAGAGAGAAGCCCTGCAAATGAATTCATTTTTGCTGGATAGCCTTTTACGACTTTTTTGTTAGGTGCAATAATTGACTCTCTAATATAATCATCATCTGCAGTCACACTATCTGCATTGCTGAACTCCCGTGTTTTTCCATAAAGTCCTTGAAAGCCAGGACCAATGATCGAATCTGTCCCAACAGAGTGACAAGTGGCACAGTTTCTTGAGTAAGTTCTAAGACCCAGTTCAACTGGATCCGAAATATTAGCTTCCTTTACTTCTCTATTTAACCAACGATCAAATCTTTCTTGAGAAACGACTCTAACAATGGCACGCATTCTCGAATGGGAAGTTCCACAGAACTCAGTACAAAAAACTTTAAAATCACCTTTCTTGACTGCAGTAAAGGTAACCCTTGTAGTCATGCCCGGCACAGTATCTCTTTTAATTCTAAAGCTTGGAACATAGAAAGAATGAAGAACATCCACAGAAGTCATATCAAGAATAATTGGAGTGTTAACTGGTACATACATAACGTTTGCAACATTCACTTCCATATTATTTCTCTTATAAGTAAATTCCCACATCCATTGCTTACCAGTTACATTGATCTTGTAAGCATTGTCTGGAACTTTTTCCATCGCGTTGAAAGAAACAATCCCCCAAACAGCGATACCAAGAAAAATAATTGTTGGTATTACAGTCCAAATTAATTCGGCCAAAAAGTTGTGTGGAATGTAGGCAGACTTTTCATTATTGGATCTGTGATACCTAATAATAAAAAATGTCATTACCCCCATTAGACCTACAAAACCAATAATACTTATTAGCATTATAAAGTTATACAGATCATCAACTAGATGTGCGTTCTTTGCAGCTTGATCTGGCAAGGTGAAGCCAAAAAGAGTCTGCAAAATGTCCCCAAGAAATCTCATAGTACTTTTCCTTTATTTTTATTCTTTTCTCCAAAGTGAAAATAAAAATATTCCTAAGATGAGAGCGAATATAAATCCACCAACCCTCATTATATTAAATGCATAAAATGCATATGTTTTCTTATCAGGATCATATTGTAGACAAAAAAGCATCACACGATCAACTATTGTTCCAATTTTCTCACTTGCTGCTTCAACTAATGACAACCTTAAAACTTTAGGCTGAATTTGAATACCATAATGATAGTAAGAAAGTCTGCCTTCAGGAGTTACGATATAAGCAGCGGCAGAGTGGGCCCATTGCTCTTCCCTAGGGTCCCAAGCATATTTAAAGCCAATTTGCGATGTTATCTTTTTAATACTCTCTTGTGTACCTGTTAAGAAATGCCAACCATCTTTTGTTTCTTCACGGCCGTACTCTTTCAAGTAAGCTGCCTTTTTATTTGCAGCTAAACGATAGTTTTCATCTGGATCGATAGAGATGGCAACAAAGTCAAATTCATTTCCAACTTGCCACTCAAAATCTTTAAAAGTTTTCATTAGGGAATTTAAGTGAAGACTACAAAGAGTTGGACACTCGTAATATATAAGCATAAGAAAGACTGCCTTCTTGCCAAAGTATTTCCCTAAGGTAACATCTTTCCCAGCATCATCAACAAAAGGAAGCGAAAGATCCAGCTGATCACCTAAGTGCTCATCGATACCAATTTTATCTAACACGACTGGTTTTTTATTTTTCAATGCTTCTTTGTGAAGATCAAGCGGACCTTTTCCTCCAACAGTAAAACCATTAAACGAAATTATAAATGTTAAAATAAAGAGTACTAATTTCAAGTATCTTCCTGATAGTTTATTAAGGTTTTATATAAAATAATTCGTGACATCATTATGAGTTTAAAAACCTGAGTAGGCAAGTAATATTTGCTTAAACAGCTGAATTCGCTAAGGTAAATCCCTGGGATACAGGCTTAGTATAAGATAAATAAAGTGACTTAATCGTTAACAATAATAATATCATCGCCCCAATTTGATGCATACTGGCAAGCCACACTGGAACATACATAAGCAATGTCGCAACACCCAGTAAAAATTGAACCAGTATCATTATGCATATATATTGCACAGAACGCTTTAATACGAAGTCAGCTTCTTTTGTAACAACAAACCACATATAGACGCCATATAGGCCGAGAATCCAACCTGTAGTGCGATGAATAAATTGAATCATGACTTTATTTTCTAGGGCATTCTCAAAAAATCCATCTAGTATAAAAGCAGATGAAGGTAGCCAAGATCGGCCCATCTTTGGAAAAGTATTATGAGTTAATCCCCCATCGAGTCCTGCAACAAATGCACCGTAAACTATCTGAAAACAGAGAATGAAAAAGAAAGCCAGTGTAATCTTGCCCGTTTTAGACGAAGAATATAGTTTTCTACCTGGCAGCTTAATCTCCAACAGTAGATAGTAAATATAGCCGATAATCAAAAAGGCCAGCGATAAATGGGCCGCCAACCTGAAGTGACTAACATCTGGTCTATCCACCAGGCCACTTTTAACCATATACCAACCCATCAGACCCTGCATCCCTCCGAGAACGAAAGCAATGCCAATTTTAACTTTTTGCTTAGTGTTGAGTCTTCTCTTAATAACTAGGTATAAAAATGGAAAAAAGAACGCCAATCCAATTAGACGGCCAAATAGTCGATGAAAATACTCCCAGAAAAATATTTGCTTAAATTCTGATAAGCTCATGCCTGCATTAATTTTCTGATATTCCGGAAAGGCTTTATATTTGTTGAATGTATGGGTCCAATCTTGCTCAGTAAGAGGAGGAATAGTACCCATCAAAGGTCTCCACTCTACCATTGAGAGGCCGGAGTCTGTAAGTCGAGTAACTCCACCAATAAAAACCATCATAAAAACCATCAAAGCTATTATTATAAGCCAAATGGTAAGGAATCTATCGGTGGTTTTAGTCATATTATTTTAGTGTGGTAATTTTACCTTTAGGTTGTTTTTTCTTAGCATCAATATACTTAAGTATTGCAACAACTTGCGCTTTAGTAACTTCTTGCTCCGCCATCATTTGAGGCTTGTACAATTCATATACTTTCTTAGCGATAGGATCAGCTTTTTCATAGCCCTCTTCCTCTTCGTCACCATTAATCATCCCCTCAGGATAGTTGATAAATTTGACAATCCAATCAACCTTTCTTCGCTTAGAAAGACCAGCGAGATCGGGACCAATCTTATCTCCACCACCAATAGTATGACATGTGGCACAGACTTTACCGAAGTACTTTTCTGCATCAAAAGCAAAAGTACTGAGTGAAAAACACGTAACAAAAAGAAGAATACTTAATTTCATTAAAAACTCCTGACAATTTTAATAAATATAAAGCTATAATAGCCTTTTTTATCCGATTTGAACATTAAAATCATTATAGACAATCCTTCACAAATAAACATGATTTAGATTAGATTTGAAAAAGCATTAAGATTCTTTATTAGACGCCGAATAGATACTGTTAGTTTCAAAAGAAAAGGAATTCGTTATGAAATTTTTAGCCTACTCGATGATGAGCTGTATGCTTTTCATCTCTACCTCATGTATGAACCAAGAAGATGGTGAATACATTCCCGGACTAAAAGGTCCAAATATCAACATTCAAGATGGTAAAGTACTATTATCAATTGAACTGGTTGCTGTTGATATTGATGGGGGTCTTACCTTCCCTATTCCAAAGTTAAAAAACTCCGCACTAACTATCGGGCCAGCAATGGATGATGATGGTAACTTCGGTGGGACAATGATTAGAGTTGCATTTGACCCAAAAGATGTTGAAAGTGATGAGTTTAAAGTAGTACCGCATAATGCACTTCCAGACGGAAGACCATTCCCATTTATTGTTGACGGAACGTTACCTGCACTAGCTCTTCAAATACCGAAAGCAAAGAATGCAACGTTTTACATGTCTAACAAAATATTTGGATTCTTTTTACCACTTAATCTACCAAAAGATTTTAATGTAAGTGTTCATTACAGAATTAAAATCAATGGTAAGAGTTACGGAATTGTTTCATTGATTCACCCAGATGACAGAGATGAGGGAGCAGGAGTAGTTGTTCTTCTAACTCTAGATGAGATAAGAAAAAATCCAGATGCTCAAAAATTGTTAAAAATGTCACAAAAAAGAAAGTCAGTGTTATACTAAGTCCATGATTTTACAGGGTGTGTGGGACCTTACAGGTCCCATATATCCCTGTAATCTTTTCAATCCGGCACAATCAAGGTCATTCATAAGTTAAAATTAAGTATTAAACTTAATGAGAGGCTTATGCTGAAGAAAATCATTCCATTTCTTATTTTCGTTTTGCTTGTGTCATGTGGCAAAGATATCGAAGATACAAAGAAGTCGGTAAAGACTGATTCAGGTAGCCCCATCTCAAACGGCTCAGGTGACAACAATGATAATGTCGACCAAAACTCAATAACGAACATTCAGAAAGACAAACTTATGGAGGCGTTAAACTCAAATGACGTTTCAATAGTAGAGACGAGACTTAGAATTAATTCATTTGTTGATTTTCAGTTCGATAACGGTGAAACACCACTAACTTTATCACTTAAAAAATCAAGAGTGAGTATTGTAAATAAGATTCTAGATAAATCCAAAAACATGGACTTAGTGAACTCAAAACTGCAATCCCCACTAATACTGGCGATATATAACTCAAGCATTGAGACTGTCAAAAAAATTCATCTCTTTGGAGCTAATATCAATCTAGCCGAACGCAATGGAGACTTACCTATTGAGATAGCGCTAAACTCAGATAAGAATGAAATGGCGCTCTACTTCTTAAAGGAAGGATCAAAACTTCCTATGCAGAGATTTGTCTCTAGAGTTAATTTAGATGAAAACTTCAAACCTTTCATTAAGCTTCTAAATAATATTAAAGAACATGAATTACCCGCTGAAAAATACCTACATAGGACAATCTCTAAAGGGAATTATCACTTCCTAGAGTACCTTTTAATAAACTTCACCCTTTATCAAGAAACACTTGTTAAAAGAAATTTTCTTATTCCTGCAATCAAAATTGAAGACCCAATAAAAAGAAATAATATTGTTAAATTATTACTAGGATATGGGGCAGATCCAGATAATACTGAAGGCGTTCCGCCATTAATACTAGCAGTAGAAAATGAAGACTACCCTACCGTAGCATCTCTATTAATTGCGAAGACAAATCCTGTCGTCTTAGATGATTTAGGAAAATCACCACTTGATTATGCAGTTCAAAGCTTAAATAAGCCTATACTAAACCTTCTCAACTCTGTCTTGAGACGTGTAAGATCTGAAGAGAATAAAGAGAGTATTGATATGATGTATTTCAATGCTTGTAGTATTCTTGATTTTCGGTCAAGAGCTAGACTTTCACGAAGCCAAAGAACAGTTATAAAAAATTTACAAGTTACTTTAAACTGTGACTAAGCATATTTTAAATACGTAAAAGCATTTTCTGCAATCGAATTTCTATCAACAGATTTATTAGACTTTAAAGACTTAGAGAATTTTATCTCTTTAATTGATTTTCCTATATGTTTTGCTAAAACAGGTGGAACCGCGTTTCCAATTTGTCTAAACTGAGCGGTAACACTGCCTTCAAAAACAAATTTATTTGGAAAGCTCTGGCAAGCCGCAGCTTCTCTAGGAGTTAGATATCTATGATCAATGGGATGATAATACATAGTTCTACTTGTCAAAATAGTCGGCGCAGGCTCAAGTAATGGAAGTCTCTGCAATCTAGTTTGACGAAAACGTCCTTCACTTATTTCATTCCAGTCGATGGCAAAATGTAGTTTCTTAGGTAGATACTTTTTCTCATCACGCTCGTATCTAATACCGGCTCCAGCGGGAATATGTTTAAGTCTCTTAAGGTCAAGCTCATTGGATAGCATTGCCTTACTAATGTCATGATTATGCGTAACGCCTCTAGAAGCTAAATTACTAAGAACAGCTTCAACTGTTATTGTTTTTCTTCTTTGAGATTGCTTTGGGTAAACTGGAACTCCACCCTTTACACCCATAATAATCGCCCTGCGCCTTCTAGAAGCAACACCATAATCATCAGCACTCATCACCTGAGCATCCATAACATAACCAAGCTTTTCAAAAGACTTGAAAATATTTTTAACAATTAATTCATTCTTTTTTGCAAGCATGCCTGTGACGTTTTCGAATAAAATCACTTTAGGCTGAGTAAGCTTCACAATTCTTACAAATTGCTGGAATAGTGAATTTCTCTCATCTTCAACTTCTCCCTTTCCTACTGTAGAAAAACCTTGGCAAGGAGGACCACCAACGACCATATCAACAGAGTCAATATCAATATATTTGCTCAGGACTCTTTTGTTTAGTTTATGGATATCCATATGTAATCCAGCGGCTTTTGGGTGGTTTCGCTGAAAAGTTTTAACAGCATCAGCATTAAAATCAACACCGAGTAAGCAATTATGGCCGGCCATTTCAAGACCAGCACTAAAACCGCCACAACCACTAAATAGATCAATAAAATTATAGTTATTTTTCAAAAATTTATCCTGGAAACATCATTAACGTACTAATATTGTAATGTTTTTTGAAACTTTCTGTCTAGTCTAAAGAATTTTATTTAAAATGCTCTCAATAGCTTCATAGTCTTCATTTAGAATGAAATCTTTCTTTCGAGATGTCTCACCACGCAAGATTTGAATATCAGAACGCTTCAAATTCAACAGAGTTGAAAGAAACGAGACAACTCTTTTATTTGCTTTTCCATCAATTGGCCGGGACTTAATCTTTAATTTTAGTCTCGGAGTTTCACCATAAACTCCAATAACTTCATCCTTGTTTGCGCCAGGTTGAATATAAAGTTTAAGTAACGTCAAGGTTCCGTAGTGATCGATAATATTATTCATAATTTTATTTTAATGCTAAAATATATAAATGCTAAGTATTATTATTCCAACATTTAATGAGATGGCAAATCAGTACCTAGAAAAGTCCATCCCCATTCTCATGTGCTGTAAAAATATTGAAATCATAATTGTGGATAGTTATTCAACAGATGGAACTTATGAATTCCTTAAGCAGTTTGACTTAAAGATCATTCAAGTAAAAACGACCTCAAGGGCAATTAGACTAAATACTGGTATAAAAGAAGCATCAGCTAAAATGGTTGTCCTTCATCACCCAAGATCTTATTTATCCACAGATGCAATCGACTTCCTCAATACCTACCAAGATCGTTATGAATGGGGAGCGTTCACTCATAAGTTTGATACGGCTCACCCGCTCTTAAGATTCACATCTTTTTGGTCTAATTTTGGCCGAGCAAGAAGAGGTATCTTTTATCTAGATCATTGTATCTTTGCAAAGAAAGATTTACTTATAAAAATGAACTACATACCTGAGGTTGATATTTTTGAGGACACTGCCCTCTCCCTAGGATTAAGGAAGCAAGCAAAACATCAACTCCTTCCTTTCGAATCTACAACTTCGGCGATCAGATTTCAAAAGAATGGAATGTGGAAACAATCCTACTTAAACCAAAAACTAAAATGGAAATATTATTTTAATATTGATCACAAGAAGATGAATAAAACTTATGAATCAGGTTTAACACTAAACACAGATTATAAGGATGAAAGTGAGTGAGGCATACCTCCTCTGGGTCAGGCCACTTATATTTTTTATAACAATTATCTTATGTTTAACTGCAGAGATACTTAGACCAGAGTTTAAGCACGACTATAAATCCAGAGTAAAAACGAACATCTTGCTCTTGTTATTTTCCATTCTCATTCTAAAAATAGCATTTCCATATGGGCCATATGCTCTTACAGAGAGTACTAATTCTGAGAGTTCATTTCTCTTCTTAAAGTCTCTTCCTTGGTACTTAGATGCAATTATAACAATTTTAATATTTGATTTAATCATTTATTGGCAACATAGACTTTTTCATACTATTCCATGGCTTTGGAGATTCCATGAAGTTCATCATTCCGATAAATCAATGGACTTATCCATGGCGGTACGTTTTCATCCTGGAGAGATTGTACTATCCGGATTATTAAAAACTGTTATATTAATGGTTCTAGCACCAAGGTTAGAAGTTTTTCTCGTTTATGAAAGTATTCTAAGCTCTATGGCGATCTTTAATCATTCTAATATACATATTCCTCCAAGAGTTGAGAGATGGTTAAGGTACCTGATCGTAACACCACAAATGCATACCCCTCATCATTCTCCAATCAAAGAACTTACCAATAGTAACTATGGAAATTTTTTAAGCATTTGGGATAGGCTATTTAAATCTTTTACTAACGAATCAAATAATAGTTTTGGTTTAGACCAAGTTTCAAAAAATCAAGCAGATTCAATATTACATCAGCTAGCGCTTCCTTTTCAACCGCGTTTAAAAGAATAGATTCTTTTAACTATTATGGGGAATAGACTCAATAAAAGAAAAGTACCAAAGATCTCAAGTGAAATTATTCCAGATAAACTCTCTAGTTTTGAAAGTTGTACTCCTGCATTTACATAAATAGCTGTGCCGGCCAACATTCCTACTTGAGACACAATAAAATATTTAAACACATTAATCCTTGTTAGCCCCATGACTAAATTTATTAGAAAAAATGGAAACAGAGGGTTTAATCTTAAAGAAAGCAAATATAAAACACCATCAGTTTCGACTCCTTGATTAATAGTGATAAGGATATCTTGATATTTATTTTGAATATAATCACGGAGTAAAGTTCTTGAGATTAAAAAAGCAAGGGTTGCACCAACAGTAGAAGCAAATGAAATGATAACGAGGCCATTTAGGAAGCCAAAAATCGCTCCTCCAACTAGGGACATAATAGTTCCACCTGGAATAGAAAGTGCGGCCACAACAACATAACTACAAAAAAAGACCAGTATAGTTAAAGTACTATTCTGGGAATAGTAACTACGAAAAATTTCTTGATTACTCTTTATATAATCAAACGTCAGATAATGACTTAGTTCGAAAAAATGATATAAAGAATAAAAAACAAATAACCCGACGACTAAGCTCAATTCCTTCAATATGAATTCCCTTTAATACTGTAGATCACTATTATTACATTTTTTTAAATCATTTAAAGTAACTTTGATAAATTGACACAAAAATCTCAGACTGCTAGCCTTTAAACACAGGAGAAAACATGAAATATTTAATCTACTCAGTACTTACACTATTGATTGCACAAACCGTAATGGCCCAAGTTCCACCACCTCAAAGACCAGGATACTGTCCATTTATAGAAAATATACAATGTGAAGACACTGTCATTAAGAATCTTAGTCGATGGGAATATGATGAAGAATACGAATACAGACAAATAAGAAGGGCCTGTGCTGGTAACTACGACGTCAGCTGTTTAAACGAGCTAATAGCAAACGTCCCAAGATTTGATAGCGACGATCTTAACGAAGTCACAAGACTTGCACGCAGCTGTCAATTAGCAACCTCAAGCTGTGTCACATTTATTAAAAATAAGATTCCACGTTTTGATTTCAATAGCATTAGTGATGTAACAGAAGTGGCACGAGCCTGTGCCAGAGCTGATGTAAACTGCATGACTCGAGTTTGTAATACTCGAGGAAATAATTGTAGAAATAAATCTAATCTTATGCGAATCGCACGATCTTGTTATGTACAATGTGACTAGTAAAGAGTTGTACTAATAAAACCAATCACTCCAAAAACCGACTTCTTTATCATTTAGTTTTTTTAGAAATATGGTTAGCCAACGAGGCTCTATGGGTTTCTTGCTTAGACTAAACTTTGAATTATGGATAAGCTTATCCGCTTTGGCGCCATTACAGGGAGCGCAAGCAGCAACTATATTCTCCCAATCAGATGGACCGCCTAGACTCTTAGGATAGACATGATCAAGGGTTAAATCTGCTGCTTTAAACTTTATATGACAGTACTGACAAGTAAAGTTATCTCTATAGAAAACATTCATCCTATTAAATTTAACTGTATGAATATCCCCTATTTTACAGAATAAGCGCATCACCTTAGGTAGCTTGTAAGAATCATTGGTAGATTTAATTTCAATATCTGAATGATGTTCAACGACTTCTGCGCGCTCGGTAAAAAATAGTGAAAGCGCTTTCTTCCAGTCAATCATCTGGAGTGGATAATAAGTGGAATCTAAGAGCAAGGTCTGCCTCATAATTAACTCCCTAACTCTATTTTACACCGAAATCCCCTCTGAGAGCCAACATACAGCAAAAACCTCCATATTTAAGACGGATTGCATGAAAAAACAGTGCTTTACAAGAGATTAAAATCTCAATATGCTATACATCCTCTTATGCGCGGGTGGTGGAATGGTAGACACGCTACGTTGAGGTCGTAGAGCCCGCAAGGGTGTGAGGGTTCAAGTCCCTTCTCGCGCACCATTCTTTACACACTGTCTATAATTTGATCGATTTCTACAAAACCCAATATGTATTTTAAAATAGTTAGCTCCCTTTATTTGGCAGTGCTCTTGCGAATGTATCTGTATGAAAAACTTAACTACAAAATTACTTGTAATGTCTATTTCACTCACTCTAGCTGGAAATCTATATGCAAAAAATATATGTAGTACTAGCTTACCAACCATTATCTATCTAGATGATGTAGGTACTCAGGATCAGCCTGGAACTAGGATTAGTGGTAGAGATGATGCCAATGGTGTGCAAGACGTTGGGATACTGCTTAAATGGGAAAAAGAGATGGACCTAATAGCTATTGGCTCAACTAGTAGGTTTGGTAACAAAGACCTATCCATGGAATTAGTTAGAAGAATAGTGTCAGCAAATAATCTATCAACTCCTGTTCTTGCGGGAAAAGACCTTATAGACTTTATAACTGTTAAGGCCAGAGAGATTGAGAGCTGTAATAATGGAAAAAAATTAGACATTGTTATTGGTGGTCATTGGGACGAAGTCATGTGTGCCCTAAGGTCTGATCCCTATATTGCTGATCTTATAAACATAACAGGGATTGGTAGTTGGAATATTAGAAATCAAGACTATTCAAACCCTAGAGACCTTGCATTTTGCATGAAACCAGGCGAATTACTAAACCCTCAAAGAAGTTTTCAGGAGATAAGTTCAATCATGCCTGCAAATAGTATTTTCAGAATTAGTGATAAAAGGACATATCCAGGAACTGTTCCTGCTGGTATCCGTGACTTCATATGTCCAACGACTAAACACACGCTTCAGTTAATGAATAGAATCTATGATAACGGTATTGCACCGATGCTAAATAAAGTGCGAGACCCGAGTGATGGTATAATTATAAGTGATATAAGATCACCGTATGTTAAAGAGGCTATCGCCCTTGGTAATCTACAATGCTCCAATGTAAGAAACCAAAGTACCGGCCTAAAAATTAGAGTTGCTGATTTCTTGGCCGTCGCTCACGTACTCTCTAAAAAATATAAAACTAAAAATAGCGAAACAAAGAAACCTCTTAACTACTTAAGCAGAGATGAAATATACCCATATATCGAGGGTGATTTGAAATTCAAAAATAAAGTAGATATTGCATTTCTTATGCCCATTATAATGATGCTTCTTGAAGAGGATGAGCCTACAGCAGAATAATTATGACCTTTATAAAAGCACCTGTGGGTTAAAGTCCCTTCTCGCGCACCAAGAACTTTTCAAATATTCAAAGAATTATAATTAAGAGAAATAATTATTCCTCAGAAAACCATCCTGCAAGATGGGTTCTGACTGTGCCATTAACCGGTGGGTTAACTCTATGTTCGAGCTTATCTGGAAGAACCCTAAACACAACTGCCTGTCCTAAGACATTGTTTCTAATTTTTTTTTCAGAACTATGGTTGGTTTTTTCACGAATGAGAAACTCTCCCCCCTCGAGTTCAGAGTTATACTTATCATCACAAAGGTTTACGCTAATAGAAAGCTTACGATTTTTAATTCTTCCATCATCATGCCAATCAAGAAGATAGTTTTGATCTGTAAATTTGAAAATACGGCAATTAAAATTTGATATCTCTTCATCTGGTAGAAGCTTTGAGATAAAAGCATATAGGCCAGGGTTCTTCATCAGTAAGGATACTTTTATGGCATGTTTTTTATTTAATATTTTTTCACGACCTTGAATATCAGGGGCTTCAGGGTAATCAAATTCATGATAGTTTTCACTCTCCGAAACATCCTTTAAGAATTTGAGAGTTTCAGGTTGAAATATTTGAGGAAAAACATAGAACCAATCTCTTTCAATTGTCTCTTTTATAACTTGTACACTATCAAGAGATTGAATAGAAAAATGTTTATCTTCAAAATGAGTATACATGGATTAATTATAGCTCTTTTTAGATTCGTGTCAAAAAGGGAGAATCCACCAAATATGTATTATTTTCAAAGCCTATGACATTTCACAGCGATGGAGCTAATTTTGTGAAAAATATATTAAAATAGGTAGAAAATTATGAAAATCATCTTGATCTTGGCGCTTTCATGCTCAAGCCTTGCCTCCGCTACAGCGAAATTTAAACTCATTAAGTCTTCAAACCCAGATGAATACTTAGCAAATCATATAAGTCTTTTTCTTAATAATGGGGAAATTGTCCACATTGATAAGTCAAAGCAAGAACAGCTTGAGATTATTCGTGATGCGATTCTAAACAATATGACTGTGACTCTTGAGAGACAGACAAATTTTGAGGATAAGTCAGACATTATAAAAAGTGTTTATGCTTTAGAAACTAGAAATATGTCCGTTGAAGTTGAAAATCAAAATAATAAGGAAATGTTCTCTCTAGAAAGATTTAATAGAGTGAACTTTACCAGTTTAGATCCATTAGAAAGAAGTAATATAACGAGACTAAAATCTTATAGCGATGCCGAAAGTCTTATGAATACTTTTAATGGTGATACCAGAATGAAGTCAGAATGTTATAACCGTGCCCATATGTGGACCTACGAATCTCTTGCCAAGCAAGGAATTACCCTAGGTAAGGTTTGGATCTTTTTTACCAGAAAGTATATCAGAGAATTTAGGCATAAGTGGTGGTTTCACGTAGCACCCTATACGAATGTTAATGATGATAATGGAAAGTATATTCTTGATAGAGGATTTACAATGATTCCATACAATCTAGAGAACTGGAAAAACATGTTCATCAAGAACAAGGCCAGCTGTCCAGTTATTAAAGATTATAACCAATACGAAAACGATTATAAGAATGCCTATTGTTATTTAATCTACTCGAGTCAGTATTATTGGCAACCTTGGCAAATTGAAAATCTCTCTAATAAAAAAGAGCATAGATGGGGTTACAAGGGCTTTGAGTTGAAAAAGGCTTATAAAGATTCCCTTGGTAGAAGACATGGTAAATACCCCGAACTTAGAGCAAACCCGAACAGTGGAAATTCGACGACGCCCACAAACTCGAGAGTAGATTATAAACGGAGACTAGGTGTTGGAGAACAAGTCTATAATATTCAAAAAGATAATAAAAAAGTTAAAGTCTTATCAGTTCAAAGCGACGGAACATACACTATAAAGTTTCTCGAAGGGCCAAACTCTGGGAGAACAGGTAATAACTGGGGAAGACATGCCCTAGCTGTAACAAATGGCTGTACTGGAACAATATGCGTTGGTGATAAGCTAATTAACCCCTCTCAGAACTCAGCAAAAGTTAGAGTTCTTGCAATTCAATTAAATGGTAACTTTGTACTTGAGTTCTTAAGTGGTCAACACCAAGGTAAAAGAGGAAATAATTGGCTTCGAAGTGAACTAAGACACCAATAAAACAAAAGCCTAGTCACCTGTCACAATGTAATTTTTACAAAACCCTCCCTATTTTTTTTAAACCTGCAATAATGTCCAGAAAAGAAAATATAGGAAAATAGATGAATTTTATTAAAACATTTTTTATACTAAGCCTTACAATGCTATCCCTGAGTGTTTTCGCCGCAACGAAAACATGTGTATCAGACATACAAGGACAGCAGGTTGTCTTTAGCCTCAAAACTAATTCACCATTTAATATTTCAGTAAATGCAGATGGTGAGGTATCAACAGAAAATAACCAGAAACTAGTCAATTTTAATCAAGACAAACAAAACTTCATCTATGTCATGAATACACCAAACGGAATGGTATTTTCCTACAGACTAGACCTAAAGAGAAGTAAGGTTATTCTTGAAATGATTGAAGGTATCTATAGCGCGAATGAGATTGATTTATCTAAAAATAATGACCTGGCATCTCAGTTTGGTGTTTTTGAAATGCTCTCATCTGATATCATCTGCAAATAACTATCCACAAAGTATTTTACCAATAAATTAGATTCAGGTGTATCTTGAATTGTGTCAATAACGCCTTGGAAATGATCCGTATTCTCAGTATATTTATCTCGGTAAATACCTAATCTTTGTACAAGACAGGGTTTATCCAACTCAGGATGGAACTGAAAGGCCCAGAATGGCTTATTTTTCACTTTAAACGAGTGACAGCAGCTGTCTGTATAGGCAAGAAGCTCGCAGCTCTCAGGCAGAGATATCGCCTTCTCCTGATGTACAGAAACAGCAATAAATTGATTTTTTATGGATTTATAAATAGGATCAAATTTAGCTTGTTCAGTAAGGGTAATTTTATATGTGCCCATCTCAAAGCTCTCAGTGTCCTTAATGATTTTACCGCCAAGTGCCAAAACTGCTGCCTGGAATCCAAAACAAGAGGCAAATGTTGGAACCTCTAATTCAATGGCATCAAGCAATAAACTTTTAATGGAGTCAACAAAGGTGTACTTATCAGGTTCTGAAACAGAAGCTTCAGAAGCACCACCAACAAATAATAGATCAATATTTTTAAGAACAGACTTATCGAACACTGGGGTTTCAAAAACGTTTAATGTCACAAATTGATCGACACTTAAGTCTGAGTACTTAGCAAAACTTTCAAGTTCTTCTTGTTTTACTTGTTCATCCTCACGGATTTGTAAGAGTAAGGCGCTAATATTTGATCTACTTGTCATGAATCAATACTACTATTAAGTAGAATTATTCACAACTATTAAGCAGAATGGTCAAAGTATTTAACAACATTTTGATCTATGTCCAAAAACATTTCGTACCAGGCACCATCTTGATATATTTCGGCCTGTACGTAGTCATTCACATAAACAAAGTAACCGATAAGTTTTGTTCCCTTATAGATTCCATAGATCATATCAAACTCTAATTCTAGAAGGTACTTTGTTTTAAAGTATGAATTTGGATCTCTAGCAATTGCTCTTTTCTCTTCTTTTGAATAATGGTCATACTCACCACTTTCATAAACATGTTCGAGCCAATCCTTTTCCTTCTCTGAAGTAAGTTTACCAAGAACAGAAACAAGTCCTGCCTTCAACTGACCTAATTTTACAGGTTTTGTTGAATAACCATCAGGGAGAATATTTATATTAAGTGTTCGTGGAGAACTTTCTATCAAGTATTCCATGGACGTGTTTGAAGCTGCAATTTCGTCAACAACAGTAAGCTTAAGTGGATCAGCATACAGATAGTAATAATCTTTACTCATACTATTTTGCAGTACACCTAGAACCGATCTGCTATAAATATTTTTTAGTGAGCTATCATCAACTACAACAGATAAACCTTCTTCAAGATCATCATCATAGTACTCTTCGAAATAAGCATCAATATCAACGACTAATCCAACCTTTGATCCATCTTCTTTTGTCATACTCAGGACACAAGCTTCACCAACAACAAATGGGTCAACCTCACCACAGAAGACTTCATCGAGAGTAGCATTAAACTTACCTGCAGATGCAGAGATTGATACTGTACTAATGAGAGCTGCAATAAATAATTTCATTTTATCTCCAATACTTTTTCTTTATTTTTTAAAATCTTCGATTAACTCTGACAAGAAGGTATGTAATTCCTATAGGATTAAGCCCCCTCACAAGGTATTGTCTGGCCTTATGAGTTGAGCTAAGCCGATATAATCACTATAATGAAAGAAAATGGAGAACAAATGAATATATTGATAGCAGGTGCAAGTGGTTTAGTAGGCAAAGAGCTTGTCAGGTCATTATCCTTAACTGGTAAGCATAAAATTAGGATCCTAACTAGGTCTAGAGCTGATTATGATAAGCAGCTATCATTTCCGGTAGAAGTCTTTGAGTGGGAGCCCACAAAGGGATATATAAATCCAAATGCGATAGATGCTGTTGATATCGTTATTAATTTAGCCGGTGCGGGGATAGCAGATAAAAGGTGGAGTGAAGCAAGAAAGAAACTCATTATAGATTCACGTGTCATGGCGACAAAAGTACTGCTCGATGAAATTAAAAGAACAGGCCATACACCAAAGAAATTTATAAATGCTTCTGCAATCGGGTTCTATGGTTCAACAGGTGAACGTGATATAGATGAAAACTCTGCTTCAGGTTCAGACTTCCTGGCCGAGACTTGTATTGCTTGGGAGAATGCACTTCTAAAAGAAGATATTGAGGGTATGAGCAGTTATATATTAAGACTTGGGCTTGTACTATCATCTAAAGGTGGTGCCTTAGCTAAAATGTTACCTGCCTTTAAATTAGGAATAGCAGGAAAGATTGCTAGTGGTTCGCAATATATGAGCTGGATACATATTGACGACCTCGTTAAGCAGTTTGAATATATAATAAACAACGACTGTAAGGATAAGATTTATAATGCCGTTGCTCCAAAAGCCGCAAGCAATACTCAGTTTACAAAAACTTTAGGTAAGGTGCTTAAACGTCCAACTATGATTCCACTGCCAGAGGTCGCTGCCAAGGTTATCTTAGGAGAACTCTCCGTACTTGTAACCCAAGGACAAAAAGTTATTCCCAGAAATTTTCTTGATCTCGATTTTCCTTTTAAACATCCAAACTTAGAGGATGCCCTAAGAGATTTGTTAAAATCGGAGCTTAAGGGAGAAAAAATTTTTCATGTCTACCAATGGATAAATAGAACGCCTGAAGAAATTTTTGATTTCTTCTCAGACGAAAAAAACTTAGAACTGATTACTCCAGAAAGTTTAGAGTTTAAAGTTGTTAGAAAGAGTACAGAGGCTATTGAGCAAGATACATTTATAGATTATAAAATAAAAATACACGGAATTCCTTGTAAGTGGAAAACCCATATTTCAGATTTTCAAAAGAATATAACTTTTGTGGATGAACAAATGATAGGGCCTTACAAGAACTGGAAGCATCGACATAACTTTATCCCCTTAAACGGTGGGACTCTTATTGAAGACTATATAGAATATAAAGTCCCATTAGGTGCAATTGGAAATTTAATCACGGGATCTTTTATTAGAAAAGATATTACTAAAATATTTTCTTATCGTCAGAAAGTTATCGCCAGAACATTTAGCTGATCACCATTTATACTCGAGGGAGATTTCCCACATATTTTCATTAACTGGAATATGAATTTCTCTATTGGAAAAATTTTTGGGTAAGGCATTTTGGTAACCAGGTGTAGCATCTCCAACCATATCGTATCTAAACTTTGCGCTATAATCTTCGTTACCAACGCCAATTTCAACGTAACTTCCACTCACTTGTGAACCATCAATATAAAGATCAGTCTTAGCACCACCGCCTAGCCTTGCTGAATTTCGGGAATTTATTCGCCAATCAACAAATGCCCCGGCATCAGCTGACACATAACTTGCATCTTCCACGGTAGATCCTCTTAATCTTGTCTCGCCCTGAACATACACTCTAGTCCTGTCAGTTCCTAAAATAGTCCCCCTTTTACCGAGCTTAGTGTCTACAAACAAGCCATTCTCGCTACCGTCTTGAGCAACATTATCATAGACTCTGGCATTGCCAGGGCTAACTTCGTTAACAATATCATGAAAAAAAGTTTGACTAGAGAGAGCTGAAAAACCAGGAATAGACCCGTTATCATTATCTTTATTTAAAGTGTGAATACCACCACCAATACTCCAATAAAAAACATCTCCATCTTTTTCTTTTTCAAGTAAAATTCTTCCAAAATTTTCTTCAATAAAATGCTGTGATACATGCCAATTACCTTCCTCATCTCTTGTGAAGTTAGGACTTAGTGAATCTTGGAAATTTGTATAAAGATTTGATTCATATTCAACTGTTAAATAGTAACCGGTCCCCTCAAGCTTTTTATGTAGTGAAAACTTTAAACCGTGTGTAAAACCAATATCATCAGCATCACCACCCTCCTGAACATCAAGCATATTATTATCATTTTTAAGGTGGAATACAAAACTTGTTCCTTCAATTTTATCAAAAATATCGCCCGGTAAAGAGTATAATTTTTCTTCTCCACCTATAATCACTTTCAATATTTTTCTGGCCTCGACTTCACTTTCAAGATCAAGCCGGATTTTCTTTCCTTTTGAGTTTGTTGTTTGAATCTCTGACAGTGTTTCATTATCCTTTTCACATTTATCATTCAGAGCAATTTCATGACCAACATTAATCTCATCTAGCGACAGTAATAATTGAGATACTAAACCTGCTGATAACAAGCTTCTTGCCGTTTCCAGTCCCAGCATCTCCTTGCATGAAACTTTCTTCAATTTAAAATCAAGACTCTTTTTTCTATCTCTTTGGCATGTCCAATGGATTGCTTTAAGTTCACCGTCATTTTCACATAGTAGTTTATTTTGATAACGCTTATAGACTTCGTCGGCCAAAGACTCCTTACAAGCACTTTCGCTTTTGACTGAATTTTGAAAAATAATAACACTGTCTAGCTTAGCAATACAAATGCAGTCGCTAGCAAAGACAGGGTTGGTGAATAGAATTAAAAGTATATATTTAATCACAAATCTTCTTCGGTAAACCACTGTAAATCATGAGTTTTTTGGATCAATAATATAATTAACTCAACATTCACAAGGATTAAACCGACAAGAATAGTATGGAAAAAGCAATGGCCAGACTAGGTCGCGATAATCATTTAATTAACCTTATCAATAGACTTCCAGCACTCACTGTCATTTATGGGTTGCAATGTCTTATTGTTTATAAATTTATTTCAAATATTAATATTGGGGATTTTGCGCTGTATCTTAGTTTATTTTTAGTAACTTTTGTTTGCAGTCTCTATGTCTACAATAGGCACCATCATGTCCTACTCTATAAGAATCACTTACTACTTTTCTTCCAACCATTAAGTGTTTCAAGAAAGATTAAATATTCAGATATTGTTGAAGTCATTGCCCCTGAGGTTGAACGTGAATTTGCCTCTATTCTACTTAAGTTAAGGTCTGAGGAAACAGTGGCACTACATTTTGTAGACTACCCTGTTCAAGTACAAAGTGTCATTAACGAGCTTATCCAAGATTCTATGACTGACCAAACAGAAAAATTTGATTTGACCGCCTAGTTTCTGGCCAAGAATTTCCCGCATTTTTGAATGACTTCCATTGGAATTTCATGTGCTCCACTAAAGCCTATGAACTCTCCCCGATGACCATCTAATTTTAGTAACTCAAACAAGCTCATTGCTTGGGGATAGCCAAGAATTAGATCTTGTTTCCCATGACTTTGGAAGAAAAATAATTTATGCTCTGAGCTGACTAGGCTTTCTAACTCTTTTTGCCCTATTAATGTTCCAGAAAAACAAACAAGTCTCTTGATTCTTTCTAAGTTTCTTCCGGCCAAATGTGTCGCGACCATTGCTCCTTGAGAGAAGCCTCCAAGAACAACTTCATCATAACTCTCTATTTGAGAGTTTAAGAATTGGTTACATTTATCTAGCGCCATTTCAAACTCTGGTGGATACTGAGTTGAAAAGTCACGGTGCTGCCCACTTTGCATCGCCTTTTCTAGCTCAACCATATCAATATTAAACCAGGCCCTACTCATCATCATATTCATCTCTAAACCAATATGCCCGTTTGGAAAAAACCAGTCATATTCTTGATGACCTTCAATAGCTTCACCTAGTCCAAAGAGATCATACATTGATGCCCCATAGCCATGAAACATTAGAATTGCTTTCTTAGCTTTATTATCAATCTTTAAATAATCTAGTGTTGATTGTTTCTCATTATGAACTATTGCGCCCATAGACCTCTCCTATTTAATTTGTCATACTCTAAACATGAATCAAGGAATATTATATATTATACTTGCAAGTGTTTTCTTCAGTATCATAAATGGTCTGGTGAAGTATTTCAATACTATTCCTGCAATTGAAATTGTTTTCTTTCGTTCTTTGATCTCATTAGTCATTACTTATTATTCTATAAGAAAGTTGAAAATTAAAATTTTTAATGAGCACACTCCACTTTTAATAGGCAGAGGCCTCTCAGGTGCCATTGCATTAAGTTTATACTTCTACACCATTCAAAATATGCCACTTGCAACCGCAGTAACAATCCTTTATCTTGCTCCAATTTTCACAGTTCTCATAGCAATGGTGCTAGTAAAAGAATATCCTAAAAAGCTCCAATGGCCTTTTATCATTCTCGCCTTTATTGGAACTGTTCTTATGAAAAATATAGATACACGAGTCCAGACAGATCACTTCTTTCTTGGAATTACCGCTGCTTTCTTTGCAGGACTTGCTTATAATTTCATTAGACTTCTAAAGGATAAGGCCCATCACTCACTAGTGATATTCTATTTTCCACTCATAACCATTCCCATAACTTTGCCATTTCTTTATGAACACTGGGTTACCCCAACACCTTCTGAATTCCTAGGCTTATTACTTATAGGACTCTTCACTCAACTGGCACAAGTCTTTATGACAAAGGCGTATATGCTAGAGAAGGCTTCAAAGATTAGCCACTTTAACTACCTCACGAGTTTCTTTGCTTTTTTGACTGGAATTATATTCTTTAATGAACACTTAAATACGCTGAGCTTACTTGGACTACTATTGGTTTTTATTGGAATTGTATTTTCGACACGTTTCTCAAGATAAAAAAACTTACTTTTTATTTCCACTCTTCTCAACAAAGTCTGTGAGGTACTTCTTAATTGCTTGCATTTCTCTCTTAAGTTGAGGGACTTTAGCACTTACCTTCTCTAAAACGCCTGTGATTTGATGATCCATTATTTTAGCGTTAGACACATACTCAATAAGATAATTCTTTTCTGACTCAGCAACGGCAACTCTAATATCTGCGTGATGCTGAACTTTTTGCATTTGATTTTTGAGTTCCTCAATTTCTAACTTTAACGTTGCAACATCTGCACTTACCTCTGAATTATTGGCGTAGTTCGTTGGAGCTGCTGATGGTTTTGCTACTTGTTGCGTTGGTACTGGTCTATTTTCTTGTCTTGGCCTTCTAGCTGTTTCAATATTTTCTACATTACTTGGTATTTCAATTTCAATTTCAATGTCTTCTTCTAGCTCGACTGCTTTGGCGGTAGGTCTCGGCTTTGGTGCTGGTGCTTTAGCTTTAGGTCTTGGTCTTGGTCTAGGTTTTGGTGCTGAGGCTTCATCATCAGGCAATGGCTTACCTTGCTGCATACTTTGCACAGCTTGACCCACCTCTGATTCGGGTGAGGCAGAAAAAGTTAAATCGACATCAACATCAAGAGCATCGCCCTTCTTGCCTATTTCTTCTTCATCTTCAAATTCAAGATCTAGATCTTCAATTGCCATTGATAAAATTCCTACGCCAATAAAAATTATGAGATTCTCTCTCCTTAGTCATATCGGTAATTTAGAAGAAATACTTAATGGTTTTTGTATAATTTAGCCTTATACAGCTTGCTAAACGCTTGTAATTTCAAAGATAATTGTTAAAATACTTGCAGGAGCTAATAAATGAATGATGATGAAGATGATAAGCCAACTGTAGTTATTGACTTTAATGAGTTAAAAAGTCAGCTAAACGAGGAAGAAGAGCTCACGGAACAAGAGGATATTGACAATCTTTTCTCAGATGATTTCCTTGGAGTAGAACCTTTAGAAGCTGAAACAACAAACAAAGAAGAAGTATCCAATCAAAGTATTTATCTTTTTGATTATCAGAGTGACTACTTCAAAAAAGCGCTTCCCATGTATCTCAACAATCAAAATATGCATATGATTGAGTCTGTAGATGATCTTAACAAGGCATTAACAAACGATCCTAAAGCTATTATCCTTTTCTTCTATAATAAGGCCCCAAAAGCTGTGAATATGCTGACACTACAGATAAAGAGTAAATTTAAAAAAGCAAAAGCGGTTATTATCGCAAAAAATTTATCAGCTGAAAAAGCACAGCTTCACAGTAATAGTAAATATGGAGCTCACTCCTATTTAAATGATCCCTTCACTTTAAGTGAGCTTTACCAAACAATAAATTTTCTAGAGAAATAAGACCCACAATATTGGCCATGGGAGTATGGCCAATATTGCTGGGAGGAAATCAATGGATAAAAAAGCAACTAAATATCCAAAGATTAGTAACCTTTTATACCCTCTGTTCAGAATAAAATATATCGGCAATTTTAGCAGTTTTAAGGAATTCCAAGATTTTCAATGATTTGGATCATCTTTAAAATTATGGTCACATAGTGTTATAAGCGTTATTGTTTAAGCAATACTGATACAAGACAAGGATAGTTTGTATGTTTAGACTCATCGCAATAACACTAATTTCATTGCACCTACCAGTTTACGCCTCAAGCCCAGACTGGAGCGCTAGTGCCGAACTTCCGGGTAAGGCCACTTGTGAAATCATACATGGACATGAGGTATGCCTAACAAAAGAAAATAGAAAAAATATATATAATCTCTCAGATAGAGACTTAGAAGAAGCTTCTCTTAGAGGAGCGGGACACGCACTTAACTACCCTGTAGACGTGACCAGACTCAAATTGCCTACAGAATCAATGGAAAAGTTTTTTAATAGTGATGCGGACTCACCTCTAAGAAAATTTATTTTTAAGATAGCTTATAAGCTAACTAAGTTTAAATCCTTTGATGATATTTTTAAATGGATGGGTCTTCATGAATATCCAAAAAGTACTTATGAAGAAGGACCCAATAGAATACCTGAGATGCATGAGCTTGAAGAGTATAGAATGGGAGTTTCACTTTATCACAGTGAAGAGAATTACCGATCAATGTCTTTCAGCTGTGCCGCCTGTCATAGTGCCGACTTATTCGGTGTAAAAGTCTTGGGCCTAACAAATAGGTTTCCAAAAGCGAACGAGACATTTATTCTTGGAAAAAAATTATTAGGAAGCACTCCTTCAATACTCTTTAAAACTTTAGTCGATCCCTCAAGTCATGATCTTGAACTTTTCAAAGAAGCTAAGTCAGCAATGAAGTACGTTGAACTCAAAAAGCCACTTGCATTGGGTCTAGACACATCATTGGCACAAGTTGGCCTCTCTCTTTCTCTTAGAGCTGAGGACGAATACGCGACTATGAAACCATTTAGAAGGGCAAGAACGAATCAATTAAGAAAAGTCCCTGGAGATTCAAAACCAGCGGTTTGGTGGAATTTAAAATACAAAACAAGATGGTTATCGGATGGCTCGATTGAATCAGGAAACCCTGTGCATACAAATTTTCTTTGGAATGAAATAGGTCGAGGTGTCGATTTAAAAGAACTTGAGAAGTGGCTTACAAATAATAAAAAAGTTGTAAAAGACCTAACCGCATTTACCTTTAATACAGAGGCTCCTTTATATGATGATTTTTTCCCAAAAGACATTAATATTGAGATGGCGATTAAGGGAGAGAAACACTTCCTGAAAAGTTGTAAAGGATGCCATGGTGTCTATGACAAAGGCTGGTCTGAAGAAAATAGCGAAAGCTTGAGTTATAAAGAAAATATAGCAACAACAAATGTTTGGTATCACAAAAAATCAAAAGTCGTGGATATTGGAACAGATCCCTATCGCCACCAAGGTATGAAATACTTTGCAAAAGATTTGAATAGATTAAAAATTTCTAAAACTATTGGAACCCAAGTCACGCCACAAAAGGGATATATACCACCACCGTTGGTAGGTATCTGGTCTAGGTGGCCTTACTTTCATAATAACTCTGCACCAACACTTTATGATGTTATCTCACTTCCTAAAAATAGAACTCAAAAGTACGCAGCAGTTGCGGCTGATGATAAGCAGTTGGATTTTGACAAAGAAAGAAACGGTTATCCCCCAATTGAAAAAGTTAGAGAGGAATTTCGCAACAATTTAGATTATATATTTGATACAAAGATAAAAGGGCTATCAAATATGGGACATAGGAAAATGCTAGTGGATGAGAATGATAAAGAAATCCTAAATCATACTCAGAAATTAGAGCTTATTGAGTTTCTTAAAACCCTATAGCATACTCGGTCTCATTATCAATTAAAGGCTCTAGAACATTGATACGACTTCTCCAGAAATAAGGAAGTGCTTCCTTGGTAGATTCGATCGTAGTCATATTAAGCTTATTTAAATTGATAATACTCAAAGCAGATAAATATCTTCCACCATTATCATCTGAATTATAGCCAATAGTGATTAGCTTATTGATGCTAAGATCTTCAAACTCTTTATATTTAGTTAAAATCTCAGTGTTAAGTAAAGGTATCAGCGATAGTGAAAGCTGAAACTTAGGCCATGGAAGATCGTAGTCAATATAGTTAGACTTTACAAATTTCCGATAATTAGACTTTGAATTATATTTCCTAAAAATACCTATATAATCTTTCCGCTCACTTCGCAAAACATCAGGGTGGTTACTTAATTCAAACTTACTCTTAATTTCATTATTATTAACAACGAGATAAATGGTATCTTTTAAAATAGACGCCCCATCATGACTCTTCAATCCGTACAAAGTTGCAAGCTCGGAGCACAGAACTTTCTCTTCCTCAGTTAGACACTTAATTTTATCAATATATTTAGTGTATTGATCTAAAAACTTTTGTTTCGTATATTTAGCAAGCTCTATCTTATTAAAGTCAAATAGATGAGAATCACCTAGTTGCTGTAAAAAACCTTCTTGATTTGTAAACAGACGAGATGAAAACAAATCAGATAAACGCTTTCTATAAAAGTTACCATCAATTAGAAAAGAGTAATTATCAAGGTCAGTTCTTAAGTATCCTTTAAAATCAAAGGTTGTTTCATCATTTGTTGTTTCTAAAGAGACGATTTCAATATACTTAAGTTTATTCTCTTTCATAAATTCCAAACGATCATTTCGAAACAACTCTAAAGAAGTGGTAAGAAGCGGTTGGTACCGAACATAAAGGTCGTCATCTTCCACAAGAAGACTTAAACTTTTATTAGTCAAAAAGCTCTCTTTAGTCAGTATTCCTTTATAATTAGCATCTAATAATTCTTCAGCGACATCCTCTTTAATAGGTAGTTGCCTCTTAACAAACATTTGAAATAGAGCATTCTGATCTGTGAATAAAATTAGTGTATCACCTTTAATTGAATAGCCTTCGAACTCTGAACGAGTTTGCTCAGGAGCATATTCATCACAAATGACCTTAAGTTTAGGAGTAGTACAAAGACCTAAGTTTAAAACTTCAGTATATCTTTTGCTAAATCTCTTAATATTCTTGTCTGTAATAGGACTAAACTTAATTTTTTGTTTAACCGCTGCTGCAATTTGAGACTTCTTAAACTCTGCTAACTTATTAACCTTGTAATATCTAAAGTAGTAAATAAAAGAGAACAGGAATAATGTGAAGCAAAGAATAAACAAACCTTTTGGTGTGATTAAGGATGTTCCTCTTTTTGCGCTTGGGTTAGCTCTTTTTCTTTTCTTAGATTTTTTGGTTTTAGATTTTTTACTAGATGTTCCTCGAGTAATGACTCGATTTTGTGTGATCTCACCTATTTGAGGTTTACTCGTGATACCAGATGGCACAAAGATTTCAGGTTTATACTTTTCTCTATCTACTTTTTTTTCACTCTCAAACTTAGCTTTAATTTCTTGGGCAATTTTTTCTTCATCTGAAATAAAATCATCAGCAGCAAGCTCTTCCTCATCGCCCAGTATCTCTTCATCTAAAGTTTCTTCATCTAAACTATTAATCCCGGGCACTGGAGGTAGATCTGGTGGTAGATCATCGTCCTCTTCTACGTATTCAATTGAGTCAGCTTCATCTGAAGTCTCGTTTAATTGGTTTAGAAAGTCTGGGGTTATAATTGCAGTTGCTTCATCCAAGCTTTGAGTTTGAACTTCAGTCACTTCGTCTAATTTAGTTATGAATATCCCGCCAATTTCAATGGGAAAGAAAGAGGAGAACTCGAAGGCTTTACCTACTTCAACAGGAACATCATTTACTAAAGTAGGGAAACGATTTGTTAGAATTGTGGCAAAAACATCATCATTTTTAGAAATAAGTCGAAGGTGTTGATCGTCTACTCCCTCAAAGGCGAGGCAAATATCACAGCTCTCACTAGAACCAATAACGACTTCGTTATCATCAAGCTCATATTCCTGAATATCGTCACCAATTTCGACTTGTAATCTCATGAACCTATTTTAATACTGATCCAAAAAACATGCAAGCTATTGAAAACATTAAACTAAACTTGAGTACACAGCTAAAGCTTTATTAATTGGTCCATTCTCTTCAGAATAATCTAATAAGTGCTTATGAAGTTGATCCGAGAAGTCCTCGGAACTTTCTTTTGGTAAAATTGACGGTAAATTATCAATTGCAACCAAAGACAGAGGGACAGGAATATCCGTGACATTAATAAGGGGATTATCCAATGTACTCGCCTTAGAATATAGTGGAATCATATTACAATCACTGTCTGGATCACAACTCACATCACTAATCATATTGAGATTCATGTTTGATGATTCAATGAGTTCCTCAGTAAGGAATGGTGGGCTCGGCCTTAGCGCGAGCACACAATTTATAAATAAATGGTAATTTAAAATATCTCGATAGGGCCCTGGACTCACAGTATCCTTTTGATCCCATCCGGTTGTAGGCCATCCAAGCTCGTTTAAACAGTCGGTTGCCCCAGAACCACTTCTCCCCATACATCCTATAACTAAGGCTTTATGGTTATTGATAGTAGAGTAAGACTTAACAAAATCAATTAAATCTGATTTTATTTTGAATCTTTTCAATGACTTTAATTTAGAGAGTACTTCATCTGTTTTATTGAAATAGAATAAGGCTCCAAGTGCCGCTCCAACATATCCTGCCCAATAACCAAAAGCACAGACTCTCCTACCATTTTCATTAACCATATACTCGAGATCAATAATTTTGCCATCTCCAGTTTTAAATTTATTTAGAATTTCTCTATATCCATCTTGCTCTTTGAAAACATGTGCAAAGAAGATATGTCTATGTTTAAAAAAAGAGATATTATCAGGTAAAGCTTTTAGCCCTACGATAATATTTTTTGAGTCTGAATCTACCCAGCTCCCACTAGCTACAACCTCACAACCCTGTTGCGCATAATCCTCAATCGGTATTATTGAATCCTTCCAATCTTCAACAATCACTTTGTGACCGGCATCAATTAATTTTTTACAATCAGCTGGTACTATAGCTCTTCTAAATTCATTTTTTTTTGTTTCTTCCCTAAGCCAAAATGTTTCCATTATTTAAGTCCCTTTAAATAAAAAAAGGCCAATGTTATTGGCCTTATAACAAGATTAGAATATCAGTTTAATTATTTCACAATACACTGAGATTTGAAAGTTGTACCATCATTAAACCTTATACTTGATGATAACGGACCAGGATGATTACCTACAATAGAAATATACTCTAAGTTTGCGCCTTTGTTTACATATTGGACATGAACAACTTCTTCAACACCCATAGCTCCTTGCGCGTAGGTTTTAATAGTACCAGAAGTCTCAATCACACCCTGACTTTCAACTGAGTCATTACCTTGCTTTCTAGTCGTGATAGAGAAGACACCGCTAATATATGTATCATCAGAGTCTTGAACAATAACTCCAACGAGATCGAATTGATTTGATGTATCGATACCAGGTCTTTCACAGATTATATTTAGATTTGCACTAAAAGCACTAAGACTAATTAAGAAAGTCGTTAAAAATAGAACTAATTTAGATTTCATTTGTTTTCTCCTTGGGTGTGTTCGATATTGTATGGAGAGGTATGTAACTCAAATACCAAGTCAATACTATTAAAAGAGACAAAGTATGAACTATTTACTCAACGAGTCATTGCACTGGAAAAGATCATTTAATTAGTGTAGTTTTAGCAAGCTATAACTTTACAAGGAATACTATGAAACTTAATAGACTATCAATTGCTGTATTACTTATGACTTTCTCTGTCTCAGCCTTGGCAGAAATTAAAGATATATGGCCGAGGATCCCTTTTAATATTCAGGGCGCCAACCTTTGTGAATTTAGAGCAGCATACTCTCAAACAAGGTCTGAGTATATGAGTGAAATGGTGTTTCATGCTGAAACATTACTTATGGCCGGAGACTTTAATCCTACTCAAACGTTGATGACTATTAATAGAATGTATGAGCAAAACCTCGCTTATGCAAAAAGAGGATTAGGTGTAACTCTTGAGAATACTTTCAAGGCTTATATGGAGCAATTTTATAATAATCTAAAACCAAGAACAAGAAACTTAGAGTTTAAACATGTTAAGCCAATTGATGAAGTTATAAATTTAGCTCTAAGAGGCCATCAGGTTCGCTCTATTTCAATATCAGAAGCATCAAAAATTGATCTTTTCCTACATGGTACATATTCAATGTCACCAAACTGTAATGGAAATATTGTTGTCACATTATCTTCGATATCAAGAGATGGCACATCAAAAACATACACCGCAACTGGAAGACCAAGTTTAGTCATGTCTAAAATTGCTTCTCGTATTTTTGAAGATTATCAGAGGACTAAGTTTCCTAGTACGATTAAGATTGGGAGAACAAATCTCACATTACTTGGTGGTTTAAATGGTGATATTGATAAAACATTTTATCTAGAAGAGGCACAAGGTCTTTGTGAAATTCTTGGTGGAAGGCTACCTACTTCAAAAGAATATAAAATTATTAATTCTTATGGTTCTTGGTCTGGTGGGATTACACTTGGTCGAAAAATTTGGGCCTTAAGATATCCAGATGTATTCGTGCCTTACTTTACGAGAGCGCCTCAGAGAAGTTATCATCAAGTTAATGAAAGAGAATATTATTACATTTGTGTGAAATAAATTATTTGAGACCCTATAGTACTTTTTCACTTGTTAGGACACCAAACATAATTTTTTTAACAGAAGATTCTGAGCTTTTTACGAAGTAAAAATTTGGGTGTCCAGACCAGATATCTTGCAACTTTTGATCAAGTTGGACTGCTTGTTGCTCTGATTCGTTTCGAATAGGATTATTTGATTTAATCCCCTTGCCCGACTTGGCGCCCGTCTCAAAGAAGATAACAGCGTCATACTGCTCCAACTCTTTCTCCCTAGTAGATTCGATCATTTCAAAAAAACTCGATATCACTACCAGAGAAAATCATAGTTGCAGCTTCTGGTACCACAGATACCCTATCTCCAAGCTCCCTTCTAAAAAGATCTAGAGCCGTCATCTTTCCACCTCCGGGTCCACCAGTAATAACTATTCGCTTTTTCATTGGGCCTTCTCACAGTGCTGAACATCAAACATTAAAAACTTCTTAGCTCTTTGTTTTTCACGATTGCAATTCTCGAGACTACACGCCTCTTGAAAATCAATATATTTCTGTTTGAGATCTCGTAAATTAATAGTTTGATCGTTATGCTTACAATTAATACCTTCGTCACCACTTTCAATTACAGGATCAAAGACTCTATACTTTTGATCCTTAGCTTCCATAAATTCATCATCTTGAGATCTATCTTGTTTGAGTTTTTTTGCTCCAAGAAAACTATTAACCTTATCACCAAAGGATTTTGCGTTAGGCGCTATAAGCTCTTTAGGCTTATTCTTGCCCTTAATCATGGTGATAAAGAGAAAGCAAATGGCAATAACAGTAAAACTTCCAAAAAATTTACTCATCTTCATATCTGAATCCTTTTACCTATTATAAGAGATATTAGAATTCATACAAGTAAATATATAGCTCTATTCTTTAACTGCTCTAAATTCATAAGTTTCTTGAAGATAGCTAGGTATTCCCCATGTATCTTTATCAACATGATAACCTCTATCAGAGTCATCAGAAGATATACTCACATCGTATAAATCTACTCTGCCACTTCTAAAGTCGAGCTCGATGACAATTTTTTCGGTGTCAGACTCTAACAACTCAGCGGATTCCTCAAAGTTAAGCTCTACCATGATATTATCTTTTTTGTAGTCGGTAGCATCGTATTGCCCCATTTTGAAATGAACAATTTCAGAGTATGTTTTATGTATTTTAAGTCTAACCCTCTTTGGCGTTTTACTATCCCGAATTAAAGTATAGGTACCCTCTTCAACGTTAATACCAGCAGAGTAACCATTTAGAATAGTAGAGTTATAATCTGTTAAGTTTGCGCTTTGATGAGGATTTTCTCTATCTCCACCAAATACTGAAACTGACAATAAACTAAACAGTATGATCAAATTTTTCACAAATACCTCACTTTTAAGCCTATAAATTTATTAATTACATATATAGTAGCAAAATCCTTGCCATCATTTACAGTCAGCGTTATAAATTAAATCCAAACAAAATTTATTAAAAATCTTTCTAAAGGCTTATAACCACATGTTTAAACTCATATCTGAAACCAAAGATAATCTTAAAAACGATATACTATCAGGACTAACTGTCTCTCTAGCACTTGTGCCAGAAGCAGTTGCTTTCTCCTTTGTTGCTGGGGTTGATCCTTTAGTTGGGTTATATGCCGCCTTTATGGTGGGATTAATTACCTCAATATTTGGTGGACGTCCTGGTATGATCTCAGGTGCCACAGGGGCACTAGCAGTCGTTATGGTCTCTCTCGTGGCAGATCATGGAGTTGAGTATTTATTCGCAACTGTCGTTCTCATGGGAATTATCCAGATCTTGGCCGGTGTTTTTCAGCTTGGAAAATTTGTTAGACTTATACCCCACTCTGTAATGCTAGGTTTTGTTAACGGTTTAGCTATTGTCATTTTTCTAGCGCAACTCTCTCAATTTAAATATACAAACTCAGAAGGTGTGTTTAAGTGGCTTGAAACAACAGATCTAAGCTTAATGTTAGGATTAGTTTTCTTAACCATGTTTATCATCCACTTTCTACCTAAGCTTACTAAAGCAGTTCCTTCGACATTGGTTGCCATTGTTGGGGTGACTGGAATAGTTCATCTTATGGGACTCGATACTAGAACGGTTATAGATATGGCAAGCGTAGGCGGAGGCTTTCCAAGCTTCCACTTACCTCTAGTTCCACTTAACTTAGAGACATTTAATATTATTCTTCCTTATGCCTGTATTCTAGCAGCGATCGGTTTGATTGAGTCATTAATGACACTACAACTTGTTGATGAAATTACAGAGACTCGTGGAAGTACAAACAAAGAATGTATCGGTCAAGGTTTAGCAAATGTAGTAACTGGTTTTTTCAGTGGTATGGGTGGCTGTGCCATGATCGGTCAAAGTATGATTAATGTTAATTCTGGTGGACGAGGAAGAGCTTCAGGTATTACAGCGGCGCTATGTTTACTTTTCTTTATTGTTGCAGGTTCAAGCTTAATTGAAATGATCCCACTAGCAGCATTAGTTGGGGTTATGTTTATGGTGGTACTAGGAACATTCGAATGGTCAAGTGTTCGCATCCTTGGAAAAATTCCAAAAGTTGATGCTTTCGTTATTGTTCTTGTTTCGACAGTTACTGTTTTTACAGATCTTGCAATTGCTGTTTTCTGTGGTGTTGTCGTATCATCACTGGCCTTTGCTTGGGAGAAATCAGCTTTAATCAAAGCTGTTGACTATATTGATGCTGAAGGTTTTAAGCATTACCAAATTAACGGAACATTATTCTTTGGATCAGTGCAAAGCTTCTTAGCTTTATTTAATGCTAAAGAGGACCCAAAAAAGATTTACCTCGATTTTAAAGATTCAAGAGTAACGGATTCATCTGCAATTGAGGCGATCAATAATATTGTTGAGAAATACAAATTTTTAGAGAAAGAAGTTTATATTAAAAGCCTAAGTCCCGATTGCCAGAGTGTCGTAAAAAAAGCAGATAACTACTTTGAGGCACCACAAGTAGAACACTCTTCTTAAGAATTCGTTAACAGTATAGGGATCTTAAATATAAACTGGGTCCCTATGCCAATCTCACTTTTGACATCGACTTCTCCACCGTGTGAGAGTGCAATATGCTTTACAATAGATAACCCCAAACCACTGCCACCAAGTTCGCGACTTCTTGCCTTATCAACTGAGTAGAAGCGCTCAAAGAGTCGTGGAAGATGATGAGGAGCAATCCCCTGACCTTTATCACTAACAGTAATAGTAATATAATCATCCTCAACATAAGTTAATAAGGAGACCTCTGTATTTTCAGGTCCATACTTAATTGCGTTATCAAGTAAGTTCATTATTGCCTGCTCAATTAATGAAGGAGCGACCTTAATTATGGCATCAACACAATTACATTCTATCAAAATATTTTTCGCCTTAGCGCGAGGTCGACATAACTCAATAACATTGGATAGAAGTTTTTTTATAGAGACCTCTGCGAGTTCAAGGTTACCTAGTGACGACTCTTTCTCTAAAGAACTGAGAGCTAATAAATCTTCTACAATCGCCTTCAGTCTAATGGTATGGCGCTCGATAGTTGTCATAAACTTAAGACGGGTTTCTTTATCATCAATATCTTCTTCTTTTAATGTTTCAACATAGCCTTGAATCACCGTAAGAGGTGTTTTTAACTCATGTGAGACATTCGCCACAAACTCTGTTCTGTGAGTTTCAAGTTCACGCATTTTGGTAATATCATCAAAAACTAAAACCGCACCTTGTAAGGAATTATCATCTAGATCTAACATAGAGCCATGAATCTCTAAGGTTTTATCCCCAAACTTAACCTCAGTCGCAAGGGAGTTGTGATGACTTAAAAGCTTTTTTGCAAAATTTAAAATTTCTTCATTTTCAATAATAGTACTAAGTGGTGTGCCTTTAATGCGATTATCAGCTGGATAATCAAACAAGTTAAGAGCTGATCTATTTATATGATAAACTGTTAGATCAGGTAGAATAGTAATAACTCCTTCAATCATACTGGTAAAAACGGCATTCATTTCATTACGTTGTTTTGAAATTTTTACAAATTGAGATCGAAGTTGAATGCTCATTTTTTTTACTGACCTGAACAAAGAATCAATTTCTTCTGTATTTGACTGTCCTAGTAGTACACTTTCTTCAAGTTCATCCAAAGAGAAGTGCTCAACATGCTTCTTAATTAACTCTAGGGGGGCACTTATCTTTTTAGCTTGAGCATATATAAAGTAAGTCAAAACAAACAAGAGTAGTAAACTCCAAATTAAAACTTTTCTGGTAAGGTTAGAAAGTGAATCTTGTAAATTACTTACTGAGACAGAGTTTCGTAAGACACCAACAAGCTCACCTGATTTGGAATATAATGGAACTGCAATGTATAAAAAGTCTTCTCCAAGTGTAGGACTATGCCTTAATGCCTCTCCAACTTGACCTAAAATAGCTTGTTTTACTTCATCTCTATCAATATGGTTTTCCATCTTAGAAAAATTAAAACTAGAGTCAGAGATGACTTTACCATTAGGAAGAATAATCGTTACTCGACTTGAAGAAACTTCGGAGATACTTTTAACTTTATTTTGTAGTGGCCGAAGATCTTTATTCATAACTCCAGCAGTGATTTCAGCTTGAATTAACCTTGCTTCTTGTGTGAGATGCTTGATAGTTTCTTGAAAATAAAAGTTTCTAAAAGTGAACCTAGAGATGACAATAATGATAATCAGACCAGCTAGAGAGATTAAAAAGTACGCTGGAAATAATTGAGAAAATAAACGTCTAGGCTTGATCTTTGAATCGATATCCTACTCCCCAGACAGTTTCGATAAGTTTGCCTTTCTCTTTAAGTTTCTTCCTAAGTCCTACCACTTGGGTATCAACAGATCTATCTGTGACTGCATGATTATGTCCGCGTATTAAGTCTACAATTTGAGCTCTGGTATAGACATGACCTGGTTTTTTCACAAATAGGCTTAATACCTGAAACTCTGTTACTGACAAATTTACTGACTCCCCATCAATTTGGACCAGTCTTTTATCTTCATTAATGACAATTCCATAAATGGCTTGATTATGAACAACCTTTTCATTTCTTCTTAGAACAGACTTTACTCTCGCAACAAGAATATTTGGGCTAAATGGTTTAGCAATATAATCATCGCCCCCAAGTTCAAGCCCTTTAATGATATCGCTTTCTTCTCCATTAGCACTTAAGAAGATAATCTTTGTCTTATCTAACTTTCCTATCGCCCTGACCTTTTGACAAACTTCAAGGCCGTTAAAAATAGGCATCATAATATCAAGGATAATAAGGTCAGGCTCCTCTTCTATTGCCTTCGCAATTCCTTCCTCACCATTAACTGCCTCAATAACATCGAATTTATTACGATATAGATGAAAGTGGATGAGTTCACGTATATCCGCTTCATCTTCCACAATCAGGATTTTTTGTTTATTCATATAAAATCTATAACATTAAAAAGCGATTTTGTTACCCAAAACTATATTAATTACAGTGCCTTACCTTTTCTAACACTTTTCTAACACTTATTACCTGATCCTCATACTTTACTAATATCATTTAGATATAAATTCGACATCATACTAAACACACACATAATGAAAAAGCATAACTCTAAAGGGAGATTAACTTATGAACGCACGAGCAATCAAAGAACATCCAATGACGGATCTTGTACAAAGACTTTTAACGGTCTTAGTACTACTTTACTGTTTTCTTATTGGAGTTAAATGTCTCTCTGGTGGAATGAAGCTCATGGGAGCTGACTTTGCAAACACTCTTTTTGAAATGACGGGTCAACCATTCATTGCATTAATGATGGGAATGCTGGCCACTGTTTTATTTCAAAGCTCCTCTGTAACAACTGCCATTATTGTCGGACTGGTTTCTGCAGGTACACTTACTGTAGGCGGAGCTGTTCCAATGATTATGGGAGCAAACCTTGGAACTTCAGTTACAAATACAATTGTCTCATTGGGCTATGCTAAAGATACAAAGAACTTTAAAAAAGCTTTTGCAGCTGCAACTGTTCATGACTTTTTCAACATACTCACAGTGGCAATTGTGCTTCCTATAGAGCTTATGACAGGCTTTATTGAAAAAAGTGCTGTATACCTTAGTACGATAATGTATGGATCAGTTAGCGGACTTAAGTTCAGCTCACCAATAAAGGCGCTTATCAACCCGCCAGTAAAAGCAATCAAAGGCTTCTCTGTTGATACCTTTGGATCTGACGTTGCAGGAGTGGCAATGATGATTGTTGCTGGTGTGATCATTATCGCATCACTAAGTTTTATTGTTAAGACAATGAAAGTCTTAGTTGAATCCCACAAGGGAGATATCATCAATAAGCTTCTTTCAAGAAATGCATATGGTGCAATTCTTTTTGGTGCTTTATTAACAATTTCTGTTCAATCAAGTTCAATTACAACTTCACTTCTTATACCAATGGCAGGATCAGGACTCTTAAGTCTAAATGCTATCTACCCAATTACTATTGGTGCAAATATTGGAACAACTACGACAGCACTATTAGCGGCATTAACAGGAAATGTGGCCGGACTATCAATTGCTTTAGTTCACCTTCTTTTCAACTTGCTAGGAGCTTTAATCTTCTTCCCAGTACCAAGCTTAAGAAGAATTCCTATTATGTGTGCTGAAAGACTTGCTGAGACAATTGAGCGAACTAGACTCATAGGATTTGGTTATGTAGGTGCGGTTTTCTTTGTATTACCAATCACAATGTTTTTTATTGCAAACTAAGAGTCATAAGAACAAATTAATCTAAATTGGGCCCATTACTGGGCCCTTTTCATTTTTAGCCTCATATAATTGGTATTTGCCCCATTAATCATCGTCAAACAAATCAATAATTTCAATAACTTGTATCATTTAACTAACGTTACTTTGTATTAGGTCGATATTAGTCTTATGAAAAAACTAATTATCTTGAGTATGACATTATCGTTTAACTGTTTTGCAATCTCTATGAGTGATACTTGTGATACGGATCGCTTTAAAGCTGACTACGGAAAAGTTGCTGGAAGCTTTAAAGGTGCAAAAGAAAAGTACTTAAAAATAGCGACTGATCTTCATTGTTACCCTAAAGGTAATGGTAAATGTAAGCATAATGAATTGGTACAAACAACAGCTGACTTTCAATTAAAAATTAGAGAGCTTACGGCCAAATATGAATTTGTGACTACCGCTTATGGAAATTGTTATCCAGAGAAAGTGGGAATACAAGACACACCATTTAATAAAAAATAAAATAAACGAACAACTCCAAGGCGGAGAATATGAAGTATCTACTTCTATTACTGTATATGCTGCCGCTCCTTGTGGAAGGAATATACCAAAAAGCCAATGTGAAACTAGTGGAACAAGAGGACATCAAGCAATACCTGTCGGGAATACAGACCCGAGTGATGTAGATAGAGCTCAAGGAAATAAAGTTAGACTTAGAGTCTCTGCAAGAAATTACCTTACAGATATGGCGGGGAAGAGACATGCCGCCGCCGGTGGTAACTCAGATAAGCTCATAATAAAAGTTATGTCTCTAAGAGGACATAAGGCAAGCTATTGTATGCACAAGGTTGGTGAAAGTTGTAATTTTAGTAACTTTGATAATATTAAAACAGGTGCTGGTAACGCTCATGTCGAGGCCATCGTTTCTATGAAAACAAACTTTACGACTGACCTATATAACCTAACAATCAAAAATGATTCAAGTGGTAGACAGAAAACAAGTGTCTTCTCTGTAATGCATAGGAGTGACTTTGGAACACCTGCTTGAAGAGTTGGAATGTGGGAGGACTATACTGGTCAGCCTCACCCTACAATTATGGATAATCTAACACCAACAAGTCATGCATCTAACTATTATTCAGGTCAGTCGTGTGATTGTATTGCAGCTCAAGCTTATACAAAAGATTCTGAAGGAAAGGTATGGAGATGTTCTGCAGCTTCAAACACACCTCCAGCAGAAATGTCATGTATGTATTTTCATGATCCTAATGGTGATTCAAAACAAAGAGTCAGTCTATACGCTGCTATAAACCAGACAGTAGAGAGAACAATACAACTAGGAGCTCGCAATAATAGAGAAGTTGCATGTGATCCAGAGGATGAGTCAAAAGGAAATATTATATCTGCGAAATGGTTACAACAAAGAGTTAAATGTAATGCTAACGGAAGCATAAGTAGTTTTGGCGGAACTTGGAGTCCTGCAAATGGTCAATCTAAGAGTGGATATATAGTACTTAACAATGAATGTACTGGAGAAGGGACAAACCATACTCCTCCTAATCCAGATCCAATATCAGGCGAAGACCCAGTAATTACTCCTCCACCAGTCGTAGTTCCGCCAGAAGTAGTACCACCGGAAGTAGTACCAACAGTAGCGGCTGCATCTTGTATTTACTATGATTGGGTTGCTAGAGCTTCACCATATCTTTCACATACGCTTGCAGCAGGACAACTTCTATAAGAGGGCCCCCTAAGAAGACAACCACAAGAGCTTGTATGAGTGGTAATGGAAATATCACAACTGTTAAATATATTTTTCAGACCATTAAATGTGGACCTAATGGTGATACAGCAGATGCTGGTTCAGGACTTGCTGAAGTAAGTAGTACTACAGAGGTTTTAAGTTCATTGAGCAATTGTAATGGTTCAAGTCAAAATATGGAACAATAGATTGAGATAAATATTCAAAATAAAAAGGGGAACTAATAGTTCCCCTTTTTTTGACAGTGATCGTAATGCAAATGATATATATACTCGTTTGTTACGTCTAAATTTTACCCATGAGGGCCTTAATATTAGTAATTCTTGAAACGGACTCTCCAAGATCAGGTCGATTGCTAATATCCTCAACTTCGTTATTTACTCTATGACATCCAAGACTTGGATCCTCAACATAGTCTTTAGCCCCTCTAACAAGAATACCTTCAACCTTATTAGTAGTAGCATTAAAGACGGCCGAACCAGAGTTACCACCAAATGTATCAAGATTCGTTACGAAATATCCTTGGTTTGAATTTCTAAAAACTTTCCCACCCGTCGTTATTTTTTGTGGAAGTCCTGAAGGATGTCCAATAACATTTAGCTTTTGAGCATATCTAACTTTACCTTTTTTTCTGAACTTTAAAGGCGCTCTCCCCTCTACAACTCTATCAAGTCTTATTAATGAATAATCTTGTGCATTTCCTGCAGTGACTTCAAGCTTCGACTCAATAACCTCTTTGCACTTAAAGACTCGAGACCTAGGGATCATTATATCTGCTCGTTTTGTGTCTGGGTTTATTTTGTAATCAAATACCCATGAAGATGATTCACAGTCTTCTTTGGTAAGAATACAGTGGCCAGCAGTAACTAATAAATCTTTTCCTACCAAGAAACCAGAACAGATTACTGACGATGGTTGACTTGAGAACTTCTCACCCTTACAAACCCTCATCTCTTTACTGAGAGTTGCAGGTGGCATTATATAGTGGTTTTTAACAGGCACTAATTTGATATTCTTAATCATTCCTGCTGTTGAATGAGCAAGCTTCTGAAGTGATTCTGCTGCATCATAGGTCTCAACTCTATTGTCTTCCCCATAGGCTATCTTAATTGAATCTGTGGTTACCGAGACAGATGCTGATACGAATGCAATTCCTTGTGTTGATAGAATTGTAATTAGCAGACTTGAACGTAATTTATAAAACATGTATTTCCCCTAGCTTTTAAGAACATTATTATTGCGGGTATAGAAAGTCCCTAATATTTCCCTTAATATGTAAGATTTTTAGGGTTTGAGGTAGTCTGAGTAGTGCTCAGGTGGTAAAATTTCATAGAGAATGGGTTGAAATGTGAAATAAAGACAGTAAGCACTTTAAATAATTGAGGAAGAAGTATGAGCATTTTTGTAAATAGAGTTCTAAACATGAAGCATATTAAAGTCATTGGCTTTGATATGGACCACACTCTCGTGCGCTATCATAGTGATAAGTTTGAAGAGTTAACTTTTAATGAATCGGTTCAGAAACTGATATCAGATAAAGAGTATCCCAAAGAGATCTCTGAATTTAAATTTGACTTTAATAGCGCTATTAGGGGTCTTATTGTTGATAAGGTTAATGGAAATATATTAAAAGTTAGTCTTTATAATAAAATTAAGACTGCCTACCATGGAACAAAAGTTCTTTCATACAAAGAACAGAAAAAGCTTTACCGCGGTTCAAGTGTCGATCTAAGTGAAGCTCAATACATGAGCATAGACACAACCTTCTCTATTGCTCACACAGTCTTATTTGCACAGCTAGTAGATTTAAAAGACAAGAAGCCTGACCTCGACTTACCAGAGTACGCAAATATTGCTGATGATGTAACCTATGCGGTTGATCTTGCCCATAGAGATGGCTCTCTTAAGGACGCTGTTAAATCAAATCTTGCTGATTATGTTATTAAGGATGAAAAGATAGTTAATGCCTTAGAAAAATATGCAAAGTACGGTAAGCGTTTATGGGTTGTCACAAACTCGGATTATAACTACACCAAAGCTCTTCTTGACTATACAATAAATCCTTTTCTAAAGGATCACAAAGATTGGACAGAGCTATTTGAGATTACAGTAACCTTAGCATGCAAACCTCGTTTTTTTACTGATACCAATGCCTTTCTAAGTGTTGAGGACAACACTGGACTAATGTCTAACTTTGATAAAAAAGTTGTGCCTGGAATATATCAAGGTGGGAATGCTATCAAGCTTCAAGTTGATATGGGTGTTAATGAAGATGAAATTCTTTATCTAGGTGATCATATTTACGGTGATATTGTAAAGCTTAAGAAAGCTTGTGGCTGGAGAACTGCTCTCGTTATTGAAGAGCTTGACCGTGAAGTTGCTGCCTATAAGAGCACTAAGGCAATCAGTATTGATATTGATAATTTAATGGAGCAAAAAATTGTGCTTGAGAAGCTGATTGATAACCTCTATTCCAAAGAGCATGAATTTGGCGAAAAAGTTGCGAAAGACGATGTCTTCTCAAAGTTTGATCAGATAGATAAAATTGATAAGCAAATCGGGTCTCTGATTAAGCAATATGAAGCTAACTTTAACCATCACTGGGGTGAAGTTATGCGAGCTGGCGCAGAGCCAAGCATATTCGCCTCACAAGTTGAGAGATATGCTTGTATCTATATGACTAAGGTTTCTGATTTTTGTGATTACAATCCAAGAAATTACTACCGTCCCTCAAAGAAGAAAATGTCTCACGAACTTAATTATTCTCTACCTTCAAGTTCTTGATTCTTTGCTTTAAGTAGTTCGATTTCTTTTTTAAGTTCTTTAATAGACTCAATCATTATAGGAATCAGTTGTGAGTACTCAACTGATTTATAATCATTAGGCCCTGTGGACACAATTGTAGGAAGAACCCTTTCAACGTTTTGTGCAATTAACCCTATTTGCTTTTGATTAGAGAACTTCATTTTAGGGTATTCATCTACTCTCATTTGATAAGTGACACCGTTCAATTGAGAAATTGTATCAAGCGCATTTGCTATAGGCTCAATTTCTTTTTTAAATCTTTCATCAGATAAGAAAAAATAATTAAACGCCCAATGTCTTGGTGCACTTAATTCATTTTGAGCTATAATGGTATCACTTGACTCAAAACTTGAGTTCAATTTTAGAACATCAGCCTCTTTCCAAAGTCCAATTTCATTATTTAAGCCAAAGGTAATAGCGGAGTTATCAGCTATCGCTAACCCATGCTTAACAGGACCCACAGGAGCTTGTACCCAGTTTTGACCAATGACAGGAGCAAGTGACAAGGATGCAGTTTCATCATTACTTAGTAAATCCGCCTGACCTATTAACGCCCTAGGATTATCTCCCATGCCCAGGAATGCAATATATGTTCCTGTAGTATCATTTTCTGCCCTCCAAAGTTCTGTTCCTGCACCTCCACCAAAAGCGGAGAAACAAGAGCTAATAACTAAAGAAGCCGGGTTATTAACAACTTCACAGGTAAGAGGTATTTTGACACTAATATGCTTACCACCGTATGAAGTATTTTGGTTATTTCTGACAAGAGTCAATTGTAATTCACATGAACCTATTGGTGAATTTACTCTCTTACTTTCAAATTGAGTTATAATTCCCTTTTCAACATCAAAGCCAGGAGCAGACAAGAGTCTAGTACCGACAGTAAATTTGATTCCTCCGGCAGCAGCGAACCTATCAGTGACGTCTGTCTCAAGTGCAGATATATCTAGTCCTCCTGTAGGTGCTGTGGAACCAAGCATATCAGTACAAAACTCTTTATCACCTAATCTAGATTGAAGATTTGTTTTGAAGCCAATTAGGTCAGAGTCAGACTTAACTTTTTGCATGGTTTTTTGGGATGTTTTATTCATTCTCATTATCCCCATTGCAATTCCGATAGAAATTGCAGAGGCGATCATTACTTGTATGAGAGACATTCCTTTGTCATTAAAAATTTTCATTACGGACAAACCTCAACTTTCAACCCTGGGTTGATTTCATTGGCCGGAGAGGTAAAAGAATCCCACTCCTCAGGACTATTTGTTGGTATAAACTGAGCAATACTTCTTTCATTTGTTATACATCTACATATATTATATAAATTTAAACACATTCTCTCATCTTGTTTTACAAAGAATCCATTATCTTGACTATTTGCATGATCAGGCTGAGATGGACCGATTGGAAAGCCTACAAAGTTTTTTGGCATTAATGGTACATTCAGCATTTCTATAAAATTTGGCATTTTTGCCAATAGTGTTTGTCGCTTACTCTTAAAATCACCTGTAGGACGTAACCATACATTGGCCTTCTTAGCGGTCAAACCGCTTGGGGTAGGTCTTGTTCGAATACTGGAGATAACACTCAAATCAGTAATACCTGCTCGAGCTAGCACATTTACAGCAATACCGCCGTCTATTGGACCGAGTGGAGCTGTACCATCGATTGGACCGAGTGGAGCTGTACCATCGATTCCACTTGGCGAGAGTGCAGCATTGACAGCACTATCTCCAATCATAGAGTCACTTTTATATGCCTTACATTTGTCACTAAAAAAATTTTTTTTACATTTCCACTCCCACCCATAAGGAGTATCCCTCATACTTTTCACGGAGCCTTTCTTACATAGGTCAGATGATGGCTTTGAAGGAAATTGCATTTTATGAGCTCCACCACACTTTCCTTTAAATGGCCCTGCATGGGAAATAGCAGTAACGGAAAATATCAAACAAACGAGAGTCATGTTGTTCATAGTACAATTATCATTGAAAGCAAGACTATAATCAAGAGCTATATATTAGTAATTTGAGATAATGCTCCTTATTTCTGATAGATTCGCTAGGTTATCATGCTTTAAATAGCCTTTAATTAAGTTTTTAGACTTTATTTTTAGAACTTTTAGCGCTGTATTATGGGCAATCTCCCCTAAACCCCTGTTTTTTATAAGCCAGTCGAGACTTCTAACTCTAAAATAGTCCATCGCCACAGCTTTAGAGAGTTGATCATCGTGGCCACCATACTTTCTAATTAGGGGCTCATCAATATAAATTACTGAGTAAAGCGAAGTGAGCTTCAACCATAAATCATAGTCCTCACATACCGGGTAATCTTCTCTAAAGCATCCAAGTTTAATAAGCGTTGCCTTCTTCAACATTACTGAAGAGGGAGCAATCAAGCACTGAGTTAAGGAAGGAATAAGCAAATCACCTCCACTCTTCTTATGCTTTTTCATAAGATTAACTCTTACTCCATTTCTAATCCATATTTCATTGGTGTAAACACAGACTGCATCAGTATTTTCGAGAATCACTGCCACTTGTTTCTCAAGTTTAGTTGGAAGCCATTCATCATCAGAATCAAGGAAAGCAATCCACTCACCACTTGCTTTTTTTATACCTGAGTTTCTAGCTGCTGATACCCCTTTGTTTTCTTGCTTTAGAATCGAGATATTAGAAAATTTTTTTAAAATATTTTGGGTATCATCAGTTGAGCCATCATCTACAACAATCAATTCAAAGTTTGAATAGGACTGTGAAAGGACAGAATCTATTGCACGTGTGAGAGTGTGACCTCGGTTAAAAGTAGGAATGACGATTGAGACTTTAAGCTCTTGCAAAATGAAGCGCCTTTTCAATAAGAGAATAATCTATTTCATCTTTTGCACATTCAACTGTTTGCATAAGTTGCTCAACTGACTTAAAGCCGCAGATAGAGTAATGACTATGACTCAAAGAATATTGAAGCGCACAATTAAATAGCTCTCCATTAGTTTCTCTGTTGATCTTATCTGCAAGTTTAACTTTTTCTTTCCAATTACTTTTTTTCCACCAAGAGGCCCAAGAGCGACAATCATACTTATCAAATTTACGATCGGTCTTTACAGTTCCTGCAAGAATACCTTTATCAAAAGTCCCCCAGCCCATGGTTTTAATATTAGAACTTTTTAAGTCTTTCGCAAGAGATTCAAATTTGTTCTGAAAGAGATTACATTCTGATTGAATATATTCTATATCACAAACCTCTTTTGCTTTTAATAGATCTTCTGAGTTAGTGTTACACATACCAATTGACATAATTTTACCTTGGTCCTGGGCTTTTTTTAAGACTTCAAGTGGTCTTCTAATATCAACCTTTGCATCCGGCCAATGGGTCATATAAATATCAATATAATCAGTGTCTAAATTGTTTAAACTCTCTTCAAGCATACTTTGGATAACCTTGGGATCATTACTCAGGTTGACTCTTTTATTATCATGCCAGCTTACTCCCGCCTTAGAGATGATTTTTACGCTCTCTCGAATATCACTAGATAAATTCTGTCCTAGTGTTTGCTCAGATTGGTTAAATCCATAAATGGGGGCAGTATCAAAGAGTTTAATGCCCTGATCAAGTGCTGCCTCAATGAGACCCCTAGGATTATCGATCTCACCCATGCCGTAGCCACCACCAACTGATGATAGGGAGGCACCTCCAAATATAATTTTACTTGCATCAATACTCATTCATACTACATACCGAGATTTTACTAACTTGCCTACTCCCATAACTTTACAATGGTCAATAATCGCTCTAAAAGGTGTTATGAAATTAATTTGCATTGCACACCGCGGCGAAGCCCAAACATTCATTAAAAGTCTTAAGAATATTGAAGCAGGCCTTTACCAAGGCAAAGACTATTATGTTCTTATTAGCGGCGAAGGTATTTTTAATGTCTTAACCAAACTTCCTTATATTATTGGTAAGTATGAAGTCACAGAAATCATCAATTATGGAATTGCTGGAATAACAGACTCCAAATTAGCAATTGGTGAGATCTATCCCATTAGAACAATGTATGCCATGGATACAGACAAACCTTACTTTCATTCCTACACAACTCAAAATGAGAGTCTAGTAGACCTCATTACAACCAAAGATAGAGTCCTAAGTGATGATATAAGTAAGAAGCTATATGAGTTTGCACCAGTGGTGGACCGTGAAGCTTGGGCAATAGGTAAAGTCGCAACTGAATACAAGTTACCGATGTTTATATATAAACTCATTTCAGATTTCGCTGGTGACACAACTGCATGTTTTGATATTAAAGAGAAGACACAGGAATTCTCAGATAAAATGTTTGAACACTTTATAACCCAGAACTTCCCAGAGAAAGCGATAGAGAGAGTACTAGAGCTCCCTTTTCATGCATCCTTTACTCAGTACAAACGAATCGATAAGCTTTTACAAAAAATAAATAGGCCGGCCGACACATATATTCAAAGTTTCCAATTTAAAAATAATAAAACTGCCGCCAACGAATTCATTACACTTCTTGAACAAGAAATTAATCCAATCAATAGACTCATAGAAAAAAAACTATCACATGTTTTTAAAGCCTTTAACCATATGGGTGCGGTGGTTCTATTTGACAAAAAACTAGATCAAAAAAAATTCACCCTTAAAATGGAGATTAACTCACAAGCAAATGTTAAGAAACTTGAGGAAAACCTAAAAGAATTTAAGTATCAAGACTTTGAAGATATTATAGACGGGAAAATTGATGTTTGATAAAGTTTTTATTGAAAAAAAGTCATATCAAAAAGACAATACAAAAAGCATCTTAAATAAAGTGAAGTATAATAGCTTGATTGAAATCGATGATATCTCTAAACATTGGGGCACATATAAAAAACCCTACCTTCACAAAAGAACGAACCTCAACCTCTATATCGGTGAAAAAAAAGGGACTTTAGTAAAAGAGGCCCCTCCAGCATACGGACATGGTACTGAGAAGCATTACTATTTTATTCATGCCTATAATTGCATCTATGAATGTCAGTACTGCTATTTACAAGGACATTTTAACTCTCCAGATATAGTTTTATTTATAAATCACGAAGATATTGTAAAAGAGATGGAAGAGCTCTGTGGTCTTGAAGAAAATATGGACGCTTGGTTTCACGCTGGGGAATTTTCGGATTCTCTGGCCCTCAGCCATATTACAAATGAGTTAGAAATATATTTTGATTTTTTTAAAAGATATCCGCAAACAAAACTTGAGTTAAGAACAAAGTCATCTAACATATTGCCTCTGCTTAAATTAGAGCCTCTCAAGAATGTCTTTGTAAGTTTTACCCTCTCTTCTCATGAAGCAGGAAAGGCATTTGACTATAGATGCCCCTCAGTAAGATCAAGGCTGACTAGTATTAAGAAACTTGTTGAGCATGGGTTCAATATAGGTATTCACTTTGACCCTATAATATATCATCCAAATTTTGAGCAAGATTACGAAAAGTTATTAACTGAACTGGCCAGTATTCTCCCTTCTGAGCAGCTCGGCTATATATCAATTGGTGTCGTAAGATTTACAAAAGATGTATATAAAGAAGTTGAAAATAATTACCCTGACTCTCCTATTACAAAACAAGATTATATTAAAAGTTTTGATAATAAAGTTCGCTATAATCTTGCCATGAGAATGTGGATTTTAAATACAGTAAAAAATATTTGTATTAAGAATGAATATGAAGAGTCAAAGATTTATTTATGTATGGAAGATCAATAAGGAGCAACTTCCTTCATTTCTAAATTAAATATCCAATCATGATGCGAACTTAAATTTACAATATATGTTTTGTCATTATCTTCGAGAGTAGAATGAATACCAATTAATTTATGTCCTGAATCTGTTGTTTCGAAAATCGGTCCACCAGAATCACCTATAACACTTAAACAATCTTTTAACATAAAGTTTTTTAGATTAAACCCAGTACTAAGGTACTTTGGATTAGTCCAAGTTTTAATATTTCGCCCATCTCTTCCACCATAGCCGACTCTCTCCAGTACAGAATTCTCATCTATGTTTTGATTCTTAGAAATAGTTTCATAATGTGTAAATACTGGCAGGTCTTCTGTCAGATAAACAACAGCAATATCATTTTCATAAAAAGATTTGCTTGGGTTGTAGCCTGGATTAATGATCCAGTAGTTTGCCTCAATACGTTCCGAGTCTACTGTATACTCGTGGCCCAAACAAAGTGTCACAGATTCAGCTGCATCTATACTGTGCGCAGCAGTTAGAATGGTTCTTTTATCAATGGCTACTGCTGTAGAGGTATAGACTATACCACCCCTTACAACTTCTATGAGAAAAACTGAATTAAATCGTCCCCAATTTAAATCACTCTTGTTCTGAATATTATTAGATTGTGTGATCATATAAACTCCTTCTTATGCCCTGAAAACTAAGCTTCATGCTTTAATCAGACTAAGCTATTTTAACACTTTTCGATAGAGACAATGTGGCCCTGTTGGATTTTTATAGGTAAAGTATTGAGTTATGTCAGACAAAGCTATAAAAAATATTTCACAGTGCCAAAATGCCCTGCTAAATGAGGGATACTTTATCGATTTTATAAGTCTTCCATCTGATATTCTTGAGCTATCTTCTAGTGATAACTTTGACTCCTTAGACAAAAGACTCTTTGAATTAACAAAAGACGATGGCCTACTATTTAACTATCTAAAGCAATTTTGCCCTTTAAAAGAAATTGAATTTATTATCTCTTTGCGAGAAGCTCAAGATGAATGGGAAGAAGATGGTATCTGGCATGATGATGGATCCCGTATGCTCGCTTTCTCCTTATCCCTTACAACAACTCCTCCCATTGGTGGAGTGCTAGAGTTTAGGAAGAAAGGCCTAGAGGAATCAAATAAAATCTCAACCCCAGCATATGGAAATATCATTGTTTTCAAAACAGGTATTGATCAGTATGAACATAAAATAAATAAAGTAGAAAATGGAAGAAGGCTTATCATTGCTGGCTGGTGTACTTAAACTATTCCTCTAGATCAACCTCGACTTAGCTTAATTAAACGTGACTTATCAATAAGCTCTTCAGGAAGATCTTCAAAGACGTTCATACATTTTTTATGAGGGGTAATTCTCAAGAGTATATCTTAAAGCTTTGAAATGATATCTTCTGCCTGCTCAATAAACCCAGCATTAGATAAACCATTTTCTTCAGCAACTGCAACTGCATCATCAAAACTCATTCCACGCTTTGTAGTAAGATAAGTTATTAACCAGCCGGCCACTCTATTTGCAGTACCACAATGAATAAAGTGAGTTCCGTCAGTATCAATCATGGAGTTAAGGCTTCTACAAGCTTCGAGATCTAGACCAGCAGTTCCCATAATAGGAACTTGTGAATACTCCATACCAAGGTCAGCAACCATCGCTTTCTCAGTAGAAAAATCTTGCTCGCCTTCACCACGAAGATTAATAACTTTTTTAATTCCAAGCTGTTGAATATGCTCCCAAGAGTCATCATTCGGCTGTCCAGCTAAATAGAGATTATCCACTTTCCATAAATGCATTAGACCCGGTATGTCAGTTATTCTTTTTGTATCCATCTCATCCTCACTTTTTATTATAGTAACATAGCTAATAATATTCTAATATTGACCTAGATCAAAGGGAAAAATAGCTAATATTGACTTAGATCATAACTATTCATTTCATCGCCATTATATACTTGGTGCATAAGATTAACTTTGGAGTAATTATGAAAATTAAATCATTTTTTGACCAGGCAACAAATACATTCACCTATATTGTCCATGATGAGTCCACTTTAGATGCTATTATCATTGACCCTGTACTTAATTATGATCCCGCATCTTCAAAAATAAGCTTTGAGGGTGTTAATTTATTAGAGCAATATACTAACGAACATAAACTTAAAGTTCACTACATTATTGAAACTCATGCTCATGCAGACCACTTATCCAGTTCACAGATCTTAAAAGAACGCTTTCCAGAAAGTAAATCTGCCATCCACGAAAATATTAAGACCGTTCAAGAAACCTTTAAGCCAATATTTAATATGAGTGATTTAAAGATTGATGGATCACAATTTGATATCTTGATTAAAGACGGTGATATTCTAAAAGCTGGAACTTTAGAAATGAAGGCCATTCACACTCCAGGACATACCCCAGCTTGTACCAGCTTTTTAATTGAAGATCATCTCTTTACTGGTGATGCTTTATTTATGCCTGACTTTGGTACGGGAAGATGTGATTTTCCCGCTGGCTCAGCAACGGATCTCTATGAAACCATCCATGACAAATTATATGCGCTTCCAGAGAAAACAAAAGTCTATGTAGGTCACGACTACGGACATAATGGAAGGGAAATAAAGTTTCAAACAACTATTGGTGAGAGTAAGAAACATAATATTCAATTGAAGGCAGGCACTAATAGAGAAGAATTTATCAAATGGAGAAATGAAAGAGATGCAAATCTAGGAACTCCAAAGCTACTGCTACAAAGTGTACAGGTTAATATAGACGCTGGAAGACTTCCCAAGGCAGAGGATAATGGTACCACTTATTTAAAGATGCCCATTATAAATTAATCAGCGGCAGAGTTTTTTTGCCTTTGCTATGCTTTCACAGTTAAGACGATTTGATTCTACGTATCGAGATGACCTTATATCTTCATCACTGGTTAAAAGAAATTTTGTCATAAGATCAGGCGCTCTATCAAATCGTTTATAATAAATGTTACCGTCTTCTTGATACAGATAAGATTCACAATTTTCAGCACGCTCTAAGACAATATTAGGATCTCTTGCACAAAGAACATCGTACTTACCAGCGGTACCGATATCATAAAGTAAAAGAGCGTGAGCACCAGAAAGGATACCTTTAATACCAACATAAGGTAGGTCAGCATTCAGTATTCTCTTTTCTAATTCATAAAAAATATTTAATTTGGGATCATCATGCGCAGTAATAGTTATATTCCCAGTACCTGCTCTATAGCGATGCGAAATACTCGCAACTTTATTTCGTAAAAATGTTTTTAATTCTGGAACAGATGAAAGGTCATAGATACTTTTAAATCCAGAAAAATGATGAGGTACAAAATTTAAAACGTTATTAATTCCTGCCTTATAACTGGCAATGCATTTTATATCTGAAAGATCACATCCATCTGTCGTTGAAAAATAAGCAAGTTGACTAAGTTTCTGTGTTACAAGAGCGTGACCGCGGCAACGTCCTACACCTAAGTGACCAAAATTTGGGAATGATAAATAAGAGTAACCAGAATCTTCAGGTCTTAATGATGTTGCTATTTCATCAGAACAATAGTCAAAGCATGAAATCGAATTATCTGAGACTCCATCGTCTAAAACCTGCGGAGTAGATTTATTGGAACTAGCTCCATCATTACAGCTAATCAAAATGAAAACGCTCGCTAATAATAAAATCTTCACAAAAACTCCCTTGTTTTCTTAAAGCTTTTAAATTGTATAATACAAAGCCTAACTAATTAAATAGATGTAAGGAAATGTTATTTTATCTTGCGAAGCGCTAACTTAATATTCATAGCCTATGTTGATGTCTCTAATATTTACTATGACTTTAGCTTGGTGATACTTTCAAGTTTAAGCATAAAGTTTCTAACGTTGAGAAGTTAAAATTTTTTCATTAGTTCATTATAACAAAAACCATAGATGAAAATAACCCGGTAAAGATAAAAATAATAACAGAGTAACCCATTATATCTTTCAAGTTTAATTTCGCTATTGATAATAATGGGATCGCCCAGAAGGGCTGTATCATATTTGTCCAAGCATCACCCCAAGCTATCGCCATTGATGCTTTAGCGAGGTCAACTCCAAGCTCTTTAGCTGCAGGTAGTATTATTGCCCCCTGGATTGCCCATTGTCCACCTCCACTTGGTATGAAAAAATTTATAAGTCCTGCCGACCAATAGGTAAAAACGAGGAAAGTTTGCTTCTCCGATACATCTACAAAGAATTGGCTAACCTCTGTCGCCAGTCCAGATCCACTCATCATCCCCATAATTCCTGCATAAAAAGGAAATTGAAGAAGTATTCCAGAACTATCCTTTACCGAATGATGAAAGCTATTTATGAATCTTATTGGTGTGTAGCTAAAAAGCATTGCTAATATTAGAAACAAAAAAATCATTAAGTTTAAACCAAAACTTTTTCCTAAAGCTAGCTGATTAAAAATATAAAAGAGTCCCATGGTAGCAATGATCAGATTCAATACTTTAGAATGTTCAAGTTTAGATGCAACTGTATTCTCAGTTGGAGTTTCCTTTTCAGTATTGTGGGTATGAACGACATGTAGTTTATGTTGGCTTTTATCTTTAGCGAGTAAGTAACAAATAATTAAAAGAATGAGAACAGTTCCTAGTAACATAACAATATTTAGTGGTGAATTAATAGTTTCACTTAAGGGAATTGAATCTCTGCCAATGATACTTTTTATAGTATGTGATGGATCTGTAAGCTTTAGTGGAATTGAGCCTGACAAACCACCGTGCCAAACAAGGAAGCCACTGTAACTTGCAGCTATCAGCAATGGGAAATTCAAATTTTTAATTTTTTTTGCTAATTCTAAAGCAAATAAAGCAGAGACAATAAGTCCAAAGCCCCAATTGATATAACAAGCACTCGAACTCACTATAACTGCCATCAATATTGCACTGACTGGACCTTTAGCGAAACGAGTTAGGTAGATAAGTACACTATTAACGGCCTTCGTTTTTGCAAGTGTAAAACCTGTAATCAAGATCATGGTCATTTGCATTGTAAACTTCATAAGATTCCAAAAACCATCACCCCAAAAGTTGATCATTTCAAGTGCACTATGATCAGTAAAAGATAATCCAAAGATAAAGACCAAGAGAGTTAAAATTAAAGAGAAGACATAAGCGTCTGGTAGGTACCTTTGACAAATATTAGTAAATAAACGGCTTAACGCATTAATCATTAGCTCTCCTATCCTTCTGAATGTGTTTATTTAAGCTTACTCGCTAGACAATTACAATGCTGTTTAATACTCTATAGCCTATTGATTTAAGGAGATATTGATGGCCGGATTAGATAAGGTTGTAAGTACATATGATGAGGCGCTAGCGGGTATAACTGACGATATGCTACTAATGGTTGGTGGCTTTGGCCTATGTGGCATCCCTGAAGGACTTATCCAAAAGGTTTCAGATTCAGGAGCAAAGGGTCTTACTTGTGTTTCGAATAATGCAGGTGTGGATGGCTTTGGCCTAGGAAAGCTTCTTGAGAAAAGACAGATTAAAACAATGATCGGATCATATGTTGGTGAAAATAAACTTTTTGAAGAACTCTTTTTAAGCGGTGAAATGGAAGTCATTCTCACTCCTCAGGGAACGCTTGCTGAGAAAATCAGAGCAACAGGAGCTGGAATCCCAGCATTCTTTACCGCCACTGGGTATGGAACGCAGGTTGCCGATGGTAAAGAGACAAGAGAAATTAATGGGAAGATGTATGTTTTAGAAGAAGCTTACCCTAAAGCTGACTTTGCACTTGTTAAAGCATGGAAAGCGGACCGACATGGGAACCTTGTTTTTAGAAAGACTGCAAGAAACTTCAACTCTATGATAGCAACAGCAGGTAAGATAACAGTAGTTGAAGTAGAAGAAATTGTTGAACCAGGAGAATTAGATCCAGACCATATTCACGTCCCTGGAATTTATGTCAATAGAGTCATCAAAGGTGAATTTGAAAAAAGAATTGAGCAAAGAACTGTAAAAAAAGCATAGGAAATATTATGAGCTTATCAAAAGATCAAATTGCACAGCGAATAGCACAAGAGCTTCAAGATGGATTTTATGTAAATCTTGGAATCGGTATACCTACTCTTGTTGCAAATTATATCCCAAAAAATATAGAGATCATGTTGCAATCAGAAAATGGGCTGCTAGGAATGGGGGAATTTCCGACAGAGGAAAATGTTGATGCAGATCTCATCAATGCTGGTAAGCAAACAGTGACAACAATACCAGGTTCTGCATTCTTTGATTCAGCAGATAGCTTTGCCATGATTCGTGGAGGCCATGTTGACCTTACGGTACTTGGAGCCTTTGAGGTTGATCAGAACGGAAATATAGCATCTTGGATGATCCCTGGTAAGCTTGTTAAGGGCATGGGAGGAGCAATGGATCTAGTAGCGGGAGCTGAAAATATCATTGTTGCTATGACTCATGCGAATAAGCATGGAGTATCAAAAATATTAAAAGATTGTAGCTTACCTCTTACTGGCGTGAATTGTGTGAAGAAAATTGTTACAGATTTAGCAGTAATGGAGTTGCGTGATGGAAAGTATCATCTACTTGAGCGAGCTCCAGGAATAAGCGTTGAAGAGATACAACAAAAAACAGAAGCAGAACTAATTATAGAGGGAGAAATACCTGAAATGATATTTCAATAGGAGAATTTAATATGAAGCATAAAATGGAATTTACATCTGGAGAATCAGTAGAAGTTGCAGAAGGTGTTAACCTAGCGGACTGTGATGAGATGTTTGATACACCAGTTCTATTTGGATGTAGATCAGGTTCTTGTGGAACATGTGTTCTGCAAGTCGTTGAAGGTATGGATAATATTTCAGGAATGCTTGCAGACGAGAAAGATTGCATACCTTCAGTGACAAAAGAGTCAAACTGTAGGCTTGCCTGCCAAATTCATATTGAAGGCCCTGTTAAGCTTACATACCTAGGTAACTAATTTTTTAGCGACTAAATTATTTGCTGCAAGAAATGCAAATGTATAGGCATTTTTATAAAGACCGCAAACTGCAAAAATATTTGGTGCGACCTCTCCCCAATAAGGACGTCGCTTAAATCCCTTATGCCTAACACCTGTTATAATTTTAAACTTCTCTCTCGCTGGTAAGTCGATTTTCAAGTGAGACTTCACATGTTCATAAATAATACTCATGGCATTTTCATCAATCTCATATGAATCAGACTTATTAGTTGAAGATGATCCTATCTGTAGGATATTCTGATCTTTTCTATAAATGAATGAATATTTATCAAAGTATAAGTTAAGGTTATTTTCGAATTCATGTTCAACCTCATCAAGTGATATCTCAAAATAGCTTCCGGCAACAGGCTTAGAATGCTGAAGATAATAATCAACCTTTGAATTCAAACCTTCTAAGAGCGTTAAACTATCTTTACCGGCACAAACATAAATTTGATCAAAAGAATATTCTCCAGAACTTGTACTAATAATCGTTTTACTATCTACAGGTTTAAGTTCAATAACTCTTTCATTCATAATAGAGACACATGGGCATTGGTCGAGAAACCAATTTTTAAGCTCAACTGGATCAATAAAATAAGCATGGTTTGGAAAGTAGTGAGCCAGCTTTTGAGTATGCTCTATTAGAAAATCGTTATCTTGAACTTTGAAATATTCTGGGTACCTACGAAGCCATTTTTCCGGATTATCAAACAACTGATACTCCATTCCCTTGTAAATTCCTGCCGGTGAAAAATCGAGATTAAATTTTTCAAAATACTCATAAGACTCGCAGATCAAGTCACCGAGCGGACTCTTTCCTCTTGTAGTACCTCTAAGGCAGTTAATTGAGGTAGACCTTGGACTACAGGCAGGAGAACTCTCATCATGACTAATCTGCGTAATCTTATGTCCCAGTCTGTTGAGCTCAAACATTAAACACCATGCAGCAATACCATCGCCAATGATTAAAATATTTTTTGTTTGTTTTTGCAAGTTTTAGCCTTTTAACTACGACTTTAAGAAGTTTTTATTGCCGAAGATTAAGTAATATTTTATCGTTTTGAAAGCAAAATTTTTACTAAAAAAGGAATTTAATGTCATTAGATAATAACGCTGTAGCATATGTAGTCAGTAAGCTTGGAATCCCTGTAAATTCAGTTATCTCTACTTCAAATCTCTTATTTGTTGAAGATTGTACCATTCCTTTTATTTCAAGATATAGAAAAGAGGCCACTGGTAACCTTGATGAAGTTCAAATTAGGGATATCAAAGAAAATTATGAAGAATATTTAGAAATAGAAAAAAGAAGAGCATATATACTAGAAACCATAAAAAAGATGGAAAAGCTCACTCCCGATCTGGAAAAAAGAATTCATGCTGCAACAACATTAGTTCAACTTGAAGATATCTACGCTCCTTATAAATCTTCTAAGAAAACGAAGGCCACTCTTGCAAAAGAAAAAGGACTAGAACCACTTGCTGGATTAATTAAGACATCAAAGAATGGTTTTGAAAAAGCCATTGAAGAGATTCTTAAAACATACGTTACAGCATCGGATGGTAAAGTAAAAAATATTGAAGAGGCCATAGGTGGTGCTTGCGATATTATCATTGAAGAATATGTTCACAATCTTGATACGAAAGAAACACTTCGTACAGAGTACTGGAAATCTGCAAAAATAAGATCAAGCCTAAGAAAAGGTGCTCAGGAAATAAAAGATTTTGATAAATTTAAAGATTTCTTTGAATTTGAAGAAAATTTATCACAGATTAGAGATCCTAAAAACACCCATCGTTTTATGGCGATGAGAAGAGGTATGAACCTTAAGGTGCTAAAAATCGAAATAGTACTTGAAAGTGATTTTGGATATCAAGTGATAGAGGCCAATCATTTTCCAGATGGTGAAATGCTAGGTAATTATGATCTTCTAAAAAAACTTGCTGCAAAGGCGTTTGATTCATCAATTTCCTCAAGCCTAGACTTAGAATGTAAGTCTGAATTAAAAAAGCTATCAGATCAAGCGGCTATAGATGTCTTCGGAGTTAACCTTAAAAGCCTTTTACTACAACCATACTTAGGCACAAAAGCAGTACTAGGTATTGATCCAGGAATAAGGTCTGGCTGTAAACTTGTCGTTATCGATAAAACAGGTAAATTTGTTGGCGACCATGTCATTTATCCCTTTGCCCCTAAGTTTGATGAAGCTGGATCAAAGATTATTCTTGAAAAATTAATTGAAGCTTTTGAGATTGAATATATAGCCATAGGAAATGGAACTAATGGTAGAGAGACACTAGAGTTTGTTGAAGATAATCTTAAAGTGGTTAAAGATAATAAAGTTAAGGCAACAATAATCAGTGAGGCCGGAGCCTCGATTTATTCTGCAAGTGATATTGCAAGAAAAGAATTCCCAGACAAAGATGTTACGGTCAGAGGAGCTATCTCTATTGCGAGAAGATTCCAAGACCCACTGGCGGAACTCGTTAAGATTGATCCGAAATCAATTGGTGTTGGACAATATCAACATGACATCAATCAAGTAAGATTAAAAAAATCTCTTGAGGGTGTTGTTGAAGGCTGTGTAAACTTTGTTGGTGTTGATCTCAATACAGCATCCGCTCCACTACTTTCTTATATCTCAGGTATCGGTCCATCTGTTGCAGGAAATATTGTAAAGTTCAGAGATAAAAATGGTGGCTTTACATCAAGAGAAGATCTCTTAAAGGTAAGTAGATTTTCTGAAAAAATTTTTGAACAATCAGCTGGATTTCTAAGAATTTATGATGGAAAGAATCCACTTGATGGAACATTTATTCATCCAGAAAGATATCCAATACTAGAGAAGTGGACTAAAGAGCACGGCCACAACTTAAGTGCACTTGTTACAGATGATGAGTTAATCTCAACTCTATCAAGTGATTCAAAATTGAAGAAAGAAATAGGAGAAATGACGTTTAAAGATATTATTGGATCTTTAAAGGCGCCAAAACAAGATCCAAGATCAGAGTTTAAGTCCATTGAATTTAGAAAAGATATTAGAAAAATCGGTGATCTTAAACTAGGGGAATGGTATACGGGTGTTGTAAATAATATTACAAACTTTGGTGCCTTTGTTGATATGGGTATTAAAGATAGTGGACTCTTACATATTTCACAAATAGCGGATGAATTTATAGACAACCCTCTAGACAAGTTAACAGTCGGCCAAGAATTAAAAGTAAGAGTAATAGAAGTAGATCTAGGACGAGGTAGAATTAGTCTTAGTTGTAAGTCTGATTCTGATGTGAACTATACTAAGGGATCTGGTGGTGGATCTAATTCACAAGGTAAATCTCCGAAGCAAAAACCTGCACCGCAAATTAAGAATAATGCATTTGCAGGTTTATCTAATTTAAAACTTAAATAATTTATTTTTAATATAAGTATCTTGGATGATTAAATATTAGCTTATTCTAAAATAAGTCTCTCGCTTTCACCTGGAAGAGTAAAAATCAAAACTCCATGATCCTCAAAGTCACTTATAGATAAAAATTCAATATTTTTGCCTCTACAGATTAACTTTGACTATAATCGACCAAAAGATATTTCTATTTTTGGAATTGTTAAATGAGTTAATTCTGCTTCGATAAGATTCTGATTAGTTCTTACTGGAGTGAAATCAATATCGGTAATAACAATTTGCTCACCTTCTGCTATGTGTTTTTTTCCTCTAACTCCGCTTTTTAATCTAAATTCACAATCAAGGGAAACCTCTATTCTACGTTGACCTGCAGACAAAAGAATTTTCTGAGCAAAGTTAACTTTCGTTCCTGTAAATAAATCTACAAGCTGTTCTGAATCATTTGAAAATGCAGACAAGCTTATAAGTAGTCCTAATCCAATAAATAATTTATTCAAAGACATTCTCCTGCTGAAATTCAGCAAATTCGTTCATTTAATTAACAATGATTTTATTCTCTCAAACAAAGTGATCAGCTTTGCTCCTTTTGAACTAATTACGGGAACTGTTAGCTTTCTAGACACTCACAAAATTCAAAGATTTCAACAACTTAGGAGCCATGGAAATTATTGTAAACTAGTGTAAAATGAATCTATGAGTAAGAAATCATTACAACTCGCAGACAAAAATACTCAGCTCATAAAGCATGATGAAGTTGATGAAGAGTTATATAAGAAATTCCAGGAGGCTGACAGCCATAATGTCTCGATACAAGATTTTATTGATGACTTCATTAATCAATTTATTTCAAAACAAACACAGAAGGCCTATATTACAGACCTCATGCTCTTTTTTAGCTTTCTAAAAAAAGGTGGTCTCTTTGTTCATCATCCAGAGCAAATTAAAGGCGCCCACTTTCAGTTTTATCGTGATGAACTAATAGAGAAAAAATATTCGAGCGCAACTATAAATAGAAAACTTGTGGCGGTAAGATCATTTATTAAGTGGTCGATGGCAAGTGGTCTCATCCAATACAATCCATTAGATATTGTGAAACTGCCTAAAGTGCAAACTGAAACACCGACCCTAGCTTTTAATGACAGTGAAGTTGTTCAAATGATCAACGCACCTGACCTATCAACACGTAAGGGCCATTCTGATAAGATCGTAATGACTCTTTTGTTTTCACTAGGATTAAGACGATCTGAGTTAGTCGGCATTAAGATTGGAGATCTCTACCAGGATCGTGGACATTATGTTTTACGTATAAAGGGTAAAGGTGATAAGGATAGGCACCTTCCCTTAAATCCAAATCTTATCGCATCTCTTAAAGAATACACTGATGCAATGGCAAAACATGGCATACAGTTTGAGAAGGATGATTTCTTAATTCAAAGTGCAAAGAATGAAAAGAATACGAAACCTATGAACGGATCGACTGTTTATAGAATTATAGAGAAATATGCAAAGCTTTGTGGAATTAATAAGAAAGTTAGTCCCCATAGTTGTAGGGCAACCGCTATATCTCACCTACTTGATACCCAGAAGACTCCCATAAGAGACGTTGCTATTTTTGCAGGTCATTCTAAGATTACCACGACAGAGCGCTATGATAAGAGACGTGAAGGTCTAGATAATTCTGCTGCTTATGATATTGATTATAAAGATGCTAAATAAGTTTTCATTTTATCTATGAAGTCATGAAAAATATTCGGAACATCTGTCTCCAGCATATTTGCATATCTTACAAAGAAAAAAATTTCATTGGTCTCACCGCTTCGGTAACTTAAAGATTTTATAATTTCAGGTTCATGCAAGAAAAAATATCTCAGCTCATCTTTAGTGTAATAAAATTCTTCATCAACATCACCGTCGTGCTTAAGATCATTGTTTACAAATGAATCCAGTTTGCGAGTATCTAAAAAGATTTTTACATATTCACCATGTGTAATAAGCTCAAGAATGAGATCATTATCGGTAGAAAATAAGAGTCCGGTATCTGTGATTTGCCTAAGTTGTAAATCGGTTGTTTCTTTAAACTCTAAACAATATTCAATTCGAACTTTTCCACGAGTTTGTACTCTTAAACTTCTTGTTGGTAGCTTATTCTTAACTATTTGGTCTAAGACCAGTTTATCGATGACACAAGTATTTAGGCAGTCGATTAGAGATATATGCTGAAAGGGGCCTAAAGGCCCTACAAATGAGACCTCGTTAGTATTAAAGAGTTGATCTTCAAAAGAGTGGTCTCTTAAGTGCTTCATAAGCCCAAAGTAAACATCGTATAGATTTATTTTAATTAAAGACTCATTAGACTTAATCCATAATTCTGTTTTTTTCAGGTCTTTAACAAAATCAAGCTGACGGTTATACATTTCTGCCATATGTGGGTTATCTTTTAATAACAATTGCAGCGTTCTTACTAAGCTTTTATTATCCTGCATTTTAAAATATAAGGGAGCATTCTCACAAACTTGATATAATTGATTTGTCTTACCCTCAGCAATATCTACGGCGAGCCAGTTATTCTCAACATTCAACTTAAATTGTTCCATAAAACCTCTTTCAATTAGTTACTTACCCTACGGCAATTTTTTCCGGAAACTTTAAAGAAATCTTTAAAAATAAGGACTTAACCGACTTTCTTAATCAGACTGAGGAAAGAAAAATTTTCGTTTTTGAACAATTTAAAAGTGATATAGGTAAATACTGTTGCGAATAGATAGGGTATCCCAAGGCTAATTAAAATACTTATAATATCCATTTTAACAGGTATATTTCTCTCGACGAAATGCTCTGGCATAATAACAAGGTTTTCCGACTGCAATAGAGATAAGAAACCAATACCTAATAAAACTCCAAGAATGGAAAAGATAAAGCTCAATAGTTGTCCATATATAAAAATTAGTTTCATCATCTTATCTCGAGACATTCCTAAAATCCAAAAAGACGAAAGATCGACTTTTATTTTATTATAAAAAATGAGAAAGCCCGAAATAATACATATACCAATCAAAAAGCTCATACCAATGAAAAGAAAGAGCATGACTTTAGTCTCAAGGCCTAATGCCCATACAAGAGTTGCATTTTTATCTTCCCAAGTGACAAGCTTTAGAAATTGAAAATTATTATCATTCATAACATTTTCAATGTTTCTTAGAGAGCTATCATAAATACGAAATTTATTAATTTCTCTTTTACGAATTAGGTTTTGAATAAACGCAAGTCTTACCCAACCGTGGATACCATCAATTTCAGGAAGCTCAGAGCTATAATAATCACTTACAAAAGAAGTCGCCCTTCTGGGTATTTGGGTAAAGACCAGAGTTGTATGAGATGGACTGGTGACAATAAGCTTCGAGCCAAAATAAGAGCGTAGATCTCGTCCAAGCCCACTACCGAGCACAATATGATCAGTGTCTTTATCAGCTAAAAACTCGGGCATATAAGTTTCAAAATCAAGGCCATGTAAAATAATGGGTTTGACGTATGTAGTCCCTTGAATCATAAGTTCAATTTCATACTCAGGAACAAATTTAATATTATTTTTTAGTAGAAGGGAGCTGATCTCTTTAATGTCCACCTGGGGTTTATCTAGAATTTCTAAAGTCGCACTACCTAAAACTGTCTTTGAACGTGCAACAAGACCACTTTGAAGGCCCCCCATTATCCCTTGAACCACCATTAAGGAGAATGAAGAAATTAAAAGTCCAACTACGGATAAAAACAATAACTTTTGTCTCGTTCGACTCTTGAAAGTGTAGCTAAAAAAATATTTTATAAAAGAGAGATTCATTAACTTTCGTAAAACTTCTTTTTATTAGTAACAAGATCTTCTAAGTATGAACTTAACATATAACGGTCTTTATCAACCTCAACAGAATACTTCTTTATTGTATCGACAATATGGTCTAGACCAGAGGAATCAGCGTAACGAAGGAGTCCTCCTCTAAAAGGTGGAAATCCAATTCCAAATATAAGGCCTAGATCAACTGTTGCCGCACTATCTACAATTTTCTCATTCAAAATCATTGCCGCTTCATTAATCATAGGAATCACACAACGCATTTGGATTTCAGTTTCATCCATTGATATTTTTTTACTTGGTAATAAGGCTTCAGCGTCAGGGTTTACTCCCGTTGATTTACCTCTTTCATCGTAAAGGTAGAAGCCTTTACCATTCTTTCTACCAAGAAGATCTTTAGCAACAGCTGCTTCAGATAACTTATTCGCTTTTGCTCTTGCACCTAAACCTGCTTCCATGATTTCACCAACGTGGACACATACATCAATCCCAACTTCATCCATTAAACGACAGGCACCCATTGGCATACCAAAGTTTAGTATCGCTTTATCAATATCCTCAATAGAAACACCTGCCTCTAAAAGGTAAGCTGATTCATTTAGAAATGGTGCAAGAATTCTATTCACTAGAAAACCTGGACAGTCATTTACAACTATAGGAGTCTTCTTTACATCTAAGACCCATTTATAAAGCTTATTGATTGTTTCATCAGAGACTCCATCATGTCTGACTATCTCTACTAATGGCATTTTATTAACAGGATTAAAGAAGTGAAGACCGGCAAACCGTTCTGGCTTCTTAAGCGCTTGTGCCATTTCATTCACACTCAATGAGGATGTATTTGAAGTAAGTAAGCAATCATCACTCACATACTTTTCAACTTCAGAAAATACCATTTTCTTAACCTTCATACTCTCGACAACCGCCTCAATAAGTAGATCTGCGCTTTTAAAGCCATCGTAGTTAAGTGTAGGTTTTATAGATCTTTGTTTTCTCTCAAAGTCATCATGAGAAAGTCTCTTTCTTTTTACTGCTGATTTAAAAGCAAGTGATGATTGCTTAAGACCTAATTCAAGCCCAACCGTATTGATATCTTTAAGTAGTGGTGCTTGACCAGCATTGGCCATGAGCCATGCAATACCACCGCCCATTGTACCACCACCAAGAACGGCACCCTTGCCTACACTCTTGATACTATCTTTCCCATCAAGTTTCTTAGCTTCATCTTGAAGAAAGAAAACGTGTTGTAATGCCTTAGACTGAGATGTCTGCGAGAGATCTCCAAAAGCAGAAGCCTCACTATCTAAATATGATGATCTTCTTTTCCCAAAGCTTGCTTCTAAGTGATCTAATATCTTCAAAGGAGCTGGATAAAATCCTTTTGTTTTTTCTAAGACTGTCTGTCTCGCTTTTCTAAAAATAACTCCTCTTGCAAGGAAGTTCTCTGAAGCTTTCTCAGTGAATGAATCTTGCAAAGATTTATCTGCATCCTTCTTAAAAAGATACTCCGCACCTTTCTCAAGCATGCGCTCACTTGGCATAACATACTCACATAGACCAAGTCGTTTTGCTTTTATAGCTTTAAGTTGCTTTCCAGTTAAGAGTAAATCTAATGATGAAGTGAGACCAATCTTCTTTGGCAATCTATAAGTTCCACCAAAGCCAGGTAAAACACCTAGCATGACCTCAGGAAGTCCGAGACTAGTTTTCTTGCTATCTGAACACATGATCTTAGTACAACTAAGTGCTAACTCAAGACCACCACCGAGACATATACCATCTACAAGTGCCATGCTTGGGACTTTTAAATCTTCAATTTTATTAAAGACAGACTGTCCCTTCTCACAACCCTCACTAGCTTCGATTGCACTTGAGAGTGATTGAATCACACTTACATCCATTCCTGCTAAAAAGCAGCCTGGGATATGAGAAAATAAGAGCAGACCTTTAGCATTCTTATCATCAGAAATTTGAGAAAGAGCTTGATCTAACTCTTCCAATGTTTGCTTGCTAATAACAGTCATAGACTTTGTTTCATTCAGGCCAAAGCCTATATGATAAATCCCTTCTTTATTTTCAAAACTAAATTTTTCAAAGCTCATATTATTATCCTAGACTTTTAAATTTTCAATTATCATGGCACCACCCTGGCCGCCACCAATACAAAGAGAAGCAACACCGTACTTAGCTTTTCTCTTTTCTAATTCGTGAGCAAGAGTAACAACGAGACGACTCCCAGTAGAACCAACTGGATGTCCAAGCGAGATAGCACCGCCATTAACATTGAGTTTACTCATATCCATAGCACCGAGAACATCCACGCCCCATCTTGCAGCAAGATCCTTCTCTCTCATAACTTTAAGACAACCCATCACCTGAGCAGCAAATGCCTCGTTGATTTCGACAAGATCCATGTCTGCAAGTTTTAATCCTGTTCTCTTAAAGATACCGTCCATAGCGAGTACAGGACCTAGTCCCATTCTCTCAGGCTCAAGCCCATGAAAATGATAATCAATCATTCTGGCCATAGGTTCAAGGTTATACTTTTTTACAGCAGCCTCTGAACATACCATCCACATACTTCCTCCATCAGTGATGGGGCAAGCATTACCGACAGTGACTGTTCCCGTACGTTTTTCAAAGTAGGGTTTAAGCTTAGCAAGTTTTTCAACAGATGAATCACCACGAGGGCCGAAGTCACTGGAGATAACTTTATCTAATTTTTCACCAGCAATAATGGGTACGATCTCTTCTCTAAATCTTCCTTCATTAATTGCAGTGATTGCTTTGCGATGAGATTCATTTGCATACTCATCTTGTTGAGTTCGAGTAAATCCAAATTCACGAGCAATTTTTTCTGCTGTTTGTCCCATATTTAGTCCACAAAACGGATCCGTAAGCCCTTGCTCAAGGGCAATAATAGGACTCAAATGTGGAAGTCTAAATCCCGACACCGCCTTTAGTTTATTTTTCGGATTTTTTGCTTTCATAAGTTGCATGAAAAAATCAGTCATTTCATCACTATATATAAGAGGAGCCTGTGACATGTTTTCAACACCTCCAGCAAATATAATATCAGAACGTCCAGAGCCTACCTTTAAAAAAGCTTGAGATAATGCCTCCATACCTGAAGCACAATTTCTGTGAACAGTGTATCCGGATGTTCTTTGATCAAGTCCAGCTTCTAAAGCTATCACTCTACCAATATTGGGATACTTTGCAGGATTACCAACGCAGCCAATAATCACTTCATCAACATCATCTGAAGCAATACCGCTTGATTCAACCATATCTCGAATGAGATAATCGCCGAGGTAAGGTGCGGGTATATCCTTAAATATAGTCCCAGACTTTGCTTGTGGAGAACGTTTTCCGTTAACAAGATAAACAGGTTGCATATACCTTCCTTTATAATGAATTATCTACAAATAATAATAAAGTTTTAACGATGGGTCTATGGAAATAAAAAAGCCTCTGTATGGACAGAGGCGATTATTCGATAAGATATAATGCAGCTCACTAAAACTGTGCTAACAATCCAACAAAGAAGCTTATAATATTAGCATCTCCAAGTTCTGCCGATAAATCCTCTAGTCTTAATTGATCTGGAGCTTTGTAATTATTTCTACCGCTTTCACTGGAAATATTCCCGCCGATAGCTCGCTTATAATTTAGCTCAACATTCATACCAAAACCTTGAGTAAAAAGGACTTCAGATCCGGTAGTGAGTTCAAGGTTTACGTTTGAAACAGTCACTTCTTCATTACCAAACTCGAAGCCATTACTATAGAAGTTATTGTTACCAAAACTACCACCGCCAAATGGATCGAATGAGTTATTATTTGTGTATTTCAGATGAGATCGATTATAACCAATTCCTGCTCCGATATATGGTAAAAACCTATCGTTTCTTAAAACATACATTTTAGCATACATACTCACATTCATATTTGTATACTCGATTTCTCTACCACCATATTGAGATTCATATCCAAGACCCCAGTCGGCAGGAAAGTAATCACCGCTTCCAAAGTCTTCAGTCAGCATACTTTTGTACGCGAAGCCGATTCCAACAGCAAATCTTCTACTGATATTTGACTCAATTTTAGTTCCGATAGATAGATTTGTCTCAAAGTTTTCATTTTCTGTCATCAACGTAGAGTATCCAATAAATGGTAAAATTTTGAAATTATCGCCAAATGTCTCGTCTGGCTTATGTTTGTGCTTAGCTGTACTTGAAGACACCTCTGGCCTTGCTGGAGCGGCCTGAGAGCTCGTAACTCTATCTTCTTTAACATATTCTTCACAACCGTCTTTTTCGCCTTCACTCATCAGACAATCAATTTTCTTATTAAACTTATCTATTGTTACTTGAGACTCTTTTCTTTCTTCAATTAAGTCTTCAGTAACATCGGCAAGCTTTTCAGTAGATTTTGAAAGCTCACTATACTTTTTCTTTTTAGCCTTGTTTACAACAATTGCCGTCTTTTGCTTTTTAAGCTCACGTTTAACATTTTCAAGTTCACCATCTGTGGGTTCAACTTCTTCTGCTACGTAACCATTAATATTAATAGGGTCACTCTTTAGGTAATTCTCATCGTTCGCAAATACACCTGTAAAAGTAGCTGATGCAACAGCGAGCAACAAAAATGTCTTCATTAATGATTGCTTGTTAGTTTTCATTTTTTTCTCCTCGAATATAAAACATACAAGATCAGTGTACATAAAAACACTGACGCGCCACAGCGTTTCACTCATGGCGTGTAAATATTACGTGGGGATGTAAAAATTTTGGTCGAAGCCTTAAAGTAAAATCAAATACTTAGCGCCTAACCTTAAATCTTAGGTATCTACCTTCGAAGTTCGCGTTGCCCCCTTCTAGGGTAGATTTGTAAGATAAGAGATATGTAGAAAGAAAGCTATCAGGATTAGTGATTAGATATTCATCCAATTTTTTAAAAACTGAGATCGCAATTACAGTAACGACAAGAATTAATAAGATGTATTCGGTCATAGTCTGACCTTTTTCATTATTAAGGCATTTCATATGTCTATTTTACATGAGTTTTAGAAAAATTTATATCAGATGAAAAAACATCCAACATATATGACAGGAATCCTAGTGATTTTGTACGATTAGGGCCGCAGTGAGAAATACCTTGAATTTTAGTATTGCCAGAAAATAGGTACAGATCCTTAAGGGCAAAGTTATGGTGAGGATGAAGCATCGCCTTTTGTTCTGGTGGATATTCATACCAAATATCAAAGCCAGTTGTAACTTTGGCCGTATTAAAGAAAGGTTCCCTCTCAAATCCTGGCAACATCGCCTCAAGAGATGTGAAAATATCCTCCAAAGCATGCTGGTAGTAGAAGCTGGCCTTTGTTCCTAAATAGTCAGCATAAGAATAGGAAGCTACCATCTTGCCATCTTCATCAATGAAGATTTCCCAATAAGGAAAATCACTCCCCATACGTGCTTCAGTGGTAAAAATAATTCGTTTATTCATAAAGGAGCTTACGAATTCGTGTTGCACAGTATACCTAACTTCAATACTTTTGAATGGAATACCTTCGGTCTTATTTCTAAACGGGAGTTCTACAGCGGTTTGATCAAAGTAATAGGTCTTATTCGTTTTGATGACACCGTCAATTGATCCCAATAGAATGTACTCTAAGTAATTATCTCTGATGCCCCAATCCGCAACTTTCGCAGACTTAGTGTCTCCACCCAAAGCGCGATACTCTTCAAGTAAGTCATCTCGCATATAAGTATAATCAACTTTATAACGAGGAGATAAAATAGAGATTAATAGATATTTAGATTCAACAGCGCTTATACCTGAAGAAAAAACTGACTGAAACATAACTTGCAAAATATAGTGAAATTGTTTCGTTACGAGTGTATTCATTTCAAGGTAGTTAAAGAAATGCTCAAACAATTCATTCATTTGTAAACTACTCTCAGAGATAAAAGCACTATCAATGTCTTCTTTTTCAAAGTAATCGAAAGAGTGAACTGATAATTGATCCAAGTATTTAAAGAAGTCTTGGTCAAAGACGTCGCTATTAATATTCATAAAGTGCTGGTGATAAATGTCAGAAAAGCAATCAGGCATCTTACGAGCAATTTCTTTGATATTAGCGTAGGGCGAGTCACAGAATTCAACCAGTGTATCGTTTAAATTTAAAATTGTGTTTTGCTCAAGCAGATAAGTATCAATATTCTTTAATACTTCAATATCATATTTTTCACCAAGATTTAATAAGACCGAGCGCTCAAGGTAGCCAATATTCTGACACCACTTTGATGCAAAGGATTTTTCAGATTCCTCAATAATAAGTGTATTATTATTCTTAATAACAGAAATCAGACCATATATTAATGAAATATAATTTTGTCCCAATATACATGTATCATATGACTTTCTAAGCATTTAAATTTCCTCTATCAACCATGTTAGGACCTTATTAAAACTCTGGCCATGGATATCATCTGAAATTATTGCTTGGTTTTTATAATGTGACTGATCAAGAGTCATTGTAACTTCGTTTAAGCTACCTTTTCGATCAATTTTTTCACTATACTTGGAATGAATATAACGATACTCAGAAGATCGATCTGTCTTAGGGCCGCAGACAATATGGCAGCCAGCGAAATAAGGTTCAAGTACGCTATGAATAGATTCACCAAAGCCTCCACCAATATAGGCGGTGTCATAGAAAGTAAAAAGTTCGCAAAGAATACCTTTTACATTAAAGAGCCAAATGCCTGGTCCTTGTTCGGCTTCCTGGATCATAAGTCTCATTTGATCATCAGTAGTATCAACTGTTACTGGATAAATAGGTATATTATTTTTATCGAAGTAATCCACAATCACATCTAAATGTTCATGATCAAGTTTATGAGGAGCAATGGCAATATGCTTATTAGTTGTATTGAGAGAGTCAAAGATTGAGAGTTCGTGATCCCAAAGACTACCGAAAATAAGTTTTTGTTCTTGAGTATCTAAATAATCCCTTAGAAGTGTGAAGGAACCGATTTTTGCCAGGATTGTATCAAAGGCTTTATCCTGCCTTTTTCTGATTTGAACTTCTCTAAAGTCAAAAACATCAATTTTATGACTAGGAATCTTAAGATCATTAATAAATATTTTTTTGTCTAGCTCTGTTGCCGCAATAATTTTATCAAAGGAGAGGTAGCAGTTCCTTAGATACCACTTCACTAGAAAGTTTTTATCTTTGAATGTTACCACCATCCCAGACAGTAGGATTAGTTTAACCCCTTTTTTACGTCCATAAGATAAAAGTTCAGGGAAAAAATCATAACGGCACAAAAAGAGATATTTTCCAGTAAGCCAATGTTTTGAATTCGTTTTATGACCAGAAGGGTTAAACCTTAAAATAGGAAGTCTCAAAAGTCTTAATTGATCAGGGTATTGTTTTTGTAAAGCTTGGCACTTATGCTCGACACTTGGAGAGCAATAAATAATCTCAACAAATTGCTGGTCTAATAGTAGTGACAAAACAATAGAGTAAACCTGCTCTAACTCTCCCTCAGAAGACACCTCAAAACTGTAGGTGGCAGATTGTACGGATGGGTTCTCTAAGAGTTCTTTGAGTTCAAAGTCGAGACGCATTCGTGAGCTTAAAGAAAAAAATGGAAGCACAAAGCGGAGAACCGGATATAAAAGTGACCTCATTAGAATATAAGTTTTATACAATTTGTCCTCTCTTTAATTTCATCTGCATAAACTCATCATAAACCTTTTCTGCCGTTAATAAGCTCATACAAAATTGCTCCGATCGAAAGCATTTCTTTGAACCAGTCCCAGAGCATGGACGACACCATATATCCACGGATAAGCTTTTTGAGTTTAATAAATGCGGTCTAAAGCCAAAAGACTCTGAAGTAGGTCCAAAAAGACTTAAGGTCGGAATTCCAAAAGACTCGGCCATATGTAGAGAGCCAGTATCATTTGTAAAACAAAACTCTGCATGAGAAATAATTTTGAGAGTTTGCTCTAAGTTTGTTTTTCCCTGCAAGTTCAGAACTCTTGGACCATCTAAGAGTTCTTTGCAATAGGTATCTCCAGGTCCAGCGACAATAATAATATCTAGACCTACATTGCGTTCATCATCTAAAAAGATTGTCATAAACTTATTCACAGATTCAATAGGCCAACGCTTTCCTTGAAAAGATGCAACCGGAGAGATCACTAGATATTTATATGCATGATCATTCACAGATTGTTTAAAGGAGTATGGAGTCGTTGTTAGCCCAGTCAGATTAAACTCAGATTGAGAAGATAACTTTTCCTGAAAATTTTTAGTTTCAGAACTTAAACCAAAAAGAAAAGCAAAGTCTTTAATTAAACGTTCATGATGAGATGGCAAATTCTTCATTAAATCCCATTTGAAATAAATAAGGATCTTTCTAAGTATACTTCTTTTATCCACAACAATTTTTGGAATACCACTAATAAAAAATCTTAGGATCTTAGCTCTTAAAGTATTATGAAGATCAATAACAAAATCAATTTGAGCCGTCTCTTGAATTTGATTTGCTAAACTTTGAATATTTTTTATATCTTTAAGTCCCTTTGAACGATCTAAATAGTAAAGAGAATCAATATGAGGATGGCCTTCAACTAGTGAGCTAAATTCACGCGAAGTTACAAAGCTAATCTTAAGATTAGGAAAACTTAGTTTTAACCAACTCATTAAAGGTGTTTGTAATATGATATCCCCAAGACTAGAGAATCTAACTATAACAACATGCATGAGAATAGTTTAGGATTTTTGTAAGAGCATGGCCATTTCTTCAGCAAAATATGTCAGAATTATATCAGCTCCTGCCCGCTTAAAACTATGTAAAGACTCAACCATCGCCATTTCGCCATCAAGCCATCCGTTTTGAGCCGCAGCTTTTATCATCGCATACTCACCACTGACATTGTAGGCAGCAACAGGTAAGTTCGAATGTTGCTTAAATAGTTGAATAATATCTAAATAAGGGAGACCGGGTTTAACCATCACAATATCTGCCCCTTCCATGGTATCTAGTTCAAGTTCTCTGAGCGCCTCGCTAGAGCTTCTAAAATCCATTTGATAGGACTTCTTATCTCCATTTTTAGGCTCAGAATCAAGGGCATCTCTAAAAGGGCCGTAAAAACTTGAAGCATACTTTGCTGTATAGGCCATAATAGATTTGTTTTCAAAGTTAGCTTTATCAAGAGCTGATCTAATCGCCCCCACTCGTCCGTCCATCATATCTGAAGGGCCAAGAATATCACTCCCTGCTTTAGCCTGCTCAAGACTCATTAATTGCAAAATTTCTACAGTTGCATCATTGAGTATTTCACCGGTTTTACTATCAACTATTCCGTCGTGACCATCACTAGAATAAGGATCTAAAGCAACATCTGTCATAATTGTTAGATCAGGACATGACTTTTTAAGTTCTTTTAATGCTAACTGATTAAGACCGTTTGGATTATATGCTTCTTTAGCATCCTTTGTTTTTAAACTTTCAGGAATGACAGGAAAAAGAGCAACGGTGTGAATACCCATTGAGTAGAGTTCCGTAGCCTTTTGACATAATTTATCAATACTATATCTATGCTGACCTGGCATCGAATCAATAGCAACCTTCTTATTTTCACCATCGATTACAAATAAAGGCATAATAAGATCATTACAAGATACAGAGTACTCAGAAATAAGATTGCGTATATTTTCAGACTTTCTATTTCTTCTGGGTCTAGAAGTTATCAGCATTCATTACACCTTTGTCATGAAGAGACTTAAAAACAAAAGCATACATATGAATTTGTTTCATCATACTCGCAAGACCATTTGATCTATTCATAGATAAATGCTCGGTTATTCCTATTTCTTTTAAAAAATCGCTTTTAGTATTAATAATCTCATCAGGTGTGGCGTTTGAATAAACATATACAAGCAGTCCAATAATACCTCTTACCAGTACAGCATCACTATCGGCCTTAAAACTTACGACACCATCAACATAACTAGGACGTAGCCAAACTTGAGATTGGCAGCCCTTAATTCTAAATTTCTCTATCTGAAATTCTTCACTTAGCTGATCTAAGTCTTTACCCAACTTAATAACTTTTTTGTACTTGTCTTCCCAATCTTTTATCGCAGCGAAATCATCAACTACTTTTTCAGTTCTTTCATTAATACTATGCACAATATCTACCTTTGTTCATGAAATTTCTTATAACACACTCGGCAATAAATGCACAATCGAAAATTCTTAAAGTTACTTAGCTTTCCCGTCGACACGTAAGGTAGGAGGCAAAAGTAACATCATGGATGAGTTTAAAAAGAAAATTGATCTAGCACCAATCAGCGATGAAGTGATTAAGGAGAAGAAATTCACCCTTAAAGACTTATGGATGGTGAAGGACGAAGGAAATAGTGTCTTCGGTCCATATGATACGCAAAGCCTTAAGCAGTACTCAAATCGATATGAATACTTATTTGAGTCATCAAAAATATATAATCTAAAAGAAGAAAAATGGTTTGATATATTCTCCGTTGCCGTATTTCAACGAAGAAAACCAAAACTTGTATCTTCCCAAAATCTGATAGCCGAACACGAATTCTTTATTCAGTTGAATGGTCTAAAGCAAGGTCCTTTTACCAAGGAGCAAGTTCAAGACAAGCTTGATACTGGAGAGATACTTCCTAGTATACAGATTTCTCTCGATAAAGGTTCCTCTTGGATCAAGTTATTTGAACATCATATCTTTGATAGAAGATCTCAAAAAACTAATGATAGTCTCCCCTTTAGACCTGAGGCTAAAATTCTTGAGATCATTCAAGAGAAGAAAGCATCAATAAAATCTGCAGAAGAGAAAGAAGATGCTTTAGTTGACCTTGCTTTTATAGGCAATCACAATGGGTCAGATGATATTACTAGTGAATTAATAAATAAGAAATTTGCTACGCCAGCAGTAGCTCAAAAAAATAAATCAAAAAAGCTTGAAGATGTTAAAAGAACTTCGAGATTTGCAACATCACTAATTGCTGGATCACTTTTAGCAGTTGTGTTCTTTGCAGGTAATTTTATGTTCAAGAGCTTTGATAATGTCCAACTTAAGCAGAGTGAAAGCATCACAGAAGCTAAAAGTATTAACGACTCATCTCGCTCTTTAGCAAAAAGGACCCCAGCATCAGCTAATACAGTTAAGAGAAAATCAGTCAAAAGATCGGCGCCGAGAAGATACCAAAGACCTAAGCCAGTAGTATCAAGTAACTCAAAGCCCACTACAAAAAGAGCTATTAATACATTTGAGCAGGAAGTTGAAAAGCTAGATATAAATGATCCTGAGGTACAAGAAGAACTAACTCGCCAACTCGCTGGAGACTACGATATTGATGGTGAACCAATGGATAACCAAGAAAACTTTGATAGAGATGACTCTGTTGAAGAGGAAGATATTCCAGAAGACGAATATGGTGATGAACCAGAAGCTGTTGAGCATCTTTATGATGAAGACTCGCCTTAGCCATTTTAAATAGCATATGCTAATATCCATCAATGGATAAAATCACAGAACTATATAGAAATCTCAGTGCGCCAAGTCATAAGAACTCTTACCTCATCTCGTTTGAAGGTATAGAAGGCAGCGGTAAATCCACTCAAATTAATTACTTAAAAGATCATTTTGAAGCACAAAACTATCGGGTCTTACTACTGAGAGAACCAGGTGGAACAGACTTCGGAGAGGGTCTCAGATCACAAATACTAAACTCTAGCGTTCCTATCAACCCAATAGCTGAAGCTTACCTTTTTGCATCAAGCAGAGCTCAGTTACTATCTGAGAAGGTCCTGCCATTTTTAGAGCAGCAGAAATCAATCGTTATCCTTGACCGGTTTATTGATAGCTCTTTGGCCTACCAAGGTATTGCTAGAGATATAGGATTTGAAAAGATTTTAAAAATTCATCAGTTCCCTCCACTCAATACTATTCCTCACATCACATTTTACTTAAAGATAGATCTCAAAACGTCATTTGAAAGGCAGAAGTCCAGAGGCTCCGAAAAAGATTACTTTGAAAAAGAGAATGCTAAGTTCTACGGTCAGCTCGTTGAGGGATACGATACATCTGCCAAGTATTTTCCAGAAAGAGTGATAGTCATAGACGCAAGTAAGACAGTAGAGGAAGTCTCCTTAGACATAAGAACTAAAGTCAGTGATAAAATATCATGAATAAAAAAATCAAAGATATCTTTCTATTAAAAGCAAAAAATGATTCTCTGGGACACCTGTACCAAGTCTCAGCATCAAAAGGTAGTGATGCAAATTTTGCATTTTACTGGGTCAAAGAGCTAGTGGAATCAATTATTTTAGAAGATCAAAATAAATCAATAAGCTTAGAGAATCACCCAGATATAACGATATTAAATATTGAACCAGATCAAAAATCATATGCCGCAGAAGAGTTACTTAAAATTACAAAAGCCTGTCACTTTAAGGCCAACGACCTGAAGAGAAAGTATATTATTATCAATGAAGCTTATAAGATATCAGATATACAGGCGAACAAACTCCTAAAAACTTTTGAAGAGCCACCTATACCTGTCACCATCTTTCTCATCAACAACACTGCAAAAAAACTCCTTACCACCATTAGTTCGAGATCCCTTAGAGTTATACTTAAAGATAAAAGTGAGTCGACAGTGATAGATGTGAATTCTTTCAAGGATCTAGACTTCACAGACTTTGTAAAACGAGTAGAAAGTGAAAATATTCAAATCCAAGAGTTACTCAGCGCTCTTCTTGCAACGTCCCAAGAATCGAGTAGTACTTTAGGATCAATTATTAAGCTGCAGAAACAAATAAAAGTCATAGAAGAAGATATTCTATTTAACAACTCATCGCAATATAGCCTAGCAAAAATTCATCATGCACTAAGTCTTTTATAGAGAACATACCGCACTATACATTGACTACTATAGTAAAAAGGTTAAGAATACAGGGCCAGAATAAACTTATGACTTGGAAATAAAAATATGACCGATATACAAGAAAACTCAAACGACACAAGCACACAAAATGACAAAAAGAGACGACCACCTTCTTCATCAAATCGCGAAGAAATTACTGAAGATAATTGCAAGTTTGAAGAGGGGCAAATTCTTAAATTTGTGAAAGTAAGATTTCCCGGACACGCCAAAAGTTACTCTTTCTTGATAGGTAAGAGAAATCTTATATATGGTCAGAAAGTTATGGGAATGAGTGATAGAGGTATGGCGGTTGGTTATATAAATTCATTTGTTTACGAACTTCCTTTTAAAAGACATATGCTACCACTGGCATCTATAAATAAAATTGCCACTGATGAAGATATTGAAAAAGAAAAAGAAACCTACAAAAAGCAGAAAGAAGCTGAGAATATCTGCCAAAGACTTATTGAGAAGTACGAATTATCAATGAATCTTACTCACGTAGAGTTCACTGGTTTTGGAAAAAAAGTTGTCTTCTATTTTATCGCACCAGCGAGAGTCGACTTCAGAAACCTAGTAAAAGATCTTGTGGGTGAACTAAAACTAAGAATCGAATTAAGACAAATATCTGTACGAGATAGGGCCGCTTCTCAAGGTGCCCTAGGTGCATGTGGAAGAGAACTTTGCTGTTCATCATTTCTTACTAAATATGGAAATGTTTCTATTAAGATGGCAAAAAATCAAAACCTAACCCTGAACTACTCTAAGTTGAACGGAGTTTGTGGCCAATTAAAATGTTGTCTACAATACGAAGATGAAGTTTACACAGGAAAAAGAAAGAATATGCCAGAGCACGGGCAGTTTATAAAAACCCTCACAGGAGAATCTGGGAAAGTTATCAAGCTGAATCTCCTAGGACAACAGTTCGATCTCCTTACAGACAAAGGTCAAATAAAAAGATTTACTGGAGATCAATTAGTCAAAACTTACAAGGGTGACGAATACAAATTCCCACATCGTTTTGATCATATTTCTGATGAAACGGGGAAAATTATCGGCTTAAATGATGTTGAAGCAAGAAAATCAAGACAGTTTGAAAGAGACATGGAAAAGCTTACTAAGAAAGCTAAGAACGATGCTCATGAAACTCTACTTGAAATCGCCGAGTTTTTACCAGAGAGAAATCGTATAGAAGACTTAAAGATTGTTGAAGAAGTTAGTAATAAGATTGAAATTCCATTAAATGATATTCCAATGGAAGATGCCAACTTAGCTCCAGTAGAAGATGAACAAATAGCACCTGTAAAAACGGAACAAAAGAAGCCTTACCAGAAAAACAAAAACCAAAGAAATAATCGAAATCGGAACCGTTCAAACAATAAGAGTAATGGGAATAAGAAAGAGAATTCGTAATGCCAATAAAAGTCTTACATACCTCGGACTGGCACCTTGGTAAAAGATTATTTAAATACGAAAGACTTGAAGAACAAGTACAATTCCTAGACTGGCTATATCAACACATAACAAAAAATCAGATTGATATTCTTATTGTCGCCGGAGATATATTTGATGTCCCCTCTCCTCCAAACAACGCACTAAAAGTTTTTTATGATTTCATTGCAAGACTAGGTGAACTTGGAAGTGTACAAACAGTACTCATTACTGGAAACCATGATTCAGCAACTCTATTTGATGCTCCAAAACTATTATTTGAGACTCACAACTGCCATATTTATAACAGACTAGATGCAGACTTAAGTAAGCTTGAATATTATTTTGAGAAAGACAATCAAAAAATAGGCATTAAACTTTTGCCCTACTTCAGAAACTATGAACTTCAAAACCACTTGGTAGATTCAAAGGATGATGAGGATCAAAAGGTTAAAAAATTCTTCCAAAAATTTCTTAATAAATGGAAACAAGAACCTGATATAAAAATACTGGTGGGCCATCATGTATTTGGTAATTACGAGTTAAGTGGTTCGGAGCATGCCATCTACCTTTCAGGAGTTGATCATATTCCACTAAACTGGGTTACGCCGCACTTTGATTATGTGGCGCTAGGTCATATACATAAGAAGCAAGCTCTCTCCAAAGACCCAGGAGTCATTTATACAGGCTCCCCCATTCCCATGAGATTTTCGGAATCAAATAATAAATATATCTCTGAAATAAAAATCGAATCAAATAACCTTAGCTATGATTTTGTGAAAATTCCAATCTTCAAGAAACTCATACAACTGAAAACAAAGCAAAAGACCTACAAGGAAGATATAGAAGACTTGCTACTGAGTAGCTGTAACAATTCTGAGACGACACTACTTGAAGTAATGGTGCAACTTGAGGGACCACAAACAGGCATAGTTACAGATATAAGAGAAATGCTAAAATATACGTCCATTGAGATGATTTCATTTATTCCTTCCTTTAATACTCAGGAGGAAAAAAGTACTAGTTACCAAGACGTAAGAAGTCTTAACATCATGGATTTATTCGATAGATACTATTATGATAAATTTGGAGAAGAGACTGTCCCAAGAGAAATGAAGGAATGCTTTACATCACTTCTTAATGAGGTGAAAAATGAAGATACATAGCCTCACAGTAAATAATATCGCCTCACTCCAAGGCCAGCATTCAATAGATTTTGATAAGATCTCTAACACTTCTCATATTTATGCCATAACAGGAAAAACCGGTTCAGGTAAATCCAGTCTGTTAAACTCAATTTCACTCGCTTTATATGGTGAGGTCTATAAGAGAGGCTCACAAGCAACTGACTTCGTCACCTTAGGGGAAGATAAAGCGGAAATCTCACTTACATTCTCTAATCGATCAACAATGTATAGAGCTGATTGGAAGTGTAAAGTCAGAAAAAAGAATGGTGAATTACTCAAACAACCACAACAGAATAGACTATTGTATAAAATTATAGATGGTGAAGAGGTTGCTCTTGAAATTCTACCACAAGAAGTCATAAATCTAAGTTTCAATGAATTTTGTAAGACAACAGTTTTAAATCAAGGAGAATTTGCAAAATTCCTGACCTCTAGATTCAATGAAAGAAAGTTAATCCTTGAAAAGTTTTATGAGGGAGACGATCTTCTAGGTATCGCTCTTTTATTAAAAAATAAAATTAAAGAGTTTGACTCGATACTAGCTGAATTTAGACACAAGATCATAGGCCTACAAGAAAGTGTTGAAAATATTAAAATTAATCAAGCTCAAATCAAAGACTTAGAAAGAGAGTATAAACAAAAAGAAGGCATATACAAAATTTTAGAATCGGCTCACAAGCACATTGAAGATTTCTGTCTCTCAGTTAAGAGTTATAATCAAAACAAAGAAAGAACCGAAAAACTCAAAACTGAAATCCATGAGAATACCTCAAAGCTGAATCAAAGGAAAAAAGAACAAAACAAACTTCAAGAACAATTACTCTTAGCGCAAACAGTAATCAACGAAAAAAAGCCGATCCTTTCAGAGGCGATAGAAAAACAAGTTGCACTAAGCGCACACCAGACTGAGTTCTCAACGAGTAAACTAGAGCAAGAAAAAATAATGATTCAAATTAAAAATAACAAGGATCTAAATCAAAAAATAAATGAAGAACATGCCCTACTCGATGAAAATATTTTTAATTATGAGGATAACTGCCCACTCATAAAAGAAATCTCGCTTGACAAAATTCTAGAGGTTAAACAGCAGGCCATTATCGCCATAACAAAGATTGAATCTCATAGTAAAAACATTAAAAATCTACAGACTGAAGTTAAGAATTTAGAAGTAACAGGAAAGTCTTTAGTGAAAGAGAAAGGAGAATATCAAGAGAGAATATTAAAAATCACACCAAACAAAGAAAAAATCACACAAATAGAGCAATTAAACTCACAACTAAATGAACTTGATATAAAGCTGCAAGAGCACAATCTAAAGAAAGAAAAAGTAGAAAAAGAAGTTTCTTCAAACAAAAAAAAACTTGAAGTTTTACAGACAGAAAGCATTACAATAAAGCAAAACCTTGAATCAAATAAAAAAGATCTCTCAGACATAAAGAGTCAACTGCAAGAATCTAAGTTAGATCAATCCAAGCTATTATGCCTGGAAGAATCTATTAAGCTCGAATCCTGTGTTATCTGCGGATCAGATCATCTACCAAAACAGCTATTAAAGATAAATTCAAGTTTTAAGAATATAGAATTGTTACATGCTGATGAACTCAGCCTCTTAGATACTATTCAAGAAATTGAGAAGAAAGAGTTTGAACTAGAGTCGAAGATTAAGAACACCCAAAACATAAACAAGAACCTATTCGAAGATATAGAGCAAAAAAAGTTAGAGCTCACAAAGTTATTTTGCTCCTTACAGCAAGATGCCAGTCTTGATCAACTCCCCGAATTGATTCATGCTAAGAAGCGTGATTACGAATTACTCAAGGAGGCGCTAGTTGAAGTAAAAGTGTTAGAATCTAAAGTTGAAAAGAACACTAGCCTTATTACCGAACAACGGATTCGCTACAAGAAAGTCAAAGAAGAATTGGAGCATAGTCAGCTTGAATTAAGAAAGCAAGAGGTGACACTAAAATCGAATCTCGCCCCTCTATCACTTTCAATGAAAGAAGATCACCTCGCCGTAAAGCTTAGAGATATAGCAGAACTTGCAACTAATTACCAAAAAGCACTTCAAGCTAAACAACAAAACCAAACTAAGAGCAATCATATTTTAGAAAAAATTAGTGAACTCCTTAATAGGTCAAGTAAAATGCTTATAAAACAGGATGAGCTGCAAAAAAACATAAACAAACTTAATTCCTTTATATCCAGTAATTGCAAGGATAACAAACCCCGAGAGGAACTTAACGCTCTAGAGAATGATTTATCCCTAGCTCAAACAAATATAAATTCCTCATACAAAGAAATTAATATTATCGAAATTAGTTTAGCGGAATTAAAATCAAAGCTGAACTCTTTAGATGACTTGAATAAAAATCATATTGCTCATATTCGTGTTATTAAGAATGATTTACCTGAGATGCTAAATAAACTTAGTAAGGAAGTTAAAGATCTACCTGAGTTGATTCATAACGTACTACATTTCGATATTGATAATGATTCTCCTGACAATAAAATTCTATCCTATACTTCTGAGAGTTCTTTTAAAATATTTAAGGAATTCTCGAAGGAACTTGAAGCTGAACTTAATACTTTCACAACTCAAAAAGCACTTTTCTCTCAAAAATTGGATGCCATCCAACAAGTTGATAAATACAATCTAGAAATTGGTAAAAAAACGAAAGATCTAAATAAGTATGTAAGTCTGAATCAAGTCATTGGAAAGGATGAATTTAGAAATTATATTCTAAGTATAATTGAAAAACTTTTGATAGATCAAACAAATCATGAACTACAAACACTTTGTAATCAACGCTATAAGATCATTCCATTTACTGGAAAATCGAATCAAGCCTCGGAGTTTCAAATCATTGATTATTATCATGATGCCTCCATTAGAAAGATTTCGACTCTTTCAGGCGGTGAAACCTTCCTCGTATCACTTGCAATGGCGATGGCGCTAGCTGAACTTACTAGAGGAAGTACACAAATCGATTCTCTATTTATAGATGAAGGCTTTGGCACACTTGACTCTGAAGCAATAGAGGAAGTCTTTGAGCTACTGATTAATATTGAGAACACAGGAAGACAGATTGGTATAATTTCTCATGTTCAACATTTAACTGAAAGAATCCCTGTTAATATTCATCTACATAAAAGCCAACTGGGTTTATCTGACATACAAATAAAGTTTAATTAATACTATTTTGAGGAGGGCCAACCTTTTTGACGTACTAGAGTATTTAGTTCATTTTTAAGTTCTCTAACTAATGCTGAAAGATAAAAGCCATTTGCTTCTTGATAAAAGAGCTTTGCCGAAACTTCTTTCTGGAGAAGTCCCTGATAGAACTTTTTATAAATATTGGCGCCACTTTTCTTTATGACTAAGTATAAAGGATCACCGTTACAACTTGGGCAATTATACCAAAATCGACTACTGAGTTCGGTTTCTGTAGACTTTTCTCGAAGATTTATGCTGCCCCATCCAAAACGATATACAGCAAGCTTAATTGCATCCTCAGTTGCGACATCAATTATAAAGTTACTATCCGGGAAACTGATATTAAGATCTGAATTATTTAGTTTATCAAATATATCAAATGTCAGTAATTCGTAATGGGAAATATTCTCAACATCTTCAATTACGATTCGATACACAAATACTCCTCCATCCTTAAAAGACTGGTAAAGGATAACTGCCCTTCCATCAGCTTTACGCTTAACAGTACCCTTTAAAACAATTTCACCATAACTTAAAACTTCTAAGCTTCTACCATGGTCCACTACGCGAATAGGAAACTTAGTACTTACAAGATTAAAATAATTTTTAAACTCTCCAAGTTGTAACTTGTTTAATGAGTCAATGGTGTATTGACCTGATGGCCAGTCAATGGAATAGCAATTTACAGAAAAACATAATAAGAAAAGTGATAGCAACTTCATTATTGTTCTCTATTGTCTGAGATATCACCGCTCTCTGCTGCTTTAATATATTCATCAATTAGGTTTTTGACATAATCAATATTTGTATTTGAAAGTAAGAATGTTTGAGCATTTCTAAGCTCATTCACTAGTTTAGCATTTGAATTCCCAGATTTTAAAAACTTTGTTTCAGGTAGATCATAAAGGAGTGTTCCAACAATACGATTAATCCCTTCAAGGTTCACATTTTTAAGAAAGGTTGCAAGTGATATCTGTTGATAGTCGTCAGCATAATATTCTATAAAACCTGTTTTATAAATTTTGGCCCAGTAATGACTTGTACTTTTTTCGGAAGTGTTGAAACTCATCATCGAATTAAACACTTTCAACAGAACCGATCTAGAAGTGAAGTGATAATGAACAGTAGAATAGTTATCTCTCTGCGTTTCAACCATTCTTGCGAAGTCTTTACCAGCAATTGAAAAGGTCGTTGTCGTTCTATTTTGTTTAACGATTTTAAGGTACTTAAACATTCTGACATTATCAGGGCCTGTCAGTTCATAAGATTCACGCTCTGGATTAGAAAAGGTCTCTTCTCTAAAACTAATTTTTTTACTACACCCAATATAGTTCTTAATTTCTTTCACATAAGACTCAGAGTTTTTACTAGTCTTCGTAATTTCAAGAATTGTGTCATTCGGACTAACTGTTACTTGAGACTTACACCTTACTGAATTTGGAGATGTGTATCTTGCCGTTTGACCATAGATTGTGGAGACAAAATTTTGATTCATTTGTAATATTTTATTTTTAAGACTAAGTTGAATTTCATCACGAAACTTCTTACTCGAAAGCAGATTATCAGGAACTTCAGCGTATGCTGTAGAGGAAAGAAAAACTAATATCAAAAATGATTTAGCCTTCATTCGTCATCAAGCCAGAAGTTGTCGTAGATATCATGATTATTTGTTTTGAAATATACTAAATTATGTTTAACCTTTTGCCTCTTCTTATTGAAAGGATACAGAGTTAGAGTGAAATCAATATTTGCATAGTTATAAAAACGGTCTTGAATACCTGAAATTTTCATCGGCACATGCATAAGTTCTTCAACTGTTGGGTAAAGAGTATTATCATCGAACCCGATTCCACCACCTTTCATATTCACATAAATTCTTTTCTTAATATTCTTCTTGCATGCGTATGATTTATCTAAACTATAGCTAAGCATAGGAAGACCATCACTTCCCCTAACAGCATGTAGGTTGACTGCACTTAAGACTTCTTTCATTTCTGGACATTCATCTGGAAGAGATTGTTTTTCTGATAAGGTAAATCCTTTTTTTACAGTAAAGTCTGCAAGGTCAAGTTCGGCCATAAATTCATCCCAAGTAATTGTCTCTACTGATAAATAAACAAGCAATTTAGAATTCTCTGTTGTTATTGTTCTATTGAAACCAAATAGCCTGGTAGAAGAGTTTGTCATAGATCCAGAACTCTTAGCACTAACTATTGGTACTAAAATCCCTTCTTTTAAAACAAGTCTTTCTTTATTTGCTCTAAGTTCATTAATTTTACCGTCTACAGCTTGTGTTCCATAGTAAAGTTCAAAATCAGTTAAAACAACAATGCTAGAGTCATCGGCATTAATAGAAGCTTTGGCACTAATTCTAACACCTTCTTCCAGCTCTTTAATATCAGTTCCTGCACCGGGTGCTTGGAAATTTTTCGTAATATTAATATACTCATATTTTCCAAGGTTATAGGTTTCACCAGATAGCTGAGTAACTCTTTCGAGGTTACCTTTAGCTTTCTCGGCAGCAATCATTCCTGATACTTCTACTACGCCAGCTTTTAAATCAACACTCAGTCCATTATCACTTGCACTAATCATTCTGTTGCTAGCAAGATCGCTAATACCAGTTCCTATTCTCAAATTGGTAATCCCTGCTCCGATATTCGAAAGACCAGTCTCACTTACTTTAAAAATATCTGCTTTAATTCGTATAATATCGCTAGGGTGAAAATCTTGCTTTAAATCTGCTGAGCGAATCGCTTTCTTCATTTGATTAAGTATTGTCTTATTCATATGTGAGAAAATTATCGTTTGATTATTGCTACCATAGCTAGAAAGTATTCCATCAGGTGGACTTAACGGATCACCATTAAATAATAACTGCTCAACTTTTCTCTTAAGCTCATTTACATCAGCTAGGTTTTGAATTGTATAGGTACAATACTCACCTTCAATTGTTTGTGCGCCCGCAAGGTCTAAATTACCGGCCTCATTTATAATAGTGGCACGATCGTTACAAACAATCTTCCCAACTACGTCCAGCCTATTCGCAGCATATAGTGAACTACTGATTGTAAGTAATAACAATAACTTGACCAACATAATATAACTCCATTATAACTTTCTTGCAAAATAACACACACAATCATCTCAAACCATCCCTTTGTAATTTTTACGCAAAGCAACATCAAGTATTGGTGCTACAATTTAAACCATGGAAATTATTGATACTCACTGCCATGTCTATCCGGCCTTAAGCTACTTTTTAAAAGAGAATATAGCTCATATTCCATCTCCCTTATTGGGGCTTATTCCCAAAATAGAGAAACTCGAATCAGACCATCGAATGAAAAAAGAGTTGCTCTATAGTATGGCGAAACCACTTCTCAACTTTATCCATAAAGCACAATCAAATTTTAATGATAATAGCGGTGATTACCTCTTTGCAAAGGATCAACTCTTTAGGGTTGGCTCATTAACAACAATTCTATCGTCTACAATAAATGATCTTAAAACAGAAATGATGCTTTCAAATATCTCAAAATCCATTGTCATTGCTCACCCACCGCTGATCACAAATGATTTTATATTAGAACTCGCTAAAAGAGATAAAAGGTTTATACCTGTCGTAAATATACCAAGAAGTATTGCTGATGCTCCAAACCTACTAAGAAACTATATTGTCAGAGGTGCGAAAGCACTCAAGATACATGCTACTGCAGATGGTATCGATACTATGGACAAGCATTATCTATCGCTTTTAGAGATTGCAGCAGAGTTTAGTCTACCTGTAATTATTCATACTGGTGCTTTAGAGATTGCTCCCTTTTATCAAGAACCTGACCTTGGGCATGCTGAGCACTTTGAAAGTTGGTTTCATAATTATAATACTAATTTTGTACTCGCACATATGAATATTCATTTTCCACAAGTGGCGGTTGATTTTTGTAAAAAATATAAGAATGTTTACACAGATACTTCATGGCAGAGTGAAGAAAATATTTTAAGTGCTATCAATCAGATTGGTGCAGAGAAAATTATGTTTGGAACAGACTGGCCTATTATTGGAAATAATATTGAAGTTTCCATTGGACGCCTAAATTCTCTATCTGAAAAAGAACTCATATCTAAAGAGCAATTTGAGATGGTAGCTTCAACGAATGCTAAGAAATTATTTAACCTCGACTGATAAAGCCTTATACTGCGCCGATTTATCCTGCTCAATCTTAACAATATATTTTACAAGATAGAAATAATGATAATTCATTAATAGCTGAATATACTTCTGAGATACTTTTGATTTTTTCATCCGTCTTAAAAACTCTCTCAGCTCGAAATGACGAAACTCTTTTAAATCATTTGCAAATGCCATGACCATATAATCCTCAGCACCATCAAGCCGCCCCTTCAATGCTTTTGGATCAATAAAGATCTTATCTTTAGAGCTTGTTGTTAGCACTGTCATAAGGGTTTTACCAGAGCCAACAACTTCCTCTAGCCTTCCTCTTATTTGCTCAATTTGCATATTTGCACCAAACATTATCAAGACGTTATTGATAACTGCGTAACGACTCTTCACGAGCTCTGGATATTTTGCTGCCGCATTTAAAACATTATTATGAAAGGTAAAAACATCTCTCTTAGTCACTGCTGCTTTTAAAAGTTTTGCTAAGAATGGATTTGAAAAAACATCATTTATTTCTTGAATCTCTTTACGGCTAAAGTTCATTTTTATTTTATGTCTAAACTCAGAGTAATAATTATCAGCATCAAAGTAATACCAATATGAAATATGTTTAAAGTACCGCTTCAGATCATAATCAAGTTCTGTAATTTGCTCGATGGAATCATGTTTTTTAATTTTTTTAATATCTTCTTTAAACTGAAAGACACCTGTCGTATAGAGCATTTCTTCTAAGTCCTTATCAAACGGGCTCAGATCTTTACCAAAGGTATAAGATGAACTTAAGACTAAAATGAGAAATAATGCTTTCATACTAGAGTAATCGGTTTATATTTGGCGCTTCTTTAATGAGCGGACTATAAATAGGCTTAGCCGATTATTAGCTGAGTGTTTTATCATGGTAAGCTAAAAATAACCCTTAGAAGTCAATATGATTAGGAGTTCTGTGGAACGGTATAACGTCCCTGATATTACTCATCCCCGTTATATACATAACTGCTCTCTCAAAGCCCAGGCCGAAACCAGAGTGAGGCACAGTTCCGTACCTACGAAGATCGAGATACCACTTATAAAGATCAGGATCGAGTCCCTCTTCGGCTATCTTTGCTTCAATGATATCCAGTCTTTCTTCTCTTTGAGAGCCACCTATAATCTCACCGATACCTGGCACAAGTATATCCATGGCACGAACTGTCTTACCGTCTTCATTTTGACGCATATAAAATGCTTTAATTTCTTTGGGATAGTCAGTTACAATAACAGGTCCCTTAAAGTGCTCATCTGTTAAAAATTTCTCATGCTCAGTCTGAAGATCTACTCCCCACTCAACTTTGTACTCGAATTTCTTATTAGATTTTAAAAGAATATCAACTGCTTCAGTATATGTTATTCTCTTAAATGGAGTTGCTGCCACCTTTTCAAGTTTAGCGATAATACCTTTCTCTACGAAACTATTAAATAATGCCATCTCGTCTGGACATTTTTCAAGAACATGCTTAATCATAAATTGAATGTACTCAGCACCAAGCTCAGCGACTTCTTCAAGATCAGCAAAGGCAACCTCAGGCTCAATCATCCAAAACTCAGATAAATGTCTCGTTGTATTTGAATTTTCAGATCTAAAAGTAGGACCAAAAGTATAGACACTTCCCATAGAACAAGCAAAAGCCTCTGCTTCAAGTTGCCCAGTTACACAAAGGTATGATTCTTTTCCAAAGTAATCTTTCTCCCAAATAACCTTACCAGATTTATCTAGGGGAAGCTTATTAGGGTCAAGAGTTGAAACTCGAAACAATTCTCCTGCTCCCTCTGCATCCATTGCTGTTAAAATGGGTGTATTTAAATAGTAGAAACCTTTGTCAGTGAAAAATTTATGTGTTGCCTGAGCTAATTCATGACGAACCCTAAAGACAGCACCAAAAACATTCGTCCTAGGTCTTAGGTGAGCAATCTCTCTAAGGAACTCCATAGAAGTTCCTTTTTTCTGTAGCGGATAATCTTGTGGTGTTGTGCCAAGTATCTCAACAGCTGAAGCCTGAACTTCTATTGGCTGCTTACCACCAGACTCAACAAGTTTTCCATGAATTGACAAGGAGGAGCCTACTAAACATTTCGTGAAGTCTTCATAACCGGCAAGTGACTCGTCAGCAATAATTTGCAGATCCTTTTGAGCAGAACCATCATTTAAAACAATAAAACAAAAAGTTTTAGACTTGCGAAGTGACTTAACCCATCCCTTTACAAGTATATCTTCACCGATAGGTTTTTTATCAAATAAATTTCGAACTGTTGTTCTGCGCATATATAACTCTCCGGTTATTTAAAACTTTTTAAAATGTCTTTTGATTGAGTCCACTCAAGTCTAGGACCATACTGAGAAACAACTTGTGAGCTTGCAAGGCTTGCGAGAGCACCTGCACCAGCATAACTGTGACCATTCGTAATACCATAAAGAAATGCTCCGGCGAACATATCACCTGCACCATTACTATCAATCGCCTCAACACTATGTGGTTCAATATCAATAAACATTGTCCCATCCCAAATCATTGCTCCGTTCTTACCAAGTGTAATGACAAAAGATTTAGCATATTTTTTAAGTTCTTCCCTAACATCACTCAGACTCTCTTTTCCGGTAAAGTCCATCGCCTCATGCTCATTACAAAAAATCAGATCAAGCCCATCACCAATAATAGCAGTCATATTGTCTTTAAAGAACTTAACCATATTAGGATCACTCATAGTTAAACTTGTTTTAACTCCAGCCTTTTGTGCAATCTCTCTCGCCTTAACAGCTGCGCTTTGCCCAGTAGGACTCGTTACAAGATAACCTTCTATGTATAACCACTTCGAATTTTTTATTGCAGCTTCGTCAATCTGTGCTTCATCAAGTGAACCCGTGATCCCAAGAAAAGTATTCATAGTTCTTTCTGCATCAGGTGTAACCATAACCATACATTTCCCAGAAGTACCGGCTGGTAAGTTTTCCGTTGTATTCTTAGTATCAACACCATTTTCTTTCATATCGTTTAAATAGAAGTGACCAGTGTCATCAGAAGCTACTTTAAATTGATAGAAAGACTTTCCACCAAATTGAGAAACAGCGATGACGGTATTTGCAGCTGAACCACCACATTGCCTTTTGAGTTCATCATTATGTTCAGATGAAAGAACTTCTAAAAGTTGTTTTTGACGATCTTCTTCAACCAATGTCATTAAGCCCTTCTCTATATTATGAGTAGAGAAAAAATCATCGGTTACTTTAAACTCCATATCAACAAGAGCATTTCCTATTCCACAAACATCGTATTGCATATTATTTCCTTTTATTGTTTTAGACTTTATACCAAATATTTTCTTAAATTCAATGCTTTAGATATACATCATAGGCGGTTGACTTGCCTTTGAAGGTTATATCTGGCTTTGGAATAAGAGATGCCCCCTTCACAGAGCGCTTAATAATAAGACGTTTACTAGCTTTATCTCTTAACTTTAGCGCCATCTCAGAAGAATCTAGATCAACACCAATCAGATTTCTAAAGATCATCATCTCTTTTTTGGCATTTGTTTTCGTATTTTTTTCTGTATACATAGGATCATAGAAAATCACATCAAATTCATCTTCGAGCTCAGTAGCACTACAGAAGCGAAAAGAGATATTAATCTGAGTAAATTTCAGAGCGTTATAGATCAAAACAGCGGGGATAGGATGCCTTTCACATACAGTAAGTGATTCTACCCCTATTGCGTAAATGAGCAGAGAGTCCCCTAGCATACCACCTGTGGCATCGAGAACTTTGGGCTTTTCTTTCCCAGCTTTCAAACCTAACGCTTTAGCGAGTAACTCTTTATAGGGTGAGCTTTTATAAAATTGAATTTTATGACGCTCAAGTTCAGAGTCAATATTAATACAGATAGGTCGATAGCTATCTTGAAGTAACTTTAAAGCACCGCCTTCCTCAATATTAAATAAAATATCTTCACTTGAGATTTCCGTCAAAATATTGGCTTCTTCGGGGTAAAGTGAAGAGAATTCTGAATAAGTTAATGGCTTATCTTTCATCAAAAATTGCATAATGCATTAATATAATATTTGTCTGGGATTGCCTATTATTTAGCACTACTTTCTATGCAATTTATGTTAGAAAATAGAAATATCTAAGGGGCACAAATGACACACAAAAGAGAATCCTACAAACACTTTATTGGAGTTGACGAAGCTGATGAAAAGGCAATGCTGACGGCGCTTGGGCTTAACTCATTAGATGATTTGTTTTCACATTTACGATCTGATATTAAGCTTGCTCCCATGAAAATGGAAAATGGATTACCACTAGATAAGCTTCGCTTACATATGAAGAGTATTGCTGATAGAAATCATATCAAGACCAGCTTTATCGGTGATGGGCTACAAGACTTTGTCGTCCCTGATATAGTCGAGAAAGTCTGCTCAATTCGAGGTTTAACCACCGCCTACACACCTTACCAACCTGAGAGAAGTCAAGGTACCTTACAAACTCTCTGGATATATCAAAACCTTATTTCTAAGATTACAGGTTTTGAAGCGATTAACTCCTCACTTTATGAGAGGTCTACTTGTCTATTTGAAGCCCTTTCATGTACCAGCAGAATTAAAAGAAATAAGAATACTGTTCTTGTATCAAAAGCCATTTATCCAGGAGACATAGATGTTCTTGAGACTATAGCTAAAGAAACAGAATTAGTGATTCGGTATATTGGTGTCGACAAAAAAACAGGACTGACAGATCTAAAAGAATTAACAAGTATATTAAAAGAGAATTCTGATATTGCAGGCTTTGCTTTTCCCCAAGTAAATACTTTTGGATTGGTAGAAAATTTTAATGACATGACGGATATTGCTCATGAACACGAAGTTTTAGCTATAGCCTTAGTAGACCTTCAGGCACTAGCAAACAAAGGCTTAAAAGAACCAGCAAGTTGGGGCGCTGACGGTCATGGAGCAGATCTGCTCGTGGCAGAGGGACAACCTTTAACTTTAGCTCCAAATTATGGTGGCCCGGGACTGGGTATCTTCGGAATTCGCTATAATGATAAAAGTAAAAACCTTATACGCTCAACCGCCGGAAGGTTCATTGGTAAAACATCTGATATCAATGGCCGTGATTGTAAGGCCATTATACTTGCAACTCGCGAACAACATATCAGACGAGAAAAAGCCACATCAAATATCTGTTCTAATCAAGCCTTTATAGCTTCGGCATGTGGAGCTGCACTTCTTGAGAAAGGAAATATTGGGATTGATACTAGTTTTAAAATGGCCCATGAGAGCGCTCTAAAGTTAGCACGAGATCTGACTAACTTTGTTGGTGTTGACCTTTTATTTAACGGACCTATTTTTAATGAATTTGTATTGAAGATTAATACTGATGTGAAGGAGTTAATTACTCTTGGAGCATCTGAAGGACTTCATATCGGGGTCGACATATCTAAGAGACTGGGCTTAGGAGACAACCTATTAAAGATTAGTGTTTCTGATCGCCATTCTACTCATGATGTTCACAATCTTAGCCAATTCTTTAAGAAACACTTTAAAGCATCAACTATATCCAACTCAATTGGCTCTCTTCAAAGAGAACAGATAAGAGTTAACGAATTAAGTTTTGAAAGCCACCCTACTGCGGAAATTTATAAGTATTATAAAGAACTAGGTGATCAAAACCTTAGTCCTGACGATGGTATATATCCACTTGGTAGTTGTACTATGAAGTACAATCCTGAAATAAATGATTGGGCCGCAGGCCTTGAGAACTTCACACAAACCCATCCTCAAGCACCAATTGAAGATGTTCAAGGAAATATGCAACTACTATTTGAAGTGCAAGAACTCTTTAAGGATATTACTGGTCTTCCAGGTGTTACCACCCAACCAGTTGCCGGAGCTCAAGGTGAACTTGTTGGTTTAAAAATGTTTCAAGCTTATCACCGTGATAACTCAGAAGGTGAAGCGAGAAATATCGTACTTATTCCTAGATCTGCTCACGGCACAAATCCAGCAACAGCAACCATGGCCGGATTTGAAACAAAGAAAGTAGATGGGAATCCTATTGGGATAATCACTATTGAAGCTAATGACAGTGGAGAAATTGATTTTGAACAGTTCAAATCTCTTGTAGAAAAATATGGAAAGCAAATATCTGGTATTATGATTACCAATCCAAATACTGCCGGTATTTTTGAATCTAATTTTAAAAATATTGCAGATTTAGTTCACTCTGTTGGCGGACTTGTATATATGGATGGCGCAAATATGAATGCCATAGCAGGACATATCGACCTCAATAAACTTGGTGTCGATGCTGTTCACAACAACCTTCATAAAACTTGGTCGATACCACATGGTGGCGGTGGACCTGGAGACGCTATCGTGGCCGTAAGTGAAAAACTTATGGACTACCTACCAGGAATGCAAATAACAGAAAACAATGGTGTCTACTCTTTTCAAAAACCTCTTATGTCTATTGGTTCATTTCACAGACATCACGGAAATTTTGCTCACAAAGTTCGTGCATATACTTATCTAAAAGCACTTGGAGCGGATGGAATCAAACGTATGAGTGCAGTTGCTGTATTAAATGCTAGATACCTCTATCAAAAGCTTAATGAAACTTACCCGGTGTTACCTGCTGGATCTCTTAGTGCTCCTAGAATGCATGAGTTTATTCTGACTTTAAGTGATGAATCATTTGAGAGGATTGCTGCTGCTGGAACGCCTAAGGCCCATGCAATCGCTAGAGTTGGAAAGTTATTTCTTGATTTTGGTTTTCATGCACCAACTGTTGCCTTTCCAGAAGTCTACGGGCTTATGATAGAACCAACGGAATCTTTCTCGAAATCTGAACTTGATGGTTTTTGTGAGGTTGTAAAATCTATTCATACTATGATTCATGAGTACCCTCAAATACTACAAACCGTCCCTCACTTTACACCAGTTGATCGTGTTGATGAACTTAGAGCAAATAAGCAACCTGAGTTTACTGAGAAGACTGAAAATTTGATGACCGAGATTTTAAAAGATAGAGTTTCTGCAGATGAGTTAAGAAATACTCCAATTGATAAGCTGACTCAAATGATTTTGAGAGCTCATGAAGAGAAGATGACCTAAGACTCTGAGGCCATCTCAGCAATAAACTCGCTATCTGCTCGGACATCTGTCTGAAGGATCCAATATTCAATACTTTTGTCAGTTGATGTTATTTCAGTAACATCACTAGTTGTATTGACCATTGAACTTGCCGATATTGTTAAAAGTGTCAGTACTAAGATTAATTTTTTCATTTGATATTCCTTTTATAGGATTTAATTATTTTCACATATGTTAACTACACTCTAGTTTTGCGAACACCATGCCAACATAAGCAACTGATATCACACGAAGACTTATCAAATGTTAACAAAGTGTATCGCACCAGGGCCATATTCCACTAAGATATTGCGAAAAAGTAGAATATAATGGCACTGAGATCTCTTTTAAAGACCTTAACAACCTGAAAGTAATCAAGTGACACATTCTATATTCCGATACCAATCTATGGAGTCTATATATGAATACTGCTAAAAAGTTACAACAAGTCCTAAATATCCAAGAGAAAGTGGTTCTGATCTGTAAAGAGCAGTTTATTGATGTAAATATATCAAACCGCCTAAATACATATTTTGGACTTAACGTTATAAAAGAAGATGATTTTGAGCTCGGTCTAGATAGAATTAAAGGCTTAGTACCAAAGATGGTGGTTATAGACATTGATGGACTGCCACAAGATAGTGTTAAAAGGATTTATAGAATAATTTATCACCTTCAGATACCTTGCTTAATTATAAGCTCACAGACAGATATCTTAAATCATCTTAGATCAAAATTTGATACAAGATATCTTTCGTTTTTACCGAAAGCAGTGTTGAATACGCTCTTTAATGAAACTACCTCGTTATTATTAAATAAAGTTACGTCTACTGCAAAGCTCAAACAACGCATACGATCAGCTGCTGACTATAAACATCACTTAACTACTTATCTACTAGCGACATTACTTTTTATAGAGCCTGCCATAAAAGTTCTCTATTTAAAGTTTCAAACTGACTTTAGTTTTGAGCTAATTTTTAAAACGATATTTAGTATGGAAGGCTTCTTAGCAAATTTTGAATTCTGGGCACTCTTCCCTCTCGCGGGCTATGCCCTACTAAGTGTAAGGAGTTGGAGTTTTCTCTTTTTTATAGGAATACAGACCTACGCCTTATTCTCATACTTTACTTACGAGCCGTTTACTTGGCCATACGTAGCAAAGAGTCCACACTTATCTTCATCTTTAATGCTAACTCTCAACACAGCGCTAGTACTCTACTTCCTAGTGCCAGAGCACTTAAGACCATATTGGAATAGAACAAGACTTATCTGGAGAGATACGACTAGGTTTGCGACTGTACTTCGAGCAAAAATGAAAAAAGATCAGCAAATACTTGAAACAACAATTACAAATATTTCTGAGACTGGAGCCTACTTTACAACTAAAGAAAGCTTTCAAATAGGCAATAAACTAGACCTAGAAATTGATATCGACGGATCAACAAAAATGTTTAATGTTATTATAAGAAGAGAGCAAGATACTGCCCATTTAAGCTACAAAGGTTATGGTGTTGAATTTTTAAATCTCTCAAAACTTGATAAAAAAATTTTGAAAACATTTGTGTCAACACTTACGACTCGTCTTCAGTGACCTTAACTTTAACCTTAGCCTTAATCAGATTCCATGGGTGATTTGTAAAGATCCATTCAATGTCTCTGTTAATCTCACGATATAAGCAATTAGTTGTTCGAGTGAAGCCAGTGGCCACAACTTGTCCCGCACCTCGATGTCGCTTCAATAAGTCTTCTGTGCACAACAAGTAATGCCCCATAACTCCAGCGCAACCCCACTTTTGGGCACACTTACTCATTTCAGCAATATTGAAATTTGCTACTAAGAAATAACAGCTTAAATCATAAAGAGGAAACTTCTCTAAAAGAAATTGCTTTAGACCTAAAAAATGAAAATCAATTTCTGGCGCCAAGTCCTGAAGCACAAAAGACAAGATTTCATTCTGACGAGCTAACTCTTTAAAGTTCTCATCTTTTATTTCGATGAAAAGATGAATCTTCCCACCAAACCTTGCAACTACTTCCTCTAAGCTAGGTATCTGGGGACAAATCGCCCGAAGCTCATTAAATGACATATTACAAATATCACGCTCATACTCCCATACTCTTTCGAGAGAAGGATCGTGATGTACCATCGGAACTAAGTCCTTAGTCCATCTAATATCAAACTCAATCCCCCAAAGTTTATGATCCAGAGCTAGCTGAAAAGCCTCTAATGTATTCTCCTTAATATCATTATTATTATGCCAACCTCTATGTGCGACTATCTTAGCCGCGGCGAGCGCATCCTTACTAGGACGCTGCTGAGGTAATAAATAGAAGATAAAATCCATGAAAACTTGGAGAAACTCTCTAACAAAAATGAATAAATCACTCTTAAACCTTTCCATAGGCTTATTATATAGATAATTGACATAAAATTGACAATTATTTAAGTATTTTTGCTAAATTATCTTAATGAAATTAGAAGTTTTTCTTTTTCTCTTTGCCTTAGGTCTTGCCTTTCTTTCAGGTAATATTAGCTATTTTATACATGACGACGAAACAGTAGATCTGAATAATATCGATGAAATTCAAAAGCTACACTATGAGCTGCAAGAGTCAATGTCTCCATTTGTTAGAATTGACCTAAATAATAATTATTCTACGCCGGCCCATTTTGAACTTTTAAAACCACTTGATTACCGCATACAAAAAAACAAACAACTCCTACTAGATTCCTCACAATGTATTAAATCTAAGATAAATCAGATTAGCTCTAAGTATGTTGATAAAGAAGCTCTTTGGCTTGCCTACTTATGTGACCAAGTTCAAATGCTCCCATCATCCTACTTCAAGTCACCACCATTTATGCATCCGTCAGGTCAATCTTATGCTTTTATGAATTATCGTTTGCAAACAGAGAGGCGTGCAAGAATTAATTGGCTTGAAAACTACTCACGTTTTATGCATTTATCAGAACTAAGCAAACTCAAGTGGAGCCAAAACAAAGAACAACGTTTTTTAAATAATCAATCTCCGGAACTAATTGGTAAGATTCTGCAAGACGAGAAACTCATACTCACTAAACACTATTACTATATAAACACAGGTCACTTAAAATACTACGTACAAACAAAAGAAAAAGCGGTTCGCTTTTTTGAACGAGCAAGATATATTGTCACGACCAATTTTAAGGATTGCTCACTAAAAGTCGCAACAACATGTTGGTCAAGACAGCCCCATAACTTAAAAAGTATTTTAACCCAGTCTTCCTATATGATCTTTGCTGTAACCATTGTCATTCTTTTCATTACCGCCAAGGGTCTTTTCTCAAGATTCAGAATTAGACGATACGAGGAAGAACGAAAAAAACATGCTCTAAGACTTTTGACTCATGAACTTAGAACTCCTATTGCCTCACTACTCTTACAAGTTGATCAACTAAATGAGCGCCTTAGCGAACTCCCCGAGGATATGGTCGATGATATCATGCGAATAGAGGGACAGATTTACAGACTCAAGCATCTGGCCGATAGGAGTCAAAGTTACCTGCAAACTAACAATAAGGATTTTCTTAATCTTAATATTGAAAAGATTCCTTCCATGACGGCTTACCTTGATTCAATCCGCACGGAGTATAAGGATCTTGAAATAAATATTAATATCAATGAAGACTTCAGCGTCTTAACAGATCCCTACTGGATAAAAATTGTTATTATGAATATCATTGAGAATGCAAAAAGATACGGAAAAGCTCCTATTCAAATTTCAGCGAAGAGGAAAGAGACTGAATGCATTGAGATTAATATTACTGATCAAGGAGAAATACCTTTTAGTAATTTAAAATCTCTTTTAAAAAACAAACACCAAAATTCCAAGGGCCTGGGCCTGGGAATGATTATAGTCACTAGAATTATTAAAGAGCTTGGCGGCAAGCTTACTCTTGAAAACTTTCCCACTACTTTTAAAATCGAACTTAAAGAGGTACACAATGACCAAAATATTATTAGTTGAAGATGATCGAAGTCTGGGACCAGCATTAAAAGAAACTCTTGGCAGAGAAGCTTTTGATGTCGTTCTAAGAACAAACCTCGCCCAAGCACGAGAAGAAGATTTTTCTAACTATGACTTAGTACTCCTTGATTGGATGCTGCCTGACGGACAAGGAGTCGATCTCTTAAAAGAGATTACATCTGTGCCTGTTATTATGCTTACGGCAAGAACAGACCTTATAGATAAAGTGATAGGACTTGAGAGTGGAGCGAACGACTATCTGACTAAGCCCTTTGAGCCGAGAGAGCTCATTGCAAGGATAAGAGTCCAGCTTAGAAGCAAGACAGGGGAACAAGTCCAAGAGCATGAAAGTACTTTCCAAATTAACAGCATTCAATTTAACCTAGATGAGCGTAAGATTTTTTATCGTGATGTCGAAGTTATTTTCACAAAGATGGAATTTGATCTTCTCTACCTTCTTGCCAAAAACTCTAAACGAGTTTACTCAAGAGAGAAACTTCTTGATGAAGTATGGGGATACGATAACTACCCAACAACTAGAACAGTAGATACTCATGTCTTACAAATCAGACAAAAAATGGATAATAATATTATTGAAACTGTTCGCGGTGTAGGTTATAGATTTAACCCTGAGCACAATTAATTATTTCATATTTTACAAAAACCTGACATTCCAATGACCGAGTTTACATTTAAATAGCCGATACTGAATTTAACAACTCACAAAGGAGTGAATGTGAATAATTTAATTAGAGTATCGGCATTGGCCTTCATAGCAGTATTCGTAGCATCTTGTAGTAGCGATAAACAGTTTCAAAAACAATTAGCAAAAAACTTACAAGCAAATCCGCAATTAGTAGCAAAATTGATTGAAGAGAACCCCGAGCTCTTCATGTCTTCCCTAGAAGTAGCAGCTCGCTCGATGCAAAAAAGTCAGCGTGCTGCTTCTGACACTAGTAATAAGAGTATACTGAAAAAGTTCATTAAGAATCCCTTAGAGCCTGAAACAAGATTATCAGTTGCCTTCAAGGGAAATAAAGATGCTCCCATAACAATTGTTGAGTACTCTGACTTTCAGTGTGGTTTTTGTACACGTGCTCATGGAACAATAGAAGCTCTCATGAAAAAGTATCCAGGAAAAATTAAGCTTATTTATAAGCACTTGCCATTAAATTTTCACCCTCAAGCTATGATATCTGCACAGTACTTCGAAGCGATAAAACTGCAATCTATGGATAATGCCTTTCGCTTTCATGATAAGGTCTTTCTCTCTCAATCTAAACTAAGTCAGGGGGAGAAGTTCCTAGATACAATCGCAAAAAATCTAAAAGTTGATATGATTAAATTAAAGAAAGATATAGCATCCGATCGCGTAAATAATAAAATAAAAGATGATATTAAAGAAGCACAAAAGTTTGGTTTTCAAGGAACTCCGGGCTTTATTGTAAATGGTATACCTGTAAAAGGTGCTTATCCTGCCGAGCACTTTGAAATGATATTTAAGGAGCTTAAGAAACAAGGTAAGTTAGTCATGTAACTTACATAACAATTTATTCATCTAGAATTAGACGAATACCAGATCAGGCCCAAAAGGGCCTGTTTCTGCTTTATTTGATGGCCAAAATCACTCAATATATTGTATTAGTACCTTATGAACTTAAACGAAAAAGATACAAAAAAATACATCCTTATTACTCTCATTATTATGTTTATAGGCTCAGTAGCTCTTGCTTGGTATATGTCTAGTAATATGCATACTGACGTTAGTAAAGAACGTTTTCGATTAACCAAAATTTATAAAAAAATAAAAGATGAAACCTATGCTTACGACAAAGTGAAAGGTAAGCAAATCTATATGAATCTATGTATGCGTTGTCATAAAGCAGATGGTACCGGTAGCGGTATGTACCCTCCGCTTCTCAACTCCAAGAGCCCTATAATAGCCGATCCAGCTAAGATTATAGCCGTGATGGTTCATGGCCTCCAAGGGCCAATTATCAGAGGAGTTATTACTTACTCTGGCGCAATGCCCGGATTTAAAAGAGTAGAGACTACGGACTTAACACATGTACTAAATTATGTAAGAACAGAACTTAATACATTCGAAGATATTATTCCACATATTTTAGTTATAGAAGCAAAGATTGATACGATTACTAGAGCGACTCCATACAGAGAAGCAGATCTTATTACTACAAAGAACTAGGATTCATTGGCAGCATTTGCTTTGATACTTCGACAAATCTTTCAGGAAGATCAAGGACTTTACCTACGCTATCTCCAAAACGACCACCAAGGCCTCCCCATTGTCCTTTATTAATAAGGCCGGTATCTTTTCTATTTTCACGATTAAATATTTTAACTTGACCATCAAAACAGATAACCTCAGTCTCAGCTAGCTTCCAGTTAGCTATGATCATAAAATCAGTACCTCTAACTCCCATGATAGCATTTCTTGTCTTAATACCACCCTTTAGCTTACCCTGCCCTTCTGTTACCCAACGAGCGACACCGTTTAGAAGGGAGAATGGAAGCTTTTTCTTTTCGAATTTAATATCGAGCTTGGAGTTAGGTCCAATAACGATAGAGCTATTATTTACATCTGAGAAAATTTTGAGAAAAGACTTATCCCCAACCTCAACTGAACCACCCATAGAGAGGTCGGATTCCTTTGTGACCTTAGTGCCATTAAATGTCACATCGCCTTTAAGAACTTTTACTTGAACTTTAGCGTAAAGGTTAACGGAGAATAATAGAACTAAAATTATAGATAGATTTTTCATATATAAATTGTAATCTACAGCATCGAGATATCTAGTCGCCACGCATTAGAGCACTATATCACGATCTTTATATTTGTCTTGGGTCTAGCAACACATGTCAAAACATAGCCATCACTCTTCTCTTTTGGCGTTAGTCCAGAATCAGTAAATGCATCGACATCACCTTCTATGACCTTACACTTACAAGCTCCGCAAACTCCAGACCGACAAGCGAAATCAATATCAATATCGCTTGCTTCAAGGAACTCAAGAAGAGAGTCTTTACCACTATAAGCAAGGGTCTTACCATCAACAATAATGTCAGCATCAACAGCAGAGATATTATCTGGATTAAAGGCGACAGGTGAAGCAAATTTCTCACTATGAATATGCTCAAGAACATGACCATTTTTAATTAGCCCGTCGGTAATTGAATCTGTCATAACCGGTGGTCCACAAAAATAAAAATTATCATTTTTATCAATAGATAATTTTGAAGTGATATAATCATAACTTATAAAGCCAGTATCTCCGCTCCAACTCTCGTCTTTATTTGATAAAATTGGAAAGTATGAAAAATTATCATAAGTATCTTCTAATAACTGAAGTTCCTTATGGAAGGCCATATCTTTAACTGAGTTCATCCCATAAAAAAGAGCAAGTGGTATCCTATTTGATCTATCAATATTAGTTTTAATCATTGATAAAAGCGGAGTAATCCCAATTCCCCCTCCAACAAAAATACGTTTTTTATCACTATCTAAAGTATCATCTGAAAATAGTCCTCCCGGTGGAAAGGCAAAGACACTATCTCTAACTTCTAAAGAATGAAACCAACCTGAACCAACCCCATTATTAAGTTTCTTTATGGAAACCTGCAGAGTACTTCTATTCTCACAGCTTCCAGATATTGAGTAAGAACGTAGGAGTTTATTATCGTCTTTAATTTGAAAACTTAGAAATTGTCCTCCAAGAAAGGTCATAAACCCTTTACCATTTTTTCGTTTAAAGCGAAAAGTTTTAATGTCATGAGTTTCATTAATAATATCCACAATCACAAGTTCTTCTTTTGAATGCCAACCATTACTTTCATTTTCAACAACATCAGAGTCTTCACTTTTACTTGAAATTAACCTTAAGCTAAGTAGTAAAATGACATATACTGAAACACCTAAAACAAGGTAAAATAACCCTTCGTATGAGATCACTTAGCACCCCCTAGAACTTTTTGAAATGTAAGCGCTTTTACCGGGCAGATATCAATACAACCACCGCAACCGATACATGGTGTATCCATGAGACTGAAGCTACCCTCTATTGGAACTCCATCTTCATGGGCATAACTAGCAACATCAATTCCCATAGGACATTGAGTAGTACAAAGGTTTAAACCTTTACAACTATCGTCCGCTACAACTTTAAACTTACTTTTTGAAAACTTTCCAAACAAACGCATACTAGCAGCAAGTGGACATCCATATCGACACCAAATCCTAGTTCCCATAAAAGGATAAGCTCCGACACCAATTAATGCACCAAATATGAGATCTACGACTAAATCTTGAAAGGCCCGCATGGAAGATAATAACTCTCCGGCAGCAAAGATTTTCCACACATCAAGAAATAGAACAACACCAAAACAAACAGCAAACACTAAAAATACATACTGTAAGTTTTCAAACTTACGAGATGTCTCACCTCTAGGTGTACGCATAGTTACCCATGCATTTCCCCATTTAGTCACACCGATGGTTTCGGAAAGGTTTCCACAGGCACAGAACCAAGAACAATAGCGCTTACCAAGAAACCAAACACTAAGGGGTACAATGATAAACAGATAGGCAAAGCCACCAAAAGAAGTAAAACCATTATAAATATAGACATAAGCATCCTTATTAACAGGGGCATACTCATCAGCAAAAAAGTCCCCACCATTTATAAGGAAAGGTAAGATATAAGGAACAAGATAGAAAAAGATAAGTTGACTACAAAAAATACTTAAAAATTTATTTCGTTGATAACTGCTGATAGTTTTCTTTATATTTGTTCCATAAGGTGTCTTGCCAGACATAACAACTTGGAAGGCAATAATACAAACTAAACCAGAGTATACTGTAGAATACCAAAAGCCAGTAGACTTTCCAAACCAGTAGAAAGTGGCTACAACTTGATCCTCAGGTACAAACCATACAGGGTATTTATAGATTAGGTAGAAGCATATGACTAAAGGGAAAAAGAAAATTAAAAAAATCTTTTCTGATGTTGATCTATTCATTCATTTTCCTTCATCGTGTGTAAAGTCTCCACACTTTTTTGTAATATCGCTTAGGTAGTTATTAACACTCATCGGCATAGGCTTTATATGTTTTTTAATATTGCTAACATGTATAGGGAAAATTCTTTCAAAAAATTTCTCGCCTTTGTTTGTTAAAATAAATTTAGGCCGCTTTTCTTGATCTACAAAGAGTTTTCGAACAAGTTTCTCTGATTCAATTCGCTTCATAAAGGTAGAAATGTTTGATTTTGTAACCTTACTTTGCTCCGCGAGCTTAACCTGCTTTAAAGGTCCGTCAAAATAAAGAGTATAAAGGATCTGAAATTTAGAAATGCTACAACCTTCAAGTTGCAAACTACTTTCTAACTCATTAAAGATAGTACAATAAGAAAGTCTCATGGTCTTCCAAGCCTCTACTTCTTTTAAGCTGTTAAATTTTTGAAGCTTTTTTATAGGTATCATACGATTCTTGTCTTTCCTCAAATACAAATAATTATGCCAAGATTATCTCAATAAAAATTAAATAAAGCCAGACAAAAGTTGATATATTAACTTTTTTAAATTAACTTAAAGGCAGACTTATATGGAGAACAAGACGCTAAATAAACTTACAATTTTTTTAACCCTACTTCTCACCTACTCAATGCATAGTTCCGCCTTTGATCACACACATAAAGCTTTTAATAAAATCTTAAACACTCATGTAAAATTAAAAGGTAAGCAAAGCTTAATTGACTACAAAGCAGTAAAAAAAGATATATCTGACTTAAACAGTTACCTAGAGTTATTATCAAGTGTAGAAAAGAAAGAGTATGCAGCATTCTCTAAAGATCAACAATTAGCATTTCTCATTAATGCCTACAATGCTTTTACAATAAAATTAATTATTGATAACTATCCTTTAAAATCTATAAAAGATATTGGCTCATTCTTTAAAAGTACTTGGAAAATAAAATTTTTTACTCTTCTTAAAAAGAAAACAAATTTAGATCACGTTGAGCAAGTAACAATCCATTTCCTATCAAATGAAGATAAGAACTCATTAAATAAAAAGAAAAACAAAGTAACCCTAAGTAAAATCTTCAAATGGTATGGAGAAGACTTTGAAAAGAAATTTGGATCTGTTGAAAAGTTTGTAAGTAAGTACCTTACTAGTAATAAGAAAATTCAAGCTGAGATAGCGGATAAGAAGTATCCCATAAGCTGGTCTGACTATGACTGGAAACTAAACGATATTTAATGCGAAATACATATCTCTCTGTCATTGATTTCGTTCTATCTTAAGACGGGCAAGTTCAGCTTTTAGATAACTTATATTACATCTGAATCCGTTTTCTCGAGCTACGAGCCCTTCCATTTTTAGGGCATTAGATTTTTGAACATCTAATAATATTTGTCTGACTATTGGTTTCGAACAATCCTCTCATGCCGCTACCTGTGTTTTAAGAGAATCAATAGAGCAGTTCTCGTTTGCCAGAGCTATCTTTAAATCTTCAATTCTAGTATCAAATATTTGCAGAACCTCTTTAGCTCGCTCACTTGCCATCGCCTCGTCGCATATTGTAGCTCCCCATGGAGTTGCAAAAGCAATGGGACTTGAAGAAATGACGATCATAAAATTTTAAATTAATAAGTATTTTATTTAGTTCCTTTAATTTGCAGTTGGAGGAACAACAGGAGATGTTAAGGCGGCAGTTAACGCTTTAACTTCAGCGGGTCGATCGAACCTAATTACTTATTCAACCCCAGGTACATGAAACGAGCAAAATAGTGAAGGTGCAACCCAATATGTTTTAGCAAGAGTTAAAAATGTTTCAACGTCTACCTCATATTTATTTTATATGTTAGGGAAAAAGAATGGACCTAAACTAAAAATCTTAGGTCAAACACCAACAGAATGGATAAATGGCCACAGAAGTTTTAAAATGTGGGACAGAACTTGGAGTCCTTCAATAATTACTTAAGCAAAAGCATTAAATACTTTTATGAACTCTTTTGAGAGCAACAATCCAATTAGAATGGCGGACTGGCACCATGTAGGAGATATCTTTGGCGTAAACTCTGCTCCATAAGATAATCACTGGAAAATTATTAATAACGGTATGACTATTTTAAAAAGTAGATAGAATATTAGTGAATCTAGCATGGGGGTCATAACTCCCCATAATAGATCCTTAAAATCACCATAAATTTATCAGCACCTCAAATAAAAACGAAAACTGTCAGGCACTAAATTCTTTCAAAACCCTATCATTTTTTTGTACAATAGCCCCATAACAATTTACGGGGAATCTATGAAATTTTTATTATCATTACTAATGATCTTATCATCATCAATAACTACTTTTGCTGCAGAGGATGCCGGAAAGGTTGTACTAAGTTTAAAAGAATATCAAAAACTTATTGATGTATCAGAAAAAACCTCCATGCATGTCATTGAAAATATGACTCTTAAGGGAAGATTCCCCAATAATGTCTCAATTGAAATTAAGGGTCAATATACTAATAAACCAGAAGCTATTACATTTATTCAAAGCTTTCAGCATGCCGTTAAAAACTGTAAAGGTGATGCTATAATATCGTCAAGATCTTCAAACCTGAGTGTCTTCCCTCTCAAGAATCGTTATACGGTTTTATGTGACCTCATTATCAAGTCTAAACAATCCTTTTCACTTCGAATTAAAAATGTAATGAATTTTGATAATAAACTTTCTAAAGCAGAGGCGATCCTTGATGGAAACCCAACCTCATACTTAACAGTTCAAATCCTTAGAAAAGAAAAAAAGGTTGCGACAAAAAAAGCTGAAACAATTAGAACGGGACGATATAAAATTTATGTGGGCCCTAATAGTACGACATTTGAGTATACATTTGTATTAAATAATCCCAATAGAAATAAAGTAACAGAAAATATTACTTGGCCTAATGGTGAAATCATTAAGCAAGTTTATACAGACCTTGATTACTCAGAAAAAAATGGAGCACTTTCAGTTAATCTAAATCCAGGAAATAATAATGTTGTTGTTTCAGGATCAATAAGTGCAAAGAGCTTTAATCCGATTTTTTCTGATGCCAATCAGTATTTCATGATTGAAAACCATGCCATCATTCAAGTTAAATCATCCACAAAGTGGCGCAGAATATCTAATAGTGAGTCGGGTTTAAATGCGACTAAGCCAAGTGCAAAGAGTTATCTAGTCTCAAATGCGAACAATATTAGCTGGTCTGTGAAAAAGCTTAAGCTGTTCTCTTCAACAGGCTTTACAGTTAAGAGACAAAATATTGATTACTATGTACCAAAAGATGGGCAACCAATAGTAAACATGACTTATAGTATTAACAATCAAGGAACTCCTGAAATCCCACTTAAGATTGAAGGAAAAGTAACATATTTAGAAGTGAATGGAACAGCTGCCCCCTTATACAAAGATGATCAAGACAATTTATTAGTTTCAATACCTCAAGGCAATAGTCGTGTCTTAGTCCAGTACCGTCCAAAAATGGAAGTGGGCGGTGTTTTCTCTGTCATAGGATCTGAGTTTTCAAAGCCAAAAGCTGTTGTCTCGAACTCTCAATTGACTGTCAAGACTCCGAGAGAATGGGATTTATACTTTGGAAGTTTTAATAAAGACTTTGAATCAATCTTAAAGATGGATAATATTATAGAAGCGATAGTTTTAATGTTCATTATGTATTTCGCATTAGTCTTTTTAAAAATAAGAAAGAGTACCGTTCTTCCACTTATTATCTCTATGGCAGCGCTTAAGCTTTTTAGACCTGATACACATGTTTATATGTACCTTCTTACGGCACTACTCTATATTATTCATTATCGTAAAAAGATTTGGCCGAGCATGGGTAAATCAAAAATTTTAAAATTCTCCAGTGTTTTTGCTGTGCTAGTATTAGTTGTAGTTATCTATGCCATTACAGTTCCAAATTTCAAAAACTACCAAGCAAGATCAAATAATGTAATGGAAGACATCGCTTACGATAGTGAAGAAAGCCTAGCTCCACAAGCACTAAATTCAGCAAGGAGTAAGAGAGTCTCTAAGTCTAAAATGGCGAGAGTCGGAGGAGTAGTTTCTGCATCGCTAGGAAAAGGGATGAGCTCTCAAGGTGGTGACGATGACTTTCAAGGTGTTCCTGCAAGAATTGAAATGCCATACAGTGAGAAGAATCATTACTTTAAAACAAACTTAGTAAATATTGATGGTGTCATGAAAACAAAATTATACTTTGTTAAAAGTTATTTCTTAGATCTATATATACTGTTTTTTAGCTTTATAATTTTCTTCACTATTTACCGCAGACGAAGTGAATTTATGGCCCTCTTATAAGCCTATAAATCGAGATTGATTCGAAAAGACCAAAGTAATATCCCTAGATTGTTGGCGATGATAAACTCTAACTCACTTAGAATTCCACCGTAAGCACCCGATATTAAACGAATACGAGCTTTTGGTTTTATTGAAGCCCTCAACAGCCGATAAGATAGGTCTATGAAAAACTTATTAAAAATAATTATTTTATTCCTTATGACTTTTCAAGCAAGTGCTGGTTGGTACCAACAAGGTAGTAGTTGGAAATATGTAGCTAGTAACTGGCATGCTCTACTTAGTGAGTATGAAGCTAGTAATCCAAAGCCCATTTCTCCAAGTAAGCCGGGACCACCACCAGGTCATAAAGGGTTATTTATTTTTGATTCAAGAAGCCCTGGATATGGTGAATGGAAAAGTGCTAAAGCAGCATACACTGTAGCTTATCGTACATGGTCTGGTGGAAGAACCTCATGGGTAAATGCTCAAGTCCAAAAAGATATGGTAGCCACTAAGCCTGCTGCAGCGGATATGAATGAAGAGGATAAAATTAGATCCGGTGAGTACGGTGACGATTACAGTGTACATAGACCGGGCCCAGTCACTTGTAGTGACCTCTCTTTCGGAGGACCTCCTGCAAATCCATGTAACGGAAGCGCCCAAGGGACTGTAGTTTCTGCAGCTGCGAAACCTGCCACAAAGACGGCAGACTCAACAAGTAATAAGCCTGCGACTGAAGCAACATCAACTTCTACAACAAACTCGCAAACTGACTTAAACACACAATACATAATGATAGCAAAGGGACTTTTTGAAAAATATCAAAGTGCCATTGAGAACCTTGATTGTACAGGATTATCAAACTCTATGTGTATCAAACTAAAGTTAAGAATTGTTATTGATATGCAACTTGCTTTAAAATCCTTTCAAGATTTCTTTGTCGCTCTTGGTGGAGATATAAATGGGCCACTAGCAAGTAGTTCCAATACAGCGAGTGCTACCAATAATGAAAATGATAATAATGAATCCACAGAAGAAACATCAAATAATAACGAGAATAATTCAAACTCTGACGATCAAGATCAAAGCAGAGATACTGCTTCAGATAATTCGAGTGCCTCAGGTATTTGTGTAGCAGGAAATCAATTACAATGTCCATCGACCTCTGCAAATGCAAAATTCACTAAAACATGTAACTCTAGCGGAAGCGCTTACGGAAGATGTGTATTTAGTAGCTGTAAAGACGGATTTACCGCCGGGTTAAGTTTTGGTGGACCACCACAGTGTGAAAGATCAAACTAATAATTTTTAAAATACCAATGGTGTTCTAAGCTTTTAATCTCAACTAAAATGCCCAACTGGCATTGAAATACAAAATATTATAAATATAAATTATGAATAATAAGAATATTTTAATTGAAACTTATATATTCACCTAATTTATTTGTGAAATAAGCATTTGACACAACTGCTACTATGAACAATTTAAGATCTTGATGAGGTAATACTTTTCCCACCTACTTTACTCACACCAAGCTGATATAATGATAAGGATATGAAGCTAGCTTTAATCTTCCTTTTTCTCGCATCAACCGACTCATCTGCTCAAGATTTTTCTTGTAATATGTCTAAGTACAATGAGTACAAAGAACAGATTGAAGTACCTAAATATAAAATTGAAGAAGTTTATAAAATGTTTAAAGATAAAGCGCTATTAATGGTACTGGATAAACAGCTTGAATTACAGGAAGTATTTCCACAAAGTGGACACCTTGAACATACTAATAAAGCAAAGGCGAAAATAAGAGTTGGTGCAAAAAAAGCTTCCATAAACTATTGTACGAAAAACTTAAAGCAATCTGGAAAGAGATATCAAAAACTTGAAAGCCTTATGACTTCCCCCCCGATTCTTGATAGCAAAAAACAAGAAAACTTTGTTGTAAATCATATTGTGGCCTCTAGTCATATCTCTAAGACACTGCCTCTTTATAACAAACACCTGAGTATTCTTGAAAAAAAATACAATAGAATGAAGGCCTTGGCCGGTCGTTGTCAATTTCGAGGACCACAAAGAAGAGTCAAGTGTGCTGATCGCCTCACAAGGCATGAAGCTGCCAAAGCAGATATATTAGAATATCAAAAAAAAGCAGAGACAGAGTTTAGTCACTTTCATTATCTGATTAAGGAGTATCCACTTCTAATAGACCATGGTGAAGAGTTAGTTGGAATTCCAATTCGTTTTAACTTACGTGCCTCCCCCTTATTATCAAAATTTGGTGAGATGACTGTTAAGAATCCAAGATTAAGAGGACAGCGTAAACGAGCAAAATACACTCCAACCCTACAGGCCAGTATTAATCAAATGCAGAATTCAGAAAAAAGTGAATTTGGATTTATTCAAAACAAATTACTCGCCATTGATTTATTAAGAGAAAATTCGGGATTAAAAAACGATATGGTGACAAATATAGATAGTGCCGTAAAAAGACAGTTCAATAAAAATAAGAAAATGATGAAGTCTCTTTGTAAGAGTGGTGAGAAGAATCAACAATTGCATAATTTTGCAAATTTAGTTGAAGCCGCAATTATGGACGAAGTTCATTCAATTGATGATCTTGAAGAACAAAAACTGGCAAAGATGGAGTTGCAAAACCATCACTGTGAAATGAAGTTTGCTCAAATGAAAAAACAAGCTGATAGCCTTGAAGGTCCTATCGGTGAACTTGCACTCTATGGTGTGGGAGCATCATTAGTACTCAATTTAACACCTGTAGGACCCATGATAATGGGAAGTCGAGCAACTGCCATGCTCGCCGGAGCCTCCATATCGTTTGTTTCGGCCCTGGTTTGGAAGAGAATAAAATTACAAATGTTTCAAGGCTATGGACAACATTATAATTTAGAAAAAGCTATGAACTATATAAAGCTAAGTGATGAGAATGCTCTAAGAGAAGCATCATGTCTCTATAGGCAAAGTGCCAGATACTTCTTCCTAGACATACTTCTATTACCGATAGATGTACTGGGACTGAAGATTACACGCTACGTTCATACCATGCATAAGAATGTCTTAATGGGACGAGAGTTTCTTTTTGAGGCAGAAAAAAATATGATTCGTTATGGGCAACAGTCCAAATCTTTAAAAGAGATTTCCAACTACAATATCCTCAGAGATGAGCTTCTGGCAGCAAAGGAATTACTAAAAAGCGGAAAAGATCTTGATGAACTTGGTGGGGCCGTGACAACAATTTATGATATAGGAGTGAAACTTAAAACTCTTGTAAAGTAACTCCGAAAATAAAAAATGCCCCTACTGACAAGTAAGGGCAATCATTATTAATAACAAGTTTTATTTGAGACTGGAACAGGATTTAAAAATTTTCCATCACCAATATCTTCCCAGCCATCGATTTTTGCTCTTGCAGTGGCAGTTGATCCGTCATCCTGACAAGCTTTTATCCATTGATACAGCTTATTGTTAACACACCTGGTTCCATTGGATCTCTTACAAAGAACCGTCCCCTCAGCTGCTGCAGAACATGCTTCTCCCTTATAGTTACCACTAACCCATAACCTAGTTGATACTTTTTTCCAATTATGTTTTGCATGTTGAGCATCATCTTCATCATTACATGTCTTATGAAACTTACTCACAACTCCATTATAACAAGAGACTTGACCCTGAAGTACACATTTTCCCATAGCACCACTTGCGCCTGATAAACCAGAAGGATAAATAACAACTGGCACTCCTGCTCTACATAACCATATCTGTCCAGTTGAACTTTTTTCAGTAAGTGTTTGATTAGGACATACTGTGTTAAAATAAGAATTATCGGCCTTAGAGCCGTTCACTGCAATAGGAGCAGGCTCCTGATAGTTAGCTCCTACTTTTTTCCATACACCCTTAACCGCTGGCGCATATTTTTCACCAATATCATGTTCAACATTTACTCTAATACCTCTTTTTGGAAAATTATCTTTATTACAAGAGTCGCTAGTTTTCCTGGTGTATTTTTTCTTAAAGTCAGCGACCTTTGTCCAACCAGCTCCTGGATTATCTCCACAGATTGAAACAAACTCTACAATCTTGCTATCCACACATTGTTTCTCATAAAGACCATGACACTTGTCCTTCAGCTTACTTTCTGAAGTTATAGAAAAATTTCGATAAGACCCTTTATTGTTTTTAAGTGCTCTTGCATGAACTTCATAATCACCAACAGCTAACTCCAAAGGTATCTCGTGAACATTTTTATCTTCCTTTAGATCAAAGGTCTTATTAAATCCATTCGGTCCTTTAATTGAGGCTTTAGCACCACCCATTGCACCAAAAATCTTCATGGTAATATTGCCATTAAATACCTCTGATAATCTATAATTTCGTCTATCTCTTGTTCTCGTTCCATCAATATATATATGTGGAGCTCCACCAGTTTCAAAATCAAAGTTAACTCTAGAACATCCCCACCCATTCTTATACTCAGACTCAAGATCATAATTACCAGAGTTCATAGTAATACATAGACGGTATTTTTTCCAAGTAGCTAGGTCCCAATGACAAAAACCTACCTTCGGAATCCCTTCACAACCTACGGGACAACCTTCTAATATTTTAGCTCTATCACTAGGCGCGTAGCAAAGTAGCGACTTATCAAAGTCTTCTTTTGTTTTTTTAAGATTATTACCGCAAGCACGATATGGATTTCCAATATATGTTCTTGCAGTACCACCATCTAGTAAACAATAATCAGGAAGGTCTGTAGCACCACCACATGTAACTAGCATAGCACGACCTTCTTGAGGTCCCGTCAGTGCACCAATTCCCTCATAAGTTTTTCCTGTGGGATTACAAGACTTCACCCCCATCTTGAACTGATTATAACAAGTACCACGAGCAACAATTCCTCCTGCACAATCAGGCTTATACAATCGACACATTTGAATTGAAGGAGATGAGACACCTTGAGCATCAATGCCGCAATCTTGAGCAGTATTTGCACTCATCGCTGAAAAACTAATAGTAACTATCAGAAAATAAAATATTCGAAAGATATTCATTTGTACTCTCCTTATTTATAATTTTTTCATTTCATATTTTAAAGTTTCAAAGTCACAGCCAAAAGTCTCTTCTCTGGCCTCAATGACTTCCATCTTCTTAATATTAGCTCTTTCTGCATCAGCTATGATCTTACGAACAATTTCTGTCGTACAGTCTTCGCCTGCATCTTTTTGAGATCTCATTGCACTAATAGAGCAATTTTCTTTAGCCAATCCTACTTCTAAAGATTTTGTTCTATTCTCAAAAAGTTTTTTGACATTTACTGCGCGCTCTTCTTGCTTTGATAGATCGCAAGCAAAAGATTGTGAGATCAATAATGTCCCCATAATGATGCCAAAGATATAAAATCGCATAATTCTCCTTAAATAATATTAATATATGAAGCTAATCGGCAAAAGAGAGAAATAGTTAATTATTTATTATTTCAAAGGGTTAATGTGATATATTTGTCGGAATTAAATTGATATGTGCCACTAATTAGAGTCTAAAAAGGCTTAAATTTAAGTAATAATTGGATCAATACTTATCCAATCTATTATTTATAAAGCATCAGTCATTATCAAACAGGATTACTCCCTACAATAAGTCGGCTGAAAAAGATGTAGATGTTCAAAGCTTTAAAATAGGATATGATCAAGTTATGAAAAAAAGAAGCAAGACTACTGCTGGCATAATGTCTCTGTGCTTGAGCAGTATCATTCTTTATATCCTTCTAACGCCAAAGCAGAAAATTCTAGGTCATTATATCTCATTCTTTCTTTCAAAGATGATCCAACTGAAACACTATTTGTTGATCAGTTCTCCGCCCCACATATTTCGATATCTATAACCCCAAGCTCCTTTACACGGCTTGAGAAACTTAACTCTATTGCGAAAGTTATGAGACAGACAGTAGGAAGCCCGGAGCATTTACCTGAATTTGAAAATTATACAAAACTTCGAAAGTGGGAAAAAGGGAGACTCACTTATAAGAATCAAACCTATAACATTAAGGTTAAGGTTAAGGTTAAGGTTAAGGTTAAGGTTAAGGTTAAGGTTAAGGTTAAGATACATGGAAAGTCACCTGCATTCGATCACTCAAACAAAGGTCGATTTTCACTAACAGTTAAGATCCTTAATGACATGAAGCTACTTGGCGCAAAAAGATTTAATCTAATTATATTAAAGAAGGACATAAGGCATTCCGCAGTAAATCGCTTCTATCCTTTTGCTGAAAAGCTTGGACTGTTTAAAGATAAAAAAACTTTAGTCAAAGTTAGTGTGAATACAAGAAAGAGCTATCTTGCTTACTTTGAATATCGAATGAATAAGTCATATTTTCAACAAGAGGGATATCCTTCGTTGTTAGAATTAAACTCTAATTCTATAAAAACTCTGATTATAAATAGTATTAAACTTAAAACTTATGATCTACAAGCAATTAAATTATATCTCGACAAACATACAAAATTAATACATAATTTTTTTTCAATTCAAATCATATAAACCAAGTAGAGAATAATAAAACAAAAAACTTACTTCTAGGAGTAAATGATGCAATCGTAGCTGGTGATACTCAAAAAGTTTTGAGTTTTTTTGATATCCCATATCTTGTTAGTTTTGAAGCCTTAAGTTTTTTATTCCACTTTGATTCTCATGGTTTTATGCCTCACAATCAGACGATATTTTTAAATACAAGTAACTACTTATTTTATCCCGCTTTGCACAGAGACTATGTCCCAAGAATAATCAATTCTAGTGAGGATCTTGAAGTCGGATATGATGCTAAGTATGAAAGTTTGAATCTATTAAATAATATTTTTGTAAGGAGTGATCAAATTCGGCATCAGAAGTATGAAGTGGCCTATAAGTTAATAAACAATAAAATGTTTTTAGAAAATAATCGTAAGAGTAATTACAATAAAATAAATAATTTTTTAACTTTGTACTTTCCAGATTTTTTAAATATAAGGTTAGATGATATTGTTAATAATGCAAAACGCTTAATCGTTTTTGAAGGAGTTCTTGCAAGCTATACTCATCTGGAAAGTAATCTTCAAAAAATTCAGACCTATCTAGATCGTTTTAATCCAAAGGTAACTTATATACATCAAAATGGTAATACGATTGTTTCTATCGAGCCTAATTCACAGGCTCCTCTTCAGATTGAGTTTGAGGATTTTATTAGTAGGATGATAATTCTTGATTCAATCGAGATAAGTGAACAAGAAATCATATCTAATTCATGGGATGCCATTTCCAAGCACAAATTTTCGGATACATATAATATTGATATAAATAAACAAAAAAGAACATATATGATCTTAATCAAGGGAAAGATCAACCTTAAAGACCTCACTTTAAAGATCAAAAATAATCTATCTAAGGAGGTAAAAAAAGTTATTCCTACCTTTGACCCAGATCTGGGTTCTATCACTAAAAAAAGAACCCCCTGGCGGTAATATCGATTATGTATTTATCGAACTTACTTAGCTTTTACGATTTCATATCATAGTACAAATTCAAAGATATCAGAAGATCATTTACTATGCTTGCAGATAATGTGATAAAATTAGCATTACTCACAGTCTTAACATTATCCCTAACTTACTGATAACAATGAAAATACTTCACCAGTTTAAGTTCTCACTCAGACTAACCGACTAGTTAAGTATGAGATTTTTCTTAATGCTCATTCTTTTGACCTCCGCCCTTAGCTCCTTCGCTAAGGATGGATCTGTTGCAGTCTTAGCTGCAGAACTAAAAGGTATGTCGTTTACAAGAGTTCAAATGCTCAGAAGCTCATATATCTCCTTTATAAAGGGAATGGAGCAGTCACGTTATACTCATCAAACAACTCCAACCGTGGAGTTTTCTAATTTTGATATTATTAGAGAGTACTTTGAAGCAATTGAATCTTATTATAGCGCTTACGCCGCAAGTGGTGATATTTGTTATTTTGGGGGATGGCCATCAAAGATGAGTGATCAGTTTTGTGAAGCCCCATGGAAGCATAGAGGCGATGGGCAAGTTCAAAGCTTTGGACCTATTTATGATCAAAGTATGGCATGTGGTTCACCAAGTAAAATTCGTTGTAATCCGGTTCTTTTTGGTGACGCTAAGACTTGTATTAATATCACTGCCCCTTATAAAGACCTTACCACTAAATGTGAAGAACAGACTAAAGATAAAGTTTCAGACTTAGTCAATCAAATTAGAAATAATCCTGACAAGAGAAATAATATGGCCGCTTTAGGTCAAAGTATTGATCAATTTTGTGATCAATATAAGATGGAGCGAAATAAAGACTATGATGCCTGTGATGCTTTAAGAAATAGAATTGCAGCTCTTCTAGATACAAATTCTACAGGACAAGTCGACTCTAAAACAGGACTTCCAGTACCATATGAGCCGCCAGCTCAAATGATACAAGCACAAGAAATATTAAATTCATGTCGAACACATCTTGATGATCGTAATGGTCGTGGGATTGTCCAAACTTTAAGTGCGGGAATAGTTAGTTGTGTTGGTGAAAATAATAGAGTTCAGAATAATGCTGAAAATTTTAGTTTAGATGATATAGAGAAGGTGGCTGAAGCCTTTACTCCTAATGCAATAGCAAAAGAAATGATGTTAACTGATTATGAGCAAAAGCTTAGATCAATTATGGCGATGGAATTATCATTAATGAGCTCTTTTGATGCTTCAAGATATGATGTAAATAATAAAGAAAAATTTCTAAGTCAAGTAACCGCAAAGTTTCCAAATACTGAAACTGATCCAGAATACCTAGCAGTGTTTAATAAAGTATTTGCTCAGACTCAAGAACTTAAAAATAAAGGATTAATTAAACCTGTTGAATCCAGTGATATATTAAGCAACTTTGAAACACTCTCAAGTGGAATTCATAAAGAGTGTAAACGAATTTATGAAGAGTTTACTAAAGAAGGCTCACCTAACGCAAATAATAGACGAAATAATTTCTTTGAGGGAATTAGGTCGTATAGTGACGAAGAAAATCAAGATATCGCAAGGCTAATAAATGATTTTAGTGGTAAGCTAAATTCTCTTGTTGAAGGTTCTCAGGTCGGTTTTCTACTGGGGACTAATCACTTTCGAGATAATATCTTGGATCCAACTATCGACTACGCTTCTGAATGTTTAAAAGATGGAAACTTCAATGTCATGAGTTCAAATATTTCGGACACAGAAGTTAAAACAGCTTTGGGTGAGGCCAGTGATATAATAGACGAATCATTTAATGATCTTGCGGAGCTTGAAAGTGATTTCAAACAGGTAATTGATGAAGATGATATTAAAGATGCTGGTGATGATATCGTAGATCATTACCTTAAGAATAATAAGCATATTGTCACTGAGGTATTACTGAAATCAGATGCAGCAAAAATGGAAGACCGTACAAAGTATCTTTGTCAGTCTACGCTTGATATAGACTTTTGGGATAATACAAAGACATACGTCTCATGGGTGGGTGCCGGACTTTCAGCTGTTGGAGCAGTAGTAAGTGGTGTCTCTTGTGTTGTTCCTGCATTCTCAGCGGTGGCCTGTCCAACGGCAGTAAAACTTGCGACTACCGCATCAACAATTGTGGCAGGAACTGCAATTGCAGGTGGCGTAGGGACAGCAATACTGACAGGTACCGGTGTATTTGATTTAAATGAAGGATATAATTTGGAGCACTCAGCAATGCTCTCACAAATACAAGATGAAAAAGAAGCATCTGAATATTTACAACTTTCAAGCCAAGTAGACTCTCAAATCACATCAGGTTATATGGATCTTGCTGGCGGGGTCGTTGGTGGAACATTCACTGTTGGAGCGAGAAGCTATGGAGCATATAAAGCCGGAAAAGGTGTATCAGAGTCTGGAAATTTAGTATTAAGGCAAGCAAATCCAGATGGTGATATGTTTTACGGAGATATCCCTGGAACTGGAGTTTGGGATGATATAGGTAATGGTTATTCAAGACAGAGAAAAGCGAGTGAACTTGATAATGTAACAATAAATCCAAATGGACCAACAGCAATTGAGTATAGACCAACAGGTGTGGCAACGAGAAAACCTAATGCGGTTAGAGATGCAGAAGAGTTTGATGAATTATTCATCAAAACACCAACAGGTATAACTTTAAGAAACCCTAATATGCCATTAGAAGAGGCCATGCTTAGGACTGGAAGATTAAAAGATCTTGGTAGTAAAGCAGATGATTTTACTGATGATATTGGTCAGATGGTTATTAAAGCAAACGCATCACTTACTGATGTACAAAAAGCAAAGCAAATTGATGAACTTTATAGTATTGAGCTCGCAAAAGGACTTAATCAGGGAGATGTATATAAGGCAAGGAACTCTATTCTTGAAGCCCACACTAGATTTCCATGTACAGTGCATAGATGTACTCAAGATCAAATAAAAGCAAAACTACTCTATATGAAAATGAATGGTGTTCCTAATAATATTGCCAAAGATAGTATTAGACGTGGGCTTACTGGTTATACAGATGAAGCTCTTGATACATTATAGGGAATACAATTCCCGATTTTTTTGAAACTCCACCAAGTGGTTTTAACTATAGTGCATCTAAGACAGTTGAAGGTCTGGATGGTCATGTCAATTCGTCTTGGAGCCGCGCTTTAACAAATGGTGCGATAAGTGAAACTGATGTGAACGTTTTTAGATTTGACCGAATAGCTCCTAATAGTGATAAAACCACGAGTGAGCTGGTTGGTCGCTACCTAGGCTCTGATGGAAAGTACCAATACTTATCAATCAATGGTGTCACCAGAAGAATTGATCCATCTAATCCAGATATAACTCTTAGAGGTGTCGCAGTTCAAAGAACGGCCTACAAATCAGATTCATCTCCAGGTTCCCCTCATAGCTACGTGCAAGTTGCAGATAATGTTTATGAGACTGATCCTACCATTGCCATGAATAACCTTGTGGGGAAGAAAGTAGTTGTAACGAGAAATATGGATGGCCATGACTACGATACAACAGGGATTATTGTTTTAAAGGATGGGAAACCCCATCTTCAATACAACAAAGTCGGTGATAGACAAGATATTTCATCTCTTGTTAATGTCGATGACAATACTGTCACTCAAATAAGTAGAATTCATACAAGAACAGATATCATCCAAAGAACTGGTAGTAGTAATATGATTAGTTCAAGAAGTGTTGATGAAGCCCTTGATTCTATGGCCGAAGTAAAGATTACCTATCAGGCAAGAGCATATGCTAGTGCGAAACCTGATGAGACAACTCTAAGCGGACGCTATGTTGGCTGGTCTGGCAGTGGTGATGATAAATTTATTGTTATTAGAAGTGCAAATGGACAAGATCAATATATTCCATTCTCTCAGGTTGATTCACTACAAGGAATTGATGCAAATATAATTGAGTATAATCAAGGTATAATCCCATAGATACTTTGAAGGTCAAAAACACAAAATATCAAACAAGAAAATATATGATACAAGAGAAATTTCGGAGAAAAAAGTCCTTAATAACTCACTGCGCTCTTTCGGACTCAAAAGATGTGATCAATCCATCCTCACAAGTATACTTTATTTCGATAGGCCTGCAACAAACTTCGCAGTCCTCAATATAACTTTGATTACCACTAAAGACCTCAACGACCATTGAAATCTGCTCCATACAAAAGGGACAACTAAAAAAGTGTTCTAATTCACCGTGCATATCTGCTCCCTAAAATAAAATACAGCATATACTGTAGTTTGAAACTTACAAATATGCTAGACTCCCAATAAGATATGAAAAATAAAAACTTATTTATAAAACTACTTAAATTATCTCGCAATGAGTGGCCGCTACTTTTTAAAGGTATGATTTTTTTATTTATAAGTAGTGCTGCTTTGATGGTCTATCCTCAGTATATAAAAGTTATTATTGATGAAGCCATGAAAACTAAAGATATGAATGCTCTCAACAGTGCCGCCATTATCGCCATGGTAGTGTTTATAATTCAGGCAATATCCTCTAGTTTACGTTCATATTATTTTACCTTAGCTGGTGAGAAAACTGTTAAAAGGTTAAGATCTAAACTATTTTCTCAAATTATTTATCAAGAAATGACATTTTTTGATTTCTCAAAAACAGGAGAACTCCTAGGACGATTATCATCTGACATGGCGGTATTACAAAATGCTTTAAGTGTAAATATCTCAATGCTCGTCAGGAGTGGTTTTCAAGCATTCGGAGGTCTAATACTACTCTTCATTACATCGACTAAACTTACCGTTTTTATATTACTCGTTATTCCACCCATTGGATTGCTGGTCGCTATTTTTGGTAAAAAAGTAAAAGCGTTTTCAAAGTCTACTCAAGATGCGTTAGCTCTTTCATCTGCAGTCGCAGAAGAGAGTATATCTGGAGTAAGAACGGTTAAAGCTTTTGCTCAAGAAAGCTTCGAAATTAATAGATACGATGAGCAGCTACAAAAATCTTTTGAATTGTCGAAAAAAAGGATTACCGTTGTTGCAAACTTCAGTGCCATGGTCTCTATCTTAGGTTTTTTAGCGATAGTATTTATTGTTTGGTACGGTGGAAGACTGGTTATACAAAATGAAATGAGTATCGGTACTCTAACCTCATACATTTTATATGTCATGACTGTAGCTTTCTCGGCAGGTATCTTAGGCAGTCTATACACTGACTTTATGTCAGCCTTTGGCGCCGGCCATAGAGTTTTTGAATTAATGGAGAAATCCACCGTTGGAAAAGAAAACTCTAATAAGCCGCTTAAAGAAATAACAGACGGCTCTATTGAATTTCAGGGTGCGACTTTTTCTTACCCGGCCAGAGCAGATTTACATATATTAAATTCTCTTGATTTAAAAATCGCTCCTAAAGAAACAGTGGCCATAGTAGGCTCATCAGGAGGTGGTAAATCCACCATCACTCAGTTATTAATGAGATTTTATGATTTAAATAAAGGTCAAATATTAATTGATCAAAAGCCAATCAAGCAATTTGACTTGTATGCACTTAGAAAACAAATTGGTATCGTCTCTCAAGAGCCGATATTAATCTCAGAGTCCATAGAGGATAATATTCGCTACGGAAATCCTACAGCTAGTTTCGATGAAGTCACCTCTGCAGCAAAGCTAGCATATGCTTACGACTTCATCTCCGATTTTCCTGAAGGTTTTAAAACTCTTGTGGGTGAAAAAGGTGTTCAATTATCTGGGGGACAAAAACAACGAGTTGCAATTGCACGAGCAATTTTAAAAGATCCAAAGATTTTAATTCTTGATGAAGCGACTAGTGCACTTGATAGTGAAAGTGAATTTTTAGTACAAAAAGCTCTGGATAATTTACGAAAAAGTCGAACGACACTAATTATTGCTCACAGGTTATCAACCATAAAGAATGCTGATAAAATTTTTGTCTTAAACCTAGGTCAAATCATTCAAGTAGGATCACATAAAGAATTGATACAAGATAAAGATGGATTCTATAGTAAATTAATTGAAAAACAGTTTAAATCATAAAGGAATAATCATGGAAAGACTTACCCTCGCCTCAGCTCAAGTCGAATCGACAGCATTAAGCTTCATATCTCAAAATCATAATGATACGGTTAAAGAAATTATCAGTGCGATTACCAGTAACAAAGTTGTTGTGGTAGGAATGGCGCAAAATCCAGTCGTGAGAAAAGCTAAAAAGACTCTTGAGGCAAAAAAACTAGACTATACATATCTTTCATATGGAAGTTACACTTCCAAATGGCAACAAAGACTTGCTATTAAATTATGGAGTGGATGGCCAACATTTCCACAAGTCTTCATAGATGGAAAGCTAGTGGGTGGCGCAAAAGAATTAATTGAGTTTTTAAAAGAATAGTTCAATCTTACTTAAAAACAGACAGTTATATTGAATAAGACTGAGAAAAAATAGAATTTTTATGAATCGAATAACGTGCTTCGATTTCCTTCTATTAGTGATCTAACTTCTTCTGTAACTTTCTTCATTTCTCTAGAACTAAGAGTTTCCTTAAATCTAGTTGAGACAATTATATTATGACCTTGATAAATCTCAACTTCCTCAACAAGTTTAAGCTCAGAAAGTAATCCCACTCGTTTTTCAAAAGTAGCATCGCCAAGCTTAGAATTTATAAAATCATTTTCTCTTAATAACTTTAAAATCTTTAGTGATATCTCCTGAGCTTTCATCCTAGATTCTTTAGATCTAGAGCTATTAGTTTTATAGGCCCTTCGTTGTTGATCAGGCGTTCCTTTTTGGAATTTCCGACCAAAACTGTACTTCACACAGATCACTTCAGAACAAGATTTTTGATAACCACCACCACTCACATGTGCCTCCTGAATAAAAAATATTGAAAATATAATTATGAACACTTTTAGATTTTTCAATAATACCCCCAACCTAAGATAGTTTACAGTTTATCTAGAATAGCAGGTGAACTGACTCTAAATGATTTAGTTCTCCCTTAAGAGACAGGAGATATACATGGTATTCGTACTAAAGCTCCTTTCCTTGGACTTAACTTGATCGATATTAAATACTAAGTAAGCCGCAGTCAAATACAATAAATCCTTTAGTATTTTCACTTTGTTTTTGAAGAATTCTCCTAATAGTTTTGCAGCATCATCTGTTATATGACTTCTATCCCGGTAAAGACTTCTTCCATCTATAACAATTAAACATTTATCATTCGGACAATAGAAAGTGTTAAAATCAATAAATGTAATATCATTCCTAATTTTATTAAAGAAAGTATTAAGAGGTTCGTGATAATCTTGCTGTTCTTTAGATGTGAGGCCAGAAAAGGTTAGTTGGTTAGTTTGCAGGTTTGTATAACGTCCAATCGAATTGACGTTACGGTATATCAGTTTTCTTATACTCTCATTGTATGTCGGGGCGTTCTTGATAATCCAGACATTCACTCCAATAGATTTTAATTTCTTTATTGTATACGCGAGGTTTGTTTCAAACAAAATAGTCGATTTATCACGAATAACACTCCACCAAGACACTAGAAATACATTCTTAATCTTTGAGTTTTTTAATTTGTTAAAGACGGTGTTGTTATATCTTGAACATTTATCAGATTTAATTTTAGTATCAGCAATTAAAAGCCCCGCACATCCAGAGACTCCAGAAAAGAAATATTTACTATTGTTCATTTTTGCAATACTAGTAAAAGTAGAAAATGATGCCTGAGCAAAGCTATCCCCCCATACCAGAAATGAAGATTTCGCTTTGATATCCTTTTTGGGATTTTTCTCAAGTGCTTCACACAGATTTTCTTGTTTTAACCTTAAGATACTTTCTTCAATTTGTTCATCATCATGAGAGTAGCATTTTTCTGATAATATATTCTCGCTATTTAATGATTTTGTAATATTAAGGTAATTAATATCAAAGCGACTAGGAAGGCCTCCCTGTTTAATAACATAAATTGCTGAGAATAGAATTATGAGTGTTGAAATAAGATATGAAAGAAATAGTTTGTAGTGCGTGTTAAGTATTTTTCTCTTTCGTACTGGATTTTCAATGAAATATGTCGATAAGGTTGCAAGTAAAAAAGAGAAAAATAATATTATAACTTTATCTATAATATTAAGATTACTCCCGAAGTACTCCTTGTAAAATACAATAAGAGGCCAATGCCACAAATACAGCGAATAAGATGTAAGTCCAATAAACCTAATCGGGGCCAATGAGAGTATTTTTCCAATAACTGTTCGCCTCTGCGAATTAGAAAATAAAATAAGAAAAGTTCCAAGTGTTGGAATGAGAGCTAGAAGTCCAGGGAAGCTCGTTTTATCATCAAAAGAAAAAATACTATATGAAATTAATGTAAGACCTAAAATGGATAAAAAGTTATCAACGTAATCATTCTTTATGAGTGGGATAAGCTTTAGTGCTAAGATGCTGCCGAGAAGCAGTTCCCACATCCGTGTGGGGAGTAAATAGAACGTAAAGGCTTCATCTTCTAATAAATATAAAAAACTATAACTAAAAGATATGGTGAAAAGACTTAAAATAGCTATATTCAGAGTTCTAGCTGATTTCTTTCGCAGGGCGACAAGTAATAAAGGTAAAAACAAATAAAACTGTTCCTCAAGACCAAGAGACCATGTGTGTAACAAGGGCTTACTTGTCGCTAAATGATCAAAGTATCCAACCTGATTGTAAAAATGAATATTACTGCCATAGAAGAGTGAGGGAATGAGACTTTTAAAAAAATTAACTGTTTCAAGTGGTAAAAGTATGACGATTGATAAATAGGAAGACACTAGAAGTAATACATAGAAAGCCGGAATAATTCTACGGATTCTTTTTTCATAGAACTGCTTTAGGGAAAAGGTTTTGTTTTGCATACCTTGAAGAATTATATTCGTGAGTAGGTAGCCTGAAATGACAAAGAAAATATCAACACCAATATAACCGCCAGAGAAAGCTCTGAATTCAAGATGACATAAAACAATGGAGAGAACAGCGATTGCTCTTAGACCGTCAATCTCGAGTCTATAGTCTTTTTGTGCTACTTTAATCCCCTTATTTGGAAGTACAAATTATGTAATTATATTATACTTTTTTACAAATAACCATTCTTAGGGAATTCATCATTTTGTTAAAATTCCCAAGCTAAGATATGACTATTCTTTTTACCTTGAATAATTTCAATAGAACGACTTCACCACCTGGACACCAAAGTTCAGCTTTTATGCCTCCAAAATTAGAAGGAGCTAAGTATAAGGAGAATTAGCACCCTATTCGCATGACAGAGAAAGTACCACTCTCCCACCCCTCCAACTTCTAACCCTCTATCATTTAATTTATATGAAATATTTCGTGAATTAACTTATTATATTTAAAAACTATATTTTTCTTAGTTAAGCCTAAAACCAAAAGTATCAAACAACCCTATTTGTTTTAAATTAACTTCTATTACTCAATATTATATGAAAAGGAAGGGTCTTCCCTTGTAGAATTTTTTCCTGGTTGACCTGTCGGTAATGCTTTTTAATAAGTTTATAGAGGTCTGAATACCTTGGATCAATTTTTTTAGAGTCAGATTCAGTATATTTTGTTATAAAAATCTATAAATCCAAAATGACTTAAAGGCTTAATATGAGTAAAGACTTGACTCGATGCACATTCGCTATTATCTCCCACCCCGATGCAGGTAAGACTACTGTAACCGAAAAGCTTATTTGGTTTGGTGGAGTTGTTCGAGAAGCTGGGATGGTTAAGGCCAAGTCTGGAGAATCAGCGAAGTCAGACTGGATGCAGATGGAACAAGATAGAGGGATCTCTATCACCTCATCAGTTATGAGTTACCTTTATAATGAAAGGTATGTTCACTTACTTGATACTCCAGGACATAAAGACTTCTCCGAAGATACCTATAGGACTCTGACTGCAGTAGAGTCTGTTTTAATGATGATTGATTCAGCAAAAGGTGTTGAGGAGCAAACTCAGAAGTTGATGGAAGTATGTCGTTTACGTGACACTCCTATTGTTACCTTTATGAATAAGTATGATCGTGAGTCCCTGGACCCCTTTGAACTTATAGATAATGTTGAGAAAGAGCTTTCAATTCAGTGTGTTCCTATGACATGGCCCATAGGTACTGGTGTAGATTTTAAAGGAGTGTTTGATCTAAAAACTCGTACTGTACGGGCCTTTGGTGATAAGAGAGATCCTTTAAATCCAACTGTTATTGATGCAAGTGATTTAAATAGTCCTGAACTTGTCGCTTATATTGGAGATGTTCTTAGAGATAAGCTTGAAGAAGAATTATTAATGGTTGAAGAGTTGATTCCACCTTTTGATATGGAAGAGTACCTTGCAGGGATTATGACTCCTGTCTTTTTTGGATCTGCACTCTACAACTTTGGAGTCAAAGAAGTTCTAGATATGATTACAAATAATGCCCCAGGCCCGGCCCCAAGAAAGGCCAAGCTTGAACCATTTGATCACACTGCAAGTGAAGTAATTATGGATCCAAAACTTGAAAAAAAGTTCTCTGGGTTTGTCTTTAAAATACAAGCAAATATGGATAAGAAGCACCGAGATCGAATTGCCTTTCTTAGGGTGTGTACAGGAACCTTCGGCCGTAACCAAAAGATCCATCACGTAAGAACGGGTAAAGACATTAAGATTGCTACTCCGCAAATTTTTCAAGCAAGAGATAGAGAAATTGTTGATCACGCCTACCCTGGAGATATCATTGGTCTCCATGACTCGGGAAAACTACAAATTGGAGATACATTTACTGAGGGTAAAAAAATCATGTACTCAGGTATCCCTTCATTTGCACCTGAACTCTTTAAAAAAGTTGCCCTACGAGACCCTCTTAAAGGGAAGCATCTCGATAAAGGCTTGAGACAATTATCCGAAGAAGGAGCGACTCAGTTATTTGTTCGAACTGCTACTGGTGAGAAGATGCTTGGTGCTGTAGGTGCCTTACAGTTTGAAGTTGTCATGTTTAGACTCGAAGATGAGTATAATGTTAAAGCAGATTATGAGACGACTCCATTCATTGGCGTTCGTTGGGTTCAATTTGTTGATAAAAAGCAAGAAGATCAGTTTAAGTCCGACTTTGGTGGAAATATATTAATGGATGGAAAAAATCGTATGTGCTACGGAGTTAAATCCCCATGGGATCTAAAGCTATGTATAGAAAAGAACTCTGAAGTTAAATTCTTTAAAAACTCTGACTATATTGAGAATCACCACTAATTTACTTCCCAAGTATTACCTGAATGAAGAAGATCCTTGATACTTCCCTTCCCTTTAACTTTCGTTTCATGATTTATAAGCTTATGAAATTCCTCATCATATGTTTCAGTTTCAATAGACTTAAGAACACCAAGTGGAATAGGTCCGTTAGATCCATTAAGATTCGCTAAAATACTTGAGAGACATTCATCTGTTGGATCGTGAATAAACAACTTATCCTCATTACCTGCGACAGGAACTTCTTTAAATTGAAAGCCATCTTGAATAAGGCCGCGGTCTTTATCTGCACCAAAGATCATAGGTTTTCCAGCTTCTAATCTTACAGTGGTATCGTCTCGTTTTTTCCTATTAGTGAACTCGTCGTGAATACCGTCATTAAAGATAATACAGTTCTGATAGACCTCTACTAAGCTTGTGCCTTTATGAGCACTAGCTGCTTGAAAGGTTTCTAACATATGTTTTGGATCAGTATCAATAGTTCTAGCAAAGAAGGTCGCCCCCGCTCCCATAGCGAACTTAGCGGGAGAAAAAACTCGGTCTATTGACCCTGTAGGTGTAGAACTTGTTTTAGTTCCTTTACGTGAAGTGGGAGAATACTGTCCCTTAGTTAAGCCATAAATTTCATTATTAAAAAGAATAACATTTAAATCAAGATTACGTCTTAGGATATGAGCGAGGTGGTTACCACCAATAGAGAGACCATCACCGTCTCCAGTAATAACCCAAACAGAAAGATCTGGATTTTGTAATTTAACTCCAGTAGCAACAGCAGGTGCACGGCCATGGATGGAATGCATACCAAATGATTCTACATAGTAGGGAAACCTAGAAGAACAACCAATACCAGAGATGACACAAACATTATGAGGTTCAACTCCTAATTTTGCCATCGCCATTTGCGCCGAAGAGAGTATTGCGTAGTCTCCACAACCAGGACACCACTTATTCTCTTGATCACTTATAAAATCTTTCTTTTTTAATTCCATATTATACTTCTTTCTCTAACATGCCCATGAGCTCTCTCACCATAAAGGGTTTACCTTGGACTTTATTATATCCTTGAGCATTAATCGAAAACTTAGAGTTAAGTAAGTCTTTCAATTGCCCACAGTTTAATTCACAAACAATAACCTTCTCATAATTATTTAAAATAGATTCAATATTTTTTGGCATTGGGCTCAAATACTGCATATGAATATGAGCTACATTTCTAAAGTCACTAACCGCTTGGTGAACAGAACCATAAGTTCCGCCCCAAGAAACAACGAGGGTTTTAGCGTCTGTATTTCCTTCAACAAGCTGCTCTGGAATATGATTAACAACCGCCTCTACTTTTTTAGCTCGGATACCAACCATTAGCTCATGATTAGCAGGATCATATGAAACGTTACCTGTTTCATTTTCCTTTTCAAGACCACCAACTCTATGGGTAAAACCTTTCATGCCTGGTACCGCCCATTTACGGACTAAGTTTTGAGCATCACGTTTATAAGGAAGAAAGCCTCCTTCGAGATCTTTATCAGTTACAAACCTAGGTGTAATTGTTTTAAACTCTGTGTCCATATCAGGAATACGCCAAGGGGTTGCCCCATTTGCAATATAGCCATCAGTTAACAGCATAACTGGAGTCATATGTTCAACACTGAGTCTTGCCGCTTCGTAGGCCATATTAAAACAATCACTAGGTGATTTAGCAGCAAGTACAATCATTGGTGACTCACCATTTCTTCCATACATCGCCATATTTAAATCAGCTTGCTCAGTCTTGGTAGGAAGACCTGTTGATGGGCCTCCACGTTGAACGTCAACGACGACAAGAGGAAGTTCTAACATTACCGCAAGGTTTAGAGCTTCACTTTTAAGAGCAATCCCAGGACCTGAGGAAGTGGTTAAACTAAGAGCACCGGTATAACTTGCGCCAACAGCTGAACAGATGGCCGCCATTTCATCTTCCGCCTGAAAAGTTTTAACGCCAAAGTTTTTATGTTTTGCAAGTTCATGTAAAATATCAGACGCGGGAGTTATCGGGTAAGAACCTAGAAACAAGTCTAAGCCAGATTTTTCTGAAGCCGCAATAAATCCCCATGCCAGAGCTGTGTTACCAGAGATCTGTCTGTAGGTACCTTTTTCAATAGATGCAGATTTAACTCGATAAACTTCAGCAGTGGCTTCAATTGTTTCAGCATAATTATAACCCGCCTTTAAAGCTAAAGAGTTTGCTTCTAATATTGCAGGTTTATTTCCAAATTTATCTTTAAGCCAAAGAAGTGTCGGGTCAAGTTCTCTTGAGAACATAAAGTAAGTCATTCCAAGTGCGTAGAAATTTTTACATCTAGCTTTAGACTTTGTGTCGAGATCAAGATCTTTCAGCGCCTCTTTAGTTTGAGTCGTAATATAAGCTTCAATGACATTATAACCGCTAAGGTCCTCAAGCGGGTCCATTCCATAGCCAGCTTTTTTAAAGCCCAATTCAGTAAATGCATCCTTATTAATAATGATCGTAGCGCCAGTAGAGAGGTCATCAATATTTGCTTTAAGTGCTGCAGGGTTCATCGCTACTAAAAGATCAGGCTCATCACCTGGAGTATTAATCTCAATGGCACCAAAATGAACTTGAAATCCAGAAACTCCAGCAACAGTTCCCTGAGGAGCTCGAATTTCAGCTGGAAAATCAGGGAAAGTCGCAAAGTCATTTCCCATCTGAGCGGTAGTACTTGAAAACTGAGTTCCAGTGATCTGCATACCATCACCGGAGTCACCACTAAAACGGACGACTATATGTTCTATATTCTTCATAAAAATCCTTTAAAATAACATAGTTATCCTAGCAAATTACATAAATGATGTATAGAAAATGTCATTACTTTATCTTAGATACTGCCTTGAAGCTCATCAAGATAGATCCGAAGAATAGGCAGAACTTCTTGAATAGGAGTGATTTCTCCTTCTAAAGCGAATTTGTGGATATAATCGGTGACTTCTTCAAGCTTAAAGCATTTATAACTGGCCGCAACACCCTTCTGCTTATGGCAATAATCCCGTATGGATTTTATATCATTAGATCTTACGGCAGACTCTAGCTCTTTAAATTCTTTAAAACGGTTTTCGATAAAGTTAGGCATATAATCTCTAAGATCAGAGTGTAAATCATGGAGTAAATCAATCTTAGTGAAAACAAAACTCATAAATCTCTACTTGTTATAAAACTTTCTAGCATAATCAATTTTTTGTAATTGCCTGGCAATAATTCTTTCCGCGAGTTTAAATGAAATTTTTTTTATCTCACCTAAATCAAAGGCCGCATCAGACTCCCCCTGAGGGACATCAATACGATAAAGAATCTGCAATAGTTTTTCAATATCTGTATTAATCATAAATTCGATTTTTTTAGAAAGTAATAGCTGAATATGTTTTAAATACTCACTCTCAGCATCTGGGAGCCCTTGAAACTCAGTAAGTCCAAAGTTTTGAGTAAGAAAGTGCTTTATCTCTTCATCCTGCATTATTTTTGCATATGAACAGTAAGTTGATTAAATGGAATAATATAATCATGCTCATTACAAACTTTAACAAACTCAGTTTGCACAGATCGCATAAGAGCTCTCTTTAAGTGTGCTAATTTGCCATCACACTTCATAAAAAATCTTAGATCAAGTGAACTTGCTCCAGCACTCAGAAAATCAATATTAAATTCATGAATTGTATCTTCAAGTTCTGGATGCTTAGCGATTAAAGCGTTTCGAATATTATCTTTAAATGTCGGAATCACTTTATCAAACATATCTTTCTGATGGGTATAATCGAGACCAAATATGAACTCAACAGCAAAGCCTCGAGAAAGATTTTTAGCACCTTTGGCATAAAAATCCACAGAAGGGATATGAATATTCTCCCCTCCTAGTAATCTTACGACAACATGAGAAGGCGTTTGCTGAATAACTCTCCCAAAGTGATCATCAAACTCTACCCAATCCCCGTCGAGAGATGGAAACCAGTATTCATTTGTTTGAACTCGTCTTGAGTTTGCACTCAAAAGCTCTTTTGTACTTACCTTAATATCTCCTCCGGCCAAAGCAGGATTATGAAGATGACAATAATAGCCTAGGCCTTTAATTTGCCAAGGTAGACCGTATAACATGACTCGCTCACCTTCACGAACCATACCCAGATTTAAGATAATTTTACTCTGCTCAAAGAAAAGAGGAAGGTATTGTTTTGAACTCCAAATCAGAGCAGTAATCACGATAAGAATTAGTGTAACTAAAACCCAGTCATTCAAAACATATAAAGTAAGCAAAGATAAAAAAAATGCCACCATGGTTGAAAAAACAGAGTAAACAACCTTAATAGGTCTTAAAATCCATTGGTAAACTTCCTTACTATCAGACTGGTGCATTTTAAAAAGAACGACATTTAGAAGTTTTCTCTGCCCAACCTTAAATCCCCAATAGACTAATATAAAAACAACAAAGGCAAGCACAAGGTTCTTACCCTTCGTTTTAATAAATTCAAAAATCACGGAAGAAAAGGTCGAAATGATTGATTCATCTGCTTTGTCTAAATTTGAGATTTTAAACTCGAGCTGATCTTTTTCTTTCTTAAGACTCTTTACTAACTTTTTGGTATACCTTCGAGATTCACTTATACGTGGATTGAACTTCTTGAAATTTTTATCTACCAATAATTTATTAAGCTTTCCCAGAGCTTCTTGCGCTTTTAGTAGCCTTTCATTTAGAAGAGACAATTGCTCACTATGTCTTTGAATTTGTCTCGGTCTTTCAGAGATTTTCTTAAAAGTGCTAAGTACTGGATCTAAAATTTGCTTTATATCGTCTGAAAAAGAAGTTTCAACGTTATTAGCGGACTCGTCAGATATATTTATATCCGTAAGAGATTCTATGAACTGATAACGTTTTTGAGTATGACTTGACTGGAGTCGACTTAACTTTGTTTCAGCGTTAAGTCGCTGAACCATATCCATGTCTGCTTTCTTAAGCGCCGCTTTCGCCTTATTCATATCATACCTAATATTAATTAATTCAGTTAGGTAGTGATCTTGTAATGATTTCCTAAGGTCTGCATCCGAGCGTGAAATGGTTTTTTTATATACCGGTTCAGTTGTATCTTGCCCATAAAGATTAAAAGAAAGTAATAAAATAAGAGATAAGATAATTCTATTCATAGAAATATTGTACAGATTCTATACAGGATGTGAAACACAAAACATTACCAGACTATATTTATCAGGAGCTTGCATTGTAATTCAAACTTGAGAGAATGATTGAAGGAGAATTATATGCAAACAAAAGAAATAGTTAATGATCTAAATAAACTACTCAATATTTACGACTATAAAGATTACTGTCCAAATGGTCTGCAAATTGAAGGAAAAAAAGAGATTACTAAAATCGCTTTTGCTGTATCTGCCACTAAGTACTCGGTAGAAAAAACAGTTGAGCTTGGAGCAGATATGCTCATCGTACATCACGGTTTATTTTGGAAGTTTCACGGTCCAAAAACCTTAACTGGATCTTTCTACAATAGAGTCGCACCTCTTATTAAAAATGATATCAATCTTGTTGGATATCATTTGCCTCTTGATGCTCACCTAGAAGTAGGAAATGCCAGAGGTATCGCAGATAAAATAGGTTTATCAGATCTAAAAGAATTTGGAGACCATAAAGGAATGCCAACTGGTGTTCGAGGAAAATTAAAAACGCCGATCAGTGCGAGTGAACTAAAAGTACAACTTAAAGATATTTTAAATCGTGAAATCATTCACTCAGCTCCAGATAATAAAGTTATAAAAAGTATTGGTATCATAACTGGAGGAGCAAACTCAGACTGGCGTGAATGTCTGAAGTATAACCTTGATGCCTATATTACAGGTGAGATTTCTGAGCATGATTGGCACGAAGCTCAAGAAGAAGATATTCACTTCTATGCTGGTGGACATAATGCAACTGAGCAATTTGGCGTACAAAACCTTATGAAGTATATGTATGAAAAGTATACTGATGCCAATATAGAGTATTTCTATATTCCAAGTGAAAATCCGGCTTAATAAATACGATACTTTTAAGTCCTCTAGACTATGGAATACAGAACATTTGCGTTTGCGTACAACCCATTACTGCTGACTGATCCCCACAGGCAGACCCTTCTGGATACGGACATATATTAGGTCCTCCGCCACCGGTTTGGCCCTGGCCCATCTCATTTCCAATTCCAGCGCCAATTGCTTGCCATGTACAGTTTCCATTTGGTGAACCATCCAAAGACCTACACAGAGATGCAACGACTTTAGCTTTTGAACAACTCGCGTCTCCACCTGCCGCTTCACAATTCCATAAATAATTTGTAACGCTATCGTTAATATTATTTAGTGTTCCAATTTCACATGAATTATTTATAGTATTGTCGCATCGACCAAAAGGCAAAATAGGCTTCACTTCTGAACATGAGACATCACCTCCGCCAAATGTTCCTAAACAACTCCACAAATACTCTGTAGCTGAATCAGCAATATTATTTAAAATTCCACTTGAACAAATATTATTTGAAGCGCCACAAGTTCCAGAGACTGGGGTCGGAGGTGCTCCTGCAAAACGACAAGCAGCATTTGTTCCAGTTCCCGTTCCCCGGCAAGTCCAAAGCCTAGTTGGTAAGGCATCAGGAAGATCTTCTAAAGTTCCAGATAAACAAGAGTTTTCTAATGCTCCACATGTTCCGTTTGAATTGACATAAGATGGCGCGGCAGGAGGCGTAAAGCACGTTAAGTTACCATTTACATCATACCCCTGAAAATAAATTCCAGCATCACAAGACTTTCCTGAGTCAACAACATTACACTTACCACTTCCCCAACTTAACCAATTATGTGCATCACAGAAACTCTTTTTGGCCATTGCCATCACATTAGAGTAGTCACAAATAATATCACCATCAACCTCAAAGCACATTTTCTCCAAGAGACCAGAAGCAATATCCTCAATACCTTTATTACAATCAACAATCTTTCCTGTGTCCACATTCACATTCGGATAAAAATAAATGGTCCTAGTAATAGCCTGAATAGCATTCGCTTTTTTAGCAAGTTCAAACTCAACTTTAAATTCAGCTCTTCCACTATTAACGTTGTATTGTCCAATATACATTCTCTTAATACGGTAAGTTCCAGATAAAATTGGCTCACCTGCTTCAAATAAGACAGTTCCGGTTTGAGTTTCTAGTTGGAGGATATTCTCTTCAATATTTACAGATTTTGTTTCAAGGTTTTGAGAACAGGACCTAGGTTCTTGTAAAACAGCATTAATTGAGACTAAAGCTTTAGCTAAGTCAATTGTCCCCTTAGCTCCGGTAACCGATTGATTCTGAATTTTACTTAGATTCATGATCCCAACAATAACAACGCCTAAAATAGCGGTAGAAGTTATGATTTCGACAAGTGAGAATCCTTTATTATTTTTTAGCGACATAGTATGGCCCCAACAGTAGAGAACCCATAAGCATATTCATTTGCTCCAGAACAACTTTCCGTAGAGTGAGCTTTATGGATATCACAAAACTCTGTTGAGAGATTAAAGTTGCCAGGTTCACCTGTAATATCATTACATATAGAAATTTTTATTCTTTTCTCAACTTCAATAATTGACTGAGCACAATTCATTCCAACAAAGTCTGATCCAAAAGTATTTTGACAAATTCTCTCCATGATAATTTCATACATGGCAGCTCTGTCGAGGTTACAAGCTACAACAGCACCGGATTCAAGTCCGACAGGAACCATAATTTGTCTCTTAAATATTTTTGATTTATCCGAAAATTCGTGGGCATTGTCTCTTGCTATAATTTCAAGCTCTACAGGTAAAATTCCGGCTTCACTCGTATTATCTAGTGCAACAAGTGGCAGTGTGACTAAGCTTAAAATTTTGACCTTTCCAAATTCTTTGCCGGCATTATAAATTGTCTTTCCAAACTTAGTCTCCATAACATTCGTTACAGGATTTAGCTCTTTGATTGCGCTTCTAATCTCTACTTGAGATCCAGTGGCTAAACCAAGAAGTTGTTTACAGCCACCACTAGACAATAGATAAGATGAAATAGAAGACTCAAGGCTTAATACCTCAGAGGATTTTTCAAAGTTTTTCATACCTCGATTAGTTGTTTCAAGTAACTTCATTGTTCCCAATGATAAAACACCAATTAGCCCGACCGCTATAACGATCTCCATCAATGACATGCCTCTAGAATTTAAAAATTTTTTAATCATATTATCTACTTATTATGTACTAAGAAGCCATTTGCAAAATAATCACGGCTTCCATCTAGTTCAAAGTTAAATACATCTTCATCAGTATCAGTTGCACCAATAGTTAACACTTCTTCATATGAATTATCCTTAACTATAAAATCACCGACCTGAAGTATTGATATATGCAGACTTGGATTAATCTTCATTGCAAGCTTAGGATTAAATGCACTCCAGCCTTTTAGAGTCATAAATGGATGCCCTTCAGTCACAAAATAATCACTACCATTTATGGAATACTTTAAACCTCTATGTGGGCTTGGCTTAAGTTTTAATACTTTATTAATATTTCCATTTGAACCAATAAGTGTATCACCAACTTTGACATCTTCGATACTTTTAAAGTTTCCGTTGGCCATAGTGATCATTGTTCCAGCAATAAAACATTGAGTATAACTACTTCCACATTTAACAGCTTTGTTTGAAGGACACTCTTTGCCACCTCCAGATGCAGGCCTACTAATAGATGATAAGCGACAGCTCTTATATCTAGTATGAGTTCCGGGTATACCTGCCAATCTATCGTCTGAGACTTTACAAGGACCACAAGAATTATATACACCGATACAATTCACAGGATTTACAGGAATAGCAGGACAACCTGCAGTTGAGCTACTAGCAGGCCTCCCACCAGCACAAAAGCCCGGAAAAGGACATGTAACAGATCTTGTTTTCGTACCAGAGCGACAAGCAACCCATGCACCAACATTCCAAGTCCAACTACATGTATTTGATCCAGTCCATTTAATTATTCCTCGATCAACCATACAGTCTGCTCGACAACGGCCACCTGAGGCACCAGCATTATTACAAGCAAAAGAAGTCGTGTCACCTAATGTACCATTAGGCCATCTACAACCAGGTCCATAAACACCACCATAACAAGTACAATCCCTTGTTCCAGTTACTGTGCGAGTTAAACCATCACAACTTCTCGTTTGGGTAAAGCTAGATCCAGCACAAATAGTGTTTGTACTTGGAGACCATACAATAGGCTGAGTACCCGTAGCGGTGCGAGTAGTACCATCACATGTTTTTATTTGAGTAAAATTAGTACCAGAACAAACAGTATTAACTATAGGAGTCCAAACAATTGGAGCTGTCCCCGTATTAGTTCTTGTATTTCCGCAACCATTACTCTGAGTAAAGCTTGCACCTAAACAAGTCGATGCTGGGGATGCTCCCCAAGGACAACAGGTATCGTTTATAAGAGTTCCCCTTGGACACTCTCTGTCACAATGATCAGTTCCTAGATCAAGACCAAAGCAAACATTCGTCGTACTTGGGCATGGCCTTGGAACACAGCTACAAATTAATTCACCAGAGGTTGTAAAGCCATCAACAACCCAGTTCTGATGTGCAGTCCCTCTTAGATCTGTAAGATCTCCCCTCCTACAAGTTTTTCCTTTAAAAGGGTGAACACAACTCTTATTTTGTAGTGGACTACATAGATCTTTTTCAACGTTAAGAGAGACATTTTCTGAAATTCCCATACACATACCTGTAGCAGGGTCCATAGTTCCCTTGAAATCTCTACAAGCTTCGGCGTATGCAGTAAGTGCATTATCTCCAAGATTACTCATACAAAGCTCAACATTATTATCTCTTGTGATTAGCATTAGCTCAATAAACTCTTTCTTTGTATGCATTGAGAAACTTGTATTTTCAGAATTATTTCTATAAGGCTTAAGTGTAACTTCTAACTGAGCTTTAGATAATTTCGTTCCACTAGCAGGTGTGAAACCAAGTAACTTTAAACCTTTAATAACATAGCCACCGTTATGAATATATCTGGATGGAGCAGAGTTTATTTCAGCTTCAGTAGTAGAATATGTAACAATTCTATACATTGGCAATCCAACTTGATCTTTAATACCTTGAGCAAATGACATACCTGTTGTTAAAGCTCCATTTTGAGCTAAAGTATTTTTACAAACAACGGGATTTTTAAAAATATTTTTTAAATCACCAACAAACTGGCCTATCTGAGCACGTTGTGTGAGGGAGCTATTTTCTTTCGTTTGAGTTTGGCTCATTTTCATAACACCAGCCCCCACAGCTAGCACTGCCGCGCCAATCATCATGACTTGGAGCATTGAAGCTCCGGTCGAATTCTTTATGAGTTTTATCATAACTAATAGTAAAAATTTATAAAGAATATGAAAAGGTATAAATCAGGCTAATTGGCTTATTTATATCGCATAATTGTTAGGAACAGTACTGGGAGTTAAGTTTGAAGGTCCAGGTGGTGGATTAGGCGTTGAAGGCAGAGGTTCAGAGCATGTTTTACTTGCTCCCCCATTTGAGCCAACACACTCCCATTTATACTCTGTTGTCGTATCTGCGATATCACGAAAGCTTCCAGCTAAACACTTATTTACTGAAGAGTCACAGGATCCATCAATTTTAGGTGACGAGCTTGACCCACACCACGCGCTGAGTTCATGGCAATAAAACTTACTCGAATAAAGTCCATTTGGAGAAGCTTTATTATCACACCATGAACAATTTGAAGTAATTCCTCTAACGGTTCCATCGCACACTTTACTAGGTTGCATTCGACCTGGGGTTGTCTGAGACCCAGTTGAGTAAGAACACACTCCAGGGTAGGAAGTACCACCGCATGTTGGCGAGATAAATTTATTAGTCTCAATTGCTCTCCAACTATATAAGGCTGATTTTTGGGCACACGTTGGGTAAGTAGTTAAGCATAATGCTTCTGTCGCGAAACTATCTAAGCAAACTGTTTCTTTTGTAAGTGAACAGCTTTCATGTCCACCTCCGCCAGACCCCTTACAGTTCCACATAAAATTTGAATCTGTATCTGCGACATTCTCTAAATTTCCTGATGCACATGTATTCTCAGTAATTGTAGGAGTCACACACTTCCCCTGAACTGGTGCCGACTTAGAAACAGAGCAACTTACATCATTACCAGCTGGACTCCCATTACAAACCCATAAGTAATTCTCAGTTGAGTCGCCTGTATCATTAAGAGCACCTGCAATACAATCATTGTTAACAATACCACAAAGGGGAATGACATTCGCTAAAGGCTTTTTTTCACTGCAAGACATATCAGCACCACCATTTACACCAAGACAATTCCATCGATAATGAGTGATTGTTCCTGCAATTGAAGAGTCACTAATTCCCGATAAGCAGTCACTTGCTTTTTCTGGCCGGGAGCACTCACCATCTATGACTTTGGATCCAATTGATTTTTTACAAGCTATATTAGATCCAGAACCAGATCCATTACAATTCCATTTAAACTGCCCCGAAGAATCAGGTAAATCTTGTAAGTCCCCCGTTAAACAAGAATTTGCATCTACTCCACACTTACCAGAGTAGTTTTCATCACTGGTCTTTGTTGGTTTAAGCCCACAATCTAATTCTCCGTGACTATTATAACCAAGAAAAAATAAGGGCTTCCCTCCAGAGAATCCACAAATTTTTCCAGAGTCCAAAACCTTACACTTTTTATTAACATCATCCCAGCCGATCCAAGGATTCTCTTTGCAGAATCTCTCCTTAGCCTCTTTTAGAATATTGATATAAGTACATGTCCCAGCAGGGTCAACATCAAAGCACATTTTCTTCAATAGACCCTCGGCCCTATTAGCTACGCCTTTAAGACAACTTACTATGTTGCCTGATTCGACCTTAGGATAAAAATAAAGAGTCTTTATCATTCCCTTAGTTAAGTTAGCTTGCTTAACAAGTTCAAAATGAACTTTAAACTCTGCCCGACCAGTTAAAACATCATACTTTCCCACCCACATTTTCAAAACCTTATAAGCGCCATTTCCAAATGTTTCATTCTTTGAAAATAGATTTACAGTTCCGCTCGATCCAACAAGGTGGTGAATTTCTTCATCAAGGTTTACAGGTGTGCCATTAAAGTTTTGAGAACATGATAATGGCTCTACTAGTAGAGAGTTTATAGAAATTAAAGCACTTAATAAGTCCCCTGCTCCCTTACTTGATGTAGTAGAAACCTGCTGCAGTTTTCCTATATTTAGCACGCCAATGACAACGACGCCCAATAATCCCATTGTGACCATAACTTCAACTAAGGAGAATCCTGATTTTTTCCAACCTATCTGCATAGTAACCGTCCATTAGCATCAAAGCCATATGCTAATTCAGAAGCATCTGGACAACCTTCTCCAACGTGAGCGTTATCAATATGACAGTACTCTCCATTGAAGTGACCGCCTTCACCAGTGATATCATCACAAATGGAGCTTTTAATTTTCTTCTCGACCTCAAGTACAGCCTGAGTACAGTCAATACCATCAATGTTTATACCAAGAACCTCTTCGCATATTTTTTTCGTTATTGTATCGTATAAAATACTTGTTTCCAGACTACAATCTTGAATGACACCGTTATCCATAGTAACGCCAAGGAGAACGACTCGCTTAAAAACACGAGAATCTGCACTGAAAGCATTTGTTTTATCTCTAGCGGTCATTACTATCTCTACTGGCATCATTCCAACTTTCTGATCGACATCTGTACTCTCTAGATTCAGAAGTCTTATATGATCAATTCTAATTTTTCCAATTTCTAAACCAGCAGTAAAAAGAACACGTCCATATTTTTGTTTTATGGATCTTGTAGCGGGATCATACTCTTGGGTAACTCCTTTAATCTCAATATCCTCTCCTGCAGCCTTACCAACAAGCTGTTTGCAACCAGCATTACTAATAAGGAAACTTTTAATTTTTGTATGTACTGATAAGACTTCTGAAGATTTTTCGAAGTCCTTATTTGAAACATTTAATCCCTGCATAAGCCTCATACTTCCCAAAGCAATAAGACCGACCAAACCGACCGCCACAACGATCTCCATCAAACTCATACCTCTTTCATTTGAAGTCATCATGGACATGACTCCGAGGAGCTAGGTTGAGCTCCAGCGCAACCTGCATAAAATCCACAAGAAACTCTTCTCGTCTTTTTACCATCATTACAAGAGCCCCATGGTCCTGCCGTCCATGAAAACTTACAAGAATTATTACCACTCCAAACAACTCGCCCACTTTTGTAAACACAAGAAGCCCGACATCTTCCAGAAACAACTTTTGGATGAGAACAAACAGAGCTTGTTCTTCCTCCAAGTTTTCCTTGCGGCCACCAACATCCTGTTCCATAAGGGCCACCATAACAAGTACAGTCGAGAGTTCCTTTAACTACTCTTGTAGCACCATCACAAGTTCTGGTCTGGACCATCGATCGCCCAGCACATACTGTGTTTGTAGCAGGTCCCCAGATAATAGGAGCTGTGCCTCGAGCTGTTCGCTTGGACTGATCACATGTTTTTGTTTGCTGAAAAGAAACTCCTAAACACTGTGAGGATTGGGCGGGCACCCAATTTATAGGCATGATTCCGGTATTAAGTCTTGTGTCTCCACATTTTACACCTCTTCTTTCATTACTTTGAGTATAGTTTGTACCAGCACAAACATTACTAGGTCTAGGGGCCCAACTACAACAAGAATCATTAGTTAGAGTTCCTACAGGACAATCATTAAAGCATTTATCGTCTCCTAGAGACTCTCCAAAACATACGTTTGTAGTTGATGGACAAGGCTGAGGAACACATTCACAGTTTACCTTTCCATTAGTACCAAAGCTATCTACAAACCAGTTTCCATGATTAGCACCATCCTTGCCTAAATTAGAGTTACACGATTTATTTTTATAAGGATGTTCGCATGTAACAGTCCCATCTGAACTACACATTTGCGAGGTTGTATTATCAATAATTTTTGTAGCGACTCCAGAGCATATTCCAGTGGTTGTATCAAAATACCCACCGAGCCCAATACAAACATCAATAAGAGCATCACGGGATTTGTCGCCCTCATCGCTTAAACAAAGCTCAATGACATTATCTCTAGTCACTAGCAAAATAGGAATCATCTCTTTTTTTGTATAAGAAAAAAGCGTCCTCTGCTTAGAGTTGGCCAGCTCGAAAGGCTTTATCGATACTTCGAGTATAGCTTGAGTAAAGCTCACTCCTGCAGATTCTTGATAATTAGTAAGTCTTATATCATGAATCTCATTTAATCCATTATATTGGTAAGTTGATCTATTATACTGAAGGTCGGTTTGTGAGGTCGAACTTGTCAAAACTTTATATATTGTCTGACCGCTAGGATTGAGAATACCTTTATCTAGAGTCGCATCGGAAGATAAAGAGCTTAATTGACCAAGTGTACTGGTACAGACCGTCGGATCACTTAGAGCGGTCTGAATATCTTTGACCAAAGATTGGACTTCTTGTTTTTGTAATACAGTGCGATTTTCTAGGCTTTGATTTTGAGTCACTTTTACCAAACCACCAGCAGCTGCAACTACGAGGGATCCCATCAATAGCATTTGAAGAATGGAAGCTCCACGTGAGCTTTTAAGAAGGTTTTTCATACTAAAATACTAGTAATACTTTCGGTCTTTGCAAAGAAAATATTTACTTCAGATAGCCTCGTTTCTCTTGATCTCGCTCAATTGATCTAAAAAGTGCCCCAAAGTTGCCCTCACCAAAGGCATGATGGTTCTTTCTTTGAATAATTTCAAAAAAGATCGGCCCAATCACGTTCTTAGTAAAGATCTGTAGCAGGTAGCCCTCGTCATCACCATCAATGAGTATCTGAAGTTCTTGCAGTCTCTTATGATCCTCAGAAACGTTGGGAACTCTATCGAAAACTTCTTGGTAGTACTCATTATCAATATCAAGAGTATCAACTTGAGTGGAACTTAATGAGCTTATTGATTTAATCATATCACTAGTATGGAAAGCAATATGCTGTACACCCGCACCTTTATATTCATCAAGGTACTCGTTGATCTGAGATTTTGCTTCTTTGGCCTCATTAATAGGGATACAGAAGCTTCCATCTGGTGATCTTAAAGCAAAAGAAGTTAGACCTGTTTTAACTCCGCGGATATCAAAATATTTAATTTCTGTGAAACCAAAAATATCTTTATAAAAATTAGACCATTTCTCCATAGTTCCATGTTCTACATTATTCGTAAGGTGATCGATAAATTCAAATCCTAATGATTTTGTTTCATCTGGATTATCAACTTTTTCGAATCCCATTTGCTCATATAGATTTGCTTCAGAAAATTTATCAATGAAATAGATATTAGAATCACCGATACCTTTAATGGTTGGAATATCCTTATCACCAAGTTTAAAATCAATTTTTGTTGAAGCTATTGCGCCTCGTTCAACTCCTGAACTTAAAGCAAAGTCTGCATCATCAACTCTCCATCCCATAGAACTTACACAGGGACCATGATTTTGATAAAAGTCAGTACCAAATGATGCTGGCTCATAGTTAAGTAAAAAATTAATATCATTTTGTCTGTAGAGATCAATTTTTTTTGTTTTATGTCTCATGATTCGTGAAAAACCAAATGCAATAAAGAGTTCTCGCATTGCCTTAGGGTCTTCAGCACTAAACTCTGTAAATTCGATTCCACGTAAATTTAAATGATTCTCAGTAGTCATATAATATCCTTATTTTAAAATTAAATAATATTGTTCGCCTAGTCCGTATACAAAGTTGGCCGCAAGCTCTGCCTTGTCACCATAACCAAAGTACAAGTCTACTCTAGCATTTCCTTTGATAGCACCACCAGTATCTTGATTAATAAAGAAACGTGAAAATTCTTCCTTTCTCATTTCTCCGTTATCAAATATTGGCTTTTTCGTTTTGATAAAATTGATCATTCCATATTCTTTAACTCTTCTATAATCTGTAGCAAGAGATCTTTGTTCAGTCAGTGGAATATTATGCACACCAAGAGGTTCACTTTCAGTGATTTGGAAAAAAATAAAGCTTTCACAAGAATTAAGAATTTCTCTTTGGTGCTCTGGATGATTGATAAAGTATTTACGTTGCTTTGAAATCGTGGCGGCACCTTTAGTGAGCATACCTTCAGCTAACATATACTCATAAAGCATAGAGAAGCTTTTTTTATTGGAAGACTTATAACTTAAATACTTATGAGTTTTCTTTCCTTGATCATCTTCTAAGATGACACGCCCGCCACCTTCAACATGAAGAAGCCAGATATCATAAAGAGACTCTTTAACATAAAGAAGCTCAAGGCCTTTATTTTTTAGTTTACCACCATAGTTGATTTCGTCAGAAGTTGCTCTTGCAAGCTTCTCATCGGTCGGCATGGCATAGATTGGATTTTTATACACATCAGTCTGAACCATGGATCCATGAAGATCAGGAGAATAATAAGCAGTGAACATGGTTTTTTTATCAGCAGCTCCACGCTCCCATTCCTCAGGGATTGGTCTATAGACTTCAAATTTTCTCTGCATCTGCTCTTTAAAGTCATTATAACAAGTACTGCTTTTACTTACTTGAAAACAATTTAATGCTGCAACAACAAGAGTTCTAAATTCCTTGAGAGATTTATAAAGATGCTCTCGCTTTAACTTACGCTCACCAATTTGAATTGGAACCTTTAAGTCTTTCTTTTTGAAGTAAACCTCTTGTCTACTAATTGCTTTTAGCATGTGCTCAAAATGAAGGTCATCCTTAAACTCTAATTGAATATCTAGTTTTTCCATGGGAGGAAGTCTGTCTGACTCAGCAAGAAGTGAGAGAGAAGCGAATAGCAAAATGAAGTATAAGGCGCTGCGCGCAATTTCATGGATTTTCATACCATACATTAGTGAATGCTAAAATTAATGTCAAGGAAGCTCGTAAGCTTTTACATAGTCTAAGGCTTTGATATTAATGATTTTCCCATGAACAAGAGCTCACTACCTTGATAAAGAACATTTCTGGTGTCTTCGTATCCACAAGATTTATAAAACTTCACATTACTGGCATCCAAGGATGTAAAAATATGCACACCTGGGCTTAGGCCCCTAGCAAACTTATTTTCAAGCTCTAAGAGAAGAGCTCTTCCCTGACCTTTGCCTTGCTCCGAAGGAAGGATATTTATATGTAAGTGCGAGGGATACTTTATTATAGAGTCTTTAATATTATCATAATAAGGAAAGACTTCTGAGTAATCAAACCGCCTTAAAGTATCTAGAGTTCCAATAATATAACCACAAACAACCTCTTGCTTGAAAAGAAGAAAACAAAACTCCGGATGATTTTCTAAGTAATGATCAAGATACTTTTGTTTGAAGAGTCTTTTCTTACTGCTGGATGAAAATATTTTTTGAGTCGAACACTCAAAGAAAATCTCGGCCAGTATATCATCATAGTTTTGAGAGTAAGCTTTAATACTATACATAAAAAACTAATCTCTTAAAAAGTTAAGACGTGCATAGAGCTGATAAAACTTTCTGTCAGTATTTTCGATTTCAGAAAGGTCGACAAGATGTTCTTTCATCAAATTTAAATCATTCGGAGTCAAATCGATATAATCATTTGCATTTAAGAAATCCACATAACGACTATTAATACGCTGTAATGTTCTATAGATATCTAATAAATGATTTTGTTCCGCAAGAAGTATAAATTCATTAAATGACTTATATTTCAGTTTTTTAAATAGCACAGGTAGATCAAAATCAATTAATTTGAATGAATAATCTAGGCATTCAGCAAGGTCTTCTCGGAGCTCATAGTCTAAGTGAATAAGACTTGTGAGATGATCTTTCAAGGAGGTTTCAACTTTATCAATTGCTGCAAGCTCAGTTATTAGACTTGAATAAGACCCTTCTTGGAGCAATTCAATAAGCTTCAGTAGAAAGCTTATTGGACGGTTTGACTTCATCGCTTCATACCTTAAGTAGTGAGCAGTAAAATTATCAAGCTCAAGTTCACTAAAGTCTTCCAGGATCTGCTTATCAATAGTAAAATTATAAAGCATAGAGAATCTAATCGCCCTAAGATATCGAACTGGATCTTTAGTAAAATCTTCAGAACATGGACGAAGAATTCTATTCTCAAGGTCCTTCTTACCATTTAGCGGATCCACACAACCCCAACTTTCATCCTTTAGAACAAAACTTATAGCGTTTATGGTAAAGTCTCTGCGAATACCCCCTAAGGTGAAATCAAGATCTGACATATAAGCTACATCGAAATTAGAATGAGAAAACTCATCTTTATAAAACTCTTCTCTTGGCATTGTTATTTCAACAGTACAGTTTGGTAGTTTAATTTTTAAAATAGAATAAGGTAGCTCTTCTACTTCATAAATCTTACTTAAGCTTTTTTGTAGTAGATCAAAAATGTTCAGAAGTTTATCTTGAGTTAAATTTTCTTTGGGACGAATTTCAATATCATAATCGTGCTTATTCACTTGATTCAAAAGAAAGTCTCGAGAGGTGCCTCCTATGATTGAAGGTACAAGTTCATAGCTTGAGAGCTCAAGACAAAACTCTTCAACTTCACTTAAAATATAGTCTTTAAAATCTTCATACATCTAATTTGTTAACTTCTTGATGTAAAAAATTATATAAAGTTTGCATTTTCAAGCTCTCTTTAACTTCCGTATGACAAATAAAGTCAAACTCCGAACTTGTAAACTCAAATTCTTTCCCAAATGTTTTAACTTTATCCTTAAAAAAAGATCTATTGAGAACGTGAGTTGGAATCACGGCAATTCCCAAACCAGCATTAACAGCTTGTAGTATTTGTCCAAAAGCATTGATCACAAGCCTTGGCTTAATATTTCTAGGTAAAGCGCCATAGCGGTGTTTACAGAATTGATAAAAGAGCGGGTCTCTATCCTCAAAGAAGATCATTGGAAACTCAATGAGTTCCTTTAAAGTTGTATCTTTATTAATATTAAAATCAGGGTTGTTTGCAGGTATAACAAGAGTCGAAGTCTCAGAGTGGAGCAAGACTGCTTCAGTGTGAGGAGGAGTCATACTACGCGGGAGGATTAAACAATCAAGATCTCTCGCTTCAAAAGCAGAGATTAAACGATCAGGATAATCCATTCCAACCTTAACTTCCAGTTCTGGAAAGTGAGAACTGAACTCCACCATCCTATGGGCAACCCAAGACTTTCCAATTCCAAATAGTGTACCTAGGCTTACGCCACCTATAATACGATTATTTTCTTGTTGTATTTCAGTTATAGCGTCATCAAACCTCTTAAAGTAGCTTTTCCCAAGCTTCGCAAGTTTTTTGCCACCAGGAGTCAGAACAAGTTTCTTTCCCTGTCTTGTTACAATATCAAAGCCTACCTTTGCTTCCATATTTTTTAAGTGCTGAGAAACGGCAGATTGGGTAATGCCAATATGTTCAGCCGCCTGAGAGAGACTATCGGCCTGGGTTAAAGCAATAAGAATGTGAACTTGACTATTTTCAATCATGATTTACTCCATATATATATTTATTTTATATATGACACTGTAAATCAAATGTCTATTTAATATTAGTAAAACTTATAGTATGCTTTAAGAGATAAAAAAAGGCCCTCATAAAGAGGGCCAATTCTATAAAAATGAAATAAGTTTAATTTTAATCATCACTCGCTAATTTCTCAGCTCTTTCCTTAATTACTGTAGCTTGAACACTTGCAGGACATTCTTTGTACTCTGAAAACTCCATAGAGTAACTTGCCTTACCAGCAGATCCAGATCTTAAGTCTGTTGAGTAACCAAACATTTCTGAAAGAGGAACTTGAGCATTAATAATTGTTTCTCCACCAGAGTTTGTTTCTGAACCTTGAATGAGCCCTCTTCTAGAAGAAAGGTCACCAATTACGAAACCTTGAAATTCATCTGGAGTTTCAACTTGAACTTGCATATATGGCTCAAGAATAACAGCATCTGCTCTAGAAATACCTTGTCTCATAGCTTGACGAGAGGCAATTCTGAAGGCCAGATCTGATGAATCGACATCATGGTATTTACCATCGTTAAGATCAACTTCAACGTTAATTAGTGGGAAGGCCGCTAGAGGTCCTTTATCCATAACATCTTCAAAACCTTTTTCACATGCTCCAATAAATTCAGAAGGAATTGATCCCCCTTTAATATTGTTTTTGAATGAAAAGTTTGTATCATCTCTCTCTTTTCTTTCATCACTAAGAGGTCTAATAACACCAACAACCTGACCGAATTGACCCGAACCACCTGTTTGTTTCTTGTGTGTATAATCAAAGTTTGCCTCGGTTCTAATAGTCTCTCTATAGTTAACTTGTGGAGCACCAACTTCAACATCAGCTTTATATTCTCTTTTTAGTCTTTCTACATAGATCTCAAGGTGAAGCTCACCCATACCTGCAATTCTTGTTTCACCAGATTCTTCATCAGTAAAAACGTGGAATGTAGGATCTTCTTTTCTAAATCTTGCAAGACCTTTAGACATCTTTGCTTGTTGGTCTTTATCTTTAGCTTTAATTGAAAGCTCAATAACTGGAATTGCAATATGCATACTTTCTAGAGAAACATTAGTCATATCACTGTCATCAACAAATGTATCACCTGAAGCACAGTCAACACCTACCATTGCAACGATATCTCCAGCTCCTGCTTCATCAATATTTTCTCTATCATTTGAATTCATTCTAACCATACGACCAAGACGAACTTTTTTCTTTGTTCTACAGTTATAAATTGATTCACCTTTTCTTAATGTACCTTGGTAAACTCTTGTATATGTTAACTGTCCAAATTGCTCATCAGTAATTTTGAAGGCCATACAAACAAGTGGCTTAGCAAAATCAGGCTCAAGAGTAATTTTCTCAACTCCGTCTTTCTCTTCTCTAATCGCTTGTGGTTTTGCACAAGAGATTGGACTTGGCAAGTATCTAGCAACTGCATTTAAAAGTGTTTGAACACCTTTGTTTTTGAATGCTGATCCCATGTATACAGGTGTTAGTTCAAGAGAATTAACTCCGTTTCTAACACATCTATGAATCTCTTCTTCAGTTGGCTCTTCACCCTCTAGATATTTCTCCATAACAGCATCATCAAACGCTGCTACTTCATCTAGCATAATGGCCCTTTTTTCTTCCATGAGCTCTTTTAACTCAGCTGGACACTCTTCTCTTCTGATGATTTCACCGTTATCACCGTCAGAGTAAATTGCCTCTCTAGTTATAAGGTCTACAACACCGTTAAAGTTCTCTTCTGCGCCAATTGCGATTTGCATAAGAACTGCATTGTGATTAAGTTTTTCTCTTAACTCATTTGCACCTTTATCAGCACCGGCTCCCATTCTGTCCATCTTGTTTAAGAAAGCAAGCCTTGGAACATTATATCTTTTCATTTGTCTATCAACAGTAATCGATTGTGCCTGAACACCTGAAACTGAACATAGAACTAAAACTGCACCATCAAGAACTCTTAGAGATCTTTCAACTTCAACTGTAAAGTCAACGTGGCCTGGAGTATCAATAATATTGATTTTAATAGATTTTTGGTCACCTTCGGCACAAGTTATACCCTCTTTGTCATAACCTTCCCAAGTAACAGTGGTTGCTGCAGATGTAATTGTGATACCTTTCTCTTTCTCAAGCTCCATATGGTCCATCTTTGCACCATCACCACCACCACGAACATCTTCGATCTTATGGATCATGTCACAATAAAAAAGGATTCTCTCAGTAAGAGTTGTTTTTCCAGAGTCAATATGGGCAGATATCCCAATATTTCTCGTCTTTGGTAAGTTTTTCATGTTATCTCCAACAAATTTTATATGATAATTTTTTTCAGTGAATATTAGGTAAAAAATTAATATCAGTCAATTTTTTGTTGCTAATTATTACCTATTTAATTATAAATACTGCATGTCACAAAGAGATCTAACGAAAGAGTTACTCTATGAGGGAGTAAAAACTCTAGTTGAAACTGAAGCACCTCATATCCACCTTATTCAGCAAAAGCTGTATACCCTTTACTCATTGGCGTTTAACTACTTCCTTTACCAGTCAGATAAGAACCCTGGTCACTATATTATACGAGTTGAAGATAGCTATTTACTGGAGAAATTGATTAAGAAGTCAAAGGATCCAAGTTCGAGAAAGTTCCTACAAAAGCTATCCCTACCAAGAAAGCTGAAATATGGACGCTCAATGTTTCATGTGGATTTTTTTAACTTTAGTACTTGGGCAAATACCAACGAATTACCCAAAGCAAAGATTAAAGGTGCCCTTATTGTTAAGAATGCCACCAAATCACCATTTGAACTTAATTCTGCGGAACCTGAGGACGAAGAAATGCTGGCAGCGTTAAAAGCCCTGCCCAAAAACTATTTTCTAGAGTCATTAAAAGATATTGCACCGAAGACTATTACCATCGCTTTTGAAGAAGAGTTCGAGGGCGTCACACCACTCAGTTTTTCTTTTATTAAAGAAGAGCCGAATGAAAGGAGAATCAAAGGTGTAAGTATTTCTTCAGATATTAATGTTGATGATATCGACTACTAGCACTTAATCTAAAATTAAACGCAACTTAGTTATTAGCTCTTCACCTTTCCAAGGCTTGTTAATCACTATATTTTTAGGGTTAACCGTGAGAAACCCATCTAAGTTTAAAATATCTCGAGAGGCATCGCCACTGATTAATAGGAATGGAATATTTTTATTGTTTTTATTAAACTCGAAAACTTCATCACCGCTCACCTTTGGCATATTCATATCGCAAACAATAAGGTCAAAATCTTCACTCTCTAGCTTCTGAATACCTTCATCGCCGTTTTCCGCGTGCTGAATCTCAGCATCAAGCTCCATCTCTATGAGCATTTCTATTACTTCTCGGATATCTTGTTCATCATCACATAACAGTATTTTTTTCATAAATAATTATACTATAGGATTGAGATTTTCATAGAAAAAAGCCTTAATACCTTCCAAAGCTATAAATAACTCATAGGCTCCAGTATTGCTCTCGAGTGCAAGGCCACAAGAAGGTGCAATGATAGCGCCATCTCTCAAGGTACCCTTTAAATAGCTTTTGAGGCCAGCCTGGTCCCCTAAAAGGACCATAGAAAACCCCGATATCAGATCCACTTTCAGGTGCTTTAAATCACTTATGGAGTAAAGGGATAAGTCTAAGTGTATACAACATCTCTGACCAATGAGGTTCACTCTCTCAATATCTAGTTTGTCACAGCAGTGTAATGCTTTACCGCCGACATCAAGACTCTCTATGAAAGCTAAAACCTTCAAAAAGTCGTCATCACTACAGCTTGCTAGCATAGGCTCATCAAGCATAATGAGGACATCGTACTGACTCCATCGATCGAGAAGCTCTTGATACCTAGCACTGAGACACTCAATTATATAGTCCAATGAGTGCCCATGATGAGGGTCTATATGGTCTAATATTCTAAGGGCAGTATAGGGACCTGTTAACTGATACTTAAAAGCCTTGATATTTTTTTCATTTAAGCTTTTAAAGAACTCTGATTCGTAAGGGACTGTGACAGATTTATGAGTCAGAATCTGCCCAATAGAGTTCTCCATTAAATCATTACTATTTAGCTTTGGTAGTGTGAATAATACCGGTAGATCGAACTTAAAAGTGAAGTCAAGAGCTTCATCTATATCTTTAAAAGGTAATGATCCAATATGAGTTGTAAGGACTTTTATCACAGTTTTGCAAAGATATTTTGAAGCCGTGTGAGCAGATCTTTTTCTAAACTTATATGACTATAACTAAGCGAGAGCCTTATATTATTCTTTGCTTTATTTGTAAGACCCATTGCCTCTAAGACGTGAGAGGCTTCTACTGAACCTGAAGAGCAAGCAGAGCCAGAGCTGACATCAAGGCCATTCATATCAAATAAAATAAGCATCTCGTCGGCACGTTTTGTTTCGTGAAGAAGGCATATGGTATTAGAGGATTGACTAGGGATCACCGATAGTTTTGGATAATTTGCAATCAACTGAAGAATTTTATCTTTAAGTTTTTTTGTCTCAAGAAATTCTCGCCCAAAATCTCGTCCATTAAGTGCATATTTTAATGAAAGGATACCGTGATAGTTAAGTGTTCCTGAGCGTAAAAAATTTTGCTGTCCTCCTCCTAAAATAAGAGGCGCAATAGAAATTGCCTTCTTATAAAAACTAAAACCGACTCCCTTCAAGGCACCAAACTTATGTCCTGAAAAAGTATAGGCATCTATATGATCACTTAATAATAAGTTCTCTGAAACTTTGCCAATCATCTGAACAGCGTCAACATGCAATTTAATATTATTCGCGACCTTAAGTTTGCTAATCTCTGCAAGGGGCCAGACGACACCGGTTTCATTATTCATATAAGTGGTATTAATCCAAACTTCATCAAACTTATCAGCATAATCTTTAAGTTTTACTTGAGCGGCAGAAATATCAAACATTCCATCTGGGCCAACATTGAGACAATGGACTTCAACTCCGTTTGACTCTAAACTATTAGCAATAAACTTAATTGCTGGGTGATCAGTAGTAAAATATATGAAGGCATTTATTCCACCACTGAGGTTAAATAATGTATTAAAGGCTTCTGTAGCACCGGAATGAAAAAGTAAATTATGGGATTCAACAGATAAGCCGAATGTATTATAAAGGAAGCTTTCAACTTGCTTAATTTCTTTATGAGCTGTCTTGCCAGAAGTATGCTGAGAAGAAGGGTTTACATCTAATACAGATGTCTCAGACAAAGCAGCCCAAACAGAGGCCATAACAGGGGCAGTGGCATTATAATCAAGATAGATTCTTTTACTCATAATCTAACTAAGTACACTAATTCGCAAGTATCTGCAAAAAAAAAAGGGATCTCAATGAGATCCCTATTTTTATGTAAAATTGTTCAACTTTAATTATTGATTAATTTCACCAATACTTGGTCTGATAACTGACGTTGCTTCAGTAGTTGTAGCGGCCATAGTTTCAGTAACAATATTAGTAGCAGTTGCGTCTGTTCCAATATTCATTTCTCTAGATTTTCTGTATAGGTCACCTAAAGTTGTTGTTGTTAGGTATTCATTCATTAAGATACCTAAGTTTTCAAAGAATCCTTTCGTAAGGTTGAATTCAGTTGTATCAACCATAGTCGTTTGACCATCAACTGATTTAACTTCTACACCAGAACTTGGAGTTCCTTGAATATCCTTTGCAGGATTAATGTTCTCACCAACACACTCTAAAATATCTTTGATAGAAATCTCGTCCATGCTTCTAGCAAGAACATAACCACCACCTGGTCCTCTTACAGACTTAACAGATCTTCCAGTTCTTAACTTTCTGAAAAGCTGCTCTAGGTAATGTAGTGAAATTGATTGTCTTGAAGAGATTTCTTGTAATCTAACTGGGTTTCCATTTGAATGGAATGTTAAATCAAGCATTGCTCTAACTGCGTAACGTCCTTTTGATGTTAATCTCATTTGTCATCCTCCATAATCTAATTAAACAAGTTGTATTTGTAATAGGGAATTTTTCTTCCTTGACTCCCAAAATTATTTGACACTTTCGGTTTGTCTAATAATCTCTTTTAAAATTATGGCTCGTTTTAGTTGTTGACGTCAACTCTTTATTACTTAAGATTACTTAAAAAGTTCTTACATCAAGTATAAGATCTAACTAATTAATATTAAACATCTTTTTAAGTTAAATGTAAGGCTATTTTTATGCTGCAATGAGGGAAAAGATTGCCGAGCAACTTACTCAGCTATAAACCTGAGACTTCAATTAGTTCGAAATTTCGACTTTTCAACCCGTTAGAGCTGCAAACATCATTTATTGATATTTCTAAAAAATAGACTTTAAATTCTTCAGGCAGTTCTTTATATATAGAATGAATGAACTTTTTCCCCCATTCAACTAAAAAAAATTGCTTATTCTCTACATATTCACCAATTTCTAATTGAATAATCTCATCTCTTTCTTTAATGCGGTAGAAGTCCCCATGAAGTATATCTCCAGATTCATAAAGTATTGAGTAAGTTGGGCTCATAGTCCCCTCATCATTTTCCTTATCAATAAAAATTTTTGCAAAGGTAGTCTTACCTGCACCAAGAGGACCATCGAGAATAATGAGGGCAGGCATTTCAACTTCCTGCTTTAGTTCATAGCTAATATAAGGAAGGTCAGATTCAAAAACTTTTCTCCAGCTACGAAGCTCTTTCTCAACCATTATTTTTCCCTATAAATTTTGTCATAACTATCTTCAAGGGTATTAAAAGCATCAGGAAGGCACTTAATCAGAGACCTAGCAGACATGGCACGTACGCCAAATTTATCCGCTGCAAGTTTACCAGCAATAGAATGAATATATATAGACTCAGCTATTACTCGATTCATCTCTTCATATCTCTGAACTAAAGGAGTCTTCTCTTTTAAAGATTCCTCTTGACCTAATAAACCGCCAAGGATCCCCGCGAGAACATCACCAACACCACCAGTGGCCATTCCATCATTAGGATTAAAGTTGAAATAAGTATTCCCATCACTACTACCTAAGAATGTACAAGGCCCTTTGAGAACGACAGTACAGTTGATATTATCCACCATCTCTCTCAAGTAACTAATAGGGCTTTGTTCAAGTTTTTCGTATTCTAATCCAGCAAATCGACAAAATTCTCCAAAATGGGGTGTTAATACCGTTGGAGCATTTCTCATTGCGAATACTTGTTTATCTTCTTGGTAGCTTAAAACGTTTATGGCATCAGCATCAATAACAACAGGTCCATCAAAGTTATTAAGAACTTCTAAAACAAGTCTTCGCGACCTGGCCGACCTGGATAATCCCGGACCGATAACAATTGATGAGTACTTATTAAGATCTTTTATTAATATATCCCACTTAGCAGTATCAAGAGGAACATACCCGTACATAATTTCAGGAATCAGTCTTGGAATAAGCTCTTGATACTGAGGCTCCCAAGTAGCAACTGTCACAAGACCTGAACCAACTTTAAGTGAAGCTATACCTGCAAGTGCCGCAGCACCAGTCAGACCATGAGAGCCACCTAAGATAAGAGAGTGTCCAAATCGTTTTTTATCAGCAAACTTATCTCTTGGGCTTAGAAGATCAAGCATATACTCTGGCTGTAATAAATATTTATTTCCCTGATTTTGAAAGTCTTTAGGTAGGCCCACGTCAACAGTGTGAAGAACTCCTGTGTACTTTGCTCCAGCAGAAATATAATGTCCCTGCTTTGGAAAACCTATAGCTAAGGTCATATCTGCAAGAATAGCATTCCCTTGGATTGCGCCAGTATTGCTCTCAACTCCAGACGGAATATCCATCGCAACTATAAATAAAGCACTATCGTTAACATAACTAATAACATCATACATAAAGTTAGATAAAGGGAGTTGAACTCCCGTGCCAAAGAGTCCATCAACAACAATTGGCGAGCCCATTTGTTGGAAGTAACCGCTAACCTGTTCAACACTCTCTATATAATTAATCGATACACCATAGGCTTTTGCCATTTTTACTTGATTTAAAAGTTCTTTAGAACAATCACTTTCGGGAAACATGAGAAAGCCGCGACATCTGTGTCCTTTATTAGAAAGGTGTCTTGCAACTGCCATAGCATCAGAGCCATTACACCCCTTACCAATTAGGAATACAATCTCCTCCCTTAATCCTTGCTCGTCAATAACCTGGCCAATTATGTGAGAGCCTTGGACTCCGATATTTTCAATAATTAAAGCTTCATCAAAGCCAAACTCTGACTTCGCAATATCTTCAATTTCTCTCATTTCATCAACGGAAACAACTCTCATACTTATCCTTTCTATATACCTATTTCTGTTTTAACAACGTCTACGATTTCGTCACATGCCCAGATAACATCAGCCTCAACTTCACCTTCGACCATAACTCGAGCAAGGTTCTCTGTCCCCGAATATCTCAGCAGAACTCTTCCCTTATCATTCAGCTTATCTTCAACCTTTTTCACAACTTTAACAATACTAGGTATAGATTCGAATTCTTTTTTCTCTTTAACTTTTATATTTTTTAAAATTTGTGGCACCAGAGTCACTTCTTTAGTGAGCTCCTCAAGAGTTTTATTATAATATTTAAGGCATTCAATCACTTTTAAAGCTGCAAGAATACCATCTCCAGTGGTGGAGTAATCTTTGAATATAATATGTCCACTGGGCTCCCCACCAAATACAGACTTAGATTCAAGCATTCTTTTAACAATATATCTGTCACCAACTTGTGATCTAAAAAATGTCCCACCAAGTGATTTAACATATTTCTCTAGACCAAAATTACTCATGACTGTTCCAACGACCTCTTTACCAGAACCAAGCTGTCCAGTCTCAATCATAAATTTTGCCATAATACCTATTAACTTGTCTCCATCGACAATTCGACCTTTGTGATCAACAATCGCCACTCGATCTCCGTCACCATCAAGACAAATACCTAAGTCAGCACGGTACTTTAATACCGCCTCAGCACAAGTTTCAGGATGAAGTGCTCCGACATTTTTATTGATATTTGTACCATCAGGAGCATTGCCGATTGAAATAATGTCAGCACCCAACTCTTCGAAGGCCAAAGGAGCAACTTTATAGCCAGCACCATTGGCACCATCTATAACTAAACGCATTCCCTCTAAAGTATATTCGTCAGAGAGCGCCTGCTTAACTTTTACAATATATCTGCCAACGACTTCGTCCAGACGCTTAGCATTTCCAAGTTCATTATCTAACTTCTTAGGAATCAAATCAGCATTGAGCACCATATTTTCTAATTCAATCTCTACCGTATCCGGAAGTTTGTGACCTGTGCGATCAAAGATTTTAATTCCGTTATCGTAGTAAGCATTATGAGAAGCACTAATCATCACACCTGCATCTGCACGCATTGATTGAGTAACAAATGCCACTCCTGGTGTTGGTAATGGACCTGTGAGGATTGCCTTTCCTCCCTGGGAACAAACACCAGCAGAAAAAGCTTGCTCGAACATATAGCATGAGAGTCTTGTGTCTTTTCCAATAATAATAATAGGTTTCTTGTTTTTAGAATATTTTTGAAAATGGGCCGTCACTGCACGACCAAGGGAAAAAGCAATTTCGCCGGTCATAGGAAAAACATTTGCTCTTCCTCTAATACCGTCTGTTCCAAATAGTTTTCTTTTACTCATTATTACTCCATAAAGACAGTGACTGTCTCCGGTTCTATTTTTAATAATTCCACACCATCAGGTAACTCTGCGGTTAACTGAATTTCATATTTTTTCCCTGTTTTATTAGGGATGGTTGCAATTACGCTCACTATACTAGAATCCATTGATTTAATAAAGTTCTCTTCTCCTCTTACTAAAATAGATACGGTTTTTGGTGAGGTTCGATTAATCATTTTTACGCTCTGGAAAATTATGGGCAACTGCACAAACTTAAATTCGATAACTTTTGTTTCGATCCGATACTGGAAGTTAATGAGAGTTTGATCATAAGAAACTCGATTATCAATATTCTTTACTGGTATATTTCCACTAAACTCTTTGGTTATATCAAATGTAGGGAGCGCACCCAAGTTAAAAACCTTCATATTACTAACAATTGATTTTGGTCCCGTTACCATTACCGAATTTGGACTGAAGCTGATTTTTCCATTAACTGGAAGATCCTCTTCTCCATCCACAGAGACTGGTAGTTTCTTCTTAAGCGTTTTCTCAAGCTGAACTTCCATCGATCTTGGTTCCATCGCCACAAGCGTAACCCCAAGAGGCAGTTTGGTTTGAAACTTTTCTAGATTTAATTTAAATTTTTTACGTTTCTTATTATAGTATTTTTTAGATTTAATTGTGATCTTGTGCTCTGTATCGATAAACTTCCTTACAAATAACCCAGGTCCCTTCACAATATATTCAACTTTCGTTTTTAATACATTTTTGACTGACATACCCTTAGGTGTCTCCACATGAATTTCAATAAATTTTGAAGTCGTCAGTTCCGCAGAACTTACGACATACATCCAAATTAGAATACTTGTCAGTATTGAGAATACTTTTAACAAGAAGCGTTTTTTTTGAAAGATTCGTCTCAAACTGATGCTCCTTCTTTTCTTGTTCGATATGGAGAATTTGTTGAGTACAAATTATTTCTAAGTTGCCTTCTTAAGTCTTTCTCATCTTCACATTCATAAAACTTACCATTTAAACAAATACTTATTTTCCCACGCTCTTCACTTACGATAACGACAATAGCATCACTCACCTCGGAAATACCTAACGCGGCCCTGTGTCGTGTACCATAATGTCTATCCAGTTCAATATTTTTACTAAGAGGAAGAAAACAACCAGCAGCTTGAATGCGGTTATTATAAAGGATTAATGCTCCATCATGCATAGGTGAATTATTTTGAAATAATGTATAGATAATATCGGAGTGAATAGAACAATCTAATTTTGTTCCCGTAGATGAGTAATTTAACAAACCATGATTACGTTCAAACACAATTAAAGCACCTGTTCTCTCGCGACTTAAAGCAGAACATGCAAGAACGACTTCCTCTATTTGACTATCATAGGCCTGTAGTTTTTTCTTTCCAAACAAACTCATCTGACCAAACATCGCAAGTGCTGTTCTAATTTGTTCCTGAAAAAGAATGACTGCAATTATGAAAAAATAATCTAGAAAGTTTTTTAAAATCCAATTAAGCGAGTAGAGTTCAAAACTTAAACTGAACCAATACATGGTTGCAATGGCAAGAAGTCCCATTAGAACTTGGACAGACCTGGTTCCTTGGATGATCGCAAAGAATCGATAAAGAATCATTGCAACAATAACAATGTCCAACATATCTATTAAATTGAAGTTTCCAAATAAACTTATAAACGTTTCCACAATTTTCCCTCGAGTACCTAACCTATCGGAATTTTGTTAGAAATCATTAAAAAACCCGCCATTAGAGACGGGTTTTTTACATATAAATTTATACTTTTTTTGTTTAAGCCGCTTCTTCGTTTTCAGGTGAATCACCTTCACCTTGATTAGCAAGAATTGCATCAGATTGAAGTAGTTTCTTTCTTAAAGCTTCTCTGGAAATACCCATTTCCTTGGCCGCTTTAGATTTATTACCTTTATTCCTTTTAATCTCAGCAAGAATCATCTCCCTCTCCACGAGAGCGACTCTATCTTTTAACGGTAGTTGAAAGTTTCTTGCAAAAGGTATGGCATCAAGACTATGCATACTTGACTTAGTCATATCAATTACCGGAATAGCACCATTCTTATTAATTTTACTAATAACATGGGCCTTTGGATTGTATAAAACAGCTTTTTGTACTGCTTGTTGCAACTCACAAACATTCCCAGACCAATCGTATTGTTTAAACTGTTCAATAACCTCTTTGGAGAACTCTTTTAAGAGGAGTCCCTGCTTACGACATTCTTTACGTAGAAAATATGAAGTTAAAGATTCAACATCGTCTGGTCTCTTTCTAAGTGGTTCAACCACAAGAACTGACTCTTGAATATAATTATAAAACTCTAAATGAAAGTCACCATCATTTTGCGCCATTCTTCTAAGGTCAAGACTAGAGGTAAAAATCATCCTTGCATCAAATGTTATATTTGAATTAGGAAGCCTTCTTTCTTGAATGAGCTTAAAGAGTTTTGCTTGTACCTCAAGTGGTAGATGTCCTACTTCATCGATAACAAGGGTCCCACCTTGGCATTCTTCAAAGACACTTGAGTTCTTATCAGAGCCAAACAGTTGTGCCAAAAGATCCTCAGCACTGCTTCCCTTACAGTTAACAGTTATAAACTTATTTAAGCCTCTCTTTCCTTCATTATGAACAATACGTGCAAGTAATTTTTTACCGACACCAAATTCTCCATTAATAAGTAAAGACGAATCGATATCTTTTAACTTCACGATTGATTTTCTAATTTCATTTGTACTAGCTGATTTTCCAATATACGCATGCTCTCTATCATAAGGAGTTGAAAACCGCCTAATTAAAGATTTCTCAGATATTGGGTTATAATTGTGGAATACTGAAGAAAAAATCAATGAAAGGACTTTCATCGTCTTTTCATCTTCTTCAGTAAAACGATCTTGGTTTCTTTTATTTAAAACTTCAATAACACCGATAACTTTGTCTTCCCTATTCGTGATTGGATGACAAAGAATTGACTTAGTCTCAAAACCCGTTTTTTTATCCATATCTTGAGTAAATCTGACCTTATCTGTAATGGCATCAATATTAAGAGGAACTCCTGTCGTAAAAACTGAGCCTGCAATTCCTTTTCTGTAATCAAACTTTAATACTTCTTTATCCACCCCGAGAGCAGCAACCGCTTCTAGCTCGTTAGTGTGAGGATTGATAAGAAAGATACTGGCACGTTGAGAGTTTTGTATTCTAGAAATTTCTTCAAGCATGCTTTTTAAAAATGTCTCTTGAGATCCAAATGCTGTTATGTCCTTAAATAAAGAAAGCATTAACGAGAAGATCTCAAAGCCTTCAGTTGCTTTTTTGTACCTTTCGCTAATGGCCATAGTCGTTATACAATCTCTAGCTCGATCTGGAGAGAATCCTAGAACATACTGCTCAATGAATCTCTTCATTTGAGGTTGCTCATCTTCATCCATTTCCACACCATATATCATCGTCTCATTTTCTTGGTCTGGCTCGTAGCCAAATGATCTTACAACAAAGCCTTCCATATCAAGGTGAAGTCTTTTGTATTGAACACTCATTCTAATATTTGTATTTACACTTATCCGTTGCTTGGTAGTGAACCCTAGACCTGTAATGGATACATCTTCGAGCTTTCCATCCATTATAGTTACAAACTTACCCATTTCATCTTCAGCTTCAAACGTACAACGAACATCGTCCTTTGATTCCACCGGAATTCGAAATGATTGAAAAAATTTAAATTCTTTAAAGCTAGTGAGCATAAATAATCTCCTAATAGATTGTATCTAGAGGAAATATCGGTGACTTAACAATGAAACTTTAGTTTTTTGACCATTAATTTTGGCACATTAATCATTTAGGAACTTTGAAAACTTGTTATTAAGAGGCACTTTCTTACGAAACCATGCAAAATCAATACGATTCTTACTAATCCAAGAGCCACCCACGATTTGAGCGTTTTGATCAACTTCAATCCAATAAGATAAGTCATCATAACTTCTAAGCCCTTTTCCAGGCTCCCATGATGATCTAGACTCTAGGGCATAATGCAAACGAGTCTTTATATGATACTCAGTGACCGCTTTATTACTCGCCTGTTTTGAGGGAGTTCGCTCACCAATGATCTTGTACACATAACCAAAAACTGGCTGATTCCAAACTTGTGACGAGATATCAATGTCTGCAACAAAACCCATTTTTCTTTGAATTGAATTCATCAGCACAATATGAAATGCTCCAGGGTTTACTCCACCGCAAGACATAGAGCCTCGCCTACCTCTGCATCTCTTCCCTAAGAAAGAAACTTTACCTCTCTTCTCTTTCGCGTAAAAATAACTGATAAGTGCATTCTGATCTGAGTAACCAAAATTAACTTTGATTTTATCTTTATTCAAAAAGGATTTTGGTAAAATTTTAGTATGGTTTATTGCTGCCTCTGCCCAACCATGACATATCCCATGCCATCTAGCGGCTCCACTAGGATTTTGTTTTAAAATTTTCTTCGTAAAAGAATACTTATAATCTCCATTTAAAATATCGTACTTCTCTGATGGAGAAAGGGCATCTAACTCAGGCTGCTTCATTTGTAGTAATTGTTTCAATGATTTTAGTTTTTTAATATCTGTTTTGATGTTCTTTTGCCAATTAAATGCAATGCCACCCTTATACCTTGGCCAATAACTATCTGACCATGGAATGAGATTTTCAGGAAGAAAGTGTTTTTGTGGAAAGTTAGTAAAATTTGAGTCGTAATTTTTGAAGAAAATACTTGGGTGATCCGCAGAGACCCATTCACTATTGGTATAAAAATCAGTGCTGAAACCTGCACTATAGGTAGAGCCTACAAAAAACAAAGATAGTGAAATTAAGTACTTCATGTCTTCATTTTAAGTCCCAAACAACTCAAAACAAACTTAAGGCAATAGTTTCTCACGACTGTACAAGACAAAATCACTCAATCTCTTGTTAGTTATTCTATAAAATAAGACAAACTAAATATTTTATATATAATAATAGTATGAAATTATTTAAAATGACTCTACTTTATTGCTTCATAACTTCTTGCTCTGACATCAAGATCAAACCTATAAATACCGTAGAAACACCCCCTTCTATAAAAGTTGAAGAGGTGAAACCAACGGCAGACATTGATCATAGTCATCAAAGTAAAGTCGTTGAAACCAAAACCATAGAAAACACAGATAAAGTTAAGTCCTACTGTAAAAAAGTAGATAAATACTTTCAAAAATATAATTGGGGGAAATCAAACTGCGATGATTATACCTGGAATCATGTTAGGGACTCACACTGGGGAACTCCTCTAGTTTGGTATGTTTATGGGGACGAAAAAAGTCATAAAACAAAGCCAAAAAATACAACTCTCATCCTCTGTGGTGTACATGGTGATGAAATTACACCAGTAAAATTTTGCTTTGATACTCTTGAAGATCTTAAGCACCACCCAGATGTTCTAAAAGATAATCTGGTTATTATTGCACCAATAGTTACACCTGATTCATTTTTTAGAAAGAAGCCAACAAGATACAATGGCAGGGGTGTTGATGTTAATAGAAACTTTCCAACCAAAGACTGGAACAAAAATGCTTTAAAACTTTGGAAGTCTCGCTATAGTTCAGATAAGAGACGTTTTCCTGGTCTCGAAGCCATGAGTGAGCAAGAAACATACTTTCAGGTAAATCTTATTAAAAGATATAAGCCTAATAAAATTATCTCAGTACACTCTCCCCTAACACTTATCGATTATGACGGCCCTATTGCCAGTAATCATAAACATGGTGGCACAGCTGAGCAACTCTTAGTACAGATGAGTGCGAAGGCTGGAAAGTACAGAATAAATAACTATCCATTCTTTACAGGAAGCCTAGGTAATTGGGCCGGTAATGAAAGAAATATTCCAACGTATACTCTTGAACTTCCGAATTCTGATTGGACAAAAACAAAAAAGTTTTACAAAACTTTTCAAACGGCGATACACCATGCCATTTCTCATGAGATTAGCTCTAAAATGAATGAAAAGAAAATTTCAGATAATGAATCTGAACAAGAAAATGATAAAGTTCTTTAGTTTTTTTGTTACTTCGAACCTTTTTATTTCTTTAAATGCTTTTTGCCTCTACCTTCTCTATGCCTTTAAAGAAAAGTCGAATTTTTTTCTAAGCACACCAATACTCGTTTTTAGCATAACCTATATGGGTTACCATGCATTACGTTTTATTCCTTGGAAGAAGTATGGACAAGATATTGGTGCCGAGACGGTTGACTTTTACAATAATTTTAAAATACTATTTTCGGTTTCCATATTAATAGCGTTGGCATCTTTCATTTATGGGGTCATAGAATTCAATCAAAATCAATACATCGTACTCATTTCGATTATGGTGCTAGGTTTGCTATATGAAAGAATTCTTACCTCAAGCTTCTCCTTAAGAGGAATCTCTTATGGAAAACCCTTTATCATCGCGTTTACGTGGAGTTTAACTTGCGCTGGACTTGTTGAAGACATAACCATTAGCATGTTTATGGACTGCTTTATTTTTATTTTTCTTCTTAGTATCCCATTTGATATTAAAGATAGAACTCAAGATAAAAAAGAAAATATTAAAACTTTTGCTACAGAGTATTTTTTCAAAACGAAACTTATAAGCTCTGCACTTTTTCTAATTTATGGAGTCTATCAGTGCCTAGAAGTAAGAGAATACATCTTCTTAATCTTAATCCCACTTTACTTAACACTGATGTATCTACCAAAAAAAAATAATCTTACCTATTACTATGGCTTTGATGGGATCATTCTAATTCGCTGTTTGTTTTACTTTTTTCAAAACTAGCAGTGGAATAAATATAAACATTGAGCCCACCAAGTAAGGCGCAGCTGAATTCATTTTATAATAAATTAAAGAAGCCGCTATAGGCCCGACAACTCTCCCTAATGATCCTAAAGATCTAAAGATCCCTAAACTACGTCCTTGTTCATCTTCAGGTGTATTTAAAGAAACGAGTGCAGTAAGAGTTGGAATTGCCATTGCTGATCCGATACTTAAAAATAATAAACCAAGATATAACATCGTTGTTGAATAACTAAATGCTATTAAAATAAGTCCAGGGATAACAGTAGCAAGACCCATCATCGCCATTTTCTTCTCTCCAATTGTATTGGCCTTTCGTCTCACGAATCCCCCCTGAGTAAGAGCAATAAAGACCCCAATAAAGATAAACATATAAGCATTATCCATCGGTGTATAGCCTAACCTCTCAACCGCCACAAAAGTCAAAGTAAATTCCATGCCTGAAAAGGCAGCAATGAAAAGAAAGTAAGCATAATTAACTAAGTTTACGTCTCTATAAGGAAGTGGCTTAAAAAGCTTTAAAATATTTGCTGTACGAGTTCCGGTAACAACAATATCTTTCTTAGGCTTATGGGTTTCTTCAAATTTTAAATAAATCCAAACAAAGTTTATAAGACTGAGTATTGCAGCTAAACCAGCTGCATAAGAGAATGGATTTATACCATAGTTAAGAAGGTCTGGAAAATCTACAACCGGATTTACAGTGGTTAAAATTCCCCCTAAAGCAGGGCCAATAATAAACCCTAGAGCAAAAGCAATTCCTACAAACGCCATTCCTTTAGATCGATTTGAAGAGTCAGTAACATCCGCAATAGCTGCGGTAGCAGTAGAAAGATTTCCTCCCATAATACCACCAACTAGTCTTGCTAAAATGAGTAATGTAAAAGAGCCGGAAAAAAACCAAAGAACATAGCTTAAAAATAATCCAAAAACAGAAATCAGAAGAATAGGTTTTCTTCCATATTTATCTGAGAGACCACCCCATAAGGGAGCAGCAAAGAATTGAAGGATTGAGTAGATAGCTCCTAAGGCGCCACCAAATAAAACGATTCCACTCATGCTACCACCTGTAACATTTGTGAAACTCTCAATACCTCCAAAGATTAATTTTAAAAAGAAATCCTGTCCATCATAAGTTAGGTAATGCTCTGCTAGGGCCGGAAACATAGGGAAAATAATAGAGAAACCAACTAAATCTAAAAACAGTGTTAAGAAGATGATCTTAATAGTTTTTTTCGTCTTAGGAGGCATAGATTTTTTACTATAATCATTCTGAGGATTATCTTCCATAACTTTATCTACCTTTTCTTGCTCGATACTATACATTTGATTTTCATCAATCTTATAGTCATTAGCAATAAATGACTCTACAAAGTTTCCATAAGACTCAACCCACGCATCATCACAGTTTAGAGCCGGTACAAAAACAAGCTCTCCACCTTCTTCTTCAACTTCTTCAGCAAGTTCATTACCAATCTCATCTGTTGTCTCTAAACAATCGACAACAAAACTTGGACAATAGACTGCGACACTCTTCTCACCCTCTTTAACTAAATTTGTTACAAACTCATCAGCATAAGGTGATAACCAGGCTTCTCCGCCTAGGCGACTTTGAAAAGTAAGGTGTATCTTCTCTTGATCAAATTTAACTCTCTCCTTAATTAAGAGGAAGGTTTCTACACAGTGTAGATAATAAGGGTCTTTATATTGGGTAATATATCTTATAGGAAGACCATGAAATGAAATAACAATATTATCTACTGTATGCTTTGCTATTCTTGCTTCAATATTTCGAACTGATAGATCAATAAAGCCTTTTAAGCGGTGATAGCTTTTAATGATTTCAATTTGAGGGTGATTCACACCTTCAGGCAAAACCTCTTCTAATTTATCGATACAACTACTGGTAGTCGTGTGGGAGAATTGAGGAAACTGAGGTAGAAAGATGAATTTCTCTCCAGCATTAATCTTCTCAGTCGTAATAACACTCTTAAGTCGAGGCTCACTCAAAATGAAGGATTCATACACGGAGTCTGTACCCAGCTTCACTCTCAGTTTTCGAACAAAGGACTTCGTGATCTCTATTAAAGGTAGAAAGCCACAGAATTCAATTCTTTGATATGCCTTAGAGATCTTCTTAGGTCTAAATGTTAATATAATAAGATTAAGCACGAAGAACCAAATAATACGAGGAGCATCGATGACTCTCCTGTCAGATAGAAATTCCCGCAGGTAGCTTCGAATATCTGCCTTACTGGTGCTTTTAGGTGACCCTAATTGATAAATAATGATATTTGTTTTTTTGTCCATACACCTTTCAAATGTTTGAGTTTCCTAGTAAAACATTCTATATTAAATTAGTTAACTAAATAAAGCTTTTACAGGAGATATTTAATGACTCATGGCAACAAAAAAGCCGGTCCTCGAAAAGAGAGTGAACTTAAAGGTGTAAGTCTTCTAGGAAACACAAATACAGACTACCCAAGTTCATATAGTCCGGAGACTTTAGAGATTTTTCCTAATAAAAACCCAAGCTCTGAAGCATGGACAACATTTGTTTGTACTGAGTTCACTTCCTTATGCCCCAAAACAGGTCAGCCTGACTTTGCGAGAATTTATATAAATTATATTGCTGATAAAAAGATGGTGGAAAGTAAGTCCTTAAAGATTTACTTATTCAGCTTTAGAAATCATGGAGATTTTCACGAAGATTGTGTTCAAAAAATATGTGATGATCTATTCAAAATTATGAAAGCAAAATATGTTGAAGTTATTGGGGAGTTTACACCAAGAGGGGGAATTACAATTTATCCTTTCGCGAGTAAATCTAACACCTCAGCAAAATTTAAAAAACTTAAAGAGCATCGTTTCATGAACTATGCTCCAGGAAAATACTCAATGGACTTAGGTCGTATTTACTAAGAGGATATTATGGGATTTGGTACTACAGAATTACTTGTTATTGCATTTGTTGTACTTCTTCTATTTGGTGGGAAGAAGCTCCCCCAGTTAGGACGCTCAATGGGTAACGCCATTACAAACTTTAAAAAGGGTTTAAATGAGTCTCCAAAAGAAGAAGAAAAAGACAAAAATGGTGAGAATAAGCCTAGCTAGACTTTAACTTTTCAAAGACTTTATACACTATAGGAGAAGACTTATCTTCTTCTCCTTCTAATACCTCAAAAAAAACGTTTATAAGTTGATCTTGGCACACTTGCCTACCTTCTCTTTCAAGTAGTTCAGTAATGTACCTCATACTTCTATCAATCAACTTTAGATTACTTGGGCGAACATAAGTCATAATATTTCCGTCATAGCGTCCTAAAAGTCCCATTAATAAAGTTGAATGTATATTCATTAGCTTCTTAATAAAAATATGAATAAAAAACAAATCCTTCTCCATAAGGTCAAAATAGATTTTCTTATCTTTTAATTGGAAACTAAGTCTACTGAAGTTTTCCATAAGCTCTACTTTAAAGATATGTTGTGGAGACTCTTTCGCCCTTCTTCTTTCAATCGCTTTATCTGTCATATCAAATTCATACAATTCCTCTTTATTAATTTTTTGCTCGATATCAGACCAGTCAATACATCTAGGTTCATGGCCTAAAATATCTGACCATACTTTTTTGTTATCCTCATAACCATTAAGAGTGAGGTAGCAAAGACTCATCGGCTCAAGAGAACTTCTTTCAAAGCCATCTAATGAAAATGTCGGAGAGCGCTCTGTTGTATCAGTCAGAAGAGCAATCGCAATCTCAGGTTGAGTTTCATAAACGATATACTCATCATTATGATAAATATCTGCTTCCATTTGAGTTAATTCCATCATTGGATCTAAATCAATACTACCGAGGGATTCTACAAAACCGTTAAGAGCATTATTAAATTCTTCAAATGAATTATGCTTGTACATTATTGCGAAACCAGCACTAATCATTTGTACTGTGGTTGCCTGCATTCGCGTACTTCCGGAAATGGCCATTGGTCCACATGTAAGGTTTAACTTATTTATCTGATTATTTTTAAGTATATTATTGGATCGGTCTATGGATTGAAGTTCTTCGTCTGGATTACAATAAAGAAAATAGGGTCTATGCTTGGAAATAGAAGCAGCGTAATTAGCAGTGCCAATAACAAAACTTGTTTCTCCACCTTCGGTGATAGCTATCAATAAGTCATTCTCAGTAAATCCATTATCAATTAACTGTCTATGACCAAACTCTTCACTATCTTCAAAGCTCTCAACAGCTCTCACAATAGCAAAGTCACCTCCGGCCATCAGACCAATGATATTAGAGCTTCCAAAGGTTTCCTGGTAGATTTTCTCCAAGGATAAAGCCAACCTTCCAGTAGCACCGCATCCTGTAATGAAAACTTTATTTCCACTACTAATAACTTCGTGACATTTTTTTTGTAAGGTATAAATTTGTTTTGAATATTTTTGTAACTCGTTTAATGCATCCAAATCGACTTGAACTAAACGCTCTAAAGCATCGCTAATACTACTATTAACAACTGTGGACAAATTTTCAGTATAAGGGTGTAGGGATTCTGTTGTAAGTTTACCAAGTGAAAACTGTTCATGAAGATTGATGAAGTTATCTTTATTCATTGTCATTGTTTGGACTTTATATATAAAAAAAGGGGGCCTCCTGCTTGACCCCCCTCTTCTCTTCGGCATCCTTGCCTGTCTCGAGCAACATCCTGTTCCTCACTTATTATATTATACCCAGACATTGAGTTAAAAAAAAGAAGTATTTTTCAAAGGCAAAGATTTCCTTTAGTAGTTGAGACCATTGCTCTCTGATTCTTATAAAAACTGTTTAGAATGTAAGAATATTTCATCAAATATGTACTTTACAAACAAATAATTTTAAAATTAGAGGCCTAATGGTATAGTAAATATATAAACTTACGGAGTAACCGAGCGATGCTGTCACTTTTTACGAAGAAAAATAAATATTACGGAAAAAAAACCTTCACCTACTATATTCCTGCCCCTCCCATTAGGAGACATGGATATCAGGAAAAAGAATTCGATAAAATTACTGAGCACTTAGAGCAGCTTGGGTATGAAATAATAAATTTGCAGACCCAATCCCACTCACACGTTGACCAAGCAGGCTTATGGGTTATATGCCTACTAGGTGCGCCCTCTAAGGCGATCTATGAGACAAAGATAGACTTTGATTACACTGACCTTAAAGGGGAAGTCACAAACACCACCATTCAACTCGATCCCGATATTATTCATGATGCTTAGATTACTATCAATCAATCTTCTATTCCTGCTATCTAGTTGTTCGTATATAGTAAATAGCTTTGATAACGATATATTGAAAGAGAATAGTATTGACCCTATCCATCCTACTCAGAAAACAACCTGTGATATTATTCAGAAAAATATTTTAATATCTGAGAGTGCAGAGGCACAAAATACATTTCAAAGCTTAGTGAAAGAGGTTACAAAATCTAGCTATCTAAGTTTTATTGAGCAGTCTGTACTTTGGTCTTTAGTTCAAATGAATTATAGACCGGACCTAAGTTCTCCTTCAGCTAAGCTTCAGGTGATGATTAAAAATAAAGGTGTGACGACATACTATAATTCCTATACGACAAGTGGCCAAGGTTACCCTTATATTTACTTACTAGAGCAATTATTAAAAGAGTATAAATCTAAAAAATCAATTATGAGTCTTGCAAAAATATACGACGAGAAAATCAAATCGAATATTATTGTGAATACAGAATTAGAAAGATTCTTGTCCATGAATAACGACAAGATTAAGAGTAATAAATACCTCAAGGCTCGCCTTATGCGTGGAGATGAAACTCTAAGAGTAGGAGAAAGGCTGCCTAAAGTTAATATGACTTATCTGGTAAGAAAGTATCTTAAAACAAAAAAATCCCATCGATACAAAGTCAGAAATTTTCTTTTTGATACAACATCAACTACCAAGAAGAAGCTTAAGTGTAACTTTGATATGACCTTATATAATAATTCTGTTTTCCTCATTCACCCAGAGAAAGTCACATCAAATACTTGGGGAATAAAAAAGCAAAATCAAGTCTTCTTTGCTACAAGTTCACAGAAACTAGACGGTCTGAAGACCATAGATAGAACGATCTTACTAAGAGGAAACTCTAATAGTCGATCACCATCAATGTGTATCCAAGAAAATGAGAAAAAAGAGCAAGTATGGCTTATCTCATCTCGTTCAAGAGATCCAGGTCAACACCTCCACCACCTGCAACAATATGGAGTTGCTGATATAGATAATCTCTCTGAGCTAGATACATTGTTAAAGTTCTCACGTCATCAATTTCTGAAGGATCCAGTTAGATTAGTTATCGAATCAAGAAGAAGTTCAGATGCACAACTTAGCGAATTACTAAAACTCAATATCCCAATCTACAATGCAAAAAGTCTTGGAAAGATATGGGCCTATTATGAAAATAAAAAAGAATTCAGTTTTGTACTTGATGAACGAGTTCCGGGGTATTTGGAATGCAACTCACAATAAATGGACTTGCATCCAAAAACATATTTCAAGTTTCACTTGCAGACTCTGATTTACAAAAAACAATGCTAAATCTATTTAGAGAAAAAGAGATCCCTATCGCTTCTAGCTGTAGAGGAGAACGCATATGTCATAAATGTGTGATTAATGATGATCTTTTAAGTTGTGCTATTACCGTGAGTGATTTTATATTCAAGCACGGTAATATTGTTGATGTAAGTTATCTTTAAATTAGTATGCTGTAGTCTCACCCTTTCCATTTATATAGAAAGTTTTATCTTCACCATACTCCTGAAGGACAGTAGAGATTGTGTACTTCATTGATAAGATTGCTCCTGCAACAGGAGAGCTATCTGTACCTTCATTAGTAATGGTAGTCAGGCTAAAGTTAGCGTCTAGTGTATAACCCCATTTAACATTTACTTTTGTTGTTTTAATTTGTGCACCAGTTATATAGCGACCAACACCTCTGTACTGACCTCCATAAGAATAGATAAGCATAAAATCAAAGCTTGCTGGGGCCATGCCGAGATAGTTTTGAGTTTTTACTCTATATTTCTTAACAGTAGGAGCTCTCCAACCGGCCATTTGCATCGCTGGTACAGGTAGTCCATCTTCATCAATGGCTAAAATTTCAACTGGTTTTGAGTTAATATTTACAACCGGCTTCCCTTTTTTAACGATTTCATAAATCTGTTTTCCTAAACCAATCATTCCCTTGATGGCCATCAAAACGCCACCAGAGTTAATTTTATTTAACTGTTCTTTGCTAAAGGCCAATTCGTGAAAATCTGCACTTTTAACACTCTGGATAAGCACTTCTTGCTCACCATTTTCTGATTCAACTACTTCATAAAGATTTGTACTGCTAATCCTTTGGAATTGCTCTGAGTAGACATCGTCGGCAATGGATACTTGAGATAATGTTAAGCTAAGTAAAAGAATGAGTTTGGTGTGATTCATAAAATTTTTCTCCCCGTGAAAAAATTATATGGGGCATTAATACAAATGACTCGACCTATCGTCAAGGTGCATCTTTGAATTTTTTACTAACTACTTCTTACATTGATGGCGGCGCGTTATATGATTAATATTAGGAAAAAAACCTTTGTCATTTAAGTAATAGTTAAGTAAATATATCTGGAAACAAACATAAGTAATACTAATAGAAAATATAACGTTAACTAATAAGGCTAAAAACCATGAAATTATCGATTATCCTAATCTCTCTTATTGTCTCTTTAAATAGTTTTGCTGCCCTAAGGTTTGCTACATATAATATTAGAAACTTTGATTACGATGAAAGATCAAATACACCAACAAATAAGTCTCACTTAGTTAATACCTTAATTGATTTAAAAGCTGATCTTTTAGCTGTTCAAGAAATAAATGATACTTACGAATTTGAATCTATGATTAATATAAATTTTCAAGGAAAGCTTAAGTCTGTTTTCACTGAATGTGGTGGTGCTCACCAACAAAAGCTTGGTTTTATCTACAATACTTCTAAATTAAAGCTCGTTAGTTTTGACCAAGATATGAGAACTGTTAATCCAAAAAATCCATCTCAAACTGTTTGTAATTCTGGTTCAAGACCTCTTGCAGTAGGAATGTTTAAGACTGTTGATACAAATAAAACGATTATTGCTATTTCTCTTCACTTAAAGTCTGGTGGAAGAGATAACAGCATTCAAAAAAGATTTATGCAGTTAAAAGGCGTGAGTGATTTAATCAGTGAGTATAGAGATAATGGTTATGAAAATTTTATTATCATGGGTGACTTTAATTCAACTGAATATATTATTGGTGGGAAGATCCAAGCTAAGTTTCAATCTGTTGTAAAGAAAATGGAGCTAAGAGACCTAACATCAAATGTAAAATGTACTGCGTACTGGTGGGGCGGAGTTCAAGACTCAAGACAATACCCTTCTACACTTGATCATATCCTAGTCTCACCTAGTCTTGCTCAAAATAAAAAGATTACAACTGAAGTTCGCGGACATTGTCAGCAGCTTAAGTGTGAAGCGACATTTGAAAGCGACATGGGAACTGATTTTGACGGTGTAAGTGATCACTGTCCAATCGTCTCTGAAGTTCAGTAAGACTGTACATATAAAATAAATACTCGTATCATTTTAATATGAAATACTTAAGCTTTGATATTGAGGCCACTGGCCTAGAAGAAGATGCCCTTATAATTGAATTTGGTATGGTTCCTTTCGATGCTGAAACAGGCATTATAGCAACTGAACTATCAAAGCATTTCTATATCAAATGTCCAAGCTTCGAATCTCTTGAACCAAATTTAAATGAATGGGTAGCAAAGCATAATAAAGAGCTTATTCAAAAAGCTCATAAAAGTGGTATCCCTCTAGAGACATTCAAAACTGAACTGGAGTCTTATCTAGATTCCAAAGAAACTAAAGAATACTTTAGCAATGAAAGAATCGTTTTATTTGGTAAATCCATATCTGCCATTGATCTTCCTTTTTTAAATCGTGACCTTGGTTGGGAATGGATGAATAAGCAATTTCACCATAGAAACCTAGATCTCTCTTGTTATACTATGGGCCTTATAGATATGGGTCTACTTGAGAAAGGCATGGATTCAGGTGCAAAGCTTATGGAGTTTCTTGAAATGGGTGAAGTAGAACACACAGCTCTAGAAGATGCCGTTAATACTGCAAAAATGTATCTCAAGCTACTTGATAAATTTAAAACAGATAAGTAAGAAAACCATAGGCCACTTGATCTTCTTCATCGATATACGCGCCATTAATTTGATTTCTTTTTATTCTCATTTTACCTCTTACCCCTATTTGTAAATTACTATCGTAGTAAGCGAATCCCACCATAGTTTCTCCAAGAGGAGACACCATCGACTTAGTAATCTTTTCATCTCCATCAATCGTTTGCGAACTTAACGTAGGGCCGACTTGAATAAATGAATTAATATAAAAGCTTTCCCAAGCATAGAGACCGGATATGCCTAACTCAGTATCAATTGAATCATATGACAAGCTCTCAACACCTGTGAGTTCAGGAAATTCATTTTCATAACTAGCAGGTACAAGGTTATTACCTGCTCTTATCTCACCATGCTCAAATGTGAGGTTTAAATAATAACCATATCCATTAACAGGTTTAAGCACACTTTCACCGTGTAGTTCGTGAAGCTTTGATCCATCAAGAAAAAATAAAGTACTAAGGCTTAATTTTGTTCCTGAAAGGGTGTCATCAGTCTTATTATCATTAAGGTTATCTCTGTCGCTCAGTACATAAAAATCTTCAAAAGATGTATAACTTAAACTAGCGAGGTAAGTTTCAGTATAAAAAGAAATTTTTGAATCTGAATAGTTTGAATCTAAGAACTCTCCATCATCTTCTTTCTCCGCAACAAATTGAATTCCAATAGAATAATTTGGTCCGATCATACTCAAAGTAAAATCATTAATTGGATTGGGATTAAATGTAAGAGAGTTCTCTTCGTTTGATAATTTAAAACTAGGTGCAGACTCTCCATAACGAAACTCGGCCCCAAGCCAGTAGGAATATGAGAGATTTGAATAAATAAGTATTAAAAGAGCTAAGAATTTGTTCATGCTAGTAGTATATACTAAGAATTATTTTTTCGCGAGATATCGCTTCAATCTTGCAAGGTATAGTGCTGGATTTCTAACTTTATCCTTTCTACGTATTTCAAAGTGAACATGTGGACCTGTTGATCTACCAGAACTCCCTACAAGTCCTATGACTTCACCTTGGGAGACTTGTTGTCCCTTCTTTACAAAGTTTTTTGAATTGTGAGCATATACTGTATGGTATCCTCCGGCATGGGCCACAACAATGACACGTCCATAACCATTCATCCAGCCTGCGACTTTAACCTTACCACTAGCACTAGCAACAATATTTGTGCCAGTTACCGCCGGTATATCTACACCGTCATGATGACGACCGCGCCTGACCCCAAAATGTGAGGAAACTCTTTTTGAACCTGGAACAGGCCAAATAAATATAGCGTCAGATCCAACTCGATAGGTGGCATTATCAATTCGACCAAAATCAATACCAGAGTGGGCAAAGCCTACTTTTGATGTTTTAAATTTCCATTTACCATCTACAAGAACATAGCTACCACTTCTGTGGTGTGAGCAAGATACCATGAGCATAAAAATACTCATCAATAATAGTGTTAGTTTGCTTTTTCTCATATCTCCTAAAGGTCATTTAAGAACTCCTCTAAACTAGATAGGTCCTTAATGCCGTCTCCCGTGAGATTTTGGAGTTCAACTGAAATATGGCCTTCGTTAACTATATTACAATCGCTGCCAGGGATATCTTTACTACCTTGGTAAGTTCCCCCTACCCAATAGTAATTCCTTCCGCGAGCATCCGTTCTCTCTATAACCTCTTCGGAGTACTGTTGGAAACCTGAAGAAGCTAGCTTCACACCTACAATTTTGCCCTCTGGAAGATTTGGAACATTAATATTAATGAGACAGTCCTGAGGGATATGCTTAAGTATTCCCTTTGATATAATTTTTCTAACAAATTTTGCAGCTGTTTCGAAGTGTTGAATATCTTTTAGATTCTTTGTTGCAAGAGATACAGCAATACTTGGTACCCCTCTGAAAGCCGCCTCTCTAGCTGCTGCGATAGTCCCAGAGTAATATCTATCTTGACCAAGGTTAGCTCCATGATTAATCCCAGACACGACAAGATCCGGCTTATTCTCAAGTAATATATTTCCAATGCCAACGAGTATGCAATCAGCTGGATAGCCTGAACATTGATAGATATCTTTTTTAATTTCCTTAACTCTAATTGGATCACCTAGGGTAATACCATGGCCGCAACTTGACCGTTCTTGGTCGGGAGCAATAACAGTTGTATCGAATTCTTGCATTAGCTCAACATTTAGAAAATCTATTCCTGCTGCCATAACGCCATCATCATTTGATAGTAAAAGTTTCATTTTTGATTCCTATGTATTTAAGTCGTTTTGAATAAAGTCTAAGTGATTAGTAACCTTAGTTATATCTACTGTTTGATAAGAAAGTTCAACTTGATTATTAACTTCAAAAGATAAACACTTAATGGGAAAATAATCAAACATACTATAAATCGCCTGAGAGTCCCACTCCATAAGGATTTCAAACTCAACGATCTCATCTAAGTCAGAGAAAAGCTGAAGGAAGCCATATAGCTCGTTATTATCTGCGTACAATTGTAAGTCTTTTTGATGAAAGATGATTCTCTTTAAATTTTTGGCCCCTGTAAGCTCAGCTATTTTTCTCCCCTCTTTGAAATGTAGTGAATAAGGATTTCCATAAGAATCAAGTTCAGCAATGCTAGTCTCTCCTGAAAATTCTAAATGAAAGATTCGTTTTTCACCAAGATCCTTTTCAATCTGCTCAAGGACACTCTTGACCACAAAGTCTTTTTCATTTTCAAAAATTAACTGATAGTTAAGGCCAGTTGTGGAGAAATCTTTTAAGATCGAGACAATATTATAAGCTTGGGTAAAGTTAAAACTTTTAGGACGTAAATCAAAAGAGAACTCCTCAACATTATGTTGAAGTACATGTGTAATAACCTCTGATTTTGTAATTCCTTTTAGTCCAAACCTCATTCTAGCTATTATAACAAGAACTGGTCTATACTTCGAAAGAACATTTGCGGGAAAGTTGTTCCTATTGATTCTGGATGAAATTGATACGTTACTAGCCGCTCTCCATAAGAAATAAGGATTTCATCGTTTAAAGAGTAGCGGTTTACTCCAGGTAACGCCTGATCAAGTCTACTGTGCTCCTTAACAGCTAAAGAGTTATAATGTTGAACGTGAATTATCGATTCATTCAAGTTTAAATCTTTTTGAAATTGCTTTGGGAGATTATAAGAGCGTGTCTGCCCATGAACAGGAAGATGACAATGCTCTATAGTCGCTCCCACAGAGGACCATATAAGTTGGTGCCCGAGACAAATGCCAAAAAAGAAAATATTGTTATTTTGTAATAAACCATAGATTGTACTCAGTAAATATTGATAATCTTCAGGGTGACCAGGGCCTGGGCCTAAGATTATGACATGCTTCTGCTCAGAGAACTTCGTTTTCTGTAAAAAAGTCAAAACACGATTTTTTTGAATAACTTCAATTTCGATATCTGGGTTATGAGACTTGAGAGTTGAATAAATATTATAAGTAAAACTATCTTCAAAGTCACAAAGATAGATCACTGGGAAAGCCTGTTAAAATTGAAGAAGTTTGTTCTATAAGTATCAAAGTCATTATTACCAAAGTTGAAAATAAAGTTAACAGCAGAGCGTTTCTCATCTTGAGTTTCACGATAGTTTAAATTTATAATCCAACAATTATTGAGTGGCATAAAGTCTAATTGATAAATAAATGAGAGATTTTCATCAGCATCAAGATCATACTCTTGCAATACAGCAAACCCAAGAACATCAATGGGGCGAAATTGAAATCCACTCTTAATAGTCTTTAAGCTCGAGTCTGGAAAAGAGTTATAATGGTATTGTGCCAAAAAGTTCACCAGATCAAAACGTTTCTGGCCGTTCATGGTTAAGATATAATCTCCTCCATTATGAAAGTAATAATCATTAAAAGAAAAATTCCAAGTTTTAGTTGAATAGGCCCCTTCAACTAATAGCCTTGTAAGCTTATCCTCGACATCATCACCCTTTGAAGTTCCAAGGAAATAACCTTGAGAGACATTAAAATATCCAAGTTTAGTATAAGTAAAATTATCTTTTAAATATTTATTATCCACAAAGAAATCAAATTTATTTGGAGACTTACGAATAAGAACGTTATTCCACTGAAGTTCTAGGGTGTTTTTAAGTGGGATTTGCTTCCTTGCTTCATCAGAATCAAGCTCAAGAGTATCCTCGGTGATTGCATCGCGGTAATCAAACCACCCCTCTTCCGTTGCAATTTGTTCGTTAAAAGCATCATTTCCTTCCTCAGAACCATGAACAAGTTGATGGTGAATAAATTTAAATTCTTGGGAGTGTCTAAAGCTATTCTTTTTAACAATAATATTTTCATTTTTAAGATTGTTATCTATTGCTGGAAGCTTTCCAATAATAGCATCACTGAGTACATTTTTACCCAAATTCGCTTTTGTTGAAATTTTCTCCAGATCCTGTTCCTTGATTTCGTTTGCTGAGTACTGTTCCTCATAAGCAAGTCCAAAAATACGGTCAATAGTAAAGTTTAACTCTGTTGATACTAAACCTGACTCTTTATAAAATTTTTCTTGATTTTCGGCCATAAATCTATAGCTTTGATAATCAACACCGTAAGTGGTCTTCAACTGAAAAGGACCGAGACTAAATAGTTGCCACTCAAGATAAGGTGAAGCATCCAAGCGTCCTACATTTCTTCTAAAACTTGATTCTTGTAAGCGGTTTTGTTTGAATACTGTGTAATCACTCGAGAGCCCAAAAGTTAACTTATAGAGATAATCAGAATCGAGTTCTAAGATATTTAACGGTTTGGTATTAAAATAAATCTTTGGTAAAATTTGAACATAAGAGTCATCAAATCCAACAGCTTGATTTGTGATCAGGTTATTTTTATAAACTGTCTCAACTCCCATATCAAAGTTTTCAAAGTGTCGTTCAAGAAAGAAGTCCACACCCAAATCATTTGATCGAACAAAGTCCTCAGTATATAGGGAAAAGTCTTGTAAAAAATCATTGTCCTTACTGCCAACAACTCTTAAGTGATGATACATATTATCTGACCAATGCCCATGATTCTCGAACTCAGTAAAATGACGAAAATATTTTTCACCAGACCTTTCTGTGTTTTTCATCTCTGGATAATAGATTGTATCCATTAGCATTTTACTTGAAAACTCATACCAAGACATTGAAGATAAGGTTTGCCTATATTCTAAATCAAGGCCGTAACCTCTTTCAGATAAGAAAGTTGGCGTGAAGGTCGCATCTTGAGACTGATTAATCGCCCAATAAAAAGGTTGCTCAAGGGTGAAGCCCTCATCATCCTTGTTAGATATTCTAGGAAAGAGTACGCCTGACTCTCTTTCATTTTTTATAGGTAGTGCAATATATGGAAGGTAGAGAACATCGACTCCCTTGACCTTAACTAAAGCATGATAAATTTGAACATACTCTCCAATTTCAATATCAAGCTTCTTCCCCGAAACAATCCATGACTCTGTACAATCTCTACAAGTTGTAAACTCTGCACCCTCAGCATAATAAATTGTATCTGATTTTTTTAAAATTTTTGTCGCGACAATACTAAAGTTAGGTGTGATCATCCTAGCACTTGTCATCTCCAGCTTAGAAGTAAGCATATCGTAATCAATCTTAGAGCCGTAGACTGTAAGGTTATTTCCAACAAACCTTACGCTTCCTTCAATAACAACCTTTCCGGTTTTAGTATTAAAAGAAGCTTTCTCACCATAAAGAGTATCTTTTCCTGAAGTGATAACAACATTACCAATTGCCTCAAACTGCTTACCACCATCTCGACGATAAGCTTTCTCAGAGTAAATACTTACTGACTCACCTAATTGTAATTGTAAGGAGCTATTTGCGTGAAGATTTAAAGGACTTAAGAAGCTCGCCCAAAAAATAATTTGAACCAGTAACAATAGCTTCAGTTTTTCCAGCGTTTTTAATAGATTCATAAATTGATTTGTAATCGTATACATCAAGTTTAAATTCTTCCATAAGTTCATTTAACAAATTATCATCAATAGCTTTTATGTGATTGAAACGACAAACCATAATATTTTCAATATCAAAGTACTGAATTAAGATCTTCATCATGGATCTTAAATCTTCCCTACTTCTTCTACTAAATGAAACTACTAACAATTGGTTATTATTATACAGTTCCTGATTAAAGAATTGCACTAATTTTCTTAATCCATCTACATTATGTGACGGAAATAATTGAACTTTCACACTCTGCAGCATAAGTTCTTTGCGAAAAGCAGAGTTTAAATCTGTATTTAAGTTAGATCGTTGTAGATTAAGGACATTCTCTAAGAGATGCCGCGCTAAGACAGTATTGCGAGTAGAAAAATCATCGCATGATTTTATGATTTCGAACTCAAATAAATCAGTCCACTCAGCTTCAGATTCAAGCATTCTTCTTTTTGTTTTACGACGTAAGTATTCTAACTCAAGTGAAGATATAAAAACTTGTTCATCTCTTAAAATACCAAGTTTCTCTGTGAGTATCATCTCAAGTCTATTCCCCAATAGCTCCTGGTGATCTCGCGAGATAGAAGTCAGTAAGAAGTACTTAGCATCAAGAGCATTTACAGCATCAAGCCTTCCCCCGAGTCCTACTTCTAGGATGACACAGTCAGGCTTCTCTACCTCAATAGCTTTCAAGAAACATAAAAAAAGAAATTCGAAATAACTAAGCTTCTCTTCTTGGATAGTTTTCAGCTCTAGAAATAGTTGATTAAAAATAGATAGAAGTTTATCTTGAGAAATATCTTGATGGTTAAACACGAATCTTTCTGTTACAGAGTCCAGGTGAGGTGAAGTCCAAAGACCATAGGATTTATTATTTTGATACAGGCCCTCAGCAATCAGTCGCGCTGTTTGCCCTTTGCCATTAGTTCCAGCTATGGTGATAATTTCAGATGGAAGGTCTAGATTTAATGAATTTATGATTTTTTTTAGATGACTAAGTTTTCCAGAGAAAAATTCTCCTCCAAAATACTTCTCTAGCCAATCATCGGTTTTCATTTTCCAAACATATTAATGAAAAAAGATAATTCCGTTTTCATTTTCGTTCTATGAACAATTCTATCGATAAAACCATGTTCAAGTAAAAACTCTGATCTTTGAAAGCCTTCAGGAAGAGTTTGTCTAATTGATTGCTCAATAACCCTAGGCCCTGCAAAACCAATAAGTGCTTTTGGCTCGGCCATATTAACATCACCTAACATTGAAAAACTTGCAGCACAGCCACCAGTTGTTGGATCAGTTAAGATTGAAATATAGGGCACTCCTAAATTTTTAAGTTTTTTTCTAGCGGCAGATGTCTTAGCCATTTGCATTAAGGATAGAATCCCTTCCTGCATTCTTGCTCCGCCAGAACAAGTCACAACTACGACAGGTATTCCTTCTTTAGCACCCATCTCCATTGCCATGGTAATTTTCTCACCAGTCACAACACCCATGGAGCCGCCCATATAAGAAAAGTCCATCACTGCAAAAGCTGTTTTCTTGCCATTAACATCACCAGTTCCACAGATTGTGCCATCAGTTCTGCCAGTTGCCTTGTTTGCCTTGTCTAATCTCTCAGCATAAGAGCGTTTATCCTCAAATTGAAGAGGGTTCTTAGTAGAGATATTTTTGCCAAATTCCTTAAATGTTCCCTTATCAACTAAGAGATCAATTCTTTCAGAGGCAGTCATACGATAATGATGATCACATAGAGGACAAACACTAAAATTATCTGTTAAACGGTTTGTTTGTAGGACTTCAGAGCAGCTTACACATTTCTTCCATAAACCCTCAGGTATATTATCGTTTTGTATTTTCTTAGCATTCTTTATTTTTGGATTTTTAACAGAGTTAAACCAACTCATAAGTCACCTCTTCGTTGAGTATTTTAATCAATCTATTGCCATTCTAGAACATTGATTAACTTAGCGTCAATCTCTTCTATCACTTGAATTTAGTAAGGTAAGTAGTTAAAATATAACTATATATAATTTGGAGATTAAAAATGTCATTTTACGTTAACCCACATGCCCATTCATGCCCATGGCACCCCTATTCTGAGCTTTTTGGTGCTCCTAATATCAATTGGTGTGAAGAAACGATGTGTCATTGGGTTAGTAATCCCGCCAATACCTACTCCAACCTAGCTTATATATTAGTCGCACTACTTTTAGCGATTATAACTCAGCGCCGAGCAAATAATGAATCTGATGTTTTCGTAAAATTAATTTTTGGGTTAGGTCTTGCATCTGCCTTTTATCATATGTCCAATAACTTTCTAGGTCAGATTCTAGACTTCACTTTCATCTTCCTTTTCATATTTTGGGGAGTTTCATTTAATTTAAAAAGACTGGAGATTATAAAAGAATATAAAGATCAGTGGAAAGTTACCGGGGGGCTGACATTATTTTTTATGATCCTCGTTTTCATTATGTATTATACTCACCTCCATTTCCAACTACTCATTCCAGTAGCTGCTCTTATTTTAGTCTTTTCTGAATTCAAGGCGAGAAAGTTAAAAGATATTAGTTATAAATATCTCTACGCAGCTCTTGTCTCAATCGGCATAGGACAGATCTTTTCAATCCTTGATCGAACAGGAACTGTATGTGATCCAACAAACCATCAATTTCAAGGCCATGCACTTTGGCATATTCTCAGTGCCATCGGTTTAGGTCTTGCGACTTATCATTGGTATAAACAAGTTGCGTCTGAATATATTGAGCCTGAAGTTATAGTTCATGACGATTCAGAATACTCAGATCATGATGAAGTTTATATTGATGTAGAACCAGATATTAATATTGAAATCGAAGAGCATGATATCAATCAAAATGATAACAACTTCACAGAGCTCAAGAAACCTGAGCCTAAGGCCCCAGAGGCAGATATTGTAAAACTCAATACAGGTGAAGCTGACATCGATCCTTTAGAAGCTGATACAAAAGTAGAAGAAGTCGATGACTCTCAACTAGGATTTGATTCCATTACAGATGATGATGAGAAAGATAAGGATTCATAAAATCCAATCGACTCCAGCAAAAATAGTTGGCAAAAACCTAATTTCTAATAATTTCTGAAGATTTTCTTAAGGATATAAACTCAAGCTCACGTTTTTTTACAAAAATAAATAAAGCTCTAAAGCTCTACCAGTAAGACCTTCCCGGCAAAGTACAAAAAAATAACGACATTCCATACATAATATAGCTAAACCTCAATACGTTTTGTGACGATAATAGTCTGGTAATAAAAATAACGTACTGAGGAAGAATTTATGCCATATATATTATTAGCAATCCTATTTATTGTCAGCTCTCAAAGCGCTTATGCTGATAAAAAGTATGAACAG